>ERZ1066136.11-NODE-11-length-416342-cov-24.054184_pt1 | contig 416342 bp, 334 predicted proteins | sample MGYA00382783_ERZ1066136 | MGnify/ENA primary metagenome ERZ1066136 (study PRJEB33369, sample SAMEA5778366) | biofilm metagenome | biome: Industrial cooling water; feature: Water cooling tower basin; material: Biofilm | place: United Arab Emirates | collected...
GCCCGCAAGGCGCACCGGGCGCGCAGGGCCCCGCTGGTCCCGAAGGTCCTGCCGGACCAGTTGGTCCGCAGGGACTGACTGGTGCGCAAGGCCCGCAGGGTGAACCGGGCGCGCAAGGTCCACAGGGTCTACCCGGACCGCAAGGCGCGCAGGGACCTGCTGGTCCCGAAGGTCCTCCTGGTCCGCAAGGACTGACTGGTCCGCAGGGTGAACCGGGCGCACAAGGCCCACAGGGTCTGCCGGGCCCGCAAGGCGCACCGGGCGCGCAGGGCCCCGCTGGTCCCGAAGGTCCTGCCGGTCCTGCCGGTCCTGCTGGCCCGCAAGGGCCCTCGGGTGTCGTTGCGGCGACAGCGCCGCTCGCGTACAACCCGGGCACACAGACTGTCTCGGTGCCTGCCAACGCGATCACGGCGGCGAGCATTGCCAACCGCACGCGATTCATCTTCCTCGCGGGCACCTCGTTCCAGGGCCGCGGCGCCAACGTGGAGCGGGCCAACTTTTTCGCATCGCAAACCGGCGAGTCAGCGACGACGTGGCGGCTGCCTGACGCGGGCAATGCGGCGTTGTCGACGCAGTTCATCGTGCCCGCCGACTTTGTCGCGGGGCCGCCCCCCACGGTCACGGTCCTCTGGGCCACCGACGATCCGAACGCGCCTTCGACCACCATCAACGTCCATTTCTCTCGTGCAACCGACATGACCGCGAACAACTCGGCGGTCACCTTCCGCGGCGTCATCAGCGGTACGGCGGCTCAGAGCGCGATCGTCACGGGGTCTCTCTCGTCCTTCGCCAACTCCCCCGCCAACTGGAACCCAGGAGACGTCATTCTCTTCAACGTCTCGCGTGCAACCGACGCCAACCCGAGCAACGTCTACATCTACGGCGTGCGCCTCGACTACAACGCTGATCAGTGATTCTTCGAGGAGCCTGCAGCCATGACACCGCAAACTTCGCCCCTCGACGGTACTGGGTCGGCGATCGGAACCCGCCGGCGTTTGGGAGCTCTGGGTGGATTGATGTTGCTCTCGGGTGCTGCGATCGCCAGCGCTCCGTCCATCGACTGGTGGTCGATCGACGCGGGCGGCGGCGTGAGCACCGACGGCATCATCACGATTTCGGGCTCGATCGGTCAGCCCGACGCCGTACGTCTGCTCGGACCTGCCGGCTTCTCGATCTCCGGCGGGTTCTGGGGCGCGGTATCGGCCGCGTCGTGCCCGCCCGATCTGAACGCGGACGGTCAAGTGGACAACGACGACTTTGTTCTCTTTGCCAGCGCGTACAACCTCTTCGACTGCGCCGATCCATCGATGCCGCTCGAGTGCCCGTCTGACTTTGATGAAGATGGATTCGTGGACAACGCGGACTTTGTGATCTTCGCGAACGCGTACTACGACTTCCTCTGTCCGTAAGGCGAACGCGCCCGAGTTGCAAGAGCGACGACCGTCGTGCACGCGCCGCGATGCCAGCGAGGCGCATGAAGACACGCGAGCGATGCAGTCCGTCCACTTCTAGAGCGCGTGTGCGGTCAAGGTGTTGGAGGCACCGCTCGGCCTCGCCACGCCGCGCGCAAAACAGTTCCCCGAGAGGCAGGCTGGCGCGAAAGGCGAGGCAGCTAAATGAGGATCGCCGACCCAAGAACAAATCTGTAGCGGCGAATGGGCAGAGCCGGACTTGAACCGGCAACCCCAGCATTTTCAATGCTGTGCTCTACCAATTGAGCTATCTGCCCGTCGACTCTTCGTCGACGTTGTGGACTCCAAGGATACGCCCGGACCGACGGGTGTCAAGGGTTTCGGCCGTGCGGCCTGTTCGCTCGGATCGTCGGGTGGTGCGCCGCCGTGCGCTTGGACGTACAGTCGCGTCGATGAGTCAACGCGACTCCGAGAGTGCAATGCGGCAGGTGGGGGACGCGGCACGCGCGGACGGGTCGGCGGGTTCGTCCGACTCTCTCCTCGTGGTCGATGATCTTCGGGTGCGTTATCCGGTCCGGTCGGGCCTGCTGCAGCGGACCACCGGATGGGTCGATGCCGTCGCGGGCGTGCGTTTTCATGTCGCTCGCGGCGAGACGCTGGGTCTGGTCGGCGAGTCCGGCTGCGGCAAGACGACGGTCGGTCGGGCGGTGCTTCGTCTGATTCCGCCGGCGACGGCCCGGGTCAGCGGGCGGGTGATCTTTGAGGGTCGGGATGTCTGGGCTCTGGGGTCGCGCGACTTGCGCACGCTGCGACGCCGGATGCAGATCGTTTTTCAGGATCCCGCGGGATCGCTCAACCCGCGGCTTCGCATCGAGCGGATCGTGGGCGAGCCGCTGGTCGTGCACGGCATGGTCGGCTCGCGCGACGAGCTGAGAGCGAGGGTCGAGACACTGCTGGAGCGTTGCGGCATGCCGCGATCGGCGGCGGATCGGTATCCGCACGAGTTTTCCGGCGGGCAGAAGCAGCGACTCGGCATCGCTCGAGCGCTGGCGCTCGAGCCGTCTCTTCTGATCTGCGACGAGCCCACCAGCGCGCTGGATGTTTCGATTCAGGCGCAGATCATCAACCTGCTCATGGATCTGCAGAAGGAGTTCGGGCTCAGCTATCTCTTCATCAGCCATGACATGAACGTCATCCAGCACGTCTGCCGCCGCATCGCGGTGATGCACGCGGGGCGGCTGGTCGAGCAGGGAGATCGCGACCGCGTGCTCGAGTCTTCGCAGGAGGCATACACCAAGCGGCTGCTGAGTTCGGTGCCGGTGGCCGATCCCGATCGTCGCGTGGCGGCTGGCTGAGCGGGTGGGCAGCGATCGCCCGCGAGCAGCTCGCGGTGGCTCGGTTCGGACGGCAGGTGGCGGGCAGGACGGTGCCGGCGTTCGCTGGGGAGGATCGCATGCAGGCTCTGGATCTGATGGGCGACGCCGCATCTCTAGCGCGTGGCGTCCTGCTCCTGCACGAACTTCCGGACGGCGGGCGCCATCTGGACTGGCTGCTCGAACGCACCCGGGGCGCGTCGACGCTGCTGTCGTTTCGGCTCGACGAGCGGATCGAGCTCATGCGGGCGACCGAGTTCGGGGCGGAGCGCATCGGAGAGCACCGCCCGCACTATCTCGACTTTCAGGGGGACCTTTCGCCCGACTCGGGGGGCAAGCCGCGTGGGCGGGTGAGCCGTCTGCTCCGCGTGGCCGTGCTGGACCTGGTCGAGAGCGACGGGGAACTGAGGCTTGGTGTCCGGGCGGAGTCGGGCGTGGAGCGGGCGTGGGTGGGGCACAGACTGACGGGTCTCGGCGATCTCGAGCCGGCGGTCGCACGGGACTTGTGGAAGTTTCGCCGCGCCGATAGTCTGATCTGAGCAGAGGTCACCTTCACAAGGGAGGCACTATGGCTCAGGATGGATGCGTTCGTTCGCCGGACGGTTCCTCATCGGGGCTGCCGCCGCTGGGTTCTTCGCAGCACGTCGTGCGTCCGGGTGCAAGCACCCCCGCGTCTGGGGGGGCGGGCAGCGGTGGAGGTGGGGGTGGAGGTGGTGGTGGGGTGATGCCTGAGGGCGAAGTGCGGCCGAAGATTCAGATGTTCGAGCAGCGACTGTCGGCGGGAAAGTCGGAAGATAACTGGAAGAGCAAGTGCAACAAGACCGGCACCGGGGCGATGCACGTGAAGAGTTTTCACTGCAAGCTGACGGGCGAAGCGCTTGAGTTTCTTGACAAGCAGATCAACGAGTGGCTGGATGCGCACCCCGACTATGAAGTGAAGTTCGCCACATCGACCGTGGGCGATTGGACCGGCAAGTTGAAGGAGCCCAACCTGATCGTGCAGGTCTGGGTGTGAGGACACGGCGCGGGTGCTCGGAGCCCGGCGGGTCGATTCGTCCAAAATCCCAGCGTGCCGCCCTCTCGTGCCGATAGGCGTGAAGATGTGTGGTCTTGCTGGCATCATCTCGTCGATCGAGTCCGATCCGGCGCGGGCGGGCGTCGTCGCGTCGATGGCCGCACGCCTGGCGCACCGTGGGCCGGACGCCAGCGGAACGTTCGAGCACTCTGGCCTGGCGCTCGCGCACCGGCGGCTCGTCGTGGTGGATCCGAGCGACGCGGCGAGGCAGCCGATGCGTTCGCCCGACGGGCGCTGCGTGCTTGTGTACAACGGCGAGCTGTACAACGACGCGGAACTGCGCAGCGATCTGGGGCGGCTGGGCGTGACCTTTGCGACCTCGAGCGACACGCTGACGATGCTGATGGCCCTGCAGGTCTGGGGTGAGCGCGCGCTGGAGCGTGTGCGAGGGATGTTCTCGCTCTGCTTTGTTGACCTGACGCGTCGCGTTGCGATCCTGGCACGCGATCCGCTCGGCATCAAGCCGCTCTATTTCGCGGAGCTTGAAGAGGCGCGGGGCGAGTCGCTCGTCTTTGCCAGCGAGCCGGGCGCCATGCTCGAATGTCCCGGCGTGTCGCGTGAGCCCGACGATCTGGTCGTGGCGGCGTATCTCTCGACCCTCCGCACGACGCTCGGCGAGCGCACGCTCCTGCGGGATGTCTCGTCCGTCGAGCCCGGCGGGGTACTTCGGGTCTCCTACGGCACGGGGAGACTGAACGTGCAGCGCTGGTCCCTCTGGGATCGCCTGGGGCCCGAGCCGCGGCGTGAGGCGGATGCGGCGGAGTGTGAGGCGCTGGTTCGCGAGAGCGTGGTGCGTCACCGGCGAGCGGACGTGCCGTTGTGTGCACTTTTGTCGGGCGGTCTGGACAGCACGATCATCGTCTCGCAGACACTCGAGGCGGGGCGAGGTGCGGGCGCGGGGGTACTCAAGACGTACTGCTCGGGCGCCAAGGGCGGGACCGGGCCGGGCTCGGACGACTTCGCGTTTGCGCGCCTGGTCGCCGAGCGATTCGGGACCACGCACCAGGAAGTTCCGGTCACGCCCGAGTGTTTCGAGCGCTCATGGGACGAGATGGTGACGAAGTTGCGTTGGCCTCTGAGCACGCCCAACGAGGTTGCTATCCGCGAAGTCTGCCGATCGCTGCGCAGCGATGGTCATGTGGTTGCGCTCAGCGGCGAGGGGGCCGACGAACTCTTCGGCGGCTACGACCTGGCGCTGCGTCAGAGCGCCTTGTTCTGCCGCGGCGGACATCCGCTCCAGGCCCGTCACGCGGATCTCGAAGGTGGCGAGTTCGAACTGCTCTGCAACGCGTGGCTCAGCCCCGACGGCTACGCCGATGTTCTTGAGATGGATTTCTTGGAACGGATCGATCGAGGCGAGCCGCTGCGGGCGTGGTATCGGCGACAGTTCGAGATTGCCAGCGATCGCGCATCGGCGGCGGGTCACGACGAGCCGCTGCAGGCGCACATGCTGCTGCTGAGGCGCGTCAACCTGTCGCAGTTGTTGGCACGCTTGGACACGTCGTCCATGCTGGAGGGTGTGGAGGGGCGCACGCCGCTGGCTGATCTGGCCGTGGCTCGGTATGCCGAGTCGCTGGCGATGGACGCGAAGTTTGTGGACGCCGAGCCGAGGCGGGTCACCAACTCGAAGATCCTGCTGCGTCGGGCCTTTGGACCTTCGATCCCGTCTGAGGTCGTGGCCCGCGAAAAAGCCAGCTTTCCGCTCCCGTTCGCGCAGTGGCTGGGCTCTTCCCGTCGCTCGATTCTCGAGTCGGAGCGTCTGCGGACGATCGTGCGGGAGACCGCGCTCCAGGCGGCGGCCTCCAACCCCTCTCAGTACTGGCACCTGGCCTGGCCCCTGGCCAATCTGTGCAAGTGGTTTGCCGCGATCGGTGCCGAGCACGAAGTCTTGCCCGATGATCGAGCACAGACGCCCGAGGCGTGGCAGTAACGATCGCAGGACCGGGCGAAGCGGCGTCGGTCCGCGTCGGTCCTCGTCAAGCGCGATCCGGACGCTGGGCGAGCGCGGCGAGGGCTTCGGGGCCGAGCCTCCAGATGTGCCAGCCCGTCATCTCACGCGCGCCCAGGGCGGCGTAAAAGTCCTGCGCCGGGGTGTTCCAGTCGAGGACGGCCCACTCGAAGCGACGACAGCCGCGACGATGCGCCAGGCGGGCAAGATGCAGCAGCATGGATCGTCCAAGCCCCAGGCGTCGCGCCTCGGGGCGCACGTACAGATCCTCGAGGTACAGCCCGGTCCCGCCCGACCAGGTCGAGAAGTTCTGGAAGAAGATCGCCGCGCCCTGCGGGACGCTGTCCACCTCGCCCACGATCGCTTCGACCCGCAGGCCCCGGGTGGCGTGGTCGCCGAACAGATGCTCCCTGAGTGATGCCTCGGTCGATCGGACCGCGTCGGGCTCCCTTTCGTAGGCCGCCAATTCCTTGATCATGGCCAGGACGAAGGGGACATCGTCGGGGGTCGCGTCGCGGACGAGCAGCTTCGGGGTGACGGTCATGCCCGGAGCGTACGTTGGACTTGTCGGCGCCCGGCGGCCGATGAACGCGTCGGAGATTGAGTTCTCGCGAGTTTGCGTGCGGACTCGGCGGGTGCCGGGGGGCGAGGCTCGCTCGCGGCGCGTACGCTTGCACGGTCTTTGGAGGTCTCGCTCATGGTTCGACGCTCAGGTGGTTGGTCTGTGATGTTCGCCGTCGCGTTTGCCGGCATGGCGATCGTGGGCTGCCAGGCCCAGCGCAATCTCGATCTCGTGCGCACCATGGGCGATCGGCACGCCGCCAACGGGGAGTATGAGCGAGCGCTGGTGGACTACCAGGAATACATCGCGCGCAAGCCCGACGGCGTGGACGTGCGCTACTCGATGGCGCGGGCGCTCCTGGGCGCCGGCCGCCCGCAGGAGGCGCGCGAGCAGTTCTATCAGTGTCTGGCGGTCAAGCCCGACAACGAGGACTACGCGCAGGGTCTTGCCGACGCGCTTCTGGCCTGCAACGAGCGGGAAGAGTTGATCACGTTCCTCACCACGCAGGCGCGCGAGCGAGGCCGCAGCGGCGATTACCTCCGCCTCGGCCGCGCTCACTTCAGCCTCGGCAATGCGGACGAAGCCAAGAACGCGATGATCACCGCGGCCAAGCTTGACGGCGGGCGCTCGGTGAAGCCGCACCTGGAACTGGCGGACCTCTACCGGACGCTGGGTGATTCCAAGGCGGAACTCAACCGCCTGCGCATGGCCCTGTTCATTGAGCCGCGCAACCCGGAGATTCAGCGGCGGATCCGCGAACTCGGCGAGATCCCCGGACCCAGCTTCGTCCTGCCCCCAGAGTGATTCGGTCCGCTCGAACGACGCCAACCCGCACTCCGCCACGCTCGCCCTTGCGGTCGGCGGGCTTGGCCGTGTGTTGACACACAACCAGGCTCGAGATTCTCGGTCCTGATTCTCGGTCCTGGGCTCTTTGGGGCTTCGCCATCCGGCGGGCTTGACGTTGCAGGCCCGGCTTCTACTATTCATCCGGATAAACGGATGAAAGACCGGGCGATTGACACCACCGTCGCGGAGCGGCTCGCGGTTCTCTCAGACCGCAGTCGTCTGCGTGTGCTGCGCGTGCTGGAGTCGCACGAGCTGACGGTCGGCGAGTTGTCGAAGGTTTTCCAGAGTCCGCAATCGACCGTGAGTCGGCATCTCAAAGTGCTGGCGGACGCGGGCTGGCTGGTGCGGCGGAGCGTGGGGACCGCGACGTTGTATCGCATGGTGCTGGACGACCTGGCGACCGACGCGCGGGCCCTTTGGCTCGTGATCCGCGAGCAGCAGAGCGTCTCGGACCGCGATGACGCAGCCGAGGACGCTCGGCGCGTGACGGGTGTGTTGGCGGAGCGTCGGACCGACAGCCAGAGCTACTTTGGCCGCGTGGCGGGCGCGTGGGATGATGTGCGGCAGGAGCTCTTTGGCACGCGCTTCACGGCGATCGCGATGCTCGACCTCCTGAGCGGGCCTTGGGTGGTGGCCGATCTCGGCTGCGGCACCGGAAACATCGCCGAATTGCTCGCGCCGCAGGTGCAGCGGGTGATTGCGGTGGACCAGTCGGAGCCGATGCTCGAGGCGGCGCGTCAGCGACTGCAGGGCGTGGGCAATGTGGAGTTTGTGTCAGCGGCCCTGAACAAGCTTCCGCTGGAGAGCGGCTGCGTGGATCTTGCCGCGCTGGGGTTGGTGCTGCACCACGTGGCCGACCCTGTGCCGGTGCTGCGCGAGGCTGGGCGGGTGGTGCGTTCGGGGAGCGGGCTTCTCGGACGGGTGCTGGTGGTGGACATGCTTCGCCATCAGCGGAGCGAGTATCGCCAGCTTATGGGGCATCAGCATCTGGGATTCTCGCGTGGCGAGATGGAAAGCCTTTTCTCGCAGGCGGGGCTTGAGCCGATGACGTTCCGGCCGCTGCCGGTTGACCCGGACACGCGTGGACCGGGGTTATTCGTGGCGACGGCGCGGGTTCGCGGTCGGCGTCGCGAGGGTGGAAGAGAGTGAAACCAGTCGCCAGTCGGCGGGGCGCTTCAGTGCCGCCGGAGTTCGGATCCAGAGACGGTTGATCCTATTTCGAGATTGAGGAGTACGGCGCGATGACGACGATGGCCACCAAGCCCAAGACGCTGACCAAAGCCGGCGGAAAGCCCGCGAAAGTCGGGACGATGGATTACAAGGTCAAGGACATCAACCTGCACGAGTTCGGTCGCAACGAGATCCGTCTCGCCGAGGCCGAGATGCCCGGCCTGATGGCGATCCGCGACGAGTACAAGGGCAAGAAGCCGCTCAAGGGCGCCAAGATCATGGGCTCCCTGCACATGACCATCCAGACCGCGGTGCTCATCGAGACGCTGGTCGAGCTGGGCGCCGACGTGCGCTGGGTCTCGTGCAACATCTTCAGCACGCAGGATCACGCAGCCGCGGCCGTCGTCGTCGGCAAGGACGGCACGCCCGACAACCCCAAGGGCGTCCCGGTCTTCGCGTGGAAGGGTGAGACCCTCGAGGAGTACTGGTGGTGCACCGATCAGGCCCTCATGTGGCCCGACGGCAGCGGCCCCAACCTGATCCTCGACGACGGCGGCGACGCCACCCTCCTCGTCCACAAGGGCGCGGAGTGGGAGAAGGCCGGCAAGGTGCCGAAGTTCAACGAGGCCAAGGACCCCGAGGAATGGGGCTACATCCTCGCCCTCTGCGAGCAGCAGCAGAAGAAGAACCCCGGCCGCTGGACCAAGGTGCTCAAGGCCATCCGCGGCGTCTCGGAAGAGACGACCACCGGTGTGCACCGCCTCTACCAGATGATGGAAGCCGGCAAGCTCGCTTTCCCCGCCATCAACGTCAACGACAGCGTGACCAAGAGCAAGTTCGACAACCTCTACGGCTGTCGTCACTCGCTTACCGACGGCATCCTCCGCGCGTCGGACGTCATGCTCTCGGGCAAGATCTGCGTCGTCCTGGGCTACGGCGACGTGGGCAAGGGTTGTGCGCAGTCGCTCCGTGGCCAGGGTGCTCGCGTGATCATCACCGAGATCGATCCGATCTGCGCCCTGCAGGCGGCGATGGAGGGCTACGAGGTCACCACGCTCGATGATGTCGTGGAGCGGGCCGACGTGTTCATCACGGCGACCGGCAACAAGGACGTCATCACCGTCGATCACATGTCCCGCATGAAGGACAAGGCGATCGTCGGCAACATCGGCCACTTCGACAACGAGATCGACATGGCCGGCCTCAAGAAGGTCAAGGGCATCAAGACCATCAACATCAAGCCGCAGTACGACGAGTGGGTCTTCCCCGCGGCCAAGGGCAAGCCGGCGCACAGCGTGATGATCCTCGCCGAGGGTCGTCTGCTGAACCTCGGCTGCGCCACGGGCCACCCGAGCTTCGTGATGAGCTGCTCGTTCAGCAACCAGGTGATGGCGCAGATCGAGCTGCACAACAACGCCGAGAAGTACGAGAAGAAGGTCTACACCCTTCCCAAGCACCTCGACGAGCGTGTCGCTCGCTTCCACCTCGACAAGCTGGGCATCAAGCTGACGAAGCTCAGCAAGGATCAGGCCGAGTACCTCGGCATCCCGGCCGACGGCCCCTACAAGCCCAACCACTACCGCTACTGATTCTGGCTTTCGCTGGATGCCTCGATGCGTTGATGCCTCGATGCTTTCCCAGTCACCGACGCCCGCGAGCGAGAGCCCGCGGGCCTCTTTGAGAAACTCTCCAAGGACGGAGCCCCCTGGACCTTCCGCATGACGCCCGCTTCCACCTCGCCCGTCGATATCCGCGATCTCTTCGCGCAGCGCAAGAGCACCTTCTCGTTTGAGTTCTTCCCGCCCAAGACGCCCGAGGCGGCCGAGGAGCTCTACCGGCACATCGCCGATCTCGAGAAGCTGCACCCGACGTTCGTGAGCGTGACGTACGGCGCGGGCGGATCGACGCGCGATCTCACGCACCAGCTCGTGGTGCGGCTCAACTCGCAGACCGCGCTGAACCCCATGCCGCACCTGACCTGCGTCTGCCACGACGAGGCGCAGATCGACGCGATCCTGCAGAAGTACGCCGAAGCGGGCATCACGAAGATCCTCGCCTTGCGCGGCGACGCGCCGAAGAACTGGACGGGGGAAGATCCGTACAAGCACTTCAAGTACGCATCCGATCTGGTGCGTGCGATCAAGAAGTTCAACCAGTCGGGGCGTCATCCCAACCCGCGCGGCTTTGCGATCGCGGTCGCGGGATTCCCGGAGGGCCATCCCGACACGCCCAACCGCGTGCTCGAGATCGAGCGCATGAAGGCGAAGGTGGACGAGGGCGCGGACTTCATCGTCACGCAGCTCTTCTTCGACAACCACGACTTCTACGACTATCGCGATCGCTGTGCGCTGGCGGGCATCACGATCCCGATCGTGGCAGGGATCATGCCGATCACGTCGCTCTCGGGCATGAAGCGCATGGCGGAGCTGGCGCTGGGCGCGCGATATCCCGCGCCGCTGCTGCGTGCCATGAACCGGACCCGGGGCGACGAGGGCGGCGCGCGGCGGGTGGGGGTGCACTGGGCCACCGAGCAGTGCCGCGACCTGCTCGACCATCGCGTTGCGGGCTTGCACTTCTACACGCTCAATCGCTCGACGGCGACCAAGGAGATCTACGCGAGCCTCGGCGTTGAGAGCAGCCTGTCCCTGGGCTGATGGGCGATTGGTGAACGCCTTTCGCGTCGCAGTCAGTCGCGTCCGGGCCAGTCCGCGTGCAGGAACGCGCCGTCGCGGTGAAAGACCTCGCCGTCGGCGCTGATGCTGCCGCCGGGCTGTCCGGATCTTGCGCGCAGGTCGCAGACCATGTCCCAGTGGAGCCCGCTCTCGTTCGAGCATCCGCTCTCGGGGTATCCCGCGCCGACCGCGGCGTGGAAGGTGCCGCCGATCTTCTCGTCAAAGAGCGTGTTGCGGGTGAACTCGGCGATCGAGTAGTTGGTGCCGATGGCGATCTCACCCATGACGCGCGCCCCGTTGTCCTGGTCGAGCATCTTGATGAGGAAGTCCTCGTTCTTTCGGGCGGAGGCGTCGACAACGCGACCTCCCTTGAACGCAAGGCGCACGCCCTCGACTTCCTTGCCCTGGTAGACGGCGGGAAAGGTGTAGTTGACGTGCCCGTCGGCGCCTTGCGGGCCGGCAAAGACCTCGCCGTCGGGGAAGTTCTCGTGCCCGTCGCAGTTGATCCATGTGGAGCCCGAGACGTCGACGCGCAGGTCGGTGCCGTCGTGACCGCCGGGGCCCGTGGCCGGCGGCACGCGGAAGTGGATCTGCTTCTTGCCCTGGAGAAACGCTCGCACGCGGTCCTGACGCTCGCTGATGCGGGCCCACGCCGCGGCGGGATCGGGGAGGTGCAGAAGCCCCGCGCAGAAGACGAAGTCCGCGTATTGCGTGAGGCTCATCTCGGCGTCCTGCGCGCTGGCGTTGGTGGGGAACTGCGTCCCGACCCATCGGAGGCTCTTGGCGGCGCTGCGCTCCATGAACACCTTCATGAACGGGCGGCGGCTGCTCTGCTGCAGCGCGATCTTTTCGCTCGGGAAGCGAGAAAGGCTCTTGGTGTTGGACTCAGACCAGAAAGCGATCTGCACGTCGATCCGGCCGATGCGCTCGAGGTCCAGCGGGTTGAGATAGCGCAGCTGCTCTTCGCTCGCGTGTTCCAGGAACAACTCGGTCACACGCTCGGACTGCAGCGCGAAAAAGGGGTGCCCGCCGGCCCTCAGCACGGCAGCGAACGTCGCCTCCACCGCAGGCCAGGCCGGCAGATCGGCGCGGATCGCCACCAGATCGCCCTTCTTCACGCGGGTCGAGTAGTTCACAAGGACGTCGGCGAGCCTGTCGATGCGGGGGTCGTGCATGGACAGAGCATACCGGGCGGCGTGGGTCAGGCCAGCAGGGACTGCCCGGTCATCTCCGGCGGCTTGGCGAGGCCCATCATCGCGAGAGCGGTGGGGAGGATGTCCGCGAGCCGGCCGCGCTTCGCACGAACTTCGGGCTTGAACCAGCCCGACGCATCTTGATCCCCACGGAGCGTCGCGCCCTTGAAGCGCGGACCGACGACGATGAGCGGCACGTCGTAGGTTGTGTGCGCTGTGTGCGGCGCACCGGTCTCGGGGTCAAACATCTGCTCGCTGTTGCCGTGGTCCGCCGTGACGATGAGCGAGCCGCCCTTGGCGAGCGTGGCGTCGACGAGTCGGCCGACGCACGCGTCGACCGTTTCGCACGCCTTGATCGCGGCGGGGAGGCTCCCGGTGTGGCCGACCATGTCGGCGTTGGCGAAGTTCACGACGATGAACTCCTCGCAATCCGTCGCCTCCAGCCGTCGAAGCACCGCGTCGCGGATCTCTTCCGCCGACATCTCCGGCTTCATGTCGTACGTCTTCACCTTCGGGCTCGGCGGGTTCTCGCGCGTCTCGCCGGGGAACGGTTCCTCACGGTAGTCGTTGAAGAAGAACGTGACGTGCGGATACTTTTCTGTCTCCGCGCAGCGGAACTGGTGCAGGTTGGTCGCCTTGCCGGTCTGCCTGCTGATCCACTCGCCCGCGATGTTCACCATGCGCGGCGGCTTGGGGAATGCCACCGCCGAAACGAACGGCGTCAACGCCTCCCAGTAATCCGTCATCGTGACGTAAAGCAGATCGATTTTGCGGCCGCGATCAAACCCGTTCTTGCCCGAGTCGGGCGAGGGCTTTACCTTCGCCCACTTGTCGTCGGGGAAAACGAACGCCGCCGAGATTTCACGAGGACGATCGCCGCGGTAGTTGTAGAAGATGACGCTGTCGCCGTCCTTGATGCGCGACGCCGCGATCTGCTCGGCGGTGCCGACGGCGGTGGGGGTGACGAACTCATCGCCCTTGAGTGTCTCGCCCGAGGGGTTGTCGTAATAGCGCTGAATCGCGGCGGTCGCCGAAGGACCGCTTATGAGAGTCCCGCGTCCGATCAGACAGTCGTACGCCATCTGGACCCGCTCCCAGCGATGGTCGCGGTCCATCGCGTAGTAGCGGCCCATCACGCTCGCGACGCGCCCGACGCCGAGCTGTTTGCACTTCTCCTCGACAGCCTTGGTGAATCCAAGTCCGGTGAACGGCCCGGTGTCGCGCCCGTCGGTGAACAGATGCAGGAACACGCGCGATCCGTCGAGGCCCAGCGTCTTCGCCGCCGCCAAGATCGCGTAGAGGTGCTCGAGCAGCCCGTGCACGCCCGCGTCGGAGTTGATGCCGAGCAGGTGCAGGTTGGTGCCCTTCTGCTTCGCGTGCGCGATTGCGGCGGCGATCGCCTTGTTGGTGTGCAGGCCCGTCTCACACGCCTTGGTCATCACCAGCGATTCCTGAGGCACGACGCGCCCGGCGCCGATGTTCTGGTGCCCGACTTCGCTGTTGCCCATCGTGCCGTCGGGCAGGCCGACGTCCTCGCCGCTGGTCTTGATGAGCGTCCATGGATACTCTCGCATGAGCCGATCGGCGACCGGCGTCTTGGCGAGCTTGACAGCGTTGAAGGAGTCGTGCGAGGGATTGGGGTTCATGCCCCAGCCGTCGCGAATGATCAGGACGAGAGGAAAGTTGCTCATGGCGGGCAACGGTAGTTCCCGCCTTGAGCCGCGGGAGCCTCAGGTGCGGGCGATCTCTTGCCAGCGTTTCCAGAGAATCGACTCGTCTCGGTGGATGTAGATGGCGTTCTCGCCTCCCCAGCCGGCCAGAACATACGGATGGCTTCCGATCGCCCGATGCAGCGGCTCGTTGCGTCCGAGCGATCCGTCCTCGACGACCAGCACGCGAGGCCTTTGACGCGCAAGGTCGAACCCTGCGAGAACGCGCAGTTCGTTCGCTTCGACGTCGAGAATGGCCAGGTCGATGCGGGGATGGTCGTCACCGAGAATTGAGTCAAGCGTCGCCTGCGGCACCTTGACGGTCACCTTGGGAAGATCGGACGCGGCCAGCCGCCGGTGATGGTCCTCTCCCGCATTCACGAACGAGAGCATGCCCCCGTACATGTCATTCGTCACTTCAAGCGATGCCTGATCGGGGTCGCCGGGCGCTCCCAGGGCGGCGTGGACCACGCGAGCGTGCGGGCGATTGACGCGACACTCCTCGAAGCGCTGCGGGATCGGCTCGATCAGCAACCCGCTCCAGCCGAGTTGCTCGAAGACGTAGGTCGCGGAGAAGTCGACGCCGTTGAACGCTCCGGCCTCGATGAAAAAGCCGTCGAACTGCCCGTCGAAAAGATCAAAGAGCAGCAGATCCTCGCCGAACTGCGAGCGGAACTCGGGCAGGGATCGCGGAGGGCGACCGGCCGAGCGGAGGCGTTCCGCGGCGTAGGCGCAGTACGCCCGACGCTGCGTGCGAAGCCCATTGAAAAAGATCTGTCGCAGATCGTGCTGAAACGAGTCGACCCGCCGCTGCAGAGCCGAAAGATCAACCCCGCTGGAATAGTTCATCTGGGACATGGTCGCTCCGTGCGGCAGGCGTGGAGTCTACCGGCTGCAATTCCTAGGAGCCGTCCCCGCCGCCGCGTTGGGCGCGCGGGACCCGGCCACAGACGAGCGCCCGGCTCGGACGTTGAGGACAGTCGGTCCCGAGGAAGGTACCATCGGAGCGGGGGCGTCCCCCGGAATCGGGAGGCCTTCGCGGATGAAGCTCGCGGTCGTGGTTCCGGTGTTCAACGAGGTCGGGCTGATCCAGCGATCGGTCGAGAGACTGCTCGCCTCGCCGGTTCCCGTCCATCCCCGCGGCGTCGCGATCGAGCGCACACTCATTCTCGTCGACGACGGCTCAACCGACGGCAGCGCGGAAATCGTGCGGCAGTTGGGCGAGGGGCACGGCGAGGGGCGGGGTGTGCGTGCCGTCTTCCTGCCGGGCAATCGCGGCAAAGGAGCCGCGGTCCGGCGCGGGCTCGAGATCGCGCGGGAGATCGGCGCCGATTTGGTGGTCGTCCATGACGCCGATCTGGAATACGACCCCGCCGACCACGCGGCATTGCTCGCGCCGATTCTTGACGGTCGTGCGGATGCGGTCATCGGCTCGCGTTTTCTGGGCCAGACTCACCGCGTGCTTTACTTCTGGCACTCGGTCGTGAACCGGGGCCTCACGCTGCTCAGCAACGTCCTCACCAATCTCAATCTGACTGACATGGAGTGTTGCCTCAAGGCCTTCTCCGCGCCGGTGGTTGAGCGGCTGTCGCTGCGGGAGGATCGCTTCGGCTTCGAGCCCGAGGTTGTTGCGTCGCTCGCGCGCATGCGGCTTCCCGACCCGCAGGCGCCATCGGGCGAGCGAGCGCTGCGCGTCTTTGAGGTCGGCGTCAGCTACGCCGGACGAACCTATGACGAGGGCAAAAAGATCCGCTGGACCGACGGCGTCGAGGCGATCGTCGTGATCCTGAGGCGGAACCTGTGGAGATGATCCGGGCGGCTCGGAGCGATTCTTTGCTCGCGGCCTGGGCGAGGCTCAGCCCGCCAGCCAGGCGAGCACTTCCTCGAAGTTCATGGCTTTGCCCGGCTCGCGGCTCTGGGTCCACTTGACCTTGCCGCGACCGTCGGCCGACTGACCGACCACCACGGTGCCGCGCTGGGCCACGTTGAGGTCCTTCCAGTACAGGCCGTAGGCCTTGCACACCTCGCGGTGCATGTCGGCCAGCAGGGGCTGCTTGAGACCGAGCTGCTTGGCCCACTCGGCCTGGACGGCGAACGAATCGCACGAGATGCCGACCACCTGCGACCCCTTGGCGCTCCACTTGGCGATCTCGTCGCTCACGCACTTCATCTCGGTGCTGCAGACGCTCGTGAAGGCCAGGGGGTAGAAGCAGAGAACCACGTCGCCCTTCTTGACGGCGTCGGAGAGCTTCCAGTCCGCGCGGTTCTGGTCCTTGAGCACAAAGTCGGGCGCAATCTCGCCGATGGCGAGCGGGCGTTCACGGGCGGTCAGGGTGGTGGACATGATGGAATTCCTTGGGCGCCGCGGAGGCGCGGGGCAGGGTCGAATCCGCGCAGGATCAGGGCAGCGCGGGATGCGATATGCTATCCGCGACGGCGGAGCCGTCCCGCTTGATGAGCGCTGATCGGCGCACGCGAGCGGATCTTTGTGTCCGGAGGAGACCATGGCGAAGAAATCGGTCGTGCCCTCAGCCAAGGCCCGTCCCAAGGCCGCGAAACCCGTGCGCGGGTCTGCGGCGTCCGGGAGCGCGGGAGGCAAGTCACACGCCAAGCCGTCGGCCCGTCGGGCCGGAACGCGGGCGGAGCAGCCGGTACGATCGTCCGCGCCAAAGCCCAAGGTTCCGACGCGGGGTGCAAAGGCACCGACGATGCGTGTGACGTCTCAGCCGATCGAGGTTCTGCCGCCCATTCCCATGCCCAAGGCCCTGCCCGAAACTCTGCGAGAGCGATACGACCTTGTGTGCCAGCGCGTCGCGCGCGCGGCGGAGCGCTCCGGGCGATCGGCGCGCGACATTCTCATGGTCGCGGTAACCAAGTACGCGTTGCCCGAGCAGGTGCGAGAGCTGCTCACGCTCGGACATCGCGATCTGGGCGAGAATCGGGTGCAGCATCTTCTCCAGCAGATGGCTCTGGTGGAGGAGTATCAGTCGCGTTTGCGCACTCTTCCCAGCACGATGAAGGTGGCGGGCGACGCAGGCGCCTCGCTCTTTGACCCGCCTCGCACCGACCAGGCCCCCGGGCTGCATCCCGTGCGATGGCACATGATCGGGCACCTGCAGCGCAACAAGGCCAAGAAGATCGGGGACGTGGTCCGGTTGACGCACTCGGTCGACTCGCTCCGGATCGCCGAAGAGCTTCAGGCGGTCGCGCTGCGCAAGGAGCGCGTCGTCGACGTGCTGATCCAGGTGAACTGCTCGGGCGAGAGCCAGAAGTACGGCTGTCCGATCCCCGCCGCGATCCCGCTGGCGGAGCAGATCGGCACGATGATCAACGTGCGGGTGCGAGGCTTGATGACGATGGCCGCCTACTCCGACAATCCGGAGGAGGCGAGGCCGACGTTCGCACGCTGTCGCGAGCTGTTCGAGGAGCTGCAGCGCAGCGGCGTGGTGGAGGGACCGGTCAACATCCTGTCGATGGGCATGACGGGCGACTTCGAGGTTGCGATTGAAGAAGGCTCCAACTGCGTCCGCATCGGCTCCGCACTGTTCGGGGAGCCGGACTCGGGCACGATCGCCACGGAGGACTCCGAGGATGGTGACGACTAAAGGCCCGTGGGCATCCGCTCTTCGCGCCGTCGCGGTTGCGACGATCGTCGCGGGCGGCGGATGGATGCCTGCTGCGACCGCGTCTCAGGAGGGCCAGCGTCCGGGCTCTGTCGCCGAGGATCCGACCGCCGCGCTGTTCCGGGCCTACCGGTCGGGTGTCTATGCCGAGCGATCGCAGATCGAACTGACGGATGAGTCGGGCCCCGCGCGCCGGGCCGAGTACGTCATCCGTTTTGCCGCAGCGGACGCATCGGCGGGTCTGCCTCGACGTCTGTCGCTCGAGTTGAGCGAGTTGAATCTGTGGATCGAGGGCGACAAGGCGATCGCGACGCTGCGGACGCGCCCGGACCGGTACGCCGTCTTTACCCTACCGCCGGTCGCGCTGGTCCAAGCGTTGCGGCCGTTCATGCCTTCGCTTGTGCTGGCGCAGCTCTCGTTGCTCGACGAGCGGTCGGGCGATCGCCCAAGTCTTCTTCCTGAGCTCTGGAGTCCGAGCGAACTCGAGGCTGACGGCATCGATCGGACGACGGGATTCGTCCGTCTCATCGCGCGATCGCCCGAGGGCGCGCTGCGAGTGCGCGTTGACCGTGCCACGGGCCGGTTGCGGTCGGTGTCCAAGGCTCTTTCAGACGCCGCGACGGCTGGTCCGCAGCTTGGGCCGCGCGCTGTTGAAATCAGCGTGCGGCCGACCGACGCGGGCGATCCGGCGAAGTGGAAGCCAAACCTCGAGGGGCGAACGCGCGTGGCGTCGCTGGGCGAGCTTCAGCCCGACACGGATCTGCTGCGACCGGGCGAGCGTCTGCCGGCGTCGCTGTTCTTCCGTGATCGCAATGTCGAGCGGTGGGGCCCCACAGACGACCAGGGAGCGGTGCTGATCTTTTTCCGGCCCGACCTGGCCGGGCTCGCGCTCCCGGACGCGGAGGCTCGTGATCGGGCCGCCCGGGCCATGCAGTCGTCGTCGGAGCCGGTGGTCGAGCTGGCTCGTCTGCTTCAGCCCGCCGAGGGCGATCGGTACGTTGTCCGTCAGATCGCGCTGCTCACCTATCAGGAGCACACCTTTCGTCAGATGGACATGCTCGAGAATGTGCTGTCCATTGAGCGAGCGGCGGGCCAGCGACGCTCGCGAGGCGTCCTGTTCGCGGTGCACGACACCGATCTGTGGGAGATGATCTGCGGCAGCGGGACCAGTGGCGCCGTCGTGCTCGACCGGTCGCACGTGGTGCGAGCGATCGTGACGCTGGACGATCCGCAGCGCGCGGCGAACACGATCCGCGCGGTGCTCGCGCAGATCAAGTGACAGTCGGCAGCTTGGGGTGCCGGTTGCGGCGTTTGGAACGCGAGGTTTCCCGATGCCCTCGGGAAAAAGCTCTCAGGACGCCTGCGCTCGCGGGTGCGAACGGTTGTAGGCATCTTGCATGCGCTGGGTGGTCAGGTGGGTGTAGACCTGAGTCGTGGAGAGGGACTGGTGCCCCAGCAGTTCCTGCACGCTGCGCAGGTCGGCGCCGTTGTCAAGAAGGTGCGTCGCGAAGCTGTGGCGCAGCGTGTGCGGGCTGATGGTCGGATCGAGGCCCACCTGCTTGAGGTACTTGTCGAGCTTGCGTCGGACCGAGCGGCTGCTCAGGCGTCCGCCGTGCTTGTTGACAAAGAGCGGGCGGGTCTTGCGTTCGGCGGACCAGCAGTTGGCGAATCGCGGATCGGACTTGAGGAGGTCGGCGTAGCGGTTGATCGCGCCGATGGCGTGGCTTCCGAGCGGGACGATGCGCTCCTTCTTGCCCTTGCCGCGGACGTGCAGCGCTTCGCCGGCGATGTCGAGGTCGTCGATCTCGAGGCCGATGAGTTCGCTGACGCGCAGGCCGGTGGAATAGAGCGTCTCGAGCATCGCGCGGTCGCGCCGGCCGAGCACGTCGTTGTCGTCCGGTGCGGCCAGCAGCTTCTCGATCTGCTCGATCGAGATGGCCTTGGGCAGGCGCTTGCCCTGGCGGGGCGTTCGGATCAGAGTCATGGGATTGGCCGACGCGAGGACCTTGCGGTCGGCCCACTTGTAGAAAGACCGAAGCGTGGCGATCTTCCGCGCCATGGTGGCGGCGGAGTACTGGTTCTCTCCCAGGTGCGAGAGGAATCCGCGGATCATGTCCGCCGAGGCGCGGCAGACCGCGTCGGTGAGCGTCTTGGGGGCAAAGTCGGCGGGCGCGGGCTGAGGCCGCTGACCGGCGCGGGCCTGTTCGACCGCGCGTGCGGTGGCGGCTGCCTCCTGCTCGTCCTGACCCGTCAGGGAGTACTCGGACTGGAGATACTCGATGAACTGACGCAGATCGGCGCCATAGCACCGAGCGGTGTAGGGGCTGAAGTGACGCTCATCACCCAGGTAGGAGGTGAACATCTGGATCAGGGGAAGGGTGTTCATCACGGGTCTCCAGGCTGAGCGTGCGGGCTCTGCAGCGTTGATCTCGGCGGATAACACACGTCGTGGTTCGACGGCCACAGTGAGCATCGGTTCTCGCACCCGGGCGCTGAATGCGGACCCGTCAGATCGCTGTAACTCACCCAACGAGGAAGCCACGGATCATGAGATTTATACGGACGCCGCGCGTCCGCAGTTTCTCGGACGCAGGGCATCCTGATGGCTAAATTGAATGTCCGCAGGGAATTAGCCGCTCATTCGCGCGCCGGTTCCGAATCTGAACGGGTTTCGGAAGGGGCGGGCCGTCCGGGTGCCGTACGGGCAAGGCGGAGCGTCTCGGCCTGCATCATTTGGTTGATGAGCTGGTGGGTGCAGAACTCAGCGAAGAGGTCGGCGCTGCGGAGGTAGCGGCGCCACCCGGCCGCGGAGACGGCCTCGGACCGACCCTGGGCGTAGTTGCGGATGTCCATCTGCACACTCTGGTTCTTGCCGTCAAAGAGCTCGGAGACGACGGTTGCGGGCTCGCCGGTCGCTTCGGCGGGGGCGGTCTCGGTGGGGCTGGTCTGGAGGGCTCGCGGGTCGATCGGATCGATCGCGGGCGCGGTGCGTCCGAACATCGCGGGGGTGCGAGGGAGCAGCGCGAGGGTCAGGCCCATGCGCGGCTCATAAGGGTCGTACGCGGTGATCGAGCCGAGCACCAGAGCATCGACCCCGAGGGCGTCGGCGAGGCGTGCCGCGTCTCCGGGCGTGCGGATGAACGGCATCTTGAGCACTCTCATGGTCTCGATCGTGCGGTTCATGGGCAGTGCCCGCAGGCCCCGCACCTGTTCGACGGCCGCCACCACCTGATCGCTGACGCGCAGCGCATCGACCGTGCTGGTGCCCGACTCGTTTCGCAGGGGCACGACGGCCCAAAGCAGTTCGCCCCGGGCGGCTGGATAGGGCGCGAGGGTCGCGCCCGGCGCCAGCAACTCTTGTTTGGGGCCTGCGCAGCCCCAGAAGAAGAGCGTGCAAGTGAGAAGCACCAGGGCGTGGGGGATTGTCCGGGCCGATCGTGACGCGAGTTGCCGCTGGTTCACCGTTTCACTCCGCAATCAGACGCTGCGCGGGCGGGCCGGAGACGGACGGCGCGCACGAGCAAGCCGCGAGCGCAGGGGCTCGACTGCAGGGCGGATATCGGTCAGCCTGAAGCGTCCGGGCGACTCTTTGGACCTGGCCCGGCGAGCGGGCGATCGGGCCGGATGTTCCGGCGAGGCGTCTCGGTCTGGAGATCAACTCAGGGGATCAGATCAGGAGATCAACTCGCGAGATCAGGGCTGCTCGGTCGGAGCCGCCGCGGTCGCCGGAGCGGACTGCACCGGCGCATCGGGCGCTGCCGGATCGACCGACGCACCGGTTGACGGCGCAGCGGCGTGGCGGGTGGGCGAGGCCCCGGAAAGGGCGGCGACAGCACGCGTCAGATCCATCGACCAGATGTTGCCGCGACCGTCCCGCGGACTGAAGAAGACCAGCTGCTCGCCGGGTCCCCAGTGCGGCATCAGGCCGATCGTGGGGGCGTCGGTGAGCCGGACGCGGGCGCTGCCGTCCACGGCAACCATCCAGAGGTCGGAGCGCTGGGGGCTTTGTGCCTGCGAAACGGCGGCCGGACCGGAGCCGGCCGGGACCTGGGCATAGACCACGTGACGGCCATCGCGCGACCACGTCGGGTTGATGAGCGCCGAGTCGGCGCTGGTCGCGATGGCGGTTGCCTGACCGGAATTGCCGTCCTTGTAGTCGAGCGTCCAGATGCCGAAGGTTCGGCTGCCCCGCTCCCGCGGGAGCTGGAAGAGAATCCGATCGGCGCCGTCGTGCCCGGTCGCGGGGACCGGAGACCACTCGGGAAGCGCTCCGTAGCCGAGGAAGTTGAGCGTGCTGGGGTTGGACACCTCAAGCACCCAGAGTTCCCAGCGACGAGAAACCTCGCCGAGGCGGCAGAAAACCAGACGCTGTCCGTCCGGCGACCAGGAGGGATGCAGATCGCTCGCGCCCTCGTCGGTCAGTTGCACGGCCTTGCCGCCGCTGATCGGCATCACGTAGAGCGCCCAGCGCCCGGAGCGGTTGCTGGCGAAGGCGACGCGTGTGCCGTCGGGGCTGACGGCGGGCATGACGTCGTCGCCCGGCTCGTTGGTGAGCTGGGTCACGACGCGGGAGCGGACGGGCTTGATGAACAGATCGCTCGTGCGGCGGTACTGCGTGCTGGCGAAGACAATCGAGCGTCCGTCGGGCGTCAGCACGGGGTCGAAGTCTTCGCCTTCTTGCGCGAAGGACACCTGCGACATGCCGTCGACGTTGGCCGGACCGGGTTGATCATCGCCCGGCGCGCTCAGCGCGTCAAAGACCCGCGACGCGGGCGAAACCGAAGGGTGCACGAGCGCCGCGTCGGCCGCGGGCTCGAAAGGCGCGGCTTGCTCGACGGGGGGAAGCGCGTCCGCACGAGAACGGGTGGGATCGGCCGGCTCGGTCCGCGATGCGGTGGGCGCAGCGAGAGCCCCACCGGAGAGGGCAGCGCCGACAAGGGCCAGCAAGGCGGCCTGGGCTCCGGCGTGGGGACGAGTGCGGGCGGTCGGCATAGAGCATCTCCGGGAGCCCCGGATCAGCGATCCGGGCTGGGGGCAGCATCGGCGTGAAGGCCGCCCGGGGTGAGCGGGGTTGCGTGGGGGGCGCAACGATCGAACGGCGACCCCGGTGCGTCCGGAAAGGAGCGGGCAGAAGTTGCGCGACTCGCGGCGGTCTGGCGCGGTGGTCCCTAGAGGGCTGGCTCGGCCATGAGGATGGCGGCGGTCTCGTGGCGGCGTTCCCAGATCGCGTCGCGCCCGCGCGGACGTTCACAGGCCAGGAGGTGCTCGAGGTAATGCGCCAGTTCCAGGCGTCCGAACTGCTGCAGGTAGGTGCTGGAAGCCGTGGGATTCAGCCGCATGATCTGCTCGATGAGCTGAGGCGTCGTGAGCAGAAGCGTGTCGCCTTCGGGCCGCGCAGGCTGACGGTCGGCGGCAGGAGCCGACGTGCGCTGAGAGGCGGGCTTGGAATGAGGCCACAGCAGAGGCGCATCGGAGAACGACAACATGCAGCAACTCCTGACGCCGGGCCGCTCCGTGGCCGTCGCGTCGTGTGAAGTGCGCCTGCTCCGCAAAGCGCTTGCCAAGACCGCAATGTGCATCGGCCCGCGCCGTAGCAGTCGCTTGAATCTCGGCGACACGGACTTTGGGCCTGCGTCGGCGAGGTGCGGCGTCCCGCGACTACGCTGCGGGCGTGACGTTCGTTCGATTCGATCCTTCGCAATGTGTCTGGAGAACGCTCGGGGGCGAGGTCTTCGCACGCGTTGCACCAACGCCCATCGCCGACGAGGCTGGGGCGCGTGCCGCGGTCGAGTCCGCACGCCGCGCGGGTGACAGACGCCTGATCTTCGAGACCGCAGGGGGCGGCGAACCGGTGAACCCACCGGTTCACTCGACGGCGGACCCAGAGGGAAGCGAGTCGATCGAGCGCCGATGGGGTTTGTGGTCGCCTTCGGGGCGGGAGCGGGCTGCTTCGGCGTTGCGGGCGACGGTGGAGGCCTCATTAAGCGCCGGATTGGAGCCGCTGCTGCTGCCCCGCGTTGGAACGATGGTGTCCGATCTGCCGGGAGCGTTGTGGGCTGCGAGGCAGCACGCGGCGTCGGCCGCGGGGGGCGGGGGCGGGCTTGGGCTTGCGATCGACACGGCCGCGGTCCTGTCGGCCGAGTTAGCTCCGCGCGCTGCGGACGTGTGGGCTCGCTGGGGCGATGTGCTGTCGTTGGCGCGGGTCGGGATCGTGGTGCTGCGAAACGTCGACGGGGCGGGGGTGACCGCGGCGACGCCCGGGCTGCCGATTCTCACGCAGATCGCTCGGGCCGCGCTCGCGCAGGGGGCGGCGGTCGGGTTGGTGGGCGATGATCCCGACACGCTCGAGTCGCAGCGAGCGATTCTGCTGGACGCCCGGCGAGAGGCAATCGACGGCATGGGCGTGTGAGGCGCTCGGGCGGGAGTGGGCCGGGAGTCGGCCGGGAGCCGGTCGGGAGTGGGAGTTGGGCGGCGAGGGCAGTGTCCTATGCTCTGCGTGTCATGAGCAATGCGACCGCCCTGGACCATCCGACGTTCTCAGTCGTCAAGTCTCAGTTCCCGACCAAGAAGCTGCGCGCGACCGAGTTTCGCGGCCAAGCGACTCTGATCGTTGAGGCCGCGGACTTGCACGAGGTGATGAAGTTCCTGCGCGATGACGAGCGGACGAAGTACGGCTTTCTGTCGGACGTGATCGGCGTGGACTACCTGAATTACCCTGCGCCGCAGCCTGGTCGCTTTGCGGTCATCTACAACCTGCTGAGCCACCAGCACGACCGTCGGTTCTTCGTCAAGACGTATCTCCAGCCGTCGATCCCGACCGACGGGATCGAGGCCGATCCCGCGCTGGTGGTTGACAGCGTGTGCGATCTGTGGCCGGGAGCCGAGTGGACCGAGCGCGAAGTCTTCGACATGTTCGGGATCCGCTTCCGGAATCACCCGGATCTGCGCCGCATCCTGACGTGGGAGACGTATCCGGCCCACCCGCTCCGCAAGGACTATCCGGTGCGCGGACGCGGCGAGCGCGAGGCGTACAACATCATCGACCGAACCTCGGCGTGATCGACTTGTCCGCCCGCTCGCGACGCGAAGAGAGTCGCCTCGTGTGCAACACGTTCGTTGTGCAACGGTCGGCGCGTCGTCTTGAGCGGCACACGGGGACTTGACGCGCAACGAGTAGCCGGTGCGCTGCGTCGAACTCAGCGCGGCGTCGTCACGGCCGAGGCGGCGCGAACCTCGATACGTCCGCGGCCCATATCCCAGACAATGCCCCGCGCGCTCAGCGGCGAGGCGGTGCCTTCGTCGATCACCGAGACGGATGTGCCGTCGCGTGAGCCGGCGGAGGCGACGCCCGCGACGGCGTCGTACTCGATCAGATCGCCCAGCAGGGTGCGTGTGCCGCTGCGTAGGCGGGCGTTTCCTTCCGCCAGGGCGCGGGCGAGTTCGCCGCCCGTCGGTTCGGTTCCCGCTTCGTTGCGCAGGCTGGCGGTGAGGATCTGGCAGTCGAGTTGTGTGAGCAGGCGATCAGCGGTGCGCTCGTTGGTCATCTCGACGTCGCCCTCGAGGCGCATCGACTGATCATCCCGGCGCATGAGGAGCGAGCGGCTCCATCGGAAAAGCGTCTGGCCTCGAGAGGAGTCGGAGGTCAGCGAGAGCGGCTGGCCCTCGGGCGGGGGCGGCGCGGACGCGGCTTCCCTTCGATCGACGATGAGCATGCGGCCGGGCGTTTGGCTGGAGAGGGTGCCGCGGGTGTTGTCGGCCTCGATCTGCGCTGCTTCGAGGTACAGCAGGCGTTCGAGCTTCGGAGTGGCCTCCGGATCGGTGATGGGGGACTGGAAGCGACGCGACTCGACGCGGGCGGGTGTGGGTGCGTCGGCGCTCTCCGTCCCGCGCGCGACGACGCGGAGGACCTCACGCGGGGCCGAGGGCGTGAGCGGGAGCGTGGGATCGGGCGTGGCGCTCGGCGGAGAACTCGTGGCGACCGCATCGGTTGCGGGCGTGAGTTCGAGCCGGACGGACTCGGCCGTCAGACGCTCACGTGTGCGCGGATCGGAGATGGAGTCGGCAACGGTCTGGCCGAAGGCCTCGAGCACGCCCGTCCGGTCGGAATAGGTCATCGAACGCGACCACCTTGCGGAGGCGGCTCTGGGCTCGCCCGCGGCGTTCACGCCCTCGTGGCGGAAAGCCCCCGCGCCAACGACCTCAAGGCGGGAGTCGCGTCCGTCCAGCCGCATCCGCTCGCCCGAGACGCTCGACGATCGCTGAGCGAGAACGACGAGCGTGCCGGCAAGCTCGGCCTGCTCGCCGAGAACGTCGGCGACAAGTTCATCCGACTCGGCGCGGAGCTCATCGCGCCCGTCGAAGCGGACACTGCCGCGTGCCGTCACGACTCGCGCGGCGGCCTGACCTTCGGTGTTGGTCTCGATCGTTGCGTCGAGTTCATCGGATCGGAGGCGTGAGGGGGCGGAGACGGCCTCGACCTCGCCTCGCGCGGCAAGGAGCGTGGGCTGAGGATCGGATCCGGGGGCGGGCGCGAAGCGGACGTCGATCGACTCGGCCGCGAGCGATCGGCCCGCGCTGTCAGCGGCCAGGGCTTGCCCGCGGAGCGAGACACGTTGCAGTGACTCGGGACGGACGCTCGAATCGAATGTCGCCTCCGCATGTTCGGCGGTGATCTTCGCACCGGCGCCAGTGGCCACCACGCCGCCTTCGAACTTCGCAGCGCGGAGCGATTCGGAGCCGGCGTCTGAAGCGGGGGTGAAGTCAACCCTTGCGGCCTTCTCCCACGCGATCGAGCGGAGCGACCCGGAGCGCGGCAGAGGATCGGCGTCGAGCGTGTCGAGGTTCTCCAGGCGGCCCGGTCCGCTGAAGCGGGCGACTCCGGCGGTGAGGTTCACTTCCGCTTCGCTCGCCAGCACCCGGCCGCTGCCGGAGCGTGCGATGCGAGCAGCGCGGGGCGTGTCGCTCGCCAGTCGAGCGATCGCGAGGTCTTCGAGGTACTCGGCACGCTGGCCGACCGCGACCACTCCCGCCTTGCGGTCGGTGACAATCACGCCGTCGGGAGTCGGAGCGACGAAGCGCAGGGCGAGGCTGGAGTCGCGCAGCGAGGGGGGCGCTTCGGACACCGGACGCATCTCGAAGCGTCCCGACCAGCGGGCCTCGATGGGTTCGGCGTTGGTCGCGCGCATCGCGAGCGGGGATGCGGAGACGGCGGACGACTCGGCAACGCGGGGCGACGGGAGTGAGGGGGAGGCTGCTGGCGTACCCGACGAGTTGCTGGTCGAGTCGCCGTTGGGGGCGCTGCCGGTGGGGTCGCTGCTATTTGGGCGGGGGGTGGCGCGCGCGGTGCGGTTGCTTCGGGTGAAGATCTCCGCGCTCTGGGCCTCGATGGATCGCTCGCCCTGTGTGACCTTCGCATCGCCGAAGGCCAGAATCCGGTACAGCTCGTCCTCGGGCGGACTCTGGGAGGTGGACGCTTCCGAGCCTCGGTTGGCGACACTCGACGCGGTGGGCGTCGCGGATGCTCCGGCTTCAGCGATTGGGCGTCGAATGAAGAGGCTCGGAGGCGTGCGGGCCGCGGTGGGGTCGTAGCGCAGGAAATCGCTCTGCTCGGCGCTCACGAGTTCGACGCGTTGCTGCGCGTCGTTGAAGAGCACGCGGAACGCTCGGCCGGCGTAACGGATGCCGCTGCCCTCAACCGTCAGTCGGTCCGGAACGCGCAGTTCGCCGATCGCACCATCGAAGGACATCTGATCGGTGCGGGCTTCGAGGAGCGGCGGTTCGGTCTCGGGATCAAGCGTGCGTCCGGGCGGGCCTTCGAAAAGGCGGATGACGACGTTGCCGCGAAGTTCGCCCCGCTCGGGCATCTGCTGACGGTTGGGCAGGAAGAGGTCTGCGGAGTCGGCGCGGATCCAGACGATGCGTCCGTTGCGGGGATAGAGCCACGCACGCGGTGTTTCCACGGCGTAGCGCTTGGCTTGCAGCGGCTGAACCGAAGGCAGAAGCAGTTCGGCGGCGAGTCGTCCTGGGTCGTCGCGATCGACGAGCTGCAGGGTGAGGCCCGATCCAGAGAGATCATCGCCCGCGGCGGGAGGAGGAGCCGCCGGTCCGGACAACGCGGGGGCGACCGGCGCGGGAGCCGAGCGTCGTGCGATGAACCAGAGCCCCAGGGCGGCGATCAACGCCACGAGCAGAGCGACGCCCAGCCCCTTGGTGTTGGCTCGGCCGCGGCGTCCGGTGGGGCGTCGACCGACAGGTTCGGAGCGTTGTGAAGGTGAAGCGATGGAGCGCATGTCAAGCGGCGTGGGAAGGTCGTCTGGATCGCGCACGGGAAGGACTTTCGGGCTTCAGTCGTCGACCAGCCGCATCGCGACCAGGTCCTGCACATCCAGAAGGCCGACGGGCTCGCCTTGCTGGTTGACGATCGGAATCTCGTCGGCGCGGAACTCGCGGACGAGTCGCACGGCATCGCGGACCAGCGCGCTGTCGGGCAGATGGCGCGGGTCGCGCGTCATCACGCGGGAGATCGGCTGGTGCAGTTCCGCCGGGTCGCGGAGGATCAGTCGGCGCAGGTCGGCGTCGGTGAAGATTCCGCTGAGGCGGCCGGTGGCCGGATCGCTGAGCAGGATCGCGCCGGGGCGGCGTCCGGCTTTGGCGGCCTCCTCAAGCGCGTCGGCGACGGTGCGGTCGTCGGTGATCCGAGGCAGGTTTCGCCCAGCGACGCAGCGCAGCACCTCGGTGACGGGGCGCAGCAGATCGCCCAGCGTCCCGCCCGGGTGGCGCCGCTTGAAGTCCGCGTCGGTGAAGTGGCGAGCTCGCGCGCTGACGAGCGCGAGGGCATCGCCCAGCGCCATGGTCGCGGTGGTCGAGGAGGTGGGGGCGGCGAACTCGGGCTCTCCGGCCTCGGACGCGAGATTGAGGCCCAGGGCGACGGTCGCGAGACGCTCGAGACTCGAAGGGCGGGGTGCCCCCTGGTCGTGCGTGCGCGAGGTGATGCTGATGATGGGCAGGCCGTCCTGACGCAGGATCGAGGCGAGGTTGACGACCTCGTGGGTCTCGCCGCTGGAGGAGATGCAGATGACCGTGTCGGTGGTGCGGAAGCGGCCGAGGTCGCCGTGGGCGGCTTCGGAGGGGTGCACGCTGTGCGAGGGGATGCCGACGGACGCGAGGGTGGCGCTGATCTTCTGGCCGACCAGCCCGGACTTGCCAAGGCCCGTGACCAGCACCGTGCCGCCCAGGTCGGCGCAGCGGATCAGAAGCTCGCAGGCGCTGAGAAATCGGTCCGAACCGGAAGTCACCAGGGTGTCCGCGAGGGACTGGACCGAGGCGGCCTCATGGCGGAGCAGTCGCTCGGCCAGCGCGCGCAGTTGAGCGGCGTCGAGCGGACGGCTTGAAGACGGGGCGACCTTTCCCGCCGCGGGCGGGTTGGACGCGAGAGCCGCGGCAGGTCGGGGCTGCTGAGCCATGCGGAGGTAGTGTAGAGCCGGGTTGGACCCAGAGGGTCGGACATACCCGCCGGCGCGCCGCGGAGTACACTGCCCCGCGGGGAATCAGGGTGCAGCGGCGGCCCGTCGGGCCGAGCGCCGGGCGGAAGGAGCGTGCGACTGGCGGAGGCCGGTCGCAGGGAGGCACGGATGCTGACCGAGGATTATCGCGTCAAGTTGGAAACGTTTGAGGGACCGCTGGACCTCCTGCTGTTTCTCATCCGCAAGAGCGAGATTGACATCACCGACATCCCGATCGCGGCGGTGGCGGATCAGTACGCCTCGTTCCTCCAAGGGCTCGTGGCCGACGGCAGCACGATCGACATCGAGGTCGCGGGCGACTTTCTCGTGATGGCGGCGACGTTGATGGAGATCAAGAGCCGCTGGCTGGCGAGGGATCCCAACGCCGCAAGCGCAGCCGAGGAAGGTGGAGCGGAGTCGGTCGATCCACGCGCGGAACTCGTGAAGCAACTGCTCGCGTACAAGCAGTACAAGGACGCGGCAGCGATGCTCGAGCATCGGGGAGATCGCTGGCAGCGTCGATATCCGGTCGGGGCCGCCGAGGCAGGAGGGAGCGAGGCCGAGGCGCTCTCGGACGAACTCGCGGTGCTGGAGGTCGAAGATCTTGAGCTCGGCGATCTGCTTGAGGCCTTCAAGCGGATCGTCTCGACCGTGAACTTCGAGCGCCTGGGCGATCATCAGATCGTCTACGACGACACGCCGATCGAGCGCCACGCGGCGGACATTGTCGAGCGATTGCGTTCGATCGGCGGCCAGACTGATCGGCCGTCGATGCTGTTCCGGTCCCTTCTCGACAAGCGGACGCGCGGAGAGATGATCGGCCTGTTTCTCGCCGTGCTCGACCTCGTTCGCCGGCGCGTGGTGCGCGTGGAGCAGGCGGACCAGGCGCAGGACCTCGCCCTTGTTCTGCGTGATCCCGACGAGGTGGGCGTTGAGGGCACCGCGGGCGAGTCGAGTGCGTGACCCGGTTCCGTAGTCGGGTTACGTGATCCGCGTGCGTGATTGGCAAAGTGCGTTCAGCGCAAGCCCGCGAGGAACTGCTCGAGGCGGTCGATGCCCTTGTTGATCTGGTCGGTCGAGCACGCGAACGAGATGCGGACGCAACGGCTGCCGCAGCCACCGAAATCCTCTCCCGGAACGAAGGCGACGTGCTGTTCGGCGAGCAGGGCCTCGCAGAAGTCCATGGCGCTGGCGATGCGTCGGCCGGGAACGCCGTGGCCGCCGGCGCTCTGCTTGCCGAAGTGAGCCGAGACATCGGGGAAGGCGTAGAAGGCTCCGGTGGGCTTGGGGCAGCGCAGGCCGGGGAGCTTCTGCAGGCGCTGGAAAATGACCTCGGCGCGCTGGGCGAAGGCCTGACGCATGCGTTCGACGTCGTTGGCGGTGCTGGAGAGCGCCGTCCGGATAGCGGGATAGGTGAAGCTGGTGATGTTGGTCGACATCTGGCCCTGCAGCACGCCCATCGCGTCGATAAACCGGCGACCGAAATCGCCGACGCCCGCGGCGTAGCCGATGCGCCAGCCGGTCATGGCGTACGCCTTGGAGAGTCCGTTGACGGTGATGGTGCGTTCGGCGATCTCGGGGATCGAGCCGATCGAGAAGTGCGGGATTCCGCCGTACGTGATCTTCTCGTACAACTCATCGGAGATGACGACCATGCCGGGCGCGGTGGTGCGGCTCATCTCGATCACGACCTGCGCCAAGGCGCGCAGTTCGTCGGGCGAGTACATCGTGCCGCAGGGGTTGCTCGGGGAATTGAGCATCAGCAGGCGCGTGTTGGGGTTGATCGCGCGGCGGAGCTGTTCGGGAGTGATCTTGAAGTCTCCCACGGCGTCGGTGGGCAGTTCGACCACCTTGCCCCCGGCCAGTTCGATCATCGGGACATAACTGACCCACGCCGGCACCGGGAGGAGCGCTTCGAGCGGAGCCTGGCTGGGCGCGGGGAAATCGAAGAGGCACTGGCAGGCGATGAAGAGGGAGTACTTGCCGCCCGCGCTGATCGCGATGCGGTCTGCGCTGGTGGCGATGTGATTCTCGCGAACGAGTTTGTCGGCGATGGCCTTGCGGGTCTCGGGATCGCCCAGCGTCGGCATGTACTTGGTCATGCCCTGATTCAGGGCGCTGATGGCGGCATCTTTGACAATCTGGGGGGTGTCAAAGTCGGGCTCGCCGGCGGCAAAGCTGAGCACATCCAGGCCCTGGGCCTTCATGGTCTTGGCACGGTTCATGAACGCGACCGTGACCGAAGGCTTCAATTCTGCGACGCGTCGGGAGACGCCCAGGGAGGGATGCGCGGTGCTCATGGGCCCAGCGTAGGAAATGCGACAGGCGGGGTGGAGCGACGGCACGCAAAACCGGTGCTTCGGAGGCCCGGAGCGGCAGAGATCCGCCGCGAAATCGAGCGGGCGTCGCGTCCGATGGTCGCGAGGGCGTCGCGTGCCTATCATCTTGACCCTCCGCTCCGGACATTCCCCGGGTTGAAGCCGGGGGATTGCGAGACTGTCTCATGCCCAAGACCAAGAACCACAAAGGCCTGCTCAAGCGCATCCGGATCACCAAGTCGGGCCTGGTGCGTCACCGTTCGGCGAATCACAAGCACTTGCGTTCGGGCAAGGGCGGCAAGCGCCTGCGCCAGCTCCGCAAGGACCCGATGATGAGCAGCCCCGAGGCCAAGCGCATCGAGAAGCTGCTCTTCCGCCGCCTGCGCGGACGCACCCAGCCCCGCACCGCGATGCGCAAGAGCCCCTCTCCGGCTCAGCGCAAGGCGGCTCGTGCGGCCAAGGCCGGCGCGGCGAAGGTCGCCTCGACCAAGAGCGCATCCAAGAAGTAAGTTCATTCCACGCCGTCCGAGGAGGACGGCGTTCGCACCGCTCGCCGGGTTGCAAGTCGGGCCAGGAACCCGCCCCGAATCGAGCCAGTCAGGAGTTTCATCATGCCTCGCGTTCGCAAAGGCGCCGCTCGCGCGCAAGCCCGCAAGAAGATGCTGAAGCAGGCCCGTGGCTACTTCGGCACCAACAGCAAGCACTGGTATCGCGCCCGCAACGCGGTCATCCGCGCCGGCGTCTACGCCCTGCGTGACCGTCGCTATCGCAAGCGCGACATGCGGGCTCTGTGGATCGTCCGCATCACCGCCGCCTGCCGCATGCGTGGCACGCGTTACAGCCTGTTCATGAACGGCCTGAAGATGGCCGGCGTGACGCTCAACCGCAAGATGCTGAGCGAGGTTGCTGTCAGCGATCCGAAGCTCTTTGACACGCTCGTGTCGATGGCGGTCAAGGCTTCCAAGGCCATCCCCGCCAAGGCCTGATCGTGTGTCTGTCGTGACTTTGAGCGCCCGGCCCGTGCCGGGCGTTTTCTTTGCGCCCGCGCCAAGTCGGGCGTGGAGTTGGGCGCGGAGTTGGGCACGGAGTTGGGCACGGAGTTGGGCACGGAGCTGGTCGCGGAGTGGCGCGAGGACGGCGTCGGTGTATCCTGTAGTCGCGCGTCCGGGTGCGCGTGCAAGGCGAAAGGAGTTCGCATGGATTGGTGGGTGACAAGCGCTCTCGAACGCGGGCCGATCTTTCTTGGCTCGTGGGTCTTCTGGGTCATCTTCTCGATCTGCCTGCACGAGTTGGCGCACGGCTACGCCGCGATCTGGCAGGGGGATGACACGCCCCGCGTCAGCGGGCACATGACCATGAACCCTCTGGTTCACATGGGCGGGTTGAGCCTGCTGGTCTTCGCGCTCCTGGGCATCGCGTGGGGCGCGATGCCGGTCAACCCGAGCAACTTCCGCAGTCGGTATGGAGACGCTGCCGTCGCCGCGGCCGGGCCCCTGACCAACGGGCTGCTGATGGTTCTGTGCGTGGTGGTGGCGGTGGCGTGGCAGCTTTGGGGCGGCTCGATTCCCGATCCGGTGAACTCGAACGTGCTGGTCTTCCTCGAGATGGGGGCCTGGCTCAACGCGGTCCTGATGCTCTTCAACCTTCTGCCGGTTCCGCCGCTCGACGGCGGTCGCATCTTGGGCGACTTTGTGCCCGCCTTCGCCCGCCTCTGGCAGACCGAGAAGGGCGCGATCGCGGGGATCCTGATTTTCGCGCTTCTGTTCTTCTATTCGGGCAACGTCATTTTCGGCGTGGCTCGTCGGATTGTCGGCGAGGTGGAGCGGAGCGTCATGAACTCGCTGCGTTCGCCCACGAGTGCCGTGCCCTGACGCGACCGGTATGCTGTCGTCGTGAAGTACATCGTGATCATCCCGGACGGAGGGGCCGATCGGCCGATGGCGGCCTTGGGCGGGCGCACCGCGCTGGAGGCCGCCCGCACCCCCAACCTCGACAAATTGGCACGGATGGGGCGCCTGGGTCGCGCGCGGACAACGCCCGAGGGCTTCGAGGCGGGGTCGGACGTGTGCTCGATGTGCCTTCTGGGTTCGGACCCTGCCGTTTCGCACACAGGGCGTGCGCCGCTCGAGGCCCTGGCGCTCGGTCTTGAACTAGGGCCCAACGACTGGATCTTTCGGCTGAACTTTGTGACAACGGGCGCAGGCACGGCCGGACCGTTTCATGCCGAGGACTCGGGCGTGATGGTCGATCACTCCGCCGGCGCTCTCAGCGACGCCGAGGGTCGCGCGCTGGTCGACGCGCTGCGAGCGCACTGGGCGGCCCAGTTGCCCCGGGAATCGAAGGACCTGACGCTGACCCCCGGCGTGTCGTACCGCAACATTCTGGTCGACGCGGGAGCGGGCCAGACATCCGAGCGGCGATACGACCGCGTTCGAACCACACCCCCTCACGCGATCCCCGGCGAAGCGTGGCGGAACCACCTTCCGAAACCGGCGGAGGGCGACGCAGCATCAGCGGCGGGGGCGTCCTTGATCGAGCAGTTGATGCTCGGCTCGCGCCAGGTGCTTGAGAACCACCCGGTGAATCGCGCTCGGCGCGCGAGCGGAAAGCGGCCGGCCACGATGGCGTGGATCTGGGGGCAGGGCGTCAAGCCGACGATGCAGCCGTTCGCGGCCAAGTACGGCTTGCGCGGGACGATGATCACTGCGGTCGATCTGCTCGCGGGCATCGCGGCCGGAATGGGCTGGGATCGGCTCCAGGTGCAGGGGATCACCAGCTATCACGACACCGACTATGCGGCCCAGGGACGCGCCGCGATCGAGGCTGTGACGACGCTGGGATACGACATCGTCTGCTGCCACGTCGAGTCGCCGGATGAGGCGGCGCATCAGGCCGACCATGCCACCAAGGTCGCGGGGCTGGAGTCGATCGATCGATACGTCGTCGGGCCGGTGCTGGAGCGGCTGGAGGCTTGGCGCGACGCCGGCATCGCTGGTCGCGTGCTCGTCATGCCCGATCACTACACGCTGGTCGAGACGCGCAAGCACGACGCGACACCGGTGCCGTTTCTCCTCGCCGGCCACGGCGTGGCGTCGGGAGGTGCGTCGCGGTTTACGGAGGCGGAGGCGGAACGGGCGGGCGTGATGCTCGAGCGCGGTCACGAGATCATGGATCTGCTGATCAAGGGCCGATGTTCAGGCGGATGGTCGCTCGAGTCCGACTGATTGAATGGATGCGCGATGACCGACGCCCCTCAACCTCAACCTCAAGCCCAACCTCAGGGCCAACCTCAGGACCAACCTCAGGGCCGGCCCGAGCATGCATCCACCAGCGGTGACGCACTGGACGCCGATCGCGGCCCTGCGGCGTACGAACTCGAGCCGATCGCGGAGCCTCCGCGATCGCCTGAGGTTGTGCCGCCGCGTGCCGCCGCGGCGGAAACTGTGAGTCCCGAGCCGTCCGTCGCCGAGGCGCCGGGGCCCGTGCCGTTCGTCCGACCGGGGCTGGGCGATGCGCGGACGATCGCGATTGCGGGGGCGACGGTGGTGATCGCCGCGTCGGTGCTGGCGTGGGTGCAGGCTCCGTCGCGCGGGTGGGCCTTTGCGCTGCAGACGCTCTTTCTTGGCGCCGTGCACGGCGCGAGCGGGGCGGCCGCCGCCGCGATGGTCAGCGCCGCACTCGAGCGCACGCTGGGGAAGATCGAGCTTGCGGCGGCACGCATGCTGCTTGCGGTCGGCGCCTTTCTGCTCATCGCCAACGCCGGGCTGAGCATGCCGTGGATCGCCGTCTTGCTGCTGGGGATCGCGGCGTATGCCACGGTGACGATGATTCTGTTCCGCTGGCCGCCGCGCGAGTGGCTGCTGGTCGCGGGCGTGCATGGGATCCTGTGGGGCGTGCTGATGGTGTCGACGCACCTGCAGCGGCTGGTTACGGCGAGTGTCCCGGCCTGAGCGAACCCGCGATTCGATCACGACCTCTGGAGGATGCGATGCCAAAGTCGGTTGTTCCACCCCGAGCGCTCCTTGGCATGGTGCATGTCGGCGCGCTCCCGGGGTCCCCTTTTTCCCGTCGCGGCGTGCGAGAACTTGCGGCCCGTGCGGCGGTGGAAGCCTCGCTGCTGATGGAGGCGGGCTTTGACGGCGTGCTGGTCGAAAACATGCACGATCGGCCTTATGTGCAGCCTCCTCACTCGCCAGCGACCGTTGCCGCGATGACGCTCGCAGCCGATCGTGTCCGGGCAAGCATCGGGTCGGCCGTGATGGGCGTGCAGGTCCTTTCCTGCGGAGAGCGCGAGTCGCTGTCGATCGCCTTGGCCGTGGGCGCGCAGTTCATTCGCTGCGAGAACTTCGTCTATTCGCATGTCGCGGACGAAGGACTGCTGGAGCGTGCGGCGGCCGGCGCCCTTCTGCGATACCGCAGGGAGATCGGCGCCGAGAGCATCCGGATCTTTGCGGACATCAAGAAAAAGCACGCGTCGCACGCGTTGACGGCTGACCTATCACTCGCCGATTGCGTGCACGGCGCGGAGTTCTTCGGGGCCGACGGAGTGATCATCACCGGCGCCTTTACCGGAGCCGCGGCCAGCCCCGACGACGTGCGTCAGGCCAGAGAGGCGACGAAGCTGCCGGTGCTCATCGGTTCGGGGGTCTCTCCCGAGCAGGTGAACGATCTTCTGCGCGACGCCGACGCCCTGATCGTCGGCTCGTGGATCAAGAAGGGCGGCCGCTGGGAGAATCCCGTCGACAAGCAGCGTGCACGCGCGATCGTGCGGGCGCGCACGTCGCGGGCCGCACGCTGATTGTCTGATGCTCTTCGGCCCGGTCATCCTCGTGTTCATCGCCGGAGCGTTTGCCACGGCCCCGCCCCTGCACCCGGTGCCGGGTGGCGTGACGGCGTATCTGCTGGGTCTGCTTCTTCTGACGCTGGTGCCCGCGATGGTCGTGTCGCGGCTGACGTCACGGCTGCTCCGCACCGGACGAGCGTCGAGCTTCGTGCTGGCCGAGCGCGTCGTGAGCGCCGCGCGATGGCTCATCGTCGCGTATCACGTCGCGGCGATCATGGTGGCGGGCTGGATTCGCGTCGACCCCGAGCGAACCCCCGAGGCGAGGCTGGCGATTGAGCTGCTGGTCGCCGCCGCGCCGCTGACAGCCTTCACCGCGCTCTACTGGGCGTTCGCTCCGATGCACCAGCGCCTGCGCGAGGCGATCCTCTGGCGACACCTGCACGAAGGACGCCTCGTTCTGGTTTCGATGACACGCTGGGAGCTTGTGGTCGATCACATTCGGCACGCGCTGCTGCTGGCCGCGCTGCCGATCGCAACGCTCTCGGCGTGGTCCGCGCTCGGCGAGCGGATCGGGCCGTGGTGGGCGGGTCACGACTTGAATCCGAGAGGACTCGGCGTCTGGGTGCTGGGCTGGCATGTGGCGGGGCTGCTGTTGGTGGTGTCGATCGTCCCGATGCTCATGCGGAGGTTGTGGAGCACGGTGCGGCTGGGAGAAGGCGATCTTCGTCGCGAGATCGAGCGTGTGCTCGAACGAGCCGGCGTCGGTGTGCGTGAGATTCTGGTGTGGCGGTCGGCCCTCGGTATCGTCAATGCGGCGGTTCTGGGAGCGACTCGTCCGGCTCGGTATCTCTTGTTCAGCGAGATGCTGCTGAGCGTCATGACGCGCGACCAGGTGCGGGCCGTCGCCGCTCACGAGGCCGGGCATGGACGCTACAACCATCTAGTCTGGCTGCTCGCGACCGGGTTGCTGAGCGCGCTGGCCTTGGCGCTGCTCGGCGCGGTGTTCTTGAGCGCGGGCGGGCGATCTCAAGCCGAGGCGTCTTCTCTTGTGCTGAGCCTGGGGGCGCTTCTGGGATCCATGGTCGTGGTCGGGTGGGTGAGCCGCCGGTTCGAGCATCAAGCGGACGCCTACGCGGCGAAGGATCTGTCCTCGTTCGTGAGCACAGCGCCCGAAGCTGCGCCCGAAGCTGTGGCCGAAGCGGCTCCGGTGCAGACGTCGTGCGCAGTCACCGCCGAAGGAGTCGCGCCGGTTCGCGCGTGCCTGCAAGTCGTCGCAGAGTACAACGGCCTTGAGATTGATCGATTCACCTGGCGCCACGGGTCGATCGCCGCCCGATTGTCACACCTGAGTTCGCTGATCGGGCGAGCGTGTGACGATCTTCCGATCGATCGGACCGTTCGGCGGATCAAGTTCACCGTGGCGGTCGGATGGTGTGCGCTGGCGATTCTGGGCTGGTGGGCATGGGGCTGAGTCGCCAGCCGCGAGCGAGGGCTCAGGCCCGGTCGTAGGCTTGGCCGCACAAGCGGGAGGTGTCCGTGGCGTTGGATGCTCTGGAGCAGCGGTTGTCAGGGGCGATCGTCCTGCGGCGAGAATCGCTGCTGAACGACCTGCGCACCCACGTGAATCTGCCCACCGGCGGGGCGTCGGCCCCGGCCTTGGAGGAGTCCGTTGGACTGCTCACGGCGAGGCTCGAGAGACTCGGGGCGGCAACGCGGTCCACAGTGGGTGCCAGGCCGCCGGAGTGGATCCATGCGGATGCTGCGGAGCGTCCGGCGCGCCGAGTCTTCGTGTGCGCGAGGCCGAGCGAGCGGGCGCGCTGCCGCGTGCTGGTATCGGGGCATGTGGACACGGTGCACGAGCCGACTTCGACGTTTCGATCGCTGACAATCGCTCCCGACGGAAAGACGGCGACGGGCCCGGGCTGCGGTGACATGAAGGGCGGGCTGGTGATCGCGGTGCACGCGCTGGAGGCGCTGCAAGAAGTCGGTGTGGACGCGTCGTGGTCGTTTGTGCTCTCGACGGACGAGGAGACGGGCTCGTTTGCGGCCGACGCGACCCTGCGCGAGGAGGCAAGGCGGCATGACGTGGGACTGGCGCTCGAGCCGGCGACACCAGAGGGCGGGCTGGTGGTCGAGCGGCCCGGGAGTGGGCAATTCATGATCGAGGCGCGGGGACGCGCCGCGCACGTTGGACGCGACTTCAAGAGCGGCATTAACGCGATCGCGGCCGTGGCTCGGGCGGTGGGGCCGATCCAGGACTTGGCGAAGCCCGACGACGGCCTGATTGTGAACGTCGGCGTGATCGAGGGAGGAACCGCGACGAATGTCGTGCCTGAGCGGGCCCGGGCCTTTGGGAACATTCGCTGCACCACCCCCGAGATCGGGCGGCGGGCGATGGCGGAGATCGAGGCGATCGTCGGGGGCGTGCCGGTGACGCCGGGCGGCAAGTTGGAGTTCTCTTCGACGCTCAACCGGCCCGCGAAGCCGGCGACGCCCAAGGTGATGGCCCTTGCGGGCCTTGCGAAGCAGGCGGCGGAAGACTTGGGACAGCGGCTGCCCTTCAGCAAGACGGGGGGCGTTTGTGAGGGGAACAACCTGCAGGATGCGGGCCTTCCCACGATCGACACGCTGGGTGTTCGGGGCGGCGGGCTGCACACGCCGACGGAGTGGATCGAACTGGCGAGCCTGGTCGAACGGTGCCAATTGCTGGCGGTGCTGATCGCACGCCTCTCACGCGGGGGATTTGCGGCGGATTGAGCCGCTCGGTTCGCGTGCGCGTTCGGAGAGAACCAACAATGCAAGACTCCCGCCACGATTGCCGAGATCGGGGCGGCGGGTTGGACGATAACGTTCGACGCCCGGCGCACACGCGCCGACTTCGTTGGAGAGTTCCCATGACACAGGCCGCTGCTTCTGTCTCGCCCTCGATCCGGCCCGCCTCAGGCGGCACGGTTGCTTCGCAGCTTCGGACCAGCCCCGCGGTGCTGGCGGCGATCGACACGATCGTGAAGGAGGCGCAGGCGAAGAGCGCGCTGGTGACCGACGTGCGTGCGGCCGATCCGGCGCTGAAGGTCTCGTACGACGCGCTGATGGCGCGGGCGGCGGACGTGCGCGGACGCGGGCTCTTGTATCCGTACATCGGATCGGGCATCGGCAACGGGGCGCTGGTGGAGCTCGCCGACGGCAGCGTGAAGTGGGACATGATCTGCGGCATCGGCGTGCACTACTTCGGGCACAGCGATTCGGAGCTCATCCGCGAAGCGCTACACGGTTCGATGGACGACACGCTCAAGCACGGCAACCTGCAGTCGAACATGGAGGCGTACGAGTTCGCCGAGGTGATCTGTGCCGAGGCCCGCAAGAGCAGCCGGCTGAAGTACGCGTACGTCTCGACGGCAGGCGCGATGGCGAACGAGAACGCGATCAAGGTGTGCTACCAGAAGGCGGCGCCCGCGGGTGTCCGCGTGCTCGCGTTCAAGGACTGCTTCATGGGCCGCACGGTCACGATGGCGCAGATCGGCGACACCGCGGACTATCGCCAGGGCATCCCGCTCTCGACGCTGGTGGACTACATGCCCTTCTGGGACGCGGTGGCGGCGGAGCGGATGGGCAAGAAGCGGTTCATCGACATGTGCGTCGATCACCTGATGCAGTACATCCATCGGTATCCCGGACAGCACGCGTGCTTCATCTTCGAGTTGTGCCAGGGCGAGGGCGGGTTCAACGTCGGCGACCGCGACTACTTCAAGGCGCTGATGGACGTGTGCAAGGCGCACAAGATCGCGATCTGGGACGACGAGGTGCAGACCTTCGGGCGTACGAACCAGATGTTCGCGTACCAGCACTTCAACCTGGGCGAGTACGTGGACGTGTTCTGCGCCGGCAAGCTCACGCAGGCGTGCGTGACGATGTTCACCGAGGAGTTCAACCCCAAGCCGGGCCTGCTGAGCGGCACGTTCACGGGCGAGGGCGTCTCATTCCGCGTCGGGAAGAAGATCGTCGAGCGGCTGCGCGATGGCAACTACTACGGCGAGAACGGGATGATCGCTCAGCATCAGGCCGCGTTCCGGGCCGAGATGTCGAAGCTGATCGCCAAGTTCCCGGCTCACTTCCCGGCGGTTGATTCGCTGGGCGGCGGCGGGGACCGGCTCGTCGGCGGCGTGGGCGGCATGATGCGGTTCACGCCGTTTGGCGGGAAGAAGGACAAGGTCGCGTCGTTCTGCAAGACCGCGTTCGAGCACGGCGTGGTGTTGTTCTACTGCGGGCACGGGCCGTATCACCTGCGGATGCTGCCGCCGATGGGCGTGATGAAGCTGTCGGATTGGCCGCGGGTCTTCGCGTGCCTGGAGAAGGCGTTCGCGGCGGTGCCGGCCTGAACCGAAGGCGGGCATTCTGAATCGTTGTAAGTGTTGATGGCGGCGAGGGTTGCCCCAGCGTCGCCCTTTCACTGATCCCCGAAAAAGGGTCGATATACCATGGCCTTCCCGAGGGTTCCATCGGACCTCGGGCGGTGCTTCATTTCCCAGCTTTCAACCCCCACGGAAGGGCGGCCCATGTTCGTCATTCGCCAAGCCATGCCGACCGACAACGCGACGCTGCTGAAGCTCGCGAAGATGGTGTTCTTCATCAACCTGCCGCCGAACGAGACGATCATCGCGGGCAAGATCGAGCAGAGCCAGCAGGCGTTCCTGAAGGCTTCGGGCGCTGAGGTGGCGGCGAAACCGGCCAAGAAGAAACGCGGGGGTGGGGGTGGGGTGCAGGGGAGCACGAGCCTTGACGAGGACTCGGACCTGTTCGTCTTCTCGATGATCGACACCGACCTGCAGGGCGTCATCGGCACCAGCCAGGTGCGTTCGCATCAGGGCGGGCCGGGGAATCCCAACTGGTCGATGCAGATCACCGAGAAGCAGTTCCGGTCGGAGCCTCTGAGCTACAGCAGCACGCACAAGGTGGGGCGGCTCTACGGCGATGAGTCGGGACCGACGGAGGTGGGCGGCCTCATCATCCAGCCGTCGTACCGCGGGCACGAGAAGCGGCCGGGGCGGTTCCTGTCGTTCGTGCGGTTCCACTTCATCGGGATGTACCGGCGGTTCTTCGCGGATCGGATTCTGGCGGAGATGATGGCGCCGGTGAGCAGCGACGGAGAGAACGTCTTCTGGGATCACTTCGGGCGCAAGTTCATTCCGGTGAAGTACGCGGAGGCGGACCGCTTCTGCCAGCACAACCGCAAGTTCATTCCCGAGCTGTTGCCGCGGGAGGAGATCTACTTCTCGCTCTTCCCGCTGGAGGTGCAGAACTTGGTGGGCGTGGTGAGCAAGGAGACGATTCCGGCGCGGCGGCTGCTCGAGTCGATGGGGTTCCGCTACCGCGGGTTCATCGATCCGTTTGATGGTGGGCCGCATCTGGATGCGCCGACGGACAACGTGGAGCTTGTGAAGTCCACGAAGGCGATCAAGCTGGGCGAGCCGCTGCCGGCGTCGAAGGCCGCGAAGCTCGAGAAGCACGGCATCGTGAGCGTGCTGAGCGACGAGGGCGAGTTCCGGGCGGTGGAGACGCGTTACGCGGTCGAGAAGAACACGCTGCGGCTGAGCGAGGCGGACTTTGAGGCGCTCGAAGCGAAGGCGGGCGCGGCGGCGGGGTACACGCCGGTGACGCCTCCGGATGTGGCACCGGCCGATGCGGCGAAGGCGGCGAAGAAGTCGGGCAAGGCCCGGCGCGGCGCGAAGGCGGGGGCGGCGTCGTGAGCAGTGCTTCCACGTCGGGGCAGCATGCGTCGTTGTCGCATCCGCCGAGCGATCTGATCGCAGGGAAATTTGTCGTTCCCGCGAGCGGCGCGGTGGTGGAATCGCGGAACCCGGCGCGGCCGGGAACGGTGGTGTGGTCGGGCCGCGGCGATGTGGCGCACGTGGATGCGGCGATCGCGGCGGCGCGGCGGGCGCTGCCGGCGTGGTCGAGGCTTGGGTTTGAGAAGCGGGCGGCGGTCTTGAAGCGCTTCAAGCAGATCGCGGACGCGAAGGTGGACGCGATCACGAACCTGATCCGCGATGAGACGGGCAAGGTGCAGTGGGACAGCAAGGCCGAGGCGCAGTTGCTCGGTGCCAAGGTGGACATCACGCTCGACAGCGGCGAGCTCGGTGCGATGCGCCGCGTGACGGGGTATGAACTGGATCTGGCGGCGACGCGGAAAGGCCGGGCGTGGTTCCGCCCCCACGGCGTGATGGCGGTGGTGGGGCCGTTCAATTTCCCGGCGCACCTGCCCAACGGGCACATCATCCCGGCGCTCGCGATGGGCAACACGGTTGTCTTGAAGCCCAGCGACAAGACGCCGGGCGTGGGGCAGTTGCTCGGCGAGCTGTATCAGGAAGCGTTGCACGCCGAAGGGCTGACGGGGCCGGAGTTCGCGGGTGTTGTGAACGTGGTGCAGGGCGGCGTGGACGTGGCCAAGAAGCTCGTCGGTCACGCGGACCTCGACGGCATTCTGTTCACGGGTTCGTGGCCGGTGGGGCGGGCGATCATGCAGGCGAACCTGGATCATCCGGGGCGGATCCTGGCGCTCGAGATGGGCGGGAACAACGCGGCGGTGATTCTGGCCGATGCGGATATCAAGCAGGCGGTGATCGAGTGTGTGCGTTGTGCGTTCATCACGAGCGGGCAGCGGTGCACGTGCACACGCCGCGTGATCGTGCATGAGGCCGTGGCCGCGCGGGTGATCGGGGCGATCTGCAAGAGCGCGAGCAACCTGATCATCGGCGACCCGAGCGCGACGCACCCGGTCTTCATGGGCCCGGTGATCAGCCGTGCGTCGAGGGATGCGATCCTGCAGGCGCAGGAGCAGTTCATCCGGGCGGGAGCCAGGCCGCTCGTGCGTGCCGTTGCCCTGACAGACCCGGCGCCAAGCGCCGATGAGGCCGGCCCCGGTCATTACGTGTCGCCGGGCGTGCTGGAGGTGGAGCGGTTCGTCGCTTCGGACGCGCCCGGATATGCGGGGGGCGATGTCGAGGTCTTTGGCCCTCTGCTCCGCATCAGCGTGGCGAAGAACATGGACGACGCGATCGAGCAGGCGAACGCCACTCGGTACGGCCTTGCCGCGTCGATCTTCACGAAGGATGTCGGCGCGATCGAGCGGTTCCTGGGCGAGGCCCGCGCCGGATGTGTGAACGTCAACACCGGAACGGCCGGCGCATCGAGCAAACTGCCCTTCGGCGGGCTTGGCTTCAGCGGCAACCATCGCCCCGCCGGCGCGTTCAGCTTGGACTACTGCGCCTACCCGGTCGCGGGGATGCTGGAGCGAGGCGAGGCGGCCACGCTCAGCCCGGGCATGCGGGTTGACGACTCGTGGCTCTAGCGACGATGGGTCGCGGCGTGCGGGCGGGGACGCTCTCGCGCGAGGCCTTGGCGCGGTACGCTCAGCAGGCATGAAAACGCAGCTTCCTTCCGGCCGCTCACAGCCCCGGTTCTCCGGGATCGCCACCTTCCTGCGTGTCCCGCGTGCGACGGATGTCGCAGGCTCGGGTGCGGCTCTGGATTGGGCGCTCTTCGGCGTGCCGTTTGATGGCGGGGTGACGTTTCGTCCGGGGGCACGGTTTGGGCCGCGGGCGGTCCGCGAAGCCAGCCAGTACATCAAGCCCTACAGCATCGAGCAGCGGGTGCACGTGGCGGAGCGTCTGAGTCTGGCCGACGCGGGGGACGCGCCCGTGTCGCCTTACTCCTGTGAGCAGACGAGCCGCATGGTGACCGAGTTTGCGTGCGGCCTGGGAGATCCGGCGACCACGCGGCTTCTCGCCGTCGGGGGCGATCATTCGGTCGCGTACGCGAACATTCGTGCGACGTGGCAACGCCGCGGGCGTCCGGCGGGCGGGTTGGCGCTCGTTCACTTCGATGCCCACATGGACACGGTGGACGAAGTCTGGGGCGAGCGATATGGGCACGCATCGCCCTTCCGTCGCGCCATCGAGGACGGCTGCGTCGATGCCAAAGCGATGATCTCCATCGGCATCCGCGGCTCACTCAACACGCCGGACGACCTCGCCTTCGCCAAGGACCACGGCGTCACCGTGGTCACGATGGACGATTGGCGCCGCACAGGCGCGCAAACCCTCGCGGCTTTTCTCGCTCGCGTCCGCGGGCGGGAGACCTACCTCAGTTTCGACGTCGATGCGGTGGATCCGGCCTTCTGCCCCGGCACCGGAACGCCCGTCTGCGGGGGCTTTTCGTCCGCCGAAGCGCTGGGCATCGTCCGTGCGCTGCGCGGCGAGGGTGCGGCGCCGATCCTGCCGCTCGTGGGCGCGGACATCGTCGAAGTCCTTCCGGATCGCGACCCGGCGGGGATCACTTCGATGTTCGCGGCTCAACTGATGCTGGAGGTTCTGGCGCTGTCGGCGTGAGCGGCGGGGCGCACCGCGTGCAGATTCATGATGAGCTCGACCTGCCCCGTCGGAACAGAGAGCCGCCGCGCGATCTCGATCGAGTTCAGGCCCGTGCGCGCCAGGTCGAGCACATCCCGATGAAGGCTGGGAAGTCCCTGCGATTGACCCCCGTGATGCGTTGCGTGATGTGCCGCTTCGCGAGCGGGACTTGACGTGGTCTCGCGTGAGGCGACGTTCTCGCTCGTGCGCAAAGCGGCTCGACGGGCCTGTTCGGCACGCTGCTCGAGGCTGCGTAGCTCATTGATGCGTCGGTCGGCGCCTTCGAGCAAGGCCTCAAGCCGCTCGGCGCGGCTCTCGAGTTCGTCGATTAACTCGCGAGCAAGCTTCTCCGCGCCGTCGCGTGCGTGGCCGGGGACCGGTCGTTGGCGCGTAAGCAGCGCCCACAGAAGAACCGTTCCCCCAAGCCCGATCGCGGCTCCCAGCGCGATCCACTCCTTGATGCCAGCGCCCGAGGAGACCACCGGCGCAAGGGCGGGCTCTGCGGCGGCGAGTACCTGAGCGAGTTCGGTCTGCAAAGGCTCCTCCTTGAGCGATCGAATCTGAGCGATCAAATCTGAGCGATCAAATCTGAGCGATCGAATCTGAGCGATCGAACGTCGGCGATCGAGCAGCGCCCCCCGTCCCCGTCCTCTAGAACGCGGGAACGCCCTGTCGATCGCCCGCTGAGATCGGCCCGAAGGCCGCCCGGCTCAAGCAAAGTATCATGCTCGTGTGGAACTCGCCACCGAGAACCCGGATGGAGCTCCCGACCTTCACCTGCCGGCCCTGAAGCGGTCGGTTGTCGCGCTTTGGAGAGGACTGACCGGGGGGAGCGGGCGGACCGACGCCCGACGCCGAACGCTGATCGCCTTTTCCGGGGGGATCGACTCGACGGCCCTTCTGCTCTGCCTGGCTCCCCACGCCGAGTACGTGGTGGCCGCGCACGTGGTGCACGATCACCGCCCGATCGAAGAGGGGCTTCAAGATCTCGAGCACGCCCGCACCGTCTGTCGCACGGTTGGCGTTGAACTGGTCGAGGGGCACGTGCGGGCACGCCCCGACGGCGGGAACTACGAAGCCGCGGCCCGGGTCCGCCGCCTTGAGGCGCTCGCTTCCCTGGCGCAGGAGCGTGGATGTGGCTTCGTCGCCACGGGTCACCAGGCCCAGGATCAGGTCGAGACGCTGCTCATGCGGCTGGCCCGCGGCAGCGGACCGGCCGGGCTTCGGGGCATCCGTCCGCGCCGGCGTCTTGTTCCCGGCGTGGATCTGGTGCGACCGATGCTCGGCCTCAGCCGGGCGCAGACCCGGGCGATCGTCGTTGAATCCGGCCTCAAGTGGATCGAGGATCCGACCAACGAGGATCCGGCCCAGATCCGAGCGGCCCTTCGCCGACGCGTGGTGCCTGAACTGCTTGCCTTGCTCCCAGGCGTCGCCGAGCGGAGCGTGGAACGGTCTCAATTCTGGGGTGAGATTGATCGGCACCTGCGGCGGCAGGCTCGGCAATTGATCGTGCATGCCCAACGTGGCGAGGGATGGTCGAGGGACCTCTTGACACGCGCGGACCCCGCGGTGCGATGGACGGCTCTGCGACGGCTGATCAGCGACGCCGGAGCGGTCCGTGACGCGGTGGCTTTCAGAACGGTGCGCGAGATTGATCGAGCCCTGACCGACGCGCGAGGGCATCCTCGGCAGTGGACGCTCGCAGGCGTCGTGGTCGTGCTCGACGCTGAACTTCTCAAAGTTCGGCGGATCGGCTGAAGGCCCCGCCGTCCACCCTGCCGCGAGAGCGGTCGACGGATGAGCGAGCGGGGAGATATCTCAGAGCACGAGGGTGCGGACCACGGCCTCGGCAACCAGCACAAGCAACAGAATGGGAAGATGCGCGATCGACGCGAGGAAGACCGCGCGGGCCGCCTCGCGCGAGCGGGTGCGCAGAAAGCGGATTCCCAGAGTCAGGAACGCCAGACCCATTCCAAGGGCCACAAGGGCATAGGGCCAGCCGATCAGCGTCGGCATGGTGAACATGGGCAGCATGGTGGCGGGAATCAGCGCGAGCGACCAGAAGAAAACGCCGCGTGCGGTGCGGATGCCCGTGGGATCGGCCGCCGCCAGTACCTTGTAGCCGCCGATCGAGTAGTCGTCGCGGTACATCCAGGCGATGGCGTAGAAATGGGGGAGTTGCCAAACGGCCATGAGAAGAAAGAGCGACCACCCGCCTGCGCCCGCGAGCGGGGTGAGCCAGGCGGGCCATGTCTCGGAACCGTTGGTGACCGCCGCTCCAGCCGCCCAACCGATCATCGGGGGCAGTGCTCCCGGAATTGCGCCGATGAGCGTGGACCACTCGCTGCGCACCTTGAGAGGCGTGTAGACGGCGAGATAGGTGATCAGGCACGCGAGGGAGACAAGCGTCGCCGCGGTGTTCGTCAAGGCGAGAAGAACGAGAAGGCCGAGCAAGCTCTGGACGACTCCGGCGATCAGCGCCGTGCGAGGCGCGAGGCGCCGCTGGGGCAGGGGTCGATGAGCGGTGCGGCGCATGAGCGCGTCGCGGTCACGCTCGATCCACTGGTTCAGCGTGTTGGCCCCGAATGAGCAGAGCGCGGTGCCTGCGCCGCAGCCGATCGCGGCGATCGCCAGTTCAAGCAGATGCCAGGAGTGCCCGAGTGCGGCAAGCACAAAGCCGACGAGCGAAGTGATAGTCACGAGGCGCGTGATGCCCGGCTTTCCGGCTTCGGTGAGGCTTGAGATCAGGCCCCCATCGGCGGGTTTGGGTGCCAGCTCGCTTGTCGGGGCCGCTCGGGTCACAACTTCCTTTCCGAGCCGACCGATCTTTCCGATGCGGTCTCTCGAGGCGCAGGCAAGGATAAGCGTGGACGGGACCGGCGGAGAGTCTGCCTCTCGCACCGGTGGGGGCCCGTGGGAAGTGGGTGAGGCGTGGGTCGGGCGGGCGGGGATGAGCCTGTTCGGGGTGTTGGCCTGGACTCGGAGCAAGCCGGCATCACGCGATCACGGCGCGGTGGCTGGCGTTGCGGGTGCCGGCTCGGACGGCGGGGGGGGAACCACCAGATCCATCCAGACGGGGAAGTGGTCACTGGGGAACCGGCCCCCCACGTGGGAGGCCGGGAGCTGACGCCACACGCCGGAGGCTTGGACCTCGACCGTGCGCGACGGCACGACATGATCGACGCGCAGGCGGAACATCGCCGTATCCGTCGGCGCAAGCCGAGGCACATCGACATCGCCCACCGGCGCCTTGAAGCGCTGCACGAGGCGGTGAGCGAGGAGTTTCTGCGCGGGGCTCTTGAACGAGTCTCCCTTTTCGGGATCGGCATTGAGATCGCCCGCGACGACAAAGTGGGCTCCACGATCCAGTCCGCCGATCACGCCGTTGTCATCGACGATCGAGCGGTCTCCGGAGATGTAGTCGAGCCAGAACCGGATCTCGTCGTGGTTGCGGCGTCCGTTGCGGTCTTCGGGACCGTCGAAGACCGGCGGGGTGGGATGGCTGCAGAGCACGTGGATCACCGAGCCGTTGGGCAGCCGCACCGGCACGTCCCAGTGGCTCTTGCTGCTGAGTCGGAAGACCTTGAGTTCTTCCGGACTGAACCAGGGCGAGCCGTCGGGCTTGCTCGGAATGAAATTGCCGAGGACATAATCCCACGGGAAGAGCCGGAACGTCCGCACCTTTTCCGTCTCGATGATCAATCGCTCGTCCACCAAGAGCGCCATCGCGTACTGACCCGGGAACGTGCCAAAGCCCCAGCAGTCGTTCCCGTAGGCGCGACCTTCCGGGGTCTGTTCTCCCGGCGAGCCGTCGGGCTTGGTCGGCGGCGGCGGGGGAAACGTGTCGACGATGCGACCGTCGTTGTCGAGATCAAATCCGCTGAACACGCCCGTGTTGCTTGGTGCGGCGAACGCTTTGTAGCGGACGACCGAGAGTCCGGGCGCCTGCGGCACATTCAGATAGTTGTCGATGAAGCGCTGCGCGTTCTGTCCCGGTTGGTCGCCCTCCTTGAATCCCGGCGACCCGGGCATGTCGTAGGCGATCTCGTTGAGCAGGATGATCGTCGGCGCGAGTCTCTGGATCACCTCCGCCAGGGCTTTCACGCGGGGTTGGTCTGATCGCACCAGATCCTCGGTACGGACGTCCTCCAGATTGAACGTCGCCACGCGCACGACGACGGGGGGCGTACCCTGCCCCTGAGCGGCGTTGGGCATCCCCAACGCAAGGAGGAGCGAACTCAATCCCATGACGATGGAGCAGGAGCGGCCGGGCATGTGCCCAATGTAGGTTCCCGTCGGACCAGCGGTCTGGCCGGCGGTGTGCGGGCGGCGGGGTCGAGAGTGCTGGGGTGGTGGGCGAGGGGCGTGGCCTACGCCCCGCGCAGGGGTGAGCGAAGATGATGCCACGCGTGCGACAGCCTGAACTGATGGACGATCCCGGGCTCGACCCGGCGCGTCATCGTCAGGCGCTTCGCGGACTGGCACGGCTCAACGCCCTGAGCCGCGCAGACGCTCCGCTTTGGCGTGAGGTTCGAGCCATCACGCGCGGCAGTCGCCACATCTCGATCTTGGACGTGGCGATCGGCTCGGGCGAGGTGTCGCTCGGAGTGGTAGAGCGCGCTCGTCGCGACGATGTCGATGTGCGCTTGAGCGGGGTGGATCGCAGCGAGACCGCGCTCGGCGAAGCCCGTGCGGCCGCCGCACGCCGAGGGGTGCCGATCGACCTCGTCCAACGCGACGTTGTGCGCGACGGCCTTGGTGATCTGCGTGCGGATGTGATCGTCTGCTCGCTCTTTCTGCACCACTTGGACCCTGCTGAGGTGGAGCGGGTGCTGGCGGAGATGATTCGGGTGGCTGCGGTCGGGGTTGTTGTCAGCGATCTGCGCCGTTCTCGCGGCGGGTACGGAGTGGCCGCTTTGGCCTCGCGTCTCATGACCCGATCGCCGATCGTCCACGCCGACGCGTTGCTCTCGGTGCGTGCGGCGTACACGCCCGAGGAGTTTCGAGCGATGGCGATCCGCGCGGGATGGACTCAGCCGGCGGTTCGCAATGTCTGGCCTTGGCGCATGCTGCTGTCGTGTCGCACCCAGGGGGAGTCACGATGAGCAGCCGGGCGTCGAGCGAGCCGGACCTTGGCGCGACCCCCTGGGATGTCGTCGTCGTGGGCGCGGGAGTGGCGGGGGCCATGGTTGCGGGCGAATTGGCACGTCTGCGACGCCCGGCACGGGTGCTGCTGGTCGAGAGGGCCGCGTGGCCACGCACCAAGGTTTGCGGCTGCTGCCTCAACGCGGCGGCGGTCGGGGTCTTGAGCCGGGCGGGTCTGGGGACACTGCTTGAGGCGGGGGCGACTCGCATCGAGAAGCTGCGCGTGCGTGTTCTGGGGCGTCACTTTGACTGTGCTCACCGCGGACTGGCGATCGCACGCGATCGGCTGGACCACGCGCTCGTCGAGCGGGCGGTGGCCGCCGGCGTTGAGTTTGCGGACGCGTGCAGCGCGGTGCTGGTCCCGCCCTCTTCCTGTGATCGCGACGCGCGGACCCGACGACTCACGCTGCGGACGCGCGGGGGCGAGCGTGTGATCGAGAGCTTCTGCATCATCGCGGCCGACGGGCTTGACGGCGGACTGCTGCGCGGCCATCGGGAGTTCGAATCGCTCGTCGATGACACGTCCTGGATGGGGCTGGGGGCGACGATTCCATCCTCCGCGGGCCCCGAGCGCACGCCGGACGATCCGCGGCGAGGACCCGAACTCGGGACCATCGAAATGAACGTGGCGCGGCGTGGATACGCCGGGCTGGTGAGGCTCGCGGGCGGCGAGGTCAACCTGGCCGCCGCGGTTGATCCCCATGAAGTGCGCAGCGCGGGGTCCCCCGAGGCGGCCGTCGCGAGGATCCTCAGCGAATCGGGTTCAACCGTCCGGGCTGAGTCCCTCCGCTTCCGGGGAACGCCATTGCTGACCCGCCGACGCGCGACGCTCGCGATGAATCGCGTCTTTGTGCTGGGCGATAGCGCGGGCTACGTCGAGCCGTTCACCGGCGAGGGCATGGCGTGGGCGTTGGCGGGTGCGGAAGAACTCGGACGGCTGCTCGCTGTTACTGCGCTCACCGAGGCAGAGGAACTGGACCAGGCCGGCGCGCGCTGGCACCAATGGCACCAGCGAACCGTGCGGAGACGCCAGACCATCTGTCACGCGGTGCGAGCGGCGGCGCGGGCCCCGAGGGCTGTCGCTGCGGCGATCGGCGTGCCTGGAGTGGCCGGGTTGATCGCGGGCGGCGCGAGGCTGCTTTCCGCGCAAACCGGTCGCGCCTACGCCGGCTCACGCTCCGCGCTTGAGCCGCGAGGGATTCACGCACGGCTGGCGGTGTCGCCGGGGGAAGCGACATGAGTCGTCCCGCGTCGATTCGTCCGGTTCTTCGTACGATGGGCCTGGCCCTTCCGCCCTATCGCGCCAGCAGCGAGCAAGCGGCCGAGCTTGCCTCGCGGCCTTTTCCACCGGGCGACAGCCAGCGCCAGGTGATCGAGCGTCTGTTTCGGCGCAGCACCAGCCACGCGCGGCCGAGCGTGCTGCTTCGCTCCCAGGCGCCGCCCGGGCAACCTCTCGATCAGGATCTGTACCAGTTCGGAGTCGGCGACCGCGGGCCGTCAACCGGCGAGCGACTGCGTCGTTTTGAACTGCACGCACCCGCGCTCGCGGTCAAGGCCGCAAGCGACGCCCTGCGAAGCGCCGACGCCGACCCGTCAACCATCACCCACGTCGTGACCGTCAGCTGCACGGGCATGCACGCGCCTGGGCTCGATGTCGCCCTCGTGCGTGAACTCGGTCTTTCCGCCGGCGTGCACAGGCTGCACGTCGGGTTCATGGGCTGCTTCGCGGGGATCGTCGCGCTTCGTCAGGCGGCCTCGATCGTTCGTGCGTTGCCCGAGGCCAGGGTGCTGGTGGTCTGTGTCGAACTTTGCTCGCTGCATCTGCAGGCCGACGCGAGGATCGATCAACAGATCGCCAACGCGCTCTTTGCCGACGGCGCGGCCGCGGTGCTCGTGGACGCCGCGGGACCGGCGGACGCGACCCTGCTCACGCTGACCGATTTCCGCTCGCGCATCGTGCCCGGGACGGAGTCGGAGATGTCGTGGCGCATCGGGGACCACGGCTTTGTGATGTCGTTGGGCGAACAGGTGCCGCTGAGACTTCGTGGGGTGCTGCGGGAGATGGTTTCCGACTGGATATCCCCGTCGCGCACGATCGGCTGGGCCGTCCATCCGGGCGGGCCGCGGGTGATCGACGGCGTGCGCGACGCGCTCGAGCTGGGCGAGGCGGACGTCGAGGCCTCGCGGGCGGTGTTGCGAGCGGTGGGGAATGTCTCGAGCGCGACGGTCTTCTTCGTGCTCGACGCGCTCCAGAACGCGCGTCAGGCCGACGCGACTCCGGCGGATGATGTCGTCATGCTGGCGTTCGGCCCCGGCCTGACGGTTGAGGCAGCGCTGCTGACTTCCTGAAGGCGACCCGGGGCGGGCGTCGATGCGTCCGGTCAGGACGCGTGGAGCGAAAGCGATTGATCGTCCGCGACGTCGAGTTCGCGCACCCCGCGAAGCCGCCGCATGCGTTCGACGTTCTGCCGCACCAGTTCCTGGACGCGCTCGGAATCCTCGATGCTGGGGAAGACAACTTCCGGCTGACTCGGGTCGCTGGTGATCATGCGGATGGTGCCCAGACCCAGAGCACGCTGCACGATCGAGCGCGTCAGCACCGTGTCCTTGACGCGGTACAACTCGATCTGGTCGAAGCGCTTGGAAAGGACGCCGGACTCAAGCTTGATCCGCTGGCTCGTCAGGCGGAACGCGGTGGCACGCAGCTCGAGATATTTCCAGAGCGCCCACGGAATCGGCAGCACGAGAATGCACGAAACGAACCAGCCAATGTTGAGCCACTGGCTGGGGCCGCCGCGCCAGATGTCCTGCTCCGGCCCGGCCGGGGCGGCGGCGGAAGGGGACGCTGGCGACGACAGAGGGCTGCCGGAGTCCGTGCTGACCGCGCGGATCTGAAAACCCTCGGCGCTCAGCAGACGCTCCACATCACCCAGGCTGGCGGCGTGCACCTCTCGGCGCAGGCTTTGGCCGTCACGCGAGATTCCGTCGACAATGAATCGCTGCACGAACGACCTCCCCGGGGCCCGGGCCCCGAACACGGGCATGATAACGTCCACGCCAGACACGTCGTTCGGGTTCAGTCCCTCTGGGTTTTGCGGCGGCCACTTGGCGATCTGGTACAGTGTTGCCACGGACATGGTCGAAGGAGAAACGCCATGAAGATCGAGGGCGAAGGGTATTTGCTGCGGGTGTTCATCGGCGAAAGCGACGTGTTTCAGGGGCGGCCGCTGCACGAGGCGATCGTTCAGGCCGCTCGCTCCATGGGGCTGGCCGGGGCGACGGTGCTTCGGGGCGTTCTGGGATTCGGAGCCAACTCGCTGATGCACCGGCCGGCGGCGGCGGGGATTCCGAGCGAACTTCCGCTGGTCGTCGAGATTGTGGATCGATCGGAAAAGATCAAGGCCTTTCTCCCTACCCTCGACCAGATGGTTCGAGAGGGGCTCATCACGCTCGAGAAGGTGAGCATCGTGATGTATCGCTCTCGCGGAACGTGAGCATGTCCAACGCTTCGTCTTCCAGTTATCCGATCTCCCACTCCACCGGCCGATGCGCCGCGACAGGCGACGCATTCTCCGAGGGACAGCCGATCGTCGCGGCTCTCGTGCAGCGCGACGGGCAGTTCGTCAGGCTCGACTACACGTCGGCCGCCTGGCGCTCCGGCGTTCGCCCCGCGGCTCTGTTCGCCTCCTGGGCGACGGCTCATCGCATCGCCGAACCCGCGCGCCGGCTCGCTCTCAGCGATGACGAAGCCGAAGAGCTTTTCGAGTCTCTCAGCCAGGAGGCCGACTCCGGTCGCGCCGCCTTCCGCGCGCTGCTGGCGCTCTATCTGGTTCGTCGCAAGGTCCTCGTCTATGAGGGAACGGTCGGCGGGCTGATGCGTCTGCGTCGTCGGACGCGCGCGTCGGAGCCCGCGGCTCCGCTCGTGACCGTCCCCGAGGTGTCGCTCAACGACGCGCAGGCCTCGCAAGCGATGGACCAACTGCGTGAGCTGATTCCCGATCAGGAGCCCGGGGCGTGAAGCAACGGCGTCAAGGATGGCGATGGGCGTGCATCGCGTGTGCCGCCGGGGTGATCCTGTTGATCCCCGGCGGATGCGCCTCGACCTCGTCCGGTCGAGAGCCGACGGCGCAACCTCGCCCCGCGCCACCGCCCGCGTTCGCGGCCGTCGCTGCCGCTCATGACAAGCGGGTGGCCGGCCTCGGCACGCTCTGGGCGCGGCTGACGCTTCGCGTGAGCGGGCGATTGGCCGACGCGGAGCTGGACCGTGAGGAAACCGAGGGGCACCTGCAGATCATCCTGCCCCGCAAGGTCGCGATCTCGATCATGAAGCTGGGCGAGACTTATTTCTATCTCGGCAGCAACGACCAGGTTTACTGGTGGCTCGATCTCACTCGGAACAAGAGAGCGTTCTTCGGTCGACACGAACGCGCACGCGTCGAGACGGTGGACCGCTTTGGCATTCCCGTGCATCCGCTCGACCTGGTCGAACTCTTCGCGATCACGCCGATGCCCAAGGTGCAGGGCCCGGCGCCCGAAGTGCGATGGAGCGTCGATGGACAGCTCCTCTGGTACGACCTGCCCGCACGGACGGGGCGCAAGCGTGTGCTGCTCGAGCCCGGCAGTCTTCTGCCCGCGATGGTGGAATTGCTCGACGAGCGCGGCAAGGTGGTGGTGCGCAGCGAACTGTCACGGTACGAGGAGTTCGCAGCACGAACACCTCCCGGCGCTCGCCCGAGCGTTGCGACGCGCTGCATCATCACGGTTCCGCGCAGCGATCTGACGATCACAATCAATCTCTACGACCCCGACGGACGCATGCCGCGGGAGGTTGCCTTCGACTTTGCCCAGCTTGTGCAGAAGCGATTTAACATCCCCGAGTTGATCGACCTCGACTCGGTCCCAGAGGCCGAGCCCCGAGGGGACAAGGCTGCCCCACCGGCCAGCCGACCGGCCTCTCAGCGGGCCTCTCAACCGACCTCTTTGCCGGCCGTTCGCCCGGACGTGACGCCGGAGTCTCGCCCCGCCCCGAGGGACCCGTCGCGATGATCCATCTTTGGAACCATGGATCAAGGCCAAGCATGCGACTGTTGGTAGCGCTGTGCGCCCTGCTGGCGATCCTTGCGGCGCCGACCGCGGGTGCAGCTCAGTATCCCTCGGCGGCCGCGCCCAGAGAGGCCGGCGCGTCGTATCCGAGCGCCACGCACAGCTGGGTGGTTCTGCCCGCGGCGATGGCGTCCGATTTCACGCTCGTCCACGTACCCCCGCGTCTGAGCACGTCGCCAACCTCGCCGGGCACTGCGGACGGCGTGTTCCGCTCGTCGGTGCGCCTTGCCGCGCCGGCGGTGGCGCTCGCCGCACACGGGAACACGGTGTACCTCATCGCCGAGCCGCGTGCGCAGGAGGGCGGACTGAGCGGGGACACACCCGGCCGCCCGGCACGACGCTCGGTCTTCTCGCTCGCGGTCGAGCGATTCGCAGACTCGCAACTGTGGGTTGACGTGCCCGCCGGGCGGATGCAGGTGCTCCCGGGCCTGCCGATCGAGGGAGCGATCCAGGGCTTTGCGGCGGACCGCTACGGGCCCATTGCCGTCCTACGCGAAGCGGTTCGCAGTCGCCTCTTCGCTTTGCGTTCCAACGCGTGGGTCGAGGTGAACGTCCCGGCGGAGTTCTCGCGGTCGGGCGACAGCGCGGTCGTCGTGGAGCTCGCATCGGACGAAGACGGTTTGCACCTGGCCGTCGTCGACGGCGACCGGCTGATCGTCCATTCCCGAGCCTCGCTCGAGGGTGACGCCGGCGAAAGCGGCTCATGGTCTCGCAAGGAGTTCTCGCTGGCGGCAGAGCAGCGGCCGACCGGCACCGACACGTTCCGCCGCGTCGCGGGGCGCTGGTACGCGTTTCAGCGGGGGCTGGACAAAGACGTCCGGGTGTGGGCCATCGCAGAAGCATCGCCGACGCAGATCGCGGTCGTGCCAGACGTGCCGGAGACCTACGCCGTCGTTGTGAACGAAGGGCTCGAGCGAGCGATCGTCGTCTCGATCGCTCCGCGTGCGCAGGCGGACGGTTCTGCCTCCGGCGGCGATCGTTTCTCTCCCGAGGCGCGCCGAGCCGTCGAAATTTCGCTCATCAGCGGGACCGTTCTCTACGACGGTCCGCTCAAGCCCGTGGCAGCGATGGGGGGCACCGAGTTCCGCGCGATCGCGGCGGTTCTGTTCTTCGCGATGGCCGTCGTGCTCGTGCTGGCCTTGAGAGGTGACGACGTCACGGCCGTCCACCTCCCCGAGGGCTGGTCGCTTGCAGAGCCGGGCAGGCGGCTGCTCGCGAGCACGCTGGACCTGTTGCTGTTGGTGTTGGTGCTGCCCCGGGTGACCGGGCACAGCGTGCTTTCGGTGCTGGGGCCGCAGGGTTGGCTCGACGGATCGGTTTGGGAAGTTCTGTTGGTCACCGCGCTGGCGGGCGTCGCCCTCTCGAGCGTGTGCGAATCGCTCTTTGGCCGCACGTTGGGCAAGTTCGTGACCGATTGTCGAGTCGTCTCCGTGGGCGGAACGGACACCGAGGGCGACGAGCCCGCGAAGATCGCCATCTGGCAAGCGCTCATGCGCAACGCCGTCAAGTGGCTCTTGCCCCCCGTGGCGCTGCTGGGACTCTTCGACGACGCCTCGCGGCATCGCGGAGACGTGTTGGCGCGGACCGCGGTCGTCATCAGGACGGAGGACGACCCGGAGACTGACGACGCCCCTTAGCAAGCAGCCGGCAGTTCTGGCGGGAGGGCGTGACCTGCCGCATGGCGAGCACCGTGGCTGAGCCGACGGATCGACGCAAAAAGAAAGCCCGCTCCCAAAGAGGGAGCGGGCTTTCGGGGCGTGCCTGTCGGCGCACGAATCAGACCTTGAAGCGTCCCACAAGCAGGCGGAGCTTTTCAGCCTCCTGACTCAGGACGGTTGCTGCCTGGGCGGCCTGGCTGGCGCCCTGGGTCGACTCTCGCGTCACGGAGTCGATCTGTTCCACGCTGCGGGCGATCTGCTCGCTCGCTGCCGACTGCTCCTCAGCGGCCGCGGCGATCGACTCGACCATCGACGTGACATTCTGCGAGCCGGCGGTGATCTTCTGGAGCGCGTCACCCGCGGAGCGAGCCAGCTCGACGCCGCGGCTGACACGATGGCTTCCCGCCTCGATCGTCTGCACCGCTTGCTGCGTGTCCTGCTGGATCTCGCGGATGCTCTGGGCCACTTCTTCGGTCGCGGTGGTGGTGCGCTCGGCAAGCTTGCGCACCTCGTCGGCGACGACCGCGAAGCCTCGGCCGTGCTCTCCGGCGCGGGCGGCTTCGATGGCGGCGTTGAGTGCCAGGAGATTGGTCTGGTCGGCGATGTCGTTGATGACCTTGATGATCTCGCCGATCTGCTCGCTCTTCTTTCCGAGCTGCGTGACCGCCTCGGCCGAGCGCGTCACGTCGCCGGCGATGGCGTTGATCTCCTCGACGGTCTGCGAGACCACGCCTCCGCCCTCGTCGGCCTCCTGGCGGGACGTCGTGGCGGCGCGGGACGCTTCGGTCGACTTCTTCGCCACCTCGGTGACGCTCGACGCAAGCTCTTCCACCGCCGCCGAAACCTGCTGACTCTGCTGCGACTGCTTGGAGAGCCCTGTCGCCATCTGCTCGGCGCTGCTGGCGATCTGCGTTGCGGCGGAGGCGACCTGGTTGGTCGATCCCGCGACCTGCGCGATGATCTTGTGCAGGTTGTCGAGGAAGACGTCGAACCAGCCCGCGAGGCGTCCGATCTCGTCCGAGCGCTGCATCGCGACGCGCTTGGTCAGATCGCCGTCGCCCGTGGCGATCTCGCGCACCAGCTCGGTCAGCTTGTGGAGCGGACGCGCCAGCAGCGAACGCAGGATGAAGACGAAGCCCAGAAGCGACACGCCCACCAGCGGGATCGTCACCAGAAGTCCCTGCTTGGCGAACGACGCGACCTGCTCGTCCATCGGGCCCAGCGGCATCGCCACCTCAAAGGCGCCGTGCATGTCGCCGATCTTCCAGTTCTCCATCGTGAAGCCCAGCTGATCCTTGCCGGTGCGCTTGCCCTGCGCGTCGGTCGCACCGTACTCGTTCGGATCGCCGTGGCACGTCATGCACGAGGCGTCGAGCTTGATCGCACGCATGTAGTGCAACGTGTTGGTCGCCGGGTCGATCTCGCTCACGCTCTCGCGACCGGCCTTGAACTCCTGCTCAAGCTTCGCGAGAAGCTGCGCACGGAACGAGCCGGGCGTCGGCTCGTTCTCCTTGTTGCGTGCCTGGAAGGCGGGAACCTTGAAGTCGATCCCTTCGCGGCGTGCGGCCTCCTTGGCCGTCGTCCAGCCGAACACCACCGGGATCGCCGTGAAGAACCGGGTCTCGCGGTATGACTTGCCCGAGGCGATCTGCTCCTTTGCGTCCTTGAGCAGGCCCTCCATGTCCACGGCACCCTGCTGGATCGATTGCGACTGCAGCTTCTTGGCCTCGTCGGCCACCGCGGTGAATGCCGCCGCCTTGGACTTCATGCCTTCCTGCGCCTCGCCGCGGAACTTCGTGATGAAGATCGCGTAGTTGGCGCCCACAACCGCGACTACCGCGAAGGAGACCGCGAGGATCACCTTCGTCACAACGCTCAGCCCCTTCCGGCTCGTCTGTCCCGCGTCCATGTCGACCTCCGTTCCCAGGGGGCGCGGCGGCGTCGTGCCGCCTGCCTGCTCCTGAACGAAACCTCGATCGGCCGGAGAAGGGGACAGATTGATCCGATTTTCGATCCGCGTTTCGCTTCTCGCTCGCTCTCCACACGCGCGGTCCGAAAAGGGTGCGCACTAGGGCGTTCGCGGCAGTGGATCAGAGCACTTTCACCTATGGGCGGAGGGCGTCCCGCGGTGCTCAACCCGCCATCAGAAGGTCGCTGTAGCCGGCGGAGATGGGCTCACCAAGCACCGGTGCGAGCGCGGCTCGCAGCGCCGTCACCTGCGCTCGGCACGCTTCTTCCGGGCACGCCTTGGTCACCATCGCTTCGAGCTCGAGGAAGTCTCCGAGGTCTTCGACCCGGTCCAGATGCATGCGGACATTCGCGTGCATGTACAGGTCGCGCGACTTACGCACCACCACCAGCACAGGCAGCGGCGCGATCCCGAAGCGCTCGCGTGCCTCGGCCTCGGAATAGATCATGAAGCTGCTCACGCGCGGGCGGGGCGAGTCGGCACGCTCGTAGAAGATCCACTCCGGCGGCTCGCCCAGGGTCTCGCGTTTCTTCAGCCGGGCGTGGGGGACCCGGAAGTACGTGTCCGTCTGTTCCAGCCGAGCGATCCAGCGGGCGCCGAGTTCCTGCACGATCAGCCCCGCCAGCGGGAGGTCGCGTACCTCGGCTTTGAACTCGACGTTGCGCATGCGGTCTTCCACTGTGCCATCGGCGCAGACGAACCGCTCCGGGTCCGGCAGGCCGATCGCGTCTCGGGGCGTGTCCGGGGAACGCTGATCTCTCATTGCACTGTGTCCTCGATTGGCCCCGCCGCCAGCGTCACGAAGCTTCTTCCAGCGCTTTAAGCAGCATCGCCTCGTCCCAGACGGAAACGCCGAGTTCCCGGGCCTTGGCGAGCTTGCTGCCGGCGCTCTCGCCCGCGATCACAAGGTCCGTCTTCTTCGACACGGATCCGGAAACCTGGGCCCCAAGCGCTTCCAGCCGCTCGGTCAGCGCGGCCCGGTCAAAGTTCGACAGCGTTCCCGTCAGGACGATCGACTTGCCCGCAAACGCCGAGTGCGTCGCGGCAGCCGTCGGGGCACGGTATTCCTTCGAACGCAAATCCAGACCCAGCGACCGAAGCTCGTCGAACGTGCGGCGGGCTTGGCTTGAGTGCAAGTACGCATGGACAGCCACCGCCGTGTCCTTGCCAAGGCCCGTCTCCGGGCGGGCGGCCGGATCAGGGTCGTACCCAAGTTCAACGGCACGCAGACGTGGGAGTGCCTTGGGCATGAGATGGTCGGGGCTTGCTGCCAGAAGCGCGTCAAGGTCGACAAACACGCGTGCCAACTGCCTTCCTGTCGTGTCGCCGATGTGCCGGATGCCCATGCTGCTCAGCAGTCTGGCCAGCCCGCGGCCTTTGGACTCCTCAATCCCCGCCAGCAGCGCGTCGAGCTTCTTCTCGCCAAGGCCGTCGATCTCCAGCAGACGCGCGCGGTGGTTCTTCAGGCGATAGACGTCGGCGAAGGAGTTGAGCGGCACGCTGCCGCCCGCGCGGATCGTGCGGACGGTCTTCTCGCCCAGACCGTCGATGTCCATCTGCTTTCGCCCCGCGAACCAGATCAACTTCTCCTCGATCTGGGCCGCACACTCGGGGTTGACACAGCGACGGACGGTCTCGAGCGCCGGGTTGTCGGCGGCTTCGGCGGGCTCGACTTCGACCACGCCGGCGCACTGCGGGCACGTCTGCGGCGGCGTGATCGCGCGAGCGTCGGACGGGCGTGCCGAGAGGACCACGCCCACCACCTGCGGGATGATCTCGCCTGCCTTCTCGACAAGCACGGTGTCGCCGATCCGGATGTCGGTTCGGGTGCCGGGCACGTCGGTCTCGGCGTCACGGATGCGACCGTAGTTGTGCAGCGTCGCGTGCTTCACGATCGTCCCGGCGATGAGCACCGGCCGCATCACCGCGCGGGGCGTCACCTTGCCGGTCTTGCCGACCTGATGGACGACATCGAGCAGCACCGTCGACTTGCGCTCGGCGGGAAACTTGAAGGCGATCGCCCATCGCGGGCTCTTGGACGTGAGGCCAAGCTGCCTCTGGCGCGCGTAGGAATCCACGCGAATCACCATGCCGTCGGTGGCGAAGTCGAGCCCGTGACGGCTCTGCTCGAAGGCACGAATCACCCGCAGGACGTCCTCGATGCCCGTGCAGAGGTGCGTGTGCTCGCGCGTCGGATGGGGCACGCCCAGCGCGCGGATCGCCGCCAGAAACTCCGAATGGGATGCGGCGAAGGACTCGGCGTCTCCCTCCTTGCGCACGATGACCTGCCCGCGTCCGTGCGCGGAGAAGCGCAGCCCGCGCGAGGCCGCCACCTTCGGGTCCAGGTTCTTGAGCGTCCCCGCGGTAGCGTTGCGAGGGTTCATCAGCAGCTCCTCGCCGGCCTGTTCGCGTTCGCGGTTGAGTCGCTCAAACGCGGCGGTGGGCATGAACACCTCGCCCCGCACTTCAAGCACGCGCGGGAGCGGCGGAGCATCGTCCGAGCGGGCCTCCAGAAGCAGCGGGATCGACCGGATCGTGCGGACCGCGTGGGTCACGTCGTCGCCGGTGGTGCCGTCGCCGCGTGTGGCGGCGTGCACGAGCCTGCCGTCCTCGTAGCGCAGCGACATCGCAACGCCATCGATCTTCGGATCGCACACGATGGCGAGTTCGCCATCGGAGCCGTCGGACCGTTGCTCGCCGAAGAGCGACGCCCCCTCGCGGGGCGACCGAGCGGCGCCGCCGATCACTCTCGCGTACCAGTCCCTGACGCTGGCTTCGTCGTAGGCGTTGTCGATGCTGAGCATCGGCACTTCGTGACGGATCTGGCGGAAGCCGTCGATCGGCTCGCCACCGACGCGTGACGTCGGGCTGTTGGGGTCTTGCAGGCCCGGATGTGCCGCTTCGAGCGCAGCCAATTCGCCCAGCAGGCGGTCATACTCGGCGTCGCTCATGATCGGCGACGCGTCGACGTAGTACGCACGGTTGGCCAGAGTCAGCAGGGAACGGAGTTCCTGCACGCGCCGCGCCGCGCCGGCAGGCCGGGACGAGTCGCCATCATGCGGATGTGCGGACGGACGCGCCACAACCGCAGGATATCCAGCAAGGCACCCCGCCCGCGCCCGCTTACTTCTCGATCTCGAAGAGGTACACGAAGTACGAGTTGTAGTACTCGTTGCCGCTCGTGATCGGAAGGTGCAGCGGGCGCTCCGTGATCCACTTGGGGACCCGGATCCACCGACCCGTCTGGTAGTGCTCGAGCATCTTGAAGCCTGCCCGGGCGGCGATGGCCTGAAACTCCGCATCGGACCAGAAGTGCGCGTACACGCGGTTCTTGCCCTTGCGCTCGACCTTGTCGCACTTGCCGTTGCCGATCGTGCACAGGAGCTTGGCTCCCGGCTTGGCGACGCGACGGATCTCGCTCATCGCCTTGTCCGCCGGGATGATCTGCTGGAGCATCTCGATGCACGCCACGATGTCGCACGTGTTGTCGGCGACCGGGATGTCGGTGATGCTCGCGATGCAGAAGTTCACCCGCGGATCCTTCTTCACCACGCGGTGGATCTGGAACTCGCTGACGGCAAACTCGATCGTGTTGTACGCCGCACCCCGCGGCAGGAAGCGACGGAACGACATGTCGCCCGGGCCGCATTCCAGAAAGCACGTCTGGTCCGTCGCGTACCGGCGCAGCCAGCGTCCCAGCTGGTGCTGCAGCCACTGGTGTCCGAAGAACTCTTCCAAAGGCCGGGTGAAGGGCCACGCGAGCGACTTGAGCGCGATCGAGCGCGGCGAGTTGGGCCGGATGCCCGCCAGCGACTGATCCAGCCCCGCGTCATCTCGCGTCTGGATCTCCAGACCCTCTGCAACAGGGATGTCCAGCCCCGCGCAGGGCGTCGTGCGGTTGGTCGTCCATCGGATGCGGCCGTTGTACGTGTCGGACCGGTTCATGGCGTGTCCTTATCGGCGAAGAAGGCGGGCGTGCCTAGGCAGGGCTGAAACGCCCGCGAAGTCTAACGACAACGCGCCCCCCGGCGAGTGGGGGACCGATTCCCGTGCTCCGAGAACCGCGTTCGAGACCGGACTCCTCGATCGTCGCTGCTCACCTGCGCAATCTTCGCGCGGTCCTGCTGCTGCGAGGCCGGCCGGTCTGCGCGGCTCGGTCGCGACCTCTCTACCATCGATCGTGACTGCCGCGCTCATTGACGGAAACGCCCTCTCCGCCCGCATCCGCGATGCGCTTGCGGCACGGGTGCGCGTGCTTCGCGAGCGGGGTCGCAGCGTGCGTCTCGACGCCGTGCTGGTCGATTCCGGCGACTCCTCCGCACGCGTCTACGCCGACAATCAGGCCCGCACCTGCGCCTCGCTGGGGATCGAGTACAAGCTTCACCTGCTGCCCGCCGGCGCCGCCTACGACGACATCGCTGGCCGCGTCCTCCTGCTCAACACCGAGGACTCGGTCCACGCGATCATGCTGCATCTTCCGCTGCCCGACGGCGTCGATCCGTATCGAGTCCAGCGACTGATCGCGCCGGAAAAGGATGTCGAGGGCGTCAACCCCGCCAACATCGGCAACATCGTCTACGGCCGCTCCAGCCTTGCTCCGTGCACCGGCTTGGCCGTGATCAAGATGATCGAGTCGGTCGTGCCTGATCCGGTCACGGGTCGCATCGATCTGGACCGCTCCAGCACGCAGCGCGTCGAGTCGCCCCTGCTCCGCGGACGGCGTGCGGTGGTCATCGGCGCCAGCGATGTTGTCGGCAAGCCCATCGCCGTCCTGCTCATGCGCCAGGACGCCACCGTCATCTCCTGCAACAAGTTCACGCCGGGTCTGGCCGACCTTGCCCGTTCCGCCGATGTGCTCGTCAGCGCGGCTGGCGTGCCTGGGCTCATTCAGGCCGACATGGTGCGGCCGGGCGCGATCGTCATCGACGTCGGGGTCAACCGCGTGCAGGGCGTGGACGGGAAGAACCGCACCGTCGGAGATGTTGACTTCGATCGCGTCCGCCTCGTCGCCTCGCATCTCAGTCCGGTGCCCGGCGGCGTGGGTCCCATGACCGTCGCCATGCTCCTGCGCAACGTCGTGGAGGCCGCCGAGGCCCACGCCTGATCGCTCGAGCCCCCCGCGACCCCGCTTCCGACCTCGTTTTCCGGCCTTCCCGCGGCAATCGGTCCATCGGCCGATCGTTGCGCCCCGCGTCGGCAACGAAACTACACTTGATCTGTACAGATTGCGGGCAAGGCCGCCCGTTTCCGGAGACTCCCCATGACGGCTCTGGCGTTCATCAATGACCTGCTCAGCCCCGGGCACCTGATCGTGCTGTTGGTGATCGGGCTGCTGTTCTTCGGCCGGCGCCTGCCCGAGGTCGGCCGCAACGTCGGACGCAGCATCGTCGAGTTCAAGAAGGGGCTGCGCGACATCAGTGACGACGCGGACCGCGAGGCGGACCGCCGTCGGGACGACAGCCGCCGATCCGACGATCGGCGCGGCTCAGGCCAGGCCCCGTACGTCGACGATCGCCCCCGCGCTCCGCTGCAAGGTGCGTCCCCCGACGAGCGTCCGATCGACTCGCGCCCGGCCGCCAGCGAGACGGTCCGCTCGGCCAACGACGCGCGCTGAGTCTTGTCGCTGACGCACGGCCCCGCTCCGCACATGCCTACCATCCCGCCCGGTCGCGGCAGCTCCGCCACCGAGTGTTTTCGCCGAGGTAGCTCAGCTGGTTTAGAGCGCTGGATTCATAACCCGGAGGTCGGCGGTTCGAGTCCGCCCCTCGGCACTTCCCCAACCGATTGACGACGCCTGCGACGGCGGCAACTTCCCCGTGCAGCATGCCTGAGCATGCCGCGAAGGGGTCGGCTGCGCGTGCGAATCCGGACGCCCGCTCAGATCGTGCGACACGGCACGCGGTCTGCAGGCCCGCAACGACGCTGCCCTCGGATGGATGGAGCCGGATCTCGGTGCCGATTCGACGCGCCGGCGCCCGACGAGTCGCGCTGACTCACCGACGGACGAGATCGCACGCTGGCGTGGACGGGCGGGTGGTGATCCTCTCGAGGCGATCGACCGGCACCGGAGTGCGTGCGGCGCGATTCCTGCTCTCGGGTGACGCGGTGGTCTCTGTGACAGCGAATGCTCGGAAAGGGCGAGGGGCGACGAACAAGGGAAATCGCCTCAGAAAAAGACAAGGCCCGGATGTCTCCGGGCCTTGCAGGTGATGCTCTGAATCAGTTGATCTGAGTCAGGTGATCTGCATCGTGGGGACGGGTGTATTACCAGCCGCCGCCGCGATCGCCACCGCGGCTGCCGCCGCCGAAGCCACCACGACCGCCGCCGCCGCCGCCGCCGAAGCCGCCGCGACCACCGCCGCCGCCGCCGAAGCCACCGCGACCACCACCGCCGCCACCGAAGCCACCGCGACCGCCGCCACCGGCCTCACGCGGACGGGCCTCGTTGACGGTCAGATCGCGACCGCCGAAATTCGTACCATGGATCGCCGCGATGGCGGCCTTGGCCTGATCGTCGTTGGGCATCTCAACAAAGCCGAACCCACGGGGCCGACCCGTCTCGCGGTCCATGACCAGCGAGGCGGACGAGACATCGCCGTGCGCCTCGAACAGAGAACGCAGTTCAGCCTCGGTGGTCTGGAACGACAGATTGCCGACGTACAACTTCATGTGCTTTCATCCTGCCCTTGGAACGTGAAACCGGCTGCTTGAACTCGGGCAAGAGAAAGCGTCGGGACCGGGACCGTGCCGCCCACCATCGGGCGGCCGAGAACTCGAATCAGCAGAAGTATATCACGGCTCCGGGCGTCGTGCAATCCCGGACAAAAAGGGCCGGTGATACCCCCGGGCTTGGCCTTGGGGACACGCCCGGTGTCCCGACGCCTCGATTGCACGCGGCGATGTCACCACATCGCGACGCCGCAACCCCTTCGGCTGGAGAACCGAATCGGCTCCGCCGTCGGGCCCGGCGGTGGCTCGCCAACGACGACCATGAAGGAGATTGCATGTCGATTGCCAACTCGTGCGATGTGGCCGCTCTGATCCGATCCCGGGCTCGCTGGCGTGCCGCCTGCATCACCGGGCTTGCGGCTGTCGGGATCGTGGCGATGGCGGGGCTCCAAGCGCCGACGCCCAAGCGGCTGGTGGGGATCAGCGGCGGGGACTCGTACATCTACCGCGTCTACGACGACGGCTCGATCGACTTCATCCAGGCCGACAACCAGATCAAGTCTTCCAAGGGCATCCCCACCTGGCAGTCGATCGCGATCGATGAGAATCTCCGCCGGCGCGAGCGTTGAGCGAGGTGACGCGACTTCCAGATCGTCGCCGTCGCGGAGCGGGTACGCTGCGCCACGCAGGAGGTCGCGATGTCCGAGTCCGCATCTGTGCCGGCAACGCCCCGGGTCGTGTCGAGCTGGCTGTCGTTGCTGCGATCCAAGACGCTTTGGCTGGCGACGCTGGTGACGGCGTGGGGCCTCGCGTCTTGGGGGTATCGCGAGGCCGGCGCCGAACGCCCGACGCCGGTTGCAGGTGTCGCCTCGCTCAACGAGCAGGATTCATCACGGGTGGCCGCGTCGCAGGGTGCTCAGGCTCCCGCGACTGTGCGCTATGGCCTGAGCTTCATCGGCGGGTACATCGTGATGTTCGTGTTTCGGCGAGCGGTGCGCACGGCGGTGGTTCTGGCCGCGACTCTGCTCGGCGGGATCTTCGCGCTGCGCGCATTGGGCATCGTCGACCTGTTCGCCACCGTCGATTGGAACGCGGCGGAGACACAAGTGCGAGAAGGTCTCGACGTCGCGCAGCGCGAATCGACTCGGGTACGCGACTGGCTGACCGGCCTGCTGCCTTCGGGCGCTGCGGCGGTGGTGGGGGGCTTCTTCGGCGTGCGGCGGGGCTGATGCGCTCGCCGAGGGTGCAGGCCTCACGACGCGGGCTTGGCGTGGGCCGCCCGGACGCTGCGCACCACCAGCACGACCGCGACCGTCAGGACCAGCAGCATGCCGGCGAGTACGAGCGCGTTGAGATAGCGCTCGGCGATCAGCCCTTGGCGAACCGCGAGGGTTGCGCCCACTCCCATTGCGGGGCCCGCGGCATATCCGAAGCCGATCAGCGCCTCGTGCATCCCGCCGGCCTCCACCTCCGCGGCATGGACCTCCATGGCGTAGTAGATGGCACCGGCGTAGATGATCGACATGCCAAATCCAAAGAGCGAAAGGCCGATCAGCAAAGCCGCGAGCGCGGGAACGTGCGGACCTGACTCGGGTGCGTAGGACGCGGGGAGCAGCAGTGGCGAAAGCGCGGTGAGCGCAAAGCCGACGACGATGAGCCCCCCGCCAAGGATCGGCGCCGACCACTTGCCGTGCCAGGCCTCGGATCGCGAGAGCACGAAGAAGCCAGCGCATCGAGCCAGGAGCCAGGCCGAGGCCGCGATGGTCTGCCAGGCGACGGGCACGCCGATCGCGGCGCAGCTTGCGGGCAGCATGGGCTGGAGCGCGCTGCTGACGACGTAGGAGGCGGGCAGGAGAATGCGGAAGGTGACGAGCAGGTCCGCGTAGACGGGCGGGACGTTGGCCGCGTGCTCGTGATGGTGCTCCCCCGGCTCGCGTGGGAAGCGGAGAACAACGAAGAGGCTCAGCAGGTGGAGCCCGCCGAGCGCGAGAAAGGCGGTTCCGGGTGCACGCTCGATGAACGGCGCGATGGCGAAGTAGCCAAAGACCAGCGATCCGGACCAGACGACGTTCCATCGTCCGATGGCGCTGCGCAGCTCGGGCCCGCTCCGCCCGCCGGAGAGGAAGGACTCGATCATCGGCCACAGGAGGCCCGTCAGCGGCGAATAGAGCGCGATGAGCACCCAGATGACCCACTGCCCGCCCGCGCCCGGCTCGATCGGCCCCAGGCCGCAGACCAGGACCGGCAGCGTGGTCAGCACGGCGAGCGCGACCATCGTGAGCATGACGGTGCGCCGGCTGGAGATTCCCGGCGCGACGCGTCGGATCGCGTGCACCGCCGGCTGGGCGCCCAGCGCCCCGGCGATGTAGGTGATGCCCAGAAGCACGCCCAACGCGAAGTTCTGCAACTGCGTGAACTGGTACGCCGCGTTGGTGATGAAGAAGATGCCGCTGGTCACCAGCCCGGTGGCGAGGCTGTTGATGAATGAGAAGGCGTAGATCGCGCTGACCGGAGTCGGGCGCGAGGGGACCCGAGCCGCGGCGTGCGGGCCGGAGGCTTCAGCGGAAGACGACGTGTGCGAGGGGTTGGGCATCCTTGCCGTGGATTCGAGTCCGGTCGTTTGCTTCGGGGAAGGGCCGATCGTAGCATGAAGCGATCGAGTGCCCGTAGCTCAACTGGATAGAGCGCTGCCCTCCGAAGGCAGAGGTTACAGGTTCAACTCCTGTCGGGCATGTTCGCCTGCTGCTGCGTGCGGCGTCTGGCGGCGCTGACTCGCAATTCGCATCGCTGGCCGAACTCCCTGCAGATGGGGTGGTCGGCGCACCCGGCGCGACGCGCCTGACACGCACGACGTCCATGCCAGATGATCTGATGCGAAAGCTGGCACCAGCGTTCGCGCGGCAGCAGACTCATCAGACGACGCTCGACCGCCTGAGGCGTGCTTCCGGCAGGGGCCAGCCCGAAGCGCACCGCCAGACGCTGGATGTGCGTGTCGACGACGAAGCCGTCGTTGATGCCGAAAGCGTTTCCCAGCACCACGTTCGCCGTCTTGCGAGCCACGCCGCGGAGCGTGAGAAGTTCCTCCATCGTGCGGGGGACCTCGCCGCCGACGCGTTCGACAAGCATGCGGCAGGTCTGGACGATGGCCTTGGCCTTGTTGCGATAAAGGCCGATGGATCGGATGAAGGGCTCGATGTCGGTCGGAGTGGCGTTCGCGAAAGAGGCCGCGTCGGGGAATCGTGCGAAGAGAGCGGGTGTCGCCTTGTTGACGCTGACATCGGTGGCCTGCGCGCTGAGGATGGTGGCGATGAGAAGCTGCAGCGGAGAGGTGTACGTCAGCTCGCAGTGGGCGTCCGGATATTGCTCTGCCAAGGCGTCGGCGAGTCGAAGGGCTCGTTCCTTCTGAGAGCCTGCAGTCGCGCGAGTACGTGGCCTGCCGGCCGAACGCACCTTGCCCGCGGCGCGGTTGGACCTGCGGCTCGATGCGGCCGGGGCGGAGGAGCGGGTTGTCGGCCGACGCTTGGGCATGGGGCGGTGTGGGAAGTGAGCGGCCACCTTGTCTGTCGGGTTGGGAGGCCGCCCGGAGGAATGGGGTGCGGGAGGGACGTCCGTATAAGCAAGAAGTCCGGGTCGCCCGCCGAGATTCTATTGACGGCCCACGGGGGTCGCGCCACAATATGGCGACGGCGAAGGATCGCCTGTCGCATAGGAGTGAGAAAAGATGAGGTTCGTTCAGAGCGCCAGCGGCGTGATCGCCGCGCTTGTTGTGGTCGGTACGGCTTCGGCTGCCCCGACCGTTTCGACGTTGGTTGGGGGCGACGGCACGTTCAATGCGCTCACGATCAACGGATCGCTTGAGCGGTTCGTGACCGAGCATCGGCTTGGCGCGCCCGGCGGTTGGACCATGGGCATTTGGGAGCGCGGCGGCGTCGGCACACCGAAGGCGCAGGCCACCTCGCCTTGGACCAACGGCGTGGGTCAGAGCTTCTCGATCGTTTACGACGGCGTGAGCTCGGTCTCGCTGACCATTGGTGGCACGACGATCTCATGGAACGCGATCGCCGGATCGTTCACCGACATCTTCATTCGCGTCCGTTCCGTCGCCTTTGCTTCGATCGTCCTCAGCGACCTCGACCTCGTCGGCTCGGGCGCGGTGATCCCGAACCTCAGCTTGTCGGGTCCGGGCGTCGACTATCTCCGCATCTCGAACAACGGAACGGCGTTCGGTGCCTTCACGCTCAATGGTCGCCAGGCCATGGCCTGGGCCGGGCCGGCTCCGACCGGTTCGAATCTGGCGGCGCAGTTCAAGTTCAGCAACGTCATCCCGACTCCCGGAAGCCTCGCTTTGCTGGGTGCGGGAGCGCTGCTCGTCGCACGTCGTCGGCGCTGAAGTCTTCTGACTCCTGTCGCCCACTCTGACCGCCGAGCCACGTGGTGTTTGGCTCGGCGGTTTCTTTTTTGGCCTTCTCAGGAGCTCGGGGCGCCTCGCGCGTCAGAGGCTTGTCGTCAGAGGCGAGCGTGGAGCGTGGAGATCAGGCGCGAGGCATCGTTGTCGAGTGAGAGATACGCGCGATGGTTGAGACGCAGGAATCCGTCGCTCGCGGCGCGATCGAGAAACGCCAGCAGCGTGTCGAAGAAGCCGTCCGTGTTGAGCAGGCCGATGGGCTTTTGGTGAAGCCCGAGCTGCGCCCACGTGAATACCTCGAAGAGTTCGTCCAGCGTGCCCAGACCGCCGGGAAGCACGACGAACGCGTCCGCCCGCGCGGCCATGAGCGCTTTGCGCTCGTGCATCGTCTCGACGACCAGCATCTCGTGCGCCTCCGGGTGCGCGACTTCCTTGTCCACGAGTTGGCGCGTGATCACGCCCTCCAGCCGCCCGCCGCGTGAGAGGGCTCCGTTCGCGACCGCGCCCATCAGCCCGCGGCTGCCCCCGCCGTACACCAGCGTGTGCGACCGCGACGCGATCTCCTCACCGATGCGGCGTGCGTCGGAGAGAAAGCCGGGTCGAGAGCCATCGGCCGAGGCGCAGTAGACGGCAAAGGAGCGTGGGCTGTTCATGTGGAGGGGCTTGGGTGCGAGAGCAGGCGATCAACACGCGAAACGACTTCATCGACCTCGATGCGACGCATGAGCGATTCGCCGTGGGCCCGGTCTTTGTGGTCAAACCGTTCCCCGGGCTGGACGTGCTGAAGAACGTCGTCGCGGCGGCCGTACGGCCCGACCGTGGCGGTGTCGGTCGGTCCGTAGAGAGCGATCAGCGGGCGTGCCAAGCCCACGCTCATGTGGAGAACGGCCGAGTCATTGGCGACGACCAGCGATGCGTGCTCGATCATCGCCATGAGTTCGGCGATGCTGGTTGAGCCGACACGATCGACGACGCGGGGGTCGGAGGCTGCAAGGTGAAGCAGCGGCTCGCACTGCTCACGCTCGGTCCGCGACCCGACGATCACCACCCGCTCGTAACCGCGAGCCAGCAGCTGCGGCGCAAGCGAGGCGAATCGCTCGATCGGCCAGCGCTTTCCCGGCCACCGGCTCGTGGGCGCGAGAATCGCGTAGCGGCGTCCGGCAAGCTCGCGATCTCTCGCCAGGGCGGCTCGGGCCGCTTCCCCCGGGTAGAGGCGCGTGTCGACGATCGGCGGGACGCCGGCTCCTCGAAGGACTTCAAGCATCCGGTCGACCGAATGAGAGGCTCCGCCGGGGCCATGACGCTCGGTGTAGAAGATCCATCCTCCCTCGCGGGCGTCGGCGGGTCCGACGCGCCGTGCCGCCCCGGTCAGACGTGCAAACACTCCGCTCCGGAGCAATCCCTGAAGATCAAAGACGATGTCGTACCGGGGAGTGCGCAGCCGTCGCACAAACTCTGCCAAGGGGCCGACGCGTCCCCCTCGAATCGACCTCGACAGCTCGTGTCGAGGAAATTCGATGACCCCGGTCAGATCAGGATGGAACCGGACGGCGTCGGCGAAGATGTCCTGCACGAGCCAGTCGATGCGACTGCGTGGGAAGGCGCGACGGAGGCTGGTCAGCGCGGGGACGCTCTTGCAGACGTCACCCAGCGCGCTGGGGCGGATCAGGAGGATGCGAGGTGTGCCCTCCGGCGAGGATGGAGCGTCGTGGGTCAGGCGAGGGCTCCGTCGGCGCGGGCTCCGTCGGCGCAGGAGTCAGGAGCGGTCGATGCGTCCGGATGTCGACGGATAGGTGGCACGCGTGCGATCCGTCTCCCAGACCGTCATCGTCCGAAGTCGCACGCCCGGGTGTTCGCTCTCAAGCGCCGGACGCAGGCGCTCGTAGAAGACGCGCGAGATGTTCTCGACCGAGGGCAGCACACCGCCGCGTCGGGCGTCAAACTCAGGCGTGTCCTCGTTGAGGTGCTTGTGGTCAAACGGCTGCACGATGTGGCGGTCGGTCAGACGCTCGAGGTCCTGCAGCGTGAATCGATCGCCGATGCCTGCCTCGATCTCGACGCACGGTTCGACGACATAGTTGTGCCCGTGCCCGCGCGGGTTGTTGCACTTGCCGTACAGGGTCGCGTTCTGCTCGTCGGACAGCGATGGGGCGTGCAGGCGATGCGCGGCGGAGATGTCAAACCGCTGGGTCATCAGGACGTGTCGTCGGTCGTTGGTGTCCATCGCAACTCGATAGTACGGGCTGGGCCGGAGCGTGAGGGCGCGGAGCGTCACCGGCAGGCGAGGCGAGAGAGCGTCGATCAGGTCGCGCAGAAGGTCTGGGATGCTCGACGCATTCGGGGCTCCGATCGTCCGCTCGAGAATCGGCACCACGCTCTCTCGCACCGCACGGTCGATCGTCTTGATGTCGATCACGTAGCCGGTGACCGGGTCGGCCTCTCCCTCGCACGCGACGTCCACTTCCATGTGCGCCCTCAGGCCGAGCATCGAGGGGCGTCCGGCGTAGGCGTTGGCGTCTCCGCCGCGCTGTCCGGGCGGGTTGAGGGCGAATCGCACAGTACGGGTGAGGGTGTGCATGGCAGGGGGACCGACCGTGTACGATATCGCATCGCGGCGGGTGTCCGGATGCACTCTTGACGCGCCGCCGCCCGATCCATTCGCAGGAGTCGATCCATGAGCCTTTGGTTTGTTTCCGTGATGGGCCTGGCGTTCGCGGCAAGCCCGTCGGCGACCCCGCCCGCGGACACGGCTCGCCCGGCCGCACCTCCCGCCCCGTCCACCCCCGACGCTCCGTCGACCACACCCTCGGCACCCGGAACCGATCCGTCGCCGGAAGCCGACGCCACCGAGAGTCCTTATGTGCTGGACTTCACGATGGACAGCATCGAAGGCAAGCCCATCGCGCTCTCGCAGTTCAAGGGTGAGGTCCTGCTCATCGTGAATGTCGCGAGCCGCTGCGGCTACACCCCCCAGTATCGCGGGCTGGAGAAGATCTACCGCGAGCGTCAGAAGCAGGGCTTCAGCGTGCTGGGCTTTCCCGCCAACAACTTCAACGAGCAGGAGCCCGGCAGCAACGCCGATATCCAGCGCTTCTGCACGACCGAGTACGGCGTGACGTTCCCGATGTTCGCCAAGATCAGCGTCGTCGGTGCGGATCAGCATCCGCTCTACCGCAGGCTCAGCCGCCAGCCGCGCCCGATCGGCGGCAATCCGGAATGGAACTTCACCAAGTTCCTGGTCGATCGCAACGGCAACGTGGTCGCAAAGTTTGGCTCCAAGGTGAAGCCCGACGACCCGCAGCTCCTGCGCCGCATCGACGACTTGCTCGCACAGCCGAGGCCGGACGACGCCAAGCCGGGCGAGGCTGGTAAGGACCCGGCGTCGAGCACGCCCGGCGCCCCGGCCGCGGCGCCCAAGCCCTGACCCCCGCTTGGTGACGATTCGCGGCGGAGCGATAGCTCTGTTCGTGCGTTGGTTGCCACGACGGTCGGGAAACCTCTGTGACGGATCATGAACGCCGCGTCCGGTCCGGGCGCGGTTGTTCGTTTTGCGGGTGTGTGATCGGCGTTTGATCTCTCGGGTGCGCTCTTTCGGGGGCTGGTGCAGCGTGGCCCAAGGCCCGAGAGTCGATCGGCAGGCGGTGCACCGGCGTTACAGCCGCTACAGGCCCACCGGTGTGGAGCGGGTTGTCGGGCTGCGCAGTGACTTGAGTGCCGGATGTTTCCGATGGTGGGGGTGCCGAAGGGGTTTCGCCGCGGGTGCGAATCGTCCGGAGGTGCTCGGCCGCTGCGAGAGCGAGCCGGGAGGGGCCGGGTCTGATCGCTCGGCGGATGAGGAGTCCGTCGAGGTCGAGCACACAAGGGAACCACGAAGTTCCCGTCACCTGTTGAACAGGTAAGGAGTCACGAATGAAGCGCACGATTCGCAAGGCTTTCACGCTCGTCGAAATTCTGATCGTCGTCGTCATCCTGGGCATTCTGGCCGCCATCGTGGTGCCGCAGTTCACCAACGCGACGCAGGACGCTCAGGCGGGCAACATCAAGTCGCAGCTGGACACGCTGAACAACCAGATCGAGCTGTTCCGCGCCCGCACGAACAACTACCCCGACTTCTCGAGCGCGACGGTCTGGGACACGATGATCACCGGCGGGTACATCAAGAACCCCCCGCGCAATCCCTTCAACGGCCTGAGCGACGTGTCGGTCGGCTCGTCCACCGCCACGGGCTGGGTCTGGGCGAACAACCAGCTCTTCGCCTCGAACTTCAACAACGACCCCAACGACAGCACCGCTGACGCGGACGGCGTCTACGGCCAGGTCACCCCGGGCAACACCAAGCTGCCCTGAGTTTCGCCGAACCGTTCTTTGAACTCAACTCTGGCCGCTTCCTACCCGGGGGCGGCCGGATTCAGGCAAGAAGGGCCCGGCCGATGCGCCGGGCCCGCTTTGTAGGGGCCGGCCATGCGACGATTCCGCACCGCCTTCACGCTTGTTGAGATCCTGGTCGTCGTCGTGATCCTCGGCATCCTCGCCGCGATCGTCGTGCCTCAGTACTCGCGCGCGACCGGTGACGCCAAGATGCAAGCGACGGTCGATCAGCTCGTCAAGCTCCGCCAGGCCATCGGCGTGTACTACGTCCGAAACGACGCGAGGTTTCCCAGCGTCAGCGCCGGCGCGGGCACGTGGGGCGAACTCATGACCGGCGGCTACCTCCGCTATCCGCCCGCCAATCTCCACATCGGGGGCGACAACGCCAACGTCATCACCATCGGCACCGGCCCCGACACCAGCGTCACCACGTCCTACGGGTGGATCTTCAACCCCGCCACGGGCGATGTCTGGGCGGCCGGCTTCGACGGCAACGACCAGCCTCTTCCTTAAGCGTGCGGACGGAGACACACGAACCATGCGCCGCGATCATGCATCCTCAGCCTCGGCCCGCCGACGCGGCTACACGCTGGTCGAGGTGTTGATCGTGGTCACCGTGCTGGGGATCGCCGCCGCTATGGCCGTGCCCTCGCTGAGCCAGACCGGGGTCTTCCGCGTGCAGGCGGCGCTGCGGACGATCGTGTCGGACATCACCGAGACCCAATCCGAAGCGCTGGCGATGCAGCAGGCACGGGCGATCATCTTCGACGCCGACTCGAGTTCCTACACGATCGTGCGCGTACCGGGAACGATCATCGATCCAAGCGTGGACGCGCTGCGCAGCTTCAACGTCAACAGCTCGCGCTTCGGCGACGCCCGCATGAGCAACGTCGACTTCGGCGGTGGCAACACCCTTGTCTTTGACGAGCTGGGCGCGCCGATCGAAGCGCCCGGCAACAGCACTCCCGCGAGCGACGGCTCTCTGCGGATCAGCGGATCGGGCCAGATTTTCCAGATCCTCGTCCAGGGATACACCGGGCGCGTCGTCGTCTCGCGCATTGAGCAGCCACCTTCGCCGCCGATCGCACTTAACGAATGAGGTTCAGATGAGCATGCGTGGGAACATCAAAACCCCGTCCCTGACTCTTCGCGGCGTGGTCGCATCGCTGTCGCTCGCCCTGGCGCTGGGCATGCTGATCTGGGTGAAGCTGCGCCTGGTGACCAACGTGCCGCGCACCGCCTACGCCGATCCCAAGAAGCAAGTCGAACGCCCCGCGCCGGCCGTCGATGGGCGGCTCACGTCGGAATCGCCCGACGCGGCGGTGCCCGGCTCGCCCTGAACCAGCGTCCATGCGAAATTGAGGTTGCCCGGCGTCAGCTTGCGGCCGCCGCGGCTTCACTCGGCGCGTCTACGCACGGGTTCCGGACGCGGGATGGCGTCCATGGTGCCCGGGGTTGCCTCCAGCAGGATGCGGTCCCACTCTGACTCGATGTCTCGCAGGCCCTCGTCGAGGTCCCGGTCATCGAGCAGAATCCGCTTCATGCCCTCTTCGAAGGACCGTCGAAGGTCCGGCCAGCAGTCCAGCGCGGCGGTGAAGCCGGTCGCCGTCGCGAGGCTCTCGGCCGCGACGCTGCGGGCACGCACGAGCACGCCGTCGGGGCCGCTCATTTCGTCTTGCGAGGGGCGGAAGAACGGATCCTCGACCGAGGCGCGGGTGCTGGGCAGGATGGGGACGATCTTGCAGAACTCCAACTGGGCCTCCGGGCTGGTCATCCACCACGCCAGTTTGGTCGCCAGTTCGGGGTGACGGCTCTGGCTTGTCACGCTCAGCACCATGATCGGCATGTGGGCGCGGCCGAGCGCTCCGACGACGCCCTCGCGGACCGTCGTGGTCTCGTACGCCTTTCTCGACACGTCGCGGATGGTCCGGATCAGGTTGGGTCCGGTCGAGATGACCGCGAGACGCCGCTCCTGGTAGAGCGTCAGCAGGTGGCTGTGCCCGGTGGTGCCCGCGTCGCGGGGCAGCCATCCGGAACGAAACGCCTCGACCCACAACGCGATGTAGTCCCGCACCTCCTGGCGACGCAGATCCGGCGCCAGGCCGGCACGCGGATCGGCCGGGTCGCGAGGCTTCAGCGGGGACAAGCCCTCGCTCAGCAGCATGATGGGGAGCTGACTCTCCTCGCCCAGCGGCTGGCTGATCAGGTGCGCTCCCGTGCGGCGGAAGAACTCTGGAGCCTGCGCCAGCAGTCCTCGCCAGTCGCGCGCCAGCGTCGCCGTGGTCAACCCGCCTTCGGCGAGAAGGCTCTCGTTGATGATGCTCGTCTGCGGGTTGACGTACCAGGGCAGCGCCAGCAGCTTGCGACGCCCGTCGCCCGCGCTGTTGCCCGGCTCGGTGGTCAACGGGCTTTCTGACTCGGACCCCACATCGATGCGGCACAGGGCCAGCGCGCCGGCGAGATAACGCTCATCGGCGGTCTCTCGCGTGAAGCGCGCCGCGAGCGGTTCCATGTCGATAAACGCTCCGAGCGAGGCGAAGCGGGAGTAGTTGATGTCGGACATGTTCACGACGTCCGGAGCCCGACCGGCCGCGGCCGCCGCGATCAGCTTGCGCTCCAGGACGTTGTACGGCACATCCACCCAGCGCACGCGAACTCCGGGATTCGCCGCTTCGAAGCCGCGCAGCTGCGACTCGATGTAGGGGCGAAACGACGCGAGGGCGATGGTCCAGAACTCGAGCTCGATGCCCGCGTCCTGCTTGGTCCGTGAGCACGAGATCGGGGTCAAGAGCCCCAAGAGCAGGAACAAGGCGGCGAAGACGCGCGAGAAACGCATGGACGCACTGTATCCGAAAGCCGGGTCGCTTACGACCGCGTCAGCATCAGCGCAAGGCCCACCAGACCCGCCAGGGCCAGCACCAGAAGCACGAGGCCGGAGATCTTCCACGCGCTCCAGGGCCGGTCGCCGATCAGTTCGCCGGTTCGCCCGTTGATCAGCACCCTGTAGATCCGGCGCTTGTAGCGATACGCGCTCAGCCACATCGGGAGCAGCAGGTGCTTGAACGTGACGCGGTCGTACCTCGACGTGGCGCTTGTGATGCGCTGGCGATCGCCGCCGATGTCACCCCGGATCGAAGCCTCGATCCGAGGCTTCATCCGAACCTTGGCGCCCTCGAAGCCCTCGGTCAGGGTGACGCTATAGCTCTCGCTCCGGAACCCGGCGAGAAACTCGTCGCGATAGGGGACGCAGGCCTCGAGATCCCAGGGCTCGGCTTGGGTCTGGGAGCTGATGGGCAACGACGCGCTGGCCGGGATCAGCACGTCGTCGAAGCGATCGACCACCGTCCCCGAGGCGGGATACCAGCGGGTTTTGCGGACGCGTCGCGTCATCGTCCGACGCTGGCCGTTGACGACCGTCGTGTACGTCTCGGTGTCCCAGTAGTCTTCGCCCCGGAAGCCGGAATAGGTCGTCGTCGCCACGCAGTCGTAGGTCCAGAAGGGCATGTAGGTTCCGACCAGTGCGCCGTCGAGCTCGGCGTGACGAGACAGGTCGGTCGGTGCGAGCCAGAGCGAATGGAGCCAGCGCCGATAGCTCGCGATCGCGTCCTTTCCGCTCACGCGGAACGGCAGCAACGCCGACGGTCGAAGGCACTTCTGCGAGACGGCTTCGGCCACGATCGGCGAGCCGCAGAAGCAGCAGTTCTTGCTCGTCACGTTGTCGTCGAACTGAACGTTTGCTCCGCACGCGGCGCAGCGCACGGTGAGTCGCTCGATGCGCGGCGAGTTCGCCTCCAGCCCGGCGAGCGTTGCCGAATAGTCGACCTCGCTCAGCTCGGCGTCGCTCTCGGGTATGTCCGCCGTGACGCCGCAGTGGCGACAGCGCAGCGCCCCCGCGCCGGGGTCAAAGACCATCTCGGCCCCGCACGCGCGGCAGGGGAAGGACCGATGGTCCTCGCGCGTGGGCGAGGGTTCTGACGAAGATGGGATCGTCCGCGTGTCATCCATGGCCGAAGCTGCGTGGTCGATGGCGGCACACGCGGTTCAGGCGGGCGGGAGCGGAGGCGGCAGCGGTGGGGGCGTGGCCGCGAACAGCGCGCCAAGTTCCGCGACGCCCGACGCAGCGGTCCACGAAGCCATGCCCTGCTTCCACACCAGCGTTCCGGGCACGAGCCTTCCGGAGCGTGCCATCTCGCGGAGCGTCGCTTCGTCAAACGGCCCGGCCTGCTGGCCGTCGACCGCGACGAAGAAGCTCATCGCTCCGGGCATCGGAGGGGGCACAGGCGCTCCCATCCCCGCCATCCCGCCGCCCATGCTCTGCATCATTCGGGAACCCATCGCGAGGCCGGCCCCGATGCCCATGCCCTCGGCCATGCCGCCGCCGCCTGGGTTCTTGGCCGCGTCGCCGATCGCGGTCGCGGTCTGGAACTGGGTGAACTTGTTCATGTCGCCCACCACGCCCATGCTGGTGCGCTTGTCGAGCATGGTCTCGACTTCGGGCGGGAGCGAAATGTTCTCGACGAGGAACGTCGTGAGGTCCAAGCCGTATTGCGCGAACCGCGACTTGATCCGAGCGCCCACCTTCTCGCTGAGTTCTTCGAGGTTGCCGGCCAGGTCGAGCGCGGGGATCTTGGCCTCGCCCAGAGCGTCGGTGAAGCAGGTGACGATGAAGTTGCGCAGCTGCTCGGTAATGCCGTCGCTGGTAAAGCGACCGCCGGTGCCGGCGATCTCGCGGACGACCGCGGCGGGGTCGGCCACCCGGAAGGCGTAGGTCCCGTACGAACGCAGGCGCATCGGCCCAAACTCCGCATCTCGGAGCATGATCGGATTGGCGGTGCCCCACTTGAGGTCGGTGAACTGGCGGGTGTTGACGAAGTAGACCTCGGCCTTGAAGGGAGATTGGAAGCCGTACTTCCACCCCTTGAGGGTGGTCAGGATGGGGATGTTGGCGGTTTCGAGGGTGTAGAGGCCGGGCTTGAAGACGTCGGCGACCTTGCCCTGGTCGACGAAGACCGCGCTCTGGCTCTCGCGGACGACGAGCTTGGCGCCGTACTTGATCTCGTTGTCCTGGCGCTCGAAGCGATAGACGAGCGTGTCTCGTGAGTCGTCGAGCCACTCGACGATGTCGATCAGTTCGCCCTTGAGTTTTTTCCAGAAGTCCATGGACATTCTCCCGCGCCGGGCTCTGGCCGGGGGCCGACAAGCCGCGTGCCACTCCAGTGTACCGACCCGGATTGTTTGGCGAAGTTCCGCCTCGGTTTCACCGAGAACCCCGAGCGCAAGGTCGGCGCGGTGGGTCTGTAGCGGCACAACTGTCGTGGTCTGGTTCCTCGGACCAAAGTTCGCCTCCGCGCCAGTCGAAATGCCTGACGCGGAACGCCCTGGGCGTCCGTCCCGCGCCGCCGGCGCGGGCCCGAAGTTCAGCGCACCTTGCGCTTTCCACAGTCCCAGAGGCCGTTCATGAAGGGGTTCACGATCATGCAGATCAACACCGAGGCTCAGCAGGTTCGCGCGGATTGGACGAAGCTTGCCTGGCCGGCGGCGATCCTCATCTCCATCGCCGGCGCCGCGGTCGGTCGCGCCCAGGTCGCGACCTACACCTCCGGCAACTCGCCCGCCGGCAACCCGCAGAATCAGGCTGCGCCGGCAGACGCCGCTCACGCCGGCGGCCGCAACGACGGTGCGCAGCCCGGCCAGACGCCCCAGCCCAACGCCGGCCTCAACGGCGCGCTGCGCGAGCAGGGCCAGGAGAACGCGCCCGTCAGCGATCCCTTCGCCGGCGGACCCAACACCTCGCCCCGTGCCGCAGGCGCCGAGCCCGCTCGGAGCGTTCGGCCCATCCGCGCCAACGCCGTCAAGGTTGACGAGAACGGCGTGGTGGATCTGCGCGTGAACGGCGAAGAGGTCACAGCGGTGCTCGAGATGCTGAGCCTGCAGGCCCAGAAGAACATCATCCCGTACAAGAACGTCAGCGGCCGCGTCTTCGCCAATCTCTACGGCGTGACGTTCTACGAGGCCCTCGACGCCCTGCTGCACGCCAACGGCTTTGGCTACGTGGAGCGCGGCAACTTCATCTACGTCTACACCCTCGAGGATCTGCAGAAGCTCGAGAAGGAAGCCCGCCAGCGCACCTGGCGCGTTATCCGTCTGAACTACCTCTCTGCGGTCGATGCCGCCGCGTTTGCCCAGCCCCTGCTCAGCAAGGACTCGGTCATCAAGACCAACTCGAAGGTCGGAAACTTCCCGGGCAAGAGCGAGGTGCCGGTCGGCGGCGAGGACTATCCCGGTGAGTCGACCATCATGGTCTTCGACTTCCCCGAGCAGGTCGAGCAGATCGAGAAGCTCATCAAGGAACTCGACACCCGCCCGGCCCAGGTCCTGGTCGAGGCCACCATCCTCCAGACGCAGCTCGACGAGAACAACGCCTTCGGCGTCGACTTCGCGCTCTTGGGCAACCTGAACTTCGGCGACTTCCTGTCGATCGGCGGCCCGCTGAAGGTGCCCGACGCGATGATCGTCAACAACGCCTCCAAGCTCACCAATCCGGGCTCGTCCGACCTTCCCATCGTCGGCGCCGAGGGCGTGCCAGGCAAGGCCTTCGGCCTCGCTTCGACCCCCGGCAACACCTCGGGACCGGGCACCCTCAAGCTCGGCCTCTACAACAGCAACGTCGGCGTCTTTGTCCGCATGCTCGATGAAGTCTCCGACACAACCATCCTCAGCAACCCCAAGATCCTCGCCCTCAACCGCCAGCCCGCCCGCGTGCTGATCGGTCAGCGGGTCGGCTACCTCAACACCACGAGCACCAACACCGCGACCACCCAGACCGTCGAGTTCCTTGACACTGGTACTCAGCTGCACTTCCGCCCCTTCGTCGGCAACGACGGCACCATCCGGCTTGAGCTCAAGCCCAGCGTCAGCACCGCCGTCATCCGCGATGTCCGAAACAGCGCCGGCGCGGTGGTCACCGTCCCCGACGAGATCACCAACGAGCTGACGACCAACGTCATCGTCCGTGACGGCCAGACCGTCGTTCTGGGCGGCCTGTTCCGCGAGAGCACCAAAACCTCGCGCCGGCAGGTCCCGCTCCTGGGCGACATCCCGCTGGTCGGCAAGGCTTTCCGCGGGCAGGAGGACGAAGTGAAGCGTCAGGAAATCATCTTCCTGATCACGCCTTCGATCGTCAGCGATTCGTTCCTTGCCGAGTCGGGCGCCAAGTCGCAGGACGTCATCGCCCGCGTCCGCACGGGCGCCCGCGAGGGTCTGCTGGAGTTCAGCCGCGAACGCCTCACCAGCTCGATGGTCAGCGACGCGCGCAAGCTCGCCGCCGAGGGCAAGAGCGACAAGGCTCTCTGGAAGCTGAACATGGCTCTGTCCATGAATCCGCGCCAGGTCGATGCGATCGAGCTGAAGGAGTCGCTGACGGGCGAGAAGGCTTCGTGGCCGCACCGCAGCATGCTGCAGGATCTGATGCAGCGTGATCCGAGCACCGCTCCGAAGCCTGCCGTGTCGGCGCCGGTCAATCCGAGCCAGACCTTCAATCCCGCGCCTTCATCCAACGCGGCTCCGGTCGCTGAACCCACGCCGCAGTCCGCCGCCCAGCCGGCCGCACCGATCGCGAGCGTGTCGCAGCAGGAGTTTCAGGCTCCGGTGAACCAGCCTGTCGCGGCCGCCCCGGCGGTTGAAGTTTCCACCTCACAGGCTTCGGCCGCCGCGCCCGCGCCGGCGACCGTCCCCACGACCGTGTACCAGACCGTCTCGATGAGCGATCTGCTGAAGGCCAACCGCGCCCGCTCGGCCGCTCCGGCGACGCAGGAGGCTCAGGGCTCGGGCACGTCGTCCCGCGTCTCGGCGTTCGGCAAGCTCTTCGGTGGCGCCCGCAAGGCCCCCGCGAACGCTCAGCAGTCGGTCTCCAACGCCTCGCAGCCCGAGGCGGACAAGTAACCTGCCGCTTCGGAGGGGACCTCCGAGAAGCGAGCACGACTCGCCGTGCCCCGGGACCGCCCCGGGGCACGGTTGTTTTTGCGGGTTGAGTTTGGGGGGATTTCGGTCGGACTGGGCGGGTCGGCCCAAGTCGCGTTGGTCAGCGTCCGATCTTCATCCGAGAACCTTTCACCTTCTCGGTCCATCGGAGGATGCTCATGCTTCGTCGCCCCCTCGCTCGCGTCGGTCTTTCGGCCTCGGTCACCCTGGTGCTCGCCCTCGCCGGCTGCGCGGGCGGCGGCAGTTACACGCGTCAGCACTCCTCGGTCGCCAAGGAGAAGATGGCCGCGATGAAGTCCGCGATGGAGTGGCAGACCGCGCAGCAGCAACTCCTCTCGGGCGACACCGAGAAGGCTCTGAAGTCGATCGACCGCTCGCTGCAACTCAGCCCCAACGTCGCCAAGAGCCACGTGCTCAAGGGACGCATCCTGATGGAGCAGGGGGACCTCGAGGGCGGGCTCACCTGGTTCGGCACCGCCGAGGGTCTGGACCCCGAGAATCCCGATGCGCCGTACTTCAGCGCGCTCGTGCTCGAGCGGCTCCGCCAGCCCGAAGCGGCTCTGGCCAAGTACCGACGCGCCGCCGAGATCGAGCCCAGCAACCCGCAGTACGTGATCGCGGCCGCCGAGGTGCTCATGGATCTGGGCCGCCTCGACGAGGCCGAACAGGAACTGGCCAACGCGCGCAGCGGGTTTGCCCACAACGCCGGCATCAACCAGACCCGCGGGCATATCGCCAAACTCCGCGGCGACCACGACAACGCCCTCAAGTACTTTGAAGAGGCGCGTCTCGCGGCTCCCGACGACCCGGCGATCCAGAACGACCTCATCAACGCCCAGGTCGGCGCACGCAAGTTCGCCGAAGCCGAGACGGGCATTCAGAAGCTGCTCAAGGTGAAGGGCTATGAGAATCGGCGGGACCTCCGCCTGCTCCGGGCCAAGTGCCTCGTCGAGATCGACCGCGCGGTCGATGCCCGCGAGGTGCTCGTGCGGCTCACCACCGAAGAGGACGGCGCCGCCGACGTTGAAGCCTGGATCGAGCTTGGTCGCGTCGCGTTCAAGCTCAAGGACCACAACCGCGCACGGACCGCCGCGTCGCGGCTCATCGCGATCGCGCCCGAGCGCCCCGAGGGCTATCAGCTCCGGGCCATGCTCTTCCGGCGCTTGGGAGCCCTCGATCAGGCCCGCGAGAACGCGATCAAGGCTGTCGCCCTCGCCCCGTCGTCTGAGAACTACCTCCTTCTGGGCATCATCGAGCGTCAACTGGGCAACACCAACGACGCCCGCTTGAGCCTCGGTCAGGCGCTCGAGATCGAGCCCGGAAACACCATGGCCCGGGCCCAGCTCGACCAGCTGAACAGCGGCGTCGTGGCCAGCGTGACCGACCAGGACTGAGGTTCCGGCGACATCGAGGCACCCGGGTCGGAATGTCCGTTCGCGGCGTCTGGAAAGTCGCTACATTGCCCGCGTGCCCCGCGTTCGTCGACATCATCCGTTGACTCCGCTGCTCTTCCTCGCGCCGGCTGCGCTGGTGCTTGGCACCTTCTTCGCGGGGGCCCTGGCGCAGGTCGTTGCGCTGAGCTTTACGAGATACACGGCGTTTCGCGGGCCGGAGTGGGTCGGCCTTGAGAACTATCGAAGGCTGCTGGTGAGCGAGCGGTTCTGGCAGTGTCTGCTCAACTCGGCCCTGTATCTTCTCGTCACGCCCGTCATCATCGTTCTGAGCCTGCTGGCCGCGATGGCGGTCGAAGCCAAGCTGCGCGGCATGTCCTGGCTGAGGCTGGCCCTGTTCCTTCCGGTCGTGACGCCGACAATCGTCGCCGCGCTCATGTGGCGGCTGCTCTACAGCGAGGAGAGCGGGCTGCTCAACACCGCGCTGCAGAGCGTCGGGCTGGGTCCGATCAACTGGCTCAGCGAGCGTCCATGGACGCTGATTTCGGCCGCGATCGTGACGCTCTGGAAGGGGTTTGGCTTCTTCATGATGGTCTTCCTCGCGGCGCTCTTGAGCGTTCCCCGGGAGTTGAAGGAGGCCGCCTCGCTGGACGGCGCGAGCCGCGCGCAGGTCTTCTGGAATGTGACGTTCCCCTCGATCAGGCCGGCCATCGCGCTGGTGTTCGTGATCTCGTCGATCTCGGCCCTCAAGGTCTTCGAGGAACTGTTCGTGACGATCAAGGGCGCGGGCATCGCGCACCAGACGGTGGTGCCGCTGGTTTATCAGGTCGCCTTTGAGGAGGGCAACTACGGGATGGCCAGCGCGATCGGCATCACGCTGTTCGTGATCATTCTGGGCTTCAGCCTTGTGCAACTGCGCCTGTCGGCCAGAGGGGAGCGGGCATGAGTGCCGACGCCGATATCCCGATGGTCGAGCGGCGCCCGCTGGGGCTCAAGCTGGTGTGGTACGTCGTGAGTCTGCTGCTGGTGATCCTGGCGGTGGGGCCGGCGATCTGGCTCGTGGTGATCGCCTTCCAGCCCGCCGGGGGCGAGTTGTACTCGCTCCGAGGCGGCTTCACACTCGACAACTTCAAGGACGCATGGACGCAGGGCGGGCTCGCGTGGCCCATCGTCAACAGCATCTTGGTCACGTTCTCCCGCGCAGCACTCAACGTTCTGATCGCGGCGCTCGCGGCGTATCCCCTCGCACGCATGAGCTTTCGCGGCCGCGATGTCATCTTCGTCCTGCTCTTGGCGACCATGATGATCCCCGAACAGGTGATCGTGGTGCCGATGTTCCGCATGATCGTCGGCATGGGCTTGTACGACACTCTGTTGGCGGTCGTCCTGCCCTTCAGCGTGACGGCTTTCGGCATTTATCTCTGCCGCCAGGCCTTCCTTGCGATCCCCGAGGAGGTTGAAGAGGCGGCCCGCATGGATGGGGCTCACGCTCTGAGGATCTGGTGGAGCGTGATCCTGCCGCTGAGCGCGCCGACGCTCGCGACGCTGGCGCTCTTCAGCGTGATCGGCGCGTGGTCGGAACTTCTCTGGCCGCTCATTGTGCTGCAGGACCAGGACAAGTTCACGCTTCCGGTGGCGCTGACGAACCTGCAGAGCGCCTTGGCGACCAACGTGCGTGCTCTGTACGCGGGGGCGGTGCTCTCGCTCGTGCCGATCCTGGTGTTGTTCGCTCTGGCCCAGAAGTTCCTGAAGGCTGAGATCTTTGCCGGATCGGTCAAGGGCTGAACGGACCTGCCCCGGTGGCGGTGACCGCCAAGTCATGAGCGTCTTCGACTGTTCAGGCTAGAGCACTTCGCGGGTCTGTCCGAAGGATTCCTGTGTGCGCTTGACCAGGGTGAACCACACCAGCACGAAGATCGGGTACAGCAGGAAGATCGAAGCAAGGCCCGCCTGCACATAGAACGACACGTCCGAATCGGCCGAGGTGAACGCGGCCATCGCCTTCGCCTCGGGCGTGTGGGCGTTGTCCCTCATCCACTGCTGAGTCTGCACGTGCTGGGTGTATATCAGCCAGAGCGAGAGCGGGAACAGAAGCAGCGAAAGCACCGACCAGACCAGGTGCAGCGTGCGGCCGACGATCGAGCGTCGAAGCGTGAAGATCGCCGCGACCAAGAGCAGCAGCGCCGTCGAAAGGCCCGTCACGACCTGCACGACCATCTGCCCCGAAATGACCGCGGTGGGCGGTGGGTTGGGCTGTGAGCTGGCCGGATTCAGCCCCGCGGCGTTGAAGGCGATGCCCAGAACGCCGCAGCCTGCGCACGTGAGCGTGAGCGTGCCCCAGACGATCGAGACGATGCCGATCACGCGGGGCCAGACGGTGGGAGTTTCAAACGGGTCGTTCGACAGGGATGGTTGCGGATCCAAGTGGTTCTCCCGGGAGTGGGGCACGCCATCGTGGCGCTACTCTTGATGTTACAGGAGGAAGGCCATGACGATGCGTTGTTTCGAGCGAGTCTCGCTTTTGTCGATTCTGGGTGTCGCGCTGGCTTCGGGTTTTGCACCACACGCCCAGGCGACCCCCTTCCAGTACCGATACGACGACGGGACGGGGACGTCGAACATCTGGCCGAACTTCGGCAATGCGTCGCTCTACCCCGCCGAACTGATGTGGGGCAATGTGTACACCGTACAGCCCGGCGCCAACGTCATCACCACGATCTCCGTCGCCTTCGGTCGCATCAACGCGCCCCAGGCCCGCCCCGTCCGCCTCTCGCTCTACCAGGTCGACGCCAGCGGCGATCCGCGCAATTCGACGCTGCTGGTCTCCGTCAACGGCACGTCGTCTCTCCCACAGACCAACACGTTCATCGACTACGCGATTCCCGCCACGACCGTGACCGGCCGCTTCTTCGTGGCCGTCACGATGACCATCGACGCGTCGTCCACCTCCGCGCCGGCGCGGCTCGACGCTGGCGGTGCGGCCAACGCCTCCAACGCCTGGCTCTTCGCCGCGACATCGCTTGAGAATCTGCCGCTCGCCAACGCCAGCTTTGTCCGCAACATGACGCAGAACGCGATCCAGGGCGCGTTCATGGTGCGGGCGACGGCGATCCCCACGCCGGGGGCGGTGACTCTCCTAGCGCTCGGCGGCCTGCTCGCGTGCCCGAGGCGTCGGCGATGACGCAGCCCGGCTGACGTCGGCGTGAGCCGCCTCTTGAGCGAGCGTCCACGCTTCGCGCGCCGTCGGTCGGATCAGGGTGATCCGGGCGCGGCTGCCAACTGCTGCTTGAGCCGAGCGAAACGGTCGCGTTGTTCGGGGGTGAACTGCGCGCTCACCGTGGACTCGATCAGCGAGGCGATGCGCGACGCGTGGGGCTGATCGGCCGCGAGGGACAGCCCGAGGAGCCACGACTCGGGCGAACCCGAGACGAGCCTCGCTTCGTCCAGACGATTGATCGCGACGAGGCAGGCGACGCGCAGGTCGCTCACGCGAGACTCGTTGAGGAGGCTGGCAAGCTCCGGAATCGCGTCGAGAGCGGAAAGAGCGTCCTGATAGCGAGAGAGCGCGACGCGCTGCTCCACCAGCGAGAGCACGGCGTGCGCCAGGTCGGAGAGTCCGTCGGGCGACGCACGCTCGGTCATGACGCGCCCGGGGCTTACGAGGACGGACAGAATCGCCTCTCGCATCACCGGGTCGGCGCGAAGCAACTCGGCGCAGGCCAGAACATCGCTCTCGTCCAGAACGGAGGCCACCGTCACCAACGCGGCGCGTCGCTGTTCGGGGGCCCGGCGTGTGGCCTCTTCGAGCGCGATGAAGGAGGCGACCGTGGGATCTTGAGTGAGCACGCCGCGAACGCTGACATCGATCAGCAGCGGCTCTTCGCGGGCCGCCGCAAGGATCCGCGGGAGATACGTTGCGTCGGTGACCAGTGCCTCGGCGCTTGCCAGTCGCTGCGCGGGCGAGGATGAAGCCAGCAGGACGGCGATGGCGTCCCGATCGGACCGATCGCCGAGCTCGACCCGCAACATGCACCCCGACGCCGAGAGGTCCGCGATCGGGATCGCGCGAAGGTCCCGAAGCGCCTGACTGGACGATTCCTCGCGGCGAAGGTAGCCGGAGCGATAGAGCGCCCATGCCGCGTCGATCGCCGCATCGCGCGGCGCGTCGTCGTTGAGGTCACGGGCCGCCAGCCAACGCAGAATCGGGCCTTCGGCCTCGGGCGAAGGGAAGCGCGCGGCCGCGATGAGCATCGCCCGCGCGACCTCCGGCTTGGCTTCGGCCGCCAGCGCCCGGGCGATGGCCGGACCGGCACCTTCGGGCCCGAGAGTCGCGACGAGCGAGGCGCTCTGCCCTCGAACCGTCGGCGCCGGCGAGCGCAGCAGATCAAGCACAGCCAGGGCCGTCGCTCCGTCGGGCCGATTGCCGGCCGAGAGTTCTCGCGTGGTCAATTCCAGGCCGACCAGAACCACCGGAGTCAGCGTGTCCTGAAGCATCGACCGCACGAGCGGCCAGCGGGCCTCCTGCGGCGTGATGAGGTGCAGCTGGCGCAGCGTGCCCGAGAGGCGGTCCACGGTCTCCGCACCCTCCCGCGTCAACTTCTCGAGTCGACGTGCGCGTTCGGCCGTGACATACTGGTTCCAAAGCTCGTCGGTCCCCTGCAGCCGATCGCCGAACGCCACGCGCCACGCCGCAGGATTCGCGCCGGGGCTTGGGATGCCCGCGAGTCGCGTCAGCGCCGCGTCGAGCTTCGTGTGGAGGGGCGAGCGAGCGGGGACACGTTCCCATTGATCAAGCAGGAAGCGTGCGGCCTGACGGGTCGCGGTCGCCGCCAGAGCATCGGCGAGCTTGGACTGTTGCGCAGGTTGCAGGCGCGGGTAGGCGAGTGCGAGCGGCTCGATGAGTTCCTGCGGCAGCCACGCGCTCGAAGCAAGTGCGCGCAGGAGGTCATCCGAAGGAGCCTCGCCGGCCAGCTCACGCTCGATCAGGCGCAACGATGCGGCACTCGGAAGCTGACGCACCGCGTTGTCCCACTCGGATCCGGCAGCCACGTGCGAGGCCTCGCCTGTGGGTTCGTCCGCGACCGCGGTCGCGATGGGTTCCGCGTGCGCGGCGGCAGCGGTCACGCAGACGATGAGGGCGCGAGCAAGGCTCCGCAGCCGCGGGCTCTCGGGCGTGGCGTGCGGCCACGAGATCGACCGCGGGCGAACAGGGGTGGCGCGAGCCGGGTTGTCCAAATGCTCTGGCACGACGGAAAGGGTGGGGGACGGGAACGGGAAAGAACGCCGTGCCTCATCCTACAGCCGATGCCGTCCGGGGGTTCGGTTCAGCCGCCCCGAAGTCCGAGGAGACGCGAGGCTTCCTCGACGTCCTTGTCGCCTCGGCCCGAGCAGTTCACCAGGATGTGCTGATCGGACTTCATGCTCGCGGCGAGGGTGATGGCTTCGGCGATGGCGTGCGCGGTTTCCAGAGCGGGGATGATGCCCTCGGTGCGGGCGAGCAATGTGAACGCGTCGAGGGCCTGTTCGTCGCTGACCGCCGTGTAGGTCACACGCCCCCGGTCGCGCCAGAATGAATGCTCCGGTCCGACGCCGGGATAGTCCAGACCGGCCGAGCACGAATGCACGTCCGCCGTCTGGCCCGCCTCGTCCTGGAGCACGTAACTCAGCGAACCGTGCAGCACGCCCGGTGACCCAAACGAGAGCGGAGCGGCGTGATCACCGGCCTTGTTGGAACGCCCGCCCGCTTCGACCCCGATCAGGCGGACCGACGTGTCGTCGATGAACGGATAGAAGATGCCCGCCGCGTTCGAGCCGCCTCCGACGCAGGCGACCACGGCGTCGGGCAGGCGACCCAGGTGGCGAAGGCACTGGGCCTTGGCTTCCGTTCCGATGATCGACTGAAAGTCGCGGACGATCATCGGGAAGGGATGCGGGCCGACCACCGATCCGATGATGTAGTGCGTGCCGTCGACCGAGCCCATCCAGTCTCGCATCGCCTCGTTGGTGGCGTCCTTGAGCGTGCGCGAGCCGGAATGCACCTCGATGACGTTGGCCCCCAGCATCCGCATGCGCGTCACGTTGAGGCGCTGGCGTCGGACGTCTTCGCTGCCCATGTAGACGTCGCAGGAGAGCCCCAGGTGGGCCGCGGCGGTTGCGGACGCCACGCCGTGCTGCCCCGCACCCGTTTCGGCGATGATCCGCTTCTTGCCCATCCGCTGCGTGAGCAGCGCCTGGCCGAGCGTGTTGTTGATTTTGTGCGCACCGGTGTGCGCCAGGTCCTCGCGCTTTAGCCAGATTGACGCCCCGCGCTCGGGGTGGCCGCTGGCGCGGGCGAGATCGGCCGCGTGGCGCGTCAGTCGGGAGGCGAGGTAGAAGGCGGTGGGGCGGCCCACCAGCGTGGTGAGCATGTGACGGAGCCGATCCCAGAACTCGCGGTCCTGGCGGACCTCTTCGTACATCTTCTCAAGCTGCGACAGGGCGGCCATCAGCGTCTCGGGGACGTACTGCCCCCCGAAGGCGCCGAAACGCCCCGCCAGGTCTGGCTGCTCGGAAAGTCGCGACGGGCCGGGGTTCTCGGGCGTCGCCGGGGACGATCGCATCGTGGTCATGCTGGACGATAGCGGGATCGAGGCAAGTCGGATGCAGTCGAAGGATTGTGAGCGTGCGATTCAGGGTTCGGTCACTGCTGGGCCTGCCCGGCCTGGATCCTGCCGAACTCCGCCTCGCTCTCAAGCGTCGCACGCTCTCCGGCCCGGACGTCAACGAGGCCCATCAGCACCAGGCCCACAAGGAAGAAGCCCGCCACCATCCACAGCGCAGGGCCCTGGCCCGCGCTGGCGAACACAAGCCCGTAGAGCGGCGGCCCGACCACGCTCGCCAGCTTGTACGACAGCCCCCAGAGCCCGAAGAACTCGGCGGTTTTGTGCCGAGGCGTGAACGCGCCCACCAGCGTGCGGCCGGCGTTGCCCGTCATGCCCAGCCCCAGGCCGATCCCCAGCCCGATCAGCCAGATCGGCCACAGCGGCCCGCCTCCCGGGGGCGGGAGCATCGCGGCCCCCGCGGAGGTGCACAGCCACAGGACAAGGGAAACACAAATCGTGCGGCGATGACCGAAGCGCACCTGAAACCATCCGGTGGAGATCGAACCAACGCCCGCGACCAGCGACAGGACCCAGCAGTAGACGATGAAGATGGGTCCGGCGCCCAGATACTGGAACGCGAGATCACCAGCGAACGCGATGATGATCGACATCCCCGCCGAGTAGACCGTCATCGCGACGAGGAACCTCATCAGCGATCCGAAACGACGTGCTTCGCGGGCGGTCTCCCACAGGCGGACGAAGCCGACCGACCAGAGCGACCTCCCGGGCGGCAGCGCTTCGGGCGTCTTGCGCTCCTTCAGGAAGAGCAAGGCGGGAAGCAGATTGAGCAGGAACCAAAGCCCGGCCGCGAAGAACAGCGTGCGCATCGCCGCGTCGTTGACCCCCATGACCGCGAGCACCACCCCTGCGATGGGAAGCACGAGCATGGCGCCCAAGTAGCCGAAGGTCCAGCCGATCGCAGAGACTCTCGACAGGTGTTCGCGTTTGGCGATCTCGGGCAGAAAGGACGCCAGGAAGTTTTCGCCGCCCATGAAGGCGATGTTGGCCAGAACGAAGACGATCGCCGCTGGCAGGAGGTCGCCGGGCCCGAAGGCCGCGAGCACCATGGTCATGAGCGAGCAGGCGAGTCCGAGCGCGACAAGCCACGCCTTTTTCCGCCCGCCGAAGTCGGCCAGCGCTCCGAGCACCGGCCCGAGAACGACGACGACGAGACTCGACGCGCCGACCGCAAGGCCCCAGGCCTGCTTGCCCTGTTCAGGCGTCGTGGCGATCGTGTTCTGGAAATAGATGCTGAAGAAAAGCGTGACGATCAGGAGCGTGAACGACTGATTGGCAAGGTCGTACATCGCCCACGCCCACACCTCGCGCGGGTTGGGCAGGCCGCGGAATGGATTGAGCGAAGCGATGCGGATCTCTCCGGTGGTCGTCCGGCACGCGGACGCTCGACCCCACAAAGTAGACGTCCTCGTCGTCGAGCGTCCTTCCCCCGATCTTTCGCCGCCGGGTGCGACGATGATGTTCAATGAAGTTGACGGAGGTGGCGAAGGTGCGCATCTGCGTGGGGCATGAACTCCATCCTTGTTGACGACGACCGGCCATCCACCCATCCACCCGCCCGAGCGGGCAGGACGGCCCGATCGATCGGCTCTCTGGTCGTCGCGAGCCTGATCGCTGTCGGGGGGATTGCGGCGGCGCTGTGGAGCGTCGGCGTGGAGCCCCGAGGAACAGCCTCGGCCGAACGCCCGCGTGCGGCGAGCGACACTGTCTCCGACCGTGCTCCCGTCGCGCCCGGTCCATCCAATGTCGCTCGTGCTGCGGCAGCCCCGGCCGCCGGCGGCATGCCTGACGCGTCCGTGATGACCACGGCCGACGTCACGTTCCAACCCGTCGCCGACGAGGTGACCGCCGCACGAACCGTCGCGAGCCTCGCCGAATCGGTGCGGACATTGACGAGCGGCATGACGACCCTCAGCAATTCGCCCCTGCAAACGGCCGACCAGATCGCCGGCGCGGTGCAGGCGCTGCTGCGTCCGCTCTTCGACGGGTCGTTCTCCGATCCGGCGGGCTTTGTCGTCGCCAACGGCGGTTCGGCCGCCGAAGTTGACAAGGTGGGGCCGACGTGGACCAAGATCGCCCGGCTGCTCACGTTCTGCGAGATCGATCTGTCGCGTGCCAAGGTCGAACGCATCTCGGCTGAGGAACTCAAGATGGCGGCGATGCTGCCCAAGGCTCCGGCGGGGTCGGTGATGATGCGCATGTTCGAGCGACGCGGCGATGCGGGCAGCACCTCCACCCTTCAGATGCCGCTCGAAGGACTGTTGCCCGGCTCGGCCGACGAAATCGCGGAACAGGCGCCGCGCGTCAAGCTTCTGGTGCCCGCGCGTCTGAAGGCCGAAGCGCCGGCCGACCAACCCCTGACTCTGGGCGTCGCCCTGGTGCGCAACAACGCCAATCGATGGGTTCCGACCGCGCTGGAGTTTCACACGCAGGACCGCGCGACGGCTCGCAAACTGCAGGAGCTGCTGCGGGTCACCCCTGCGTCCAGGCCGCCGTCCGCAGGCTGATCGATCCGCAGTCTCTCATGGGCAGTCTCTCAGGGAAGGAGCATCCATGTCCCTTGGTCGCGCACCACGCCGTGAAGCACACGCCTTCACGATCATCGAACTTCTGATCAGCATCGGCATCATCGGCCTACTGCTGGCGCTGGCGATGCCCGCGCTCGGCGGCGCGAGGCTCGCCGCACGCCAGACCCTCGGCCAGACCAACATCCGCTCGGTGGCGCAGACGTTCGTCCAGTACGAGACCACGTACAACACGTTCCCGTTCCTCGAGCCCGGTCGAGCGGTGAAGGGGCCGTCGGGTTTCGAGGTGCCGGTGCAGGCGGGCTATGTCGGGACAACCTGGCTGAGCCCGGGCAGCATCCTCCTGTCGAGCGATCCGTTCGAGATGGAATGGATGTGGGCCGGTGTGATGGCCGCGTTTGTGCCGGTCGAGCAGAACTATCCGACCTGGGTCTCTCCGGGTTTGCCAAAGACGATCCCTGACATTCAAGAGGTGGATGCTCGCGATCAGATCTCGATCCGGCTCTCCAACTCGTTCATCGCCCGCCCCGAACTCTTTGTCGCGAGCCCTCGCCCGGACGCCAAGCTCATCGCTCCGGTGCGACAGTCCGACGTGCGTCATCCATCGTCCAAGGTCATGCTGTTCGACGGGCACGTCGCGTTCTACGGCAAGCGCCCGGAGATCCGCGAGTCGCACTACGACGCGCTCACGCCTGTCGCCTTTGCCGACGGCCACGTCGCCCTCAAGAACCCCACGCAGGCCGGCGAGTCGGTCCCCAACGCGATGCGCTTTGCACGCAACGTCAAGCTGCACTCAACGCTCGACGGGGTCGCCGGCAAGGACTACTGACTCCGCGTCATGGTGACGCAGGTGGCCTTGCAAGCTGGTCAGCGGCGCTGTCGTTGACAGGCACGGGCGCGAGCCATCGCTTCAAGAAGTCCGTCTGCCGGTTCTTCGCGTCGTTGCTGAAGCGACCGAATCCAATGTGCTCTTCGGGTGCGCCGGTTTCTGGCCAGGTCTGCAATTCGATCAGCGAAGGATCGGAGCCTGCCTCCGAGTACCTCGCCCGCAGACGCTCCGCAAATCCCTTGGCCGCCGCAAAGGGAAGCATCCGATCCGCCTCGCTGTGCAACATGAGCAGCGGCAGGGGGCGGAAGGTGTGCAGGTGCGCGGCAGCGCTGAGCGCGCGGACGCGTGACTCCTCGTGCCGAACCACCCACGCCGGGGGTTGTGCCCCTGCTTCCTGCGCGAATCGTTCGGGGAAGTAGAGCCCCTCGAGCCAGCCGGTTGTGCCTTCGACGGCGGCGCAACGGAACGTGTGAGGTTCACAGAGGCGACGCAGCGTGACAATGCCGCCCATCGACATGCCGCCGATGGCCAGGCGGTCGAGATCGAAGACCCCCTTGTGCTCCGGGGCGGCGAGCGATTCGACGACTCGGTCGATTTCGCCGATCGCCTGCTCGATGGTGTCGAGGCTGAATCGCGGATCATGCTTCGCGACGTCTATGCGTTCGCCGTGGGATGGAAGATCGATGGCGCAGGTCGCGATCCCGGCCCGAAGCCAGCGCAGGTAGCGACCCGGGTCGAGTTCCTTGTGCGCGGTGCGGCCGTGCAGCCAGAGGACCGTCGGCGCCGGGCGTTGCCAGTCGGGGTGGGCCAGAAGGATCGGTATGGTGCCGTCGGCTATCGCAAGCCGGGCGGCGCGTGCGAGATCTCGCGGAAAAGAACTCAGTCGTGGATCACTCACGGCCAACCGTACTCTCGCTGCCGAATGCCTGCGGGGGGGCTGCAAAACGTCCGTCCGAGCAAGAGACGGACGAGTCAGGCCGGAGGCAGAGCAGATCAGAGAAGCATCTGAGCCCCGGCCCGAATCGCCAGGCCGTCGGCGCGTGCACGAAGGTCCTGCGGCTCGGCGGCGTGCGCCGGGTCGATTTCGAGCGTGCAGTCGGGTGTGCCGTCCGCGTGTCGAGGGACGCGCACGCCCATGCCTTCAAGCCAGGCCGCCGCGCGGGCCGTCTGGAGGCGCGTGCACGATTCGGGGCTGTCGTTGCCGGTCGCGTTCTTGATCGGCGCAAACTCCTCCTCGCGGCAGGTTTCGTAAACGATCGAGGACCGACAGAGCGGGAGCGCATCAAAGACGAACTTCTCGAGCTTCACGGCGTTGTTGACGCTGGGCTGAACGAGTTCGCCGGTGCGCTCATCGATAAAGGCGACCTTCTTGTCCGCACGGTGGTAGGGGAGCTCAAACTTCGGGTCGTTCGCGAGCTTCTCGAGAAACGCGACCGAAATGAGGTGGACCGCGATGGATCCGGCCTGGAAGCGCAGCGTGCCGTCGGCGTTTCTCGCCGAGGCGAGATGGGCGGGCAGATCGGAGTATTCGATGACGTCGAGCACCTTTCGTCCGTCGCGGGTCAGTCGAGCAAAGACGCCGACTTTCTCGCCGGGGTCGGTTTTCGCGATCGTCTTGCTGGACATCTCGCCGGAAGAGTCGGGGGCGTCGGCGTGCAGCCCTAGGAAGATCGGGTCGAGAATGCGCACCAGGGGGTTGTCGACCTGGAAGTACGAGAGGTGCTCGATGCCGCGGCGGTGCATGTCCAAGAGCGCCCCCGACTTTCGAAGGGCGGCGATCGAGCCGCCGTGCCCGTCGGGATTGGTCGCGACCTCGTCCTTGCGAGAGAGCAGGATGCGTCCGGTGCCCATCTCCAGCGAGGGCATGACACCCTGCTGGAAGAACATGATGTTGGCGCGTTCGAGGCCGAAGTAGTGATGGTCTTCGAAAAAGCCAACGGTCGCTCGATGGTTGAGCGGGCTGGTCATGATGTACCAAGGCACGTCGCGGCCGTAGCGAGCCTTGGCGCCCAGGAGCTGGCGTGCGAACATCTCAAAGAGCGATCGACCGCTCACCGCCCCGGCTCGAAAGCACCCCTTGGGGCCGTCGTAACCGAGACGCGAGCCCTGTCCGCCCGCGACGACGAACGCGGCCACCTTCCCGCCGCGCAGCAGCCGTTCTCCCGTCGCGCGAGCGCTGGTCGCGTCCCACGCCCGAGCCCCCGGACGCGTCGAGTAAGGTTCCACGGGCTCTAACTCGGCCGGCACGGACGCCGCGACGGGTGAGCGCACATACCGATCGATCAGCGGCGGCAGGCGCTCGAGGTCGATCGCGGCAATTTGGGCGAGCAGATCGCGCTGGTGCGCTTCGGAGAGTTCGTCGTAGTAGCGCAGCAGGTGCGACTGCTCGACGCGCGCGAGTCGCGAACGGATCTCATGAAGTTGCTGCATCGGGCGGCTCCTGAACGGTCGGGCGAGCGGCGGTCCGCGGCGTCCGACGCCGAAATGTACTATGTCGGGGCCGCGCGTGCCGTCGTGCGTCGGGCGTGATGTCTGGAGTGTCCCGTGAAGTCGCTGCTGCTGCATCCTCCGCGTCTGCCGCTGATCGCTCCATCGGTGCTTTCCGCCGACTTTGCGCGCATGGGCGACGAGGCCGCGCACGTCCTCGCGTCGGGTGCCGATCTGCTCCATCTGGACGTCATGGACGGGCACTTCGTGCCCAACCTCACGATGGGACCGGATCTGTGTCGCTGCCTGCGCGAAGCGCTGCCCGATGTTGCGCTGGATGTGCACCTCATGGTCGAGAATCCGGCGCAGTTCGTCGAGCCTTTCGCCGCCGCCGGAGCGACGTTGCTCACGTTCCACGTGGAGCGCCTGCAGGGGTCGAGCGCGGTCGATCTGGCCCGTCGCATCCGCGACCGCGGCATGCTGGCCGGTCTGGCGGTCAACCCGCCGACGCCGGTGGACCCCGTGCTTGAGATCGCCTCGGCCTTTGACCTGCTGCTCGTGATGTCGGTGAACCCCGGCTTTTCCGGACAGGCGTTCATGCCCGGGGTTCTCGAGAAGGCCCGTCGTCTCCGGCCGATGCTCCGCGCTGACCAGCGGCTGGAGGTTGACGGCGGGGTCTCTCCCGCGACTGCGGGGGCTTGCCGGGAGGCGGGGATAGACGTCCTCGTCGCGGCATCCGCGATCTTCGGGAAGCCACGTGCGGAGCGGGCGGGTGTGATCGGTGCCCTCCGCGGGGCTGAGAGCGCCGGGGCTCCGGGAATCGCGTAGCGACAGCTTGTTCACAAATCCAATCAAAGACCGAACGTTGCGAGGAGCGCGTGTTCCATCGTGTTGCTAAACTTTGGTGAACGGCCCTTCTCGTGTGGGTTGTCGGCAAACGCCGACGCATGACGGGGCGGTTTGCTGACACCCATAAGCGATCGACACTGTGCAGGTCCCCGCAGGAGCAGGGACGGGGTCGATCCGGGTGACAGTCAGGCAGGATGCCGAGGATTCCCCACGCCATGACCCCACTACCCAGCCGAGCCGCGAAGCCGACGCCACGCAGTTGGAGTGAAGTGCGCCCGCAGCGCCGGGCGACGATTCCGGACGGTCTTTGGCTGCGCTGTCCGTCGTGCACCAAGATGATCTACCGGCGGCACCTCGAGGCGAACCTGAACGTTTGCCCCGAGTGCACGCATCACTTCCGGATCGGGGCGTCCGAGCGGGTACTCCAACTGGTGGATCCCGGCACGTTCACGGAGATGTTCACGAACCTCTCTCCGACCGATCCGTTGAAGTTCAAGGACCTCAAGTCCTATCGCGAGCGATTGCTCGCCGAGCAGGTCAAGACCGGCCAGGTAGACGCGATCCGAGCTGGCACGTGCTTCATCAAGGGTCGCGAGGCGATGATCGTCTGCCTCGACCTCACGTTCATGATGGGCTCGATGGGCTCGGTCGTGGGCGAGACGATCACGCGGGCGATCGAGGCGGCCATGCCGGATCGCTCGGCGGGCAAGCCGGGCCTTCCGGTGATCATCATCTCCTGCTCGGGCGGTGCGCGCATGCAGGAGTCGGGCCTGAGCCTGATGCAGATGGCCAAGACCTCGGCCGCACTGGCGCGGTTTGACGACGCCGGTGGGTTGTTCATCAGCGTGCTGACGGATCCGACGACGGGCGGGGTGACGGCGTCGTTCGCGATGCTGGGTGATGTGATTCTGGCGGAGCCCAAGGCCCTGATCGGCTTTGCCGGGCCGCGCGTGATTCAGCAGACGATCCGCCAGGAGCTACCCGAGGGCTTCCAGCGTTCGGAGTTCCTGCTGAAGGCTGGTCTTGTTGATCGGGTCGTGCCGCGAGCGCAGTTGCGCAGCGAGCTTGCCCGTCTGATCGACTACTCCGGTCGCTGAGAAAGACGAAGAGACGAACCGACGCGCTTGCCTCCGGTGAGGCCGCCCAGGCCAGGGCTGCGCGTTGCCGTGATTTCTTGCGTCGCGCCGCGCCGTAGGACGTTACATTTGCGTCGTGACCGCTTCGCGGAATCAGATGCTGGTGTCGTTTGTCGCCGGTCTCGCACATGCTGCGCTGATGGCGGCGGCGTTCGCGCCGGTGGAGTTTGGGTGGGCGGCCTTGGTGGTGATTGTGCCCCTGGTGTGGGTCGCACTCCGGAACACGCGGGTGAGTGGTGCGGACGAAACCTCTCGCTTGCGGGAGACGCTCCGTTCGGACCGGTGCCGCAAGCGGGATGCGGTGATGGTGGGGCTGGGTGCGTCGGCGTTCTACTGGTGGCAGCAGCAGTGGGTGATGGACATTTCGGCGGCGGGGTATGTGCCGCTGGTGATGTACTTGGCGATTTATCCGGCGCTGTTCGTGTGGTTGCTGTCGCGATTGCACGGGCGGTTCCGGCGTGTGCCGCTGGCGGTGCTCGTTCCGGTGGTGTGGACGGGGCTGGAGTGGATCCGGGGCGAGGTGGTGTGGGATGGATACGCGTGGTTCTTGCTCGGGCATCCGCTGATCGACACGCCGCTGGTTGCGTTTGGCCCGGTGGTCGGCGCGTACGGCGTCGGAGCATGGCTCGCGGCTGCGATCGGCATCGTGTGTGATGGTCTTCGCGCTGGCGACGGGTTGGCGAGGACGGGGAGGCGGTGGCGGATCGCTTCCGTGGCGTGCTTCGTGTTGCTGACGGCCGCGATGTTGTTTGTTCTGTTCTCGCAGTCGCGCGACGCCGCGAAGCCCAAGATTCGCGTCGGTGTGGTGCAGACAAATCTGCCGCAGAGCAACAAGATCGGCTGGAGCGCCGAGCAGCGGGAGAGGGACTTTGCGAGGTTCCTCGACCTGACGCGGCGTGCGGCTGCAGGCGACGGCGGAGCGGCGCCCGACGTCATCATCTGGCCGGAAACGATGTTTCCGGGTTACTTCCTTGAGCCGCTCACCGTGACCGCTCCGGACGGTGCGAAAGAGTCGCGTGTCACGCGGTACACGGCGGAGCTGCTCGATGTGCAGCGGGAACTCGGAATCCCTCTTCTGATCGGCGCGCTGGGCACCAAGAACCTGCGTCTGGAACCCGGTGCGGACGGCGGACAGGTAGCGTTCGACGCACGGTTCAACAGCGTGTTTCGGATCGCGGAAGGACGCGTCGGAGAGACGCGTTACGACAAGATTCGCTTGACGCCGTTCGGGGAAACGATGCCCTACATCTCAAGCTGGCCCTGGCTGGAGAAGCAGCTTCTGTCGATCGGAGCGGCGGGGATGGCGTTCGACCTCGGGCGTGGGCGCGTCGAGACGGCGGGTCTCTTTGACTTTGCAGTCGGGAAGCCCGACGACATCGCGGCGCTGCGCGGCGTGGTCATGATGGCGACTCCGATCTGCTTTGAGATCACCGAGTCGGGGCTTTGCCGCACGCTGGTCCGGGCGGCGAAGGCGAAAGGGGGGATCCCGGTGCTGGTCAATGTGACCAACGACGGCTGGTTCGGGCACTGGGATCCCGGGCGCTGGCAGCATCTGCTGGCCGCGAGGTGGAGGGCGGTTGAGCTTGGTGTGCCGGTCGTGCGGTCGGCGAACACGGGCGTGTCGTGCTTTATCGACGCGTTTGGACGTGTGGACCCGGTGGTGATTGGTGGTGCGTCGTGCCGGGTGGAGGGGATTGCGGTGCGCGATGTGCGGACGCCGCGCGAAGCCACGTTTTTTCGAACGGTGGGCGATCTGTGCTGGATCTTCCCGATCGGATTGGCGGGTCTGGTGATTCTCGCGATCGTGCGGCGAACGCCGAACAATTAGGGCGGCAAACGAGTCTTGGTGGTGAGGACGACGCGGGATGACGTCGAATCGGACTCGACGAGGAACACTTGACGGAGCGACACGTGGCGAGCACGACGACAGGCAACGCGGCTTGGAATTGGACGAGGGCGACGGCGTGGATCGCTGCGGCGAGTGTCGGGGCCGGTCTGCTCACCGCCTGCGCCGGCCAGACGCGTGGGTCGGGCGCGTCCGCAACGCCGGCTTCCGACGCTTCGGCCGCAGGACCCGGATCGGTCACGGCGGCGGGCTCGAGCGCTGCCGCTGCGGTGCCGGATGCCGCCGCGATCGCGCGCATTCGCGAGCGTGCGATCGGCGTGGTGGAAGAGTCGTCGCGGCATGCGGACGGACAGGTGCGGGGCTACGCGAGCGAAGCGGCATCGATCGTTCCCCGCCGCCTCGGTGAAGTGATTGTCCGGTTGCTCGAAGACCCCGCTCCGGGCGTTCGCGCGATGGCCGCGATCAGCGCGGGGCGTGCGTCGCTGAGGGATGCTCAGCCCCGGTTGCAGGCGTTGCTCACGGATGAGTCGCCTTTCGTGCGTGCGGGCGCGATTTACGGGCTTTCCAAGTCCGGGGCCGCGGTGGATCCGTCGCCTCTAGGCGCGATGCTCGTCGACGATTCGATGGCGATTCGCAGCCAGGCGGCGTGGGTGCTGGGCGAACTGGGCAACCGCTCGGCACTTGCGATGCTCCGGGCTGCGGCGGTGGAGGGGGTGTCGCGTGCTCGACCGGTCGAGGTGACGCTGTTTCAGCTTCAGGTCGCCGAGGCGCGGGTGAAGCTCGGAGACAACGAGCCTCTGGAGGGCATTCGCGCCGCGCTGTATCCGGCAAGGCCGGAAGATCTTGAGGCGGCGGTGCTGGCGGTGCAGATTCTGGGCGAGGTGAAGGATCGTGGGGCGATGGATCAGTTGATCTATCTGACGCAGTATCGCGATCCTCGCGGCAACGCGATGCCTGTGGAGTTCCGGCTCGCGGTCGCGATCGCCCTGGCCAAGATGGGGCTTGATCGCGGTGCGTTCCTTGCGGACGAGGTGTGGCAGGATCCGTCGGAGCCGGTGCGCGTGCAGGCCGCGACGGTCTACGGCTACACCGCGAGGGCACAGCAACTTGCGCGTCTGGACGCCATGCTGTCGGATCCGTCGCCGATGGTCCGGGTGGCGGCGGCGGGGGCCATCCTCCGGTCCCAGTCCCGCGCGGGGCGATAGAGGGTCGCCGGTCGGTTGAGGGCCCGGTGGTGAAGGGATTTGGGGGCCGTCGCCGCGAGGGGGAATCGAAGGTGCGTCGGATCGGACCGAGCCGGGAACCTTCGCGGGGCTCGGATCGGATACTGTCGGGCGGGTCGGGCGACGCGCCGGGATTCGGCGCGGTAGACTGTTGATCCGGGGTGGAGGGGGACGAAAGATCTACCCCGCTTGACGCGTCCGTGTGTGCGGACACAGGGTTGAATCGACGTCTTGCCGGGTTGCAGGTGTCTGGTCTCTCCGGTGCAGGATTACTCAGGAGCCACGCGTGGCGATTCTCACAAAGGTCTTGGTGCTGTGTGCCGCGGTTCTCAGCCTCTTCCTCTCCGCGTTGGTGATCGCCTATTCGGTGAACACGGATCGCATCCTGGCGGACCGCGATGCACAGGTCGCCCGCAGTCAGGTCGCCGAGGGCAACGCCGCCGCCGCGGCGACGCAGGCCTCGGAGCGTGAGCGGATCTACACGCAAGAGAAGGCGGCGATGGTGAACCAGCTCGGCGATCGCGACTCGAAGCTGCGCGAGCTTGAGCGTGTGAACACCGAGCTGCTGCAGGCCAAGACCCGCGCCGAGCAGGAACTTCAGGCGATCACGCTCAAGATCGCCGAACTGGGCGAGACGGTGAAGACGCAGGCCACCCTCTTGGTGGGATATCGCGATGAGGTCGCGGCTCTTCGGAAGAACGAGCTGCGCTTCCGTGAGCAAGCCGTCCAGTCGGACGATCGCGTGAGCGATCTTGAGAGCCAGAACGAGGTGCTGACCCAGAGCGTCCGTGCGCTGCGCGAGCAGCTCGAAGAGGCGCGTCTGGCCCGTGAGGGCGGCGGCGCGTCGTTCGGCATGGTCGGCGTCTCCAGGACGACCGAGCCCTTCGTCGACACGGGCCTGACTGTCTCTGGTTCGGTTGACTCGGTGAGCACCGATCCCAGCACCGGCGCGACGCTCGTTCGCATCAACCTCGGCTCGAACGATCGCATCCGCGAGAACCAGAAGCTCTTCATCAGCCGCGGCAATCAGTTCGTCGCGAACCTGATCATTGTCAAGACCGACCTTCGATTCGCGATCGGTCGGGTGGACACGCTGAGCCGCAACGTGACGGTGCAGTCGGGCGATCAGGTCGCCTCGCGTTTGCAGTAACTCGTTCGTCCCCCGGACCCGTCCACGCGCGGCATGACCGGCGTGGTTTCCGGCCCTTGAGGTCGGGTGAGCAGGAGACACCGATGTCGCAGTTCGGAATGCAGATGCCAGGCGGACGTGGGAAGCGCGGGTCGTCGCCCGACGTCTTCACCTTGCTCGCGTTTCTTTCCGTGGTCGCTCTCATCGCTTCGTGTGTGGTGATGTGGTTCGCCGCCAGCAAGGTGGGCAAGGACGGCAACGCCTTCTCCCTGCAGGAACCGGGCCAGATCATGCTGCCTGCGTCGGGCTCGGCCCGCTGAGGTGGCTCGGCTGGATCGTGCCGCGATTGCGGCGGGGCCGCGTTGTACGACGAGTCTTGTCCGGTTTGGGGCGGCCCGCGAAGTGGGCTGGCCGAGGCTGGCAGTCTCGACGACGAAAAGGCCGGCACCAACTTGAACTCGTGGGCGTAGTGCCTAAACTTTTCTCCCTCCGGCGGCAAGGGCCGTCGGCGCAAGACAATTCGGGGCGGTAGCTCAATTGGTTAGAGTACCGGACTGTCGATCCGGTGGTTGCGGGTTCGATTCCCGTCCGCCTCGCTTGAAGGACCCGCTGGATTCCAGCGGGTTTTCTTTTGGGGACGTCCGACGCGAGCGGGCCGATCCGGTATCGTCTTCAGGCGGCGCTCGGGGTCGCCTGATTGCTCCCCGAGCTTCGTCGCGGCGATCGATACAGCGCCGTTCGTGATGCCGCGATGCGAGATGTCGGTGAGTGTTTCGAAGTGTCGTCGCGGGTGTGGGAAGGAGCGCGTCCGTCGACCCTCGCCGGCCCATGTCGTTCGCACAGACGCCGGCCGGGGCGCCGCACGTCCGGTGCCGGGAACGAGCGTGGACGATCCGCGGCGTGAGCGTCCTTTGTGTGATGCTTTGCGCGTTTGCGGCGGGTGCGGAGGACGAGCCTCGGGCCGTGCAGGATGCGAGCGAGAGCCAGGCGCCTGAGTCGATCGATGCGCAGCTGGATCGCAGACGCCTGGGACCCGTGCTTCGTCAGCGTCTAGACAAGATCGAAGAGGCGACCAACCTGCGCTTCGGGCTGGCCAACACGATCGTCTTTCAACAGGCGACCGGGGGCGACGGACAGAGAACCACGGCCGCGGGCGATTTCGATCTTCTGCTTCGATGGACGCCCGTCCGCGCCGGAACGCCCAACGCCGGTTCGCTGCTTGGTTCTGCGGAGTATCGCTACCAGATCGGTGCGGCCACCCCTGCGTCGCTGGGCGGCACGATCGGGACGCTCGTGCCCACCGTGGACGGGTTTGGCGAGCGGCCGGTGGTGCTGAAGGAACTGTACTGGGAGCAGCGGCTCCTGGACGACAAGCTGCGCTTCAGCCTCGGCCGCATCGATCTCGGCAATCTCTTCGGCTCGCACCGCTTGCAGAGTTCCAACACGTTCTTCCTGCATCAGGCGTTCGCTGGTCTTCCGACATCGAACAACCCGGGTCCTGGGACGGGCGCCGCTTTCCAAGCGAACCTGCGCGAGTGGCTGGTTGTTTCCGGCGGCGTGGGTGATGCGAACGGACAGGCAACGGCCATCCGCTTCGTTGATTTCTTCGAAGACGGCGAACTCTTCTCGTTCGCCGAGCTCGCACTGGTGCCGCTCGAGAGGAACCAGAACGGTGGCAGGTACCGCCTCTCGTTCTGGCATCGTGACGCGGGCGAGGAGTCCGGTCGTCCCTCCGGTCGCGGCGTCACCCTCTCGTGCGATCAGGATGTCGGCGAGCGATTCGTTGCGTTCGCTCGCTACGGCTGGTCCGACGGTGATCTCACTGATGTTCGGCACGCGGTCCAGGTCGGCGCGGCCTGCCAGGACTTTGCGCTGAAGGACGGCGTGCTCGGGCTGGCCGCATCGTGGGCCGTGCCCGCGGATCGGTCTCTGCGCAACGAGAAAGTCATCGAAGCGTTTCAGCGTTTCCAGATCACCGAGTTCCTGCAGTTCACGGTCGGAGTGCAGGCGATCTTTGACCCCAGCAACGCGCCGGATGACGAGGCGGTGGGGGTGTTTTCGCTGAGGCTGCGTGCGGCGCTCTAGCCGGGATGCACGGGCCCGGTTCGCACCGCGTGCGAGCGTCGTGACACGGCCGTCAATGAGTGCTGCCTGTCCGGCCGGAGGGGTGCTCCGACCGGACAGGCAGCAAGAACAGGGGCCAAAACCCCCCTGTGTGGCTTTCGGTACCAGTCGCGCGCGAAACTCTGCTTCGCGCTGCCGCTCCAACGTGGGAGTTGATTGGACTCAGCGACGGCGGCGGGCAGCCAGCAGGCCGGCGAGGCCGAGGAGCGTGGCGGCGCCGGGCGTCGGGATGAGGCCGCTGGTCGCAAAGCTCGTGGAGTAGTTGACCTGGTTGCCGCTCAGGATCGTGAAGTTCATGGTCATGGCGGCGTTGGCGATGCCCGAGTAGACGCCGTTGAGATCGACCGCGGTGCCCCTGAAGGTGATGTTCAGGCTGTTGGGGCCGCTGGACGTGAAGGTCTGCGAGGTGGAAGAGAAGCGGATGTTCGCCCCGCCGAAGGCGACGGTGAACAGTGAGGCGTAGGAGTTGTTGAGGGTGACCGGGGGTGCGAAGGCCACGACGCCACCGGGCAGCGTGATGGGCGAGCTGATGTTCACGGCGGCGAGAGCCGCACCGCTGAAGATGTTGGGAAGGCCGCCAAAGGTCGCGAGGCCCGGATTGTTGATCAGGTGCGGGCCGCCCCAGTTGAAGGAGGTGGCCTGGGACAGCGTGGGGCCGACGAACGTGCCCGGCGTGCCGAAGGGAACAAAGCCCATCGTGCCGTTCAGAATCGCGGCCGAAGCCGAACCCGCGCAGGCAGCGAGTGCCAACGCACCGATAGCGATTGAAGTCTTCAACTCTCTCTCCTCCGCCACCCTCGGGCGGCGCTGCTCGACAGCGGCTCGCGCGACACACGCCGCGCGCGGAAACCCCGGCTTTGTAATTTTAGTTGATGGTGGCCGCTGGGGTCAAGGGTGATAGATAGGGTTTTTTGCCCAGACTTTCCCCGAGCCCAGGCTTGGACATCCGGGCCACTGGCTCCTGTCAGAGGGCCACGCGAGATTCCGGGCTTTCTGGGCTGCTGGTCTGGGCACTGAAGAAGTTCCGGTCGTGCGGAGGCACCTGTGCGAGCTTTCTGTTTTCGCGGCCGAGTGCGGTGTTTGCGTGGCGGACAGCACCGCGCACGCGGTCGAGCAGTTCGCTCATGCCCGAGGGGCTGATGACATTTTCATCTGCTGCCTCTTTGGCGAGGTCGATCCCTTCTTCCGAGCGCACGCTCCGTTTGGATCTGCTCCAGCGAGCAAGAGCGATCCACGGTCGGTCGGTTCGGACATCTCAGCGCTGCGGCCCTCGACAAGTCTGTTGGCGACGGCGTGCTGTGGGTCTTGAGGCCCTGAGCGTCGAGGGATCGAGAACCGGGACGGAGGTTTGCCGCGAGGGTGGACGTCGACGTGAGAACGAGAAAGCTCACAGCGGTCACTCGGCACCGGCCTTGATGAAGACGTCGAGTTTCTGACCGGCATAGACACGCTCGGGCGATCCGACGACCCGGTAGACGACGAACAGGACGCGCGTATCAACTCGCTCGGTGGTTGAGCCGGTGATGGAGGTCTTGGGGACAACCCGTGGCTCCACCCGAATGAACTCCAGAGCAACGCGCGCGCGGTCGCGGCCTCGCACAAAGCCCTCCGCGGGCGCTCCGGGCCTGACTCGGCTCGCGTCCTCTTCATCCACCTGCACACGGACTTCGAGCCCGCCGGACCTTCCGAGCACAACGGGTGGACGGACCGATTCACCCGCCTGCACAAACTCGCCTTCGCGCACGTCGATCCGCAGAACGGTGGCGTCGGTCGGCGAGCGCACGGTGAGACGCTCAATCTCCGTCTCGATCTTGCGCACCTCCGCGCTGGCCTGATCACGCTCACGCTCGGCGACGGCGATGTCGGGCGCCCAGGTGCCCGCTTCCAGCCGGGCGAGCGTCGCTTGGGCTTCCAGCAACTCGGTCTGCGCGACTCTGTGGGCGAAGGACCTGCCGCGAAGCTCTTCGTCGCTCATCGCGCCTCGCAGACCGAGGCTTTCTGCGCGTGAGAGCTGATCTTGGGTTCGTTCGACCGCGATGCGCGCTGCCTCCACGCGAGCTTGCGCCGGGGGCAGATCTTCCGGACGGGTGCCGGCTCTCAAACGCTCCAACCTTGCCTCGGCTGTGGCCAGCATCTGCCGCTTCAGATCCAGTTCCGCTCGCAACTCGCGATCGTCCACGGCGAAGAGCGGCTCGCCGCGACGGACCGCGCCGCCCGCGACGACGTAAACCGACTTGACGATGCCGGAGAGTGACGCGCCAACGGCGATCGACTCGCCGGGGCTCTGGAACTCGCCGAGGCCTGCGACAGTGTCGGGTCCGAGCGTGGCGGTTGCGGGCGGATTCGGGGCTGTTGTGAGCTGATCCTCGGGCTTGAGAATGACGGTGGTGGCTGCACCAAAGCCGAGGGCGGCCGCCGCCAGAATGGGAAGTCCGAACTTGATGAGCATGGGGAGTCTCCTTTGTCGCTCAATGTGCACCCGCCAGAGCGGCGGTCTTGCCGTCCTCGACCTTCAGAAGCAGACCGTCCTCCATGTGCGCGACTCGGTCCGCGTAGGCGTACACGCGCGGATCGTGGGTGACGACGATCGCCGCTCGATCGGGATGCACGGCCAGTTCCCGAAGAAGCCCCATGACTGCCTGGCCGGACTTGCCGTCGAGCGCGGCGGTTGGTTCATCGCACAGCAGCAGTCGAGGCTCGTGTACGAGTGCCCGAGCGATCGCCACGCGCTGCTGCTGGCCGCCCGAAAGCTGTCGCGGCAACTTGTCGATGTGCTTTGCCAGACCAAGCTTGTCGAGCAGTGCGCCGGCTTTCTGAAGCGCGGTCGGCCACGGCGTGCCTGAGGCGACCAGCGGTACGGCGGCGTTTTCAGCGGCACTCAGCCCGGCCAGCAAGTTGTACTGCTGAAAGATGAAGCCAATGTTCGCCAGGCGAAACGGAACAAGCTCGGACGCGGAGAGCGATGTCACGTCCCGTCCGAACACGCTCACCGAGCCGGTGGCTCCGCGAAGCAGGCCGGCGATGATCGAGATCAGCGTGGTCTTGCCGCACCCGCTCGGGCCAACAAGCATGGTCATCTGCCCCGCCGGCGCCTGAAAGTCAACGCCCTTGAGCACCCTGAGCGGGCCGGCGGCAGTGGCAAACTCGATCGTGACGTGTTCGCAGACGACACCGGGCATGAGTCAACTCCTGAAGACCAGCGCGGGATCGACCGTGAGGACACGGCGGACGCTGATCACGCACGAAAGCAGGGTCACGCACACGATGAACACCCCCGTGCCGATGAAGATGGCTGGGTCCATGAACATGCCCCGAAGGCCCCCGGTGAGTTGCGGCGAAAAGAGAGCAAAGAAGAGACTGGCGGCGCCGATGCCAAGGCAGTAGCCAAGGCAGGAGACGAAGAGAGCCTGCGTGGAGATCATGCCGAGGATGCGCGCATTGCTCACGCCGATGGCCTTCAGCGCGGCGAACTGACGCAGATTCTCGACGCTGAACATGTAGAACGTCTGGCCGACGATCGCCACGCCGATGATGACGCCCATGAGAATCGTGATGCCGAAGTTCTCGGCGACGCCGGAGTAGGTCAGCACCCATTCCTGCGACTTGGCCTTGAACCCGGCGCGTGAGTGCGCCTGCAGGCCCGTGACTGTCGCGATCTCATTGGCAACGGCCTCGGGAGAACGCCCCGATGCTGACCGCGCGAGGACATACGTCACCGGGTTCAAGGTTTCGCGCGCATACTCGACAGCCAGCGAGCGACGGGTATGGACACGCGGCAGGCCTGACCAGGACGGGCCGGTGTGGCTGATGCCGACGATCTCGGCGCGTCGCTGTCCGATCTCGACGATGTCGCCCGTTCGAAGCGGCGTGTCAGGGAGAATGGCCGCGAAGCCCGCCGCGTCGATGATGATGGCATCGGGTCGGCGGAGGTCGTTCAGCGAGCCGATCAGGACCGTGTGGGGTGCCGCGACGAGCGACGAGTCGTCGACGCCGATGAGCGTGACCGACTTGGTTCGACCGCTGGAGGTGCGAAGTTGAGCGATGGCTTGGTAGTAGGGGACGGCCCACTCGACGCCCGGCGTCGAACGCACCCGGTTCACCGTGAGCTCCGACATCTGGTCAGGCTGATCCACCGTCTCGACGCTTGGCTTCATCACCCAGATGTCCGCCTCGTTCGCTTCGATGATGTCGCGGGTCGAGGACTCCATGACCGAGTGGAAGATCGCGGACTGCTGGCTGATCAACAGCGTCGCGAATGCGATGCCCATGACCAGCGCAAGGTATTTGGCCGTGTCGTGCAGCAGGATCTTGAAGGCGATGCGGATCACGACCCCGCGCTCCTGGTCCTTGAGGACGAGCGAGCCGAACGCCGGGGTGAGGTCGCCGCGGCGGACGTTTGTGCGCGTGCCGGTGCCGCCGGGCGCTGCGGGGACATCGTGGCGGCGAAGTCTGCCACCGCGCTCAGGGTCAGCCGCGAGACGCACTCGATGAACGCTTCGGGAGCCTTGGTGAGTGACGCGAGCACGTCCGGAGCCAGATGGTCGATCATCCCGGTGCGGATGTGGAACGCGGCGGCGAGGTTGTACATGGCTATCACGCCGAACTTGACCTCGAGCGAGCCGGGTTGGCGGCCCGACGCTCGCGCGACGACCTGGCAGAGCCAGGTCCACTCCGGGACGATCTTGATCCGCAGTACGTCAAGGAACGCGGGTGATGGGTCGAGTTCTTCCCGGTGAAGCAGACGGATCGGCCACGAAGCCTTCATCGAGGTTGAATCGACGATGGCCCAGCGAACCGCCGTCCTCAGGCCGACGTCCGGATCCTCCTTGAGAGCCTGCGCGGCGAGTGGGGCAGCGTCCGGAGATATCTCGCAGGCGATGAGCAGGGTTTCGCGATACAGCACGTCCATGCTGCCGAAGTGGTACGGGATCGCGCTGAGTGCGACGCCCGCATCGGCCGCGACCTCTCTCGCGGTCACGCCCGAGAAGCCCCTTTCCGCGAACAGCCGTCCTGCGGCGTCGATGATCGCCCGTCTTGTCGCCTCGGAGTCTCGTGTTGTGCCCATGCTCATGCTCCTGCGGGATAGTTGTACAACTGTATGGTACAGATGTACGAAAAGCAACCGGGCGATCAGATTTCTGTGAGCCGGGACGTAGCCGGCCCACGGGCAGACCAACTTCATGACTTCTCGCCCCACCCCGAGCGAGGGTGCGGGTGGGGTACCCGGCACGTTGCTCGGTGCGCCGCAATGCCGTGCCGACGCCTGCTCTGGGCCCTTGCACCGATGCCACGATGACATCCTCAGTCTCTCCAGCCAACTGCGACGGTCATGCCCAGCGCCATCGCCGATGCGCTCGCGAGCCTGCCGGACCTGCCGCTGAACCAGGTGAGCGGATCGTCAGTGGGGGTGACACTCGTCTGAAGCCCCATCTTCGGGAACCCATTTGGGCCACGCCCGCCTTGCGAGGCTCCGTCATGAAGTCGCAAAAACAGCGGGGTGAGGGCGGCGGTGGTCGGACTCTTCTGTTATGCTCGTTCGGCGTGGCAACTTAGCCATGCGTTCGATGCGCGGGCGGAAGCTCGCGGGCGAGTTCGGGAGAGAGACATGTTTGTGAAGTCGTTCAACAGCGTGGCTGCGCTCGCGGCCGTCACCGGTACCTTGGCCTTGACGTCCGCGGTTCACGCGCAGTGGACCTTCACCAGCCTCCATCCCGCTGCGGCAAGGAGTTCCGAAGCCCACGGGGCCGACGGCGGGCAGCAGGCGGGGTTCATCAACATCTCCAGCGGCCCGGGCACACCGCTCGTCCGCCGCGCATCCCTTTGGGCCGGTTCGGCGGGTTCGCGGGTTGACTTGCATCCGACCGGAGCAACCGCTTCCCAAGCCGCCGCTGCCAGCGGCGGGCAGCAGGTCGGATGGTCGACGGTCGGTGGAGTGCAGCGTGCGAGTTTGTGGAGCGGAACGGCGGCGTCGTGGGTCGATCTCAGCCCGGATGGAGCGACGTTCTCCAGAGCCCTTGCCATCGGCGGCGGGCAGCAGGGCGGGATCGCGGGGGTTGGCGGCGTCAGCGGAGCAGCCCTGTGGAGCGGCACGGCGTCCTCGTTCGTCTCGTTGCACCCGACGGGTGAAGAGAGTTCCATCGTCAACGGCGTCGATGGTGTGCAGCAGGTGGGCTCCACGCAGAACACGCTCATCGCGAATGGAAACCAGCGTGCGGCCCTGTGGTCCGGCACGGCCGCGTCGTGGATCGACCTGAACCCGGTCGGCGCGAACGGATCCGTGGCCAATGCTGTGTTGGGCGGAGTGCAGGGCGGCGCTGCCACGATCAATGGCATCAGTAGCGCCGGCCTGTGGTTTGGTACGGCGGAGTCGTTCGTCAACCTGCACCCCTTGGGTTTCGATTCGTCCGCCGTGTTTGGCATGGGCGCCGGTCTGCAGGTGGGCCAAGTGATCGATGCGTCGGGCCTGCGCCGGGCCGCGTTGTGGAATGGGACGGCCGGTTCGTTCACTGATCTGAGCACGTTTCTTTCCCTCGACTACGGGACCAGCGTGGCGCGGGACGTGTCGAGCGATGGCGTGAACATCTACGTCACGGGCTGGGCCAGCAACAGCGCGGCCGGCCGCGTCGAAGCGGTTGTCTGGACGTTTGCGATTCCTTCTCCCGGTGCCGCGTCCCTGCTGGCGATCGCCGGGCTCGTCGCGTCGCGTCGGCGTCGTTGCGACTGATCGCTGACGTCGACCGCAGTCCCCCACGGGCATCCTGAAACTCCAACCGACCCCGGCCCTGAACACGCCGGGGTCGCGTTGTTTTCGTGGATCGGGTTCCTCAACCCTCGCCACGCTGAACGACCACCTGCACGTGCCGCTGCGCAGGCGAGCGTCCGCTCAGGTCATGCGGTGTCATGGTCCGACCGTCGGCGTGCGGATGGTCCTCGGAGCAACGCGAAGACGCGCGATCGGCAGGTCAATCGTCACGATCATGCCGTGGGCGCTGTTCATCGCTGCCTGTCTCACGTTGATGGTCACCGAGTTCCAGGACGGTGCCGAAGAGCGGGAGCGTGGTGGTCTGCCTCGACGGGTTGTAGTTCCGCACCAACTCGGCGGCCCAACCGCCGGCGAGTACGAGGAAGAGCAGCGCGACGAGCGGCCTCGCCGAGCCGATCGCATCCGACGCGTCGGCGCGGTGTGTGTGGTTACCCAAAGCATCCCCGAATTACCGATTCACAGGGCGCGAACCGCGGACACGATCAGGAAGCCGAGGTAGGACGCGAGCAGCAAGCCGCCCTCCAGACGTGACACAGTCTTTCCGAAGGTGCGGCTGATCGGCACGAGCGCGATCGCGAGGATGCCCATGTACGCGAGCGGCAGCGTGAGCGAGCCGTCGACGCCCGGGGGCGAGATGAGCCCGACGATGCCGAAGATCGCCCCCGCGTTGAACAGGCACGAGCCGATCGCGTTGCCCATCGCCAGATCGGTCTGTCCCTTGCGCACGGCCATCACGCCCGTCACCATCTCGGGAAGCGTGGTGCCGATGGAGACGATCGTCACGCCAACGATGGCGGCGGGCACCCCCAGAGCCAGCGCAATGCCCGAGGCTCCATCGCTGGCGAGCGATCCGCCGAGCGAGAGCAACACGAGGCCGCCGACGAAGCACGCGCCGATCATCAGCCATCCCATCGGGCCGCTTCCGCGGGTCGGATCATCGCCCAGAGTGTCGGCGGACGTGGGCGATGATGCGGCATCAGTTTGGCGCAGCGCGGCCATGATGGTCCACATGCTGTACGCGCCGAAGACGCCGAGCATGAGCCCTGCCTGCCACTTGTCGAAGCCGAGGAACAGCCCCAGCAGGGCCATCAAGCCCAGAATCCCTGCGTTGAGCCAGATCTCGACCTTGATCAATCGCTCCTGCACGACGAGAGGCTTGATGACCGCGCACGCTCCGATGACCAAAGCCATATTGCAGATGTTCGCGCCCAGGATGTTGCCAAGTGCCAGATCGCTCCGGCCCTTGTGCGCTGAGACGAGGTTGAGAGCGAGCTCGGGGGCGCTTGTACCCCAAGCGACAAGGGTGAGCCCGACCACGAGCGGCGAAACGTTGAGCCGCTTGGCGGTGTCAACCGAGGCCGAAACGAGTAGCCGACCACCGATCAGGAGGAGCAGGAGGCCGCCGAAGAATTGAAGAGTGTTGAGGATCATGCGAGTTCCAGAGTGGGCGATCGTCTCGATCGCGCGATGCAAAGGGTTACGGGAGTTCTGAGGGACACGTCAGTGGGAGTTCGGTGGCGAGCTCTCCAAAGGCTCGGCCGAGCGGCCCTTGGCCTGAGCCAGTGCGGTGAGGAAGTCCGCCGCCCAGCGGTAGATGTTGAATTCCTCCACGCGCAGCCGCATCCGGGTCATGCGCTGGCGACGTTCCTTGTCGTCCATCGTGATGGCCTCGTGGATCGCCTGCGCGAACTCTTCGGTGTCGTAGGGGTTGATGATGAGGGCCTCTGGGAGGTCGCGGGCCGCGCCGGCGAACTCGCTGAGCACCAGCACACCTTCGGGCGTGCGGGCGTCGTGGCCGGAGTGGCCCTCCGGATCACCCTCGGCCTTGGCCGCGACAAACTCCTTGGCGACCAGATTCATGCCGTCGTGCAGCGAACTGACGATGCAGACCGAGGCCATCTTGAGGAAGGCGTACACCGCCGGTCCTTCGTGGTGATCGACGAGGAAGTGGATCGGCTTCCACCCCTCGCGGGTGGCATCCTGATACCTCCAGTTGATCGAGTCGGCGAGTGCTTCCAGTTCGGTGACCAGGTCGCGGTATCGAGGTATGTGCACGCGGCTCGGCGCGCCGAGCTGTACGAAGGTGAACGTGCCCTTGTGCTCGGGGTGCTTCTCAAGCAGCCGCTCGATAGCGCGGAACCTTTCCGCGATGCCTTTGGTGTAGTCGATGCGGTCCACGCCGACCCCCACGACGCAGCCGTTGAGTTGGTGCTGCTGCCGGAGTGTGGCGATGTGGGCCGCGAGCTCTTCGCCCGTGGCCACTCCACGCTCGGACCATTGCTGCACGCTGATCGGGAAGGGCCGGACCAGCGACGTGTGGCCCTTGGTCTCGGCCGAGAAGCGGTCCCAGTCGAGCTTGGCCTCGACCATGCGGTCGACGGTGTCGAGGAAGTTGTTGCAGTGCTGCTGGAGATGAAAGCCCAGCAAGTCCGCGCCGAGCATGCCCTGAAGCAGTTCCACGCGGTAGGGGCAAATGCGGAAGGCCTCGGCGTTGGGCCAGGGGATGTGCCAGAACAGGCCGACGCGGATGTCGGGACGCTTGGCCTTGAGCATGCCGGGCACAAGCGCGAGCTGGTAGTCCTGCACCATCACGACGGCCTTCTCGCCGCCGATTTCTTCCAAGACCGCGTTCGCGAAGCGCTGATTCGCTCGGACGTACTGCTCCCAGTCGCCGGCCCGGAAGACCGGGCGCTCGTGCGTGAGGTGGCAGAGGGGCCACAGGCCCTCGTTCGAGAAGCCGTAGTAGTACCCCTGCTCCTCTTCCTTCGTGATCCAGACGCGCTTGAGTGTGTACCGGGAATCATCGGGCGGCACGGGGATGCACCCGGCGGCGTCGGCGGTCTGCCGATCGGCATCGCCCGCGCCGTGGGCGACCCACAGACCGCCGGTGGCGCGGAGCACCGGGTCGAGACCCGTGACGAGGCCGCTGGCCGGGCGGACCAACACGGGCTTGCCGTCGCGGAGTTGGTGCATGTAGGGCTCGCGATTGCTGACAACCACGAGCGGCTGGCCGCCGAGTGCGTCGATCGCGTGGGCGCGCAGCCGATCGCGAGTCCAGGCCTTGTCGGATCGGACGATCTCCTGAGCCTCCTCGCGTTCCTTGCTTCGCGCAGCTCGGAACGAGGCCGCAAGGTGGACTGTTTCGTCGGCCAGTCTGCTCACGGGGAGCCCTCGCGGCGGCAACTCGGGCGTGCTCCCGAACCGCAGCCGTCGCATCCACTCCGCGAGCTTGTGGAGCGGTCGCTCGAAGACGGTCCACGCGAGGCCGGTGGTGATGAAGAACATCGCCAGAGCGATACCGCCGGACCAGAGCATGCCGCGGAGAATGCCGCGGGTCATGCGATCTTCGAGGTAAAGTGCATCGTGAAGCACGACGATCGCGCCCTTGAGGTCGCCCGTCTCGTTGGTGAGTGGCTGGACAAGCACGTGCGTGCTGCCGCCGCGGTCCCGGTGCAGGTCGCTGTAGGCAGATTTGTCAGCCAGACCCTGTTGCACGGCCTCCCGGATTGAGCCTGCCAGATCAGCCAGACCTTGTCCGCTGGCGATCATCGTTCCGTCCGTGCGGAAGAGCGCCATGCCGAGAAGGCGCGAGTGCCCGTCGAGGCGATCGCCCATGAGTGCGGGGACTTGCGAGTCCTCGCGTGCGAGGGCTTGCTTGGCGGTGGGGGCGATGCGATGCCCAAGGAGCTGCGCTCGCCGTGTGAGATCATCAAGCCCCTGTCGGTGCTCGCTGTTGATCTGGAACCAGAAGACCGCGCCGGTGGCAATACCCGCGAGTGTCGCGATCACCAGACCGAATCGGAGGGACTTGGAGGTGAAGGGGCTTCGCGTGGTTGACATGACGTACTCCTTGCGTGGCTACGCCCGAACCCGATCGAGGGCCACAGCAGCGTCGATGAAGGCGAGGTGCGAGTAGGCCTGAGCGAGATTGCCGACAGCCAGCCCATGACGCGGGTCGAACTGCTCGGTCAGGATCCCCGGGCCCTTGAACGTTGCGGCGAACTGGTCGAAGAGCGTGGTCGCCTCCTCGATCCGCCCGAGCGAGAGAAGCGATTCAATGAGCCACCCCGTACAAATGTGCATGCCGCCTTCATCGCCGGGAAGGCCGTCATCAACGCGGTAGCGCCGGACGGTCGGGCCGTCGCGGAGTTCGCGAGAGATGAGGTCCACGGTCGCTGCCCAACGCGGGTCGCTCGGCTCCAGAAGGCCCGTCAATCCGATCTTGAGCACTGCGGCGTCGGGTTCGTCGCGCTCGTACGCACCGGTGAATGCGCCGACATTCCTGTTAAACCCGCGCGAGAGAACGTCTTCACGGATCGCGTCGCGCAGGGTGATCCAGTCTCGGTTGCGCGTTCCGCAGACCGCGGCTTCGACCACCAGAGCTCGGTCGACCGTGTGCCAGCACATGACCTTGGAATGCACATGGTGGCGACGTTCAAGCCGCATCTCCCAGATCCCGTGGTCCGGCTCGGTCCACCGGGCCTCCACGGCCCGGACCATCGAACGGACCAGCCGCCAGTGGTCGGGCGAGATCGGGGCTCCGCGCTCGGCCAGCAGAGCGGCGAGGTGAACGATCGGCCCGAAGACGTCGAGTTGGACCTGATTGGCCGCGGCATTGCCAACTCGCACAGGCCGGCTCAGCGCAAAGCCCGCGAGGTGCCCGAGCTCCGCCTCCGGCGGCAAGTCGCCTCCCGAGAGCGTGTAGATCGGATGAAGACGGTCCGGCGTTTCGCAGCGGTCGACGACCTCGAGCATCCAGTCCAGAAACTTGAGAGCGTGCCCGGTGTTGCCGAGGCGGACGAGAGACGCCGCGGCCTTGGCGGCATCCCTCGGCCAGCAGAAGCGGTAGTCCCAGTTGCGTGCGCCGCCGATCTGCTCGGGAAGACTGGTGGTCGCCGCAGCCGCGATGACTCCGGTTGGTCCATAGCACAGGGCCTTGAGCACCAGCGCGCTCCGCTTCACCAGTTCGGGGCACCTTGAAGGAAGCTTGAGCGAGTGTGCCCAGCCGGACCAGAAGCGATGGTTCTGATCGCGACGCTCCGGCTCCGGCTCGGCTGTCGGGCTCAGACTCGCGGTGCCGTACCGCAGTTCGAGAACGATCGGACCCGCGGCGGGTTCCACGATCGCCTCCGCGGAATGGTGCATGCTCTCGCCGGTGATCGTCCATGTCACGCCCGCGGAGCGAAGCACGATCGGGTCGTTCGAGCCCTGCACTTCGAGGCCGCTCTCGCACACGCGAAGCTGTGTAGCGATGCGGCCGTAGTCCAGACGCGGTGCGAACCTGATGCGGGCGCGGGATGTTCCTTCGATGACCCGGACCAGATCCGCGCGTCCGGCCCTCTGGAATGCGCGGCCGGCGGAGCAGTCCAGATAATCGGTGACGCGCAGGCCGGGCCACTCGGTCACTAGCACGAACGAGTCGCCGTCGTACCTACATCGCGGCGACGCTCCGGCTTCGACCGGCGAGACCTCGAACATGCCTGCGGACGAATCTCCGACAAGCTCGGCGAAAATGGCGGCCGAGTCCAGACGAGGCAGGCACAGCCAGGAGATCCTCGCGCCGGGCGAGACGACCGCCGCGGTTCGCTGGTCGGAAAGCACGGCGCACTCGTCAAGGGGTACGACGCATCGAGCCTTCGCCCACGCTGAACGCTGAGCCGCGACGAACCGAAAGACCTCTGCGACTTCGGCAATGCCTTGAACGCGATGCCTTGCGGCGGTCGCACCATCTCCGACCTTCAGGGAGACATCATCGCCGGTCAGCGTTGTGAACACATCCTCATCTGTGGTGTCATCGCCGACAAAGAGCACGCCCGTCGCCCCGGCGGTGTGCCGCGCTCTCCTGAGAGCGTCGCCCTTGTTGACCCCGACGACCATGAACTCCAACACGTGGCTGCCGCGTCGGGTGTGGACCCCGGGCAAGCGCTCGCACCTCTCAAGAGCGGAACTGATCGCTGCTTCTGCGGTGGCGTGCTGCGCTTCGCGAACATGCAGCGCCACACCCGCAGGCTTGAGCTCGTAACGCAGGCCTGGCTTGCCCTCGACGATCTGCGCGATGATCCCGGCAAGGTGAAGCAGTCGATCTCGCTCATCACCCCCCAGCGACATGCCGGAGCGCTGCCACTCCGCGCCGTGCGACCCGATCACATAGGCGGGCGCACAGTCGCGGAGGAACGCGGTCAGATCGGACAACGACCGCCCGGAGACGATCGCCGTTGAAGTCCACGGAACAGCCTGAAGAGAACGGAACGCGTCCAACGCATCGACATCCGGCATCGCAAGAGCCGGGTCCATCACCAGCTCTGCAAGCGTGCCGTCGTAGTCGGACGCGACGAGGAGCAGGGGCGTCCGAGCGAGCACCTCCAGTCGGTTCTTCAGGTCGGGCTGCATGACGCTCGCTCCTCCTTGGAATCAGGTCCGATGCTTTGCGCACTGCTCTTGCTCATCGCAGCGAGGCTCGCGCCGCATGTCGTCGCGTGATGGGCTGACCGAGCCTCGATGCCGCTCCGTGCGGGCTGAGCGAGAGTCCTTGCTCGAAGCGTCCGGACGCGAGCGAGCTCTGCGGTCGATCCGAAACGGAGAGCACGGCTGACCGCCCGCGAGCATCAGTGCGCGCAGATGTAGTCCGTGAAGGGAGCGACCAACAGTCGTAGTCGTTGCCCGTCACCTAGACCAATAGACGAAACCTTTGCTGGGCCAAGGCGGAGTCTGCCGCGGCAGGCCGTACAGTGACGCGCATGTCAAGATCTCTCAATCACAACCATCTCTACTACTTCTGGCTCGCAGCGAAGCACCGCAATGTGACGCGGGCCGCAAGGGAACTCGGGCTGGCACAACCAACGGTTAGCGCCCAGATCCGCTCACTCGAAGCGCAGCTGAATGCCGCGCTGCTCACTCGGCGTGGTAGGAACATCGACCTGACCGAAGCGGGCCAGATCGTCTTTCGTCACGCTGACGAGATGTTCCAGATATCGTCAGAGATACCCGATGCCTTGTCCGGCAGGTTCACGAGTCAGCCGCGCGTGCTCCATGTGGGAACATCCGACTTTGTCCCCAAACCAATCATCCGGCAGATTCTTGAGCCGCTGATGAGGGAGGACCCAGATGTGCGAGTGGTGTGTCGAGAATGGCGCATCGATGAGCTGCTCGCCGAACTGGGACTCTTTCACCTCGACGTGGTGATCGCGGAGCGCCCGCACCCCGAGAGCTCCAAGGTGCGAGCGATCAGCCATCCGATCCTCGAGTCGGCATTGGCGATCTACGCGCGACCCGCTCTCGCCAAGCAGCTCCGACGCGGGTTCCCGCGGTCACTGCACCGGGCACCGATGTACCTGCCGGTCCGGAACGCGACACTGCGAACCTCGTTGGACCGCTGGTTCGATGCAAACAAGATCGAGCCGATGATCCTGGGGGAGTTCGAGGATCGGGAACTCCTCAAGACGTTCGGAAGTGGCGGCCTCGCGGCGTTTCCCGCCGCAGCGATCATCGAGGGCCAAGTGCGATCGCAGTTCGGAGCGGAGCGCGTCGGCTGGGTTCGCGGCGCTCGAGAGATCTACTACGCGATCGCGGTGCACCGGCGTGCGATGCACCCCGCCGTGCAGCGTCTGCTCACGCAGTCTCCGAGGGTTCAGCGAGAATCCGAAGGCAAGCAATCAGCAGACGCGAAGCGGAGCGAGTCTCGGAGGAAGTAGCGCGCACCGGACCGTGGCCCGTGGCGGTCTGATCGTGTCGCCCAAGCGATCGCAGCTGCTCGAGCGCTGTCAACTGACTTGAAGAGAGCATCCCCTGTCGAGGTTGTCGCTCAAGGGCGTCGAGTCGACCGGCATGCCCTCCGCACGACGGCGAGGACGCTTTTCCTCCAAGTGGGCAAGTTGGTCCCCGGGCTCAAGGTCCCGCGGAGGCACGCCAGCACCGACGCCACGCTCAAGGTTGACACCGACGTGGGACTCGCCGAACAGACGTGAGCCGCCGCGGAGCTGGGCCCCGTCATTGGAACCGCAGCCGCGCGTGCTCGCTGAGCCGGGCACGCGGCAGTCGACCTGAAGTCGGGCGGGTCCCAGCACCATGGAAGTCCCGATGTTTCCCTACCACCCCAACCTCTGGTCGCGCACCGGGGTCAAGTTCATGCCGCGTGGATCGGGGGCGACGCAGCTCGTCTGCGACGCGGAGGCCCCGATACCGGCGGCGCTTCCTACTGACGAGCCGCTCTTCGACGTACCCGACGGGCTGATCCGGATCGTCGACTGCGACCTGGTCTTCGCCGGGCTGGCCCGCATTGAGGAGCAGGGCGGAGAGGAAGTCGTCGCCAAAACGGACGATCGTGGCCGCACCATCGACATCCACGCCCTGGGGCACACCTTCGGCACGCACCTGTCGAAGGCGGGCGTTCCGCTGCGGACGGCGCAGGCTGCGATGCGGCACAGCGACCCGAGCCTCACGGCCAACGTCTACACCGACCCGAAGCTGCTCGACGTGGCTGGGGCGGTGGCCAGCCTGCCGACCTGCCGCTGGATGGCGCTACACATGCGGCGACTTCATTGGCTGGAACGCCCTGACTGGGGCCAGCGCATGACGGGCTGAAATCCGATCGGGGGCTTTCCCATCGGTCGGTCTCACCGAATCACTTGGCAGGCCTACATCTCCAGGCCCTTCAGCGACGCTCCGCACGATTTCGCGGCCTTCCTCATCGCGGCGTACTCCGCCTTGAGCCGCTTCTCGTCGTTTGCGCCGGGGACACTCACGCTTATCGTCCAGTTCGCGTCTTTGGGGGCGCGAGCAACCTTTGCAAAGCCGGCCTTCCTCAGTGCGGCGGTGCAGGTCTTGACGTCCTCCGCCACAAGGCAGAAGTGGTAGTCGATCTTCGCCCCGTCTTTGAGCCCCGTATCGGAGTGATGCCGCAGCCGCCAGCACGCGTCGGCCAGCGGCATGGCTTTGGGCGGCCCGTAGAACATCTCGAACTCATCCATGTCCATCGAACTGAGCGACTCGTACCTCGCGTCGTGCTTCGCTGCCAGTGCAATCAGCGATTTCACTCGGCGCTTGAGTGCAGCAGCGCTTGGCTTACCACGACTGAAAGCCGTGACCAGTGGCGGTCCTGCAGACTTCTTCCGCTTTCGTCCGACGCCGGTGATCTCCTCGACGACCTCTTGGACCGTCGTGAGATACCGGGCCTTGTGGAGCGTCTTGGCGAGGGCGTGCATCCCGTCGACGTCTTTGGTCCTCAGATCGAAACTCCACATCCGTACAGACCGCATGTCACGGTTGAGGTTGGTACGCATGTGATCCATGTACCAATCCACAAACTCAATCGGATCTGTCGGGGGAGCGGTGTACATCGGGGAATCGTACGGTGGTCTCACACGGGCACCCGCCACCCCAAGCCGAGGTTCAAACACCCTTAGAGCAGGGGACCCGGCTGCAGGGAGGCTCGGCCACAGCCGCCCGCCGATCGGTAGCCTCATCCCCGCCACACCTTGCACAACCGCTTGCACCTGCGCTTGCACACGCGCTTGCACAAGCGAGCGTCCATCCGGGTCATTCCCTGTCATCGTCGGGCTGTTCGCCCCGATCCGGCCGCCCCCGCCCGCGTTGCCAGAACTCGCGGAATCTGCGGGGCCAACCTGAAGGTGGGTCAATGAAAAGCCGCCGGTGTCATCGTGTGACATCGGCGGCATCCAAAGCGGGCGACCGGGATCGAACCGGCGACATTCAGCTTGGGAAGCTGACGTTCTACCGCTGAACTACGCCCGCGGCGAGCATCAGTATACGGCGCCGTTCTAGGCCGCGTTCGGCGCGTCGTCGGGACTGATCGCGAGTCGCATTGCGGACGTTTTGTTCGGCGGCGGAGGCGTTCGCTACCATCGGCCATGAGCATCTCTGGTCAGGTTTCGGCCGGGCGCCGGTTTCGTGATTGCATGGATCGGGCCCGTGCCAACGGTCAGGCCGTCGCGACACCCGGCGCGTTCAACGCGTTGTGCGCGCGGGCCATTGCGCGTCACGGGTTTCAGGCTTGCTACGTCTCCGGTGCGGCGACCAGCGTGTCTGCCGGCGTGCCGGATGTGGGGCTGCTGACGCTGGAGCACTTCTGCCGCGTCATCCGCGAGGTGGCGGACGCGAGCGGGCTGCCGGTGCTGGCGGATGCGGACACGGGATTCGGCGAGGCGGAGATGGTGCGGCGGACGGTGATCGAGTACGCCCGTGCCGGCGGTGCGGGTCTGCATCTAGAGGATCAGAAGTTCCCCAAGCGCTGCGGGCATCTCGACGGTAAGGAACTTGTTTCGCTCGATCACATGGTGGAGAAGGTGGAGTGGGCTCGGAAGGCGAGTGACGCAGTGACGCCGGGCGGAACGGGGAGGGGCGACTTTGTGATCTGCGCGCGGACCGATGCCAAGGGCGTCGAAGGCTTCGACGCGGCAGTCACTCGCGCGAAGGCGTATGTGGCGGCGGGTGCGGACATGATCTTCCCCGAGGGGCTCACCAGCGAGGAGGAGTTCAAGAAGTTCGCCGACGCGATCCTGAGCGTGTCGAGCGGGACGTACCTGCTGGCGAATATGACCGAGTTCGGCAAGACGCCGCTGATCCCGCTGGCGAAGTTCGGGGCGATGGGTTACGCGTGCGTGATTTACCCGGTGAGCCTGCTGCGGGTCGCGATGGGGGCGGTGGATCGGGCGTTGGCGCAGCTCAAAGCGGACGGCTCAGTGGCGGCGTTTATAGGGGAAATGCAGTCACGCCAGCAGTTGTACGATTTGGTCGGTTATACGCCCGGAGTGGCTTGGGAGTATCCCGCACTGACCGCGTCGGCGGGGCGAGGATAAAGGTTCCCCGATCCAGCCAGCGCCATGGTGGCCGGGAGCCCACCGTTCCTACGCTGACAGACTCGATGGTGCTTCGCACACGTGCGGGCGACCTTCCCCACGCGGTCCGCACTCCGGCCCGCTCAACCCAGCACGGGTTGACACATCGCGGCGGCAAAGACCGCAGGCGTGGGGGGCGTCTGTGACGATCGCATCGGTTCACGGTTGACTCTCGAAAGGCAAGGCATGTCCAGCAGTTCTGAGGCGTCGTTCTCCAAGGGTCTTGAGGGTGTGGTGGCGGGCGAAACCACTATTTGCTCGCTTGAGCAGGGCGGTCTCCTTTATCGCGGCTACGAGATCCACGATCTGGCCGATCACGCGACGTTCGAAGAAGTCGCGCACGTACTGCTCATCGGGCACAAGCCATCGCCCGCGGAGCTGGCGGCCTTCAAGGCTGAACTGGTGCGTGAGCGGGCGCTCCCGTCGCCGGTGATCGAGTTTCTGAAGTCGTCGGGGCCTTGGCTTCAGAGCGGGCGCGCGGTTCCGATGGATGTGCTGCGCACCGCTGTTTCGATCCTGGGCCATTTGGATCCGGACTGTCAGGACAACGCCCCGGCAGCCAATCTTCGCAAGGCCAAACGGCTCTTGGCAAAGACTCCCACGATCATCGGTCACATGCAGAACGTGATCGACGGGCGGGCGATCGTCGGTGCCGAGAAGGGCGGCGATCCGTCGCTCGATCACGCGGCGAACCTGCTTTACATGATGACGGGACAAAAGCCCCCGGCCGATCACGCCCGCTGTATCGACGTCTCCCTGACTCTCTATGCCGAGCATGACTACAACGCGAGCACGTTTGCCTGCCGCGTCATCACGGGGACGCTCAGCGACATGCACGGCGCGGTGACGGGCGGGATCGCCGCACTCAAGGGTCCGCTGCACGGCGGCGCGAACGAGGCGGCCATGGAGATGCTCAAGGAGATCCGAGCGTTCGTCGAGGCCGGCAAGGGCACGGTGGAGGACTTCATGAAGAAGGCCTTCGCCGAGAAGCGAAAGCTGATGGGATTCGGGCACCGGGTCTACAAGAACGGCGACCATCGCGCTCCGATCCTGGGCGCGTACGGCCGGGAGATCGCCCGCAAGCAGGGCCCCTCATCGCTCAAGTGGTTTGAGATCGGCGACGAGGTTCAGCGGATCATGCTCAGGGACAAGAACATTCACGCCAACGTGGACTTCCCCTGCGGCATGACGTATTTCGTCATGGGCATCCCCGTGCCGCAGTACACGCCGATTTTCGTTGCCGCACGCATGAGCGGCTGGTGCGCTCACATCATCGAGCAGCACGCCAACAACCGGCTGATCCGCCCGCTCAGCGTCTATGTCGGTCCCGGCCAGCGCAAGTGGAACTCGTGAGCTTTGCATCCCCGTGACGTCCGGCCCGACGGTTTCGCCTGCGCGGGGTCGACGCGGCAACCGTCGCCGGAATACTCTCTTCCCGTGAGTCAGCGTCGACAGTCAACCCCGCCCAACTTTCTCGGCCGCGTCCGCATCAAGGCGGCGGCGGTCGTGGTGGCTGTGATCTTGGCCGCGGTCGGGATCATCGCGTGGAGCACGATCCCCGCATGGCCCGTGATCGGCGTGGGCGTTGCCGTGGTCGCGGTCTGCCTCAACTCGATCGGCTCGCGTCTCAAAGAGTCGGTCTGCTGGTCGTGCGGAGCCTCGCTCAAGGATGAACCTGTGGGGACGCACGGCAGCCTCTGCCGCTCTTGCGGCGCGTTCAATCAGCCGCTCCTGACGCGCGCCGAGCAGCGACGCTCAGGCCACGAGTCGAAAGACGTCTCCAAGGTTTGAGACGACTCGTTCGAAGCAACGATCACGGAAGCCCGACCGGGGGCCGTCGGCTGCCATCATGTTCGCGGCGGGGCGCTGAGCCTTCGACACGAAGTCCGTCGTGTGCCGCGTGCGTCGGTGGACGGTTTCTTTGGATCGCACACGCCTCGAGGCTGGCGGCGGCTGAGCTGGCCGGCAAATGCGACACCATCCCGCGTGGAGCGGGCGCGGCAACGTTCAACGGGGAACGAGCGGGAAGGCTTGGTGCCTGCTTAGGCGGGCTTGCCGGCGTTCTCGGCGGCCATCAGCTTGTTGAACTCTTCGGCGGGCATCTCGCTGATCGTCGCGCGGGCGAGGATCGCGTCCATCGCCTTGTGCTCGCGGATCTGCTGGTAGATCAGTCCGGCCTGATTGCGCTGGATGATCTCCTGGCGGAGCTTGTCGGGACGCATGCCACGCTCCATCGCGATCTGGGCGATGCGGCTGTTCATCTCGCCCTCGTCGACGGTGACCTTGAGCTCCTCCGCGGCCTTGGAGAGGATGAAGAAGAGCTTGAGTTCGCGCATCGCGACTTCGCCGCTGGCGCTGCGGAGTTCGGCAATGTGCTCCTCGATCTTCTGCGGATCGACGCCGCGGTACATCAGTTCCATGCGCTGGCGCTCGAGGTTTCGGGCGGCCTGGATCGCGGTGATGCGCTGGGGGAGCTCGATCGTGGTGTTCTTGAGCAGGTGCTGCGCGATCTGCTGACGCATGACCGACTGCTGCTGGATCGCAACCCGCTGCTCGAGACGCGCACGGATTCCGTCGCGGAGCTGCGTCGCCTCGCTGAGTCCGAAGTTCTTCAGCACGGTCTCGATCGGCGCGGGGATGATCCGGTCGATGCGGTCAACCTTGAAGGTGATCGTGAGGTCGGCGCCGCGGATCTTCTCGACCTCGTGATTCTCAGGTCCCTTGGTCTTGATGGTGGCGGTCTGGCCGACAGTGGGGAGGCCGAACTGCTTGCTGAAGTCCTCGACGATGACCCCAAGAATCATGCCCTTGCCGTTGCGATCGGCGGTCGGGACCTGAACGACGCAGCCCTTGATGTTGTAGAACTCGGTGCCGTCGGCGCCGACCATGATGCCGTGCCCGGTGAGGTAGTCTCCGCCCTCGGGCTTCTCGCGCGACTGCAGATCGCCCTCGTTGATAAGGACCTTGTTGAGCTCGCTCTCGACGATGTCGTCGGGCACAGCGAGCGTGGGCTTGCGCACCGCGATGGCGTCAAGGCTGGGCAGAGCGAACTCAGGAACGACCTCAACGTCGATCTCGAAGGCGAGGTCCTGCCCCTCCTTCACTTCGATGTTCTGCACCGACTCGCTGAACGGATCGCCGACGACTTTCAGGTTCGCGCTCTCGATCGCCGAGCTGAACGCCGACGAGACCAACTGGTTCTTGGCCTCGGCCCGCAGGGCCGAACCGAATCGTTTCTCGACCAGGGACGAGGGAACGCGGCCGCGCCGGAAACCCGGCACCTGAGCGTCCGCCGCGATCGCGTGCAGCGACTCCTTCAGCTTCGCGCTCACGCTCGACGCGGGGATACGGATGGAGATTCTCTTGCGGCACGGTCCCGCGTCGCTGATCTTCACGTCGTTGGGGGCGTGGCCGGTTTGGGTCTGCGACATCGAACTGCTCCGCTCTCGCCGCACGCTGATCGCGCCGGCGGTTACTCGTCGGTCTCCAGCCGTCCCGCGACGGCGAACAATCCTCTCCCGGATCGGTCATGAAGTGTACGCCGCGAAGAGCCGGCTTCAAGGTACCTTCATGATTCACGGTTCCCTCCCCGTCCTCCTCAAGGAGCCCGCGATGCCCTGGCTCGGAATTGACATCGGTGGCACGTCGGTCAAGGCCGCCCTGCTCGATTCGCAGTGGGATCCATCGCCGAGGGCCACGGGCCGAAGCGCGGAATACGCACGTCCGGATCGCGAGACGCTCCACAACGCTCTGGTGCAGGCCGGCCGCGCTGCCCTGGAAGGTGCCGGTTTCAGCGACGGTGCCATCGAGGGCGTCGGACTCTGCCTGCCGGGTCTCTTGGACGACGCGAAGCAACGCGTGTTGGTCTCGGCCAATCTTCCGGGTCTGCAGGGCCTTGAGATCGCACCGTTCCTGCAGGCCGCGCTCGCTGAGATGGCGGTGACGCGCCCGCAGTCGCTCCGTCCCACGGTTGCGAGCGATGCTCACGCCGCGGCTCGCGATTTCTGGTGTCTCACCCGAGCCCAGTCGGGGGAGGAGATGGCGAGATCCCGGTTGCTCGTTCTGGCGCTGGGGACGGGAGTGGGGGCCTGCGTGCTCGACGACGGCGAGCCGCTCTTGGTCTCGGGCGGCGGGCCGGGTCACCTGGGGCAGGTCGATGTCTCGTGGGAAGACACGCACGCCGCGTCGACCAATTCCGTGCCCCTTGGTCCCGACGGCGGTCGGGGAGGCCTTGAGGGGTATCTTGGGGTGCCCGCGCTCCGGGCAAGGTACGGCACGGACTTTGTGAACTCGATGAAGAACTGGACCACATCCGACCCACCGGTGCGTGCGCTCGTGCGGGTGCTGCGGATCGCCCATGCGGTCTATCGCCCACAGCGGGTCGCGCTGGTGGGCTTTGTGGGCGTGTCGCTTCGTCACCTGGGTGGAGAGATCCGTTCGTGCGTCGATCGGGAACTGACGCGGGTGGCTCGTTCCGGGTGGACGCTCGAGTTTGGGCACACGTCCTTTCACGCCGCCGGCGGTGCGGCGCGGCTCGCGGCCCGGTCGGCGGGAAGTCCGTGAGATTATCGGTCGCACGACTGGTGCGGCCGCTTCGATCGAGCGAGATTTCTACGGCCGGTCGCGTCAGGCCCTTCACGCTGAGGCGTTTTCCGTGTACATTGGAAGAGGTGCTCGTTCGGGCACGCCGTGGCCGCGCCGATGGATTCGGCTGCCACAATTTGAAAGGGAGATGTGTATGAAGCTGTCGAATGTTCTGGTTCTCGCGACGCTCGCGGGCGTTGCCTGCGTCTCAGCTCAAGCCGCCTACGCCCCGAAACTGGTGCTCAAGCGGCTGCCCTTCAATCCGAGCCTCTCGGAGTACACCTCGAACAACACGAGCCCATTCTGGATCGGCAACAACCCCAGCGCGGTGACGATCTACGGCCAGCGCGTGTACGTCGCGGGCGCGAACACGACCGGCGCCAACGGCCCGATCGGCATGACGATCATCGAGAACGTCTACGACCAGAACGACGGCCGTTACGTCGCTCCGGCCCCGAGCTACGCCCGCTTTGACACCGACGTGCCCGCCGCGGACAAGCCCTCGTGGCCCCAGCAGCGCTTCTATGTCGGCATGAACTTCTCGCCCGAGACGTCGAACCCGAGCAGCAACTCGCTGACCGTCGCGAATCTCGTTCTCGGGGCCGACGGCGGCGGCACAGTGGCTGCTGGCCTGATGACCTTCGCCATCGCTGACAGCAGCGTGAGCCTGGCTCCGGTCGGCAGCATCGCCGCGGGCGTGGTGCGCACGACGACGGTGGCGTTCGATCGCGGCGCGCTCGGTACCGGCTTCGCAGACATTGACCCGGGCCTCGCCGGCGCGACCGGCGTCGCTGTCATGCCCTTCAGCAGCAGCGGACCGCGCAGCTACAGCACCGACGGAACGCTCTCGCCCGTGTACTTCAACGGCGAAGTGATCATGCGTGCGGGCGGCTCGACCTCGGGCTCGCTCTATCGCGTGCTCGACATCGACCGCGATCTTTTCGTCGCCCGCGCCGGTGCGGCCATCTACATCTCCAAGCGCGACACCTCGTCCGCAGCCCCCAGCAACGCCTGGACGGTGCAGTCGACGATCGCGCTGGATGGCGGCACGACCCCCGGCGACACGCAGGCGTTCACCAACTTCCACAACGCCGCCATCCTGCGCGGCGCTCCGGGCGGCCCCAACCGCGTCTTCATCTACAACGACCAGTTCAACGGCACTGCCGCGAACTTCTCGTCGGTCATCCGTTTCCGTGACGAAACTGGCGCGTTGATCGACGTGCCCGTCCTTGATCTCGACGGCGTGACGCCCTTCGCCATTCCCGCCAACGGCCGCATCAACCCCAGCGAGGTCACCGCAGCCGGCACCGCCTACGCGATGGGTTGGGACTCGGTCAACAAGCGTCTGGCCCTCACGAACTTCTCCAACCGCGCCCTGCTGGTCTTTGGCGCAACGACCGACTGCCCCTTCGACCTCAACAGCGACGGCCTGGTTGACAACACCGACTTCGTCGAGTTTGCCAATCAGTACAACAACTTCTTCGCCCCCGGCGGCCCGCTGACCGGCGCTGACTCCAACGCCGACGGCGTCGTGGACAACACCGACTTCGTCGCCTTCGCCTCGTCCTACAACGACTTCCTCTGCCCCGGCAACGAGTAAGTCTCGCGAACACGGACGATTCGCATAGCCACAACTCCCAAGGCCTCGCGCTGACGCGCGGGGCCTTTTTCATTGGCCGAGGACCGTCGCAAGCCGGTCAGACGTCGTCTCGCACGCGTCGATGCGCACGCTCGCCCGTCTGATGCTCGTACCAGGCCGCCTCCGCGAGGTCGGCGATCAGCGGCGTCGCGATCTCGTCGTACTGATAGTCGTCGTTGTTGAGAACCTCGTCGGGCGAGACGAACAGCGTGACGCTGAGGGCAAGCCCACCCGGACAAGCCGGATCGGTCAGCACCGCCGCGTCGGTGACGAAGCCGTACGCCCAGCCGAGCTTGTTCATGACGCGGACATTGCCGACTCGGCGCAGCCCGGGCAGCATGGGCTTGCAGTACGCGTCGGGATAGGTCTTCGGGCTGTAGACCGGGTTGTGCGATTGGCCCGGCGTCAGCGACATGGTGTCGGCAAGCCAGGCGATCTCATGAGCATCGATGCCGTGCAGCGATCGTCCGGCCCGGGCGGCGCGATGGATGTCGATCACCAGTCCGTGCAGGTCCACGAGCCGCAGGCGGTTCTTGCTTCGAAAGTCCATCGGCTCGTCGATCCGCACGCCGTCCCGATAGTGCGCCACGCCCACGGGGCACGGCGAGCGAGGTGGCGGCTCTCGGCCAGTCCGGGCCGGCAGTGTGAGCGTGCGACCGGGAAGAAGTGCCTCGATGCGCGGCGTGCGTCGCTGCTCGTCTGCCGGACGTGTGTCATCAAGCCTGTGGACGATCGCCGCGTCGTGAAAGCCGATCTCGCCCAACAGCCGTTGCGTCTCGTCGAAGCCGATGAACCCAAAGATTCGGTTGTGCGGCTCGTTCTCGGAGATGATGAGCGCCCGCCGGATGCAGTGACGCAGAGTGAGCGCGTTGCCCTCGATGTTGGTCTCGTCCCGATCCACGACGCCGCGATGCTCGTCGTGAACACGCAGAGGCGTATCGAGCGAAAAGCCCTGCCACATCTCGTCACGCTGCAGCTCGGCGACGCGCTTCATCGCCAGCACCGCCGCGACAAGCTTGACGGTGCTGGCCGGATAGAAGTAGTCCGCGTCGGGCCGGAAGAGTTCGGGCGCTTGGGGCGGGGCGTCGTTGACGGGAAGGCGCGAGAGGCAGATCTGCAGTCTGCGTGCCGCGGGAGCGGCGAAGACCGAGCCCCAGCGTGCGGAGAGTCGCTCCAGCACGCGGTCGAGCAGGCGTGTGAGGGAGGGCGGTGCCACGTCGTGCCGCTGCGGGAGGCGTCCTTCAGGGCGAGGTGGAAGGGTTGGCGCGGGGCCGCGGAACCTCGACATCCCACGGGCCGATCATCGCGGGCCGGGGATCGGCGGGTGCATCGACCGTGCCGCTGACGAGCCGGAGCGGGCCGGGCGAGGCGTCGGTGCGGGATGCCTTCGGTGCGACGGCGGCGTGGGCCGCTGCGCGGGACGGATCGATGCGCTCCTCACTCATGGCCTCCCGCAGCGACTCGAGCAGGCGGTCGATCTGCTCGCCCGTGTGCGATGCGTTGACGGTGAGACGGAAGTATCGATCAGCCGGCCCGCCCGGATAGGAGATCAGCGGCGCCAGGATGCCGGCGTCCCGCATGCGCTGGTGTACGCGCTCCATCGCGGGGACATCGGCGACGATGAAGGTGAAGATCGGCGCCGGTGTCGGTGCGGCGTTGATCCCGAGGGAGGCAAGGCCGCGACGAAGCCGATCGGCGTTCGCCCGCAGTCGCTGGATCAGGACCGGCTCACGCTCGACGGTTCGCAGCGCTTCGCGGGCGCCCTCGATGATCGCCGGGGGACAGGGCGTTGTGCCGCGATAGACGCTGGCGATGTCCTGCGCGAGCTGCACGATACTCGAGGCCCCCGCGACGCAGCCGCCGTAGCAGCCCAGGCCCTTGGCGAGCGTCGTTGTGACAATGACGCGTGGATCGAGAGGTCGCCCGGGACCGGAAAGGCCGTGGTGGTCCGCGGTCCCGCGGCCGCTGCGTCCGAGCACGCAGAACCCGTGACAGTCGTCGATCACAAGAAGCGACTTGCCCTGCGGCAGAGCTTCGAGCAGGCTGCGAGCGGGCGCGACCGAACCATCGGCCGCGAAGACACCGTCGGTGAGGATCACCACGCCCTCGGTGCTGTACTGCTGCGCCAGCGAGGCGGCGCCGCGGACATCCAGATGCGGATACGCGATGACGCGAAGGCCCGCCGCTGCGACGGCATGGGAGACACTGCGGTGGCACTTCTCGTCCGTGATGGCGACGCGAAAGCCCCGTGCGAGCGCCTGTCCGAGCGCCATGTTTGCCGAGTAGCCCTCGGGAGTGACCAGGCACTGCTGCGTCTGAAGGAATCCCGCCAGCTCGGCTTCGAGCAGATCATGCGAGATCGTGTCTCCCGTGGTCTCACGCGAGGCGGTCGTGCTGAGGCCGTAGGTCTCCAGCCCTTCACGCACTGCGCGCAACACGGACGGGTGATGGGCGAGACCAAGGTAATTGCAACCGCCGAACGCGAGCAGGCGACGCCCCTCGACCACGATCTCGCTGGCGCTTGCTGATTCGACGGGAATGCGTGCCATGGGGTGCAGACTTCCGTGAAGCGGTCGCAGACACGCGGCATCAAGCCGTGCCTGTAGGTCTATCGGTTCGGGATCGCTCGGGGGGCGAAGTTGTGCACCATCGGGATCGTCGCCATGGTGTGCAGGCCCGGTGACGCCTCGAGCAGGCGGGGCACGCAGTTGATGGTGATGGCGCTCGTCGCCAGATCGCCGTGGACGCCGCCCTGGATGATCATGTCGATCGGAGGCTCGCCCTCGACCACGACGCGGTCGTACGGATCGATCTGGCCGATCGCGGCCTGGAACTCCAGATGCAGCACGACGCGGTCATCGTGATAGCCGCGAGCCACCTGGCGCACACCGGCCACGCGTCCCTTGGGAACAATGCCCAGCCCGCTCACCATGTCACGCTCCGCGTGAACGGGGGCGATGTCTTCCTCCCAGCGCTCCACCTGCAGCCCGACGTAGTGCGCGATGAAGTGCAGGCTCTCACCCAGTCCGACGTGACGAAGCGTGCCCTCTTTCACGCGTGCGGCAAACTGGTCGTCATCCAGCCCCACGCCGATCTTCTTCTGGAAAGGAATCCGCCGGCTCGACGCGTCCTGGATGCGATAGCAGCCGATCGCCTTGACGCTACGGCAGACGCCCGTGGCAAAGACCGGCAGCGCGTCCATCAGGTACCCGGGGTTCACGCCTGTGCCCAGAAGCCGCCCGCCCGTCTTGAGCGCGAGCGCGTGCAGTTTCTCCGCAATCGACTTGTGGCGCAGCCAGGGGAACAGCAACTCTTCGCAGGTGCTGACGACAGCCTTGCCGCGTTCCAGCAATGCGCGGAACGTCGGTTCGCACGCCGCCAGATCGGAGCTGGTCGTCACGATGACGGCATCGACAGAGTCCCACGAGCCGATCGCCTCAAGCGAGGGCACCACCGTCAGATCGTTCGGTGCGCCCGGAACGATCCTGGAGAGCGGTTGTCCGGCGATCTGAGGGCTCACGTCCACAGCGCCGACGATCTGAAAGGCCCGGCGTTCGACGATTTCGCCCAGGATCTTGATCCCCAGCGGCCCCAGTCCGACGTGCACGATCCGCTGCATAGTCATCCTCTCGAAGCAACTCGCGGCACAACTCAACCCAAGGTCACTGTAGTCCGAGCTCTCCGCCCGGTGACCATCACGCGACAGGATCCAAGGCCCGATCGAGCCGATCGTGGGATCGGCTGAGCAGGCCTTCGGCGGCTTGCCGATCGAGTCGGCGGACATGCATCACGACCGCGGTCTTGACACGACCGCCGGCGCTGTCCAGCAGGCGCAGTGCGTCGGCGCGGGAAAGATCGGTCAGCGTGCTCACGATCCTTGCCGCCCGATCACGAAGCTTGTCGTTCGTCGCCCGAAGGTCGACCATCAGATTCTGGTACACGCGTCCGGAGCGAACCATGATCGTCGTCGAGATGATGTTCAGGGCCATCTTGGTCGCCGACCCGGCCTTGAGACGCGTCGAGCCCGTCAACACCTCCGGACCGGTCTCCAGCACGATCAGATGGTCCGCGTGCGGCGGATGCGCGATCGGCGAGCAGCAGAGCATCGCCGTCAGCGGTGCCGCGTTCGGCGCACGCTGCGTTTTGCAGAACTCGAACGCTCCAAGGACATACGGCGTGGTGCCGCCCGCGGCGATGCCGATGACCGTGTCGCGATCGTCCAGGCGAAGTGCCTCGAGTTCGGTCCAACAGCCACGCGGGTCATCCTCCTTGATCTCGCTGCTGCGACGCAGAGCCGAGTCGCCTCCGGCGATCAGACCAATGATCCGCCCCGGCTCAATCTGAAACGTCGGCGGCGCCTCCGACGCATCCAGCACGCCCAGACGGCCCGATGTGCCGGCACCGAGATAGATCAGTCGGCCTCCGCGGCCAAACCCGGCTTCCGCCCGCTCGATCAGCGAGGCGATCGAGCGAGAGGCCTTCGCGATCGCGTCGATGACCGACTGGTCCTCGCGGTTCATCAACTCGACGCACTCGAGAGCCGACAGCCGGTGCAGATTCGCGCTGCGCGGGTTGCGTTGCTCGGTGAGAATGTGCGAGCGATCCGGCGGCACGCCGCCGGCGGGCAGAGTGGAACTCATCGGTGTGTCTCCTGGCTGAGCGTGGGTCGGCACCAGCATCCGGCGAGTGGCGCGGGCGACGACACTCCGGTGATTGAAGGGAGCGAGATCGAAACGCCGTCCTCGCACAGCGCGCCCAGCACGCCGAACTCAAGCGCCTCACGCGACGCGCCGGAAAGCCCCAGAGCGTCGAGATCAGTGAGTGTCGCGGTCGGTGATCGTCGCTGCAGGTACCGCCGGATCGCGCCGGTCAGCGCAAGGTTTCGCGCGCCGCCCCCGGCCAGCGCGACGACAGAGGCGTCTGGAAGGCGAGCCGCTAGGAAGGCGCCGATCGCGTCGCACGCCGTTGCGCACGCATCGACGGGCTGCAGTCCCTGGGCGTGCGTGTCAAGCCAACCGAAGGCCTCGTCGCCGCTCCCGAGGCTTCGCCCGGTGCCGGTGCGTTCGAGGTGAAGAAGCAGCGCGTCGCGGGCGTCGGCGTGGATCTGTCCGCGCAGCGCCTGCGTGCCGTTCGGGTCAAACGCCATGCCCAGGCGCGTTCGTGCGAGCCGATCGAGCAGCTGATTGCAGACGCAGAGGTCTCCGCCACGGACCTGTGTGAGGCCCTCTTCGACCGAGACGCCGGCCCTGGGCAGCCACGTGAAGTTCGCAAAGCCGCCGAGGTTCACGACCGCAACCGGCCCTCCCGCGCACGAATCGCGCAGCAGAAGATAATCGGCGATCGGCGTGATCGGAGCGCCCTGCCCCCCGTGCGCAAGGTCCGCGCCGCGAAGGTCAAAGACGACCGGCGAACCCAAGGCACGCACAATCGGCCAGGGGTTCAGGACTTGCCAGCTCAGCGGGGGCGCGTGAAAAACGGTCTGCCCATGGACGCAGATCAGATCAACGCGGAGGTGTGTCAGCTTGGTGACCAGCGATCGGATCACGTCGACGTGCAGCAAGGCGAACTGGTGCGAAACGTCGGCCACTTCTGACGCACGCATCGCGCCGCCATCTGCAAGGAGACGGAGGCGGTCCGCGAGCGACCCCAGGGGCTTGCTCGACGTCCCCAGCAGTCGGCACCGCATCCCAAGGCCCCGCCCAACCACCTCGACCAACGCCGCATCGATCGCGTCGAGGCTCGTGCCCGACATGCATCCCACCACAAGCCGCCGGCACGTCCCGCTCGCGGTGCTTCCTCGCTCTGCGTCGCTCGTCCCAGCCTTAGACATGCGGCAGATCCTCGATCAGACGCTCGTAATGGCCCGCGCTCTGGGAGAGCCCTCCGGGGCGTGAGCGGAGCATCCAGAGCCTGCGGTGCTCCGCGGGCACGTCGCCAAGGCGAGCCCGCAGCAGGCCGGCGTCCTGCGACAGCAGCCCGCGCCGGGCAAGCGCACGCTCAAGAAGCGCGGTGGCCGTGCGTGCGGTGTGCGTCAACTCATCGCGGACCAACTTCGACGCGGCAGCCGGGACGCGGCTCTCGCACTCACGCGCACGTGCCACGGCCTCACGCCACTCTGCAGCCCTGCCCGGCTGATGGCCGTCGGCCCACGGGAGAGTCGAGTCCTGAAGGAGAGCGGAAGCGTTCTTGAGCGGCTTGGTCAGGCCCTCAGGCGTGGCGTGGAAGGCGCGACGGACGTCGACGTCGCAGTCGCCGATCGCCTCGAGCCACAGGGCCGTGTGGCCGCTGGAATCTCCGAAGATCTGGAACGACTCCGCGCCTAGATGCGGTCCTCTGGCTTCACCGGTCCACGCGCCCGACAGGCCGTCGGCCAGCGCATGCAGCGAGACTGGCCACTGCTGACGATGGCCCAGATCGCCCCAGTCGCACATGAGCAGGCCGGAAGCCTGGTGGCGTCGGCCCGCCGCGAGCGCGACGTCGATGTTCCCGCGTCGTTCCGTGCTGCGGCCGATCACACTGCGCCAGGCGCTCGTGCCCGGGCACACCCAGAACTCTCGCCCCGCTCCATTCAGCGTGCGACCCCAGCGGTCAAAGTCCGAGTCTGGCTCGTATCCCCACGCCAGCGCGAGAAGGTCCGGCGCAATGCGGCCGATCTCTTGCGGGTGTGAGAGCGCGATGTCGGCCCAGAACATCGGCTTGAATCCGTGGCGACGCACCTCGCCCAGCACTTGATCCACAAAGTCAAAGTACACGCTCGCCCCGCCTCGCTCGCGCACCGCCGTTTCGCTGCGTCCCTGGCCGACGTCGAACGTCTCGTCGCAGTTGATGTTCACCATCCTGCTCGAGAAGTGGGGGAGCAACTGACCAAGCATGTCACGCACCAGATCGATGCTGCGTGGGTCGATCGGGCACAGGCTGAACGGTCCCGGCCGCGGCCACTCCATGAACTTCCACACCTTCTCCAGCGAGTCGATCTCGGCCAGCGGCATGTATCGCGGCCTTTTGAGCCACGCAGCGAGGTGGCCAAAGCAGTTCTGATTCGCCGCCAACGTGATCCCCAGCTCGCGGCACCAACCGTCGAGCGTCCGGTACTCGTCGCCCGTCATCGGCGAAGCATCACGCCACACCTCCTCATGCCCGGCATACGCGAAGGTGTGCTCCGTGTACAACTGCAGGTGGTTCGCCTTGAGCAGCGCGAGCGTGTCGACGATCTCGCGCAGATGCTCCATCGTCGGCACGCGGTCGCGCGAAATGTCGAGCATCACGCCGCGGGTGGCCATCGCCGGCTCATCCCCCAGGCACAGCGAAGGCATGGAGAGTCCATACTGCCGCAGCAGTTGCACCAGCGTCGCGCCCGCGTGCCGCAGGCCCTCTGGCGTCGCCGCACGCAGTGTCACCGCGGCGCCGGCATCTTTGGCGATGTCGATCGCGTACCCCTGAGGCGATCGCCCGTCGGACGCCAGCCCGCGGTCGAGCGACGCACGCACCGTCGGCGACTCGCTCGTCCAGGACACGTTCGCCAGCAATTCGCTCAGACTCGAAGCGCCCGCGGTCCGTGTCGATTCCAGGCGCGCCGCGGCCAGCAGCAGCGGCTCGATGACCGATCGCCACGGCCCGGCGTCGATGCGAAGTCCCGCAAGCGACACCCGGTCGCCGGTGCGGCGGATATCCAACGCTTTGGGGATCAGGAGAGGAGCGTGCGTGCGGAGTTGATCGATCGTCGACATGCGATGCATCATTGTCCGACCCGCGACACCTCCGCCCCGGCTCTGGCAGCGCGCGGGGCGCCCATGATGCAGGTCACAAAGGCCAGTGAGGTACCAAGAACCAGCGCCCAGGGCCACGCGATGATCGCTCGGCCCAGCGACTCCAGACCCACGAGCGGCGCCCACCACGCCCGCGCCCACGGTTGCATCGCCAGCACGACGAGGAAGCCGACCAGCAGTGCGGCGATCACACTTTCGCGATTGCCGCGCTTGGTAAAGAGTGCGCACAGGAACACCGCGAGCAGTCCCGCGTACGCGAAGGTCATGACCCCCAAGGCAAAGGAGATCAGCGTCTCGCCGCTGCCCTTCTGCCATTGCACGCACAGCGCGGCAAACGCGCCGAGCACGATGCCCCAGCCCACAACAGCCCAGCGGCCGACGGCCAGGTAATGCCGGTCATCGCGTCCCGGCCGAGCGCGCTGATACACATCGTTGACAAAGGTGGCGCCCATCGCGTTGAGCGCTGAGTTGAACGATCCCAGCCCTGCCGCAAACAGACCGGCCATCATCACCCCCGCCATCCCGCTGGGCATGTGCTCAAGGATGAAGCGCACGAAGACCTCGCCCGATTTCTCGGGCGGCGTTCCCGGTGCTCCGCCCATCAGATCCGGTCGCGTGTAGAAGACCCAGAGCAGAAGGCCGATGCACAGGAAAAGCAGCTGCATCGGCAGGTTGAGCACGATCGCGACGATGACCGACTGACTCCCCTTGAGGGCCGACTTGCACGTCAGCATGCGCTGCGCTAGGTCGTGGTCGGTGCCGTAGGAGGCGACGCCGAGAAGGACGAAGCCCGTGACGGCGGTCAGGAACGTGTAGACGACCTGAGGGTCACCGCCGAAGCGCAGCACGGTGAGCTTGGGGCTGCCGTCGGGAGAGGTGGCGCTGCGCAGGGCCGCGTAGATGTCTGTGAACGGTGCAGGGATCTTCCAAAGCAGCACCCCGATCGCCGCCGCTGCCGCCCCGACGAAGATGGCCGCCTGGATCACGTCGGTGTAGATGATGCTCCGAATCCCGCCGACGAGTGTGTAGAAGATGCCCACGAGGGTCAGGGCCGCGATCGCGCTGTAGAGCTGCCAGTCCTGCGTCTCATGGAAGAGAATCAAGGAGAGCGGAATGGCGGCCATGTACAGACGCGAACCGCTCGCCAGCACCCGCCCGATCATGAACATCCAGCTGCTCGCCTGCTTGGCCTCGTGTCCGAAGCGGATCTCGAGCAGGTCGTACACCGTCGTGACGTTGGCCTTGTAGAACGCGGGGATGAAGAAGAAGGCGACGATCAGCACCGCGATCACGCCGCCCAGATTGGTCGAGAGATAGGTGAGGTTGCGTGCGTATCCCTCCTCGGGGCTGCCGATGAAGGTCGCCGCGGAGGTGGATGTTGCGAGCACGCTGATGGCGACCGCCCACATCGGCATCTGCCGATTGGCAAGGAAATACTCCTTGGCGCCGGCAAGCTCCTTGCGGCTGAACCACCATCCCGTGACAGCCAGCAAGACGAAATAGCCCCCGAGCACGACCCAGTCGAGCATCGAGAAATCAGTCTTCGCGAGGATCAGCATCCGTGCCCTGCTCCCAGGAGAGCGGCACGGAAGGGTGCCGCGGGAGGCCGAGGATACACGATTCGCCGCGACCTCTCAGCGCACGCCGCGCGGGGCCGGGCCGTCCGACGTCGTGGTCTGGTCGGGACCGCCGCGACCGGTGCCAGACAAAAAAGAAAAAACTCGCACGCGTTTTCCGCCACGGGCGAGTCATAGGAGGAGAGAGACAAGAACTTGTCGAGATCGGGCCGTTTCCAACCCTTTCTCAGTAAACCCGGCTACTGGTTTCCGCCCGCAGCCGAGTCATAGGAGGAGAGAGACAAGACACCTCAAACATGCCACGCGTTCGCGGAAGTGCCAACCGTTTGGGAAGTTTTTTTCGTTTGGAGGGCTTGGGACGGCGCAAGTGCCTGTAAGAAAGCCGCTTGCGTTGATATTCTGGGACGCGAAAACGAACGCTCCGCACGATTGCATAGAGGCAGCGACAGGTTCGCTGGCTGCGCGGAGGGAGGGTGGGGGGCGAGGAACGCCGTGGACGGCACCATGGCGAATCACGCCGGGGGCGGGATCAAGTTATCGGACTGCTCGGGCGTACAGCGACTCGCAGAAGTCCCAGTTCACCACGTTGAGAAACGCGTTGACGTAGTCCGCACGCTTGTTTTGGTACCTGAGGTAGTACGCGTGCTCCCAGACGTCGACCCCCAGCACCGGTTGGGCGCCCGTCACCCAAAGGTCCTGCTGCTTCTCCTGCTGAATCACCAGCAACTGCTTCGACCACGGCTCGACCGCGATCCACGCCCAGCCGCTGCCCTCGACGCTCACCGCTGTCGACCGGAACTGCGCAACCAACTGCTCGAATGTGCCGAACGACGCCGCGATCGCACGAGCCAGGGGCCCACCCGGTGTGGGACCCGGCACCGGACCCGTGACGGGGCGACCAGTTGGAGCCATCATGTTCCAGAAGAGCGTGTGGTTGATGTGGCCGCCGAGGTGGAACGAAAGCTGGTTGGCCCAGTGCTTGACAAGCCCGGGGTCGCCGCCCGCGGCTCGGATCCGCGCGAGTTCCGAGAGAGCCTTGTTCGCCCCGCTGACATACGCCGCGTGATGGCGTCCGTGATGGATCTCCATCGTCCGTGCGTCGATGTGCGGCTCGAGGGCGTCAGCGGCGTACGGCAGAGGAGGCAACACGAACTGCCCGAGCGCCTCGTCGAAGAGCCCGAGATCAGCCGGCGGCGTCCGGCCGGCTGGTGCCGCGGGTGGCGGCTGCGGGTCACGGCGAGGCGGGGCATTGGGTGTCGTGATCGAGGGGGGTGGCGATTTGGCGAAGGAAGGCATCGCCAACGCTGCGAGACCCAAGGTGGCGAGCACTTCGCGGCGGTCCAGCGAGCTTGATGATTTGAGCATGAAGGGCCTCCTGCGCGAAGACGCGGCGACGGCTCTACCGCCGAAGGCGGCGCCGGCTGCACTCTGCCGGCGGGTGCATCCCACTGTACAGCACGAGTACCGTCCGCGAGCGATCGCCCACGGAGCAAGAGCCCGAAAAAAAGACCGGCCCGCCGAGTGTTGCGGCGGGCCGGGCGAGAAACGGCACGAGGCGTGACGCCCACTCTTCAGCGGGCCTTGGGCTGAGTGACAGCCTCCATCACACGCTCCAAGTTGAAGCTTCCCGGCTTCTGGCGCGGCGGGAACTCGCGGAAGCTCTGCAGCCACTGCCCGACGTACGCACCCGCCGGAGCGATGAGGAACATGCGGTCCATGTACCAGCGCTGATACCCCATCGCGTTCTCGTGCTCGGCACGCTCGAACGGATCCATGCGGAGGTTCGTGATCAGCGGCGCCCGCAGCTCGACGAACGGCTGCTGCCACACCTTCAGGCCCTCGGCCTCCTGCATCAGGAAGGTGATCTTCCAGTTGCCGTAGCGCAGGGCCGCGACGCTGCCGTCGTCAGTCCAATAGATGAACTCGTTGCGCGGCCAGGCGCTCTCGCCTCGCAGGGCCGGGCCGAGGTCGTAGCCGTCGAGATGCACCTTGTACGTGCGATCGCCCATCGCGCGGCCCTTGAGCAGATCCTGCTTCACGGTCGCGTCACCGGCCGCTGCGGCGAAGGTGACCAGCATGTCTTCGTGCGACGCGATGTCGTTGATGACCGTGCCGGGCTTGATGGTGCCGGGCCAGCGGATCACGCAGGGCACGCGATAGCCGCCTTCCCAGTTCGTGTTCTTTTCGCCGCGGAACATTGTCGTGCCGCCGTCGGGCCAGGTGAACGTCTCGGCGCCGTTGTCGGTCGAGTACATCACGATCGTGTTGTCGTCGAGTCCGAGCGACTTGAGCTTGTCGAGCACCTGTCCGACGTGTCCGTCGTGCTCGACCATGCCGTCGGCGTAGATGCCAAGGCCGGTCTTGCCGTCCGACTCGGGCTTGAGGTGGGTGAAGACGTGCATGCGGGTGGAGTTCCACCAAAGGAAGAAGGGCTTCTTGGCCTTGGCCGCACGCTCCATGAAGTCGAGCGCTTTGGCGGTCACTTCCTCGTCGATCGTCTCCATCCGCTTGCGAGTGAGCGGGCCGGTGTCGGTGATGCGGCCATCGGCGAAGGAGTGAATGACGCCCCGGGGTCCGAAGCGCTTCTTGAACTCGGGGTCCTTGGGATAGTCCGGGTTCTCCGGCTCTTCCTCGGCGTTGAGGTGGTAGAGGTTCCCGAAGAACTCATCGAACCCGTGCGCCGTCGGCAGCATGTCGTCGCGGTCGCCGAGGTGGTTCTTGCCGAACTGTCCGGTCATGTAGCCATTGGCGCGGAGGACCGTCGCGATCGTCGGGTCTTCCTTCTTCATGCCCTCGGGCGCGCCCGGAAGGCCGACCTTGGTGAGGCCCGTGCGGATCGGCGACTGACCGGTGATGAACGCCGCACGCCCCGCGGTGCACGACTGCTGGCCGTACCAGTCGGTGAAGAGCGCACCCTCCTTGGCGATGCGATCGATGTTGGGCGTCCTGTAGCCCATCATGCCCATGTTGTACGCGCTGATGTTGAACTGACCGATGTCATCGCCCCAGATGACCAGAATGTTGGGCTGCTTGCTTTGTGCTTGTGCGCTGTGCGCGATGCACAGGGCGATCAGGCAGACCAGGGCCGTGATGGATCGATACATCGAGTCCTCCTTCAGTTGTGAAAGTCCCGTGCGTGCTGCTGCGTGCGGGGAGCATACACGTTTGTGGCGCTCTGTGCGGATGGCGGAATCACGTCGGGAGAGACTGCCCGCTCGGATGCACGTCTGCCCGGGCGGACGGGAGACGCGTCCATCATGGGACCCCCGATCGATCGTGACGAAACCGTCACTTGGGAAACAGGAACGTCACCGCGAAACGCAGTCCCCATTCCGGCCCCGCGGCGGGCGACTCGGCGTAGTAACGGACGCCGACCGTGAACTGGATCGGCTGGCTTCCGAACACAACGAGCTGCGCCAGCGTGAGATTGACCGGAACGGTCCAGCGATCGGAGGACCAGTCGTAACTCGATTCGGTGTTGAGGCCGAGCGTGGTGGCGCTGGGCCACGTGTACGAGAGAAACGGCTGCAGAAACGTCGTGTTGACCTGTTCGTGATCAGCGCTGTTGGTGACAGACCAGAGGTGGTTGGCCAGAGCGCCGTACGTCCATCCCTTGGTCTGGCGAAGAGCGACGGCGGTGGGGCCGAAGCCAAGGCTTTCGCTCCGGAGCCGAGGCTCGGTTCCGGTCGGCCACAGAGCGACAGGACCGACTCCCAGGATCCAGCCGCCGACAGGCTCCTTGGGCGAAAAGAAGAACGACTGCACGGTGTCGCCCAGCCCGAAATCACTGTCCACGCCGTCGGCCGTCGATTCCTGATAGATGATCGGCACGATGGTGCGGACGATGAGATTCCAGTTCTCTGTGAGCGTGAGTGGCACCACCGGCTGCACGTTGAGCGTGAACCGGCCGCCGTCGTTTGGGCCGAAGCCCTCGTCGTAGTTGAACTGGAAGGGAACACTGATCAGATCGGCAACCGGGTTGGACAACTTCTTGGCGAGTTCACTGGAATCGCTCGGCGCTGCGGGCGGCTTTCCTCCCGCGTCTTGCAACGCCGCGAAGAGACGAAACGGCCCAAGTTGGCTCTCCAGCGAGACCGGGACCTGAGCGACGGCCGTCGAGCCGATCGCCATCGTTCCAAGGAGCCACAACAATTCGACTCGGTCGCGGAGGCAACGTCGACTGGCAAGCATGGGCTTTAGTCCTTTGCTTGATCTACTTCTGCTCAACCTTCACTCGGACGATCCGTCCAGTGAAGCTGTTGTTGCCCTGCTTGTAGTCCGGGGAGACGTTGGTCTCGGCGTCGAGGCCGACGTCCACGCCTTCGTCAGCCGAGAACATGAAGGGCTGGGTCTTGGGAACCTGAGCCTCCGCGACCACCGATCCGTTGACACGCAGGATCGACTTGCCGCCGGCGCCGGGCTTGGGCGAGTCGGGAATGAACTCGTACTGGATCGTGTGCTTGCCCGCGGGCAGGGCCGCACCGGCGCCGATATTCGTGCGCTCGATGCCGAAGAAGTTGTACTCGTATCGCGCGACGCCGTCCTTCATGTACATCGTCCAGCCGCCGAAGTAGCCGGCCTGGGCGATGATGACGCCGTTGGTCTTGCTGTCGCTCAGTTCGACGTCCGCGGTCACCATGTGGTGCACGCCCTTGACGTTGATGAACGCGTTCTCCATGATGCCGGTCATGCCCGGGTAGACCGTCATCGACTTGCGGCCTCCAAGCAGATCGGGCCGGCCCGCGACGGCGGGGATCATGCGCTCCGAGCGACGGTCGTCGATGGGCAGCACGTGATTGCGGATCGCCTCACGGGTGAAGACCTCCTGCAGTTCCTTGAGCTTCTCGGGCATCTTCGCCGCCAGGTTGTTGGCCTGGCTGAAGTCCTGCTCGACGTGGTAGAGTTCCCAAACGTCTTTGTCCAGCGCAGGCAGGTTCGCGCCGAGCACCCACGGGATCGAGTGGCGCGTGCAGGCCACCCAGCCTTCGTGGTAGATGCCGCGGTTGCCGAACATCTCGAAGTACTGCGTGGTGCGCCGACCCGCGGCCTTCGGGTCCGACGTCGAGTAGAGCATCGAGACGCCGTCCATCGGGCGCTGCGGGACGCCGTTGACCATCTTGGGGTGCGGGATCCCGGCCGCCTCGAGCACGGTCGGCGCGACGTCGATGACGTGATGGAACTGGGCCCGGATCGAGCCGTTGCCCTTGATGCCGGCTGGCCAGTGCATGACCATGCCGTTGCGCGTGCCGCCGAAGTGGCTGGCGACCTGCTTGGTCCACTGGAAGGGTGTGTTGCACGCCCAGGCCCAGCCGATGGCAAAGTGCGGGAAGGTGGTGGGGCCGCCCCAGTCATCGATGTGCGGCATCATCTGCTCGGCCTTACCGACGATGCCGTTGAGGGCCATCATCTCGTTGTACGAGCCCTCGGGGCCGCCTTCGGCGCTGGCGCCGTTGTCGCCGACGATGTAGAAGAAGAGCGTGTTTTCGAGCTCGCCGATCTCTTCGAGCTGGCGGACGAGGCGTCCGACCTCGGCGTCGGTGTGTTCGGCGAAGCCGGCGAAGGTCTCCATCTGGCGCTCGAACAGCCGACGCTGCTCGGGCGTGGTGTCGTCCCAGGCCGGGATCTCCTTGGGCCGAGGCGTGAGCTGCGTGTTGGGCGGGATGATGCCCGCCTTCTTCTGGCGCTCGAAGGTCTCTTCACGGAGCTTGTCCCAGCCGCCGGCGAATTCGCCCTTGTACTTGGCGATCCACTCCTTGGGCACGTGGTGCGGAGCGTGGGTGGCACCCGGGGCGAAGTACATGTAGAACGGCTTGTCGGGCGTGAGCGACTGCTGGGCGCTGACCCAGTTGATCGCCTGCGTGGTCATGTCGGTGGTGAAGTGGTAGTTGGGCGTGTTGGGCTGCTCGACGCGGGTGACGCCGTCGTAGATGGCCGGGGCCCACTGGTTGGTTTCGCCGCCGATGAAGCCGTAGAACTTGTCGAAGCCCGAGCCCGTCGGCCAGCGGTCGTAGGGGCCGGAGGTTGAGACTTCCCACGGCGGCGTCTCGTGGTACTTCCCGAACGCCGCGGTGCTGTAGCCGTTCATCCGCAGGATGTTCGCGAGGGTCGTGATGGCCAGCGGCCGGATGCCGGTGTTGCCGGGGAAGGCGGTCGCGAGCTCCATGATCGCGCCGGCGTTGTTGGCGTGATGGTTGTGACCGGTCAGCAGCGCGACGCGCGTCGGGCTGCAGAGGGCGGTGGTGTGGAAGCGGTTGTAGCGCAGCCCGCCGCCGGCCATGCGCTCGAGCGTTGGCATGCGGATCGGGCCGCCAAACGCGCTGCTGGCGCCGAAGCCGATGTCGTCGATCAGCACGATCACCACGTTGGGAGCGTTGGCGGGCGGCTTGACCTCAAAGCGCGGCGGAGGCGTTGCCTTGCGGGCATCGAGTTCGGTGATCGGCGTCACCGCCGGCTCGTGCACGGGCAGGACTGTCCGGTCGATCGTGGGCTGGGCCCAGGCCATGCTTCCGGAGACGAGAGCGAACGCGGCACTGGTCAAGCGACTTGCAATCACTTCGAGGACTCCTTGCTGGTGGGCATCGAAACAGGGGGACGTTTGTTTTCACTCGGCGACAGCACGCACCGGAAGCCCAGGTGCTGCAACCCCGTGTCGGGGGGGGCGGCCATGCGGGCGCTGGGGCGGTAGCTGGCGCAGTAGCTGTCGTTGCAGAGGAACGAGCCGCCGCGGTGGACGCGGCTCTCGGGTGCGTGCGGGTTGCGGGGATCGAGCGAGCTCTTGGGGCCTTGGGGATTCTCGATGAGCTTCGACGTGCCGCCGGCTTCGAAGAGGCGGCGGGCGTAGGCGTCGGGGCGATAGAGATCCGAGCACCACTCCCAGACGTTGCCGGCCATGTCGTAAAGGCCGTATCCGTTTGCGGGGAACGACTTCACCGGGGCGGCGAGACGGTGCCCATCTTCTTCGGTGTTCTTGTCCGGGAAGTGGCCCTGCCAGGTGTTGGCATGCTTGGCCTCGATGGGAGCGTTACCCCACACGTTCATCGCGCCGTCGATTCCGCCGCGGGCGGCGAATTCCCATTCCGCTTCGGTGGGCAGGCGCTTGCCGGCCCAGGCGGCGTAGGCGACGGCGTCTTCGTAGGCGATGTGGACGACGGGGTAGTTGTCGAGGCCTTCGATGCTGCTTCCGGGGCCGGAGGGGTGGCGCCAGTTGGCGCCGAGGGTCCAAGACCACCACGCGCTCACGTCGTTGGTGTTGACGGGACGGTTGGGCGGCGTGAAGACCAGCGAGCCGGGTTGGAGCAGCGCTTCGTCGGGCTTGGGTGTGCCGGGCGCGGCCTGCTTCTTGAGTTCTTCCCAATCGATCGGGCGCTCGGCGACGGTCTTGTAGCCGGTGGCGGCGACGAAGGCGGCGAACTGGGCGTTGGTGACCTCGGTCTGGTCCATCCAGAAGCCGTCCACGCGGACGCGGTGCACGGGTGATTCATCGGGACGGGCGAGCGGGTCGGTGCTGCCCATCTTGAACTCGCCGCCGGGGATCCAGACCATGCCGGGTGGTGCGGACGCCGATGCCGATGCGGGTGACGGCGGCGGCTCGTTCGACGTGGTGGGCGCAGAGACGGCGAGGAGCTTCGCGCCGCGGCCTGTTGGTGCGCAGCAAGACGGGGTGGTCTGATCGGAGCCGGGCGCGAGAAGCGCGAGGGCCGCGAGATGAGCGACGACGGACATCGTCGCAGCATAACAAGCTTCGGGACGTCTTGGTGCGGAATAGTGCGCGTCGATATGCTCGGCGGCGTTCGTTGTGCGTGACAGTGAGTTCTGAATTAAGCAAGGCAGGAGGGATGTGCGATGTTCGCCCGCTTCACGATTCTCGTCTTGGCCGTAATTCTGTGCATCACCCCTTGCTCGGGTGCTGCTCCGCTCCCGAGTTGGAATGACGGAGCCGCGAGAGAATCCATCACGAGCTTTGTCGAAGCGGTGACGCGCGAGGGGACGCCCGAGTATGTGCCGCAAGCCGAGCGTGTGGCTGTCTTCGACAATGACGGGACGCTGTGGGCGGAGCAGCCCATGTACTTCCAACTGTTCTTTGCGATCGATCGGGTTCGGGCGCTCGCCCCAGAGCATCCCGAATGGCAGGAACAGGAGCCGTTCAAGTCTGTGCTCGCTGGCGACATGAAGTCCGCGCTGGCCGGAGGTGAGAAGGCGATTCTGCAGCTCGTCGCCGCGACGCACGCCGGGATGACAACCGAGGAGTTCGAACGTCAGGTGAAGGACTGGATCGCGACGGCAAAGCATCCGGAGACGGGGCGGCCGTTCACCGAAATGGTTTATCAGCCGATGCTCGAACTGCTCGCGTACCTCCGCGCCAACGGGTTCAAGATCTTCATCGTCTCCGGGGGCGGGATCGAGTTCATGCGGCCGTGGTGCGAAGCGGTCTACGGCGTCCCGCCGGAGAATGTCATCGGGTCGAGCGCGAAGACCACGCTGGAGTTCCGGGGCGACACGCCGGTGCTCGTGAAGCAGCGGGAGATCAACAGCATCGACGACAAGGCGGAGAAGGCTGTCAACATCAACCTGCACGTCGGGCGGCGTCCGATCGCCGCGTTCGGGAACTCGGACGGCGATCTCGCGATGCTGCAGTGGACCGCCGCGGGCAAAGGGCGGAGGTTGTGCGTGCTCATCCATCACGACGACGCCGAGCGCGAGTGGGCGTACGACCGGAAGTCGCCGATCGGCAGGTTGGACAAAGCGCTCGACGAGGCGCAGCGGCGAGCGTGGACCGTCGTCAGCATGAAGGCCGACTGGAAGTTGATCTTTCCGCCGCTGCCCCTGAAGCCGTAGCGAGAGCCGGTGCGGACTGCGCCGGCGTCACTCAATTTGCCACGCATAATCAACGGACCCGCGGCGAGAGGGCGCGTGCGAAACGCACGGGCGTCTGTGCGCCGCGGGCGTGACGCATGCGGAGTCTTCAAAGCACAACGCCGCGACCTTGCGGTCGCGGCGTTGGATGGTTTCTCAGTTCGTGCTCGTCACATCCGCTCGGTGCAAGCCGGGCTGATGCCGGCGTGTCAGAGGCGATGTTCAGGAGAGACTCAGTTCGTCTCGCCGACCTGCCAGCGCTGGAAGGTCACGATCTTGCCCTTGCCGACGAGGTCCTTGACCTTCTTGGTCGGGTCCATCACGAAGGGCTGCTCGAGCAGCGCGATCTCTTCGAAGAACTTGCGCATGCCGCCCTCGACCATCTTCTCGGCGATTTCCTTGGGCTTGCCAGACTCCATCGCCTGCTCGATGCGGAACTTGCGCTCCTTCTCGACGATCGCGGCGGGAATCTCGCTGGCCGAGACGCCCTGCGGACGCGGAACGGCAGCAACGACGTGCATGCACACCTGGCGCAGGACCTCGAGTGAGATGTCTCCCTCGCCCTGCACGAGGCAGCCGGTCTTGCCGTCGTGATGGACGTAGGTGCCGAACTTCGTCGCGCTATTGCCGGCGAGCTTGTGGCCGCGGGCGTAGGAGCAGTTCTCGCCCGTCGAGATCCGCACCTCGTCCACGGCGGACTTGATGGCCGGGGTCTCGGCGACGGCGCCCGGGGCGGCATCGGCCGCGGAGGTCGCGACCTTGGCCACCATGTTCACGAACTGCTCGTTCTTCGCGGTGAAGTCCGACTCGGCCCGCACCTCGACAATCGCGGCGGCCGAGTTGTCGGCCTTCGCGAAGATGCCGATGCGTCCCTCGCCCGCGGCGCGGTCGGTGCGACCTTCCATCTTGCCCTTGAGCTGCTTGCGGAGGATTTCCTCCGCCTTCTCCGGATCTCCGCCCGCCTCAGCGAGAGCGGCTTTGCAGGCCATCATCGGCAGGCCCGTCTTGTTGCGGAGGTTCATCACATCTTTGCTGTTGATCTCGGCCATGGGGAAGTCCTCAGGATTTGCGGCGCGGCTCGGTTCGAGCAGGTTTGAGAGAGCGGAACAAGGGAGTCAATCAGACTGCTGGGAAGCGGGACGGCATCCGTCGGAGGGCGCCTGAAGCGCCGCCCGGCTCTCGGAGAGACATGCTCCTGGGCGTCATCGCGTGCGATTCGGCCTCGGGCCACGAACTCTGCGGCTCAGCGCGTCCCGAAAACGGATCACTGCACGGCGGGCGCCGGGGTGTCGGCGTTCTGCTGAGAGGCCAGCTCGTCCGCCCGGGTCGAAGGACGACGCGAGCGACGCGATTCGCCGCGACCCGGACCACCCGGAGCATCGCCCTCGCCGACCGGGGCGGCCTCGCCCGAAAGCTGGCGAGCCTGGCGGCCGTCGCTGATCGCGAGGCAGAGCTCGCGGACGAGAACGTCGATGGACTTCATCGAGTCGTCGTTGCCGGGGATCGGGATATCAACGAGTTCCGGATCGCCGTCGGTGTCGATGAGCGCGATGGTGGGGATGCCGAGCTTGCGGGCTTCCTTGAGCGCGGTCACTTCGTGCTTCACGTCGATGACGACGAGCGCGCCGGGCAGCTTGTCCATCTTGCGGATGCCGTCGAGGTTGCGCTTGATCTTGGCGAGTTCGCGCTTGAGCTGGCTCTCCATCTTCTTGGAGTAGCTGGCGAAGTTGTCGTTGTTCTGGATCGCCTCGAGTTCCTCGAGACGCTTGAGGCGGAGGCGGATGGTGCGGAAGTTGGTCAGCGTGCCGCCGAGCCATCGCTCGGTGACGTAGTGCATCTTCGCATCACCGACGCGCTGCTCAAGAACGCTCTTGGCCTGACGCTTGGTGCCGACAAAGACGACGTCCTTGCCCGAGGCGACCGTCTTGGCGATGAACTTCTTGGCGAGCAGGAGGCCCTTGACGGTCTCCTTGATGTCGATGATGTGGATCCCGTTGCGCTTGCCGTAGATGTACGGGCCCATCTTCGGGTTCCAGCCGCTGGAGCGCTGGCCGAAGTGAATACCGGCTTCGATGAGATCCTGAACGAGCGTGTTGGCCATGGGCCACCTCTTCCTTGCAGCGACACCGGCGGGTTCGAAATCGGGCCGTGATAGCGGCCGAGCAATTCGGCAGCGATCACGCGAAACCGCCACAGGGCGCTTCGGGTTCGATCGCGCCCGTCCGAAGACGGCAACGCGGTCGGATGGAAGAACAGCACACCGGGCCACGCCCGATGCACACCCGCCGCCGATTCACGGCTGGTGCCAGATAGTAGCGCCCCGCTCGGCCGAGGGCGACTCGGCAAGCTCCCCCAGAGTGCGACCCCGCAGCGGCCTGGCGATCAGGTGGGGGGGAGCCCGGGGATGCTCGACGTTCCGTGGATCAGGGGCTGCCGGGGGCCGGCGGGGTGGGGGAGTTCGTTGAGGTTTCCCCGGTCGGCTCCGCTTGCGGCGTGGCGGGGGTCGGGGTCGATTCGCTCGCCTCACCCTGTCGCCTCTCGCGGAGCGAGCGGGCGACAGCATCCAGAGTGCTACTGGGCGTTGTGGCCGCGGCGGCGGCAAGATCCTGCTCGGTGCTCTCCCAGCCGCCACCCAGCGCCTTGTAGAGACCGATCACGCTGCGCAGGGCCGAGGCCTTGGCCTGCACCGCGGCGTCCTCGGCATCAAAGAGCGTGCGCTGGTTCTCAAGGACGGTTCGGAAATCGACGTTGCCTGTGCGGTACAGATCCTCGGCGAGCTGCACGGCACGGTTGCCCGCGTCGACCGCACGGGTGAGGGATCCCAGACGCTGCTGCTCGGTGACGAGCGTGAGGAGCGAGGATTCCACGTCCTCAAACGACGCCAGCACGATCCGCTCGTACTGAATCATCGCTTGCTCGACGCGTGCATCCTGCACGTCGATGTTCGAGCGGATCTTGCCCCAGTCCAGGATCGGCCAGGAGACACCCGGTGCGACGCTCCAGTACCGGCTGGACAGATTGAACAGCGGACCAAACTCCTGCGACTGAAGTCCCAGGGCGCTGCTGATCGAGAAGCGAGGGTAGAGATCGGCAGTGGCAACTCCAACGCGAGCCGTCGCCGCGGCGAGGTTGCGTTCCGCCGCTCGGATGTCCGGGCGACGCTGGAGCAGCTCCGACGGCAGGCCGACGCTGATCGCGTCCGGGGGCTTGGGGAGCGCGCCCGGTGTGACCAGTTCGCCCGCCAAAGAGCGCGGCGGCTGTCCGAGCAGAACCGACAGCCGGTTAATCGCCTGATCGATTCCCGCCCGAATCGGCGGCACCTGCGAGCGCCGGACCTCGAGCTGTGCTCGCGCCTGCGCGACGTCAAGCTCGCCGACCAGCCCGGCCGTAAAGCGGCTCTGTGTGATCGCGAGAGAGTCTTCCTGCACCCGCACCGACCGCTGGGCGACAGCAAGTCTTTCCTGCAACGCCCGCAGGTCGACGTAGTTCCGCGCCACCTCGGCGAGCAGAAGAACCATCACATCGCGACGCGACTCGATGGCACCGGAGATCACCGCGTCGGCGGCCTCGACGCCTCGCGACGTGCGGCCCCAGAAGTCGATCTCCCAGGTCGAGTCCAGCCCGGCGGTGAACTGATTCACTCCCTCGCTGGGCTGCTGATTGCCGAGCCCGCTGACGCTGTTGTCACTCGCGCGGCTTCGGGAATAGCCACCCCCCGCGTCCAGGGTCGGGAACCAGTCGGCCGCGGTGATCCCGCGAGCCGCACGAGCCTCGCGCACGCGAGCCTGTGCCAGGCGCAGGTCCAGATTGCCTTGCAGCGCGCGATCCACAAGCCCGTCGAGCGTCGGATCGCCGAGCGTCTTCCACCAAGAGGCAAGCTTGGCATCGCCCGGACCGGGGAGCGTGGTCACATCCGCCTCACGCGTGTCTGGAAGGGCGCCGAATCGCTCCGGCGTCTGCACCGTCGGCGGTCCCGCGTAGTCCGGACCCACCTTGCAGCCGGTCAACGGCGTGAGAACCGTGCCTGAGACAAGAACGAGCAGGAGCGCGCGAGAAATCATCTGAGTGCTCACTGGGAACTCCGAGGGGTGGTCGTGGTTCAGTTCGTCGTTGGGTTGGTCGGTGCGGCTGCGTCGGACGCCGGCGCGAGCGGCACGGCCTCAATATACACATCCATCTGCTGTCCCACGTAGATCGGGCGGTCACCGGGCTCAAACCTATACAGCACCTGAAGGACCCGGGTGTCCACGCGTTCGGTCGAATCGCCCGTGAGCGATCGCTTGGGAATCACGAAGGGCTCGAAGCGGACGAACTGCAGCGGCGTGCGGATGTCGCGGTTGCCGCGCAGGAACGCCTCGGCCTTCGCGCCGCGCTGCACGCGCCACGCATCGTTCTCGTCCACGTCCACGCGGACGTGCAGAACGTCCACGCTTCCCATCAGCATCAGCGGCGTGGAGAGCGGCCCCGCCTGGGCGAACTCACCGCCGCGCACGTTCACCTGGAGCAACTTGCCATCGATGGGAGCCCGGATGATGCGACGGTCAATCTCGGTCTTGATCTGGTCGACCGACGCCTGTGCCGATTCCACTTGGGCCTGCGCCACCGCCAGGTCTTCCTTCCACGCCCCGGCCTTGACCAGCGAAAGCGAGGCTTCCGCTTCGATCACACGGCTCTTGGCCGTCTCAACGGCGAACTTGCGACGGCTCCACTCCTCTTCCGACCGCGCACGCGCGTCCTGCACCCGATCGAGCATGTCGAACTGGGTCTGCAGATCGCGGAGGAGCGCCCGCGCCGTGTCCAACCGAGCCTGCGCCGGTGAAACCTCTTCCGGACGCGGCATGTTGCGCATGCGTTCAAGCTGCTGACGTGCGACGCGCAGCTCCGCCTCGCGGAGCTGCAGGGTTGCCTCCAGGTCGCGACGGTCGAGCTCGAAGAGCACATCGCCCTTCTTGACTCGATCGCCGACAACCACGCTGACCTTGGTGACCGTTCCGGCCACCGGCGTCCCGACCGCGATGTTCTGCGAGCTCGACTCGATCAAGCCCGAGCCGGCGACGAACGCCGCGAAGGGTGATGTGGGCGGAGCAACGACCGGCAGAGACGGGGGCTGCGGCGTGGCGCTTCGGACGACGGTCATGATCGCGAAGACCATGCCCGCGATCGCCAGCAGAGGAATGAGAAAGGTTCGGATCATGTGTGCTCTCCGGGAGTGGGCGCTGAGCCGGCCGAATGCGGGGACGCGTGGGCGGGCCGCGCGACGTCGCCGCCCGGGGCGGCGAGATCGGGGCCGTACAGGTCCTTGGCCGAGGTGACGATGCGGTCGACGACGCCGTCGTCCATGTGTGCGATGCGATCGGCGTAGTGGAAGATGCGGTTGTCGTGGGTCACGACGATGAGGGAGCGCTTCCCGCCCATCGCAACGCCTCGCAGGATGTCCATGACCTTGCCGCCGGTCTCGTGGTCAAGCGCGCTGGTCGGCTCGTCGCAGACGATGAGCCTGGGATCGTGAACCAGCGCCCGTGCGATGGCGACGCGCTGCTGCTGTCCGCCCGAGAGTTTGTTGGGCGTGTTGTTGACGCGATCTCCGAGGCCGACGGTCGCGAGCAGGTCGCAGGACTTGCGGATGGCGGTGCGCCGATCGACGCCGTTGAGCAGCAGCGGGACCGAAACGTTCTCCGCAAGGGTGAGCGTTGGGATGAGGTTGAAGGACTGAAAGACAAAGCCGATGGTCTGTCCGCGGAAGCGCGTGCGTTCGCGCGAGGGCAGCGCGGAGAAGTCCTTGCCGAAGACGGTGCACTCCCCCTCGTCGCGATCGAGCACGCCGGCGATAACGCTGATGAGCGTGGTCTTCCCGCAGCCGGAGGGACCGACCATCATCATCAGTTCGCCCTCGTACACGTCGAGGTCGATGCCGCGCAGCGCGCGGACCGTCGCATTGCCGACGCCGTAGTTCTTGACGATGTTGCGGCATCGGACCGCGACCGGACGATCTGCGCCGTGCGGGCGAGGGGGCGGAGCCTGTGTCGAAACGACGGACATGCGGACCCTTTCGTGGCGAGTGGCGGTGTGGCGTTATCCCTTGAAGACGACGGCCGGCTCGAGCGCGATCACCTTGCGGACACTGAGCATCGCGGCGAGCATGCAGATGATCGTGGTCGCGCCGCCGGCGATCACCAGAAGCTGCCAGGTCATGCGGAAGGCAAGCTGTGTGCCGCGCATCGAGTTGCCGAAGAGGGCTGCTCCGCCCACGCCGATCCCGAATCCGATCGCGCCCACCACGACCGCCTGCAGCAGGATCATCAGCATGAGCTGCGTGTCGCCCACGCCCATGGCCTTGAGCGTTCCCAGGTACCGAAGGTTGTCGAGGGTGAACGAGTAGAACATGAAGCCGGTGATGAGCGTGCCCACGAGGAAGCCAAGGGCCACGGCGATGCCGAAGTTGATCGGGATGCCGGTGTTGCGCAGGAAGTAGCTGACCGTAAGCATCTTGAACTGGTCGCTCGTGTACGCCGCCAGCCCGGTTTGCGTCGCGATGCGGTCGCAAAGCTCCTGCAGATCCTGCCCCTCGGCCGCTCCGACGAGCACGAAGGTCAAAAGCTTTCGCTCACGCGGCGCGAACGACACGGCCCGCGAATAGGTGGTGAAGATGTTGGGCTGGCTCTGGAACGTGCGCGTGCCACGATGAATGCCGACGACCACGGCACGCCGATCGTTGAGCTCGAGCGTGTCGCCCACCTGGAGCGGCGTTGGCGGCTCGCCGGGGCGCGTGGGGGGCTTGGCAAGACGGGAGGTGGCGCCGTCGAAGTCGACGATGACCGAGTCCGCGCGGCGGAGGTCTTCCAGCCGGCCTTCGACCATACGCGACGGCCCGCCGATCAGGGTGGTGTCGTCGATGCCGTAGAGGTTGCAGTTCTGGAACTGACCGTTCTGCAGTCGCGCTCGGATCATCCCCTTGTACAGCGGGACCGCCCACGCAACGCCCTCGACGCTCCGGACCTCGAAGAGCCTGGTGTCCGCCAGCGGCTTGGCGTCGTCGATGAACTGCACCTTGGGGTCCATGACCCAGATGTGCGGGTACGAAATGTCGGTGATGGCTCCAAAGGTGCGGCTCATCAGCCCCGTGAAGATCGACCCCTGCTGTGCGATCACGAGCGACGCGAGCGTCACGCCCATCACAATGCCAAAGAACTTGGCCTTGTCGTTGAAGAGCATTTTGAGCGCGATGAGGAACATGGTGCGTCCGACGAGTTCAGGAGCGGAAGACGATGCCCGGTTCGAGGGTGAGGACGCGGCGCACGCTGAGCACCGCCGCGATCAGCACGATGAGCAGAATCGCCACGCCCGAGATGACCAGCAGCGGCCACGGGAGGGCGAAGGCAAGCGATGTACCGCCGATGACCGCTCCGAAGAGCGCCGCGCCCCCGACTCCGAGGCCGTATCCCAGCACTCCCACGGTGCCCGCCTGCACAAGGACCATCGCGAGGATGCGAGCGTTCGACGTTCCGAGCGCCTTGAGGGCGCCGAAATAGCGGAGATTGTCCGTGATGAAGTTGAAGAACGTCTGGCCCGCGACCGCCGTGCCAACGACAAAGCCCAGAAGCACCGCGATCCCGAAGTTGACGGCGATGCCGGTCTTCTCGAGGATGTACGACGCGGTGAGCCACTTGAACTCATCGCTGGTGTACGCACGCAGCCCCGTGACCGCCTCGATCCGCGCTTGAAGGCTCGCGAGGTCGACGCCCGGCTGTGCCTTGACGAGAACAAAGTTGAGCTGCTTGCGCTCCGACGGCGAGAACGAGATCGCCCGGGTGTAGGTCGTGTAGATCACCGGCTCCCAGAAGAACGCCGGAAGCACCCGGAACGAGCCCGCCACCACGGCACGCTTGTCGTTGAGCTCCAGAACGTCGCCCACGCGCAGCGGGCGCGATGATCCGTCCGTGTCTCGCGTCGCCAGCTTGCCCGCGATCTCGGCGTGGTCCACAAACACCGCATCCGCCCTGCGCAGGTCCTCGACGCGACCTTCGACGAGCGACGTCGGAAGGCCCAGCAGCGAGTCGTTGTCCAGGCCGATCACGATGCAGCCGCGGCGTTCGCCCCCGGGAAGGCGCATCTTCGTGAACGCCTTGAACATGGGCACAGCCCAGGCCACGCCGTCCACCCCGCGCACACGGAACAGCTCCTGCTGGAGCATCGGCTTGCTGTCCGCATGATGCTCGAGGTCCGGATCGACCACCCAGAGATCCGGCTGCGGCGTATCAGCGATGAACGAATACGTGCGCTGCATCAGCCCGACGAAGATCGCGCTTTGCTGCGTGATGAGCAGCGCGGCGAAGGAAATGCCGACGAGGATGCCCAAGTAGCGAGCGCGGTCACCCATCAGCATCTTGAGTGCGTACAGCGTCATCGTCGCCCCCTCTGTCGTGGGCTGCCGTGAGCGACAGGGGCCTTCGAGGCAGGCAACGCCGCGCCGGTACGACTGGACGAACTCATGCCGCTGATCGCGGCCAGCGAGAAGGCCGTGACGTGCTCGGTCAGTTCATCGATGGAGAATGGGAACGCGTCCCCGCTCTCGAAGAGCCTGGTGATGAGGGCGCGGCAGTGAAAATAGTGCAGCGCCTGCCCGATGACGCTGCCCGCGCACGCCTGCACTTGCTTTTCGGTCAGGCCCGGTCCCAGTTCGGCGACCAGAGCGCACAGCTCGGCGTACTGCGGACGAATGCCCTCGCGCACAAGCATGTCCAACGCCGGGGTCGGCTCGATCATCTCGCGGCTGATCAAGCGCCCGTGCCACGTGGGGCGCGTCGCGTCGAGGGTCTTTTCCAGGAACGACCGGACGAACGCCCGCAAACGCGCCTCGGGCGCCGCACCGGCGGCGAGATTGCCGTGATGCGGGTAGTGCTCAAGGGCGTAGCAGTGGGCGTAGCGCAGGGTCTCGGCGTAGAGCGTTTCCTTGTCGCGGAAGTGGTAGTTGATCGCCGCGATGTTGGTGCCGGCACGGGCCGAAATGTCGCGGATCGTGGCTCCGGCAAAGCCCATGTCGGCGAAGATCTCGCCCGCGGCTTCGAGAAGCCGCCGGCGCGTGTCGGGCGTCGCCGACCCGGTGTCCCCGTGGCCGCGAGCGTGCGGGTCCAAAGCGGGATCAGGTTGTGCCGGGGAGGTCGTCATGACGAAATGAAACACGCGATTCAAACAAGTGTTTCAGTCGTCTGTTTGAAAGTCAAGCCGGCACTATGTGGAAATTTGGCCGGTTGGGGCAGATCCGCTTCCGCTTTGGATTCGGGTAGGGGACTCAGCCGGATGCTGGGCACAAGTACGCAAGCTTCCGTCCCGGGCAAGACCGAGGATTGGCGGCCTTCCGAACCGGGGATGGGGGACGGGTTGACGGACGGAGCGGCACCCTTCTCTGGCGAGGAACACGCCTTTTCGTCTGGGATCTACGTGTTCAGGGTCTCGGTCGGTGATGCGGCCCTTTTGGGTCGCTGCCGCGTCGGCGGGGGGAGGCGCAACGTAGGCATCGCCTTCAATCCCTTTGGCCGACTTGAATCCAGCGCGGAGGGAGCACCTCAGTCCGTCTGCGTCGAGTCCGACACGCCTGCGCGTGTGGTTGGAATTGACGCAACGCGACGGCGTCCGAACTGGGTGTTCGCGGAGCGAGCGAGGCGATCAGAGCTTGAACCGGCTGAGGGCGGAGTCGAGGATCCCGGCCTGGCGCGTGAAGGCATCGGCGATGGCGCGGGTCTGCTGCGAGGACGAGCTGAGAGACCGTGAGACCTCGGCGATGGCGTCGATCGACCGGGCCACGTCGGCGCTCGCGTGCGATTGCTGGTCGCTTGCCGTGGCGATGGTCTGCACCATCAAGCGAAGGCTGTCCGACCCGCTAACGATGTCCTTGAGCGAGGTTCCAGCTCCAGAGGCGAGTTCCACGCCGCGGGCGACCCGTCCGCTGCTCTCTTGGATCGTCGAGACCGCCTCGTTCGTCCGGTTCTGAATGTCGCGGATGCTCTGGCCCACTTCGTTCGTCGCCTGCGTCGTGCGTTCGGCCAGCTTGCGCACCTCGTCGGCAACCACGGCAAAGCCGCGGCCATGTTCGCCGGCGCGTGCGGCCTCGATGGCGGCGTTGAGCGCCAGCAGGTTGGTCTGCTCGGCGATGTCGTTGATCACGCTGATGATGCGGCCGATCTCCTCGGACTTCGCCCCAAGCGCGCTGATGGAGCGGGCCGACGCGTCAACCTGCTCGGCGATCGCGTGCATCTCGGTGATCGTGCGCCCGACCACCTCGCCGCCTCGCTGTGCGTTGGAGCCGGATGTCTCCGCAGCGACGAGGGCGTCGCGTGACTGCTGGAGCACCTTGCCGACGCTTGTCGAAAGCTCTTCGATCGCGGCGGAGACCTGCTGCGTCTGCTGCTCGCACTTGTTCATGCCGTCCGAGAGATGCTGGCTGGCGGCCTGGATATCGACCGCGCCGCTGTTGACGGCGGTGCTCGCGGTTGCGACCTCGCCGAGCATCGTCCGCAGCGTCTGAGCGATGGATTCGATCTGGCGATGAAGCAAGCCAAACTCATCGCGCTCAGAGACGTTGGTCGGTGTGGGGCGCAGGTCGCCGCGGCCGATGCGGTCGGCCGAGGCAATGACCGCGCTCATCTGGCGGCGAATGCCCCTGATCACCAGAGTCGTGAAGACGCCGACCGCCAGAAGAGAGGCCGCGACCAGCGACATGGCGGTGACGAAGAGCTGCTCGGCGCGTGCTTCGGAATCGGCCTTCATCGAGGCAACCCGCGACTCCAGCGTCCGCTTGGCGTCGAGCGCCAGTTCGCCAAGGCGAGCTCCCGCGGGCGGGCACTGCGAGAAGATCACTTCAAATCTCTGTCCGATGACGTCGTGCAACTCCGAGATGTTTCCGGCCATCGAGCCCAGCAGCGTGGCCGCCTCCTCGATGCTCGCCCTGCCCTTGTCACCAGCGCCCTGCCTCTGGGCGACATCCCGGAGCGTGCGCTCGTGAGCGCGCAGCCGCTCAGCCACAGCCGGAGCCCCTTGGGTCGAGCCCGAGAGGATCATTTTCGATACGTTCGACCAGGCTTCGAGAACGCTGACTTCCATCTGGCTGCGTTCCGCGTCGCTCAGCCCGGGAAGCGTCGCGAGCAGCTCCGCCAGACGCGTCCGCTGCGGCTCGATCCGTCCCTGGCTGAGTTCTCCGATCTTGTCGGTCAGTCCCACCGCACGCGTGATGACCGCCCCATACTGGTCTTTCGCTGACTTCATCTCGTCGAGCTTGCGAAGGTCTGCAGGATCCTGCGTGACCGTTTGGGCGAACGCGAGGGTTGTCGCCGCTGCGGTGAACGAGTTCAGGAAGAGCGTCACGTCCTCGTTGCGTTCAAAGAGCAGAAAGCCTCGGGCGTGGATGCGGGCTTCGAGGGCCGCTCGGTCGAAACGGTCCAAGAGCGCGACGCGGTCCAGCAGTCGCTTGGCTTCCGCCGCGTCGTGCGCGCTCTGGCGGTTGACGTGCGTGAAGATCGCCGCGTTGATGGTGACGATCGCGAGCAGGAAGCCGCCCAGCGTCACGATCTTGGCCGAGAGCGTCCACGACCAGCCCGTGACGCCCTGCGCACGAATGGTGCCTGCCATGCGCACCGCCGCCAGGGTGCCGAGTACCACGAGCACCAGCACCGCGATCACGAGCATGAAGATCGTCGAGGTGCCTTCGCTGATCGGCTGGGTCAGATGGGAGAACGCCGAGAGGTCCGCCTGCTCTGTCGGAGCGGATGGCCGCACCGGTGGCGCGTACGCGTCCCCCCGCGCCCACCCGCCCAAAGTCAAGCCCAGGACCGCAACGACCAAGCCCGCGTTGATGCGATGACCCATGTGCCCCGCTCCGGAAGGACTCGCTCCCCTGCACCACGATTGGGTGGGGGATCGGGTGGGGGATCGGCTGGAGGCAGTTCAGACTTCAGGATCCTCAAATGCCACGGGGCAAGTTCATGTCGAAGGGCGGCCCGTGGTTCGCGGGGGAGAGCCTCCCGACCCGTAAAGTGGGCAGGTTTATGGGGCTCAAGTCCTCGCGAAGCCGAACGCCGCGCGACTCCGGTGCGGGCCGGCGACCGTGCCGTTCGCAGACGCTGGACGGTCACCGGGACCGCAAGCGGCGTCCTTCGCTCATTGTGGCGAGAACGGGATGCTGATCGGGACCAAAGAGCCCGCCGATTCCACACAAAGACCCGCAACGGAGGCGGGTTTGCCGACCGCTTAGGGCACTGAATGCGGTTGAGGATGCCCACCCCGGGCAACCGACCGTTCACCGAAACTTGGCTCGGGAACGGCAGGATTTGTGACTCTGCTGACGCGAGTCGCCATCCTTTGAAACACGGGCGCAAGGAGTCGAACCTTGAACCTCCTGATCCGTAGTCAGGTGCTCTATCCAATTGAGCTACGCCCGCACTACCCGACATGCGGCCGAACGCCGCTTTGCCGTGCAAGGTCTGAAGGATAGCCGGATCCCGGTCGATGGCAAGCCGGAACGATGCCGGAGGACTTCAGACGGGTCCCGGCTTGCCTTTGGCCGCGGGAGTGGCAATTATCGAGGCCCGGGCGTAGGTCCGTGGTCTGCGATGGGCCGGGTGTCCGCGCAGGATGGTGTCGATTTTCAGGAAAGTGCAATGGCTCACTCGCTGTCCGCCCAGAAACGCGTCCGTCAGAACGAAGCCGCCCGTGCCCGCAATCGTTGGCGTTTGCGTGTCATGCGCGATGCCATCAAGGACTTCAATGAGAAGATCCTGCACGGCAGCGCGGCCGACGCGAAGCAGTCGCTGTCGAAGGCGACTCAGATCATCGATCGCACGGCGGCCAAGGGCGTGATTCACAAGAATCAGGCCAGCCGTCGCAAGAGCCGCTTGGTTTCCAAGCTCAAGACCAAGCAGTCCGCCAAGGCCTGATCGGTCCCGCAACGCAGGCGCGAATCAAACCGACTTTCCCACGGCCCGGCATTTCGTCGGGCCGTGGTCGCTTTTGGGGTCGGACGCTCCCGACAGCCGACGCTATTCTCCGCTCGGTCCGGGGCGAGGTTGAGCAGAGATTGCTTTCGAGATGACGTCGAGCCGCAACGATTCCCCTTCAGACTCTTACTGGCGTCTTTCGACGCAGCCGCTGCACATTCTCGTCTTTCTGCTTCCGCTGATCGTGGTCTATGAGATCGGCTCGCTCGTGTATCTGCACGATACGACCACGGGCGTGATGCACACGGTGGGGGCGAAAAACCTGCTGTCCCGGTTCTTTGACGTCTTCGGTGCGACGAGCCTGCACCTTCCCGCGATCACACTGGTCGTGGTGCTGCTTCTCTGGCACGTGCTCACGCGTGAGCGATGGCGGATCCAGCCCGGCGTGCTGGTGGGCATGCTGATGGAGGCGACCGTCCTGGTGCTGCCTCTGCTCGTGCTGGGACTCATCGTCTACCGAAAGATTGACGAGTCTCATCTGGCGGCCGTCTCGCCCGCGGCGCTCGGGACCGACGGACAGCGGTTGATGACACCGACCGAGGCATTGCGGCAGTTCTCCTGGCAGAGCCGCCTCACGCTCTCGATCGGCGCCGGTCTGTACGAAGAACTCGTCTTCCGGCTGCTGCTCATCACGGCCTTGCACCTCGTTCTGGCCGACATTCTGCGGCTGTCGCGAGGGGTGGCGGCGGTGGTCGCATGCGTGGCATCGGCCGTCGCCTTCGCCTTTTACCACGACGTCTCCTACGCGGGGCTGCGCGGCGCGGCGGACCTGCGCAAGCTGATTTTCCTCACCATCGCAGGCGTCTACTTCGGCGTGGTGTTCCTGCTGCGCGGCTTTGGCATTGTCGTCGCCGCTCACGCGCTCTACGACGTCGTTGTCCTGGTGGTGATCGGCTCGGAGCGGGCCGCGGCTGACTAGGTGGCCGACTCTCCCACGCCGTTGGCGCCGGCCAGGCGAAACGGGTGGGCTCGTCCACGATGCCGGTATGGATTGGAAGTCGATCCGATCGGGACCTAGACTCCTGCCCTCCTGGCCGTGCGACCAGTTCGCGACGGACCCGATCGGCCCCATCGTCTAGCCCGGTCCAGGACGTCAGGTTCTCATCCTGAAAACTGGGGTTCGAATCCCCATGGGGTCATTGGAACACACCCCGCGATCACTCGCGGGGTGTTGTGCTTTTGAGGCCCACGCAACGGTGAATGGCCCCGCCCGGATTCGAACCGGGAACCAAACGATTATGAGTCGTCTGCTCTAACCGTTGAGCTACGGGGCCGAGGCGGCAGACCGAGAGCCGCTCACGGACAGACGAGGCGGTTGTAGGCCGCGACGAAGATCAGAAAGTCGGCGTTGTCCGTGACGGAATCGCGGTTGAAGTCGCCATCGGTGCTGAGGAACTGGTTGAAGGCGTCGACGAAGGCGACGAAGTCGGTGGTGTCGATCAGTCCGTCCCGATTGAAGTCGGCCTCGCACGTCGCGCGGACAAGAGCGGGCGAGCTGGAGACGCCCGCGCAGGCGCTCGAGACAAAGAGCGTGTATTCGCCCAGTTCGGTGTTGGTCAGCCGGTTGATCCGCAGGGTGGGTGTGGTGGTTCCCGAATACGTCGCGTCGTCGCTGAGCCAGGTCACCCCGCGTCGCCAGTGATATCTCATGGACGTTCCGGCAGTGGTGGCCGCGGAGAGGGTGACGGGGCGGTTGAGCCGGAAGAGTCCTCCCGCTGGCTGTGCGGTGAAGACGCCCGCGCTCGCGTTGTCGAGGATGCAGCGGGTACCGAGCGTGTTGAGATAGGGCACGATGCGCTCGTAGATGACTCGGTAGCCCAGCGTCAGGATGATGTTGCTCATGCCTCCGGAGCAGGTGTGGCAGTACGACATGATCGTTCCGCTCCACGCGACGGAACAGTCGCCGATGCCGCAGCCGTCGATGCGTGGATTCATCTCGTGCGTGTGGATCGCGCCGAAGTTGTGGCCCAGTTCGTGCGCGACGACGTTGACGTCCCAATTGCCCCAGTTCTTGTTGACGAGCGGGTAAGGGAAGGATGCGTTCAAATAGCCGGAGACCGCGTAACCGAGATTGGTGCTGCACAGGGCGCCGAGGTACGCGATGCCGCCGGAACCGTCGCGGTGGCCCGACAGCAGGTGGACCAGTTGACGAGGCACGGCGGATTGCGAGACTCCCATCCACGCCGCCCGAAGTTCATAAAGGCGAGTGTCCACCGTGCTGGTGTTGACGAACGGGTCTGAGTCGGTCGTCCAGATCCGGAGGAAGGTGATGTTGAAGCTCACGTTGATGTCGGTCCGGTAGATCTCGCTGACGGCGCCAAGGAGCGTGACGGCATATGCGGCGGCCGCGTTGCGATTGCCGGCAAACGCCGGATGGTTGAAGTACTCCCAATCGGTCTCGATCGCCAGACGCAGAGTGCGGCAGACGGACCGATCGTCAAAGCTCTCGGCCGACGAGCCGGTGTTGGGAGCGGGTGCGGCAAGCTCGGGCGAAAGGATCGGACCGCCGCAGCGTGGCGAATCGCCGGGCCCAAGGGTCGGAATCGTCGCGGCGTCGCGAATGTCGTAGACGAAGGTGGTGCCTGCGTTGAGTTCGGTGTCCGCGACGACGAAGGTGGTGCCCCGAGCCTGAAGAAATCCCTGACTGCCGTAGGGGCTGAGAGCGAGGAAGACGCGGGACCCGGGTTCGCCGAGGACGGTGCCTCGCATCAGAAGAACGTCGGGGATCGCCAGCGGCGTCTGGTTCGCGCCGTCGGCGGCGACAAGCTGCGCGCCTGGGGCAAGCACGTCGAAGGGCTCAAGGTCGAGGGTGACCGTCTCGCCATTGCCCAAAGGGAAACCGGTGAACTGCACCTTCGGATGGGCCCGAGCTTCATCGAGGAGAACAAGGTCCAGCTCCACCGCTGTTCCGACCGTGGCCTCTCGGGGGGAAAAGGTCGGCACGAGGGGGGAGGGCATGCGCGTCGCCTGCGCCGTCGCGAAAGCAGTCACGAAAGAAGCCGCGATTGCGGCGAGCAACGTCAAAGTCGAGCAACGCGTCATGGGGAACCCCTCTTCCACAGGCAAGGGTAGCGGGCCTCGAAAGATCGGCTCGAGCGGCGGTGCGCATCGACTTGTGACGCGCGAAGAACTCGCATTTCTCGGGATGGACGAAAGAGAACGCCCCGCCGGAAGCGGGGCGTGAGGAGTGAACTCGTGGGCTCGCGACTCAGCGGATGAGCAGCATCTCGCGGTAGGTGGGCAACGGCCAGAGATCCTGGCTGATGCGGGTTTCGAGCGAGTCGACGACGCCGCGCAGATCGCGCATCGCCGTGAGCACATGGTCGCGCAGATGCACGGCCTTCTTGTGCTCGCCCTCGATCTCGGTCTCGATCGCCTTTTCGAGGCGGGAGATCGCCGTCCTCAGAGAGCCGGTCAGCTCGTTGAACTCTTCGAGTTCTTCGCGAAGCTCGCTCGAGTCCACGTCGGCCGCTTCGGTGGCGGCGACCGACTCGGCAAGCTCGCCAAGCTGACGCACCGCCGCGGGCATCACCAGGGTGCGAGCCATCAGCGCGGCGGTCTCGGCCTCGATGAGAACCTGCTTGATGTACTTCTCGATGTAGATGTGGGCGCGGCTCTCGGTCTCGACCTTGCTGAGCACGCGATACTTCTTGAAGAGATCGACGTTCTTCTTGGCCGCCACGACCGCGAGCGCGTCGACGGAGTTGCGCAGGTTGGGGAGCTTGCGCTTCTTCTCGGCCTCGTCGTGCCACGCCTTGTCGTAGCCGTCGCCGTTGAAGATCACCCTCTTGTGCTGCTTGACGGTCTTCTGCAGCAGGCTCTTGACGACCTGCTGGAGCTTGGCCTCGCTGGGGTTGGCGCCCAGAGACTTCTCGAGCTGGGTTGCGAGGAAGTCGAGGCTTTCGGCCACGATGGTGTTGAGCACCGTCGCGGGCCAGGCGACCGCCTGCGACGATCCGACTGCCCGGAACTCGAACTTGTTACCGGTGAAGGCGAAGGGCGAGGTGCGGTTTCTGTCGCCGGTGTGGCGGGGAAGCTGGGGGAGAGTCTGCGCACCCAGATCAAGCTTGCCGCCCCGCATCGTGCTCTTGGGAGAGCCGCTCTCGAGCTGCTCGATGATGTCGGTGAGCATGTCTCCGAGGAAGATGGACATGATGGCGGGGGGAGCCTCGTTGGCGCCCAGGCGATGGTCGTTGCTGGCGCTGGCGACGCTGGCGCGGAGCAGGTCGGCGTGGAGATCAACGGCGCGGATGACGGCGCACAGGCAGACGAGGAACTGCATGTTGCTGTGCGTGTCGTCGCGCGGGTCGAGCAGGTTGACGCCCGTGTCGGTGGCCATGGACCAGTTGAGGTGCTTGCCGCTGCCGTTGATTCCGGCGAAGGGCTTCTCGTGCAGGATGCACTCGAGCCCGTGACGGTTGGCGACCTTCTTGAGGGTCTCCATCACGAGCATCTGGTGATCGCAGGCGAGGTTGGCGGTCTCAAAGATGGGGGCAAGCTCGAACTGGCCCGGGGCGACCTCGTTGTGACGGGTCTTGACGGGCACGCCGAGCCGATAGAGCTCGCGCTCGGACTCGACCATGAAGGCGATCACGCGCTGGGGGATCGAGCCGAAGTAGTGGTCCTCAAGCTGCTGGTGCTTGGGGGGTTTGGCGCCAAAGAGCGTGCGGTCGCAGGCGAGAAGATCGGGGCGATCGAAGTAGTACGAGCGATCGATCAGGAAGTACTCCTGCTCGGCGCCGGCGGTGCACATGACGCGGTTGACGCCCTGATCGGTGCCGAAGATCTTGAGGATGCGAAGAGCCTGCTCGCTCAGGGCGTCCATCGAGCGCAGGAGGGGCGTCTTGTGGTCGAGCGCCACACCGGTCCACGAGACGAACGCGGTGGGAATACACAGGGTGACGCCGCCACCGGCGCGGTTGAGGAAGACGGGGCTGGTCGGGTCCCACGCGGTGTAGCCGCGAGCTTCGAAGGTCGCGCGCAGGCCACCGGACGGGAACGAAGACGCGTCGGGTTCACCCTGCACCAGAGCGGAGCCGGAAAACTCGCTGAGCGCGCCGCCCTGGCCGTCGGGGACCAGGAACGCGTCGTGCTTCTCCGCCGTCGTTCCGGTGAGGGGCTGGAACCAGTGCGTGTAGTGGGTCGCGCCCTGCTCGATCGCCCAGTCCTTCATCGCGGCCGCGACGACGTCGGCGAGTTCATGGTCGAGCGGTTCGGCGTGCTTGATGGTGCGCTGGAGGCGCTTGAAGACGTCCTTGGGCAGACGCTGACGCATCACGCGCTCGTTGAAGACATCGCAGCCGAAGGTCTGGGTGACGTTGTCGGTGACGCCCATGCGTGTCATCTCCGTGCGACGGCTCAGGCCGTTGCTGTGGTTCGCGTGATCGATCAGATCCAGTCGGGTGGTCATGGTGGTGTTTCTCGCTCTTGATCCGGAATGGCGACCGTGGGCCATGGTTGTTCCCCGCGCCGGCCGGGCGCGTCCCGGCGGGGGAGTCTTTGTTCAACGCAACATCGGCCCGAGACGGCCGGCGAGGCCGCCCGGAATCCGAAGGAGGCACGTTCGTCCGTGCCTGCGACTCTGTACGGGCAGGATTATTGGCATCGAGGCGACGCGAGGTAACCGGTCCCGATCCGGTCCCGTGCCTCACCGGGAAGTTTCGGGCCAGATTCCGGCGTCGGTCGGTTCAGGTGAGCCCGTTCGCCAACTCGCGACAGAAGTCGCCCGCCGCCCGTTCGGCCACCTGACCTTGCGCCTCGGCCTCGCCGATGCGCCGGACCAGTGCGCTCCCGACGATCGCGGCGTCAGCGCTTGCAACGACGTGACGGACGTGCGCCGGGGTTGAGATGCCAAATCCGACGGCGATCGGCAGATCGGTCATGCCACGCAACGTCCGTACTCGCGAGTCCACATCGGGCAGCTCGGCGCGTTCTCCGGTGATGCCCGACCGCGCCAGCACGTAGACGAAGCCGCTGCACGCCGCGGCGATGCGTGCGGCGCGCTCGGGAGGGGTGGTGGGGGAGATGAGGAGCGTCGCCGTCAGCCCCGCCTCGGCCATCGCGGCCCGCCACGGCTCCGACTCCTCGAGGGGCAGATCTGGCAGGATGACCCCGTCGACCCCGGCCGTGCTGAGCCATCGAGCCACGCCCCCGGGGCCTCGTTCTCGCGCAAGACGATGGAGAATCGAAACGCTGACCATCGCAACGACGCCCAAGCGCAGCGACGAACGGGCCGCGCTGATTTCCTCAAGGAGGGACGTCGGGGTCGAGCCGGCAAGCAGAGCCGCGTGCATCGCCGCGGCAATCACCGGACCGTCTGCGATAGGGTCGGAAAAGGGAAATCCGACCTCGACGATCGACGCGCCAGCCGCGTCGAGGGATTGCAGGATGGGCCCGGTCGTCCCCGGGCGAGGATGCTGGCCGCAGATGAAGGGCATGAGCGCCCGGCGCTGCGAGTTCCGCAGGTCGCGGAAGATGGAGTCGATTCGGTTCATCGCGTCAGACTGTATGGGGAGGGTTCGGACCCGTGGCGAGCGACCGCTACACTGCCCGCGCATGTCCAACATTGGTCCACTCTCACCGTCGGACGTCGAGGGCGCCAAAGCCGCGGCACGATGCGTCGTGCAGGTGCATGAGGAGATGGTTCGTCTTGTGCGGCCGGGCATGACGCTCGCCCAGATCGACCAGCACGTCGCCAAGACGCTCGAACGGCTGGGCTGCAAGTCGTGCTTCCTGGGCTATCGCCAGAGTCTCAATGACCCCAAGTTCCCCTCACACGCCTGCCTCAGCGTCAACGAGTGCGTGGTGCACGGCACCGCGGGGTACTTCACCCGGCCGCTTCGCGCTGGGGACGTACTGAAGATCGATATCGGCGTGAGCCACAAGGGGTGGATCGGGGATGCCGCGTGGACCTACTCGATCGGGCCGGCAAGCCCGGAGGTTCGTCGGCTGCTCGATGCCGGGCGGCAAAGTCTCAGCGCAGGCATCCAGGCGTTGGTGGTGGGTCGAAAGCTGCGCGATTGGGCGATCGCGGTGCAGGAACACGTCGAGCAGCGTTGCGGCCTGCACTTGGTCCGCGGTCTGGGTGGGCACGGGTACGGGCGCCGTCTGCACGAACCCCCGTACGTGTCCAATGTCATCCCCAGAACGCCGGGTGAGTGGAGCGATGCCGAACGCGTGATTACGCCCGGCATGCTCCTGGCGGTCGAGCCCATGATCGGCGTGGGAACCGGCAAGACGCGGCACACGAAAGGACATTGGCCGATCCTGACCGGAGATGGGTCTCTCTCCAGCCATCACGAGCACGATGTGATGACCACCAACGACGGTCCGCAGGTGCTGACCGCGGGGCTGGAGGCCTTGCCGGACGAGTTGCCGGCGTAGGCTCTGCGCGTTCGGGGCCGGGCGACGTGATGCGAAATCACGGAATCGAGCCCGGCACACCGATTTGACTTGACACTCGGGGTTTCTTCTGATTCGATGCACCGAGCGGTCAGGACGGCCGCCCAATACGAGGAACAGCCTTATGCATCTGACGACTCGACTCTCAGCAGTCCTGGCGCTCGCGGCCACGATCGGCACCGTCGCCGTGGCCCAGATCCTGCCGCCCACCCAACTCACCGCCTCCGACGCGGCCGCCAACCGGTACTTCGGCAACTCGGTGGCTGTCAGCGGCGATGTCATGGTGGTGGGCGCTCCGCTCAGCACCGTCACCACGAACGCCGACGGCTCGGTGTACGTGTACCGATGGAACGGCACGACCTGGGCGCAGGAGGCTCGCATCCCGGGTCCCAGCGCCGTCTCGGGCAGCTCGACGGACTTTGGTCGCTCGGTCGCCATCAGCGGCGAGACGATCGTCGTCGGCGCCAGTCTCGACGACCCCAGCGCGGGCACCGACGCTGGCGCCGCCTATGTCTACTCCCGGGTCGGTGGAGTCTGGACGTTCCAGCAGCGGCTGACCGCCAGCGACGGCGCGGCGAGCGACAACTTCGGTGACGGCGTCTCGATCGATGGTGACACCATCGTCGTCACCGCACCGTCTGATGACATCACCGCCAACACCGATCAAGGCTCGGCCTACGTGTTCCTCCGCACGGGCGCGGCCTGGGCACAGCAGCAGAAGCTCACCGCCTCCAACGGCGCAGCCAGCGATCTGCTCGGCCGCGGCGGCGCGGTGTCCATCAGCGGCGACACCATCGCGATCGGTTCGCGGAACAAGGCCAGCAACGCCGGCCGCGTGTACCTCTACAACCGCATCATCACGACCTGGACCGAGTCGACCATCCTCACGAGCCCGGACGTCGGCACCGATGCCACCGCGCGGTTCGGATCGGCTGTCAGCCTTTCGGGCGACACCCTCGCCGTCGGCGCTCTCACCTCCTCGATCGGCGGCACCGACCGCGGCAGCGTCTACCTCTACCAGCGCGCGGGCGGCACGTGGCCCACGACCGCACAGCGGCTCTCCGCGTTCGACGCGACCAACGGCGACAACTTCGGCATCTCGGTTTCCGTCTCGGGCGACTCGCTGCTCGTCGGAGCCGCAGGAAAGGGTTCGAATCGCGGGCAGGCGTACGTCTTCCGCTTCGTCGACGGCTCGTGGTCGTCGCAGGGTGCGCTGGCCGCTCCCGATGGCGCGGCGGGCGACTTCTTCGGCTGGTCGGTCGCGCTCGACGGGAATGTGGCGCTGGTCGGTGCGCAGCAGGACAGCTTGGCCGGCCCGATCAACGCGGCCGGCTCGGCGTGGGCGTTTTCCCGAGTTGGCACGCGATGGATCCTCAACGATCCGACGCTCGCCAACCCCGTGACCCCGAACGTCAACACCCTCAACCCCAGCGACTTCTTCGGCGTTTCGACCGCGATCGACGGCGACACCATCGCCAGCGGCGCGTTCTACCAGACCGTCACGGCCACGCGCCAGGGCTCGGTCTATGTCCTCATGCGCAACGGCACCCAGTTCGCGGAGCAGGCACGTCTCGTCGCCGCCGGCGCCGCGGTCGATGACTTCTTCGGTCGCTCGGTCGCCGTGAGCGGCAACACGCTGGTCGGCGGAGCGATCGGGCGCGATCCGCTCGGGCGCCTCAACGCGGGCTCCGCTGTCGTCTTCACACGCTCGGGGACCACGTGGACCCAGCAGGCCGAACTGATCGCCTCCGACGCCGCCGCCAACGACAGCTTCGGCTTCGCCTCGGCGGTGAGCGGTGACACGATCGCGATCGGCGCGCCCTTCGCCGGCAGCCCGGGCATTCCCGCCCACGGCGCGGTCTACATCTTCACTCGTTCGGGCTCGACCTGGACGCAGCGCGCCAAGCTGGTGCATCCGTCTCCCGCGGCGAACGACAACTTCGGCTACGCGGTGTCGATCTCGGGCGACAACCTGTTGATCGGCGCGAGCAGCCGCGCCGTCTCGGGCCGCCTGGGTCAGGGCTCCGCGTACCTGTACATCCGCGAGGGAACCGGCTTCCGCTTCCTCCAGCAGATCACCGCCAACAACGGCGCGGCGAACGACATCTTCGGCGTCTCGGTGGCGATCAACGGGAACGACGCGATCATCGGCGCACGTGGCCGCACGTCCAACCAGGGCGCTGCGTACATCTTCACCCGTCAGCCCAACGGCACCTTCAGCCAGACCGCCGTCCTGACCGCCGATGACGGTCGCGCCGAGGACTTCTTCGGTCTCTCGGTCGCCATCTCGGGCCCCAACGCCTTCGTGGGCGCCTGCCTCGCAGATATCGGTACCGCCAACGACGCGGGCGCGCTCTACGGCTTCACGTCGACCAGCGGGCTCGCGACCGGACCTTGGGTCCAGACGCGGAAGTTTGCTCGCAGGGCCAACCTTTCCAATGACTTCGTCGGCTTCTCCGCCGCCGCGTCGGGTCTGACCGCCGTGGTGGGTGGCTACAACGCGGCTTCGGGTCGTGGTGCGATCTGGGTGATCGATCAGCCCGACGCGCTGACGCAGTCCGCAGTCAACATCACCGCCAGCAACACGGCTCCGAACCTTGAATCCGCCGTTCAGGCCGCCACCGCTGGTCAGACGGTGGTGGGCTCGGCTGGCTCGTTCAACGCGTCGTCGGTCGACTTCTCCGGTCGCGCGTTCACGACGCGGAGCCTCTCCTCGATCGCGCTCAATTCCAACTCGCTCCTCAACCTGAGCAACGGCGCGGTTCTGGCCGCGGCTCCGGGCTCGCCCGTGTCGCTCTTCGGCACGGCTCGCACTCTGAATGACTCGGGCCGGTCCGACATCACGGGCGCATCCATCCGTCAGAGCGGCGGCGGCACCCTCTTCGTCGGCAAGCACGAGGTTTCGCTCAATGCTCTCTCGTCCGAACTCGCGGGACGAGTCTCGCTGCTCGATGCCGCGTCGTCGATCAGTTCGTCCGGCCAGATCGCCTTCACGGGCGTGCTCAACGACCTCTTCGGCGGTCGTCTCACGTCCGGCGGCGGGATGCTCTTCGACGGTGTTGTGAATCTTCGCAAGACCACGATCAGCGCGGGCGGCCCGATCCGCATCAGCACGCAGGGCAACATGTCGCCCGTGACCATTTCCGGCCCCGCATTGATCGTCGGGTCGGGCGCTCGCCTGAATCTCGGCGGCGAGGTCCTCTCGAACCTTGATAACTCGGGCAAGATCATCTTTACCACCAGCAGCACCATCATCGGGTCGCTCGTCAACAACACGAACGCCGAGATCAACACCAGCGGCTTCAGCCTCTCGGTCTTCGGTCCGTTCACCGGCAGCGGGACGATCAACGCCGCGCCTGGCGGCTGCCCGAACTGCCTGCAGCAGCCCGCCACTTTGAGTGTCTTCGACGATGTTCGGTTGGGCTCCACGAGCTCGACCTCGATCACTGGTGTCATGGAGATCGCCGGAGATTTCCGGTCTGATATCGTCGAGTCCGACCGCTTCGCGATGCTGAACGGCACGATCCGCATGAACAACTCGATCGGCCGCGCCGTTCAGAACTTCGAGGTTCAGAGCCGCGACTTCGGTCCCGCCGGAGCGGCGATGCGTCCCTACATCAACGGCTCCTTCCCCCTCGGCTCTCTCGAGGTCGGCCCCGCCTCCACGACCGTCAACCTGGTGAACAGCGTGGCGAACGCGGGCGGGACCGAGGCCCTCTACGTCGATCGGCTCGTCGTCGGCCCCGGCAGCCGCCTCAACACCCGCGGCATCCGCGTCTACGCCCGCACGCTCGAGCTGAGCGGAACGGTGGACTCCATCGCCAACATCATCCCGCTCGGCCAGCCCTGCAACGCCGACCTTGTCGTTGACGCCTTCGTCGATGATCTGGACTTCGGTGCATTCGTCGCGGCCTACAACGTCTTCGACTGTGCGAGCCCGGAGATGACCCGCGGCTGCTATGCCGATCTCAACGCCGACGGGCTTGTCGACGACCGCGACTTTGTGGTCTTCGCCGAGGCCTACAACCAGTTCCTCTGCGACTAAGCGATCGCTCACATCGCTCGCAACGGACCATCAAGGGCCCCTCAGGGGCCCTTTTCTTTTGTCGCACCCGGGCGAAACCCGCGCACGCTGAGCTTCGAAAGCCCCGCTGGGAGCGGATCGAACGACGCAAAGTGCGTTGTCGGCTCGGGCGGCCGGCCACGAAGGTCGGGCGGAAGAGAGAGTCTGATCGGGAGTCCAAGGTGATCGTCATCCGGGGCGTGGATCATCGTGGGCGGCCGGTTTCTGTACCGATCTGGTCGGTGCCGGCGATGATGCAGCGGGCCCGGGGCTCGCGAGCTCGCGTGGCGTGGGAGGCGGTCGCGATCGCGTGGTCGGTGCTGCGCAGTCGTGCGGGGATGTACACGACGGTCTTTGTCGCGCTTGTCTCGTTCTTCGCGTTTCTGATCGGACGAGCCGGGCCGCTCGGGCTTTTCCTGATGCTCTTCTCGCCGGTCGCATCGCTGCTGATGGTCTTCGCGATCAACGCGGTGACATCGATGAGCAGCGCGCTGGGGCGTGTTCGGGATCAGGCCGTTCGCCGTGCTCTCGACGTCGGCCTCTGCCCGTCGTGCGACTATCCGCTGCTGTCTCTTGAGCGGTGCGACGACGGCTGCGTCGTCTGTCCCGAGTGCCGTGCGTCATGGGCCGAGAGTGACCCCGCCGCGCAGGTCGTCATCGTGCCCCGCGAGGTCAGGAGCCCGACGCGTAGTAGCGGATGACATTCCCCCCGGCCACGACGGCTCGGACCGGGTCACCGCCAAGTTCGTACGCAAGTTCGCGGTAGTCGCGGCACCGAAGCAGCACAAGATCGGCACGCCGCCCAGGCGCAAGAACGCCCCGGTCCTTGAGGCCCAGGAGCAGCGCGGGGTTGAGCGTCGCCGCAACGATCGCCTCGTTGATCGTCAGCCCGCAGAGACGTACGCCCAGCGCGATCGCCAGCGGCATGGAGTGCGTGGGCGACGAGCCGGGGTTGGCGTTCGTGGCGATGCAGACTCGTCCGCCCGCATCGCAAAGCGCCCGCAGATTCGCCGAGCGAACAAGCAGCGACGCATCAGGCCCGCGCGACGCCAGGTGGAGAGCGGTGATCGGAAGACCGACGCCGAACGTTTGGCTGCGCGCAAGGGCCGCGAGATCCCCCGGCGTGCTGTGCTCGAGGTGATCCACGCTCAGCGCTGCAAGCCGGATCGCCTCACCCACCATGCCGCGGCTCGTGAACTGATCGGCGTGCACGCGGACCGGGTGTCCGAGCTCCCGGGCCGTCTCGAGCAGGCGTGTCGCGTCCGCCAGCGACCAGGCGCCGTCCTCGCAGAAGGCATCGACCGTGATCCCCGGAAACTCCGCATGGACCGCGGGCAGAGTCTCGTTGATCGTTCGCTCGATGAAAGCCTGCGGAGGCACGTCGGGGTCGAGCGCGTGACCCAAGAGCGCGGTGATCACAACAGTGCCGGGCCATCCTCGCGAGGCGTCTCGCACGGCGCGGAGCATCTTGAGTTCCGCCTCGGTGGACAAGCCGTAGCCGGACTTGACCTCCACGGTTGTCACACCGTGCCGAAGATGGACGTCGAGCCGTGCACGCACCCGTTCGGCGAGCGCTGCCGAGGGCGTCTCACGGACCGCCCGCACGGTGCTCATGATCCCGCCGCCGCTCTTGAGGATGTCGAGATAAGCCTCCCCGCCCAGACGTCGTCGCCATTCGTCGACGCGCGAGCCCGACCAGCACAAGTGCGTGTGGCAGTCGACGAACCCGGGTATGAGCACATCGCCGAAGGCATCGATCACCTGCACGTTCGGCGGCACGGTGAGGCCGTCGCCGATGGACTCGATCCGTCCCCCTCGCACCAGAACATCCACGTTCTCGCGGACGACGACGTGATCCATCGCCGCGCCGGTACGAACCCCCGGAGGACCCTCCATCGTGACGGCGTTGCAGCGTCGGATCAGCAGGCTCATGTTCCGAGAGACTCCGGTTTGGCCGATCAGAGAGGTCGGGGCGAGCGCATCGCGCGTCCGCGCAGAAAACTCAGGAACAGATGGGCGGCAAGTCGTGCGGTTCGTCCGCCCTCGTCGTGCGCTGGGCAGAGTTCCATGAGATCAACGCAGAACGGAGAATAGATCTGGCCGAGCCTGGAGAGCGCGTCACTCACCTCGTGCGCCGACAAGCCGATCGGGTTGGGGGCGCTGACGCCCGGTGCGGCCTCCATCGCGATGCAGTCGAGATCGACGCTGACGAAGCAGTCCTCGCGATCGATGCCGCCGATGATGCTGCCTTGCGGGAGTCCGGGGGGCGGGCCGGAGCCCGTTCCCAGCGCCGAACCTGTGCCGACGCCCGCGGCGTTGGAGATCCCGGCCCCGATGATCCCGCCGATGGATCCGCCGTTGCGTAGGAACCACTCGGTGTGCTCGCGGCTGTTCGCCAACGGGTCGTAGCCGACGATCCGAATCGAGGAGGCAATCCGCTCTTCGAGCAACTTGCGAAAGCCCATGCCGCTGCCCACTGTCTCGCGGACATCCAGATGCGCATCGAACGCAAGCCCCTTGACAGCTGCCGCGGCCCCGGCCTTGGCATGTGCCGACCGGCGTCCCTGCGCAGCGCCGCGAACGAGCGCGTAGGTGAGATCATGCCCACCACCCACGCCGAACACAACCATGCCCTGCGAAGCCAGCCACGCCGAGGCTTCGGAGACGCGCCGGTGCATCTCGTGGAGCGCCTCCGCCTCGCGCCCGGGTTCCACTTCCGGCGTCACCACATCGCCGGCATCGAAGACGGCCGGCCAGTCGAACTCGTACGGAGCATTTACGCCGTAACGCAGCAGCGCGGCCCGAAAGGCCGCCGGACCTTCGCGTGCTCCGATGCGGCCGTTGTTCAATCGGACGCCGGTGTCATCAGGCAGGCCGAGCAGAGCGATCGCACAGCCCTCGGGCCTGGTGCGTAGGAGCGACGCAAACCGGGCTGGGGAAGGCGGATTGGTCCAAACGGAGGGCCGCGCGTTTGGAACAGGCCATGACGACGTGCTGGAAACTCCGGGCGGCACTGGCATTTCCGGAGGGTACCAGATTCGCCTTTGCGCGGAAAGCAGCGGGGGGCATGATCGCCCGCAGTGCGACGGCCTTAGCGCCGCATCGGAACATCGAGCTTCTGCTCGTTCGCGCAGGCTTCGGCCTCGGGATACCCGCTGTCGACATGGCGGAAGACGCCCATCGCCGGGTCGTTGGTGAGCACACGCCGCAGGCGAGCCTCGGCGTCCTTGGTGCCGTCGGCGACGATGACCTGACCGGCGTGCTGGCTGAAGCCGATGCCGACGCCGCCGCCGTGGTGGAAGCTGACCCAGCTTGCGCCGCTGGCGACGTTGACCATGGCGTTGAGGATCGCCCAGTCGCTGATGGCGTCGCTGCCGTCCTTCATGCCTTCGGTTTCACGGTTGGGGCTGGCGACGCTGCCGCAGTCGAGATGGTCGCGGCCGATGACGATGGGGGCCTTGATCTTCCCGCTGGCGACGAGGTTGTTGAGCATGACGCCCGCTTTGTCGCGCTGACCCTGGCCGAGCCAGCAGATGCGGGCGGGCAGGCCTTGGAACGCGATGCGGTCCTTCGCCATGGTGAGCCAGCGGTGCAGGCCTTTGTCGTCGGGGAAGAGTTTCATCAGTTCGGCGTCGGCGGTGAAGATGTCCTGGGGGTCGCCGCTGAGGGCGACGAAGCGGAACGGGCCGCGGCCGACGCAGAACTGGGGGCGGATGTAGGCGGGGACGAAGCCGGGGAAGGCGAACGCGTCCTTGAAGCCGTGGTCGAAAGCGCGTTGGCGGATGTTGTTGCCGTAGTCGAAGGTGATGCTGCCGCGTTTCTGGAGGGCGACCATGGCGCGGACGTGGCGTTCCATGGTGGCAAGGCTCTGCTTCTCGTAGCCCGCGGCGTCGGAGCCCCGGGCTTGCTCGGCCTGCGTGATGCTCATGCCGGCCGGGACGTAGTGCAGCACATCGTGGGCGCTGGTCTGGTCGGTGAGTGTGTCGGGGGTGATGTTGCGTTCCAGGAGGCGCTCGAGCAGGTCCACCGCGTTGCAGCAGACGCCGATGCTGATGGGCTTCTTCGCCTTGGCGGCCTGCACGGCGGCGTCGATCGCGGCGTCGATCCCTTCGACGATCTGATCGAGATACCGATCCTTCACGCGGCGCTGGAGACAGCGCGGGTCGATGTCGGCGATGAGGCAGGTGCCGCCGTTCATGGTGATGGCGAGGGGCTGAGCGCCGCCCATGCCGCCGCAGCCGGCGGTGACGTTGAGTTTGCCGGCGAGATCGCTCTTGTAGTGGTGTTGGGCGAGTTCGCGGAAGGTCTCGTAGGTGCCCTGCACGATGCCCTGGGTGCCGATGTAGATCCACGAGCCGGCGGTCATCTGGCCGTACATGATGAGGCCCTTGGCGGCGAGCTCATCGAAGTGCTTCTGCGTGGCCCAATGGGGGACGAGATTGCTGTTGGCGATGAGCACGCGGGGCGCGTCGGTGTGGGTCTTGACGACGCCGACGGGCTTGCCGGACTGCACCAACAGCGTCTCGTCGGGCTCGAGGCGCTGGAGCGTTGCGACGATGGCGTCGAACGCGGGCCACGACCGTGCCGCCTGACCGCGGCCGCCGTAGACGACCAGGTCTTCGGGGCGTTCGGCGACCTCAGGGTCGAGGTTGTTCATGAGCATCCGCATCGCGGCCTCGGCCTGCCAGGTCTTGCAGGTGCGCTGGTTGCCGCGGGGGGCCCTGCAGACGCGGGCCGAGTCGGCTAGCGGTCCGCGGTGCTTGGACGCTTCGGCCAAGATCTGATTCACCTGATCGGTCGTGGATCGTGTGGGCATGTTGGAATCAGGCTACGCCATCGTCCGACGCAACGCAAACCGCACGTGGCTCACGAACGAGAACGGGCGGACCCGGCCAAGATGTGCTCGATCAGGCCCTCGCTCGCAGACCACAGCATCTGGTAGACGCGCTCAAAGCCGTCGGGTCCGCCGTAGTAGGGGTCCGGAACGTTCATTCGGTGAGGGGGCTGGCCGTGCAACGACGGATCGAAGGAACGCATCAGAAAAACCCGGTCGGGCGGCAGGCCGGCATGGAGCAGCGACGCCAAGTTGTCTTCGTCCATCGCGAGCAGGTAGTCAAAGGCGAGATCGCTTGCGACGTCGAGCTGGCGGGCGATGTGCGGGAACTCGATGCCATGCGCGGCCGCGACCTGGACTGTGCGCGGGTCGGCACCGGAGCCCGCGTGCCACCCTCCGGTCCCGCAGGAGTCGACGCGGAAGAGGTGCTCGACGCGGCGGGCACGGATCTGATGCTGAAAAATCCCCTTCGCAAGCGGGCTGCGGCAGATGTTGCCGAGGCAGACAAACAGCACGCTCGTCACGCTGGTGTTGCTCACGCCATCGCACTCCCGAGCGTGACCGCGCTGTCCACCTCCCGCGAAGAGCGGGATGAGAGCTCTCGGGCTGCGACCCGTGCGTCGATCGCTCGCGCGATGTGCGCCGGAAGTCGCGACGCCGCAAACGACACCAAGGGTCGATCGTGCAACGACTCGCGAAACTCCTGGCTGATGAACGAGGGTGCGGAGGACGGAAAAGAGCGGCACGCGAGCAGATCAGGCGTGTGCGGGCGCCCGCCCTCGCGCACATCAAGCACCAGCGCATCGCACGCCGCAACTAGTGTGCGCACCGGACGCGTCACCACCCTCAGTCGCACCGAGAGCCCGGCCGCACGCACGAGCCAGCGAGCGCGAGCTAGGTCTGGCACACCGCGCTCAACCAGGCCAACGGGCCGATGTCCGACCAGAGAGAGCGTCGACAGCGTCTTCAGAAAATCCAGTCCCTCGACCCTGGAGACCGGATCCGCGGCCAACGCGACGAGCAGATCGGTGGCGCCGACATCGAGCTCACGCCGAAGCCGCTGGCGATCGCCAAACGAAAACCGCTCACCCTTGCCCGAGCCCTCTGCAAGGGCCAAGCGATGGTCTGTCCAACGTGCGTTGCGATCGCTGGCGATCTGCCGAGAAAGAGCGGCGAGGGTGGGACTCCAGCAGCACACCTCGCGAATCGGCAGGCCTTCTGGGAATGTCCACTTGCGCGCACGCCGGCGCGAGAGCATGATCGGATACCCGCCGCAGATCGGCCGCATGACGTTGGGCGTTCGCAGGCCCAGGTCCCAGGCGCGGGACTCGCCCCGAGTACTTGCGCACAGAAGGACGATGCGAACTGTTCCCGGCTCGGGATCGGTCGCCAGATGATCGACGAGCGCACAGACCTCGCGGTCGGTCGTGTCGCGCCGGATCGACGGATCCTGAGCCTCGACGATGTGCAGAATCGCCGAGTTCATCTCGACTTTCGTTCCGGCTGATTCGCGACATGGTCGTAGAAGAGCTCCGCGACCGCCTGCCCGATCTGCTTGGCCAGGTCCTCCTCGCCCTTGGCGACGGCGGACTGGCTCTGAGGCGCGTAGTTCGCCCGCTCGAAGAGCGTCACCTTGAGTTCGGCGCCCCGGTCGAGCGACTCCGGCGGCCACAGCCGCGTGTCGTTCTCCGCATCGATCACCTTCACTCGCAGCTCCGCGTATGGGGAATAGCTCTGGCCGTCGCGGCTCAGGGTGAACGAATCCATGATCACGTGGATCACCACCGCAGCTCGCACCGCACGGCCTATGGCGGTCACGCTCAATGGCTCGCTGTCCCGGTCGCGGCTGGCGGCGATGATCGCCCCGCGTCCGTCGATCATGTCCTCCACCAGCTTCTCACGCTGCAACACTTCGGTCGCGGATGAGGCGATGACCATCCGAAGATTCCGCCTCGGGAGCATGCTGTTCTGGTCGTCGACAAAGACCACAGTCGAACGCTTCTTGTCCAGCGTGAATGCGGCCGGACGCTTCTCCGGGCCGTGGATCAGGTAAAACGCAGGGCCGACGATGTTGCAGCCCGGCAGCACAGCTCCCAGCGAGAAAGCTGCCGCCGCGAGCCATCGCCAGCTCCACGCGCTTCGATCGGTCCGATTCATGCTCTTCATGCCTGCTCCGCGTCTCTCCGGAGGCTCTCGGCCTCGAGTCCGGAGTCTTCTAGATGTTCTGCGTCGGGGTGCGGAAGGTATTCCATCGCGAGGATGCCGCCGGGTCCGGAATCAGTAGTTTGGGTAGTACGGCTCCTCGTGCGTGTAGAAGGGCCACGTGGCCCGGTCCACGAAGCGCCGGAGAAGCTCGGTGCGCACCGCCGCTTCGGGGATCTCGTCGGGACGACGTCCCTGTTCGTCGGGGAACTTCACGAGCACGCTGCGTTCGAACGAGAAGTAATCGGCCAATTGCGAATCGACCTCAACCACCGAGATCGTGCCGGCCGCGACGCCGTCGTAGAGGTACGGATTCATGGGCTCTTTGTCGCGAAACTCCGTGAGCTCCACGAAGACCAGGCGCTGCACGCCGCCAAGGTCGGCCGCCAGATCCGCCATCGATTTGGCGCGCCAGCCCGGGTTGTCGTACATGTACTGAAGCACCTGGGCAGCGGGCACCACTCCGGTCGTTCCAACGTCGCTGTTCGGGTCGCTCAGTCGGTCGGTGATGCGTGCGAGCAGCATCGCCGTCACGCCCGTCGCCTGCTCTTCGATGGAGCGGTCTGTCGAGACCAAAACCGCGAAGGTCTTGCCCTGCAGGACATCCGTCTCCGGCTTCACGGTGCGGGTTGACGTGCGCCGATAGGAGTCCACCATCGCGCCCGCAAATCCAAAGACGTTGCACCCCCCGAGCATGGTCAAGACGACCGCGCCCGTCAGAGCCGACAGCAGGAGGCGCCCCAGTTGAGTCCTTCTCGATCGACGCACCGCAGTCTCCATGCTTAGGTCCCATCGCACAAGGCTGGATCGGCGCCGTGCACCCCCAGCAACGATTCAAAGCCCCGGCGGCCACCTCAGAATCGTAGTGGCCCATGCCGCCGCGAACACCAGGCCCAGGGCGATCAGGACGCGCGTGCGGAACAGGTTGGACGCCAGCCGCCAGACCCCGGGCCCCGCGATGAGCGCGTGCAGCGAGAACCACACGCCGCACGCCAGCCCTATCGCGACCACCAGCCCCCCCGGCTGCACACGCGCTGAGTCCTGCAGCCGCCCCTGGGCCGCAAGCGAGACGCTCGTCGTCATCCCGCACGTCATGCACGGAAAGCCGCTCGCCACCAGAAATCCGCACGGCGGCAGTCCGAGTTGCGAGTGCGTCCCGAATCCCTGTCGATTCGGCGTCAGGTTGCCGCCGATGAGCAGGCCCGCCAGACAGATCGCCAAAAGCACGCAAGCACCGGCCGCCGATGGGGCGCGGGTTGAGGCCAAGCGAGCGAGGAAGGACACCACGTGCATGCGCTCAAGCGTACCGCCGCGAGCCGCCGCAGGGCGAAGCACATGGCTCCGTCGCGGGGCGTGGGATCACGCGCTTGCGCGAAGCGTCGTCGCGGGGACGATCGCCGCGGCATCCACGACGCGGCTCGCGCCTGCACCGGTACGAGCGCCGCGATGAAGCTGTTCCGCGAGTCTGTAAAGAGACTGGGCCGAGCGGAGCGTGCGTGTGCCGGCTTCGAACAAGACCACCCGGCATCGAGGCACCAGCGCGGCGTTGGTCGAGAGCGTGGACGCCCACGCCTTCTCCCGCTCGTCGAACCGCTCGGCGAACTGATGGGCCAGCGAGCGAAGCGTCGGCGAGGGCGCCGTCACCAGGAAGCGGTCGTCGCCCAGATGAGCGAGGAAGATGCGGGCCTGCTGCTCCTCGGCGAGCGCCTGAAGGCCTTGCACGGTCCGTCGCAGAAGTTCGTCGCCAAGCTCGTAGCCCATCTGCTCGTTGTACTGCGCGAACGACTCGATGTCCACGATCGCGATGTCGCTCGGGCCTGTCCCGAGCCGCGGCTGATCGGGACGCGAGGGAGCCGGGCTCAGAAGCGACAGCAGATGCTCGTCCGCACGCACGCGTCCCGGCAGTCCGGTGAGCGGCGCGATCCGGAGTTGCACGTTGCGTGCAAGCTTCGACGCGGCAAAGAGCAGATCGGTGACCGACAGCGTTCCGAGCACTCCCCGCTCGCCGGTGATGACGATCGGAGTGCCTGCGTTGCGCTCGTCGCGAGAGCATGCAAGATCCAAGACATCGGGGATGGAGGCGTCCGGGCCCGCGCAGGCCAGCCCCGGGGAGACAACAAAGCCGATCAACTGTCCTGAGCGGTTGTCGGCCGCTGCTCGGAGAAGGCTGTCTCGATCGCACCAGCCGACGGGCTGCGTGCCCTCGACCACCACGAAGCCGGAGACCTCTGAGTCTCGCAGCAGTTCGGCCGCGACCTCGCCCACGCGCCGGCGCGAGTCGATCGTCAGAACCGGGCGGACAAACGGCGCGACGGTGTCGCCGCGTCGATCTGGCTGAAGGCCCATCGGACCGCCCAGGCGGGCGTTTCGGATGAAGTCACGGATGTCGGCGCGAAGGGTCTGCTGTCGCGATCCCGGCCGCCCGAGCAGATATCCCTGCCCGAACACGACGCCCAGATCCATGAGGGTCGCGAGTTCCTCCTGCTTCTCAATCCCCTCGGCAATCATGCGCACGCCGCTGAGGGTTGCGAAACGAACGAGGAAGCGGATCAGATTCTGGCGGACCCGATCCTGATGGATCCCCTCGACCAGCTCGCGATCCAGCTTCAGCCAGTGCGGACGCAGCGCCATGATGCGGTTCAGGCCGCTGGTCCCGGCGCCCACGTCATCGATCGCGATCTCAAACCCCGAAGCCTTCACCAGACGAACCTGCTCTTCGAGTCCCTGCACGTGCTGCTGCTCGCTGCGCTCGGTGATCTCGAGGACGACGCGGCTCGGTGTGAGGCCCGGCGTCGCACGCACGCTCTCCAGCACCGCGCCGCAGAAGCGAGGGTCGGCGAAGACTTCCGGAGTCGTGTTGAGGAACAGCTTGGCTTCTGCGGGCCACTCTGAGGCGGCCTGCAGCGAGGTGCCGCGAGTCACGGTCTCCAGATCCCAGAGCAGCCCCGTCCGTTCCGCGGCGTCGAAGAGTTCGCTCGGGCCCTTGAAGTCTCCGCCGCTCGTCGGGCGAGCCAGCGTCTCAAAGCCCGCGATCTCCGCTCGCTTGAGGTCGACGATCGGCTGGAACGCCGCCTCGATCGCTCCCGCGTCGATCGTGGCCCGAAGCCTTTGTCGCAACATCGCGATATCGCTGTTCATATCTCGCCTCTGCTCCGGGAGTGTTCCGTGCCGACAGCTCGCAACGCCGCAGCTCTCCACGCTCTCCTTCATCGGGCCTCGTCCACCCCGAATCCCCTCGGCGCGTTCGTGACAAGCGCACGCGCGACGATTGCGCGAGCATGGCCGACTGCACCGCTTGGTTACAGGCTCAACCACGCCCTCTCGGACGCTCGCCACAGACGGCTATTGGACCTTGGGCACGCTGAACACGCCGACGAAACGCCGGGATCCAGCCGACACCTCACCCGCGTTCGGCAGGAATGTCTCGCTCAGTCGAAGCGGAACACGCCCTTGCGAATCCCGTAGACGTACGCCACCACCGTCGTCAGCAGGAAGAACATGATGCGGCCGAGCCAGATCAAGCCCTCCTGGCTCATGGGCGCGATATTCGGGAACGTCGCGGCCCACGGATACAAGAAGACGATCTCGACGTCGAACACAAGGAACACCATCGCGATCAGATAGAACCGCACGTTGAACCGCTTGCGTGCCGTGCCGACCGGGTTCATGCCCGACTCGTACGACTGGCTCTTGATGCGCCCTTGCCGCTTGGGCCCCAAGACAAGCGACCCAATCACGTTGGTGGCGCCGAAGGTGATCGCGATCAGGACGATCAGGAGGATGGGCAGGTAGCTCGACAGATCCGTGCTGGCCAGAAGGTGCATCATGCGCCGCGATGGTAGCGGGTTCGTCCGCCGCTGGTTGTCACGGCTCGCGGGTCATCGCACCGAGCTGCCCCGAGCCCACAGCCGCTCACCGCCTGCCAGTTCGGCAGCAGCATGAGGGAGCATCGAGCGCCCGCTGACCAATTGTGGCGCACGCCGCCTCTGCCGCGACGTTGGTTGCGGGAATTCCCCCGGGCGACGGACGCCAACCCGTTGGACGCACTGGCACGCCGGTTGCCCCAGACTAATTGGTGAAGGTGCGCGCCTCCGCGAGATGTGTGCACCTGACAAAGACCAATCACTCCAGCTCCCTGTGGGGCTGCACTTTTCGGAGAGATCCGTCCATGGCTGCCAAAGAAATCGTTTTCGACGCCGATGCTCGTCAAGCCCTGCTCGCCGGTGTGGAGAAGCTCGCCAAGGCCGTCAAGGCCACCCTCGGGCCCCGCGGCCGCAACGCCGTGCTGGACAAGTCCTGGGGCGGGCCGACCGTCACCAAGGACGGCGTGAGCGTCGCCGAAGAGATCGAGCTCAAGAACAAAGCCGAGAACATGGGCGCCATGCTGGTCAAGCAGGCCGCCTCCAAGACCTCCGACGACGCGGGCGACGGCACGACCACCGCCACCGTCTTGGCCGAGGCGCTCTTCCGTGAGGGGCTCCGTCACATCGCCGCCGGCGTTGACGCCAACGCGCTCATCCGCGGCATGAAGGCCGCCGTCGAGGTCGCCAGCAAGGCGATCGACGACATGGCGACCCCGGTGAAGGGCAAGGGCGACATCCAGAACGTCGCCGCCATCAGCGCTAACAACGATCAGGAAATCGGAAAGATCATGGCCGACGCCTTCGAGAAGGTCGGCAAGGACGGCGTCATCACCGTCGAGGAAGGCAAGAACATCGACACCGAGGTCACGGTCGTCGAGGGCATGCAGTTCGACCGCGGCTACCTCAGCCCCAACTTCGTCACCGACGCCGACAGCATGAAGGTCGAGTTCGACAAGGCCCTCGTGCTCATCCACGAGGACAAGATCGACAGCGTCAGCAAGCTCGTTCCCCTCCTCGAGAAGGTGATGCAGGCCAAGAAGCCCCTGCTCATCATCGCCGAGGACGTGACCGGCGAGGCCCTCAGCACGCTCGTCATCAACAAGCTCCGCGGCACGCTCAACGTGTGCGCCGTCAAGGCCCCGGGCTACGGCGACCGCCGCAAGGCCATGCTCGAGGACATCGCGATCCTCACCGGCGCGACCGCGGTGATGAAGGACCTGGGCATCGAGCTGGACAAGATCGAGCTCAAGCAGCTGGGCATGGCCAAGAAGCTCGAGGTGGACGCCGACAACACGACCATCATCGAGGGCGCGGGCAACACCAAGGACATCCAGGCCCGCATCGCCCAGATCCGCGCCGAGATCGAGAAGACCACCAGCGACTACGACCGCGAGAAGCTCCAGGAGCGCCTCGCCAAGCTCGCCGGCGGCGTCGCCCAGATCAAGGTCGGTGCGGCCAGCGAGGCCGAGCTGAAGGAGAAGAAGGCCCGCATCGAGGACGCGCTGCACGCCACCCGCGCCGCGGTCGCCGAGGGCATCGTTCCCGGCGGCGGCGTCTCCTTCATCCGCGCCCGCAAGGCGATCGAGAACATCAAGGAGTACAAGGCCGTCTTCGGTAAGCCCGGCAGCGGCGACGAGAAGGACGCGGCGGACGTCGGTCGCTTTGCGTTTGACTTCGCCGCCGGTCTTCGCACCGTCTACACCGCCATCGCCGTCCCGCTGCAGACCATCGCCGACAACGCCGGCTTCAAGGGCACCGTCGTGGTGCAGAAGGTGGCCGAGGGTGGCGAGTCGAAGGCGAAGCAGAACTTCGGGTTCAACGCCCTCACCGGCGAGTACGGCGACCTGATTGCCGACGGCGTCATTACGCCGGCGAAGGTGGACCGCTCCGCGCTCCAGAACGCCGCCAGCGTCGCGACCGTGCTGCTCGCCAGCGACTGCATCGTCACCAGCAAGCCCGAACCCAAGGAGGCTGCGCCCGCCGGTGGCGGCGGCGGCATGCCGGGCATGGGCGGCATGGGCGGCATGGGTGGCATGGGCGGGATGGGGTTCTAAAGCCCGCTTGAGGAAAGAAGATCACGGGCGATCGGTCAGCGTCGCTCGCCCGTCTTTGTCGGTTCCCGGAGCGTTCCCATCGACTCGATCCTGCACACCATCCTCCACCTCGACAAGTCGCTCGCCGACTTGGTGGTGCACTACGGCGTGTGGGTCTACGCGATCCTCTTCGCGATCGTCTTCGCCGAGACGGGGCTGGTGGTGACGCCGTTTCTTCCCGGCGATTCGCTACTTTTCGCCGCCGGCGCTCTCTCGGCGGCTCAGCCCGAGGCGCTCAACATCTGGTTCGTGCTCACGCTGCTCGTCGTCGCCGCCATCCTCGGCGACGCGGTGAACTACGCGATCGGAAAGTGGGTCGGGCCCAAGGTGTTCAGCCAGAAGGTCGATCCCGACCACGTCCCCACGTGGAAGGAGCGTCTGCTCAACCGCAAGCACCTCGACCGGGCGCACGAGTTCTACGAGAAATACGGGGGCAAGGCCGTCGTCTTTGGCCGCTTTGTGCCCATCGTGCGGACATTTGTGCCGTTCGTCGCTGGCGCGGGCGCGATGACCTATTCCAAGTTTGCTTTCTTCAATGTCTTTGGTGCGATGCTGTGGGTCGGGCTCTGCATGGCTGCCGGCTTCTTCTTCGGGAACTTCGACGTCGTGAAGCGCAACTTCTCGCTCGTCGTGCTCGGCATCATCGTCGTCTCGCTCATTCCGGTCGTGGTCGAGTTCTGGCTTGCACGACGCGCGAGCCTCAGGAAGCTCGCGACGGAGGGCACGCCCGGCGCGTGATTCCAGCGATGGCGACCCACCAGACCAATTGCGACATCTGCAACCGCCTCGCGGCCATCCGCGAGGGGACGCATCCATCCGTGATCGCGGAGCTGGATACCGGCTTCGCGGTCATGGGCGATTCGCAGTTCTTCCGGGGCTACTCGCTGCTGCTGTGCAAGACCCCGGCGACCGAGCTCGACGAACTGCCCAAGGCGATCCGCGTGCGGTTCCTCGAAGAAATGAGCCAGGTCGCCGAGGCGGTCCGCATGGCCACCGGCGCGTTCAAGCTCAACTACGAGTCGCTCGGCAACCTGGTGCACCACCTGCACTGGCACGTCTTCCCGCGTCGCGAGAGCGACCCGGACCCCAAGGCGCCGGTGTGGGGCCAGATGCCCAAGCCCGGCAGCGACGCCGAAACCCAGTCCAAGTTCAACCCGGAGCGTGACCGGGGATTGCTCGAGTCCATCCGCGCGGAGCTTCACGCGATCCGCGCCCGTCCGTAGTTTCGATCGTCACCACACGGACGCACGCGTCCGTGCGAAGCAAGTTCACGATTGAGTCCACGATTTAGTCCACGAGAAGGAGATTTGAAATGGCCGTGAAACCCCTCGAAGACCGCGTGCTCGTCAAGCCCATCGAGGCCGAGACCAAGACCGCCTCGGGCATCTACCTCCCCGAAGCCTCCAAGGAAAAGCCGGTCAAGGGCGAGGTCATCGCCACCGGCCCCGGCAAGCGCCTCGAGAACGGCAAGCGGGCCGAGATGAGCGTCTCCAAGGGCGACACCGTCGTCTACGGCAAGTACGCCGGCACCGAAGTCGAGATCAAGGGCGTGAAGCACCTGATCCTGCGCGAGAGCGAACTGCTCGGCGTGATCGAGGGATAAAGCTCAAAGCTCAAAGCAGCAAAGCTCAAATCGAGCCTGCGTGCCGCGAGCACTGAGTCCTCTGTGTTCTGTCCGATCTGAGCCTTGAGTTTTGAGCCTTTGAGTTTTTCTGTCTGAGAGTTCGAACAACCTGGAGCATTCCATGTCCACCAAACAACTCATCTTCTCCGACTCCGCCCTTCTCGAAATGAAGCGCGGCGTCGACGCCCTCGCCGATGCCGTCAAGTGCACGATGGGCCCCTCGGGTCGACACGTCGTCATCGAGAAGACCTACGGCGGACCGCACGTCACCAAGGACGGCGTCTCCGTCTCCAAGGAGATCTCGCTCCCCGCGCCCTTCCAGTCCATGGGCGCCAAGATGGTCAACGAGGTCGCCAAGAAGACCGCCGACAAGGCCGGCGACGGCACCACCGCCGCCACCGTGCTCGCCCAGGCCATCTTCACCGAGGGCCTGCGCCACGTCACCGCCGGCGCCAACCCGGTCCTGCTGCAGCGCGGCATCAACAACGCCGCCCACGCCGCCGCTGACTACATCGACTCCATCGCCATCAAGTGCAAGGGTCGTGAGGACTACAAGAAGATCGCCACCGTCTCGGCCAACCACGACGCGAGCGTCGGCGACCTGATCGCCGAGGCGATCGACCGCGTCGGCGCGGAGGGCGTTGTCGAGGTCGAGGAAGGCAAGAGCGCGACCACCACGCTCGACTACGTCGAGGGCATGCAGTTCGACAAGGGCTACCTCTCGCCGTACTTCATGACCGATCCCAAGACCGGCGAGTGCGTGCTCGAGGACGCGTACATCCTCATCTACGAGAAGAAGATCAGCAACCTGCCCGATCTGCTCCCGCTGCTCAACAAGACCGTCGCCACCGGCAAGCCGATCCTGCTCATCGCCGAGGAAGTCGAGAACGAGGCCCTCGCGACGCTGGTCGTCAACCGCCTCCGCGGCACGCTAAAGATCGCCGCCGTCAAGGCCCCGGGCTTCGGTGACCGCCGCAAGGCCATGCTCGGCGACATCGCCGTCCTGACCGGCGGCACGTTCATCGCCGAGGACCTCGGCCGCACGCTCGAGAGCGTCGAACTCAACGAGCTCGGCCGCGCCAAGAAGATCGTCATCACCAAGGACGACACGACGATCATCGAGGGCGCGGGCAAGAAGTCCGACATCCAGGCCCGTGCCGCTCAGATCAAGAGCCAGCACGACAAGTCCACCAGCGACTACGACCGCGAGAAGCTGATGGAGCGCCTCGCCAAGCTAACCAGCGGCGTGGCCATCATCAACGTCGGCGGCGCCACCGAGATCGCGATGAAGTCCACCAAGGACCTTGTCGACGACGCTCTGCACGCCACCCGCGCCGCGGCCAAGGAGGGCTACGTCCCCGGCGGCGGCGTCGCGCTGCTGCGTGCTCAGGACGCGATCCTCAAGGGCGCGTCCAAGGCCAAGGGCGATGAGAAGATCGGCTTCGACATCGTCGCCAAGGCGGTCGAGGCCTGCGCCAAGCAGATCGCCGAGAACGCCGGCTTCGACGGCGACCTCGTCGTCGAGAAGGTCAAGGAAGGCAAGCCCGCCGCGTACGGCTTCAACGCCGCCACCGGCGAGTACACCGACCTGGTCAAGGCCGGCATCATCGACCCCGCCCTCGTCGCCAAGACCGCGCTCATCAACGCGGCCAGCGTCGCGGGCCTGATGCTCACGACCGACGTGCTCATCACCGACCTCAAGGAAGACACCGCCGTCGAAACCGGCGCGACGGCCTGAGCCGGTTCCAAAAGGAATCCCACCCACGAGCGTGGGGTCGCAATTGCAAACATCCCGAGCCCGGTCGTGAGAACGCACGGGCTCGATTCGCAAGTGACGCACCTCATCCTGCTGGCCACTAGTGCCTAGTGCCCAGTGCCTAGTGCCTTCTCATGCCAACGACACGTGACTACTACGAAGTGCTGGGCGTCGCCAAGACCGCTGACGCGGAGGAGATCAAGCGCTCCTACCGCCGCCTGGCGATGAAGTACCACCCGGACCGCAACCCCGGCGACGCCGAGGCCGAGGCGAAGTTCAAGGAAGCCGCCGCGGCGTACGAGGTCCTCGCCGATCCCGAGAAGCGCAAGCTCTACGACCAGTACGGCCACGACGGCCTGCGTCAGGCTCAGGGCCCGGCCGCCCACGACTTCAGCCGCATGAACGTCGAGGACATCTTCTCGATGTTCAACGACATCTTCGGTGGTGGGGGCGGTGGGGGACAAGGTGGCTTCGGCGGCGGTGGTGGTGGCCGCCGTGTCGCCCGTGGCTACGACCTTGAGACCGAAGTCGAACTCTCGCTCGAAGAGGTCGACAAGGGCGTCGAGCGCGATGTCGAGTTCACTCGCCTCGACGTCTGCGACACCTGCACCGGCAGCGGCGCGAAGAAGGGCTCGGCCCCGATCAAGTGCCCGACCTGCGGCGGACAGGGCAAGGTCCAGCAAACCGGCTTCGGCGGCATGTTCCGCATGGTGACCGCCTGCCCCGCCTGCCGCGGGCGCGGCCAGGTGATCAAGGACTTCTGCGACGCCTGCAAGGGCAAGGGACGCACGCCCCGCAAGCGGAAGATCAGCGTCAAGATCCCGCCGGGCGTGAGCGATGGCCAGGCGGTGCGTGTCGCGGGTGAAGGCGAGCCCCCGCCTCAGGAGCTATCACCCGGCGGCGAAGGCATGCGGGGTGATCTCCACGTCGGCATCCGCGTGAAGGAGCACGAGCTCTTCCAGCGCGACGACGACAACCTCGTGCTCGACATGCCCATCTCGTTCGCGCAGGCCGCCCTCGGCGCCGAGATCGACGTGCCGACGCTCAACGGCAAGTCCAAGCTCACGATCCCCAAGGGCACCCAGCCCGGCACCGCGTTCCGCATCGAGGACGAGGGGCTTCCCAACCTCCGCAGCGGCCGCAAGGGCGATTTGATCGTCGGCGTGCGGGTCGAAGTGCCGAAGAAGATGACCAAGGCGCAGGAGAAGTTGCTCCGCGAGTACGCGGCCAGCGAGGATCAGGCCGTGCTGCCCGAGACGCAGGGCTTCTGGAAGAAGGTCAAGGACATGATGAACGGCTGAGTCGGTGTCCGGAGCCAAAGGCGACGAACGAAAGCACGAGCGACCCATGTTCAAGTGGAAGCGTGGTGAGAAGCCCATGAACGCGAACGCAGATCAGAATCAGGGCAGTCCGTCCGAAGACGCGAACGAGATCCCCCAGCATGAGTGGGATATCTCCGACGCCGCGCCGATTGAGGGCGGTGGGGGCAGTGGGGGCGGCGCGTCGAGCGAGCTCCAGGCCAAGGTCACGAAACTGGAGCAGGACCTCGCCGAGGCCAACAGCCGGGCGCTTCGTGCGATGGCCGATTTCCAGAACTACCAGAAGCGCTCGCTCATAAACGAGTCGATCGCCAAGGCCAGCGGCGTCGCCGGCGTCGTCACCGGTGTTGTCACCGTGCTCGATCACTTTGATCTCGCCCTGCAGCAGGACACCACCAAGGTCACCGCCGAGCAACTCATCGGCGGCGTGAAGGTCATCCGCGAGGAACTCATCCGCGTCCTGCAGCTCCACGGCGTCGGCATCGTGAACCCCAAGCCCGGTGATGATTTCGTTCCCGGCATCCACGAAGCGATCATGCAGCAGCAAGCCGAGGGCATCGAGCCCGGCAAGGTCGTCGCCACGTTCCAGGCCGGCTACACCCTCGCAGGCGGAGCTGCCGGTGGCGGCGAACGCGTCCTGCGGCCCGCCAAAGTCAGCGTCGCGACCAACTCCTGACGCTTGCCCTCGCACCATGCCTCGATTTGAGCTTTCCCGCTTTGAGCTTTGAGTTCTCGGGGTCTCTCCCATGCCCACCTACGACTACCGCTGCACCGCCTGCGACCACGCCTTCGAGGAGTTCCAGTCCATGACTGCTCCTCTGCTCAAGAAGTGCCCCAAGTGCGGCAAGAACAAGCTCGAACGCCTGATCGGCACCGGCGCCGCCCTCATGTTCAAGGGCAGCGGCTTCTACATCACCGATTACCGCTCCGACTCCTACAAGAAGAGCGCCGAGGCCGACAAGCCCGCCAGTGAAGCCAAGTCAGAAAGCAAGTCCGAGAGCAAGTCAGAAACCAAATCAGAAGGCAAGCCCGCGAGCACCAGCGAGAGCAAGCCAGCGAAGCCCGCCGCCGACAAGCCCAAGAAGAAGCCCGCGGCCAAGGACTGAGCGAACGCCTTCCCACGAGATCACCCATGGCGATCATCGGCCACGGAATCGACATCACCAGCGTCGATCGCATTCGCGAGATGATCGCCGATCATGGGCCGCACTTTCTCGGTCGGGTCTTTTCAGACGCTGAACGGAGCAGCGGCGATCAATACTCCAGCCCGTCGCGACGGGTCGAGCACTTTGCCGGCCGTTTCGCTGTCAAGGAGGCCGCGCTCAAGGCGCTCGGCACGGGTTGGCGCGATGGCATCGCCTGGACGGATGTGGAGACGCTGACCGAACCGTCCGGGGCGCCGGTGCTGAGGCTCCATCGAAAAGTCAGCGAGCTCGCATCGCAGCGTGGGGTGCGCACAACGCACGTCTCGATCAGCCACAGCGCGGGCATGGTGATCGCGTCGGTGATTCTCGAATCGTGATGCCGCGGCCGCTTATTCGCCGGTGGCGGTCATGATGCGGGCGTCAGGCCCGAGGTTGGCTCGCGCGGCCTCTGCCTGCTGGCGAGTCTGGAATCGACCGACGCGCACGGCGAACACGGTCACGCCGGCCTGGTTGCGAGTCTGGACGATGCGGGGAGTCGGCAGCCCGGCCGCCTGTGCTCTGGCGCGGAACCGATCAGCCTGAACTTGGGCCCGCTGGAAACTGCTGAAGGCGCCCATCTGCACCGTGAAGTTCCCGCCGCCGGTTGCCTGCGTGCCGCTCACGGCGGCCAGACGGTCGGAGGCCAGCACTCGAATCGCCGAATCCTGCTCGACCTGCGACTGCGCTCGTTCGTACATCGAGCGTGCCTCCGCCGTGCGGCCCTGCGCTCGGAGCGCATCACCGGCGTACAGCGAGGCTCGCGCTCCCTCATCTCCCTGCAGCTTGCTGGAAGCCGTACCGAGCAGGTCGGATGCCTCCGCGTGACGGTCGCGCTCATACGCGATCAGACCAAGCTGCGCGGCGGCCTTGCCCGACACGGTTGCGTCGTTGCTCTGAAGCAGCGGCCGGAGGATGCGATCCGCCTCGTCGTTGCGGTTCAGGGCCGCCGCGGAAAGCCCGGCGATCAGCGCCGCCTGCTCCCGCTGCACGGAACTTCCCTGCGTCTGCGCCTCCATCGCGGCCCGGTAGGCGTCGGCATACTGGCGACGCTCGTAGAGCTCGCGATAGTCCGAAGAACCCGCCTTCGGGGTCGATTGGCACCCGGCCATGAGCAGTGCCGCCGAAAGAGCGACAAGTCGAAGTCCCCTGCCCAGCGTCATTGCGGTCCGACGAGTCCGTTGCATCCGCGAATCCTCTTGCGTTCGGCGTGCGTTGTCTTCCTCGAATTCTGTACGATCATCGTCCTAGTCCAGCCTCTCGGCTGAGATTTCGCGGCGTGCCTTTTTCGCGGAGACGTTCCCTTGACCGTTCACGGCCCGATCCTCTGGAATCTCCTGCGTCGCCCGGGCAGCCGGGCGATCGTGGATGATCGTCGCTCGACCCGCAACGTCGAGCTTCTCGTCGGATCGCAGCACATCGCCTCGATCGTTGAGGCCAAGTGCCAGACTCCGACCGTCGGCATTCTGCTGCCCACCAGCGGAGCGTTTCCGGCCGCGGCGATCGGCGCCCTCTCGCTGGGGCGCACGATCGTGCCCCTCAACTACCTCCTCAAGCGGGACGAGCTGCAGTACGTGATCGACGATTGCGGCACCGACACCATCCTGACAGCTCAGCCCATGCTCGACTTCCTGGGCTATCGCCCCGAGGTCAAGAACCTCGTGGTCCTCGATCCGGCTCACTTCCAAGGCGTGCCCGATCTGCGATGGCCCGCGCTTCCAGACCCTTCGACCCTCGCCGTACTCCTCTACACCAGCGGCACCAGCGGCAAGCCCAAGGGCGTGATGCTCTCGCACGCCAACATCTCCGCCAACATCCGCCAGATCCAGAACTGGGTTGGATTCCGCGAGGGTGATGCGGTGCTGGGCGTGTTGCCGCAGTTCCACTCCTTCGGCATGACGGTGCTGACGTTCATGCCGCTCACGCTGGGCTTGCCGGTCATCTACACCGCCCGCTTTGTCCCGCAGAAAATCGTCTCTCTGCTGCGCGAGCATCGCCCGACGATCTTCGTCGCGATTCCCTCCATGTACAACGCGCTGCTTGCTCTCAAGGACGCAACACCGGACGACTTCCGCTCCCTCCGCTACACGGTCTCGGGCGGCGAGCCTCTTCCCAAGGCCGTGCTCGACCGCTTCCGTGATCGCTTTGGCGTCACGATCAACGAGGGTTACGGGCTCACCGAAACTTCGCCGGTCACGAACTGGTGCCGCCCGCACGAGTTCCGCCTTGGCTCGGTCGGTCGTCCGATCCCCGAGGTCGACCAGCGCATCATCGACCCCAACACGGGCCGCGCTCTCCCGCCGCTGCACGACGGGGAAGTGTGGATCAAGGGCCCGAACGTCATGCAGGGCTACTACCACCTGCCCGAGGAAACTGCTCGAGCGCTCACGCCCGACGGCTTCCTCCGAACCGGCGATATCGGCCGCTTTGATGAGGACGGCCACCTGCACATCACCGGGCGACTCAAGGAAATGCTCATAGTCGGCGGCGAGAACGTCTTCCCACGCGAGATCGAGGAAGTAATCGAGCGCCACCCGACTGTCCAAGCCTGCGGCGTCGTGGAGCGGCATGATCCGATGCGCGGCGAACTCCCGCTGGCCTTCATCGAGCTACGCGAGGGGCAAACGTTCGACCGCCAGTCCTTGCTCACGCACTGTCGCGCCAGCCTCGCGGGCTACAAGGTGCCGACCGACATCCGAGTGCTCGACGCGCTGCCCCGCAACCCCACCGGAAAGGTCATGCGGCGGGAGCTGAAGAAGCTCGCGAGCGAGTGACGCGATGTCGGATAGATGCGAAGAGCGAGCCGCAGCAGAGTGCGCGGCCATCGCTCCGCTTCGTACGTTGTCTGCGCGTTCCGCGTGAACCTGCCAAAGGCCGGCTGAGCGGCGTGGGCCTTCGGGCGATTCCTCTCTCGGGGTGTTCGCGGTTCAGAGGCTTATCCGAACGCCTTCTTGTAGTCCGCGAGGAACTTCTCGATGCCGATGTCCGTCAGCGGGTGCTTCATCGCGCCGGTGATGACGCTGAGCGGGCAGGTCGCCACGTCGGCGCCGGCGAGGGCGCAGTGCAGCAGGTGGTTGGTGTGCCGGACCGATGCCGCGAGGATCTTGGTCTTGTAGCCGTAGTTGTCGTAGATGGTGCGGATCTGGCGGATGAGTTCCATGCCGTCCTCGCCCACGTCATCAAGCCGCCCGATGAAGGGCGAGACCAGGAACGCGCCGGCCTTGGCGACCATCATCGCCTGCAGCGACTGGAAACACAGCGTCAGGTTCGTCTTGATGCCCTTGTCGCTCAGTGCCTTGCAGGCCTTGAGCCCCGCGGCGGTGCTGGGCAGCTTCACCACAATGTTCGGCGCGATCTTCGTGTGCTCGAGCCCTTCCTTCATCATGCCCTCAAAGTCCAGCGCGATCACCTCGGCCGACACCGGGCCCTTCACCACCTTGCAGATCTCGTCGAGACGCTTTGCGTACGGCACTTTCTCCTTGGCGATCAGCGACGGGTTGGTGGTCACGCCGTCCAGCACGCCCAGGTCGTGCGCCTGCTTGATCTCGTCGAGGTTCGCGGTGTCGATGTAAATTTCCATCCGTGGCTCCAAAGGAAAGGGCCAAATGGCAAAGGGCCAAAGGGCCAAAGTGGGAAGGGGATCGAGAGCAGTTTATCAGCGGATCTCGGCGATCACTTCCACTTCCACCGGTGCGCCGCGGGGCAGGCTTGGGGCTCCGACTGCCGCCCGTGCGTGCTTGCCGGCGTCGCCGAAGACCTCTTGGAAGAGTTCGCTCGCGCCGTTGGCGATCTTCGGGTGATCGGTGAACGCCTCGTCGCACGCCACAAAGACCCCCACGCGGACGATCTGGCTCACGCGGTCCAGGCTGCCAAGGTGCTGCCGCAGCGCCGCGAGCGCGTTCAAGCCGCATTGCCGAGCGCACTCGATCGCCTGCTCGGGCGAAACGTCGTGCCCGACTCGTCCCGTCGCGAGCATCTTCCCGTTGCGCATCGGGATCTGCCCGGCCACAAACGCCAGCGAGCCCGAAACCTTGACCGGCACATACGCCGCAACCGGCGGCACCGCGGCCGGCAGTTCGATTCCCAGTTCTCGCAGTCTCGCCTCGATGCCGCTCATGGGATACTCCTCGCCCGGCCCGATCCTCTCGCGGGTCGCCTTGTCGTTCGGAACACGGTAGGTCCGCTCAAGGTTCTTCATTTCGCCGGAACCAATCCGGTGGACCCGCGAATCGGGGAGGGTACTGTTCCGTGTTCGGCGTTTGCCGGACAGACAATCCGTGCCTCGTTGTGCTTCTGGCAGGGCGCGCGCGACCAAGGGCCTCTTCGGTCGATCTGATGCTCGCTCGTTCTTATCAGGGTCTTTCTGACCCGCTTGTTCCGCCCGGTGATGTTCCGCGGCGTGAGCGACCTGCCGACATTCTGGATGTTTTCGCGGCTTTGTCCCTCGGGTCATTGATGGCCCACCCGCTGAGCGGGCCGCGAAAGCAGACGCCGGTCCTCGGCCTTTCGGAGTTGGCGCGTTCGCGTTGCTCCGTCGGGTCCGCGTCTCAAGTCGGCCGTCTACGCACGGGAAGCATCGCTTCCCCGGAGTTTCGAACCATGAAGTCTCGTAAGTCTGGCTTTACGCTCATCGAGCTGCTGGTCGTGATCGCGATCATCGCCCTGCTCATCGGCATCCTGCTCCCCGCCCTCGGCAAGGCCCGCGCCGCGGCCCGTCAGCTCAAGGACGGCACGCAGGTCCGCGGCATCCACCAGGGCATGGTGACCTGGGCCGGCAACAATCAGGACAACTACCCCCTGCCCAGCCAGGTCGACCTGAACGACACCATCCCGGGCATCACCACCAACACGCCCGCCACCTCCAAGGAACGCTTCAAGAAGGACGTTCCCCGGTTCATGATGTCGCTCCTGATCTTCAACGGCAACTTCGGCCCCGAGATCTGCGTGAGCCCCGCTGAAGTCAACGGTGGCATCCGCGTCAACACCGTCTACCAGTTCTCCAACCCCATCGCGGTCACCCAGAACCTGCGTGCCCAGGCCATCATGGATCCGAGCTTCCAGGCCTACCCCACTGAGACGGGCGGCGACCGCGCCATCACGGGCGGTGGCGGCGCGTCGGTTCCGGGCGGGTTCTCCTACGCCATCTCGCCCCCCATCGGCGGCCGCCGCTCCATCTGGAGCAGCACCTTCGACGGCACCCAGGCCGTCATCGGCAACCGCGGCCCGTGGTACACGTTGAGCAACGGCTCCTGGCAGTTGGGCCCCTCGACCGGCGATAACCGCGGCGGGCTGACGCCTGTGCCTGCGACCAACTCGAACACGCTGCAGATCCACGGCGCTCGCACGTCGTGGGAGGGCAACGTCGCTCGCAACGACAACTCGGTCAACTTCGAGACCCGCCCCGATCCGGAAAATCTCCCGATCGTCTTCGCCGCCGCCGGCACCAACACGACCAACATCCCCAAGTTCGACAACCTCTTCGCCAACGAGGACGAGGCAGGCAACGGGACGCAGTACCAGGCCGGTCGCTCTGGTGACGACCAGCTCCGTGCAAACAACAGCGGTCGCCGCAACAACTACCTGCGCGCCTACGGTGACTTGAACAACAACCTGACCGTCGACAGCACCTCGGGTTCAGTCACCGGGGTCACCGACTTCTGGTACGACTGATCGCCGCAACGCTGTGTGAATCTTGACTAAACGGCAAGGCCCGCACCGAAAGGTGCGGGCCTTGTTGCTTGAAAGGTGCCGAGTGTTGATTGGGACGAGGTGCTTGGGTCCTGCCGAGCCCCTCAACCAGTCTTCTCGGGTCAGCGCAATCCCTCGCGTAATCCACTCGAGGATATCCGAGCGTACCTCAACTATGGATCTATGAGCCCTGCCCAAGCGCGTACTCGGGACAGAGGAGGTCGTTGTAGAAGGAAGCGAAGATGACGTAGTCTGCGTTGTCGGTGACGCTGTCTCCGTTGAAATCGCCCGCTGTGGTGGCGAACTCGTTGAATGCTTCGGCAAAGAGACCGAAGTCGATGTTGTCCACGAAGTCGTCGCAGTTGAAATCGGCCGGGCAGCCGACCTCTGCGAAGCGAGCGAAGTCTTGGGGGTCGATCACGCCATCAAGCTCCAGATCAGCCTCTGGAAGGTACAAGTCTTCCCCAAGAAGTGATCCGGAGGCAGCGTGAAGTAACGCCAGGTCGGATGCGCATCGCTTGTTCGATGGGTCCTTGTCGAGATTGCCGTCGAGCAGGAACGATCTGCCGTCGCCGAGGCTGCTCACCTTCGAGGCAGCGCTTGGCAGCGAAATATCGCCAATTGAATGGACCTTGTGGCACGAGCCATACGGCAGGCCCCCCGGGTCTGAAACCGGGTAGTCGTCATTCGTCACCGTGAAAAAAGCAGGCAAAGAGGCCGGCCCACCGAAAAAGTCACCGAGTTTGGTGGTCACGTTCTGGCTGCCCGGTGCCGTTGCGCCCAGCCCCGCCAGATTGCGAGAGAAGACGATTTCGTTCTGCTCATTTCGTCCGATGACTTGGATTCGAAGATAAGACCCGCGCGTGAACCGTGTTGGGGGCGTGACCGTTAGGATGCTTGATCGTGCAGACTGAGTAGTAGAAAACTTGATGCAGATTTCAGTCTCTGCTTCAACTCGCGCAGAGAGGCCGGGCGTACAAGATATGATGGTGGCAGGGTCGTATTCTGCCTGGATGGACGCGCGGGCAATCGAGTCGCCGACGCCGAACTTGTTGCTGCTTGTCGTGGCACAGTCTGGAAAAACCTGCTCGCTCTGATCTATGCGTCCGCCACCGGTAAAGCTCAAATTCCAGCCTGTTGCGCGGGCTTGAGCCCACGCGAGCCCTGCATGCCTGCCATGGATGCCCGTCAATGAGTCGAAGCAAGGTCCCGGCGGACTCGTTCCGCCGGTCTGAGAGACATCGCAGGTATCTGTACTCGGCGTCTGAAAGGAACAGTCGTCCGTGTTCAGGTCAGAAAGCAAAAGGCATGAGACAACTTCACTGGTGGTCGAGCACCCGTCCGCCAGCACTGTGTATCGGTGTTGGTAAAAACCCCAGCGAGTAGCGTACGCATTGCCGCTTGCGAAAAGCGGGGGTGTTGCAGACGGACAAGTCGGTAGCCCAAGTATCAGGCTAGCAGTCGTTGAGGATGAAGCACCGCTTTGTACCGAAAAGTCTGCGATGGCTAACGGAGTCCCGGCAAGCAGTGTCAAACCAAGAACTTTCACGCTACTTAATAGCCCATTCATCGCGAGTCTCCTTATGACCCGCCACGAGCACTTGATGGTAGGAAACGCGAACATCCGGTCAAGTGTCTTGTTTAGGATCAGGGCGGGTGGCCGCATAATGCGTTCTGGGCAGATGGCCCGATCGCTCGCCATGCCACGATCACTCGCGGCTTTGGGCGAGTGATCGTGGTCGGATGCACGCGTGCTGTGGATCGCTCACAGTCCTGCGGCCAACCACGATCACAGCCCCAACGCCGGGCGAGCTCGGGTCACATCGCTGCCGCGAGTGAAGATCCGCTTGGCAAAAAGAAAAGCCCGGCGACTTTCGTCGCCGGGCTGGGAGTTGCCGTTGAAATCAACTGCGCTCGTCTGCCGCGGTCAGAGGGCCTGGCTCAAGCCGGGTCCGATGGTCACGGCGTTGAGGCCCGTGATCTCAGGGGATGTACTCGGGGCAGAGGAAGTCGTTGTAGGCGCTGGCGAAGAGGACGAAGTCGGTGTTGTCGACGAAGCCGTCGCCGTCGAGGTCGGCACCGGCCCAGCGGCCGGCGGCGATGAAGTCGTTGTACTGCTGAGCGAACTCCACAAAGTCGGTGTTGTCGACCTGGTTGTCGCCGCTGAGGTCCGACGGGCAGGAGTTGAAGACGACGATGAACTGGTCACCGGCGATGGTGGTGAAGTCGGCCTGATTGGTGGTGCCGACGTGCTGGCCCGGAGCATCGAACGACGCGGGCAGGCCGCCGATCACCTGGTTGGAGGTGAAGCCGCGGCTGCCGTCGGCGATGAAGCCCGCGAGCTTGATGTCGTTGGTGCCGTTGTAGCCGAGTTCCTTGAGGTCGACGGCGAACTCGAGGCCGGTCTGGACGGCGATGACGTCGTCCTCGGTGACGGCGGCTCCGCCCTGGCCGTTGACGCCGGCGAGGTTGGAGTTGTCAAAGCGGACCTGGATGATGTTGGAGACGGGCTTGGGCTCGGCGGGATTGCCCAGGACGTTGTTGCAGGGCTCGCCGATGTAGTTCTTCATGAAGACATGGCTGGCGTAGGGAGCGAAGTTGGAGTAAATGTTGCTGCGGGTGCCGTCCTGCTCCTGGATGCCGATGAAGGGCTCGACGGTGCCGCCGGGGAAGCCCTGGAGGCCGTTGAACTTGATGACGTCGTAGAGCTCGCCGCTGCCACCGGCCGGGGGCACCTTGCGGCCGCCGTCGAACGTGCCGTAGTCAATGCGGGCGTCGCAGAGGGTGGCGGGCCCGTTGGTTCGGAGGAGGAGGGAGTGGGCGAAGTTGTCGGTGTCGCCGCTCTTGTAGGAGAGGTACCAAGTGGGGCTGAAAGCGGCGTCGAAGCGCAGGCCGGGGTTGGGGCCGGTGCCGGGGCCGCCCATGTTGTTGGGCCCGTTGAAGTCGACGTCGGGGTTGTTGTTGCGGAGGCGGTTCTGGCCGAGCTCGGTGCCGCCGGGGGTCTGGAACCCGCCGACGTCGATGAAGAGGTTCATCGAGTTGAAGTTGGTCTGGAGGTTGCCGGTGAGCAGCACGTAGAGCTTGAGGTTGGTCTTGTCGAGGTAGGAGTAGAGAGCGCCCATCTCCGAGCCGTTGGCGACGTTGGGGTTGCCGGCCGGAGCGCCGCAGGTGGCGGGGACGCCGGCGGTGTTGGAGTTGTTGATGGTGGCGAGAATGGCAGGAGCGCCGACCTCACCGCCGGTGAGCGTGCCGTCGGAGACCGCGGTGGTCAAACCGGCGAAGAACGCCTGGCCGCCGCCGGAGCCGTCGTTGTTGCTGAGCTGGGCGTAGTCCACGAAGAGCTGGTAGGGAGCGCCGGTGCCGTTGATGGAGACGTAGTAGCTGGCATTGAAGCCGGCGTCGAAGGTGAGGCCGTTGCCGCTGCCGTCATCGCCCTGGCGATTCAGCACGTCGGCGGTGCCGGCGACGACCGGGTTGTCGTTGCGAAGCTTGTTCTGACCGAGGGGATTGCCGGTGTCGAAGAAGAGGTCGAGGCGGTTGCCGTTGGCCTCGAGGTTGCCGGCGACGAAGAGGTAGAGATTGCCGCCCGCGACGCGGTAGTAGACGGCGTCGATTTCCGAGCCGTTGGCGCCATCGACCAGACCGCTGGTGGAGTCGCCGAACTGGGTGCGGGTGTTCTGAGTGAACAGGAGGGTCCAGCCGCTCGCGTCGCGCGTGCCGTCGATGACGGGCGCGGTGCCGGCGGCGGCGAGGTTGATGTTGACGAACTGATTGCCGGTGGCGGTGGCGCCGGTGGCGAAGTTCACGGCGCGGGGCTCACCAAGGTTGCCGGCCGAGGCGGTCTCGCCGGTGGGGCCGGTCAGCCCGCCGATGATCTGGTTGGAGAGGAACGATCCGCTGCCGCCGTTGATGTAACCGGCGAGACGGATGGTGCCGGTGGGGCTGCCCAGGGCGGAGAGCGGGATGGCGATCTCGACGCCGGTGTTGACGTTCTGGGGCAGGGCGCCGTCGAGCGTGTTGGGGTTACACGCGATGACGGTGTTGTTGCCGAACGAAGTGGGGTTCAGGTTGACCCAGCGGGGGTTGCCGTATTGCGGCTTCTTGGTGCCGGTGATCGTCAGGGGTTGCGCGACCGCTAGGCCGCAGGCCGACGTCAGCAGCAGAGCCGTCATCAGGTGGGACGTACGCATCAGAGATATCTCCCTCGAAACAAGTGATGGCAACCCGTTCGCGAGCGGTCCGGATACCGACCGCGACACGCGCCAAAAACGCGCGGGAGCGACATACCGGGTCGCTCTGGGTTGACCGCTTCTAAGATACCACAGGCTCGACGCTTCGGAACCGCTTTCCGCTGTTTCTTGCGCGAATTTCGGTCTTCTGAGCGTTCGAGCTTCGGCTCATGAACCCCCGGCAAAACCACTGGCAAGCGAGGCGACCCAACGGTCTTACACATTCCGACGGACAGGGAGAGGCCGGGGCGCTGACCGGCAGGCTCGGCACTGTTTGGGGGACACGTTGCTGGCACGTCGGGGGCGTGTCCGCTCTGGATGGCCTGCGGGGGTCGGGTCTGATCCGCGCATGTTCTCGGATCTGCCGTCGCAGCCGAGACAGGGGCGAATCGAGGCGCAGCGGGCAGCCGCGTGCGGAGTGGGGCGGCGGCAATCTCGCACGGGTCCCTTGACGAGTTCGCAACCTTCCATGTAAAGTGCCGATAAGAGCACGCCGCCGTTCTGGCGGCGCTCGGCCGGGCCGGGGTGGCGAAGGCCACGACGGCACGGCGTCCAGGGGCTTGCGTGACGTGCATGGATCTCGTGTGCACGCCACATCGAATCGAGAGACAGGCGCAGGATGCGTCGGCTCTCGAGGCTCGGCACGAACGCAAGGGAGATTTCGTATGCCGCTATCTGGAAAAAATGCCTCCGCCCGCTGCGGGACGGACACCGTCACTCAATCGCTCGCGGGCAAGCGCCGCGCGGGCTTCACGCTGATCGAGCTGCTGGTGGTGATCGCGATCATCGCGCTGCTCATCGGGATCCTGCTGCCGGCGTTGGGGAAAGCGCGGAACTCCGCGCGTTCATTGAAGTGCCTGACGAACACACGCTCGATGGGCACGGCGATGCTGATGTACTCCAACGAGTTCAAGGGTTGGTTCCCCGCCCTGCCGGTCGCGAATCCGCCCGAGACTGAGATCGCGATGGACACAGAAGGTCCGCGACCCGCGCCGTCGGCGGCGAACCCTCAGCCCAGGGGCAACAAGCCGCGTTGGGGCCGCCAAGGCATGTACGGCGGTCTCGCGGGTTTCTTTACGCTCAATCAGATTGGTCAATCCGACTCCAGCAACCGGAATGACCCCCTGCGCGGATTTGTGCGAACGCGCTTCGGTGTTGCGGACCCCTTCTACTCCGATCGCAGGACGCAACCCGCGCTCCCCCGGTACATGGATGGCTTCGGCGCGCTGGTGTGTGCGGCCGACCGTGAAGACCGGATGTACGACTACCACCAAAGTCCGGGAGTTCAGTGGCAGTCCGGCGTTCCGTACGCTTCGACGCCGGTTGCTCCCGTTCGCTCAGTGCAGCCCAAGATCCCCGGCACGGTCGATCAGATCGCTTCGTACAACATCAGCTACCTGTACATCGCGGGTCTTCGCGCCGACGAGCCGGAAGTGCTCAGCGCAGTGCCGATGTGGGGGGACGAGACGAACGGCCCCGACAACGGCACCAATGCCTGGTACCGCGAAGGACGGGCAACACCCGCGGGGGGTGGGGACCTCGTGACCAACAGCTCGCGAGCTGCAGGCGCCATCGCGTCGCAGTACTACGGCACCGTGGACAATCACGGCCGCGACGGCGCGAATTTCGTCTTCACGGACGGTCACGCGGAGTTCATCACGAAGAACATCGATCGCACTTTCTTTGGCCAGCGAGACTCTCCGCAATCGATCAACGCGATCGTGTCGGGCAGGAGCACCTGGTTGCAGACGATCGATTGAACGTTGTTCTCTGGGGCAATGGGAGGTGTCCGCATGTGGCAGTACAGGTCAGCCGCGAAGATTCTCGGACTTGCTTGTTCCTTTGTTTTGGCTCCCTTAGGCTTTGCTCATCCGCTCGACTCTGCGAATTGGACTGTTCAGGTGGCGGAGAGCGTTAGCGTGCCTGCCGGGAATCTGCCGGTCCAAAGATCGCACAGCGTGGCCCCGAATGGCTACCTGCTGCGTGCAGTCACATCTACACCTTTCAACATGGTCGCTTCGCTGCCGTCGCCACTGGCGTTCGCGCCAGTCACGCCGATTTTCAACGCCAACGATCCGAATCAGCAGCGCATTAACTCCAGCGGCAAGATCGTGGCTCGTTTTGAGTCTGATCTGTTGCTTTGGGATGGGCAAAGTTGGGTCCACGCTTTGGCACCCGTGACCGGGGTCGGGAGCTACTGTCCACCCTCAATTTTCTGTGATCAAGGAAAATCGGTTGAGCCCGCTTCACTTACCTTTTGGCTAGCAGACGACGGCAAGGTGAGTGCGATCGCGCAGGTTCTCGGCTCGACGCCGGCGGAGGATGTCTGGCAAGTCGTGCGAGGCGACGACTCCGGCACTCAACTCTTGTTGGCGAGCGCACCCAACTCCGTCCCAAAGGCGATTCGTTCAAACGCGAACGGAAAAGTTGCCACAATCGAGGGCTTGAGAGTCCGCCTGCTCACTCAGCAACAAGATGGTACTTGGACCACGCAGTGGCTGCTTGATCCGGCGAGTGATTTCGATGCGATCTACGTGAACGACCTATCGGAGCTGTCGCTTGCCGAAGATGGCAGCGTTGCTGCGCTGGGGCAATGGCGAGATCCTTCGTGGCCACCGAGCTCTCCAGCCATTTCCGCGATCTTTGTCCGAAGGCCTGGGCAATCCTTGAGTTGGTATTTCCCACCCCCTGGCCAAGCGTGGGTACATGGAAACATTCAAAGCAGCCCATTTCATGGCGATCTCGCCTTCGCGTTTTATAGTCGAACCATCGGTGTCGATCCGGATTGCTTCCGCATCACAGCCGGTCGGACTCTGCCGGCTGGTCAGATGACGCCGGGCGGAACAGCGAACTTGCAGTTCATAAATCAGCACAAGGTCGCCGAGCTGTGCGTTCCCGCTGATCCGTCGGCTGTTGCAGTCGGTTCGGTACTCGGGTCCATTTATATGTTCACTGGCCTCGACCGCATGGGTCGAGTGGTGGCGGACGCCTGCCTAGTGACTCGGGTTGCACAGGGCACGAGCGACGATTTCACCCAACTGGATCAAATTATTCGTTTCGTGCCCACGGACAACTGCAGGCCGGACTTCAACCGAGATGGTGTCGTCGACGCGAGCGACTTCTTGATCTTTGCTCAGGCATATGCCGAAGTCGTGGTGCCGCCCGCAGCGTCAGAGGCGGACTTGAACTCCGACGGTTTGGTGGATTCATCTGACTTTGTCGCGTTTGTGGGCTTCTACAACGAATTCCTTTGCCCCTGACATTCCGGCGATTCGTTCGCCGACGGGCTGACGTCCTTCGACTAGACTCCTGTCGTGACACCCACGCCCCCCTCCCCGCCCGCTCGCGGCGGTTTCTTCAAGCGTCTGGCTTCGGCCCAGGAGTCTGGGCTGATTCTCGTCATCGCTCTCATGGCGCTCGCGCTCACCGTCTTTGGCGGGAGCAAGCCCGGCTCGGTCCAGCGAGTGGAATTGCCCGCCGCTGCCGTTGTGAGCGTGGAGGAGGGTGTGACGGTCGTGCGCGTCAGCGACGCGGCGACGGTGGATCGCCTGCGTGAGGCGGCGAGCGACGCGGGCTCGGGACCGAGCAACGTGCGCGTTGTTTCGGGCGAGGGCGCAGCGCCGATCAACCTGCTGTCGGCGCGCAATCCGCGGGTGCTTGACGGCCCGCCGCGGACGATTCTGCTGGCGCGATCCGAGAGCAAGTTTCTCAACACCGAGAACCTGATCCTGTTGGCAACCCAGGCGAGCTTCATCGCTGTCATGGCGGTGGGGATGACGGCGGTGATTGTGCTGGGCGGGATCGACCTGTCGGTGGGGTCTATCTACGGCCTTGCCGCGGTGGTGGGTGCCTTCGCGCTGAACAACGTGCAACGTGTCTCGCTGGGCATGGAGCCGGGCTCGATGGTGCCCAGCGAAGGCGGGGCTTCGGGACTGGTCGCGATCCTTGTCGGCGTGGGGGTGTGCACGCTGGTGGGGGCGGCCTGCGGAGCGTTCAGCGGCAGCCTGATCGTCGGGCTGCGCGTGCATCCGTTCATCATCACCCTTGGCATGATGGCGGTGCTCAGCGGCATCGTGTTCGTCCTGACCAAGGGCCAGTCGATCACGGGCTTCCCGGAGTCGTTCACCAAAGGGTTCATGAAGCTGCCGGCGGGGAACGTGTATCCCATGCCGCTGATCATCATGGTGCTGACCATGCTGGCGGGGATGTTCGTGCTGTCGCGGACGGTGATCGGGCGGCGGATCTTCGCGATCGGCGGGAACGAAACGGCGGCGTACTACGCGGGCATTCCGGTGGGCCGGGTGAAGATCATCGTCTACACGGTGTGCGGTGCGCTCGCGGGTCTGAGCGCGGCGATGTACATCGGGTATTACGGAGCCGCGGCGCCCGGGGCCGGGCAGGGGTATGAATTGAGCGTGATCGCGGCGGCGGTGATCGGCGGGGCGTCGCTGTCTGGCGGCAAGGGCTCGGCGTTCGGGGCGGTGCTGGGGGCCTTGCTGGTGCAGATGATCGCCAACGGCATGCTGGTTCTGGAGATCGACCAGAGCTACACCCAGATCGTGATGGGGGCGGCGATTGTGCTGGCGGTGGTGCTGGACCAGGCCAAGAGCCGCCTGACGCCCAAGGGGCGCTGAGAGCCGCCTTGTTGGATGGCTGGCTGGAACAACCGGGATTCGGGGCTGAAACACGCGCTGGCGTGGCTTCGTACAATGACGGTGCCGGAAACGACGGGTGTGTCCTCGTGCCGGCGCCCAGGGGTTTTTATCCATGATGGCACGTTCGAAACGGTTTGGTCTTGTCGGCATGTCGGCGCTGTTGGTGGCGGGAGCTGCGGCGGTGGGTCTGTCGATGGGCGGCGCGGGCGAAGCGCCGAAGAAGACCTACCGCATCGCGGTGATCGCCAAGAGCAGCAGCAACCCCGTCTTCCAGGCCGCCCGAACCGGTGCCGAGGATGCGGGCAGGGAGCTGAGCCAGAAGCTGGGAATCGACGTGAAGGTCGAGTGGCGCACGCCGGTCAACGAAGATGCGCAGTTGCAGGCGCAGTACGTCGAGCAGTTCGCGAGCCAGGGGTATGACGGCATCGCGATCAGCGCCAGCGACGCCAACGTGCTGGCGAGCAGCATCGACAGCGCGATCGACCGCGGGCTGGCCGTCGTCACCTTTGACAGCGACATCCCCAACAGCAAGCGCTTCGCGTACTACGGCATCAACGACGAGGAGGCGGGCAAGACCGTCATGCGCGAACTGGCCAAGGCCATGGGCGGGACCGCGCCCAAGGGTGGCGGCAAGATCGCCATCCTCTCGGGCAACCAGAACGCGACGAACCTCAACGCCCGCATCCGCGGCGTCAAGGCCGAACTGGAGGCCCTCAAGGACAAGGGCTTCACGCTCAAGGAGGTCTACTACACCAAGGAGACCGCCAGCGACGCTGCCGCCATGGTGCAGCAGGTGCAGACCGCCAACCCCGATATCGCCGGCTGGGCGATGGTCGGCGGCTGGCCGCTGTTCACCCAGAACGCCCTCGACGGCGTGTACGACAAGGCCAAGATCGTCTCGGTGGACCACCTGCCCGAGCAGCTTGGCTACGTCAAGAACGGGCAGGTCGCGGCCCTGATCGGTCAGGACTGCTACGGCTGGGGCTACCAAAGCGTCGTGATGCTGGTGGACAAGCTGCACAACAACAAGGCCCCCGAGAAGGTCATCAACAACTTCCCGCTTTCGGTCGTGACCAAGGCCAACGTGGGCGAGTACGAGGGCCTGTGGAACAAGTGGCTCAAGCGCAAGTAAGCCCTTGAGGATCAGATCTCTGACGAGGCGGGCCCCGAAAGGGCCCGCTTCTGTTTTTGCGGCGTGCCGACGTCCGGGCGCTTCTGTATCATCGGTGACTCGGGTTTGCCCTCGCATGAACCACACCGCCAGCGACATTCCGGTCTTGCTCGAAGCCGTCGGGGTGTCGAAGCGCTTCGGGATCACGCAGGCTCTGGACGACGTCACCGTGTCGTTTGTCGCTGGCGAGATCCATGCGCTGATGGGCGAGAACGGGGCGGGCAAGAGCACGCTGGGCAAGGTCATCAGCGGCCTGCACCGGCAGGACAGCGGGGTGGTGCGCCTGCGGGTGCCGGGCGAGGCGGAGATGCGTGCGCTGGAGCCGGGCTCGATCGAGGACGCTTTCAGCGCCGGTGTGCGCATCGTGCATCAGGAACTGGCGCAGTGCCCGAATCTGTCTGTCGCGGAGAATCTCGGCCTGCACGATCTGCCGCGATCGAGGCTCGGGCTGGTCGATTTTCGCACGCTGGAGGAGCGGGCCGCCGCGCTGGTCCACCGGCTCGACCCCTCGATCGACGTGCGGGCTCCGCTGGGCTCACTTGCGCCCGGGCGGCGACAGATCTGCCAGATCGCGGCCAGCCTCGACGATCGCTCGGCGACCGGAGGCAGCGCGCCGCGGGTAATCGTCTTTGACGAGCCGACCAGTTCCCTCTCGATCGCCGAGACCGATCGCCTGCTCGAGATCGCCCGGGAGTTGGCACGCGGCGGGCTCACGATCATCTACGTCAGCCATCGCATGGGGGAGATTTTCGCGGTGTGCGATCGCGTGACCGTGCTGCGCGACGGGAAGTACGTCGCCACCAGCCGCGTCAAGGAGATCGACGAGCCCACGCTCGTCGAGCAGATGATCGGTCGGCGTCTGAGCACGCCGACTGGCAGGCTCCCCTCTCTGGCCGGAGAAGACGGTCCGCACGCCAAGCCCGGCGAGGTGATGCTGAAGGTGGAGTCGCTGAATTCTCCGGGCAGGCTCAGCCAGATCGATCTGGAGGTTCGCGAGCGCGAGATCGTCGGCATCGGAGGCCTGGTCGGCGCGGGTCGATCGGAACTGCTCGACGCGATCTTCGGGCTGGACGGAGCGTGCACGGGTCGCGTGCGAGTCGGCGGCGTCGAGATTCCGCGGGGACAGCCGCGTGCGTCGATCGAGGCCGGCATGGGATACGTGCCCGAAGATCGTCGACTGCAGGGGCTCTTCTTCCTGCTGGGAGTGGGGGAGAACCTGATCGTGCCCTTCATGTCGCGGCTCTCGTCGTGGCTGGGCGTTCGGCGACTGAGCGGCGAACGATCGCTGGTGGAAGAGAAATTTGGCGAGTTCCGCGTCAAGGCCGCCGGACCTGCGTCGCTCCCGGGGGAGTTGTCGGGCGGGAATCAGCAGAAGGTGCTGATCGCACGCTGGATGGGCAAGCAGACGCGCGTGCTTCTGCTTGACGAGCCGACGCGGGGCATCGATATCGGCACCAAGGCCGAGGTCTACAAGCTCGTCCGAGCCGCGGCCGATGCGGGCACGGCGGTGCTCCTGGTCTCGAGCGAAATGCCCGAGCTTCTGGCCCTCTCGGATCGCATCTTGGTCATGAACGACGGTCGTCTGGCGGGCGAACTTCGCGGCGACCAGATGACGCAGACCAACATCCTGACTTTGGCGACCTCGCGCAACGGCGCCGCGGCAGCAGCGGGCTGAGCGGGACTGCCGCCGCTGATCAATGACGCGCTCGCTTCGAGGCGTGCTTAGGCAGTACCAAAACGAAAGCCGCCCGGCGCGAGCCGGGCGGCGTGGGGGGCGGAGCGGAACGTCATTGTCGTGGTTCGTGATTCAGGGGCAGAAGAACTCGTTGTAGCCGTTGGCGAAGATCACGAAGTCGCTGTTGTCGGTCTGGCCGTCGCCGTTCAGGTCGCCTCGCAGGTCGGTGAACTCGTTGTAGGCGTTGGAGAAGACCACGAAGTCGGTGTTGTCGATCTGGCCGTCGGCGTCAAAGTCGCCGAGGCAGGTCGTGAAGTAGTTGACGAAGTAGTCCGTGACGCTCGAGCGGTTGGTGTGCTCAAAGGCGACGAGGGTGATGCGATTCACGCCGTTGGTGAAGGCCACGGTGCGTGAGTAGTCGTAGCGATCGTCCTGCGCGGCCTGGTTGAAGGAGTTGGAGTTCGCGACCGGATCGGAGGCTTGCGGCAGGTTGACGATCACGTGCGTGCGGGTCACGGTGCGGTCGTTGGCCTTCACGCGGTAGAGGAAAGAGGGAGTGTTGGCGAGGACGTTGGGGTGGTTGGTGATGGCGGCGTCCGGCGCGAGGCGGTCGACGTAGAACGCCTGACGGAACTCGCGGAACAACGCCGACTCGTTCGCGTTGCGCTTGCGGAAGGCCACGACCGAGAGGTAATGGAAACCCTCATCAAGCATCGAAGTGTTCACGGTCTGCTGGTACTGGCCCTGTGTGATGTTCTGAGGCTTTCCCGCGAGCGGGTTGTTGACGGTGAGGAACCGCTCGTAGCCGGCGGCGATCTGCGTCGTGTGGTCGAAGTCGATCTGGCCGTTGGCGTTGAAGTCGCGGTAGCCGCCATTGATCTTGAAGAGGGCGTTGTCGTCGGCGTTGTTGTTCGCGCCGGGCTGTCCGACGATGCCGGGGTCGCCGTTGGTTGTGGTGAGGTTGATCGAGAATGTCGAAGCGGAGACGACGGGGATGGGATTGAGGCGACGACGGTGGCTGGCGACGAAGTTCGTGTCGGCCGCGATGGTCGACGAGGTGGGCGAGAGCGTGAGCGTGCCGCTCGGAATGGCGGGTGCGTAGACCAGATACCCCTTGTGATGGATGCCCGCGGTGCTTCGGTTGCGCGGGGTCGTCACCAGGACCCAGCCCGGGGTGGTGACGCCGGAGCCGTTGGTCCAGTTGGCGGTCGTGAGCACCTCCGGGATGGAGTTGCTGGGGTCCACGAGCGGGTCGGCGGCGTTGCCGGTCATTTCGAGCAGGCGCGTGCCGTTGGGGAAGGAGGTGCGGACGAATCGCACGTCGTTTCCGGCATCGTACCGGTCATTGGTCGAGACAAGCACGTTGCCCGAGAAGCTGCCGCCTCCAAGGTTGGCGCGGCGTTCAAAGATCAGAACGTCATCGAGGCTCTGGTTACTCGGGTCAGTGCTGTTGATGACGTTGAACTCGCCTCGCGCGAGCCAGTTGTGGAGGCGGACAAGCTCGACGAGGTTGTCGTCGGGAGCGTTGATCGCGGGGTCGGTGTTGAATCCCAGCGCGGTGGGCATTCCCTGACGGGGGAAGAAGCCGCTGGCGCGGGTCACGCCGCGGGAGTTGTGATAGATCTTGGGCTGGCCGGAGCGCATGAGCAGGTAGGCGTGGGCGAAGAGACCCTGCGCCTGCGCGGAGGGGAAGGGCGGGGCGGTGGACCCGTTGCCCGCGCTGCCGTTGTCGTGGCTGAAGGTGTGGTTGACGCCGAGGGTGCCGTCGTTGAAGCCGTCGGCGTTGTCGAGGTGCGCGTTGAGGACGTTGAGCCAGGTGCCAAAGCCACCGGCGTTGATGATGTCGCGGAGCTGACCTGCGCCGTTCAGGTCGAGGGCGTCGCGATTGCCCCAGGTGTCACCCTGACGCCAGAACTGGCCGCTGTTGTTGTTGGGCTTACGGATGAAGTTGTCGTAGGTGAACTGGTTGCCCTCGACGCTCTCGCCGAAGGAGAAGGGCGTCACTTTGCGGCCGTCCGGCGTCGTGCGCCGGTTGAAGACGGCGGTATCCCAGAAGGTGTCCCAGAACCACGAGGGCACGTGCTTGATCGCGTCGATGCGGAAGCCGTCGATCTGGTGCACGTCCATCATCCACTGCGTCCAGCGCAGCAGCAGGCCGGTCGCGTTCTCGGCGTAGGGCGTGCCGTTCATGCCGTCGAACGGGAAAAGCGTGAAGTTGGACGAGCCGGGGTTGCGGAAGGTGCCCGGGTTGGTCGAGGTGATGCCGGGCAGATTGCGGTTCTGATAGAACTGCGCGTTGGCCGGGTTCGGGCGGTTGTAGATCGTGCCGGCGGGAATGTTCAGCGGATTGCCGGCGGCCACGGGGTGGCGGATGAACGAGTTGTTCGAGGCCTGATCGATGTCGACCAGGGCCACCAGATCGCCGCGGAAGAGGTCATACCGCGGTCCGCTCGGGTTTTCAGACTGGAAGTAGCCCGCGGCGATCCCGTTGTGGAAGTCGCCCCAGCTGTCGGTGGGCTGCTTGGTCGTGAAGCCGGGATTGGGATTCATCCAGAAGCCCGGCCAGCCACCGGCTTCCTGCAGAAAACTCGAACCGTCGCGGCCGGAATTGTGATTCATTACCGAATCGACGTAGACCAAGCCGTCGGCACGCTGCAGTTCCTCACGCATGGCCCGGAAGAATGCCTCCGTGCCGTACGCGGTCGGTGATGCGGGGCTGCCGAGGTCAAATCGGTCAAAGGGGTCGTAGCCCGCGCTCTGCGGGTCGCGACCTTTGGTAGCGGGGGGCAGCCAGACCGACCCGTAGCCAGCCATGAACCAGTCCGGCACACGGCGCTCCATGTCGGCCCAGCGCGTCTCGAACCACTGCAGCATCACCGGGTTGTCGCCCGCCACGACGGGCGCGGCGGCGGCTGTCAGACACAGCGTTGCGCCTGCCAGCTTCGACAGCACCAGCCCGAGCATGCCGACCTTGACGAAGTTGTCCTTCCCTTGGCGTTGCATCGTTCTTCCTTTGGCCCCCCTCGGGGGCGTGTTGCCTGCTGCGTGAGACGTCTCTCGTACTCACTCCAAGACGGTCCGTCGCCCGGAGCGGATGACCTGCTCGCCCGGCCCCTGCGATTCACCCGACGACCTCCGTCGGATTCCTCTTTCGGCCCAAAGGCCGGCAAGGTTCGACCGTGCGACTCTTTCGAGCCGAACCACGTTCGCTCCGGGTGTGGGACTCACCACCAGCACGAAGCCGTCGCTCTCATGGCGACGACGTGGGTGCCGGGCCGGCGCGCGCCGGTCGTCCAGAAATTGCAATCACTCCCTTGGCGAACTCCAACTCGAATGTACCGCAAGACGGGTGGTGCCTCAAGGCCCTCTGGGGTGAATTCCGGTGGTTTCCACCGGTTCTCGGGCGGAGCACTTGAGGATTTGGTCGTTCCTTGCGATACTCCCGGACCGGACGGGGTGCGTCCGCAAATCGGAGTCTGTCATGCCGTTTTTCCGCTCGGGTCGTTGCGTGTCGAAGTCCGTCCTCGTCTCGCTTGCTCTGCTGACGGCGGCGGGCTCCGCGTCCAGCGTGCTTGCACAGCAGGCGCTCCTACCGCCTCCGGTGGCCCGAGCCGACTTTGCCGAGCGGGCGGCGGGTGTTTCCGGGCGGATCGGCGACGGCATCTTCCTGCACTTCGCCGACGCTGAGGCACAGCGGGACGCGCTTCCCTCGCTCGCGCTTCAGGGGCCGCGTCCGACTCCCCAGCCCTTGAACGGCGCGAAGGTGCAGACGCCGCGATTCGCCAAATCGGGCAGCGTCACCACGATCCGGCTGAGCGTGGACGCGGACGTGTCGCTCTACGGCACGGGCTCGGTGAGTGGGCCGCTGCTTCGCAACGGGCGGACGATCGTCTGCTGGAACACCGATGCGTACGGCTACAACGACGCGAACGCGAGCCTGTACCAGTCGCACCCGTGGGTGTTGGCGGTGCGTGCGGACGGAACGGCGTACGGGGTGATCTTCGACTCGACGTATCGGATGTCGATCGAGTTGCCCAGCCTGTCGGGCGGGGACATGGTGGCGCAGGTGGAGACGGGGCTCGCGCCGCCCGTGATCGTGATCGAGCGGTCCACGCCTCAGGAAGTGGTTCAGGCGCTGGCGATGCTGACGGGCACGATGCCGATGCCGCCGAAGTGGTCGCTTGGCTACCACCAGTGCCGGTATTCGTACAACCCCGATTCGCGCGTGCGAGAGGTGGCGGAGGGATTCCGGAAGCGTCGCATTCCGTGCGACATCATCTGGATGGACATCGACTACATGGATCAGTTTCGGACGTTCACCTTCGATCCCAAGCAGTTCCCGGATCCGAAGGGCCTGAACGCCTGGCTGAAGGAGCGCGGCTTTCACAACACGTGGATGATCAACCCGGGCGTCGGCGCGGACACGAGCAAGTTTCCGCCGCAGGGTTACTTCGTGTACGAGCAGTTGATGGCCGGCAACCACGCGACGCTGAAGGCAGACGGCACGGTGTACCAGGGCGAAGTGTGGCCGGGCTGGTGCGTGTTCCCCGACTTCATGCGGCGCGAAACTCGTGCGTGGTGGAGCACGCTCTACACGGACTTCATGGCGAACGGGATCACGGGCGTGTGGAACGACATGAACGAGCCCGCGGTCTTCAACGTCCCGAGCAAGACGATGCCCGAGGACAACATTCACCGGGCCGACCCCGAGCTGGGCGGCGTGGGGACGCACCTGCGATATCACAACGTCTACGGGATGTTCATGGTGAAGGCCACGCGCGAGGGCATTGCCGCCGCCAACCCCGACAAGCGTCCCTTCGTGCTCAGCCGCGCCAATTTCCTGGGCGGTCACCGATACGCCGCGACTTGGACGGGCGACAACAGCGCGGACTGGTATCACATGGAGAACTCGGTCCCGATGGCGATCAACACGGCGCTGTCGGGGCAGCCGTTCATCGGCCCCGACATCGGTGGCTTTGCCGGCAACGGTCCGCGCGGGCAGGAGGGCAAACTCTTCGCCCGCTGGATGGGCTTTGGCGCTCTGCTCCCCTTTGCGCGTGGTCACACCGGCAAGGGGAACATCGACAAGGAGCCCTGGAGCTTCGGGCCCGAGGTCGAGGCGACCTGTCGCGACGCGATCAATCGGCGCATGCGCTTCATGCCCTACATCTACACGCTCTTCCGCGAAGCGAGCGTCAACGGCATGCCCGTGGTGCGGCCGGTGTTCTGGGCCGATCTGAAGGACCCCGCGCTGCGCAGCGAGGACGACGCGTTCCTTCTGGGTTCCGACGTGCTGGTTGTGCCCGACATGATGCCCGATCGGTCGCGTGTGCCTTCGCTGCCGCAGGGCGGTTGGGCCGAGTTTGACTTCCGCAAGGCTGACTCACCCGAGCGAGCCGACCCGGACCTGCCGCGACTGTTCCTGCGTCCCGGCGCGATCGTTCCGACCTCGCATGTGATGCAGTTTGTGGACGAGAAGCCCCTGGACCCGCTGACGCTCCTTGTGCACCTCGACGAGAACGGTAAGGCCGTCGGCACGCTCTATGAAGATGCCGGCGACGGCTTTGGTTATCGCGAGGGCGACTTCCTGCTCACTACCTACGCCGCCGAGCGAAAGGGGAACGAGGTGGTGGTGACAGTCGCAAAGACAGAAGGCACGCGGGCCCGTCCGGCGCGGTCGCTGGTCGTCCAAATTGCTGGCACCCAACTGAGCGCGTCGGGCACCGATGGACAGCCGGTGCGTGTTCCGCTCAAGTGATCGCCTTGTGGGTCGAGCGCGCGGGGAGTGTCCGACGCTTGAAGGCGTCGGCGCGCGAAGGTGGCCTGCCTTTGTTAACGCGATGAGGTGTGAGACGCGTGCGCAATCACTCTCGCGCGGGGCGGGGAGCGGGGGACGTCTGCTCCCCGGGGGTCGGCACGCGCTTGACCGCAGTGGCGAGGATCCGAGCGCTCGACTCGGTCGCCGACTCTTCGGCGGCGGCCTCGGTCAGCGGGAGGTCGGCGGCCTTGGCGGCAACCGAGTCCTGCGGCGGTGTTACGCGGGGCTGCTTGCCGTCGGGCTTCTGCATCGTGGGCACCGGGGTGCCACGCGCGGAGCGATGTGCGCTGTTCGCGGTTGTGTTTGGATCTGCGGGAGTTGTCGAGCTAGCGCGCTCGGAGCGTTCATACCGGTCCGCGGCCTCCCGCAATGCGATGGCACCGGCGATCGGAAGCAGCGAGGCGCAGCCCCCGAGCGTTGCACTGATTGCGATCAAGGAAGCGGCGAGCGTCTGAGCGGTGCGAGGGCGGTGCATAAATGGGTTCCCGACGTGTGTCCCGACGTCCATCTCAACGTAGCGGAGGCGGAGCCCGCCTTGGCCATCGTCCGGGAACGAATCGACCGGAAACCCTCTCGACGTCATCATCGTCGGGCCGATTCCGCGCGATTGTGCGTCCGCAGACGAGTTATAGCGCTTTCGAGTTGCTCGGGCGGCCAGAAGGCTGTGTGACTGCACGAAAAAGCCCCGCCGAGGCGGGGCCTTAGCGATCACTTGATGTTGGATCGTCGAGGGACCCTTACTTGATCCCGTCCTTGGCGGCGAAGAACTTGATGAGGTCGACGCAGCGGGCTGCGTAGCCGGCCTCGTTGTCGTACCAGCTCACGATCTTGAAGAACCGCTTGTTGAGCTCGATGCCCGCCTTGGCGTCGTAGATCGATGAGCGACGGTCGCCGACGAAGTCGCTGCTCACGACCTCTTCTTCGGTGTAGCCGAGGATGCCCTTCATCGAGCCCTCGCTCGCGGCCTTCATCGCCGCGTTGATCTCGGCGAGGCTCGTGTCCTTGCTGGTCTTGAAGGTCAGGTCGACCGCCGACACGTCCGCCGTCGGCACGCGGAACGACATGCCCGTCAGCTTCCCCTTGATCGCGGGGATCGCGAGGCCCACGGCCTTGGCCGCGCCGGTGCTCGCCGGGATGATGTTCTGGTACGCGTTGCGTCCGCCGCGCCAGTCCTTCTTCGACGGGCCGTCCTGCGTGGGCTGCGTCGCGGTGGCGGCGTGCACGGTCGTCATGAGGCCTTCCTCAAGGCCAAAGTTGTCGACGATGACCTTGGTGATCGGGGCGAGACAGTTGGTCGTGCACGAGGCGTTGCTGACGACCGTGTGCTTGCTGGGGTCGAAGGTCTCGTGGTTCACACCGAGGACCAGCGTCGGCACCTGGGCCGGCTCGCTCTTGGTCGGGGCGCTGATGATCGTGCGCTTGGCACCCGCGGTGTTGTGCAGATTGGCCTTCTCGAACTCCGTGAAGAGGCCGGTGGACTCGAGGACGTAGTTCACGCCCATGTCCTTCCACGGCAGTTTGCCCGGGTCTTTCTCGGCCATCGTCTTGGTCGTAAAGCCGTTGACGGTGAACGAGTTCTCCGTTGCGCTGATGGTCGCCGGCTTGCCGTTGAGCATGAACTGGCGGTGCATCGTGTCGTACTTCAGGAGGTACGCGAGGTTGTCGGCGGGAACCAGGTCGTTCACCGCGACGAACTCGATGCCCTGCTCGGTGCCGATGCGGTAAACGAGGCGGCCGATGCGTCCGAAACCGTTGATGCCAACCCGGATTGCCATGGGTGTTGTCCTTTGCTGCCGGTGGCGATTGGTGCGAGAAAGAGGCCGCCTCCGGTGCGCAACGATAGTGAAGCCGTATCGGGCTTTCTAGTGTGTTTGCAATCCGCTCGGCAGCTCGGAGTGCGAAATTCGCGAGGCGGCTTCGCTTCGCACCGTGTCATCCAAGAGTGTCCCCTTGGCCCGGCGATACCGCTGCATCGACCGCCCGTCATGCCGCCACTTGAGGAGCCGCAGCCGCCAGCGGATCAGACTATCCGACCGCAGCCGATTCAGGGCGATATGGAAATCGTCGTGTTCGCTCCCGATGGCAACCAATTGCACGCCGAGCGGCGGCGTTGCATCGTCGTCCTTGAAGGCCGCAAAGCGGTCGGTCCGATCGCTCCCGAGATTGCGGGCAAGCATCCGCGTTAGGCAACGCTCGGCCTGAGGGAACATCATGGCGGGCACGCGGACAACGATGTCGAGATCGCCCTTGGTCGGCATGCCGCGCAGGGCGGTGGCGCCGATGTGCAGAACCTCCGCCTTGAGCCCGCGACGTCGGAGCGTGAGACGCAACGTTCGGAAGAGTCGCTCGGCGGCGCGTGCCGCTGGTCGCGCGGGAACGAGGATGAAGCGTTGCCGGGCGGGCATATCAGGCTCTCGAATAACCGGCGTGGCGGAGCGCGACCCGTATCGCGACGTACTCAACTTTGCCACCAAGGTGGTCGTAGATCGGCTTGAGGCGGTCGGCGTTCAGGTTGCGAGCGGTGGAGACCACCAGCGCCGCCAGATCTCGGTCCACCCATGGCGAAATGTCGGCGGGCGCGTGTTCCTCGATGTACTCGATGAGGTGGCCTTCCACGGTGCTGGGCGAGAGGCCGGTTGCCGCTGCAACATCCCGCACCGGCTTGCCCTCGGCGAACAAAGCGAACGAGCGCGTTTTCTGGGGTGAGATGGTGCCGCCGGTGTTGCCGCTAGTGCGGGTCGGCTTTGGCGCTGGGCGGCCATCGATGCGGTCGGTATCGAGACTCTTCTCGCTGCAAGCGAGGGCGATCGCCTTGCAGAAGACCTCCGCAAACTCCGCGGCTTTCCGCTCGCCCACGCCCTTGACGTATCGGAACGTCGCCGCGGTGGTGGGCCGTACGCGGGCCATGTCCTGCAATGTTGTGTCGCCGAAGATGATGTACGCGGGGACGCCTCGCTCGGTCGCCAGCTCTCGCCGCAGTTCTCGCAGCCGTTCGAAGACGAATCCGTCGAATGCCTCGGCGGTTGTCGTGCGTGCGTTGTCGCCCGACGTCTGGGCGGCGGCTTCGACCGCGTGCATGGCGCGCAGCGCGACGCTGCGCTGGCCCTTGAGCACCTTGACCGACTCTTCATTGAGCATCAGCGTCGGGTACTGCCCGCGCTCTCGATCGACCACGCCCATGTCGACCATCTGGTCGATGTAGTTGATGAGCGCGGGTGCGGGAATGCCGCGGAGCAGGCCGAACGTCGAAAGTTGGGAGTGTCCGCGTCGCACGACATCGGCCGTGGCTTTACCGCGGAGGATATCGACGATGTACTTCCCGCCGTAGGACTGCGCCGTGTCGCGATGGGGCCCGGCCGCGCGGGCGATGCAGGAGAGGATCTTCTGTGCGATGACGGTCGAGTCGGACACGACCTCGGACTCACTGAGGCAGATGTCGCAGGCGCCGCAGCCTTCCGGCGTTGGCGGCGTGTAGTCCTGCCCAAAGTACTCTGACAGCGCCCGGTGTCGGCATCGCGGGCCGCTCACGAGTCGCTTGAGTTCCTCGATCAGGTCGATCGTGTGTGCCAGCACCTCGGGGTCTGTTTCCTGCTCGCGAGCCGAACGCTCGAGCAGACGGATCCACTTCGCGGCGTCGCCCGCCGAGTACAGCAGCAGGCATTCGGCCGGCAGGCCGTCGCGCCCGGCGCGGCCGGTCTCCTGCTGATACGACTCCACGCTCTTGGGCATCGCGGCGTGCACCACGCAGCGGACATTCGGGCGGTCGATGCCCATCCCGAACGCGACGGTGGCGACGACGACGTCGAGCCGCTCCTGCTTGAAGTGTTCCTGCACGCGTCGGCGCACATCGACGCTCAGGCCGGCGTGATAGGCCGCGGCCTTGATGTGGCGTCGCTTGAGTTCGTCGGCGAGCGACTCGGTGTCCTTGCGGCTGATGCAGTACACAATCGTCGCGCCGTCGCTGTGTCTGCGGATCGCATCGACGGTCTGGCCCACGAGGTCCGCCCTCTGGTGCACGCGGTAGGTCAGGTTTGGCCTGTCAAAGGCACCCACCAGCATCGCCGGGCTGCGGAGCTCGAGCTGCTGCGCGATGTCCTCTCGCACCCGCGGCGTGGCGGTCGCGGTGAGAGCCTGGATCGTCGCCTTCGGCAGCCGTCGTCGCACTTCCGCGAGGCGGCGGTACTCGGGGCGAAAGTCGTGACCCCATTGACTGATGCAGTGCGCCTCGTCGACGGCGATGCGGTTGACGCCCAGCTCGCTCAGACGCTCAATGAATGAGCCGGCGAAGAGACGCTCGGGTGAGGTGTAGAGCAGCCGCAGCTTGCCGGCTCGGAGATCGCTCCAGACCTCTGCCGCTTCTTCGTCGGACTGACTGCTGTTGAGCGCGGCGGCGGGATATCCGATGAGGCGAAGCGCGTCGACCTGATCCTTCATCAGCGCGATGAGCGGGCTGATGACGACGCACACCCCACCGGAGATCAGAGGAGGCAGCTGATAGCACAGGGACTTGCCGCCGCCCGTCGGCATGACGACCACGCTGTCGCGCTGCGAGAGCGCGGCGCTGATGGCCTGCTCCTGGAGCGGCCGCACGCTGTCGAAGCCCCAGTACTGTTTCAGCGCATCAAGGACGCGCTTTCGGTCGTGGTCGGGGAGTGTGGGATTGGGGAGGGGAGAAGGCATCGAGGCGTCAAGGCAACGAGTGGTGTCGGCGGGTTGGGCTCTCAGGCGACCGCGGGACCGGAGAGGAGCGGGGCAAGCGCATCGTCGTGATGGGTGAGCACGCCGCCGACGAGCGTGGCGACGGCACGGCCGGTCAGTCGGCGTCCGCCGAAGGGGGTGTTCTTGCTCTTGCCCACCATCGAGGCAGGGTCGAGTGTCCATCGCGCCTTGGGATCGATCAGGGTGACGTCGGCCACCTGCCCCTTGCGAAGCGAGCCGAGGCCCAGCGCATCAAGTCCGCAGAGCCGGGCTGGCTCGATCGTCATGAGCGCGATCAGCCGCGGCCAGGAGATGGCCCCGCTTGTCACGAGCGCTTCGGCATACAGGGGAAGTGCGGTTTCGAGCCCGACCAGTCCCATCGGAGCGTCTTCGAAGGGCAACGACTTCTCCTCCGCGCTGTGCGGCGCGTGGTCGGTCCCCAGAACGGTGATCGTTCCGTCCTCCACGCCCTTGATGAGCGCGGTGATGTCCGACTTCTCTCGCAGCGGCGGGTTGACCTTCGCGAGCGTGTTGTAGTGATCGCAGGCGTCGTGCGTGAGTAGCAAGTGGTGGGGCGTCACTTCGCCCGTTACCGGCAGCCCGTCCTTGCGAGCGAGGCGGATGATGTCGACTGAGCCGGCGCTCGAAAGATGTTGCGCGTGATAGCGGCAGGGCGAGCGCAGGTGCCGCAGCAATCGCACGTCGCGTTCGATGATGATCTCCTCGGCCATGCGAGGCCAGCCGCCCAGCCCGAGCCGCGCCGAGACTGTCCCCGCGTGCATGGCTGCCCCTTGCGTGAGCGTCGGCTCCTGACAGTGCTGCATGAACGCCGAGCCGGTCTGCGAGACCGCCGCAAAGACGCGCGACATGACGCCCGCGCTCGCGATGCAGTCGCCGTCGTCGCTGAAGGCAACTGCACCGGCTCGGTGCATCAGCAGAATCTCGGCGATCTCCTTGCCCTCGCGGCCTTTGGTGCCCGCCGCGACCGGGAAGACGCGGCACCGCGCGGAGAGGTTCGCGCGGTCGTACACAAATCGCACCAGTTCCGGCGTGTCGATTGCCGGGCTGGTGTTGGGCATGCAGCAGACGCTGGTAAAGCCGCCGACCGCGGCGGCGTGCGTTCCGGTGGCGATCGTCTCCTTGTGCTCGTGGCCGGGTTCGCGCAGGTGGACGTGCGGGTCGATCAGGCCGGGGCTGACGATCAGGCCCTTGGCGTCGATGGTGCAAAGGTCGCCGTGACGCTTGGCGCGTCGCTTCGCCTCGGTTCCGACGGCCGCCACGCGACCACGCTCGAGAAGGAGGTCTGTCACTCGGTCGAGTTTCTGGCTCGGGTCCACAACCCGGCCGGCGGCGATCAGCGTCGCTTCGCAATCGGGTGAGGGCGCAGCGTGCATCGCGTAGGCCATCAGCCTCGATGCATCATGCCGCGACTTGATGGGGCGGGTGGAACTGCCGGCGAACGAGACGGAGTCAGAGTCGGCGGTCATGCGGAGAGCGTACCGCGGTCGTGCGTGAGCGTCCGATTTTCTTGACGACGCCGCTGCCCGCACTCGAATGCTCGCCTATCGTTCCTTTCCGCATCCGAGTCCCGGCGCTTGGCGTCCGGTCTCGAGCGGGGTGTAGCGCAGCTTGGTTAGCGCGCTTGACTGGGGGTCAAGAGGTCGGCGGTTCGAATCCGCCCACCCCGATTCGGGCCCACGATCCGTCGTGGGTCTTTTTCTTGGCAGATCACTTGCCCGGCGGGTGTGCGGTCGGGGCGGGCCCGGGCGGGCCCGGTTCCCTCCGCTTCGCACCGCGGGCCGGAAGGTGCCTCATGCTCCGGCGCTCCCACACCTGCGGCGAACTCCGCGACTCCCACGTCGGCCAGACCATCACCCTGAACGGTTGGGTCCACTCCTACCGCGGCCACGGCACCGGCCTGGTCTTTGTCGACCTCCGCGACCGCTTCGGCCTCACCCAGGTCGTCTTCGACGGCGAAGATTCCCGCAAGGCCATCCTCGACACCGCCGACAAGCTCCGCCACGAGGACGTCCTCGCCGTCAAGGGCAAAGTCCGCATCCGCACCGGCGGCGAGAACCCCAAGCTCGCCACCGGCAAGATCGAGGTCGTCTGCGAGGAGCTCGAGGTCCTCAACAAGTCCGAGACGCCCCCGTTCCTCCCCGACGACAACCCCCAGGGCGGCAAGCTCCCCAACGAGGAGCTCCGCCTCGAGCACCGCTACCTCGACCTGCGTCGCCCCAAGATGCAGCACATCCTCGGCACCCGCGCCAAGGCCCTCAAGGTCACCCGCGACTACTTCTACGACAACGGCTTCCTCGAGATCGAGACGCCGATCCTCTATAAGTCCACGCCCGAGGGCGCTCGCGAGTTCCTCGTCCCCAGCCGGCACCAGCCCGGTGAGTGGTACGCGCTGCCGCAGAGCCCGCAGCTCTTCAAGCAGATCCTGATGGTCGCCGGCGCGGATCGCTACCTGCAAATCTGCCGCTGCTTCCGCGACGAGGACCCGCGCGCCGACCGCCAGGCCGAGTTCACGCAGATCGACTTGGAGATGTCGTTCGTGCGTCGCGAGCACGTGATCGAGATGATGGAAGGATTCGTCCGCCGCCTGTGGAAGGACATGTGCGGCTACGACGTCCCGCCGATCAAGCGCATGCCGTACCGCGAGGCGATGGAGGACTACGGCATCGACCGTCCCGACACGCGCTACGACCTCAAGATCAAGGACATTTCCGAGATCGCCGCCAAGAGCGACTTCGGCGTCTTCAAGGACGCGCTCGCGAAGGGCGCTGATCGTCCGCGCTTCAACAGCCAGCGCGGCGTGGTGAAGGCCATCCGCGTCCCCGGCGGCGCGGAGAAGCTCACCCGCAAGATCACCGACGGCTACACCGAGTTCGTCAAGGGATTCGGTGCCGGCGGTGCGGCCATGGTCAAGGTCAACGCCTCCGGCGCCTTCGAGACCGGCATCGCCAAGTTCGTTGAGCCGCTGAAGGCCGAGCTCTTTGCGGCCCTGGGCCTCCAGCCCGGCGACACGGTCTTCTTCCTCGCCGACACCTACGCCATCGCGACCAAGGCCGCGGGCGAACTGCGCCAGAAGATCGCCCGCGACATGGGCGTCGTGCCCAAGCCCGGCGCCGAGGGCGGGCCGTGGAACTTCCTCATCGTCGTCGACTTCCCGATGTTCGAGAAGAACAAGGACACGGGCAAGTGGATCGCGATGCACCACCCGTTCACCGCGCCCCGCGACGACCAGGCCGCGGCGTTCGTCAACGCCAGCGTGGACGACGATGTGACCATCGAGTCGATCGTCTCCGCGGGTTACGACATCGTGCTCAACGGCCAGGAGATCGCCGGCGGCTCGGTCCGCATCCACGACGGCGCGGTGCAGAGCAAGGTCTTCCAGTTGCTGGGGCTCACGCCGCAGCAGGCGGAAGAGAAGTTCTCGTTCCTGCTGAAGGCGCTGAAGTTCGGCGCCCCGCCGCACGCGGGCATCGCGTTCGGCTTCGACCGCCTGATCATGAACTTCGTCGGCACCGACAACATCCGCGACGTGATCGCGTTCCCCAAGACGCAGACGGGCGCGGACCTGATGACGAAGGCTCCGTCGCCGGTGACGCCGCAGCAGCTCAGGGACCTGCACGTGGCAAGCACCGCCGTGCCCGCGAAGGGCTGAGGATCGGTCCGCCTGAACTGGCCGGTGGTTGGCCCGCGCGGAGCGGGTGCAGAGGCGCCGCGTGCGCAGCGTGGGGGCATCGCCGCCACATCACGGACTTGGAAGGAAGATCGTCGTGCCGCGGTCGTTCTCGCGCCGACCCAGGACGCAGTCGGCGACGACCTGCGCGACGGCGGCTGGGGCGAGGGTTCGTGCTGAGGGCAGGAGGCTGGTGGGCACGATCGATCGAAGCAGGGGGGTTTCGACCGCGCCTGGGGCGACGCAGAAGCACCGCACGCCGTGCGAGTGGTGCTCGTTGTGGATCGCGCGGGTGAGGAGGTTGAGGGAGGCCTTGGCGGAGGCATAGGGACCCAGCCCCGGGAACGGATCGCTCGTGGCCATCGAAGAGACGTTGACGATGCATCCACGCTGACGCGCGAGCATGCCGGGCAGAGCCGCCACCGCAAGGACGCACGGACCGATCGCGTTGACACGGAAGATGGATTCGATTTCGGCCGTCGTGTGTTCTTCGATCGGCTTCATGGGCGTGCTGCCCGCATTGTTGATCAGCACGTCCAACGGCCCGATCGTCCGTTCCACATCGCGCACAAGGCCCTCGCACGCCGCAAGATCGCCGACATCGCACGGCCGGACGAGGGACCGAGCAACCGTTTCGGAGGCCGACCGCAGGCGATCCGCGCTGCGCCCGGCTAGAACAACCGTGTAGCCCGCGTTCGCAAGGACTCGGGCGGTCTCGAGCCCGATGCCCGAGCCGGCCCCGGTGACGAGAGCGATCGGGCCGGAGTGTGGTGTGGAAGGTGCGGTCATGGGGTTCACTCGCTTCGATGGGTGGACTTGCCTGAGGGTACCCGCCGGGAGGGGCGGCGGGCGATCGTCACCGGTCGCACGCGGCCGATCAGGGTTCGATCTACTACACTGCGCGCGTGAACTTTCGCGCTCTTCCGCTGCTGGCGATTTTCCTTCTGATCATCGGCGTGCCCTTCGCGATGAGGCCCGCCGACACGTCGCGCGGCGACCGCCCCGGAGTGCCGCGGCTCATCATCATCACGCCGCACGTCACGCAGATCACCAACGAGTTTGGCAGGGCGTTCGAGGAGTGGCATCAGCGGGTGTACGGCAGCGACGTCACGGTCGATTGGCGCGGGCCGCTGGGCACCAGCGAGATCATCAAGTTGCTCCAGAGTCAGTACAACGCGGCGGTCCGACGCGGCGATATCGCCCCCGACGGCTCCTGCGAGGTTGGAACAGTCGACTACGACATCATGTTCGGCGGCGGCTCCTTTGACCACGGACGTCTCAAGCGCGGGGACGGCGTCACCGCCAGCGTCACCAACGCGGACGGCACACAGACGCTCCGGAACGTGCCGATGTCGGTTCCCGCGGGTTTCGAGCAGTCCCGCTTGGACGAGTGGTACGGTGAGAATCGCATCGGATCCGGGCAGTTGTACGATCCGGACCAGTTCTGGCTCGGGACCGCGCTCTCGGGCTTCGGGATTGTCTACAACCGCGAGATCATGGCGGCGCTTGGCCTGCCCGAGCCGCGCTCCTTCGAGGCGCTGGCCAACCCCCGCCTTCAGGCCATGGTCGCTCTGGCCGATCCGCGTCAGTCCGGTTCGATCACCACCGCCTTCGACGCGATTCTCTCCAACTACGGATGGGAAAAGGGGTGGAGGCTCTTGCGCGAGACCACCGCCAACGCTCGATACTTCACCAACTCCTCGACCAAGCCGCCGATCGACATCAGCCATGGCGAAGGAGCGATCGGGTTGGCGATCGACTTCTACGGGCGAGGACAGGCCCAAGCCATCGCTCTGCCCGGCCAGCGGCCGGAAGACGTGCGAGTCGGCTATGTCGATCCCGAGGGGACCGCCTCCATCGACGCCGACCCGGTCTCGATCCTTCGCGGCGGTCCGAGTCCTGAGATTGCGCGGCGGTTTGTTGAGTTCACACTCTCTCTGGAGGGTCAGGCGCTCTGGAATTTCAGACGACGGGGACCGGGGTCCCCTGTGGTCGATGGCGTGACGCTCGGGCCGCGGCAGTATGAGCTCCGTCGCATGCCCATCCGTCGCGTGCTGTACGAGAAGTACGCCGACGCGATGGTCGACAAGGTGGAGCCGTATCGAATCGCGTCGAGTGTGCGGCCTGCGGGCTGGCGCGACGCGATTGGTGTGATGATGGGCGCTTTCGCGATCGACAACGCGATGCAGCAGCGTGCCGCTTGGCGAGCGCTGGTCGAGGCCCGCGCGGACAGCAACTTCCCGCCGTCGGTCCTTCGGGAGATGGAGGCGGCGTTCTATGCCTGGCCTCGCACAACCCTGGCGGACGGGTCGCTGGTCGAGTTCACCCCCGAGAACTTCCGGGCGATCCGTGAATCGTGGCGAGGGGCAGGTCGGCAGCGACGTGCCGAGATCGCGTACGGCACGTTTTTTCGCGAGCAGTACGACCGCGTGCTTCGTCTCTACGCCGAGGCGAAGGCGCCATGAGCCACCCGTCGTCCCCTCCGGAAACCAGGAGCGCGATCCCGCGGGCGACTGCCGTCTGCCGCAGGGACACACGCGGTGCGATCTTGCCGGTCCTTAGTCCGAACGGAACTCACGCATGACACCGACCGATCCGACGCGCGATGCGCCGCTTCCACGCATGCTCTCAAAGATCGTCGCGACGATCGGCCCCGCGAGCGATTCGCCGGATCAGGTGCGTCGGCTGATTGAGGCCGGCGTTTCGATCTTCCGGTTCAACTTCAGCCACGGTGACTTTGCCGCGCACGAGAAGCGGCTCGACGTCGTACGTCAGGTCAGCGCGGAGATGGATCGTCCGATCGCCTGTCTGGGCGACCTGCAGGGACCCAAGATTCGAGTCGGCAAGGTGGCGCCCCCCGGCATCACGCTCAAGCCGGGCCAGTCGGTGATCCTTCGGCGTGGGCTTGAGATCGCTTGCGAAGAAGTCGGTCCCGGCGGTGAGACGGTGGCCGTGTTCCCAACGACCTACCCGCAGATGATCCACGAGGTCGAGCCGGGGCACAAGGTGCTCATCAACGACGGCGCCATCCGCATGCTGGCGACCGCCCGCCATGTCGACCGAGGCGAACTGCACTGCTGCGTGATCGTGGGGGGGCTGGTCACGAGCGGGAAGGGCATCAATCTGCCCCAGAGCGCGATCAGCGCGCCGGCGATCACCGAGCGAGACTGGGAGTGCGTCGCGTGGGCGGTCGACAATCAACTCGACTTCATCGCGCTCAGCTTCGTTCGAACCGCGGACGAGGTGCTGGAGCTGAAGGAGCGGCTCAAGAGCATGTGCCCGGTCGACCGGCGGTCGGATCTGCGCGGTGAGACAGCCACGATTCCGATTGTCGCCAAGATCGAAAAGCCCCAGGCCGTTGCCAACATCGACTCGATCGTGCAGGCGAGCGACGCCATCATGGTGGCCCGCGGCGACCTTGGCGTCGAGATGGACATCGCCCGCGTGCCTGTCGAGCAGAAGAAGATTCTGGCCTGCGCGCACTCGTGGGGCAAGCCGGTCATCGTCGCAACGCAGATGCTCGAGTCGATGATCGAGAGTCCGACGCCGACACGCGCCGAAGCCAGCGACGTCGCCAACGCGATCTTCGACGGAGCCGACGCCGTCATGCTCAGCGCGGAAAGCGCGACCGGCAAGTGGCCCGTCGTCGCGGTTGAGACGATGCGCCGCATCGCAGCCGCGGCCGAGGCTCGCGTCGCCGAACTGCCCTCTCGACGGACTCCTCCCGATCAACTGATCGGTACCCGCTTCATGACGGCCGCTCTTGCTCACGGCGCGTGGCAGATCTGCCGGGACATCAAGGCAACGTTGGTCGTCTGCTGGTCCGAGTCCGGCGGGAGCGCTCGAGCCTTGTCGCAGAACGACTTTGACGTGCCGATCGTGGCCTACTCATCTTCGCTGCGCACGTGTCGGCGCATGGCGATTCTGCGCAACGTGATCAGCGTGCACTCTCGGATTCCCGAGGGGCCGACGCCGCTGCGCGACTGGAACATCGAGGTGGATCGCTTCATCCAGTCTCGAGGGCTCGCCGCGGCCGGAGATCCGATCATCATCGTTTGCGGGCGTCCTCTGGGGCGGGCGACGGCCGCGAATCTGGTCGCGGTCCACCGTGTGGGCGAGGACGATTCAGGTCTGCGCAGTCACGGCCCCTGATCGCGATCGTCTACAGTGCCGCATGCCTGCAGCGCATCTCTCGGCAGCCATTGTGTCCCAGGGCGACGAGATCGTTCTGGGCCAGACGCTGGATTCCAACAGTCGATGGCTCGCCTCGCGCTTGTTCGAACGGGGCGTGGTGCCTCTTGAACATGTTTCGGTTCCCGACGACCGGGAACGCATCGCTCGCACCATTCTGCGACTGGCGGGGGAGGTTGAGTTGATCGTCGTCAGCGGCGGTCTGGGGCCAACGCCCGACGATCTCACCCGCGAGGCTCTCGCACAGGCGATGGGATCGCCGCTGGTTGAAGATCCGCTCGCCTTGGACCAGATCGAGGCGTGGTTTGCCGCGCGTGGTCGTCCGATGCAGGCGATCAACCGCGTGCAGGCGATGCGGCCGCGCGATGCGGTGTCGCTCGAGAATCGATTCGGCACGGCTCCGGGCATTTGGGGAAAGGTTGAGGTCGGTCGCACGAGCGCCGGGACGATCCATGCGGGCGACGTGGTCCCGGGGAAGCGGTGCGATGTGTTCTGTCTTCCCGGTCCGCCCCGCGAGATGATGCCCATGTTTGAGGAGCACGTCCTGCCGAGGCTGAAGCGTCCGCCCGGTCGTGTGGTGGCGACGCGGACCCTCCACACGCTGGGCTTGGGCGAGTCCGAGATCGCCGCCAGGCTGGGCCGCGCGCCGGGAGGCGATCTCATGCGCCGCGGACGTCAGCCCAGCGTGGGGACGACCGCCTCCGGCGGGGTCGTCTCGGTCCGACTGCGGATCGAAGACGCGGCATCGGAAGAGCAGGCGAGCACACGGCTCGCTCAGGATGAGGCGATCGTCCGCGAACTACTGGGAGACAGTGTCTTTGCCGACGGCAACGCGACCGTCGCCGCAACGGTTGTGCGACTGCTCCAGGAGCGCGGCGAAACGGTCACCCTTGCGGAGAGTTGCACCGGCGGGCTCGTTGGCAAGATGCTCACGGACGTTCCGGGAAGTTCGCGCGTGTTTGAGCGCGGGTGGGTGACGTATTCCAACGAGGCCAAGGCCCAGCTTCTTGGTGTCGCCCCCGCACTCTTTGAGGGGCCGGGTGCGGTCAGCAGGGAGGTCGCGTCGGCGATGGCAGTGGGGGCTCGCTCGGCGGCGCGTGCGGCGTGGGGGATCGGCGTCACGGGGATTGCCGGTCCCGATGGGGCGACAGCCTCAAAGCCGGTTGGAAGCGTTTTCATCGCGGTGGCGGGACCAGTTGGCGACGCGGATGTTCGATTGTTTGGATTGACGGGAGATCGAGAGGCAATCCGCGAGCAGAGTGCGCAGATCGCTTTGTCGGTTTTGCTCTTGAACCTCACGGGTCGCCGCTCGGTTCGATTGCTGCGTGAGCAAAGGTGATTTCCCCATACGCTCGTGCGGAAAAACGGCAATTTGACCCGATTCTGTGGCACATGCGAAGATCTGCCTAGATTGCTCTGGGTTCCTTTGGGGAGTAGACGAGAAAGAGAAGCGATTGACGGTCGGTCGGGAACACAATGGATCCCGGCTTGGTGAGCGTCGGGCACTGGGAGAATCTCCAGATGGCCATCGTGAGGCTTTCGTGCGTTCGCTCCACTCTCTATGCGCCCGACGCGGTCGGCACGCTGATCGACGGCAGCTACGACCCGGTGAGCCAAACCGGCCGCCTCGACACCTTCGGGCCCGGTTCGCTGGCGACGGCGGCCAGTGAGCGCTTGCTTCTGACCAACTACCTCTCGAAGAGACTGGCGGGGGGCGCGGGTGAGGGTGCGTCTTCGCAGCCGCTGGTCGTCATGGTGCACGGCTTCCTGTTTGATCCGATGCACATCGTGACGCAGGAACCCAAGGCGTCGAACAACCCGCACGCGCGACTCTTTCACTTCACCGAGCAGAGCGAGAGCGAAGCGATTCGCCATCACACCTCGTCATGGCCCCTCGGGCTTGGTATTCGCCAGAACGACCGGGGTGGGTCGACCGGAACCGCGATCGCGTTCGGCTGGCATAGTTCGCCGGGCCTTGCCAACAGCCTGATCGAGCGCTTCGGAAACATCTACTCCCGCGCGTACGACTACGCCGAGGAGAGCGCTCTGTGCCTAGCTCAGACGCTGCGGGTGCTGGCGACCCTGCCCAGCCTGAAGGGGCGCCCGATCGATCTTGTTGCGCACAGTTTGGGTTCGCGCGTCGTGATCCGGGCGATCGCGATTGCAGCCAAGGAGCCTTCGCGCCGCGCGTCTGTCTCGCGTTTGGGCCGCGTGATTCTAATGGGCGGATCGGAGTACGTCGTCGAAGCGCAGTTGATGTACCGGCGGCTCATGGAGCTCGAGCAGGCCGGAGTGATCTCCAAAGACACCGGGCCGACGTTCTACAACGTCGGCTGCCGCGAGAACGATGTCCTCGACTGGCTGGGCGAGAACTTCGGCCCTCGGACATTCGGCAACACCAACGTGATCGGCCACAACGGTCTTGGTTTGGGCGAGGCGCCTCGGTGGCTCGATCTGCAGATCGACAAGCCCGAACTGCGCGACTGGCTCCGGGCGTATCGCAAGCTCGACATCAGCGGCGATCAGCCCGGGACCGTCTGGGATCACTGGTACTACTACACCCATCGCGGGAACATGGAGTTCTACCGGCGGATCCTGCGGGAGCGCGATGCCTTCGCGATCGACACGCTTCGTCGGACGAAAGTCCGGATCGGGTCGGCCAGGGCGGTTGGATTGCCGCAGGGAATTGAATCGGGCCGCATCTTCGGCGACTGACAGTGTGGTCGTGGTGTTGAAGCACGTAAGTGTGTACGATGGTGCAAGCTCCGGGGGAAGGAGCGCAACATGGCAGGCCACGCGGTTCACGAGCACAAGCACCACAATCACACCCACGGCCCCGACTGCGGGCACGTTGCCATCCGTCACGATGGACACGTCGACTACCTGCACGATGGACATCTCCATCACCAGGAAGGTGCCAAGGTGACCGAGCACGCTCTGGCGGTGGGTGGCAAGAACCCCGACGGCTGCAAGCCGCTCGACATGGCGATGGGCAAGGCTCAGCATCCGGCCAAGCACGTGCACGGACCCGGCTGCGGGCACCCGGCGGTTCCGCACGGCGATCACGTCGACTATCTCGTCAACGGCCGTCTGCACCATCCGCACGGCGACCACTGCGATGATCACGGTCCCGTCGAGGTTGTCTCGGCCAAGAAGAAGGCCTGAGCAGAAGACCGGCGGCGATCAGCGCGGTCCGGGCTGGGCGATCTGCTTGGCTTTCTGGATTTCCTGTTCCAGTTCTGCCGCCAGCGGCATCAGGTCGCTGACCAGGGTGGTCTGGTCCAGAACGTCGAGCACCGCCCGGCTGGTGAAGAAGGCACGAACGGTGTCGGCGCTGTAATTGCCCGAACGGATCGAAGCGCCCAGCGAGGGGTCTTCTTGGAGTCGTTCCAGCGCTTGCTGCATGCTGGGAAGTGCGCGGATCCGGGTCATCACTGGGCTGGAGTTGAAGGCGTCGAGGGCGGGCCGCGAGCGCATCACGATCGCAAAGTCTCCGGCCAACGCGAAGAGCCTCGTGCCCTCGACGGGGTTCGTCGCTTCGGCCATGGACCCCAGGCCCGACGTTCGGACATCCTGAGCGAACGCGCTGACCGCCTCGGCGACCGCGTTTCTCCCGGCCTCTTCGGTGGCGCGACGTGCTTGCGCGCTCGCGATCGGCTCCATGGCCAACGGAATCCAGAGCACAAGCAGGCTGAGAAACGAACCCTGAATCAGCCCCAGCCCACCGCCGGCAAGCTTGTCCGTGCCGTGAAGCTGCGGCCGCGACTTCATGACGCGTTTGGACGCAACGCCGATCAGAATCGCGACGAAGGCTGTGACGGCGATGGCGGCGATTGCGATCGCGATCAAGCGTGCGGAAAGCCCGCCGGTGGTCGTGAGCGAGGCGATCGCTGGTTCGAGAAGCCGTCCAAAAGGACGACAGAGGATCACGGCGAGAATCATTCCGACCACGATGCCGACAAGCTCGGAGGCGCCCCTCCACAATCCCTGGAGCGTGCACAGCGCGACGACACTCGCGACGATCTTCACCGGAAGCGAGCCCAGAAGCACCGCGATCAGAGCGACGGCAACGATCCCCAGCACCATCCAAAGACGCAGCGGTGCCCCCGAAGGCGCGGGGGCTGGTGGTGGGGTGCTCGCGCCGTGTGGGTGTGACATCACAGGAAATCTACACCAGACTCGCCCGGTTGTGTGTTCGAAACGCTATGGGCGTGGGGGGAGCATCAGCGGCCGACCGCCCTGCCGCGAAATAGCGGCGTCTGGGTTCGTGGTACGATTCAGCACGACAGCCCCGCCCGGGGCTTGATCCCGACTGGAGCCGCCCATGCCGTACTACACCAAACTCGGTCTCCTCCCCCAGAAACGCCACGTGCAATTCCGTCGGCCCGACGGGTGCTTGTACTCCGAAGAGGTGTTCGGGACCGAGGGCTTCGTCGGCCCGACGACGACGATGTACCACATCCATCCGCCGACGCAGGTCTACGGCTGGAAGCCCGTGTACTCGACCAAAGTCGAGTACGTCGAGCAGGACATCATGCGCATGCGCCACGTCATGACCGGCGGCCAGCGCATGAACCCGAAGGGCGACTTCGTCACCGGACGCGTGGTGCTCTTCGGCAACAGCGACTGCGAGATGGCGGTCTGCAATCCCGCCGAGCAGATGCAGTATCACTACAAGAACGGCCAGGGCGACGAGTGCATCTTCATCCATTACGGCTCGGGCGTCTGTCACACGATGCTCGGCACGCTGAAGTTCGGCCCGCGCGATTACCTCGTCATCCCCAAGGGCGTCATTTACAAGCTGATCTGGGACAAACGCGTCAACGGACCCGACGGCAAGCCCACCGACGGCGGCCCGGCGATCGAGAACACGCCCTTCGGCCGCTATCTGCTCATCGAGACCACCAACGGCAGCCACATCGGCCCGCCGCCGCGGTACGTGAGCAAGGCCAACGGCCAGTTCCTTGAGCACGCGCCGTATTGCGAGCGAGACATCCGCATGCCCGAGATGCCGATGACGTTCGACGAGCGCGGCGACTTCCCGGTCCGCATCAAGGCCCGCGATCTCATCCACGAGTACGTGTATCACTACCACCCGCTCGATATCGTGGGCTGGGACGGCTGCTACTACCCGTTCATCTTCAACGCCGATGACTTCAGCCCGATCACCGGCAAGCTGCACATGCCGCCGCCGATCCATCAGACGTTCGAGGCTCACAACTTCGTGATCTGTACCTTCGCGCCGCGGATGCTGGACTACCACCCGCAGTCGATCAAGGTGCCGTACAACCACAGCAACCTCGACAGCGATGAGGTGCTGTACTACGTGGACGGCAACTTTGGCAGCCGCAAGGGCATCGAGATCGGCTCGCTGACGGCCCACCCGCAGGGCATCCCGCACGGGCCGCATCCGGGGACGATCGAGGCGAGCTTGACGGCGACGCACACGCAGGAATTGGCCGTGATGTGCGACACGTTCCGGCCGCTGTTCCCGACGAAGGCCGCTCTCGAGCTCGACGATCCGAAGTATCCGGCGAGCTGGCAGGGTGAGCACTTCCCGGGTCTTTCGACCGGCAAGATGCACCTCAACGGGGTGACCGTGCCGCCCAGTAGTGCGGCGGCGTTCCCGAAGGAGGTCAAGCCGGTGCCGGTGATCAAGGCCGAGGTAGCCAGCTCGGTGATCCCCGCGCCGGCCGCCGGCGTCGCAAGCAACGGAAACGGCTCGCCGACCGTTCGTACAACGACGGCAAACGTCTGGGCTCCGTGATGCAAGTGTCGGTCGGCGGCGTGAAGGCGAGAGCGTCCGAGAAAGCCGGCCGGGTTTGCGTTACTCTACCAGCGATGGACCGATCTTCTCGACGTCAAGGATTCGGCGTGCGGCGGCTTCCTCGTAGCGCGATCATCGCTCTGGCCAGCGGCCTGGCGATGTCTTCGTACGCCCGCGAGGCCCCAATGCCGATGGCGCCCTCGCCCGTCGCGCAGAGCGGACTACTCCGATTCCCGATGCAGGCGGTGGCGGGGCCGCTCTCATTTGGCGCGTCGAGGGTGCATGTCTGGTCGCGCGAATCGACCACCGGCGGCGGCTCGGTTCAGCAGATGTTCCTGTCGGGCGATGTCCAGGTTCGCATCGGCGTGTACGAATTGACCGCCGCGCGGGCGGTCGTGTGGCTCGAGAAGCTGGCGGACGTGGGTGAGGAGGAGCCGGCGTGGAATCCCGACACGATGACCACGCCTCCGGCGGAGCGTGCGGGTGATTCGGACCGCGCGGGTGTCTACCGCGTGTTCATCTACTTCGATCGTGTCGCCTCGCCGTCGGCGCACGTGTCGGTCAGCGTGCAGGCCGATCGACTCCCCGTGCGGGCGGTGATCGATGTGCGTGGGCCGCTGGGGCTGACCTACGACATGCTGATCCAGGGGCAGCCGAGTGATCCGCTGATGACCGAGGCGGAGGCGGCTCTGGAAGCGTCGCTCGCGGGCACTTCCGGCCCGGCGCCGTCACTTCGAGCAAGTGCGGGGCGTCTTGGAGCGGCACCTTCGGAGGGGCGCTCGTTCCTTCCGATGACCGCCGAGCGCCTGGCTGCTCGATCGCAGGAAGAGCCAGGTGCCGCGACTGAGGCCGACGGTGCTTTCTCCGGGCCGATCTTCGCAGCCGCGGGTGTGCTGAGCGTGGCGGCCTCCGACCTGACGCTTGTGACGGCGGCCGAGGAGAACTCGCTCTTGGTCAGCGGCGGGTTGGCGATCCAGTACAGCGATGCGCGGTCGGGTCGCAGTCTTCAGCTCACGGCCCAGCGTGGCGTGGTCTTTACCGAGCCCGTCGATCTGCCGAACCTTGCCCGCCTCCGGACGCAGGACGTCCGTGGGATTTACCTCGAAGGGGATGTGATCGCCAGCGACGGGCAGTACACCCTGCGCGGGCCGCGGGTGTACTACGACCTGCGAGCCAACCGCGCGATCGTGCTCGACGCGGTGTTCTGGACCTATGACCAGCAGCGTCGCCTCCCGCTTTATGTTCGTGCGGATTCGATCCGGCAGCAGTCTCGTTCGGAGTTCGTCGCGAAGCGGGCCCGTCTGGCGTCGAGCGCGTTCTTCGAGCCCGACTTCTCGATCGGCGCGACGAGCGTGACCATCACGCGACGGCAGGTTCCTGCCGAGCCGGAGGGGCTGATCCCGACGGTTCGATCGTGGTTCGCCTCGCCTCAGACGCGCGTCGAGGGAGAGGCGGCCGGCCCGGCGTTCTCAAGCCAGGTGGAAGCGGGGCGGGTCGGGCGTCCGCGATTCGAGCTCGAGAGTGATCTGTCGCCGCGTGGCGAGGACGAGGCCTCGGTGTCGCAGAACCGGATCGCGGCGGAGAACATCACGCTCAACGCAGAGGGAGTGCCCTTCTTCTACTGGCCCTCCTATGAGGGAACGATCGACGAGCCGCTGCTGCGCGATCTTCGGGCGGAGAACCGCTCGTCCTCGGGCTTCGCGATCCAATCGCGATGGAACGCGTATCGGATGCTCGGCCTGCGAGGGACGCCGTTCACCAGAGCGGACGCGATGATCGATGCGTACTTCAGCCGCGGCCCGGGGTTCGGGACGATCCTGGAGTGGGCGGGCCCCGATACGCGTGGCAACGCCCTGATGTACGGTCTGTTCAACGATCGCGGGACGGACGTCCTGCGAAGTGGTGCGCGCAGCGACAACGACGGACGCAACCGAGGCCTGATCACCGTCGAGCACGTGGTCCGGCTGGATGAGAAGTGGACGTTCTTCGGCGAGTTCGCGTACCAGTCGGACGCCAATTTCGTGCAGGCGTTCTATCCCCAGCTTGCCGAGAGCGGGCGAGAGTTCACGTCGCAGGCCTTCGTGCGTCGTCTGGACGACAACACCGCGTTCTTCGCGGGTTTGAAGGGCACGCCCAACAACTTCGTGACCAACGAGTACCTCCTGCAAAGCCAGGGCTACAGCGTGACCAAGGCCCCTGAGATCGGCTACGTGCGACAGGCCGATCCGCTGCTTTCCTCCGTCTTTGGCGACCTGCTCACGTGGAGCCAGGAGTACCGCTACAGCCGTGCGGCGATGAAGTTTGACACCGTGACGCCGGCTGAACGCGGCTTCCCGACCGACGAGGCGTCGCTTCGCTCGTTCGGCCTTCTGAGCAACCAGACCTTCTACGACCAGCTCACGGCCGCCGGCTTCCTGCCGCAGGATGTGCACCGCTTCGATACACGCCAGGAGATTGACGCCAAGATCGAGCTGGGACCCGTCAACTTCGTGCCCTTCGGCGTGGCGAGGCTGACGGCGTATGACCACGGCTTTGAGACCTTCAGCCCGGATGACACCAGCCGGTACCGCTTCTGGGGCTCGACCGGCGGCACCGTGAGCACCCAGTTCCAGCGCGTTGACAACGACGCGGAATCACGCCTCTTCGACATCAACCGCATCCGGCACATCGTCGAGCCCTCGGCGACCGTGTACACCTCTGCGACCAACCGACGTGCGGGCACGCTCCCGGTCTACGACGAGAACATCGAGAATCTGTCCACGGGTACGGCGGGTCGGGTCGGCGTCAACCAGATCTGGCAGACCCAGCGCGGACGCCCGGGCCGCACCACCAGCGTCGATCTCTTCAGCCTCGACCTCAACTACGTCAACGCCAGCAACAGCACCGAGCGCCGATCACCGGTCGGTCGGTTCCTCGACTTCCGGCCCGAACTCTCCTCCTTCGGCGAATACCTCACCGCGGACGGAGCGTGGCGTGCCACCGACGCGACCACCCTGACCGGCGGCACGGTCTATGACTTGGACATCAAGGAGCAGGCTCGCACATCCGCGGGTGTCGTTGTCCAGCAGGCGCCCGACGTCACTCTCAGCCTCGATTACCGCTACCTGAACCAACTCGATCTGACCTCGCTGGGCGGCGGCATTGCGTACCGCTTTGCGAATCAGTACGTCGTCAGCTTCGGTTCGAGCTACGACCTCACCCGCAGCGAACTTCAGTCATTCGGTGCCGAGGTGCGGCGAGACTTTCAGAGTATCAAGCTCGGCTTCAACATCAGCCGCAGCCTGATCACCGACGAGACTCGATTCGGGTTCTCGCTCACTCCGCGTCTCAACGAACAGCGCGGCCGCATCCCGATTCTCGGGGAACAGGAACCCGTGCGCTGACATCAGCCCGGCGTGCGCTGGACGCGCTGCCAGGGGTTCTTCTTTCACGATCCACTCTGTCTCTTGCGCTCGGCCGCCGTCAGACGGTCGAGCGCAAGCAGCGCAAAGGGAAGGGACGTGAAGGCTTTTTCGCCGGCGGCGCGCGACGCGTCGTTGAGGCTCGCGAGCTTTCCGGATCGCACATCCTGCGTCAGATCCTTCACGATGTTGTCGAGCGTGGCGATCACCCCGGTGTACGTCCGCCAAGCCTCCTCGCTGCGGAAGACAACATTGCGGAGAGCCGGAAGATCCAACGGCAGAACGAAGTACCACCTTCCGTCGCGCTCGTCACGCCGGATGATCAGCGCCACGCCGGGAATGATGGGCATGTTGTTGTAAAGGATCGCGTGGGAATCGTTGTCGAGCGCGACCGTGCTCAGGCGGGCCGACTCATCTTCAATCAGGTCAAAAGGCGACGTGAACAGCCTTGTCAAGACGTCGTCGAAAGGTGACGCGGAGCGGTTGCCCGCGCCGGCTTCCGGCCGACCCTGCTGAGGGGCGGACGCGGCGGCCTGCCTCGCGGCACGCTGCATTTGCCCGCGGTTCAGACCGCCGAGCAACGACCCGAGCGGCGCCCCTGCGGACTTCCTGGCATCCTCACGGAGTTTGGCAACTTCTTTCGGAAACGCTCGCTCAAGCTCGACCGCGAGCGTCTGCATGCTCGCCAGGGTGTGGCCCAGGCGGTTGAGAGCCCGCTTCATCGGCTCGCTGTCGCTGTGCACAAGCTTGACCAGCAGGCGGGCATCGCCGTTGCGAACCATCAGCTTTGCCGTCTCAAGGACGGCCTGGGGCGAGGACTGCGAATACGCAGGCTCACGCGAGCAGGAGGCCCCCATGACGAGCATGAGCGCCCATGCCGCTGTTGTCAGAATGCCGCGCAAGCTCCACACGCGAATCCTCCGTCGGACTCTTCGATCTCTCAGCCCCCGACGATGCAGCGGGGGCGGGGATCGCGAAATATTCGGAGCGTCGCCGCACTGGGGCTTCCATGGCCTTGGAGCATCAGTGGGGCGTCACGCTCTGGCGTGATCGTCGGTCAGAGGGAAGGTGGTCGGCGCTGATCGCTCCGGATTACTCGATGACCGGGATCTCGACCCATTCTCCGCCCTTGGCGATCGACTCGTTGCCCGCCTGCATGACGGCGACGTTCTCGACGATATCGCGGAGGGAGACGGGCGCTTCCCCGCCCTCGAAGAACTTCACCATCCCGGCGACCAGCCGGCCATAGACCGGTGCGAAGTCGACCACGAACTGCTGCACACCCTTCTTGCCGTGAATGGTGGCGCCGAAGGCCCACGCGCCGTCGCGATCACAGCGGATGCGGGCGATGCGTCCGTCGCGGTACTCCATGTCGATCAGGTGGTAGCCGCTGGTCGCATCGCCCTTCTTGATCGCGCTGACGCGCTTCACGCCCGGGCCCTGGCCCGACCACTTGAAAATGGCGTCGACCATCTCGATCGAGTGGCAGCCGTAGTGCCACAGGTCGGGCATCATGTCGAGGACTTCGCCGTTGCCGAAGGCGTCGATGGCGACGATATCGCCGAGCTTCTCCTTGTCGAGCTTGGGGATCTCGGTGATGAATCGGAGCGACGAGGCGGAGTAGGCTCGCGCCTTGTACTGACGGGTCATGCTGAGCAGCGACTTTGCCTGATCGATCGAGCAGGTGAGCGGCTTGTCGATGTAGGTCGGCATGCCGCGGGCGATCGGGCCGATAGCGAGTTCGAGGTGCCGGTGGCCGTTGATGTTCAGGACCATCACGCCGTCGACCTGACCGAGCAGGGCGTCGAGCGAGTCAACTTGCTTCGCGCCCTCCGCGATCGTGTCTTCACGCCACTTGGCGACGTCCTTCTTGGATTGCTCGGCCCCGGCCGGATGCTGCCACTCGTGCTTGCCCGGATCCCAGAAGGCGGTCACCTGGCATTTGGTCTTGCCCTCTTTATGCAGGGCGTTGATGGCCTTGGTGAAGACGGGGGTGTGGGATGAGTCGATGCCGATGGCGCCGATACGCATGATGAGATCCTCAGAGCGGGGGCGGGTGAACGTCTCGAGTGCAACGGTAGGTTTGGCTCACGTCCGTGGAAAGCCGGAGCGTCGCTCAGGCAACGCGAGCCACTCGCAAACCAATCCGACGCGCCGCGGCGGGGGCGGGTCGTGGAGCACGGGCGTTTTCAGAGCCTGACGGTGCCGCCGGACTCGAGACTTCGACGCTCGGCTTCAAGGAGCCTTGCGACCGCGACGGCGTCGTCCAGCGTCGCACGCGGACGGGCACGTCCGGCCACGACTTCAACGAAGTGCCGGATCTCGGCGTCGTACCCCGAGAGGAGCGGCAACTCGAGCGGTTCGCTCGAGCGGTCGTCCGAGAGGAGCACGGGACGGTCGCCTCGCGAGAGATCAAAGTCCGCCGTCGCACGCTCGAAGTTGGCGAGATAGCGCATGCGGAAGCCAAAGCCCGGCGACTGACCCCAGCCGCCGCTGGCCACCACGAGCGACGGGTTGGCTTGCGAAGTGGGGTAGTGGTACAGGGTGGTGACCTGATTGAGCGATCCAACGCTCGTGACCGCAGAGGGCATGCCGAAGCAGGAGAAGACGAAATCCGAGTCGTGGATATGCAGGTCCACCAGCGCGCCGCCGGATCGAGCATCGTCGTGATAAAACGCGTTCCACGTTGGCCGGGATCCGCGTCGCTCGAGTTCGAGCGAGCGCAGCGGGCCGAGGTTTGCGTCGCGGATCCGGTCGGCCAGCCATTCCCACCCCGGCCAGAAGCGCATCACCATCGCGGGCATGCACACGCGGCCATTGTCCCGGGCGGCGTCGCGCAGTCGCTCGACATCCGCCGAGGCGACCGCCACGGGCTTCTCGAGCAGCAGGTGCTTGCCCGCGCGAAGGATCGCGAGGCTCAACTCGACGTGCGTGTCGGTGGGGGTGCAGAGACTAATCGCGTCAACATCGGCGTCCGCGATCAGCTCGGCGGCCGCGGCGTAACGCCGAACGGAATCGGCGACGAGCGGGCCCGTGGTGCCGGCGGTCGAAAGGTTGCCGCCGCCTGACGATCCGGCGAGGATCTCGTGGACACGCGCATCGGCCACCGCGACAAGCGAGACGGGGAGTCCGGCTTGTGCTGCGCTCTGATATCCGGCGACGTGCGTGCGCCCCATGAATCCCAGGCCGATGACTCCGACGCGAAGCTTCTGCTGCATGCGTGCTCCTCCGTTCCCTTCGCGTCAGCCGAGCACGCGACGAACGAGGTCGCGTGCGGTGCGGATGTCGCTTTCGCGCTGAGAACCGGCTTCACGCTCGATCATCAGGTCGCACTGCAGGCGAGCGGCGTGCACCGCTTCGAAAAACCGCGGCCAATCCACCGCGCCGGTGCCCGCGACCTCCTCGCTGCCCCACGTGCCGGGCTTGGCGGTTGGCTTGGCGTCTTTGATGTGGATCTGCATCACGTGCGGCGCGAGTCGTTGCAACGCGTCGATCGGGTCGCCCATCGCGTAGAGGATCATGTTGGCAGGATCGAAGTTCACGCCCAGCCGAGCCCGGGGCGCCAACTCCGTGTTCACATCGCTCAGCACCGAAAGCAGCGTGGTCGCGTCTTCCTGGCCGGTTTCCAGGGCGACGCGCACGTTGCGGGCCGCGAAAACCTCGGCGAACTGGCGAAGTCGCTCGACCATGCGCGTGCGCAGCGGGTCGCTGGCATCGTGCGGCAGGAAACCGGCGTGGAACGTGACGAGCGGGATGCCGAACCGGGCCGCGAAGATGGCGTTGCCTTCGGCCGCCTTGAGGTTGGCTTCCCAGTGCTCATCGGGTCGAAGCCCGCCTGTCAGCCGGATGCTCTCAAGGGTGGAGTAGTCCTCGCCCTTGGTGCCCATCATGCCGCTGGCGATGCGGACGTTGGCAAGCCGCAGAAGGCCGGCGGTCTCGTCGGCTTTCCAGGCTCCCTCGCGGATGGGATCGAGATGGAGTTGGACCTTGCGGAGGCCCAGCGAAGCGACCTTGTCGGCAAGTTCGCGCGGCGAGGCGGGCTGCAGCGACCAGGAACAGACGCCCAGGCGATCCATGACGTTGCTCATGCGTGGACTCTCGAAGAAGAAAGCGTCAGGCCTTGACCCCGGCCCGCGCGGGCTTCGCCTCGGCCAGGGATCCGTCCGCGGCGCTGGGCACCCAGCGAACGAAGCCTTCGATCGCCTCATACTCGGCCAAGCCGAGAAGATCGTACAGCTTGGCGGTGTTGCGGTTGCGCTGCTCGGCCCGCTGCCAGAACTCGCGCTGATCGTTCGGACCCGGGAACAGCGCGCTGTCCTTCTGGCTTTCGTGTTTGAAGATGGCGTACCGCTTGCGCATGACCTCGTCGGGCGAGAGCGGCACGGCCATCTCGATCTGCTCGGGATCCCATTCCTGCCAAGCGCCGCGATAGAGCCACAGCGTGCACTGCTTCATCCAGTCGCGGTGCGCCAGGCGATGCATCGCTGTTGTGATGGCCGCGAGGCACACCCGGTGTGTGCCGTGCGGGTCCGAAAGGTCGCCGGCCGCGTACACCTGATGGGGGCGGACCTTCTCGAGCAGCTCCATCGTGATCTGGATGTCGTCCTCGCCGATGGGCTTCTTCTTCACGCGGCCCGTTTCGTAGAACGGAAGGTCGAGGAAGTGGATGTTCTCCGGCTTGACGCCGCTGTACCGAGCACCCGCGCGAGCTTCGGTCCGTCGGATGAGCGTCTTGATGCGCTGGAGTTCGGGTGAGTCGACTTCACCGGCCTTCTTCTTGCGCACGAACTCCTCGACGCTTCGCTCGATCGCGTCGGCCGCACGCTGACCGATATCGCCCAAGCGGTCCTTGAAGGCGTGGGCAAACTCGGCGACAAAATCGGCGTGTCGGATCGCGGCCTCGTCCCACACCGCGATGTTGCCGCTGGTCTGGTAGGCGACGTGGACGTCGTGGCCTTGGTCGCAGAGCCGGATGAACGTACCGCCCATGCTGATCACGTCGTCGTCGGGATGGGGGCTGAACAGGACGACACGCTTGGGGAACACATCATGCCCCGGAACGTTGATCCGTCCGTGGCGTTCCTGCCGGTCAGCGGGCTTGCCGCCGGGCCAGCCGGTGATCGTGTTCTGGAGCGAACGGAAAACGTCGATATTGATGTCGTACGCCCCGCCCCGGGTGCTGAGCATGTCGGCGAGGCCGTGCTCGTTGTAGTCCTCCTCGGTGAGCTTGAGGATGGGCTTCTCGAGCGCGCGGGCGAGCCAGATGACCGCTTTGCGCACGGTCTTTTCATCCCACTTCAGGCCGAACTGCTCGATGGCGCCAAGCAGCCACGGCGTTTTGAATCGGGTCAACTCGGCCGCGGCCGCGCCGTCGAGCATGATCCGAGCGTTGGGGTGCTGCTGCAGATACGACGCGGCGATGACGCTCGTGATCTCCCCTTCGACGGCCTTTTTGATCACCGGCGCCTTGTGCTCGCCGAACGCCAGAAGGATCACCCGCTTGGCGTCGAGAATCGAGCCGACGCCCATCGTGATCGCCTTGCGCGGGACGTGACGCTCGCCGAAGAAGTCGCTCGCCGCGTCCATCCGCGTCACACGGTCGAGAGTGATCAGTCGAGTGCGGCTGTCGCGTGCGGAGCCGGGCTCGTTGAAGCCGACGTGCCCGGTGCGTCCGATTCCCAGGATCTGGATGTCGATCCCGCCCGCATCCTTGATGCGGCGTTCGTACTGCTCGCAGTACGACGCGATCTGCTCCGGCGCGATCGTGCCGTCGGGCACGTGGGCGTTCTTCGGATCGATGTCGACGTGGTCGAAGAGGTACTCGCGCATGAAGCGTCGGTAGGACTGAAGCTCCTCGGGCTTCATCGGCCAGTACTCGTCGAGGTTGAACGAGATGACGTTCTTGAACGAGAGGCCCTCTTCCCGGTGCAGGCGGACAAGTTCCTCGTAGACCGCCTGCGGCGTCGAGCCAGTGGCAAGACCGAGCACCGCCATCTTGCCGGAGGCTGCTCGCTCGCGGATCAAGGCGGCGATCTCGTGCGCGACGGCGTGGCTGGCGAGCGAGCTCGACGCGTACACGGTGACAGGGATTTTCTCAACAACCGAGCCGAACGCGTGGCTCGTGGTCGATGCGGACGAAGAGGCTTGCGCGTGGTGGGCCATGGGTGGCGTCCTTCAGGCTGCAAGGAAGGGAGCAAACAAACGGCTCGGCCTGAGTGGCCGTGGTGGAACAGATCCACCGGCCGGAGGATAGTCGAGACCGCCCCCCGCTCGCAACGTCGAGTTTCGAACCCCGCGCGTGTGCGATCGGCTGATCAATCAAGAAAAACACCCGGCTCGGGCCGGGTGGAAGGGGTACGTGAAGTGAAGCCGAACGGTCCGGACGATCGTCGAGGACGTCTACTTCGCGAGCTTCCTCGCGGCCGCGTCGGCCGCGGCGGCGGCCAGGCCGTCGGCGAAGGTCGCCAGGCCCGACCGATCTCCACCCTCGACGGCGTTGGCGAAGGCCACGAGCTGGCGGGTGAATCGCACGCCGCAGGTCTCGATCTCGTGCTCCTCGGCCTTGCCCAGCAGGTCCTTGAAGACGAGTTTGCGGTCGTTTTCGTAGTCGTAGCTGAGCATGCCCTTGTCGCCGACGACGCTGACGGTGAAGCGGGAGGTCTCTGCCCAGCCGCTGAAGATCACGCCCGCGACACCCGCCGGAATGTTGGGGCCGCCCTTCTTGAGGCCCTTGACGAGCACGGACGCGGCCGTCTCGGTGCGTCCCTTCCACTTGTGGTCGAAGGCGGCGCCGATGACCTTGCCCGGACCGACCATGAAGTGGTACAGATCGAGCGAGTGGCTGCCCATGTCAAGGAATGCGCCGCCGCCGGCCTTCTTGGGATCGCTGAACCACTTGCCCTCGTGACCCGGCAGGTCGCAGGCGAAGAAATTCTCGAAGCGCACGAAGCGGCCGATCTTGCCCTGCGCGATCAGGTCTTTCATCTTCAGCACCGCGGGGGTGAAGCGGTGGCAATAGCCGATCGCGGTGACGACTTTGCGGCTCTTCTTGGCCAGAGCGTCGAGCTTCTTCGCGTCCGCGAGCGTGTGAGCGATGGGCTTTTCGGTCATCACCGGCAGCTTCGCCTTGAGCGCCGCCGCCACGATGCTCAGCCGAGCGCTCGGGGGTGTCGCGACGACCAGTCCCTGCACGCCCGCGGCGCGGGCCCCGGCGATCAGTGCGTCGACGGACTCGAACGCGCGGGCCCCGTTGGCCTCGGCAAACTTGCGAGCCGCGTCGGCGTTCATGTCCGCGACGGCGACAATCTCAACCCGACCGGCCGAGTCTTTGGCGGCGGCGGCGTGCGCGTTGGCGATGCCACCGGCGCCGATGATTCCAAGCTTGAACGACATTCTGCTATCCTTTGTCAAGAGTGCTTCGGGGCGATTCCGGTCTCGGCCGCTGGGCGGCCGGGGCAGAACAGACTGCGGATCTTCCCGATCCGCGCGGACAGGGTAGACCCATGCAACGAACTTCCGCGATCGGTGCGTTGATTCTGGCCGCCTCGCTCATCGCAACACCCGCCTGCGCGGGCAGTTCGGGCGCGAGCGCCGAACCCCGATCGGCCGCAGGCTCACCACCTTCCGCCCGCCTGGCTCCGGCCGAGGTTCGCGGCACGTGGGTGACCACCACGGCCAACACCGCCATTGCCACCCCGGCCAACTCCGCCGCGACCATGCGCACGCTGCGTGAGATCGGCCTCAACACCGTGTACGTCGAAACGTGGAAGAACGGCTACACGCAATACCCCTCCGAAGCGCTGCGCCGCGTGATCGGCGTGGATCGTCGCCCGAACCTGATGCCGCAGGACCCGAGCGACACCCCGGAACAACTCAAGCGTCCGGCTCGCGATCTGCTCGACGAGACGCTGATCGAGGCGCACCGCAACCAGCTCCTCTACATTGGTTGGTTTGAGTTCGGCTTCATGGCCGCGCACGCCAGCACGGACAACCACCTGCGTCGCATGAAGCCCGAGTGGCTCAGCCGCGACATCAAGGGGAACGAAGTCGCCAAGAACGGCTTTGTCTGGATGAATCCGCTCCATCCCGAGGCGCGGCGATTCCTGCTCGACATCGTGCTCGAAGCGGTTGACAAGTACGACATGGACGGAGTCCAGCTCGACGACCGCATCGTCTGGCCGTACTTCGACATGGGTTACGACGACTACACGCGAAAGGCCTACGCCGCCGAGCACAACGGCAAGGAGCCGCCCGCCGATCCCAAGGACCCCGAATGGACGCGCTGGCGCATCGAGAAGGTCAACGAGTACAGCAAGATGTTCGTGCAGGAGATCCGCGCCAAGAGGCCCGGGCTTCAGATCTCGCTCAGCCCGGCCGTGTATCCGTGGTGCCTTGAGTTCTATCTGCTGGAGTGGCCCAAGTGGGCGGCGTGGACCAAGTCCGACGCGCTCTCGCCGCCAGCCGCCGGATTGCCCAGCGATTGGCCCGGTGCCGGACAGACGCCTCGCTGGGATGAGTACATCCCTCAGGTGTATCGCTTCTCCTACGACGCGTTCGAGAAGACCTGGCTGGACCAGGTGAAGTACATGAACCAGCTTGGCGCGGGGCGGCTGAAGGACCTCATCGCCGGCATTCGTCTCGTGGGCGAGGGCAAGGACAGCACCTGGGACGATCTGCGAAAGAGCATCGAACTGGTCCGCAAGACCGGCGGCGGCGGTCACGTCCACTGGTTCAGCAGGGGCGTGCTCGACGTTTTCCCCGAGCAACTCACGAAGTTCTACAACGTGAAGAGCCGCGGCCACGCGCCCAACCCATACTTCCCGAGCGACTGGCGCCCGGCGCCGATCGCGCTGCGCAAGTCCGAGCCGGCAGCCGACGCGGCAGAGCAGCGCTGGGTGACGGATGCTCTCCCCGCTGGCAACTACCGGATCATCGCTCGCCGCGACGGAGTGTGGCGCACGGTCGGAACCGCGTCGTACCAGAGCGATGCATCCAAGCCCGGCGCCGGAACGTTCAGCGGAAGCATCAACGACGTCGTGTTGGACGGGACCGCGAAGAGCCCCGGCGTTGAACTGCGCCTTCGTGGCGCTTTCGATGCCGTGGAATTGCTCGTCGACCGACGTCCGGACAAGCGATCGCCCCGTCCATGACCGAGAACGCGTGAGGACGACCTTCACGCGAGAATCTGCAGCGCACGCGCATTCAAGGAGCGTTTCATGCCCGCAGTGTTCCTCGTTTCCACGACCTTTACGCTCGAGGGGTACGACATCGTCGAGCAGAAGGGTGTTGTCCGCGGCATCGTCGTGCGTGCGCCGACCATCAGCCAGGGCATCGTCGGCGGGCTCAAGTCGATCGTGGGCGGCAACATCAGCGCCTATGCCGACGTGTGCGAGGCGGCACGGCAGCAGGCCTACGACATCATGGTCGAGCACGCGCTGTCACGCGGCGCGAACGCGATCGTTGGCATGCGCTACGACGCCTCCGATATGGGGACTGCGGCCGAAGTCCTCTGCTACGGCACCGCCGTTGTCGTCAGGCCGCGAGCATGAGCGTTCGATTCGCCCTCGCGGTGCTCTTTGTCAGCATGTCGATCCTCGGCTGCTCGCAGCCCCGCGTCGACGCCAGGAGTTCTGACATCCGCCCTGTCATTCCCGCTGTCTACTTCGAGATCCCCGCGACCGACCTTGATCGCGCCATCGCGTTCTACGAGGCGCTGCTCGGCGTCACGATCGAACGCGCGACGATCGACGGCCACCCGATGGGGCTCTTCCCGGAAGTGCAGGAAGGCGAGGGGATCTCCGGCGCGATCGCGTCTGGCGAGAGTTACCGACCGTCGCTTGACGGCACACGGATCTACTTCAAGGTCGCGGATCTTCGTGCCACGCTCGCAAAGGCGAGAAGCCTCGGCTCAGAGGTTCTCTATCCGGCCACCCAAGTCGCACCGGACATACTCGTCGCAGAGTTCAAGGATCCGGAGGGAAACCGCGTCGCCCTGATCGAGCGTGGCACGCCCGCGACGCCATGAGCGACGCGGGAACGCCGTCAGGCGCGCTTACTCGCCCGGGATGTACGAGATCACGCCCTCCCACGGGCTGCTTGCGCTGGCGTAGAGCTTCTTGGGGATCCGTCCGGCGAGATAGCTCTGGCGACCGGCGGTGCAGGCGTGGCGCATGGCGTGGGCCATCATCACCGGATCCTTCGCATGGGCGATGGCCGTGTTGAGCAGTACGCCATCGGCGCCAAGTTCCATGGCGAAGGCCACGTCGCTCGCGCTGCCGACACCGGCGTCAACGATGACGGGATAGGCCGCGTCGCCCTGCTTGAGGAGTTCGAGGCAGAGGATGATGTTGGCCCGGTTGAGCACGCCCTGGCCGCTGCCGATCGGAGATCCAGCGGGCATGACGCTGCTTGCGCCGGCTTCCTTGATGCGGATCGCCGAGATCGGGTCATCGCTCGTGTAGGCGAGCACCTGGAACCCGTCCTTGACCAGTTCCCGCGTGGCCTCGATCGTGCCGACCGGATCGGGAAGAAGTGTTTTCTTGTCGCCCAGCACCTCGAGCTTCACCCAACTGGCCCCGGGGTTGCCGAGCTGCTCGAGGATTTCTCGGCCCAGTCGTGCGACGCGAACGGCGTCGGATGCGCTGAAGCACCCGGCGGTATTGGGGAGGATGGTGTAGCGTGAAAGATCCAGATACTCGAGCAGGCTCTTGCCTTGTTCGTTGAAGAGCCGCTCGCGCCGCACCGCAACCGTGATGACCTGTGAGCCGCTGGCCGCCAGCGACTGCTGCATCAACTCCATGGTCTTGTACTTCCCGGTGCCGACGAAGAGGCGGCTCGCGAACGAGCGCTCCGCGATCGTCAGCGGCTGGCTTCCCGGCTCGGCGTCCGGGGTGCCGAGGGTTGCTTGTTCGTGGCGTGGCATGGAAGGTGAAGTCATGGCGGACGTTTCGCGAGGGCTCAGGGGTGCGGTCGGCAAGAGGATGGGATGTCTAGAGAGGGCCGGTGGTGAGAAGCTTGGGGGGGAGAGGCGTGCGCTCGACGATTCTGGCGACGGGTTGCTCCTTGGTCGACCGCGCTCGGATCGTTCACCAGGCCCGTCGTCCGGGCGAGGATCATCAGCGGCTTTGGCCAGCCGAGGTCGCCTCTTCCAGATCTGTCCATTCCTCCGGTGCAACTTCGCCGTCGCGAAGGTGCAGCACATCTGGCTTAGCCACCCCCGACGAGGGTCACGACCTCGACACGGTCCCCATCTGCCAGTGCCGTCTGAGCATGCTGGCGATACGGGACCAACTGACCATTGACTTCAACGGCACAGGCCTTCCCGGCTAGTCCGAGAACACCAATCAGATCGCGAACAGTCAGCGACGCCGGAAAATCTCTGCGCTCTCCGTTCACAAAGAGGGTCATGAGGCAGTCTAGCAGCGGGCGCAGGCACGCACGCGGTGCCATGAGAATCGACCCGCGACCCGTCCCAGAAAGTCGACGCCGACCGGCCGAGTCGACCGAAAGGCACGATTGGGTGCGGATTTGGTCAAATGCCCCTTGCGTCGGAACGGTGCCGCCGTCACAATGGAGTGGACATGGGAGGACAGAGAGTCGCCAACGCCCTTTCCGCCGGGCGACTTGGCCGGCACGTTGTAGACGTGACCCGGGCAGGTCTGCTGCTCGCCACGAGCGCGAGCGTGGTGCTCTGCGCCAGCGTTGCTGCTGCAGGGCAAGGCATCGACGTCACCCCGGTCGAGATTTCCACGCCCGAGGGGCCAGCGCGTGGCCTGCTCGCGAAGGTCGATCTGACTGACGAGCGGGTCAGCGTCATCGTGACCGCCCCGCTCAGCAGTCGTGATGGACTCAGTCCCTCAGCGAACGCGACGCTCGTCGACACGCAGGCGTGGGCGGTCGCGGAGGATGCGACCCTCGCGATCAACGCCAACTACTTCGGCTGGCTGGGGAAGAAAGCGGCGGGCGAGCCGTCGCAGATCATGGGTCTGTGCGTGAGCGACGGCGTGATTGTCTCGCCGCCTCGCGTGCACGAGGGCAAGCCTGACCCAGCCTTGATCGTGGTCGGCGAAGGTCTCTCGCGTCGTGCCCAGATCGGCCGCCTCGGTCTTGCGGACATTGCCGGCGCCACGCACGGCGTTGCGGGCATCGGCGCATCGTCGACCAGCGACTTGGAAGGCTCGCTGCTGCTGACCGACGGGGTCAACACGGCCGAGCAGGCGCGCGTCGAACCGCTCGTCCGCCATCCTCGGTCAGCGGTGGGGGTGAACGCCGAGGGGACGACGCTGTATGTCGTCGCGATCGACGGGCGCCAGCCCGCGCACAGCGTCGGGGTGACTCTGCCGGAGTTGGCCGACTATCTGAAGAGCGTGGGGGCTCGCAACGCGTTGAATCTGGACGGGGGCGGGTCCACCGCCCTGATCTATCGGAGCAGGCTCGAGGACGGGAGCGTCCGCGAGCTGACCAACAAGCCCAGCGACGGGAAGTTCCGCCCCGTCGCCGTCAACCTGGGTTTCCGCCTCGGGTTGAAAACGGGTTCTGCGGATGAGGTTCGCGACGTGCCAAAGGCGACGACCCAAGGAACGGGCGGCTAGCGGCATGTCCATTTGTGACCGGGCGTCAACGTAACGCCCGGACGGTTTTGAAACCGGTTTCGAAAAGAGGAGTTCGAGAGATGAAGACTTCCGTTCTTGCGCTCGCCGCCGTGGCGGGTCTGGCCACGATGGCTCAAGCCCAGATCAGCATGTCGCTGATCCGCACGATCGACACCAGCAGCACCGCTGTCAACACGAACACCAACTTCGTGGGCAGCAACGTTTCCGCCATCGCGTGGAACGGCAGCAAGCTGTGGGTCGGCGGCTACAACCAGGCCGGCTCCACCGCCAACACCGCCATCGCCGCGTTTGACACCAGCACCTCGACCTGGGGCACGTCGTTCGGCACGTTCGCCACGGCGAACCTTCGCGGCATGACGCAGATGGCCGTTCGCGGCAATCAGCTCGCCACCGCGCTGGACAACGGCGCCGGCAACGTCAACTCCGTCCGTTCTTTCAACGCGAGCACCGGCGCCCTCCAGTGGTCGACCGGCGGCGCGGCGCCCGACGCCTCTCGTCGCGGCAACGGCGTCGCCTTTGACCCGGGCTTCAACGGCGCCGGCTCCAATCAGGGCGTCGCCTACCTGAGCATCGGCTCGGGTCGCCGCCACCTGCTCGACGCCTCGACCGGCGGCTACATCAACGGCCAGAACGCCGGCGCGATCCTCAACACCACCGGCACGACGTGGCGCAGCCTCGCGTTCGATCCCGCCACCGGCGACATCTACGCCCGCGAGTCCAACCGCGTCACCAAGTCGGTCCGCACCGGCGACAACTCCGTCGCGACGCAGACCTTCCTCGGCTCGCTGACCACCGCCAGCACCGTCGACGGCCAGAACATCGCGTTCGTCAACTCGGCCGCCTTCGGCAACTTCCTGATCCTGAACGATCGGTCCGCCGCTTCCTCGGGCCAGGCGTTCACGAGCGTCATCCGCGCGATGACCACCTCCGGCGCGTCCCTGACCATCAACCTCAACGGCTTCACCGCCGCCAACGGCAACGGTCAGTACAACTTCTCCTGGGATGCGGCCAGCCAGACCCTCGCGGTCAGCGATTTCGCCAACCGTCAGGTCTACATCTTCGCGATTCCGACCCCCGGTTCGCTCGCGCTGCTCGGCCTGGGCGGGCTCGTTGCCGCTCGTCGCCGTCGCGCTTGATCCTAAGGCGTTTGGATGACGTTTGGTCGCCCTGACCTCGTCAGGTCGACCGCACGATCGGCTCCAAGCAGGGATTCCAAAGCCGCCCGCACCTGCGGGCGGCTTTCTTTTTTGTGATCGCATTTTCACGCCGACCCCTTGCGTTGGTTGGCGTACATCAGGTATCTTGCACGTGGAGGAACCGGCCAGAGCGGTTCCCGAACCATCTTCCGGACGAGTTCTTCGTCACGGTCGAGCAACGTCTGATTTGGAACGATGTTGAAGAGGGTGAGTCCATCAGCGTCTGGCGGCCGGGCAGAGGAACTGCTTGGGTCGGACGTGTATGCACTCGTGGCCTCGAGGCGCATCTGCCGCGAGGCGGGCAAACCAGCGCGCCGAGCGCGCTGGATCGAGGCGAAAGGACGGTCGCAATGAAGATCGCATCGCTTGCACAACTGCGGTTGATCGGGCAACGCCAGACGCGCAGCCAGTCGTCGGGTTTCACTCTCATCGAACTGCTCGTGGTGATCGCGATTATCGCGCTGCTCATCGGTCTTCTGCTGCCCGCCTTAGGCAAGGCGAGGGACAGCGCCCGTCAGGTCCAGTGTGCATCGAACCTACGCGGCCTGGGACAGGCCATGACGATGTACACGCTTGACTTCAAGGGCAAGTTCCCGCACTCGGGTGGCGCGGCTGGAAACCCGACGACACCTCAGCAAAGACTTGATGATCGCATCGGCGCGGTCGCGTGGTACGACATCAATCGACTTGGTCTCTACCTGCCCCGGGTCGATCAGGTCGATACGCCGGCAAGTGGACCGCCCACGATCGCCGGCGGCACCATGCGCTGTCCAAACGCAGTTCCGGACGTGAAACGTGCGTACACGATCAATCACTGGAGCGTCAGCGGCGTGCGGCAGGGTTCGGGCTGGCGTCCTATCCAGGGTGGACGCAGCGCGGGTGGCGTCGCGTTTGACGTGAACGCCGATCAGGGCTCCAAACTTCTGCTGATCGGCGAAGCTTGGACGCAGACGTATTACGCAAGCAACGAAAGTGCGTACACCCACTCCACGATGGGCCAATTCATGGGCTCGCGCGGAAGGATCGGCGAGCGCTTCGGTGCACTCGACGGCACGACGGGTGTCGCCAGCGGCGTGGGCAGCGCGCAGTCGGCCGAACTCGGACCGATCGCAGCACGCGGTGTGACGGCGTGGCCCCAGCCCAAGTCGTGGATGCCGTACTACCGCCATCCGCGCCGTAACGACGCTCCCCTCACCAGCGTGAAGGGCGGCGCTCAGATGGTCTTCCTCGACGGTCACGTTGACGTCAAGACCGTGGGCGAGCTCTTCTTCAGCGATTCGGACCGTTCCGCGGTGAACGCGGGCTTCAGCACCTTCGAGGTCTTGTGGTCTCCGATTGATCGCGAGATTGATCAGGTGCCGAACCGCTGATCGCGGCGGTTCTCGTCGCTTGACGTTCGTTTCCGCCTGTCACGCTGAACGATCAGGCAGGGTGCCTGCGCATCGGACATTTCGGCAAAGTCTGAGCCTCGCCCCCGCGTGCAGAACACGGAGGGACGGGGTATTCTCTCGTCGCGTCGGCGGTTGTCGCAAGAACAGCGTCGGTCGCTCTGAGGGAGTGTCGGGTGGCTTCGTCGATCAATTTGGACCGCATCTTCCTGGGCGACGATCGTCCCCTGCTGACATTGGCGGCGCAGTGGCTTGTGAGTGCTGCGCCGGATTGTGGTGTTGGGGTGCGTGGACTGGGCGGGCTTGATCACTCGCAGACGGTGGTCGTCGTTCCGGGGCGTCGGTTTGGGCGTTTGCTTCGGCTGGCGATCGCTGAGCGGGCGGAGGCCCAGTCGCTCTGGCTCTCCCCGCCACGCATACTCACACCCGGCGACATCGGGCCGCATCGTGCGTCTTTGAGCGGCGCGTCAGGCGAACGCGCCGCGGGCGAGCACGCACGACTGCTGGCGTGGGCACACGTTCTGGCTGAGCATCGAGATCTGGCGGAGTCGGTCTTTCCGTCGTTGAGGCTCCGACGCGACAAGTCCCTGCCGCTGTCTTCGCTGCTGCCCGAGGCGGGCGTGCTGGATCGCACATGCGCTGACGTTCTGCGGTCCGGACGTCTTCTGGCTGAGATGAAGGGCACGCTGGTTCCCGACGGCGAGGAAGAGATGTGGTCGAGCATCGTGTCGCTCTTTGGCCATTACGAGCAGTGCCTAGCTCGCTGCGGCCTGCGTGAGCCCGGCTCGATTCTGATCGAGGCCGCCGCGTCGTCTGACCGGTCGGAGATGCCGCTGGTTCTCGTCGGCGTGCTTGAGTTGGACCCGATCACGCGGCGGCTGGTCATCGAGGGATTTTCGAATCGCCGCGTGCTTGTGCACGCGACCTCGGCAGACGCAGGTCTGTTCGATGAGCTTGGCCTCCTGAAGCCAGCGGCAGATGTTGATGACGTCGAGCTGGAGGCAGAGTCGATCGAGATTGTCCCGACCATGGCTCAGCTCGGCCACGCGACGGTTCGGACCGTGGAGCGCTTGGCCGAGATGCCCGGCGAGTCGTCTAATCGTGGCCGGGCGTCGATCGCCGTTGGGGGCCTTGCCGCGGGCGCCATTCGGGCGATCCTCGACGCCATGGCGGACGCCGGACTTGAAGTGCACGACGCCGTCGGCCGCCCATTCGTCAGCACGCCGACGGGACGGCTGCTCTCGGCGTTGAGCGACTTTCTCGAGCGCCCGACACTGCTGAGGTTGCGATCGCTGGCGACGATGCCTCAACTGGAAGACGTCGTCGATCGGCGGCTTGCACGCGAGGGCGAGGGCGAAGGCGAGGGTGTCGACGCTGCTGCAGAGCCTCCGAAGGTTCTGTGGCTCGAGCGGCTCGACTGCGTCTTGAGCAGGCGTGGTGACACGTCGATCGACGCGAGCGATCTGGACGACGCGACACGAAGCCTCGTGTCGTGCGTGTGCGGCTTGATCCCGCGCGTGCTGCTTGAGCAGACTGCCGCGGATCTTGGCGAGCTGATCGATGCCCTCGCGTGGTTCTTGAGCGAGCACGTTCTTGGTGACGAACGCGAGGAGGTGTCCGGACTGGAGCGCGACGCGGGGGAGCGAATCGGTTCGTGCCTGCAGAGCATCTCGTCGGTCGCCGGACTTGGAACTTCGTGGCGCGGGGCGGAGTTGGTGCGGGCTGTTGGCGCATTGTGTGACGGTGAGACGCTTGCCCAACCTGGAACGTCGGAGTCGCTGGAGGTGCTCGGTTGGCTCGACGCCGCCGCGGACGCATCGTCGCGCCTCGTGCTGGCGGGTCTTGCGGAGGGGTGTGTGCCGCAGGCTCCCGGGGGCAATTCGCTGGTGTCGACGTCGCTGCGCTGTTCGCTTGGGCTGAGCGATCTGAATGGACAGGCAAGGCGCGATGCGTTCCTGCTGCGGTCGTGCGTGCGCTCTCGCCAGGCCGGAAGCGTGTGTGTGATCGTCTCCCGTCAGGATGAGGATGGCTCGCCGCTGCTGCCCAGCCGCCTGTTGATGCGATGCCCGGATGACTTGGTGCTGGATCGAGTGGGCCGCTGGATCTGCGAGAACGAACGGACGCCGGTGGAGGAGCCATCGCGGCCGCAACCGGCCGGGCCGAGGGCGTTCCCGGCTGCGCCGCTTATTGACGCGAAAGTTCCAACGGTGCTGAACGTCTCGAAGCTGGACGCGTATTTGCGATCGCCGTACTTGTTTTTCGCGGAGCACGTGCTCTCGCTGCGGGAAATGGAGGAGCCGCCTGAAGAGGCCGCCCCGCGCAGCCTTAGCGATGTTCTTCACCTGGTCTTGAGCGATCTGGGTACCGCCGCGTGCCGCGACAGCGCGGACCCAGCAGTGTTGTCTGCGTTTCTCCTCGATCGGCTCGAGACCCGGCTTGCGGAGCTTCCGCTGATCGGCGACGTGCTGATTCGCGAGGCGCAGCGGGATGCGATGCACCGCCGGCTGAGGCATTTCGCGCAGTTGCAGGCCCAGCATCGAGCGGACGGATGGCGCATCGCGCACACCGAGTGGAACGCGGAAGGATTCACGGTCGCGCTGACCGACAAGCTGTCTGTTCGGGGTCGGGTCGATCGCATCGACGAGCGCGACGGCGAACTGCTCGTTCTGGACTACAAGATCTCGGATTCATCGGGCCTGCCGCAATCTATTGGGAAGGAAACGGTCGACCGCTGGACAAGCCTGCAGCTGCCGATCTATCGCCAACTCGTGGTCGAACGTCTTGCGGCGGGGCGTCCGGTGCGGGCCGGCTATGTGCGACTGCCCAAGCGAGCGAGCGAGGCACAGATCTTGATCGCGCGGTGGACTGATGAGGCTTACCAGGCAGCGCTCGCGGAGGCGAAGCGGTTGGCCTGCGATCTTGTGGCGGGCAAGTTCGCTGAGCGCGGAGAGGGAGCCTTCGGCGAGGGCGGCTTTGCACGCCTGTGCGGCGAGATGCTGCTGGAGGAGGACGAGGACTCATGACACTGCCGCACGCGGTCGTCCTCGCTTCGGCCGGCTCCGGGAAAACCTATGAACTGGCGGGGCGCTATGCGCGGGCGCTCCTCGATGGCGCGACGCCGGACCGGATCCTCGCGTCCACGTTCACTCGCAAGGCGGCGGGCGAGATGCTTGCTCGTGTGCTGAAGCGGCTGATGGAGGCTGGGTGCGATGCCAGCGGCAAAGCGGCCCAAGAGCTCGGAGGCACCTCGCACCCGGGTGTGACACCCGAGCAGGCACGTGGCGCGTTGATCGGGCTTGCGCGCCGGATCGGCGACGTGCGGGTGCAAACGCTGGATTCGTTTTTTCACACACTCGTCCGTGCCGCACGGACGCAACTGGATCTGCCGAGCGTCTGGACGTTGGGCGACGACGAGGATCACGAAGACCAGCAGTCCGAGGCGATGCGACGCCTGCACGGGCCGGAACTGATGCGGGTGCTCAAGGATCTCGCGGGAGACGCGTCTCCGCTTCAGCCGGCTGCGGACCTGAGCGCGCGAGCGGCTGATCTCATCCACGCGGTCGAGCAGGGCGCCTCCGACAAGCGTGTGTGGGGTACGCGAGTTGCGCCCGACGGCTGGCTGCTTGGCGCGGAGCAAATCGCCGGGATCCAGTCAGCGCTGAAGGCGATCTCGGAGCATCCGGAGCGCCACGGTCTAGGTTCGAAGCACCACGCGTCTCTGGTCTCCAAGACGCTGACGAAGCTTGAGGCCGGTGCGTGGGACGACCTGTTCAGCGACACGCTGTCCGCCGAACTCCGGAGCGAGCAGCCGAGCTACTACAGCAAGCCGCTGCCGCCTCGGCTTGTCGAGCTGTTGGTGTCGCTGCTTCGCCATGTGGAGGCTCGGTGGCTGAACGACCTGGCGTCGCGTTCATCAGCGGCGGGGGCGCTGGCGATCCGCCTGCACAAGGAGTTGCGAGCGGTCCGGTTTGAGCAGGGTGTGCTTCGATTCGATGACCTGCCGGACGCGGTGGTGCGTGCGGCGGACGAGCACGGATTTGAGCCCCTCTTTTACCGGCTGGATTCGAAGATCGATCACGTGCTGCTCGACGAGTTTCAGGACACGTCGCGTCTGCAATTTCGGTGTCTGCTTCCTCTGCTTGAGGAGATCACAAGCCAGCGAGACGCGGGCCGGAGCGTCTTCTGCGTGGGAGACCTCAAGCAGTCGCTCTACGGCTGGCGCGGGGCGGAGCCCGGCTTGCTCGCGACGCTGGCGGATCGGCTTCGCATCGGGCCGGCCCAGACGAGGCGAGACAACTGGAGATCCGCGCCGGCGGTGCTGGCCACGGTCAACCGGATTTTCGGTTCCGTCGCGTCGTGCGAACTCTGGGCCGACCTGCGGGAGGCCGCTCGTCGATGGGGCACGCACTTTGAGCCCCACCTCGCCCGTCGAGAGAGCCTCGCCGGCGAGGTGCGGCTGCACATGACCGCGAAGACAGAAGATCGCTCTGGTGAAGGGCCGGTGCTCAAACTCATGGGAGAACGAGTCGCCGCCCTTGCCCAGACTCATCCGCAGTGGACGATCGGAGTCTTGGTGCGTGCCGACAGCAAGCAGCGGATCGCACGCACGCTCCGAGAGTTGCGTCGCCTTGGGCTGCGGCCGACGGAAGAGCGCGGATATCCGCTCGTGCAGGAGCAGGTCGTCAACGTCTTTCTCTCGTGCGTCCACTGGGCGTTCTACCCCGGCGACACAGCGTCCCGCTTTCTGGTGTCGCAGTCGGCTCTGGCGCCCTTGGTGGGCGTTGCCGCGTCGATGCGAGAGGACGTCGCGTCGCAGAACGCGGCCCGGCTTCGTCGCGAGCTCCAGACCATGGGGTTCGAGCATGTGCTGAGCGGTTGGGTGCACTCGCTCGAGTCACGCTTGAGCGAGCGCGAGGCGATGCATGTGCGTGACATGATCGCGCTGGCACGCGAGCACGATGGCTCGGGAAGCCGCAGTCTCGCCGACTTTGAGCGTGCGGTTCGATCCGGCGTCGTGAAGAGTCCGCCCTCGGGCGGCGTGACGGTGATGACGATCCATGCCGCCAAGGGTCTGGAATTCGACGCAGTGGTGCTTGCCGATCTTGACGCGTCGTGGCACCAGAAGACGCCGAAGGTGCTTGTGGAGCGGGGCGAGAGGCAGGCTTGCGGCACGGATGATCACGTGCGTATGGCAACGCTCTGGCCCCGCCAGCAGGTTGCATCGGCCGATGCGGAGCTGTCTGGTGCTGTCCGGCGATGGCGCGAGCGGGCGGTGGAGGAGGAGTTGAGCTGCCTGTATGTTGCAACGACCCGGGCACGCCGTGTGCTTGAGATGATCGTGCGGCCTCCGGCAGCCAAGAGCCGCGTTGTGACGAGCGCTCGGCTGCTCTGCGAAACCCTCGCGCCGGACGCCGTGCCGAGCGAGGACGGCCCGACCGTGGTGTATGAGCATGTCGTCGCTTCGAAGGAGAAAGACACGTCGGCGACCGCGGCTGCTCCTGGCCCAAAGGCCACGGCACCGGCCGTGCGCTCGCAGAATGCATCAGAAGCTCGGAGCCGCGTCGGCACTCAGAGAGATCGCACCTTGCGCCGTCGCGCGATCGCGGAGCGTCCGGTGCAGGTTGCGCGAGCCCCGTCCGATCGCTCCGGACGGAGTGCTGGCGAACGGCTCGTTCGCTCGGCGGAGTCGTCGTCGCCTGCGCGTGTGGGCGACTTCTGGCACGCGGTGCTCGAGCGTGTCGAGTGGGCGAATGACTCGATCCCCGACGATGCGCTGCTGAGACAGCTTGCCGCGGGGCATGGAGTGGGTCACGACGAAGTGCGGGACGTGGCGGGTGCGCTTGCATCCCTGTCTCTTGGCGGGCTGAACGGCCTGCTCATGGAGCAGAACGCGAGAGGTCGGTGGCCCGAGGCCGACACGCTCGATGTTCGCCGTGAATGGCCGCTGGCGTGGCGAGAAGACGGTGCATGGGTTGTCGGCCGGCTGGACCGCGTGGTGTTTGCGGTGCGGGACGGACGAGTGGTGGGCGTGGAGATCGTCGATTACAAGACCGGCGCATGCGAGCCTCAGCAGGCCGCGGCGTACAGCGAGCAGTATCGCCCTCAGATGGAGGCCTATCGCAAAGCCATCTGTCAGGCACTTGAACTGGATCCGAGCCGCGTGCGCTGCTTGGTCGCCCTGATGCGTCCCGGGGTGGTGGTGGAACTGGGGATATCCGCACCGCAGAGAGAGTCCCCAAACGGCCGATAGAGTGAGGGTCATTGTCCGGGCCGAGTGGTCGGCCGTTGGTTTGGCCGGGTGGCGTCTTGAGGGACCCTTGCATGGGCTTGGCCGATCGCCAGTATTCACCCCCCTATTCGCCCCGAGGAGCGGGGGGGCTCGGTTTTTCCTGGCGAGTGCGCGAATGGTCGGTGACGACCTGGCTGATCGTGCTCAATGTCGCCGTGTTCCTGCTCGGCGCGACCCTGCTCGCTCGGCCGGGTGTGCCGATGCTCGAATCGTGGCGGCTGCAGGCGACACGCGGCCCAACCGCCGAACTGCCCGTGTACTTCCTCTCCAACGGGGCGGAGGCATCAAGCAAGGAGGTCTCCACGCCCGGGATGCGACTGCAGCGCGTGGTGATCGACACACAGACCAAGACCCCGGTGGGCATTTCCGACTATGTGGTCCGTCCGCCGCTGGATGCGTACGGCCACTTCTCGACCCAGAAGGGCTTTCTGGAGCTTCAGGTCTGGCGGCTGCTCACCTTCCAGTTCCTCCACGCCAATGCCTTGCATCTTTTCTTCAACATGCTCGGGCTGTTCATGTTCGCGCCGACCGTCGAGCGCTATCTCGGTCGGCAGCGGTTTCTGGCGTTCTATCTCGTCACCGGAATCGCCGGGGGCGTGCTTTACCTCCTCTTGAATCTGCTCGGCTATGTCGCTCAGGTGTCGGGCCTGCCGGCTCTTCCTGGCCTGCTGTTTCATCAGACGACAGTGCCGCTGGTCGGCGCGTCGGCGGGTGTGTTTGGCGTCATCATGGCGTGCGCCAAGATCGAGCCCGACACCATCGTGCAGCTCATCCTTCCGCCGGTGCAACTGCGCATGAAGGTGATGGCCTATGCCTTTGTGGGCATCGCGGCGTTGAATCTGCTGCTTTCGGGAAAGAACGCGGGTGGTGATGCGGCACACCTGGGCGGTGCGATCGCGGGCTTCTTCTTCATCCGACACTCGCATCTGCTTCGTGATTTCTTCGATGTGTTCGAGGACAGCCGCAAGACCGGCCAACGAGCCAACCAAAGGGCCGGCCAGGCACGTCGGTGGTCCTGGCCCTGGTCACGGGGCAGTGCACCTGCGTCAGCGCTCGAGGTCGACCGCATTCTCGAGAAGGTTCGCGCGTCGGGGGTGGCAAGCCTCACCGAAGCCGAGCGCCGCGCCCTGGCGGCGGACACCGAACGCCTTCGCGTCCGTCAGCGATAGGGTGCCCGCCTGTCGCGCTCGGGAAGAGTCTGTGGCGAATGATGCGGAGTGCCTCAGCCGCTCCGATTTGAGATCCGTGCTCGTTCCACGCAGTCCCACGCTCGCGTCGGTGTGGTCTCCACGCCAAATGGGTCGTTCCACACCCCGGCGTTCATGCCCGTGGGGACCAAGGGCACGATCAAGGGCGTGCTGCCCGAGCTTGTCGAACGCACCGGCGCCGAGATCCTCCTGAACAACACGTATCACCTGCTGCTGCGTCCGGGGCCGGAGCTTGTCCGATCCCTCGGCGGCGTCCATCGCTTCATGAACTGGCCTCACCCGATCCTCACCGATTCGGGCGGGTATCAGGCCTTCAGTCTGTCGGAGCTGAACGCGGTCGATGATGACGGCGTCACGTTCCGATCGATCGTCGACGGGTCGACCGTTCGCCTCACGCCCGAGCGTGCCATCGAGGTTCAGAACCAGCTCGGACCCGACATCATGATGGCCTTTGACGACTGCCCTCCATCCATCGATCCGGGGGTCCAGAAGGCCACGCAGGCTCGACTGGAAAGCGCCGTCGCACGCGACGCGCGAGCGGCTCGAAGCAAGCGTCGAAGCGTGTATGACCACGCTGCACGCCTGGATCTCGCGAACGAACGCACCGTGCGCTGGCTGGAACGCTGCCTTCGCGCTCATGCACGTCCGGACGAACAGGCCCTCTTTGGAATCGTGCAGGGCGGGACCGATCTGGAGCGTCGAGCCTGGTCAGTGGAGCGGATCTGCGCGATGGAGTGTCCGGGGTTTGCGATTGGCGGCGTCGCGGTCGGCGAACCCTCTTCAGAGATCGCACGCGTCGTGCGCTTTACCGCACCACGGATGCCCGACGGCAAGCCCCGCTATCTGATGGGCGTGGGGTACGAGCGAGACATCCTCGCCGCGGTGCGTGCGGGCGTCGACATGTTCGATTGCGTCCTCCCCACCCGCAACGGCCGAAACGCGAACGCCTTTACCAGCCGAGGTCAGATCCGGCTTCGCAACGCACGGTTTGCGGACGATCCGGCGCCCATCGAATCGGGGTGCGACTGTGAAGCATGCCGGCCCGCGGATCCTTCCTCCGGTCGGTTTGGCCACTTCTCACGCGGCTATCTGCGCCATCTTTTCGCGGCCGAGGAGATGCTGGGACCGATCCTCGTGACGCTCCACAATCTTCGTCACTACCAGCGGTTCATGGCCGATCTGCGGGCCACGATCCCCACCGACGCCTGGGAGCCGTTTTTCACCCGTTGGCCGGTGGCACGAGAGGGCGGCGGCGAGCGGGATGAAGCCGCGATCTAGGTGTGCCGCGGCCTCAACGGGGATGCCTTCAGCCTGTCGCGCGTCTACCCTTACGGTTCCCGCGGGGTTTGTCGAGGATGACGAACATCCGCCAGTCAGATCGCATATGTGCCGCCCCGCGGTGCAGGAGTTCGGTATCTCATGACGCTCAACCTCTCTTCAGACACCGCCGGCGAAGGCCCGACGCACGCTCTGGCTGCGCTCGCTCAGGCCGCCGCGCCCCAACCGTCCATGCAGGCCGCTCCGGCTCCCGCGGCTCCGGCTGCCGGGGAGCAGGCGCTGGTGCCGATCGGCATCCCGACCGCCGCTCCGACAACGGCCAGCGAGTCGCAGCCGCTGCCGGGTCCGGGCGGGCGTCCGGCGTCTTCCGCGCCCGACATGACCTTCCTGTTCCTGATGGTCGGACTGCTGCTGTTCATGATCTTCATGGCCTGGAGCGGCAGCCGGCGCGAGAAGAAGAAGCGTGCGGAACTCAACGCTGCGCTGAAGAAGGGCGACACCGTCCAGATGCTCGGCGGGATCATCGGAACGATCGGCGAGATGCGCGACGATGAGGTGGTGGTGAAGGTCGAGGAAGGTCGCATCCGGTTCGCTCGCTCGGCGGTCCAGGCGATCCTCAAGCCCTCCAAGGACGTCAAGGCCGAGGCAAGCGTCGAGGCGAAGTCCGACGCGCGGCTCGCAACGTCCCGTTCCTGATACACACGCCCGAACGCCGCCGCCGGGTCGGTCGGTGTCTTGACACGTTTGAATCGCCGAGAGACTCATGGCCAAGCTGTACCGAAACCTCTGTCTTTGCCTCGCGATCATCATCTTCTTCCTCTGGTCGATCTTCCCGCCTGAGGAGCGGCTGCGCCTGGGCAAGGACCTGCGTGGCGGCGTCACGCTGGTGTACCAGCTCGAGATCGGGCCGACGGAAGATGCCGCGAAGGTTGTGTCGGATACCATCGAGGTGCTTCGCAACCGCGTCGATCCGGACGGCCTTCTTGAGATCTCGATGGTTCGGCAGGGCCGCGACCGGATCGAGATCACGATGCCGCTGCCCCGCCAGGAGGTAAAGGACCTCAAGGCAGTCTATGAAAACGCGCTGCGTCAACTGGGCCGAACGTCCGTAACTCGGGATCGGCTCGCCGATCTGCTCACGCTCTCAGGGCCAGAACGTGACGCGAAGGTGGCCGAGCTCAGCGACGGCAACGACCGACGGCGCCAACTGCTCGGTGAACTGATCGTCGCGGCCGAAGAGGCCCGGGCGGCGCGAGCAGAACTCGAGAAGGCACGCGTGGAAAACGCTCCCGCCGCGACGGTCGACGCCCTGATCGATCGCGCTGGTGGCGCGGAAAGCAAGCAGGAAGACCTGCTGCGCCGCGTGCTGGCGACCGTTCTCCCGGCGAACGACGTTCGTCAGGCGCTGAATCTGTCCGATCGGCGAGGCTCGATCGAAGGGGACGATGGACAGCGCATCGAGGTGCCTTCTCCGCGTGAGCGTGCGATCGCCCGCATTCGCGAACGGTTCCCCGAGGCCAATCAGCAGCTGGACGCGATCCTCGTCAAGTTCAAGGCCTACGCCGATCGGCGTACCACGCTTGACGACCCGCAGGACCTGGTGCGTCTGCTCCAGGGTGCCGGCGTGCTGAGCTTCCGCATCACGGTCAAGCCCCAGCAGCTCGCCGACGAGGATCGCCTCCGCCGCGAACTGCAGGAGAAGGGCCCGCGGCTGGCGACCTCGCCCGAGGCTCGGTGGTTCAAGATCAACAAGATCGAAAACTGGTATCGCTCGGCGGCGGAACTCAAGGCCCTGCAGGCCAACGCAGCGGAGTATTTCCGCGGGCGCGGCTATGTCGCGGAGGAATACCAGGGGCAGTACTACATGCTCGCCTGGGACACCCGGTCGACCCGCCTGACGCAGGCGGAGGGTGACTGGGGCGTCGAGCGGGCGAGTGAATCGCGCGACCAGTTCAATCTGCCCTCGATCGCGTTCCAGATGGACGCGCGGGGAGCGTTCCTGCTGGGCGAACTGACCAAGGACCACATCAAGGACCAGATGGCGGTTCTGCTCGACGATGAGATCTACACGGCACCCACGCTGCAGTCGGCGATCAGCAAGAACGGTGAGATCACGGGCTCGTTCAGCGCTGAAGAGCGTCGGTATCTCATCCGCACGCTCGGCGGCGGCTCGCTTCAGGCCAAGCTGAGCCCCGAGCCCATCAGCATCAGCTCGATCGGACCGGAACTCGGCGCTGACAACCTCCAGAAGGGCTTCCTCTCGGGCGTTGTCGCGCTGATTGTGGTGTCGGGCTTCATCATCGTGTACTACTTCGGCGCGGGCGTCATCGCGGTCATCGCGCTGTGTGCGAACGCGATCCTCGTGCTGGGCGCGATGTCGCTCAACAAGGCCGCGTTCAGCATGCCCGGCATCGCGGGCGTGATTCTGACGTTCGGCATGGCGGTGGACTCCAACGTGCTGGTGTACGAGCGCATCCGCGAGGAAGTGCTGCGCGGAGCCGATCACCGCACCGCTACCCGCATCGGGTTTGACAAGGCGCTGAGTTCGATCGTCGACGGCAACGTGACCAACCTGATCGTCTGTATCGTGCTGGCCTACACGGGCACCGCCGAAATCCGCGGCTTCGCCATCACGATGGGCATCGGCGTGATCTCGACGCTGTTCGCGGCCCTCATCTTCAGCCGCTTCCTCTTCCAGTTCACGCAGAGCGTGCTGGGCCTCCGCTGCGTCAACATGCTGCCGCTGGCGGTCCCTTCTATCCAGCGCATCCTGACCCCGCGAATCGACTGGCTGCGTCTGCGGCCGTTCTTCTTCGCCTTCTCGGCCATGTACGTGGCCATCGGGCTTGGAGCGGTGGTGTTCCAGGGACGCGAGATGCTTGACAACGAGTTCCGAGGCGGAACCGCTGTCACCCTGGACCTCAAGCCCTCGGCTCCGGGCTCGCCCGACCGGCTCACGATGACCCGCGCCGAGGTGCAGGATCGCCTCCAGCAGCTCGCCAAGGAGTCGGCGGCCGACAGTCCCCTGCGTGAGTTGATCAACGCCGACGTGGTGCCGATCGACCCGCGGGGTGACGGCGTCACCAGCGATCGCTTCACGATCAAGACCATCCTCACCGACAGTCAGCTCGTTCTCGAGAGCATCGTTCAGAAGTTCTCCGACAAGCTCGAGACCCTGCCGGCGATCCGGTTCGCGGGATCCGATGCGTCGCAGTGGTCGGACGCGCCGGTTCATCGCGTCGTCACGCCGGATCTGGGAGCCAATCTGGGCGTGGCGCTGACGACTCCGCGGAGCGTCGCAGAGTCCATCGGTGGCGTCGCGATTTACCTCGACGAGATCACGCCGCCTCAGCCGCTTCAGACCCTCCAGCAGCGGCTTGAGTCGGTCCGCGCGTCGACCGACTTTGCGGACACCCTGAGCCGCTCGAAGCGCATCATCATCTTGAACGGCGACGAGTCCGCGGTGCGGACGGCGGCGCTCGTCGTTTTCGACGAAACGGCTCGCGTGTTTGACAACGAGGTGCGTTGGACGGAGCAGATGGCGTCGCGTGAGTGGGAACTCACGCGTCGTGCGTTGACCGAGGCGCAGTTGCCGGCCAGCGTGGTTCTGTTCTCCGCCGCGATCGCCGACACCTTCCGGGCCCAGGCGATCGTCGCGACGACGCTGAGCTTTGTGCTCATCTCGCTCTACATCTGGATCCGGTTCAAGAGCCTGCGATACTCCCTTGCCGCCCTTGTCGCGCTGGTGCACGACGTGCTTGTGGTGGTCGCCTGCATCGCGATCTGTGAAATCATCTACAACACCCCGGCGACGGAGGGCGTCGCCCGCACGCTGGGCCTGCTGCCCTTCCGCATTGATCTCAACATGATCGCGGCGCTGCTTACCATCGCCGGCTACTCGCTCAACGACACCATCGTGATCATGGACCGCATCCGCGAGACCAAGGGCAAGAGCGCGGAAGCGGATTACGACATGATCAACACCGCGGTGAACCAGACCCTCAGCCGCACCGTGATCACGGGCGGTTCAACGCTGTTCTCGTGCTTGGCTCTTTACGTGCTGGGCGGCGAGGGCATGCGTGCGTTTGCCTTCGCGCTGACGGTGGGTCTGATCGTCGGAACCTACTCGTCGGTCGCGGTGGCAGCGCCGCTGGTTTGGAATGGCAAGCGCTCCAAGGCAGAGGAGCCCGTGGCGGACGGAGCGCTCGTCGGCCGATAACGTTCCTGTGGGGAGCGATTCCCCGGGAGGCTCGCCATGGATCACCAGGGAGGTCGGATCGCCGCGGGGCTGGCCTGCCTCGTTGTGGTCTGGGTGATCGTCTACTGGCTCTGGACGCCCACCGAACCTCGGATCAGCTTCGGTGATTCGTCGCTCGTGCCGCCCCCTCGACAAGCCGACGCGCCCGGAGTGCGGCCGGCGATGCCGAGCGCTGTCGTGGACGCTCCACCAAGGCCGAGCGTGGATCCTGCGTTGCAGGCCCAAGGTACGGCCGCCACCGCACCACCAGCGGCAGCCTCCACACGGCCCACCCAAGGCGTGATCCCGCCGCAGTTCGAGGAATACACAGTCCGCGAGGGCGACACATTTGCATCGATCGCGCAGCGATTCCTCGGCAGTCGCGCCCGGGCCGATCTGATCGCCCGCGCGAACCCACTCGTCGATCCCACCCGTATCCGGGCCGGGCGCGTGATTCGGATCCCCAAAGATCCGTCAAACATTCAGGGGCGGCCGATCGAGTCCCAGACGCCGCAAGCGGCGACTGATGCCGCTGTCCGCCGCCACACCGTCGCACGCGGCGACACGCTGACGTCGATCTCACGGCGGTACTACGGCTCGATCCGCCACACCGACCGCATCCTCCGTGCGAACCGTTCGGTGCTGAGTCGACCCGAGGACCTGCGCCCCGGACAAGTTCTGGTGATTCCCACAATCGAGTGATCTGCGAGCCGTGATGAACGCGAAGCCCGCCGATTCTCTGTCCGAACTGCACGTGGACGTGGTTGTTCTGGGCGGTGGCGTGGCGGGGCTGTGGTGCCGGTGGGCGGCCGAGCGGGCGGGGTTGCGCGTTCTGCTCATCGAGTCGCAGCGCATGGGGGCCGGACAGACGATTCTGGCGCAGGGCATCGTTCACCGCGGGGTGAAGTATGCCATCAGTCCTTCGGCGTCGGAAGCAGCGCAGGCCGCCGACCGTGCGGCGTCCATCTGGCGGGCGGCGATGGGGCGTGGCCCGGCGGTGTCGGACGCAACGCCCAATCTGCGCTCCGTGCGTGTGCTCGCGGATTCGATGCTCATGTGGTCGGACGCGGGCCTGCTTTCGCGCGGCGTGGCGTTCGCGGCGTCCAAGGTGCTCAGCTCGAGCGTGCGGCCCGCGACGCCGGCGGAGATTCCGCCCGTGCTGCGCTCGGCAGGGACGGTCTACCACGTCGACGAAGCGGTGGTGGCGCCGCGGTCGCTCCTGCGGGTGCTTGCCGAGCAGGGAAGCGGCCCACTCCATCACGCCGCAGTGGACTCCATCCACGTCGCGTCCGACCACGTCACGATCCGCTCATCGGCCCTTCGAGTGCGTGCCCAGTGTGTTGTGCTGGCGGCGGGAGAAGGGAACGCGGATCTGCTTCGCCTGGCGGGAGCCGATGAATCCGGGTCGGAAGCCTGGATGCAGCGACGACCGCTGCACATGGCCTATGTCCGCAACGCACCCTGCGAGCTCTTCGGCCACTGGATCGGCACGATCTCGGACAAGCCGCGGCTGACGATCACGTCGGACCGTGTCGGTGACGAGATCGTCTGGTATCTCGGGGGTGAAGTGGCCGAATCGGGCGTGGCGTTCGGCGAAGCCGAGCAGCAGGAGCGTGTGCGGCGTGAGCTTGCCGCGTGCTTTCCGAGGATGAGTTGGGCGACAGCACAGATCAGAACCGTCCGCGTCAATCGCGCAGAAGGCTTCCAGGCGGACGGCCGGCGTCCGGATCTTCCGGTGGTTCGGAGCCGCGATCGGCTGATCGCCGTCTGGCCGACCAAGATGGTGCTCGCCCCGCTTGCGGCGGCCGAGGTTGTTCGCGCCGTTCAGGCGCTCGGTGTCGTCGGTGGGGGGGCTTGGCGTGCGGGGGGATTCGACGTCAACCCCGTCGACTACGCTTGGTCACCTTGGACTCCTCCGGACCAGAGCTGACGACGCCCGCTTCGTGTGTGCGGCTGCCCCGACGGATGCTCGGACGCACGGGGTTCTCGGTGAGTGTGCTGGGCCTTGGCACCACCAAGTTCGGACGCGATCAGGGCGTGAAGTATGCAACTCCGGCACGGATCCCCACGGACGAACAGTGTGCCGCGCTCCTCGATCGTGCCGCACAACGGGGCCTGAATCTGATCGACACGGCCCCGGCTTACGGCATCGCCGAAGAGCGTCTTGGTCGCCTGCTTGCGGGACGGACCGAGTTTCTGGTCTTCACCAAGTCCGGCGAGGAGTTCGAGCAGGGCCGCTCGACCTTCGACTTCTCGTTCGACGCAACCGACCGGAGCGTGCGACGAAGCCGCGACCGCCTTGGCCGCGATTGTCTCGACGCGGTGCTTCTGCATTCCGACGGCGAGGAAGAGTCACGTCCGGCGGCTTTTGCGGACGCGGCGCGATCCCTGCGGACGTTGCGTGAGGCTGGAGTGGTGCGGGCCATCGGGGCATCGATCAAGACCGAAGCGGGCGCGATGGCCGCGGCGTTGTGGGCGGACGTACTGATGGTCGAGTTCAGCCTCTCCCGGCGGGAGATGCGTGAAGCGATCGTCCGCGTGGCAGAGCGTGGCGTGGGGGTGCTGGTGAAGAAAGCGCTGGCGAGCGGGAGGCTGGCGTCCGGGAACGACCCGGCCGCCGCGTTCAGTTTCGTGCTTCGCGAGCCCGCGGTCTCAACCGTGCTGGTCGGAACGACCGATCTGACTCACCTGGACTTGAACTGCGACGCGGCGGCTTCGGCCGTCCGGGAAGGGCCGACTGCATGAGCATCCGACGCATCCTTGTGACGGGCGGAGCGGGGTTTCTGGGTTCGCATCTCTGCGATCGTCTGGTGCAGGCCGGTCACGACGTGATCTGCGTTGACAACTTCTTCACGAGCCAGAAGTCGAACATTCAGCACCTGCTCAGCAAGCCCAACTTCGAGCTGCTCCGTCACGACATCACCCATCCGCTGTGGCTCGAGGTCGACGAGATCTACAACCTCGCCTGCCCCGCCTCGCCCGGCCACTATCAGTACAACCCGGTCAAGACCATGAAGACCAGCGTGATCGGATCAATCAATCTGCTGGGCATGGCAAAGAGATGCCGCGCCAAGATTCTCCAGGCGTCTACCAGCGAGGTCTACGGCGATCCCGAGGTGCATCCGCAGCCGGAGTCCTATCGCGGCAACGTCAACCCAATCGGGCCGCGAGCCTGCTACGACGAGGGCAAGCGAGCCGCCGAGACCATCTTCTTTGACTACCACCGCATGAATCGGGTCAACATCCGCGTCGTGCGCATCTTCAACACTTACGGCCCGCGGATGCATCCGTTCGACGGTCGCGTGGTTTCTAACTTCGTCCGCCAGGCGCTCGCCAACGAGGACATCACGCTCTTCGGCGACGGCTCTCAGACACGGTCCTTCTGCTACGTCGACGATCTCGTCGACGGCCTGCTCGCGATGATGAACGGGCCCGACGACTTCCAAGGCCCCGTCAACCTCGGCAATCCGCACGAGATGACCGTGAAGTCGCTGGCGGAGGCCGTGATCGCCCAAACCCAGTCATGCTCGCGCATCGTTCTGCGACCGCTTCCGGCTGACGACCCGACTCAGCGCCGTCCCGACATCTCGCTGGCAACGCAGCGGCTGGGCTGGACGCCCAAGGTGTCGTTTGACGAGGGGCTTGGCCGCACCATCGAGTATTTCCGTTCGCTTCGTCTGGCCGACTTCCGCGCACCGACACCGAACTTCTGATTCCGCTCGACGCACCAGCCGCGTAGCATCTTCGATGCTTACGACACGCTGCTTGGGTTGTGGTCCGATTGGCAGAGTTGCCGTCATCGTACTTGCGATCCTCGGCGCGCACGCCATCGCATCTCAGGACGCCGAGCCGAAGCCGCAAGAACAGGCTGAGCCGATCCTTCCCGCGGCGCCCGTCGTGACCGAGCACTCGGTGACGATCAACGGCCGCACGATCGAGTACCGCGCGACCGCCGGCGTGCTGCCGATCCGCGAGGATCCGTCGGGCAAGGTGCGGGCCAACATCTTCTTCATCGCCTACGAGCGCCTGGCGCCTCGGGGTGATCGACCCGAGAGCGATACTCCGCACGCCGACTCCAAGGACAGCGCACGCACGCTCGCCGATGCTTCGCCCGGCGATCGCCCGATTACGTTCAGCTTCAACGGCGGACCCGGCTCGAGCTCCGTCTGGCTGCACCTGGGTTTGCTCGGACCGAGGCGAGTGGAGTTTGGGCCCGAGGGCGAGCCTCTGCCGCCGCCTGCGCGTCTGGTGGATAACGAGTTTTCATGGCTCGACCTCACCGACATGGTCTTCATCGACCCCGTCAGCACCGGGTTCAGCCGTGCGGCCGAGGGCCAGAACGCGACGCAGTTCCACGGCCTGGATGAAGACGTGCGAGCGGTGGGGGAGTTCATCCGCCTGTATCTCACTCGGCATCACCGCTGGCTGAGCCCCAAGTACCTCATCGGAGAGTCCTACGGCACGACCCGCGCCGCCGCGTTGGCGACCGAACTGCAGGACCGCCTCGGCATTTACCTGAACGGAATCTGCTTCGTCTCCACGGTCTTCAACTTTCAGACGCTCTCGTTCGAGCCGGGCAATGACACCGCGTATTGGCTCTTCCTGCCCACCTACACCGCGACCGCGTTCCATCACAAGCGGCTGAGCGGACCGCTGGCCGAGGACCTCGAAAAGGCCCTGGCAGAGTCCGAGCGATTCGCCCGAAACGAGTACCAGATCGCGCTCTCTCGCGGAGACTCACTGAGCGAGGAGGAGCGGACGGCGATCGCCGCCCGGCTTGCGGAGTTGACGGGGCTGGACGCGTCGTTCATCCTGAGGTCCGATCTGCGCGTGCCGATCTTCGCCTTCACGAAGGAACTGCTGCGCAGCCAGTCACGCACGGTCGGCCGCTTGGACAGTCGCTATCAGGGCATTGATCGCTCGGACGCGACAGACCGCACCGGGTATGACCCCAGCTACGCCGCGATCCTCGGGCCCTTCACCGCGGCTCTCAATCACCTGGTCCGTGCCGAGCTCAAGTTCGAGAGCGATCTGCCCTACGAGATCCTCACCGGAAGAGTGCGGCCGTGGAACTTTGGTCGAGACAACCGATTCTCCGACGTCAGCGAGTCTCTCCGGGCGGCGATGAGCGCCAACCGGAACCTCCGGGCGTGGTTCGCGAGCGGCTACTACGACCTGGCCACGCCGCACTTTGCAGCGGATTACACCATCGACCAGCTCCGGCTCGACCCCGAGCTCCGACGCAACGTGACCCACACCTACTACCGCTCCGGTCACATGATGTACGTGCGGCTTGAAGATCTGCGCCGCATGAAGACCGAGGCATCCGCTTTCTACGCGGGCGGACTTCCAACACAGGACCGCGGGCGTTGACCGGCTCGTGCGCAAGCGCTTCGACGACAGGTAGTTTCACTTGGAAACCGTTTTCTGCCCCCATCTGCAACCCCGGCAGGAGGCGGCGCGGAACTGTGGCTCTCGAAAGACGTATCACCTGCTGACCCGGCGTGTACGCGAAGCCGCGGCCGGCAGACAGCCTGTCCGGTCCGTGCGTTCGAAGCGAGTGTTCAAGAATCGAGTGTTCAAGGTGAGCGTGCGGAACATCCGAGAATGAAGATTCCTCGAATGCTTCCAAGGGGGTAACCCGATGGCGCAGCAGAGTCCTTCTCGAACCCTGGTGATCTCCGACGGCTCCCTTGCCTCGCTGGTTGCCGCTGCGTCGGCACGAGAATCGATCGTCAGCGCCGGGGGCGATGAACGCGCGGCTCGTCCGGTTCTGCTTTTCGTCCCGGCGGGCGATGAGACGACGCACGCTCGCCGGGGCGCGGTTGAGCGGCACGCGTCGCTGTACGACCTTGAAATCGTGGACGCGACCGCCGACCTGCGCGGCCCCGGTGCACACGGCTCCTTCGCGGCCGGGCTGGCGGAAACGCTGACGCTCATCAACGCGACCTATTTGGGCGCGTCCAAGGGCTGCGACCTGATCGTCTGGCCGGTTCAGTTTGCGGGGCCGCTGGACGTTGACCGCGTCGCCCGCGTGGTGGACCGGGCACTTCTGGTGACTCGTCTGGCGAGCCTCGACAGCGTGGACCTCGGCCGCCCGACGCTCCGCGTCGATACGCCCTACGCCGATCTGACCGACCGCCAGCTCGCCGACCTCGCCCTGGACATGAATGTCCCGATCGAGAGCCTCTGGTGGTGGAAGCTGGGCTCCAAGTCCGAACTGGCGGGCGCCGAGATGGAGCGCTGGGTGCCGGCGCTGCAGAGCCTCGGCTGGTCGCCCGGACGCGAGGCCACCTCCGCCCGCTGAGCGGCGGACTCAGCTCCAATGTGCGGTCTCCGGGCCCGGGAAGGCTAACCTTCCGCCCTATGGACACGGGCTCGACCAAGAAAGCTGTTGTTTCCTCCGTTCGCAGCGGCGTCTGCCACCGCTGGAGCAAATCGCTCATTCCCACCACGCGTGAGGCGCCCAACGACGCCGAAACGCCCAGCCACATTCTGCTCCACCGCGCCGGCTATATCCGCCAGGTGGGGGCCGGCATCTACGACTACCTGCCGCTGGCTCACCGCGTGCTCAACAAGGTCTCCGACATCGTCCGCGAGGAGATGGACGCTGCGGGCGCGACCGAACTGCTCATGCCCGCCCTTGAGCCCTTCGAGCTCTTCGAGGGCACCAAACGTCACCTCGACTACGGCGACAACCTCTTCAAGCTCAAGGACCGCAAGGGCCGCGAGAACGCGCTCGCACCGACGCACGAGGAAGTCATCACCCAGCTCATGATCAGCTCGGTCAGCAGCTACAAGCAGCTCCCGCTGAACCTCTACCAGGTGCAGACCAAGTTCCGAGACGAGGCGCGGCCTCGCGCCGGCCTGCTGCGCTGCCGCGAGTTCATCATGAAGGACGCGTACTCGTTCCACATGCACGTGGAGGGCCCCGGCGGCCTGAACGAGGCCTACGACGCGATGTACCGCGCGTACACGAATATCTTCACGCGCTGCGGGCTCGACTTCACGGCCGTGGAAGCCGAGTCCGGTCCCATCGGCGGGAGCGCCAGCCACGAGTTCATGGTCAACTGCGTGAGCGGCGAAGACACCATTCTGAAGTGCCCGGTCAGCGGCTACGCCGCCAACGTCGAGAAGTGCGAAACCGGCGAGCGTGCCGCGCCGGCCAAGGGCTATTTCGTCGGTGAGCCGTCCGGCCCGCTGGAAGAAGTGCACACGCCCGGATGCCCGGGGATCGACGACGTCTGTGCCTTCATGAAGGTCAAGCCCCAGCACATGCTCAAGAGTGTGCTCTTCAAGGTGCGGAGCACGCCCGACGACTTGGCGAAGTACGGCGAGGAGTACATCCTTGCCGTCGTGCGAGGCGATCACGACGTCAACGAGGGAAAGGTGAAGGCGCTGTCGGGCTGCTCGAACATCGCTCTCGCCGATCCGGCAGAGGCGATCGCCAAGGGCTTTGCGATTGGGTTCGTCAGCCCCCGCTCGGCCGTAGGGAAGAAGGGCGTGCTTGTGCTCGTCGATCGCGACGCGGCGATCGGTTTCGACGATGCCGCGGGCAAGCCCAAGTTCTGGGTGACCGGCGGGGACAAGAAGGATTATCACGTCAAGCACTTCAACTGGCAGCGCGATCTGGGGAAGGACCCGCTCGGCGCGGCCCATCAAGGCGCGAACACGGCAGGCCTTCGCGGCGGCGACAACTACCTGATGGTGGGGGATGTCCGCAACGCGCTCGAGGGCGATCCCTCGCCCCGTGCCGCGGGCGCGAAGCTTGTCACTGGCCGCGGCATCGAAGTGGGGCACATCTTCAAGCTCGGCACCAAGTACTCCGACGCCATGGGCTTTGCCATCCTCGATGACAAGCAGCAGAAGCGCAGCGTCATCATGGGCTGCTATGGCATCGGCGTCAGCCGCACCATGGCCGCCAGCGTCGAGCAGAACAACGACGCCAACGGCATCTGCTGGCCCGCGCCGATTGCCCCGTATCACGTGCTCATCACGCTCATGAAGCCCGACGACGCCAAGCAGAACGAAGTCGCCGGTCGCCTCGCCTGCGAGCTCGTCGGAAAGGGAATCGACGTGCTCATCGACGACCGCGACGAACGCGCCGGCGTGAAGTTCAAAGACGCCGATCTCATCGGTCTTCCGATCCGTCTCACGCTGGGTGACAAAGCCCTGGAGCAGGGGGGCGTCGAGTACAAGACGCGACGCGACCCCGGCAAGGGCGAGGTCGTGCCGTTGGGCGAGGTGACCGCGCGATGTCTGGCGGCGATCAACGGCTGAGCGGGGAAAGCGCGGCCAGCGCGCGAAAACCCCAACACGCGTACCATGGTCGCGTTATGTCAAGCGGTCTCGGCCTGACCGTCCGTCGAGCGATGCCTTCGGAGATGGGGCACGCAGCGGCGTTGTTCCGCGAGTACGCCCGGAGCATCGAGCACCTGTGTGCGGCCTCCTTCGCGCAGCAGAACCTCGAGGAGGAGCTCCGAACGCTCCCGGGGAAGTACGCGGAGCCTGCTGGGTGCGTCCTCTTGGCCTGGGATGGCACCGGCACGCCAGTCGGGTGCGTCGCCCTTCGGCCGCTGGAGCGGGCTGCCCACGACCCCCCTGCCGAGCGGGTCTGTGAGATGAAACGTCTGTATGTGCGTCCGACGGCACGGGGCGGGGGCATTGGGGCAAGGCTGTGCGCGGACCTCATCGCCTTCGCTCGGGCCGCGGGCTACAGCCTGATGAAGCTTGACACGGAGCCCGAGTTGGAGTCGGCATGCGAGCTTTATGCACGGCTGGGCTTTGTGCCGATCCCTCGCTACAACGACGATCCTCAGCCCCGAACGGTCTATCTGGGGCTTCGTTTGTAGAGGGTGTCGCAGGGGCGGCCTGGGGGATGCTTTTCCGCCGGCCAGTTCGAGTGGGACTTCGAACCGAATAACATAACATATATTATAGGACGTTACCGGGGTGGGTGGTACGCCTCGCCGGGGAGCCGCCGCGTGCGATGAACTGCGTTCGGCATGGATTCCCTGGGGCGAACCGCAGCGGCGAGGCTAAGTCCTGGGCGCCGTCCGCGACCTCCCGTCCTCAGTGGCAACACGAAGAAGACATCTGGGCGAAGTCGTGTGCGGTGTCACAGCGGGCCGCTCAGCTGCTCTGCCGCCAATCAGCCGTGCGTTGGCTCGGGTGGGTTCGCGTGCTGGTGCGGTTGGGACTTGGCGGCATGATCGACGCTTGATCGTGCGTGCGGGGTGCGAGCGGTACACTCCGTCCCCATGCCGCGCGATGTGATTCTGAGTCTCGGACGCCTGACGATCGACGATGTGCTGCGAGTGGCTCGCGAAGGGGCGAAAGTGCGCGTCGCGGGGGCGAGTGTGGCGGCGATGAAACGGTCGCGGGCGGTCGTCGAGCGGGCACTCCTGGACGGGCAGCCCCACTACGGGATCAACACCGGCTTTGGCTCCCTGAGCAAGCAACGCATCGGCTCCGCGGATCTGGCCGCCCTGCAGCGCAATCTGGTCCGCTCACACGCGGCGGGCGTGGGCGAGCCACTGCCTCGGGATGTGGTTCGCGCGACGATGCTCCTGCTTGCGGCCTCGTTGGCTCGCGGGCTTTCGGGCGTGCGGCCGGTGGTGTGCGAGACGATCGTGCGGATGCTCAACGCGGGCGTCACGCCGGTTGTTCCGAGCGTGGGGAGCGTGGGGGCGTCTGGAGATCTCGCCCCTCTGGCGGCGATCGCGCTGGTGGCGATCGGCGAGGGGCGGGCCACGGTGGCAGGGTCGTCACGCGTGCTGAGCGGCGGTGCCGCGTTACGTCAAACGGGGGTGCGTCCCGTCGAGCTTTCGGCCAAGGAAGGGCTGGCGCTCATCAACGGCACGCACCTGATGGCTGGATGGGGATGCCTGATTGCGGGAGATACGGAGCGGCTGTTTGACGCGGCGGTGACCGCCTTGGCGATGTCGATCGATGGCTGCCGCGCTACCGACGAATTTCTTGATGAGCGGCTCTACCGCGCTCGCGCGAACATGTCGGCGGGCGAGGTGGCGCATCGGGTGCGTCGCCTGCTGGCGGGCAGCAGGATCATCCCCAGCCATGTCGCGGACGATCCGCGTGTACAGGACCCCTACTCGCTGCGTGCGGCCCCCACCGTGCTGGGAGCGTGCCAATACGCGCTGCGCACGCTCGGCGCCACACTCGAGTACGAAGAGCTCGGTGCGGTCACGGACAACCCGCTGGTGTTTGCCAAGGGCGCACACTTGGCGGGACTGGACTCCCCCACCTCCCCCACCGGCTCGTCGGCATCAGCGTCCTCTCATGGGGACGATGCGATTCTGTCGGGCGCGAACTTTCACGGCATGCCGCTGGCCATCCCGCTGGACACGATGGCGATTGCGCTGTGTCACGTGGCGGGGATCAGCGAGCGGCGAACATATCTGATCACCGGGGCGTTCGAGCCCGAGAGCCACCTCAAGCCGTATCTGTCGCCGCGGCCGGGGCTGCAGAGCGGCTTGATGATCGCCCAGTACACCGCGGCGGCGTGTGTGAACGAGATGGTGGGACTGGCGACGCCCGCGAGCGTGGCCAATCTGCCAACTTCGGCGGGCATGGAGGATTACAACTCCTTCGGCCCGCGCAGCGCCGCCAAGGCCGCCCGCGCGGTTGAATTGGCACGCTGGGTCGTGGCGATCGAGCTGCTCTGCGCAGCGCAGGCGCTTGAACATCACCGCCCGCTCACGAGCGGCAAGGGCGTCGAGGCGGCCTTCGCACGCGTGCGGACGAAGGTGCGTCCTCTGTCGAAGGACCGACCGCTCACCGCGGATATCGAAGCGATCTCGGGCCTCATTCAGGCTGGGGAGTTTGCACCCCGCGTCTGATGGCTCCAGACGCAAGCTCAGCAGCCGCACCGCCGGTTGCGTGGCTTGCACGCGCGACCGCCCGCATGCACGGACCCTTCATCAGACCTCGAGCAGAAGCCGCTGCGGGTCCTCGATGCACTGCTTGATGCGCACCAGGAACTGCACGGCTTCGGCGCCGTCGATTATGCGGTGGTCGTAGGAGAGCGCGAGGTACATCATCGGGCGGATGGCGATCTGGCCGCTGCCGGCGGGGTATTCGACCGGGCGGTTCTTGATGGCGTGCATGCCGAGGATGGCGGATTGCGGCGAGTTGAGGATCGGCGTGCTCATGAGGCTGCCGAAGACGCCGCCGTTGGTGATGGTGAATGTGCCGCCCTGCATCTCGTCGAGGCCGAGCTTGCCGTCGCGGCCGCGGGTCGCGAGGTCCTTGATGCCGGCCTCGACCTGAGCGACGCTGCGGGTTTCGCAGTTGCGGAGCACGGGAACCACGAGTCCCTTGGGCGTGCTGACGGCGACAGCGATGTCGCACGAGGCGTGCTTCTCGATCAGCATCTGACCGCCTTCTTCGACGATCGACGCATTCACCAGCGGGAAGGCCTTGAGCGCCGAGACGGCGGCCTTGACAAAGAAGCCCATGAAGCCGAGGCCCACGCCGTGCTTCTTCTCGAAGTCGTCCTTGTAGGTCTTTCGCAGCGCCATCACCTCACCCATGTCCACCTCGTTAAAGGTGGTGAGCATGGCGGCGGTGTGCTGAGCCTGCACGAGGCGCTGCGCGATGCGCTGGCGGATGGGGGTCATCTTCTCGCGGGTCGACCCGGCGGGGGCGGGGCCACTCGGAGCGGCAGCGCGGGCCGTGCCGTTGCTTGCGGTCGCGGAGGCAGCCACGCCAGAGTTTCGAGCCTGCACGAACGCGAGCACGTCCTGCTCACGGATGCGCCCGCCGCCGCCGGTGGCAACGACGCGGGAGAGATCCACGTTGTGCTCTTCGGCGAGTTTCCGGGCCAGGGGCGTGGCGTGCACCTCGGAGCTTGGAGCCGCCGCGCTGACCGGAACGGGTGCGGCAGCGACCGCAGGAGTCGAGGCGCGGGGCGCGGGGGCTTGCGCTGAAGCAGCGACGGGGGGTGCCGCCACGGGCGCGGCGGCTGTCGGGGCCGACGGAGCGGCGGCGGGCTTGGCCGGAGCAACACCCGCATCGATCGCTCCGACGACCTGACCCACGTTGACCGTGTCGCCCTCGTTGGCCATGCGCCGCAGCACGCCCGACTCAGGGGCGAGGATGGGCATCGTGACCTTGTCGGTCTCAAGGTCCAGCAATTCGTCGTCGCGCTGCACGAAGTCGCCGTCCTTCCTGTGCCACTTGGACAGAAGGCCGGTGGTGATCGACTCCGCGATGCTGGGGACCGTGATGTTGGTGGGCATACGAAGACTCCGGGGCTAGGACGCTATCGACCGCACGATCGCCAAGGCTTCAGCGGCTGGAGACGGGCTTGGTTCGTTTTGCGCCGGGCTTGGTGTCTGCTTTGGCGTCGGGTTTTGCGCCCGGCTTGCTAGGGGCTTTGGACGACGGCTTTCCTTCAGCGCTCGCCGGCGGCTGGGCGTGCGAGGGCGTGCCCGCCTTTCCGGCACTCTTTCCCGCGCTCTTCGCCGGGTCAGGGCCGACGGCGGCGGTCAGGATCGCCTCCTGCTCTTCCTTGTGCTTGTGCTTGCTGCCCACCGCCGGGCTGGCGCTGGGCGGACGGCCGATATAGGCCAAGTCGATTCCCAACTCATCGTGCACAAGATCGCGCACGAAGAGGTACGCACCCATGTTCCGCGGCTCTTCCTGCACCCACACGCGCCGAGCGCCCTTGGGGTACTTGTCCAGCACGCCCCGGAGCATGGCCGCGTTCAGTGGATAGAACTGCTCGACGCGGACCACGGCGATGTCCTGACGCGCCAGCGTGTCGCGACGCTCGGCCAGTTCCCAGTAGACCTTTCCGCTGCACAGGAGCACGGTTCGGACGGCCTTGCGGTCGAGCGGCTTGGACCCGGCCGCGGCTGTAGCGACGAAGCCTTCACCGCTGAAGCGTGGGTCGTCGATCACCTCGCGGAAGCCGCCCTTAACCAGCTCGGCAATGGTGCTGGTCTCTTTTCGCAGCAGGCTCTTGGGGCTCATCACGATGAGCGGCTTGCGGAAGTTTCGTCGCACCTGACGGCGCAGGGCGTGGAAGATCTGCGCGCCGGTCGACGGGTTGATCACCTGCATGTTGTCGTCCGCGCATGACTGCAGGAAACGCTCCAGCCGCGCGGAGGAGTGTTCCGGACCCGCGCCTTCGTAGCCGTGCGGCAGCAGCAGGACGAGGCCCGACCAGCGCTGCCACTTGAGTTCGCTGCTCGATAGGTACTGATCGATGATCACCTGGGCGCCGTTGACGAAGTCGCCGAACTGACCCTCCCAGCAGACGAGCATATTGGGATCAGCCAGCGAGTAGCCGTAGTCAAAGCCCATCACGCTCACTTCCGAGAGCGGGGAGTCGTACACGCACAGGCGGGCTTGTCGCGCTTTGCCGTCGGCGCCGGTCGAGCCCACCTCGCGCCCGATCCCCGGCTCCCCCACTTCGCGAATGTTGTTGAGCGGGACAAAGGGCGCACCGCTCACGGCGTCTCGCAGCACCGCGTGGCGCTGCGTGAAGGTGCCGCGACGACAATCCTGACCCGACAGACGCACCGGATGGCCCTCGACGAGGAGCGTGCCGAAGGCCAGCGACTCGGCGTCGGCGTAGCTGATCAGCCCCTTCTTCGGAAGCTCGGCCCGCTGCGCGAGCAGCGCCTTGAGCTTGGGATTGACGCTGAAGCCCTCGGGCACGCGGCCCAAGCCGGCGCAGACCTCCTCGATCAGGTTCATCGACACGCCTGTGTCCACAGGCTCGTGCGAGTAAGCGTTGCCCATCCCCTGCCACCGCGCGCTGCCCGGGTCGATCGTCGGGTCGTAGGGGTTCTTCTTCGCCGCGGCTTGCGCCTCTTCCAGCGACTGCTCCAGCGCCGACGTGAGGCGCTCGAACTCAGCGGCGGTGATGACGCCCTCGGCCAGCAGGCGCTCGGCGTAGGTCGTCTGCACGCTCTTGCGGGCCTTGATGAGCCCCGCGAGAATCGGCTGGGTGAAGCTCTGCTCGTCCTGCTCGTTGTGTCCGTACTTGCGGTAACAGATCAGGTCGACGAAGACATCCTTTCGGAAGGTCTGCCGATACTCCGCCGCCAACTCGGCGACGGTCATCATCGCGTCGGGGTCCTCGGCGTTGACGTGGAAGATCGGCGCATCGACGAGCTTGGCGATGTCGGTGCAGTAGCGGCTGGAGCGTGCGTCTTCGGGCACGGTGGTGAAGCCGATCAGGTTGTTCACCACGATGTGCAGCGTGCCGCCCACCGTGTAGCCCTCGAGCTGCGAGTAGTTCAGGCACTCGGCCACCATGCCCTGTCCGGCGACTGCGGCGTCGCCGTGGATGAGCAGCGGCACCACGCGGCGCCGGTCGGTGTCGCCGCGGAGGCGCTGCTTGGCCCGTGCGCGACCCTGAACGACGGGGTTCACCGACTCCAGGTGGCTGGGGTTGCTGGCCATCGCGAGGTGCAGACGGCGTCCGCTGGCGAACTGGCGCTCGCCCGAGTAGCCGCGGTGGTACTTCACGTCGCCGCCGCCGTCGGCGAAACCGGCCTCCCAGTTGTCCTCAAACTCAGTGAAGATCTGCTTGTAGCTCTTCCCCATGATGTTGTTGAGGACGTTGAGGCGGCCGCGGTGGGCCATGCCGACAACGACCTCTTCCACGCCGAGGGTGGCGGCGTGCTCAAGCATGCGGTCCATCAGGGGGATCAGGCTCTCGGCGCCCTCGAGACTGAAGCGCTTCTCGGTCGGGTATCGCTTGGCGATGAACTTCTCGAAGCCTTCGGCCCGGGTCAGACACTCGAGAATGCGTTTCTTTTCCTCGACGCTCGGCTCGCGTTTGCCGCGTGCCTTCTCGAACTTCTGGAGAAACCACTCTCGCTCGGCGGAGTTGTGAATGTGGATGAACTCGACGCCGATGGTCCCGCAGTAGGTTCGCTCGAGATGCTCGATCAATTCGCCCAGCGTGCGCGTGTTTCCCGCGACGCCGGTCAGCGTCACGTCGACGGGCTGAGAGAGGTCGTCTTGCGACAAGCCGTGGTATGTGAGCGAGAGCGACTCAGGCCGCTCACGCGAGCGATCAAACGGGTCGAGCTTCGCGCCAAGATGGCCGATCTTGCGGTACGCGGTGATCAGCGCATCGACCGCCGCCTGGAAGCGTGAGGCCTCGCCCGTCATCGGAGCCGCGGCTCCCTGGCTGATCGAGGCGATCCCCCCGCTGCCGGTGTTCGCCAGGTCGAAGCCCATGAAGAACGAACGCAGGTCTTCGGAGACCGAGGCGGGATCGGCCAGGTACTGCTCGTACTGGGCCTCGAGGTAGGCCCCGTTCCAGCCATTGACGGCAGGGCTGCGGGTCGGGCCCGTCGTGGGGCTGCCCCCGCGGCCGCCTCGCGACCACATGCCGGACACGCTGACTCGACTGGACAACTCGGAAGGCGTTTGGCTGCTCATGCGGGCACCGGGGAGGGTTGATCTCGTGGACACATCCGCCCCGAAAGCACCCGGCGTCGCTTCGACGCGTCCATCGCGGCGAGCGGCGTCGGCGTCCTTTCCGGCGCGGCCGAAATGATAGGTCGCGGCCAGCCATTCAGGGCTGCAACGGCCCCTCACGACCCGCACAAGACGGCTGCAGACCTACGGACAGCCGCACGTCTCCACCGTCCGTTCACCGAACGCAAGCCGCGAGCTCGCGACTGCGACGTGACTCAGCCGAAGCGGCCCGTCACGTAGTCCTCCGTCTCGCGGAGTCGCGGGACCTGGAAGATGTCGGCGGTGCGGCCGTATTCGACCAAGCGTCCGAGGTACATGAACGCGGTGTACTCCGAGACGCGTGCCGCCTGTTGCATGTTGTGCGTGACGATGAGCACGGTGAGGCGTTGGCCGATCTCGTGGATGAGTTCTTCGATGCGGAGGGTGGCGATGGGATCAAGGGCCGAGCAAGGCTCGTCAAGGAGCAGCACCTCGGGCTCGGAGACGATGGCACGGGCGATGCAAAGGCGCTGCTGCTGACCGCCCGAAAGGCCGACGGCGCTGGCCTTGAGGCGGTCCTTGACCTCGTCCCAGAGCGCCGCCTGGCGCAGCGCTCGCTCGCAGGCGGCCTCGAGCACGTCGCGCCGCCGCTCCCCGCTGATGCGCAGGGCGTACACGACGTTCTCGAAGATCGACATGGGGAACGGATTGGGCTTCTGGAAAACCATGCCCAGACGTCGGCGCAGGCTGATGACGTCGATCCCGCGGCGGTAGAGGTTCTCGCCGCGCAGGATGATCTCACCGCCGACGCGCACGCCGTCGATCAGATCGTTGAGGCGGTTGAAGGACCGAAGCAGCGTGGACTTGCCGCAGCCGCTGGGACCGATGAGGGCGGTGACTTTGCCCTTGGCGATGGGCATGGAGACAGCGTGCAGCGCCTTGGTCGCGGAGTACCAGAGTTCAAAGGCGCGGACTTCGAGGATGTGCTCGTCTGCAAGGACCGACTCATGGACGACCGCCTGCGGCACCTCGCCACGCCGGATCGCGTCGATCACGGGGTAGGACGACTCTCGCCCGTTGCGCACGGTCCGGGGGGGCACCACGACCGGGCGCACGACGGGCTGTGCAACTTCGCTTGGGCGGATCGTCATGGTGGGCTGCATCCAGAACCTCAAGACGCGAGTGGGATCGACGGGAACACAACGGACAAGGGTAGTGAACGATCAGGCTGTGCGCTGACGCGTATGCCGATGAGCCGCCCAGCGGATCGCGAGATTGACAACGAAAAGAATGGCAACAAGCACGAGAATGCCCGCCCAGGCGAGTCTCTTCTGCTCCGGGTAAGGCCCCGTGGCGTAGGCGTAGATCTGAAGCGTGAGCGACGGGAAGGGCTCATTGGGATTGCGGGTGAGCAGGCGGCTGCCCAGCGCAGTGAACAGCAGCGGAGCCGTTTCGCCCGCAACACGCGCCACCGCGAGGACGACGCCGGTGGTCACGCTCCCGAACGCCGCGGGCATGACCACCCTCGCGATGGTTTGCGCCTTGGTGGCGCCCAGCGCGAGCGAGCCCTCGCGATAACTCCTCGGAACGAGGCGGAGCATCTCCTCGGTGGTGCGGGCGACGATCGGGATCATGATGAAGGCAAGCGCGGCCGCACCCGCCCAGCCGCTGTACGAGACCTGACTGCTTGTCAGCCTTGAGATGGGAACAACGACCAGCTCGTAACCGAGGATGCCCACGACGATGCTGGGGACGCCTGCGAGCACGTCCGCTACGAATCGCACGGGCCCGGTGACGTACCACTCGCTGTCGTACTCAGACAGGTAAATGCCAAGAAACAGTCCGATCGGCACCCCCACCGCCGACGCGAGCATCAGCAGGATGATGGTGCCCTCGATGGCGTGGCGCATCCCGCCGGGATCGCTCAGGTCGCCGGTGGGAACGGTGGTGAAGAAGCCCCAGGAGAGAGAGGCGAATCCGATCCAGACGATGTAGCCCAGCACCATCAACAGGAGCGAGACGATCCCGGCGGCGCAGGAGATGCAGACCCCGAACATGAGGTTGCTGAAGAGTCTCCTTCTCACCAATGCCGACGACATCAAGCCCTCCACGTCGCCGCGCTAGTGCGCGGCGCTGACCCCGCCGCCCTTGCCAACGACAAACCACCGCGCCACGACATTGAACAGCAGCGACATCACCAGCAGCACGAGCGCCACGTACAGCAGCGAAGGGCGGTGCAGCCCCTCGCCGGGATCCTGGAACTCGTTGGCAAGCAGGCTCGCCATCGTCGCCGCGGGCGCGAAGGGCGAGGCGGATATCTGGTTGTTGTTGCCGATGACCATCGCGACGGCCATCGTCTCGCCCGCCGCCCGAGCCAACCCCAGCATCACCGCTCCGAAGAGCCCGCTCCGCCCGTAGCGAAGCATGCCCAGGCACGACTGCCACCACGTCGCTCCGAGCGCCAGCGTGCCCTCGATCTGCGATCGCGGCACACCCTTGAGGACATCGCGACTGACCGACGTGATGATCGGCAGCACCATGATCGCCAGGATCAGGCTCCCGCACAGCAAGTCGCGCCCGGTCATCGCGATCGGGCGCTCGATCAGCCGCCCCGCGACGATCACCTGCTCATAGAACATCCATCGCAGCCACGGCACGCCGCCGAGCCAGCGCTCCGCCGTCGGGCCGACGTACTCCTGCAGGAACGGAGCGAGCACGAAAAGCCCCCAAAGCCCGTAGGCGAGGCTCGGGATCGCGGCCAGAAACTCAACCAGGAACGACACCGGACCGGCGATCCGGAGCTTGGGCGCAACCCGCACGAGAAACAGCGCCGCCCCGAAACTGAGGGGCACCGCGATCATGAGCGCCAAGAGCGAACTCATCGCCGTTCCGTACATCACAGGAAGCGCACCGAACATCTGCGGCACCGTTTCGGTGACCATCTCGCCGTCGCGGAAGATGATCTTGCCCGCATCGTCACGCACCGGGCGCTGCAGTTCGTTGACACGCCACTCCGTGCCGACCAGAAAGCCCAGCCCATAGGCCGAGATCGCCGGCCACGCCGACCATGTGAGGACGCCCAAGAGCGAGACGAGCATCGCGATCATGACGCCCGCGCTGCTCCGGCAGAGCACGCCGAGCAACCAGTCGCCCACGCTTCTCTTTGCTTCGCCGAACCCGCCCGCGCGCGAGGGACCCGACCTTGCGGTCGCGTCGCCGGTGGCCGCCGGGGTGGGGGTCGTCTGGCTCATGGGGCGGGCCGTGCTCGATCACTTCGCGGTCGAAAGCGGCTGTCCCTTGTGAGTCACGCGGTCAAGCACCGATTCAACCTGCGCCCGGACCTCGGGGCTCAGCGGAGCGTACTCAAGATCGGCTGCAAACTTCTGGCCGTCGCTCACCGCCCAGCGAACGAACTTGACAAAGGCCTCGGCATCGGCGGCATCCACGAGATTGTCCAGGTTGCGGAAGAAGATGAGGTACGTGAACGCGCTGATCGGATAGGCATCAGGTCCGGCGGCATTCCAGATGTTGGCTTGGAAGACGGTGCCCTTGAGCGCGTCAGAGTGTCCCTCGCCTGCGGCCGACATCGTTGCGGGCGTCGCTCGGATGAAGTTTCCCTTGCTGTTGCGAACGGCGCCGTAGGCGATCTTGTTGGCCGCGGCGTAGTTCTGTTCGACATAGCCCAGCGCACCGCGGGTCTGCTGAATCGCCGCTGCAACACCCTCGTTGCCCTTGCCTCCTTGCCCGAGCGGCCAGTTCACCTGCTTGCCGGCGCCGATCTCGCCCGCGAAGATCGGACTCTGAGTGGCGAGGTAGCTTGTGAAGACGAAGGTTGTGCCGCTGCCGTCGGTGCGGAAGACGGGTGTGATCGCGAGCCTGGGGAGCGTGACGCCGGGGTTGATCTCGCGAAGGCGCGGATCGTCCCAGGAGCTGATCTTGCCGAGGTAGATGTCGGCGATGATTTCGCCGGTGAACTTCAGCTCAGCGGTGACGCCGGGGAGGTTGTACGCGGGAACGACTCCTCCCGCGACGGTCGGGATGTGAACGATCGCGTCGGGGCCGCCCAGCGCCTCGATCTCTCGGGCGTTGAGCGGAGCGTCGGATGCACCAAAGGCGACCGTGCGGTCGGTGATCGCCTTCACACCGCCGCCGGAGCCGATGCTGCGATAGTCGATCTTGATGGTCGGATGGAGCTTCTGGAACTCGGACACCCAAAGGGTGTAGAGGGGAGCGGGGAAGGTCGCTCCCGCGCCCGACAGGCGAACGTCCTTCGAAGAAGCCACCGCGACAGCCGCCAGCAGCATCGAAGCCGCGAGCGAGGCACATCGGATCCATCGGGTCATCATGCCAAAGCTCCCAGGGGTCCCAGACTGTACCGGCCCCCCGGGAAACTTCTGTTAGGATCGCGCAAAGACGGCCAACCGCTGGTCAACGGGCCGCTTGCGAGCGCCCGCCGAGGATCAGAGGCAGCAGATCCAGATTGTTGAGGTTGAGCGCGCCCGCCACCGCGACAGCCGCAGCGGACTCGGCGGCGTCCGAGCCCTTGGCCAGTTCGAGGACTCGTCGCACCTGTCGCTCTTCGAGCTGATTGCCGAAGCGCTTGGCGCTCGAAGCGACCTTGGCGAGCAGCGCGATGCGATCGGCGCCCGAGGCACGATCGGCCGCGTCCATGAGAGCCACCTGCGCCCGCTGCTGACCGATGAGCGAGAGCACCTCGGCAACCTCCAGCCGCGTGGCACCTTGGGTTTCGCCCAGCGCGTTGATGAGCGGAAGCACGGCCTCCTCGACCGGGAGCGCGACGCTGCGCGCCACCGCCAGATCGCGGAGGGTTGAGAGCGAGCGAGCCGCGTAGGAGGACGCCTCGTCCGGGGTAACCGGACCGCCGGAGGCCGCCAACACCAGCTCTCCTGCGGTCGTGGCGATGGCCTCCGAAGAGATGGCGAGCGGACGGATCGCCACGCCCGACTCGGTGTCGTAGCGACGGCGCAGGTCCGGGTACGCCTCGGGCGTGGTGAGCACCAGGAGGGGCGTCGCCGCGGTGCGGGGCGTCCCGCGGACCGACGTAATCATGACCGGAACGTCGGAGGGATTGGGATCGACAGCGACAAGCAGGTCGACCGCCGGCACTTCGGCGATCGGCCCCTCAAGCTCCGCCAGCGAGCCACCGCGTGCGAGGACGACGTAGCCGCTCTTCTCGAGCACGGAACGGATGGCCTGGTACTGCTCGTTGTCGCGCGTCACGATGCCGGCAACCCGGCTCGATGCGTCGCGGATCGCTGCCGCAAGCGTCGGAACAACGCGCTCGCTGCCCGCGAAGGGCTGTGCAGGCTGGGCGGCACCGAGAGCCAAGGCCGCGTCGTACTGCACGCGACGATTCGGATACGTGAGCGCCTCGACAAGAGGCTGGCGAGCGGCGGCGGAACCCGCGGCGTTCTCCGCGCTGATGCTCGCGGTCAGGGCCGAGGCCCCGGCGGTGCGGCTGATGGCGTCGATCGCCCGGCGCGCCAGCAGCGTGTCGCGACCGTCGATCGCCCGAGCGAGCACGGCCTGACCCGGGCCCGAGCCCGCGGCGACCGCGTAGTACATCGCGTCACGACGATCCGAGGCGTACGCGGGGTTCTGGTAGCCCGCGGGCTGCTGAAGCTCGCGGCGCAAGTTGGCCGCCAGCCACATCGAGAGGGCCCGCGTGTCGCCGGAGTCCAACTGCAGAGCCCGCTCGGCCAGTTGCATGGCCATGGCTTCGTGATAGACGTCGGTGCGGACACCGGTCATCGTCAGACCGGTGGCGCGGGCGTAGGACCAGAGAAGCTGGAACTCCTCGCCCGGGAAGCTCGTCACGTCGCGGGACTGCTGGAAATAGCGTTCGCCGAGGGAGAGGTACAGCCCGGAGACCGAGGCATCCACCGACGCCGCGTCGATGCGACGCATGGCACGCTCCGCGGCCTCGCGCACCGGGGTCACGCTCGTGGAGAGACGCAAGTCGCCCAGGAAGGGGAGGGCCGAGCGATGCCCGATCAGTCCCAGCACGTCCGCGAGACGTTCCTGCATCGCAGGCTCGGTCCCCAGCATCGCCGTCGCGAGAGGCACCACCGCCTGGCTGCCGATCTCCGCAAGCACCCGCTGCGACTCGGCACGCAATGCGGGCTGATCGCGGTCGCCCAAAGCGGCCAGAAGCTGCGGAACGGCATATTCGCCGGCGAAGCGCAGGCGTGCCGACGCCCGCACCCGGCCCTGCACCGTGCCGGTGAGCTTCGAAATGTTCTCCGCGATCTCCTTGGGGTCGCGGGCGGCCTCTAGCCGGCCGGTCTCGAACAACCGGTACATGCCGGCGGCGATCGGCTCGAGCGAGCCGACTCGCATCGCTCGGGCGATGGTCTCGTCAAAGCGGTCGCTCTCGCCGGAGGTCTCGATCAACGACACAAAGGCGCGGGGAGCGAGTTGGCGGGCGAGGAGCTGCTCACCCACACCTTTGGCCACATCGAACCGCGCGATTCGCGTGAAGTGAATGAAGTCCTTGAGGAGGTCGGTGTCGCTCGCGGCGCGTTGCGTGTCGGCCGCCGGCTGTGCCAAGGCGACCGAAGGCCATGTGCCGGTTCCACCCGCGAGCAGTGTGAGGCAAACGGCGGCGACGCCGAAGCCACGGAAAGAGAGGGTCGAGGGGGTCGGCGAGGGGCTCATGCGCTTGGTCATCCGAGGGAATCCTCTGGGAGGTGGCTGAACACGGGGAGCTCGCCACGGGGTCGTTCGGACCGGCGGGGCGACACGTCGGAGGTCGAAAAGTCGCACGGACGACCCGGGCGACGCGTTGCGAGATCGAAAGCGTAGCCAATCTACGAGTGGCTGTGGTGTTTTGTCAACACCGCGCCGCCGGGGCGCCCGGAGGCGTGCCCGGATAACCCTTCGCGGCTGGAAATGTGCGGTTTCTCCGTTTCCGACGTCGCACACCGATCAACCCTCCCCTCCGCCCGTCCGATGGTGAGATGTCGGCGGGTGTCTGTCATCCGCATTTCGTTGTGTTCCGTGCGCGAGGTGACGCGATGGCCATGGAAAAAGAAGTTCTCACGACCGGGGAAGTCGCCAAGATCTGCAACGTGGCCCCTCGGACCGTCTCGAAGTGGTTCGACAGCGGATCGCTCAAGGGCTATCGCATCCCCGGGTCACGCGACCGGCGCATCCCCACGGGCGAACTCATCCGCTTCATGAAGGCCCACAACATTCCGCTCGAAGGCATCGCCAGCGGCCGCACGCGCGTCCTCATCGTCGACAGCGACAAGGAAGTCGTCTCGACCCTTGAGCGCATCCTCGGCGAGCAGACGAGCTACGAAGTCCGCGTGGCGACCAGCGGGTTCGCCGCCGGCGTCGAAGCCGAGCGCTTCAAGCCGCATGTTCTGCTGATGGACATCGACTCCAACGGCGATGCGCGAGCTTTGGCCGAAGTCGTCCGCAAGAACGACAACCTGCAGATCACCCGCGTGATCGCGGTGAGCAGCAAGCTGACCGACGGTCAGGCCTTCACCCTCAAGGGTCAGGGCTACGACGGGTTCCTCCGCAAGCCCTTCCAGGTGCGTCAGGTCGTCGAGGCGATCGAGAACGCGACCAATCTGGTGGCCTGAGGCCGCGGACCACGTACAACACCCAGCACACCCAAGCCCCGGGCCCGGCCCCGGGGCTTTCTGCTTTGGGAGGCGGTGCCAACGGTCACCGAAGCCAACGCAAGAAGAACCGACTGCCGCACGGTCAATAAGCACGGAGCGGATCGGTCCGCACCCGCCGTTGTCAGACGCCGGGAAGACTCGCGTGCTTCGGTGTCAGGCCACTGAGCCCATGTACGCGGCCAAGATGTCCCTTGCTGCCGCCAAATCCTTGCGGTCGATCATTTCCGTGACGGTGTGAATGTATCGCGTGCCAACGGTGATGCCCACGGCCCGCGCGCCAGCCGCCGCCTGCTGCGCGGCCGCACCGTCCTGCCCGCCGGCGGCGAGGATGGAACGCTGGTACGGAATCTTGTTCTTGATCGCCAGCTTCTCGATTTCGTTCACCAGTTGGTGATCGGAGATGAACGAGCTGTCCTTGATGTGCAGTGCGAAGCCCTGGCCGTGGCGTGAGACGGCCTCTTCCGGCGGGACGCCGGGGGTGTCGCACGCCAGGGTGACGTCGATGCCAAGGCCGATGTCTGGCTCGACGGCATGGCTCGCGGTCTTGGCGCCGCGGAGGCCGACTTCTTCCTGCACGGTAAAGGCGACAACAACCTCGCACGCGTGCCCGCTCTTGTTCTTGTCGAGCTGGCGGACGCTCTCGATACCGAGCCAACAGGCGACGCGGTTATCGAGCGCCTTGCTGACCACCTTGTCTCCCACCTCGATCAGCGGCTCGTCCATCACGACGTAGTCACCGATCTTGACCTTCTTCTTCACCTTGTCGCCCGGCAGTCCGAGGTCGACGAAGAACTCCTTGACCTCGGGGATCTTCTCGCGGTCCTTGGGGCCGGAGATGTGGATCGGACGGCCGCCGGGGTTCATGACCGCCTTGATGTCGCCGCTGTCGGTAACGACCAGGACGCGCCGGCTGAAGAGGTTGCGGGTGTCAAAGCCGCCGGCGTTGTTGAGCCACAGGAAGCCCTTGTCGTCGATGTGGCTGACGTAGAAACCGATTTCGTCCATGTGGCAGAGCTGCATGACGCGCGTTGGACGCGACTGGGCTGCCTTCTTTTTGCCGCCCGCGGCTTTCCCGCGCGGATGGCGAGTGCAGATAAGTGATCCCATCGCGTCCGTGCGGACCTCGTCGAAGAGGCCTTCGACCTCCTTCTCGATGAGCGCACGCACGCGCTCCTCGCGGCCGGGTACGCCAGGGGTTTCGCACAGACGCTTGAGCAGATCGATGTTCATGGTGAAACTGGAATGGGTGGGCGATTCAGGTGACCAAAGCCCGGGGGAACGGACGGCCCGACCCCGGGCAAGAATGACAGCATACCGCCTCCGGGCCTTGAGAGCGATGCCAGGCCCGGCGGGCGGAGGGACCGACATCTGCCGAGCGACGATCCGCCTGTTCTCGAACGCCCCCACCTTCGATCTGTCATGACCCGACCCAGCCCCATTCATCCGTTGCACGAGCAAGCTGAGGCGATGATGCTCTCGTATGGCCCCGAGGTCGCGGGCACAACGCTCGAGCCGATCGCGCTTGTGGGCACCTACGGCGAACTCGAGCTTGAGTACGCCGCCCTGCGTAAGGGATGTCTGCTGCTCGACCTGCCGCACCGCGCTGTGCTTGAGGTGACCGGGTCCGAGCGACTTGAGTTCCTGAACCGCATGTTGACGCAGGAGCTCAAGCCGGGCGGGAAGTGGCTGGGGCCGCGTGCCTGCGTCAACAGCTTCTGGCTGAACCGCAAGGGCCGTATCGATGCCGACCTGCGTGTGCTGGTGCTCGATGGACGCGTTCTGCTGGAGTGCGACGCCTTCGCCGCGGATCGCACCGTGAGCGGCTTGGGCGCATTCATCATCAGCGAGGACGCGACGATCCGAGACCTTTCTTCGTCGATGCATCGCCTGTCGCTGCACGGCCCCACCGCGTCCGTGCTGCTCGACGCGGTGCGAGAGGATTCAGGTGTACCGATCGAATCACTCGTCGAGCATCAGAACGCTGAGATCACGCTGGGGGGGGCAACGGTCGTGGTGGATCGTCGCGATCTTGCGGGAGTGGTCGGCCTGGACCTGTTTGTCCCGGAGGCGGCCGCTCGCGTGGTCTATGAGTTGCTGCTCTCACGCGGATTCAACCATGCGCATCCGCACGAGTCCGGCGCGTCGTCCACCCTTGCCGGCCGGGTGCGCCTGCGCCCGGGCGGGTGGCATGCACTCAACATCGCGCGGATCGAGGCCGGCTCACCCATGTACAACGTGGACTTCGGGCCAGACGCACTTCCGGCCGAAACCGGCGTTCTGAAGGACCGAGTCTCGTTCACAAAGGGCTGCTATCTGGGGCAGGAAGTCGTTGCGAGAATGCACTCGCGGGGCCACGCCAAGCGAGAGATCGTCACGCTGCGCGGGGTGCCCGCGCGGGCATCAACTTCCGAGTCGGACGCCGACGACCCGATGCACGGGATCGCACAGCCGGTCAGTGGAGCGCCGGTCTATCTGCCCGGCCCGCACAACGCACCGGCGGGCGAGCCCGTCGGGACTGTGACCAGTTCGACGGTCGCGCCGATGCTCGGCGCTGCGGTCGTCTGCTTCGCGTCGATCAAGCACGACGCGCTGGATCGCCCGGACTTCCTGGTTGCGGCGGAGGGAGGGCTGATCCCGATGATGCGCAGCCAGACACTGCGGACGTTTCCGCCGGCCTGAACGCGAGATGAAAACCGCTCATGGCCGGCGGCGGTAAATGACTTCGAGGTCGTTGTCGATGCGCTTGGCCCGGAGCAGTTCGTATCGCTGCGCCATCGCAAGGGTGGGCGCAATGCGACCGGCCGCGGCCGCCCGGGCCATCTCGTCTCCCAGCATCAATGGCGCGACGTAGACCACGAGTTCGTCGATCAGGTCCGCGTCGAGCATGGAGCCAAGAAGTCCCGGACCGGACTCAACGAGAACCGATGAGACGCCGTGGTCCGAACACAGACGCTTCAGAAGCGTGCGAAGGTCGAGCCGGTTGCCGATCGTCGGCACCCCGATCACGCCGACTCCCGCCGCCGCGAGGCGATCTCGCTTCTCCCGCGTGACGGGTCCGGCGGCAAGATCCGCTGCACAGGCCACGAGTGTTGGCACCGAGCGGGCGCTCGCGATGAGTTTGGCGTTCTCCGGGATGTCGAGGTCGGTGTCAGCGATCACGCGCATGGCCGCACGCCGAACCCGGCGAACCTCACGGGGGGTCAGCATCGGATCGTCAGCGAGCACGGTGCCCATGCCCGTCAGCACCGCGTCCACTCGGGCACGCAGGCGATGCACCCGACGCCGGGATCGATCGCTGCTGATCCACTTGCTCTCGCCGCTGCGGGTGGCCACGCGGCCGTCGATCGTCTGAGCCCATTTGGCAACGACCCACGGCATGCCCGTGGTGATCCGCTTAACGAACGGATCGCTCAGGGCGGTCGCCGCTTTGCTCGCGGTGCTGAGGCGACAGTGCACGCCCGCGGACTCGAGCGCTTCCGCGCCGCCGGCAGCGACGGGATTCGGATCGCGACGCGCCATCACCACTCGAGCGATGCCCGCGTCAAGGATCGCCCGAGTGCACGGCGGTTGTCTGCCGGTGTGATTGCAGGGCTCGAGCGTCACGTAAATGCTGGCCCCCTTGGTGTTCTCGCCACGCCGAAGGCAGTCTTCGATCGCCTCGCGCTCGGCGTGCCAGCCCCCCACCCGGCGGTGATGTCCCAGGCCGATCACCCGCGGCGAGCCGCCATCCCAGCGAACGACGACAGCACCGACGAGTGGATTGGGCTCCACGAGGCCGACCGAGCGCATGGCCACCCGAGCGGCGAGGTCGAGCAGTCGCTGGTCAGCATCGAGATCGGACATACGCGATTGTTGGGGCTCGACCGGAGTGCTTCGCCTCACGCAGCGAGTGGGTGTCACGCCTTTCGGATCAGGGCCCGACGATCGTCACGTGACAGAAGCGAGGAAGCGTCGACGAGCCATCGCTTCGCGTCGAGGCGATACCCGGCCGTCGGCTTCAACTCCGGCAGGCGTGCCCGCCAGTAGTCATTAAATCGCATCATCGCCAGTTCCCGCACCAGCTTGGCGATCATGGAAGCGAGCGCGACCGGAAGGTGGGCCTGTTCGGCCTGCGGCTGAAAACTGATGCGCAGGGCTCCTCCGGGCATCATTTCGGGCCGCGGCGGAACGAGGTCATACCGCGATCGCTCGGCTCCCTGCTCGACAACCTGACAGTGCCAGTCCGGAAGCAATCGGCCCAAGACCGGGGCGTAGGAGTCCCGTCCTCCGAGCTTGTCGCACACGATCCGGATCGACGCGTCGGGGTTGGTTCGACCGACCTCAAGCGCGACGGACAGAAGATCGGCCAAGGCTGCGACGCTCACATCCCCCTTGTTGCCGGTGCGGTCGATGATCTCGTTGTACTCCTGCTCGGCCACGACGCGGCACCGCATCGAAAGGAGCCGTACGCCCGCCTCCGCCATCGCGCCCGAGACACGGTTGGCCGCGATCGCGTGGAGCGCCGGGGTTCCCGATATCGGCAGGCTGATCGGGTCGGACGAGCGATACCAGGGCCGCTCGTCGAGCGACGCGCCGAGCAGATTGAAGAGGGCTTGTTCTGACTCCAGCGGCGTTTCCGCAAGACCCGACGCAAACGCGAGAACGCCCCGCTCGAGATGCGTCAGCGGGTGGCGCTTCGCGGCGTTGTTGGCGAGTTTGAGTTCCTTGGAGTCGGCAACCGCGACGCGGCCCTCTGGATCGCGCGGCGCCTTGCACACGCCGCTGGCGAGGAGCCGCCAGAGATCGGGCCTCGGATCTCCCGGCGCCCAGCTCTCAACGCGGAAGGCAGTGAGCCCCACACACAGGGGGCCCAACAGCGGTCCTAACCCCGCCTCGTCGATGCCAACCACAACCAGCGCCATGGGCCCATTCTATCGAACAGGCCAGCGGCCCAAAAACGACAAGGCCCGGCGAACCGGGCCTCGTCGAAAGTGCGGCTGAGAGGAGTCGAACCTCCACGGGTGTGACCCCACTAGAACCTGAATCTAGCGCGTCTGCCAATTCCGCCACAGCCGCAGCGGGTCAAAAGGATATGCGGCGTCTGTCGCCCGGACAATCACCACGCTGACGTGCCGCATTCGGAGCGACGGAAAGTCTCGCCATGTTCGGCCTCATCGCGACCGCCAACGGTTGGACCGGCCCCGTCTTTGGGGATCGGGGTTCGCCACATCGACGTGCTGTCTGCGCAGGAGCACTCAGCCCTGACGAGTCGGCGAGTAGAAGGGCATCTTGACAACCTTGGCTTCGAAGAGCGCACCGTCGCGTCCGGTGTCGATCTGCACCGGCGTGCCGAGAGCTGTCAGGCCTGCATCGACAAACGCCATCGCGATCGGGTAGCCCAGGGTCGGGCTGAGGCAGCCGCTGGAAACTGTGCCCACCGGCTTACCGCCGGAGAGCACCGTCATGCCTTGGCGAGCGGCACGCTTGCCCTCGAGTTGCAATCCCACAAGCTTTTTCGTGATGCCAGCCTTCTGAGCCGCTTCGAGCGCATCCTGCCCGACGAAGCGTTCGCCGCGGTCCTGAGTGTGTTTGTCCATCGAGATCGCAAAGTCGACGCCGCAGGAGAGGGCGTTGATCTCTTCGCCCAGTTCATGCCCGTAGAGGGGCATGCCGGCCTCGATGCGAAGGGTGTCGCGTGCACCGAGCCCTGCGGGCTTGATGACCGCGTCCGGCGAGTCCATGTTGATGTCCTTGAGGATCAGCTTCATCGCCATGCCGAGCATGCCGGCGGGGAGGATGGCCTCGACGCCGTCTTCGCCGGTGTAGCCGGTGCGGCTGACGATGACCTTCATGATCATCAGGTTCTTGACGGCAAAGCGGTATCGCTTGAGCGTCGGGATCTCGCTGCTGAACTTGCGGATCATGTCGATGACTTTGGGACCCTGCAGCGCGACCATCGCGGTGCTCAGCGTCTGGTCGTCGACCTTGACCTGCATGTCGCCGGCGGCTCGCACCTTCTCGAAGTGCGGCAGCAGCTTCTCTCGATTGCTCGCGTTGACCACCAGAAGGAAGTCATCTTCGTCCATGCGATAGACGATGATGTCGTCCTTGACGCCGCCCTGCTCGTTGCAAACCAGGCCGTAGCGGCACTGACCCGACTGCATGTCGCTGATGCGCCGGGTGCAGAGCTTCTCGAGAAAGCGCCGTGCATGTCGCCCCGTCACCTTCACGCGTCCCATGTGCGACACGTCGAAGAGTCCGCCGCTGCGGCGCACCTGCTGATGCTCGTCGAGAATGCCCGAGTAAAACATGGGCATCTCCCAGCCTGCGAAATCGACCAGCTTCGCCTTGCGGTCCACGTGGAACGAATGCAACGGGGTCTTCAGCACGATCTGTCTCCGTGACGGCTCGAACGGCCGCGTCGCAAGCCTACGCCCTCACCGTGCCGACCGCGTCGCCGATCAGCTCCCAGGCCACGGCGCGTTGTCTATGAGTCGAACGCTGCCCACCGGGGCCGCGATCAGCGCTCTGGCCGGACGACCAGACGACACATCGTGCGGCCCCAGGGTCTGGGCATCCCGGACGACCGCATACTCGGGGGTGATCTGCGCGTCGGCGAGCACGCGCCGCATGCGGACCTCGGCGTCCGTCGGAGTGGACTCCCGCCCGGCTTCACGCAGTGCACGGCTGATCGCCGCGGCCCTTGCTCGTTCGGGGGGGGAGAGGAACCGGTTGCGGCTGCTCATCGCGAGCCCGTCGGCTTCGCGGACCGTGGAGCCGGGCACGATCCGTACCGAAGGCATCTCGACGTTGGTCATGGCGCGCACCGTCTGGAGTTGCTGCCAGTCCTTTTCGCCAAAGACGGCCGCCGCGGGCTGAATCACCTCAAAGAGCCTGAGCACCACCTGGCACACGCCTGCAAAGTGACCGGGCCGGTGTGCATCTTCAAGGCCGGGACCGCTGGCGACGCGCGGGAGCGGAGGCGTGCGGACCGTTCGACCGACGGGATACATCACTTCGGGGCTTGGCGCGAAGATCGCGCTCGCACCCGACCGCGTGCACCGCTCAATATCGTCCTCAAGGGTGCGCGGATAGCGTGCGAAGTCCTTGGGGTCGTTGAACTGCGTGGGGTTGACGAAGATGCTGACAACGCACCCGGCCGCGAGACCGAGCGCGTTCGCCTCGCCGCAGGCCTGTTCCACGAGCGATTCGTGTCCCCGGTGCAGCGCCCCCATCGTCGGCACAAAGACGCATGCACCGCGAGACGCTCGGTACTGGTCGATCTCGGCGATGGTGGAGAGCACCTGCAACGACAGAGCGTTTCACCTCGGCCTCCGGCTGTCAAGCGGCCAGACTGCGTCGTTCGCCCGGTTCGCTCGCCAGTCGCTGGGGGAGCCCGTGCATCCACGTAAAGACGGCGTGGTTCTCGGGGATCTTCATCAGGTCCAGATCGACGCGGTACAAGCCGTCGTCGCTGTAGCCGCACGAGATCACCCGCCCCATCAGCGGGACCGGGCGGTCGTCGATCAGGTGTACCGCCAGAGCGATGATGCTGTCGGGATAGCACAGACGCCGGGATGAGATCACCACGTGCGAACGACTCAGTTCAAGCGAGCCGGCGGTCCATGAGGGCCCGGGACGCCCGCGCTCGTCGAGCTCCGAGACATCCAGGAGCGCTCGAAAGGGCAGGCCGGCCGGGCGGGGCGCTTGTCGAGCCTCCGCGGAGACCATCTCAGCCGGACCTTTGGAGGTCCGCCCACTGCTGCGCTGAAGAAGTGCGGTCATGACGCGAAACTACCAATCGCGGGCCGCCGAAGCATCCCTCGGGCTCCATCGATCTGCCGATCCGGTCGGTCTGGATCGTCTGTGCCGCCTGAACCGGACAGGGACAAGGATGACGGCGTGCTTGATCGGACCCTCTGGACATCTCGGCTGCACGCCATTGCCGCGGCCTCGCTCGCGTCAACCCCGTGGAGTTCGCTGCTTCACCGCCAACCAGCGGCCCATCCGCCGATCGATTCCTTCCGCGACGGCGCCGGGCATCGACGGCCGGTGGATCCGCTGCTTCTCGCCTCGCTGATTCCCGGTGAAGTGCCGGCCCACCCGAGACCTGCGACGGACACCTCCCTGCAGCTCTGGCACGATTTGGTCTCCGGACGCGACCCGGAACGAGCGCTCGTCGATGGCACGGGGCCGCTGGTCGCTGAGCGAGCCGAACTCACGATCGAAACCTGGACCGAGCGCGAATTGATGTCCCTGCATGCGCTTTCGTGGATGGCCATACGGCTGCCCGGGGTCAGACCGAGGGTCGCGAGCGCTTTGCGCTGGCTCATCGACGAGATTCAGCCCGACAACGCGACCAATCGCCCATGGGCGATCCACGTCTTTGCGCACCACGCGGCCGAGCACTCCGACCCCGAAGCGATGCTGTACGCCGAAACGCTGCTGCACAACTGCCACGTCGGACTCGTCACGCCCGACCGCTTCTCGGGCCTGATTCTGCTCAGCGCAGCACGCTGGCTGGAGTGGGCACAGTCGCGGCCGGCTTCAACGTCCGACCAATGACGCCGCCGGACGCGTCGCCTGTGCGGGCGAGCGGATCCATCGTGCGACATCCGGATCAGCGAGGACCGCCTCGCGGCCGAGCTTCTGAGCGATGGCTGCCGCAACCAGACCCATGAACATGGGCTGCGGCCGCAGCGGACGGCTTGTGAGCTCGGGGTGGAACTGAGCGCCGACGAAGAACGGGTGAGTGATGCCCAGGGCGAGGCCACCCTCCTGCTGCGTGCCCGCGCTGCGACGAATTTCGGCGGCGGGGTGATCGAGCTCCGAGAGACTCTGGCGCAGCTCGAGGATCTGCATGATGGGGCGGGCTGGGTGCCGCCCGCTGAAGACCAGACCCGCGTGCTCGAAGCGTTCGATGTAGGCCGGATCGACCTCATATCGATGACGGAATCGCTCCCGCACACCCTGCTGCTTGCTGAAGAGGAAATGCGCGAGAGAGCCGGGTGTGATGAGAACCTCTTGTCCGCCCAGGCGCATGGTTCCGCCGAAGCCTTCGATGCGCTTCTGCTCGGGAAGCTCGCTGATGACGGGGTTCTCACAGCCGGGGCGGAACTCGGTGCTGTTGGCGTCGCGCAGGCCGAGCACGTTGCGTGCAAACTCAATTACGGCCATCTGGAAGCCCAGACATAGACCCAGGTAAGGCAGGCCCTTCTCGCGGCAGTGCCGCACCGCGGCGATCTTTCCTTCGACGCCGCGGCTCCCGAAGCCGCCGGGGACGATGACGGCCTGCAGGTCGGCAAGGCGACGATCGACATTCGAGTTGTCGATGTCGGTGGTGTCGATCCAGTTCAGGTCGATATCGCACGACAGATGGGCCGAGCAGTGCTCGAGCGCCTTGTCGATCGAGGCGTAGGCGTCTCGGATCTGGGCGTACTTGCCCGCGATGCCGATGTTGACCCGGTGACGCTTCGGGGCGATAAGCCGCTTCGCGAAGCTCATCCACCGGTCTCTTGCTTTGTCCTCGTTGGCAAAGTCAACGCGGTCGTGCAGGCCGAGGATCGAGAGAATCTCGCGGTCGAGTCCCTCTGTCCGCATGTCCTCGGGGATCGTGTAGATGCTCTCGCGGTCGTGCATCGAGAACATTCTCTTGAGAGGCACGTTGCTGAACATCGCGATCTTCTGCATCACCGTGGGCGTGCAGGGCTTGCTGGCGCGGCAGGCGATGACGTGCGGCTGGATGCCGGCCTCCATCAATCGCTTGATGCCGAGCTGGGCCGCCTTGCTCTTCTGCTCACCCAGCGCGGGCGGCTCGATGATGTAGGTGAGGGCCACGAAGCACGTGGAGCCCGGGCCTTCTTCGAAGGCCAGTTCGCGCATGGCCTCGATGTAGAAGGCGTTCTCGTAATCTCCCACCGTACCACCGACTTCGACAAAGACGACGTCCGCGGGCTTGGTGCCGTCGCCGTGGAGGGCGAGCTCGCGGAGCTTGCGTTTCACCTCGCCGGTGACGTGCGGGATCATCTGCACGTCGCGCCCGAGGTAGACGCCCATGCGTTCGCGCTCGAGGATCTCGCTGAAGATGCGGCCGGAGGTGGTGAAGTTGCGCTGTGAGAGATTCTGGTCGAGCAGTCGCTCGTACGTGCCCAGGTCCATGTCGCACTCGGTGCCGTCGTCGAGTACAAAGACCTCGCCGTGGCGATACGGGTTGAGGGTGCCCGAGTCGATGTTGAGGTAGCCCTCCATCTTGATGGGGGCGACGGAGAGGCCCTTGTCCTTGAGCATCTTCGAGAGGCTGCTCGCGAAGATGCCCTTCCCAAGCCCGCTCATCACGGTGCCGAACACCACGAGAAACTTGTGGCGTCCCTTGACATAGCCCGGCGGGATCGGTGAGTAGAACTCGCTTTCGGTCGACTGATCGCCGACGCTCGCGAGCGAGATGGTGGACGAGGTCGAGGAGATCACGTCCGCCCCCGCTGGGCGCGGGCCGACGGGCTTGGCCTCAACAAAGGCGCGCAGGCTCTCCACATCGCCGGGCGCAAGCACCGCGCCCGCCTCGTGAAGACCGAGATCGTCAAGACCCGCTCCGGAAAGAAGCGACGCACCCGCGTGGCGACCCATGGGACTTCCTGTCTCAAAAGTTCGGGGGGGCATCCATGAGCATATCCAGCCCGACCGCAGGGCGACGGTCAGGACCGGTCCCGATCGCGCTGTCGCTTCACAAAGGCCTGGTACTGCTCGGGAGTATCGATCCCGGCTCCTGCCCGTACGCCCCTCACCACCGCAACCCCGATCGCGTGCCCATGTTCCAGCACGCGGAGCTGCTCGAGGGATTCCAGCTTTTCAAGCGGCGTGGGTGTCAGAGCCAGGTACTTGGCGAGGAACGACCGGCGATAGGCGTAGAGGCCCACGTGCCGGAGGTGCGACGTCGGCAAGTCGCACACGGCTTCGCCCAAGGCGTTGGTCGCCGCGTCACGCACGAACGGAATCGGGCAACGGCTGAAATACATCGCCGTGGAGTCGGCACGCACGACCACCTTCACGATGTTCGGATTCTCGCGCTCTTCAGCGGATGTGATCGGCACGGCGACGGTGCTCATCTGCAGAGCGGGTGAGCCCGTCAAGACGCCGACTGCCGCGTCGATCACCTCCGGCTCGATCTCCGGCTCGTCGCCCTGCACGTTCACCACAACGGTGTCGGCGGAGAGATGCAGGAGATCGGCGGCTTCGGCGAGGCGGCTCGACCCGTTGGGGTGCGAGACGGAAGTCATCACGCATTCGCCGCCCGCGGCCCGCACAGCGGCGGCGATGCGCTCGTCGTCGGCCGCAACCACCACCCGCGACAGCGACCGGGCCCTCGACGCCGCCTGAAGCACATGGACGATCAGAGGCGTCCCTGTCTCGGCGGCGAGCATCTTGCCCGGGAAGCGGGTCGAGGCCATGCGAGCGGGGATGACGGCGACGATCGGAGGCATCGGAAGACCGACCGAAGATGTCCCTTTCCCGCCGAGCGGGGGCGGAACGACTACTTGGCGCGGAGTTCGGCCACGAGCTTCTTCAGCGTTTCACGCCGGGCCTTGATGTCCTTGTACCCGATCGCCTGAATCAGGATCTGGCTGGCGATCTTCTCCGCCTCTTCCGCTGCGGCGAGATTGCGGTGCACCTCACCCGAGCTCTGCAGCGCGCAGCAGAGGTCGTACCGGACGTCGCGCTGGTCGTCGGGCAAGAGGTCAGGGACTTCGAGGGCGCGCCGGAAGGTCTCGATCGACTCGTCCAGCAACTCGCACTTGAGGAACGAGAGGCCCAACATGTGCAGCACGCGGCCGCGCACGCGGGGGTCGCTCTGGGCCTCCTGGAACTGGCCGATCGCGTCCTCGTATCGCCCCAGTTCAAAGAACCGCTTGCCCAACTCATACTTCCACGACAACTCGGTCGGATAATTCTCGACGCAGAGCTTGAGTTCCTCGACTTCGAGCTCGATCAGCGAACGGCTCTCGGTCTCGAAGATGCTCTTGAGCAGCTCCTCGCCCGGGGCGGCGTCAAGCATGCGCTTGGCCTCGCTCACCTTGCGCCGAGCCTGACGCGTCCGCACATTGCCCGCGAACTGGCGGAAACGGAAGATCTTGGTCTTCTCGAACGTCGCCATCGCGAGCCCGTGGGCGCGCTCCTCGTCAGCCGGCTTGCCGCGCTCCATGAGGAACTTCAGAAGCTTCTCGATGGTCGGGATGTCGTCGGGCCGCAGCGCGAGCTCCTGCTCGGCGGTCGCGATGACGCGGTCCTTCATGTCCTCGGTCTTCGAGATGCGATCGGCTTCGTCGAGGGTCTTCTGCTTCGACGAGTCCCGGATGTTCTGGCGGAAGCCGCCCTCCTGCCCGGTCTTTTCGTACCCACCCTTGGCCATGGTCGCCTTGGCCGCGAGCATCTTCACGTCGTTGGCAAGCTGACCATCCGCCGGATCCAGACGCCGGGCGTCTTCGCCGATGTTGACGGCAAGGTCGGGCAGACCCATCGAATCCAGGGCCTTCATGAGGCGCACGTAGTTGTCCTTGCGCGGCTTGGGGTCCTTGCGCACCGAGGAATACGCGTGCTCACCCACCCATCGAGTCACATCGCCCGCGCCGATCTTGGAGACGTATTCGCAGGCCCGCACCGCCGCGCTCGCGGCCGCGCCCCGGTCTTCCACGCTCATGGACCATTCGTACAGAGCGAGCAGAAAGCGATCGATGTCGCGGCTGCCGCTGATCGCGTCGCGTGTGTCCTTGCTCACACGCTTCTTGCCCTCAGGCGAGTTCAGGAAGGCGGTGGCGGCAGCGTTGTAGCCGTCCACACCGACCAGCATGCGCGGGTCCTGCTGCAGGCCGCGTAGCCACAACTGCATCGCGTACTCGTACTTTTCCGCCTCAAAGGCGACGCGCGCGTGATGGAAGAACTTCTCCGCCTTGTCCGGGGAATACGAGGGAGGCGTCGCGGCCGAGCCCGCGGCATCGCCCGATTTTTTTCCGAAGAAGCCAGAAATCATGCGAGTGCTGCAACCTCCGTCCGTCCGATGCGAGAGGCGATCGGCCCGAGAGTGTACGAACCCGACCGAGACCGGGATGCCCCGATCCGACCCGCCTCGATAGGATGCTGGGCGATGAGCGTCGACCCCGCCACCCTCTCGATCGTCTCTTTCCCCGACAAGATCCTGTTGACCCGGGCTCGCCCGGTTCCGGCGATCACAGACGAGGTCCGCCGCGTCGCCGAGCGCATGCTCGACCTGATGGACGAGGCCGAAGGCATCGGCCTTGCGGCCCCGCAGGTGGGCCTGTCATGGCGGCTCTTCGTCCTGGACGTTCCCGGGGGCGAGGGTCGCTCCACCGAGACTGATCCTCCCAGCGCAACCGCTTCGCCGATGGTCTTCGTCAATCCGCGCATTCTCTCGTTCGAGGGGCCCGTGGAGCCGTTCGAGGAGGGGTGCCTCAGTCTGCCCGAGATTCGCGGCGACGTCCTTCGTCCGCCGATTGTCACCGTTGAGGCCACCGACCTCGAGGGGCGGACATTCCAGCTCCGCGCCGGGGGCTTGCTCTCCCGCTGTGTGCAGCACGAGTACGACCATCTCGACGGCGTCTTGATCCTCGACCGCATGACCCAGAAGTCCCGACTCAAGACCCGCTCGGCCGTACGCGACCTGCAGTCTTGAGCAGGCGTTCGAGCCCGTCTGACACACCCTCCGCATGACACGGCGTCTCAAGATCGTCTACTTCGGCTCCGGCGCCTTCGGCGTCCCGACGCTGCGCATGCTGCTAGAGCGACATGACGTCCGCCTCGTCGTTACGCAACCCGATAAGCCAGCAGGGCGCGGTGAGTCGCTCACTCCCACACCCATCGGGGCGATGGTCGCCAATCTCATCACCCCCACCACCCCCACCACCCTCACCACCCCGCAGATCATCAAGCCGCCCAAGGTGAATGAGCCCGCGGTGCGTGACTTGATCCGTTCGCAGGGCGCGGATGCGTTCGTGGTCGTCGCCTTCGGTCAGAAGCTTGGTCGATCGCTGCTGGAGGGCGTGTGCGCGATCAATCTCCACGGATCGATTTTGCCGCGATGGCGCGGCGCGTCCCCGGTGCAGGCCTCGATCCTCGCGGGGGATCCGTTCGTCGGAAACAGCGTGATCGCGCTCGCGGACCGCATGGACGCCGGGGTTGTCTATGCCTCGTCCTCGTTCCCACGCGATCCGGGCTGGACCGCGGGCGACCTGCACGATCTGCTGGCGGCCGACGGGCCGTCCCTCATCGCACGCGTGCTGGACGATCTCGCAGACGGAAAGGTGGCCGGCGCGAATCAGAATGAGTCGCTGGTGACGCTGGCTCCCAAACTCTCCAAGAGCGACGGCTGGCTGGATTTCCACGCCGGGGCATCAGCGTGCGTCTGTCGGATCCACGGGCTGAATCCCTGGCCGTCGGTGACGGTGCGTTTTCGCGACCAGCCGCTCAAGCTGCTGCGTGCCGCGGCACACGCGGAACCCTCGCCCGCCACGATCCAACCGGGGTGCGTGATCGACCCGTTGTCGGGCGACATCGCAACCGGGGAAGGCCGCCTGCGTTTGGTTGAAGTGCAGCCGTCCGGCAAGCGAGCCATGTCCTGGCGCGAGTTCGCGGCGGGACGGCGTGTCGTGATCGGGGAGAGGCTGATCAGTGAGCCCGTGCCAACTTCAGACGCCGGAGCGCCGACCGGAGGTGGCGCGTGCTGACGCTCTGGGACCTGCTCAAGCCTGTGGCCGGCCTTCTTCAGCGTGCGGCTGGGCGTCCCGGTCTGCAGTCGCCGCCGGCGACAGCACCCGCGAAGGTGCGCCGACCCCGACGGCGCGTCCGCAAGCCCGACGCAGCCGCGGCAGGCGTCGCACCCGCGCACGAAAGCATGGCGCCCAGCGAGACTTCGCGTGCCAAGCGGTCAGTCGGGAGGACCTCGCCACGTCTTCAGCACTACGAGCAGGTCGTTCGCACGATGCTCAGCCGCTACGACATTCGCGTGCGGCGTTGGCGGAAGTCGATGTCGGGCGTCGCGTGGACACTGGAGTATCGCGACGGCAGGGTCGTTCGTCTGCTTGAGTCCCCGAAGCCGCGAAGTCCGCTCTCCATGTCGATTTTTCTGCACGAAGTCGGGCATCACGCCTTGGGGATCGGCGCGTTCAAGCCGCGATGCCTCGAGGAGTATCACGCCTGGATGTTCGCGCTACGGACGATGGAGCAGGAGGGGCTCGCAATCGACGATCGAGTGCGGACGCGGGTGGACAGGAGCCTCCGCTACGCCGTCGCCAAGGCCAAACGCCGCGGGCTGCGGGATCTGCCGGTCGAGCTGGCCCCCTACGCCCACGGGCGGCCCGAGCGTGCAACCCTTTAAGCAAGCGTCCCGGGGCAGATTCGAACTGCCGGCCTGCGGTTTAGGAAACCGCCGCTCTATCCAGCTGAGCTACCGGGACGGACGCCCGAACTGTACCTTGCCGGCGAGGCCGGTCGGGCTCCGGGCTGCGGGAAACCCTTGTAACGGACCGAAGTGTCTGTTAGACTTGACGAATCGGTCTACTGAGTTCTCGCCTCCGGGTCTCGACACGGCCCGGGTCGAGGTCGCGTGCGTTCTCCTGTTTGCTTCGGCCACCTGCTGCCCGAGCCGTCGCCGGAAGCCCTCGAAGTCGCCTCCAACCACCCGCGAAAATGTCCTCGCCCCGATCGACTCACCCGCCCGGATTCACGCTGATCGAGGCCTTGGTGGTCATCGCGATCATCGCGACGCTGATCGCGGTGTTGCTCCCCGCGCTCGGCGCGGCTCGCCGGACGGCGCGACTGGTCAAGTGCGAAAGCAACATGCGACAGCATGGGGTGGGCATGTCCAACTACGCGGGCGACGCGCGGGGCGCAATGCCGACGTTCACGTGGGAGATGGGCCGGGCGTACAGCCGCTTCCCGGAGCTCAACAACGCCACCAGTCCGGCGCGGGCCATGGTGAACCAAGGCATCGACCTGCTGCGTCGCCACTCTCGCTCGTCGTTCTTCACCTTTGACCCGTCGCGCCAGAGACTGCTCGCCCGCAACTTCGCCCACCTCGTCATGTTCGACGGCGGCTACTACTCGAGCCAGTTGACCGAACCGGCGGCGGTCTGTCCCGACGACCGGATGGCGATCGAGTGGCAAAGGGCCGGTCCCGATCGCGTCCTGGCGGTCCTTTCGGAGCAGGGCTACGTCCCGCCGGACTTTGACGAGCCCGCGGCGTACCAGAAGATGTTTCCCTTCTGGTCCAGCTACGAGCGCGTCGCGTGCTCCTGGTCGGCCGACCGCGGACCCAACGCCCTCAACCAGAACTTCGACAAGTACCAGTACTTCAACCTCTTCATGGGCACGACGCGGCTCAATCAACGCCGCATTGACGAGGTTGCCTTCCCCTCGGCGAAGGTCCTGATGCTCGATCTCTTCGATCGCCACCTGTCCAAGCGAGCCATCCTGTACGCCTATCCCGTGGCACGACAGCCGTTGCTGCACGCGGACATCTCGGTTGTCGTCCGAGCCACCCGCGACTCCAATCCGGGCTGGGACCCGACTCTGCCCAACACGCCCAATTGGGCCACTCAGTTCCGCTACGCGCCCGCGCGCAACGAGCCTCCCACCTTGTCGGGCTCCACGTCCGACACGGTGAAGGGCTACTACCGATGGACCCGCGAGGGGCTGCTCGGAGTGGACTTTGGCGGGGGCGAGGTCAACCGGAGCGTCCGCTGACACGCTTGGGCTCGGACCCGCACACAAAGTAGCGTTTGCACGCGAGGGCTCGCTTCTCCAGGACGTGCCAGGAGATCCATGCCGCGCCCAACGTCAATCCGATCGAGACGACATAAAACACCGCTTGCCCACCGATCGCGCCTCCGAATCGGTCGAACGAAGACACAGGGAGAAGCAGATCCCTCACCAGGGCCCTGATCGGAAGGTGAAACAGGTACATGGCGTAGGAGTACAAGCCGAATACCTGCAGCAGGCGTGCGGACAGAATGCGGAGGCCCCAATCGCTGAGCACGCCAGGTCGCCCGCCCTCGCGCTGCCTCTGCTCCGCGATCAACAGCAGCGCAAGCCCGGACGCGAAGAAGAGCGCGACGATGCTGTATCCCACGGTCTGCATTTCCGGGAGATTGGCGCTTGGGAGTCCTTCCAGACCTTCCGGACCGGTGCGTGTGATGAATCTCGCCACGCCGATGCTCGCGAGCGTAAGGCCCGAGACGACAAACGTGCCGATGGCGACCCGTCGCCACGCGGCCAGACCACCCGGCGTGCGAGCGGCGATCGCGAGCAGAGCGCCCATCGCCAACCCGTCGATACGCCCGGGAGTCAGCACGTAAACGACGATCGGGTGCGCACCCGACCACACCAGGCTTGACCGGAACACGATGGCGACGACCACGCACGCGAGGCAAACACGCACCAGCCAGCGGCGCGAGCACCAGTGGACAACAAACGGCCAAACGAGATAGAACTGCTCCTCGATCGCCAGCGACCAGGAGATGTCGAGGATCGCGTGGCGGAAGCGCTCCGCCTCGGCGATCGCGAAGTTGGACAGGTGCAGCCAGTAGAGCCACTCGTCCCCTTCGATCCGCCCGAACCGATCGAGTTTGGACTGGATCAACTGGCCCGTCGAGCCTCCCCATCCGGCCAACGCGGAGCCCGCGGCCGGAAGCACCAGGAGCGAGAAGATCACAACCGCGTAGTAGAGCGGCAAGATGCGCAGCGCACGCCGGGCGAAGAAGCTCTTGAAGTACCCCTTGCGTCCCCGCGTGTCGAGCAGGATTCCGGTAATCAGGAATCCCGAGAGAACAAAGAAGAGATCGACGCCGCACCAGCCGACGCTGACGACCGCGTGCGCAACTCGCCACGCGCCCTCGCCGGGTTCGAGCAGCGTCATGTGGTAGAGCATGACCAGCAGGATCGCGAGGCCTCGGACCCCGTCGAGCACCACGACGTGCCGCCGCTCGTTCGCTTCCGCGACGGGGGCCGGGCCGGGTGCGGACGAAGTGTTCTGCGCTGTCACGTGCGGCTCGTTCGGGGCTGTGCGTTCGGGGCCACGGGGACTGTGTGGCACCGGAACCTCTCAACTCAGGTCGATCGTGTCTCCGTTCATCGGCAGAACGACGTCAACGCCGTAGCGCTCGCGGAGCCCCTCGGCCAGAGACGATCTGGCCTCCGGCTCGCCGTGGGTGAGAACGATGCGTGCGCCGGGGGCGGCTGCCGGCCGAGCCCACTCGAGCAATTCCGAGCGACCGGCATGAGCGGAGAAGCCGTCAAGGCGATGGATCTCGGCCCGGACGGCGATCGGGTCCCCGAAGATCGCTACTTCCTTGGCGTTCTCGGCCAAACGTCGTCCGAGCGTGCCGCGAGCCATATAGCCCACCAGCACCACGCGCGTCCCCCGTCGCCAGAGATTGTGCCGAAGATGGTGAACAATCCGACCACCCTCGCACATGCCCGAGCCGGCGATGATGACGCACGGATCCCACGACCGGTTCAGCGCCATCGATTCCTGTGGCGACTCGACAATCCGCAGACTCGACAAGCCGCGGCGGACGCCGTCGGCCGCGATCAAGCGCTTTGCCTCAGCGTCGTAGAGGTCCTGATGCTTCATGTACACGTCGGTCGCACGCCGCCCGGCGGGGCTGTCGAGATAGATTGGAACTTGCCCCAGACGCCCGTCGGCGATCGCCTCCCCGAGGTGATAGAGCAGCAACTGTGTGCGACCGATCGCGAAGGCAGGGATGAGAACGCGTTGTCGCTCGAAGTACGCGTCTCGCACGATGCGAACAAGCGCCTCCGCCGCGTCCGGGCCGGTCTGGTGGTCACGATCGCCGTAGGTGGACTCCAGAAACGCGAGGTCGCACGAGGGCGGAAGCACGGGATCGCGCAGGATCGGGACGCCGCGCGGTCCAACGTCGCCTGAGAAAACGATCGTGCGAGTCGCTTCGGCGCTGCGGATGCGCATCTCAACCGACGCCGACCCAAGGATGTGACCCGCCTCGAAGAACCGCACCTCAACGCCGTCGGCCACTCTCGTCCATTGCTCGAAGGGAATCGGCCGAGCCGCACGATCGAATGCGTCGGCGTCTGCGCGGGAGAAAAGCGGAGGGATGGGATCGAGCCCCGCTCGCTCGCGCCGGCGGTTCTCGCGTGCCGCGTCCTGCTCCTGAATCCCCGCGGCGTCGTCGAGGACCGCTGCGGTCAGGTCCACGGTCGCGATCGAGGCAAACATCGGACCGCGATAACCGTGGCGGATCAGCAAGGGGAGTCGACCGGAGTGATCAAGGTGCGCGTGCGTCAGGACGACGGCGTTCAGGCGGGCCGGATCGACCGGGCCGAGCGATGCGTTGTCGCTCTGCCTCGCGTCGGCGCCCTGGAACTGGCCGAAGTCGACCAGCACCCGGGCCTGTGGTGTTTCCACCAGGTACGACGACCCGGTCACTCCGCTGCCGGCCCCGACCACACGTATGCGAATCATCGCGGACTCCTCGACGTCACCAGGCGGGAACCGGACCGGCCCCGGTCGATTCGTGCGGCATCCACACCAAAGCAACCGACCGGACCGAGACGTTCGACTTGCGGGGCTTCAGCGAGACTCTTTCGAGCTTCAACGCCGTCGGATCAAGCCGCGACGCAAGGGACGCGGCTTCGGACTCAAACTGCGCCTGCAGCGCATCAAGCTGCTCGGCGATGGTGTCCGCCCGTTCCGAAGCGCGGGCGATGTCCGAGGATTCCTTCGCCGAGCGGCCGATCGCTCGAGCGCCGCTGGCCGCACGATTCAGATTCGTCGCGCTCGCCACTTTGCGACCCAGGAGCGCACCGAGCAACGCGCCGCCGATCGAGAACGCGCTTTGAACCTTCGCGTTCGCGGCCTGCCGTTTCTCTTCTTCGATCTTCAGCGTTGCCAGCCGCACCTTTTCCTGGAGCGCCGCGACCCTCGGCCCGTACTTGGCTCGCAGCGCATCAAGCTCTTGGTCGCGCACTTCGCGGCATCGCTGACCCAGACGCACACGGAACTCAGCCTCAGACTCCCCCTGATTCGAGAACATCTCGAGATCCGGCGCGGCGAAGATCGTTACTTCGTGACTTCGAAACAGTGACTCGGCGAACGCCTTCCGCCAGAGGTCATAGCTGCGCGGGCGCGACGCCTCGGCGACCAGACTTGCAAATGTGGCGCCCGGACGCCCTTCCCGCTCCAGATCAGACTCTTCGATATCGCAGTCGCTCGCCTTCGTCCAGTCTACCGCGACCGGACCGCTGTCAAACGGGCACAGCCTTGCGACACGCACCTCGCCCTGAAAGCCGCTCTTGCGGTCGTCGTAGTAGACCGTTGCCAAACCCAGCAACATCGGCACATACAGCGGCGGCGTGGCCGAGCGGGAAGCGACGAAGAAACTGCTGATGCCGGGCGGAAGCAGGGAGCCCGGTCCGGAGGCGGCCGACGCCGGCTCGGGACGGGCGTCGCCCGCGACGATCGGCGCAGACTGTGGTGCCGCCGTCGTGCTGGCGTTGGCGGGAGCTGGCTTGACGATGGGCGGTGTAGGAGTACTCACGGCAGCGTTTCGCGCCGCATGGTGAGGCTCCATCAGCGACTTGATCTGCTGCCGGTTCAGAGGCCCGCGGAGATACGACAAGCACCAGCGTGATTCGAGCACGGTTGGCGCGGCGTCGTGAATGTTGTTCATCACGAACACGCGCGGGCCAAGGCCCGAGAGCGCGCGGTCGAGCGCGGCACGATCGAGCCCGCCCCCGGCCTGTGCCGCAACGCCTTCGAGGCCGTCCAGCACGCGCTGCTTGTCGCGATCGGTCTGCAACCGTCCGAGGAACCACGTGCCGGCGTTGCTCAAGCCCTTGTAGTCCAGATCCACGGGATTCTGCGTCGCCAGAACGACGCCCAGACCGAACGCGCGGGCCTGCTTCATCAGCGTGAGCAGAGGCTGCTTGCTCGGGGGGTTGGCGATCGGCGGGACGTAGCCGGCGATCTCGTCCATGTAGAGGATCGCCCGCAGGCTTGACGTGCCGCTCTGGGTGCGAACCCATCCAAGCACCTGATTGAGCAGCAGCGAGACGAAGAACATGCGTTCCGCGTCGCCCAGGTGAGCGATCGAGAAGATCGCGCAGCGCGGCTTGCCCTCGGGCGTGTACAGCAGTCGCTGCACATCGAGAGCCTCGCCTTCCAGCCAACGCGAAAAACCAGGCGAGGCGATCAGGTTGTTCAGCCGCATCGCGAGCGCAAATCGCTCATCGCTGGGGTAGAAGGACTCGATCTCCATCACGCCGATCCGCGCCATCGGCGGTTTCTGCACCTCACCGATCAAGGCGGCGATGTCGAGATCCTGCCCGGCCTGCCAGTGGTGAGCGAGGATCGACGAAATGAGGATGTGCTCGCGGCTCTTGAGCGGATCGGCGTTCAGCCCAAGAAGGGTGAGCAGGCTTGTCGAGGCCGCGGACACGCGTTCCTTGAAGAGTTCGGCGTCCTCGAGAAACTCCGGCGCGGGAGCGGCGAAAGACTTGACGATGGAAACGGGAATGCCCGCGGTGCTCGCTGGGGTGTAGATGACAAAGTCGGCCGCGCTGCGGAGGCGCGCGATGCGCTCCGCGTCTTGATCCCACTCCGCGATGCCTTTGGTCCAGAGTGCCGCCTGACGAGCCGCGAAGTCGTCGGGCGAGACACCCTTGCGTGCCGCGTCTTCCTCGTTGATCCACGGACGAAAACTCGCCGGGCTCAGGTCGGGAAAAGTGAGCAGCAGATTTCCAAGATCCCCCTTTGGATCGATGATGATCGAGGGGATTCCGTCGATCGCGGCCTCTTCGAGCAGGGCCAGACACAGCCCCGTCTTTCCCGACCCGGTCATGCCGACGCAGACCGCGTGCGTCACGAGGTCCTTGGAGTCGTACAGGACCGGCTCGGGAAGACGGGTTGAGGTGGCAAGGTCGTACGCCTTGCCGAGGTAGAACGCTCCGAGTTTCTCGTAGGCCTTGGTCATCGCTGCGTGTCGTCGTCGGGGCCCGCGTTCGCGGAAGACATCACTTCAGCTTCGAGGCCAACTCAGAGATCGACGTGTTCAGCTTGCCCACGATCTCGGTAAACGTCGTGGAGAGCCCGGACCAGTCGCCGCTCGCGCCCTTGAGGTCCGAAAGGGCCTTCTCCGCGCTGCCCAGTTGCGTCTTGACCGACTCCACCGCACCCGCGAGCGGTGCACGTGCCGCCTCGGGCAGCGCCTCCACCCTCGTGATCAGGTCATTCGCCTTGACCTTGGCGGCATCGAAGAGTTCGGTCGCCTTGGTCACGGCGGCGTCCTTCGCGGCCGAAGCCATCTCGGTCGCCTTGGCCGTCGCCTGATCAACCGCGGCCGTCGCGGACGAAGCCGCAGAATCGGCTGCCTTCTTCGCCGCGTCGCTCATCGACTGGGCTGCTTTCTGTCCTTCCTCGCCGCAGGCGGTCAGAAGCACGAGAGATCCACACAGCACGCCAAGCATCGAACGCTTCATCGAAAACCCTCCTTCTTCAGCCCGCACAGCCGCCCACCATCGAGCGTGACGACCGAGGACTCCCGGATGCTACCAAGATCCGCGAGAACTCGGGCCTGAGCACCAAGCGGGGACGGCCAGCCGCCGAGCCCATGCCTGACCGCGACCACTAGTTGGGGGTGGTTTTGGCTTCCGGCTCGGCCTTTGCAGCAGCGGCCGGGTCGCGCAGATCGACGACCACCGGGTAGTGATCGGAGGCGTATCCGACCGGCGGCGGAGTGGTGCGCCAATCAGCACCCTCCGGCCGGGCGGGCATACCGAGCACGAAAGAGCCGCCCGTCACAACCGCACCGCGTGCTCGACCGCCCAAGAGCACCTTGTCGATCCGACGCCCGGATTCGTGCGTCACGCTGCTTGGCCCCGTTGCACCCGCGAACGGGTCCACGAAGCCGTTGTCCAGGTACGTGCGCACGCTCGCGTCCTGCGTCTGGGCGTTGAAGTCGCCCAGAACGATCACCGCCGCGTCGGGCGTCGCCTTCGCCACAGCCTCTGCAAGCGACACGACACCCCGCGCCTCCGCCTCGCGCCAGTAGCTCGACCACCGGCCCGACTTATGGTGCACGACGAAGAGCGTGAGCCTTCGGCCCTCGGACCCTGTCCCGCCGAAGTGTGAAGCAGGAATCTCGATGTCGGCCCGAAGAGGACTTCGCCGGAATCGCATGGGTTCCCCGGCAAGAGGATTCGGACGGTTCCCTTCCATGGCCGGCTGCACGCCGCCCAGATCGAGCGTCGCGTAGGTCTCGGAGTGGACGATCGGGAATCGGCTGAGGACCGCATTGTCGATGCCTCGAGGATCTTCCGACTCGATCAGAACCGCATGCTCATACCCCATCCCAGCGAGGTACTCATCTCGGAACCGCTTGAGCACCTCGAGGGACTCGATCTCTTGGACCGCGACGACATCAGCGTCGATCGCGCGGATCGCGTCGGCCGCCGCCTGCCGCTCCTCCTTGGGCTTGATGGGTGCCGGCGAGCCCTCGCTGTGCGGGCGCGTCACGGGATCGGAGTCGAAGAAATTGAGCAGGTTGTACGAGGCGATGCGGAGCGTCTGCGGAGTGCGGGCGCGAGCGTCGGGCTCGCCGAAGCGGATGCTGGCCTGGCGCTCTGCGTCCGCCTGCGGACGGCTGATCGTCGTCGATGCGTCCGATGGCTTGGCAGGCTCGGCGACGGTGGCCTGTGCAAACACCTGCCCCACCGACATCGCAAGGCCCAGGCAAAGGGCCAATCGCTGCCACGATCCAGACTTCGAGTGCTTCAGCATGCACGCCTCCCGCGAACCGGCCAACGGCCGCGCTCCGCAACTACAGGGTATCAAGCAACGCCGACGCGGCCTGTCGACCGCTGATGGTCGCTCCCTCCATCGTCGCGGGCCAGTCGGTGCGCGTGTAATCGCCGGCGAGGAACGGGCCTGCACCGTCCTCGGCGGCCGGACCGGGGCGAGCGTCGTCAAATCCCGGCACGTAGGCGAAGGTCGCACGCCGTTCCTTCACGGGGCGACAGGACACGAGCGACGCCGACGCCGACCGCGGGAAGCACGCGTGAAGATCCGCGAGAACACGCGCCGCAATCTGCTCGGGCGAGAGATCAACCCAGTCGTCCGCGGCGCTGATGACCGCGTGAACCGTCGCGCCGGATTCGTCCTTTCGGAAGAGCCACTGCGTCGGCCGTCCGACGAGCACCGCGTGCGGTCGCTCCAGCACCGGTCGGTCGAAGAAGAGGTGAACGCCCAGGATCGGGCTGTGACCCATCGGCTCGAGCGATGCGAAGCGATCGTCACGAAAACGAATCGAAGGAGCCACGACCGCCCGGGCCTTCTCGAACGGCAATGCGCACACAACGCGATCGGCCACCAGCGTCTCGCCGCTCGCCAACGTCGCAGAGCTCGCATCAAACGATGCGACGGACTCGCCGAGGTGAATAAGCCCGCCCCGATTCCTCAACAGGCTCTCCGCCGCGTCGTATACACGCACCAGAGGCCGCGTCATGATGCCGATGGCCGAAGCGGCGGCGCCTTTCAGAAATGCGTCCTGAAACACCTGCACCGCGGGACGCGCGCTGACGCGCTCCGGAAGCATGTTGCAGGCGCTGATGATGATCGGATCCCAGAACTTGGTGCGCTCGGGCTCCTCCTGACCCCACTCATCCAGCGCAGCGCGGAACGTGGTTGCGCCGAGCGCACGCCGATCCGCCACGGCAAGATGAGCAAGACCCATCGCCACGCGAGCCTTCTCGCTCCACGACAGGAATCGTGCGGCGGTGAACGCGGGCAAGCCCTGCATCGGTCCCGGCAGCCATTGTGTCGGTGCGAGCACCGTTTCCCGACCACCCGGCTCCACCCAGTACTGCTCGCTATCCCAGCGAATCCAATCTCGCACACCGAGCTCGTCGCAGAGACTCAGATACTCAACGCAGCAGCCCAGCGTGACATGCTGACAGTTGTCCAGTAGCAGCCCCGTTCGCGCATCCAGGAACGACGAGGCGCGCCCGCCCAATCGCTCCCGCGACTCAATCAGAGTGACCTTGCATCCGGCGTCCGCAAGACGCAGCGCGGCAGCGATGCCCGCGATACCGCCGCCCAGCACCAGCACCCGCGCCCTCATGTTGCGCTCCCAGGTCGCCACCGCGTGAGCCACGAGCGCGACACCGCGGTGGCCGCGATGAGCGCCTTCCGCCAGACCGCGACCGAAACGGGTGGTTGATCGAGCACGCGTCTGGGATGGCGCTCGAGGGCCCCCAGCAGGCAGGCGTAGACAGTGGTCATGGCCTCCAGCACCGGTGCGCACGATCGCTCGACCAGAGCGTGCAAGGGTTGTGACTCGGCCAGATCGCTTCGAGCGCGGGCCGCCAGCTCTCGCACCACTGCCTCGCACCGCATCGGATCTCTCCAACTGCGCAGCCCCTCATCCACCAACCCGCAGCGCGTGAAGAGTTCGGAGGGGATGTACACACGCCGAGGGACGCGGTCGAAATCCGCGGCAAAGTCGCGGAGCACGTTGATCGTCTGGAGCGCTCGCCCCCTGCGCTCCGCGAGGCGGCGAACAAGCGATGGGTCGGCCGCGGCACGCACACCCCAGATTCGAACACACAGAACTCCGACGGTGCCGGCGACGCGGTAGCAGTACTCGTCAAACTCCGCGAACGTCGTGAGCCGCACCCCGTCCGCCTCGCGGCGCATGCCCTCGATCAGGTCCTCGCAAACCCGCCTCTCAAGCCCGTACTCCCCCACCGCCCAGGTGAACGCCGGCCAGATCGTGGTGTCATCGCCGGGCGCGACCCCGGCGAAGGCGGCCGCGGTCTTCCGCGAGAACTCGGCAAGCCCCGCTCGCACCTCATCCGGCGTCGGCGACTCATCGGCGATGTCATCCGCCTCGCGACTCCAGGCGTAAAGCGCGTACATGCCGGGGCGCTTCGGAGCGGGGGTGAGGCGAATCGCGCGGTAGAAGCTGCCCGCGCGCGAGGCAGTCAGTTCGCTGCAGACCTCGAGCGACCGGGCCACCGGACCGGGAAGGGCCGTGGTTCGTGCAACGCGCTCCGAAATGCTCTGTTTCCTTTGCATACGGAACTACGCGGAAGCACGAGCGCCATCAGACCGGGAGCGTGCGAAGCGACCGCTTGCCTTCGCGCACCAGACACGCGCGATCATCATTGCCTTGTCCACGCTCGAGACGCGCGGCCTCTCCCAGAGGGTGGTGCATCCGCCCGCCTCGATCGCGTCGAGCACGCGCAGCCCCGCCGCGTGAAACAGCCAGACCACCGGACCAAGACGCGGTCCCAGACGATCCGCGAGCGAGTCGGCCTCATCGAACATGGCCCGCGTACGCCCGACGAGCGGTCGAAGCGCCCGGATGTAGCGAAGCCGCACCGCAGAGTCGTCCGGCGTCGAGATCGCGTCGCGGAGAAAGGCCGCGTCCACGCCGCACACCACACGCGGCAGATACACACGGTCTCTCTCGATCAGGTCGCGCCGGACGTCCTGCCAGTGATTCGCAAGTTGCAGCCCCGTGCAGATGAGGTCCGAGAGGCGGACAGCTTCGTGATCCAGATCTCCGCGCCCGATCCCGTCCAGCATCAGGACGATGCGTCCCACGGGGTTGGCGCTTCGCTGGCAATAGTCGAGAAGCTGTTCCCACGTTTCGTAGCGGTCAACGCGCTGATCCTGCTCGAAGGCGGCGATCAGGTCTTCAAAAGGCTGAAGGGGCAGATCCTTTTCCCGGATCGTGACGCCCAGCTCGCGGAAAAGCGGGTGGGCCGACGTGTCGGCCGCGCCGGCGTGCAGCTCTTTGCGCGCGGCCGCCAGCAGCGCCAATGCAATCTCGCGGGCGTTTGCATCGACACCCTGTTCGTCCGCAAGATCATCGATGAATCGGCAATACGCATAGACGCGCCGAAAGTGCGGGCGCAGATCGACCGGCAACAGCGGGCTCAGAACCGGAAAGTTCTCGATGCCCGACCCGCGAACCCCCGTCGGAAGTTGCGTCGGAGCCGCCGGGCCCGAGGGGTCGGGCGAAGTTGTCGACGTCTCACCGGGACTCACACGCGCTCCTGCACTCGATCCGACGGACCGGCTCTCTCCGGCCCCTACGATGCGGCAAGGATATTGACCTCATGGGACTGACGCTGCTTCTTGCCAATCCACGCGGCTTTTGCGCCGGAGTTCAGATGGCGGTCGACGTGGTCTCGCAGACCGTGGCCCTGCTGCCCGGCGAGCGGATCTATGTCTACCACGAGATCGTGCACAACAAGCACGTCGTCGGCCGCTTTCAGGAGCAGGGCGTCGTCTTCGTGGAGGACTTGGACGACGTGCCTGAAGGCGGCATCGTCGTTTTCAGCGCGCACGGCGTCTCGCCCCAGGTTCGCCAGCACGCAGCGCAGCGGCGCCTCGAGACGATCGATGCCACCTGCCCTCTGGTCACCAAAGTGCATTCCGAGTGCATCCGGTACGCCCGCCAGGGCTTCGAGATTCTGCTCGTTGGTCATGCCAACCATCAGGAAGTGATCGGAACACGCGGCGAAGCGCCCAGCGCGGTCACCGTTGTCGAGAGCGCGGAGCAGGTGGAGCACCTGAACGTCCGCGACCCTGCAAGGCTCGTCTATCTCACCCAGACGACCCTCTCGACCGACGACGCCGGCGTGATCATCTCGGCGCTCAGGAAGAGATTTCCGCAGATCAAGGAGCCGCCCAGCTCGGACATCTGCTACGCGACCACCAACCGTCAGAACGCCGTGCGGCAGATTGCGCCGGAGTGTGATCTGGTGCTGGTGATCGGCTCTCGTAATTCGAGCAACTCGGTGAGGCTCACCGAGATCGCCGAGAACGTGGGCACCCCGGCTCGTTTGATCGACGACGTGAGCGAGCTCGACTGGTCGTGGTTCAAGGGCGACGAGACCGTCTTGATCACCGCCGGCGCGTCGGCGCCGGAGGACCTTGTTGCCGCACTTTGCCGCGCGCTTCTGCTGCAGTTTGGCGGCAAGCTTGAGCAACGGGACGTTGTCACCGAGGACGTCGAGTTCGGCCTCCCCGCGTCGCTCAAGCGTCTCGGGCGTGCGAGGGGGGCGGATCTCGAGCAGTCCCGCATCCGCGTCGGCGCGTACTCATTCACAGCGGACCTCTACGGCGCGGTCCCGCTGACGGTCAGTGCAAAGGACGGACCACGCTCCTGAGACACCGTGCAGCACCCCTCCGACCACATCTTTTCGTTCACGCCCGAATCGCTTGGCTCGTGGTGCGAGAGCCGCGGCATGGCGTCCTTTCGCGGCAAGCAGATTCTGGAATGGGTCTATCAGAAGGGCGTTTGCGACCCGGCCGCGATGTCAAGCCTTTCCAAGCGTGACCGCGATCTGCTCGCCGCCGAGATGACGCTTCTCTCCGGAGACGCGATCAGACACCAGTTGGCGACGGACGGCACTCAGAAGCTGCTGGTGCAGTGGCGTTCCTACTCGGCAACGAGCAATCCCGGGTCGGCGCAGCCGCTGCCCCGCACCAGCCTCCCGATTCTGAATCAGCCAAGCGTGGCCGAGGATTCATCGCGCCAAACCGAGTGTGTCATGATCCCGACCGAGGACCGACGCACCGCGTGCATCTCGAGCCAGGTCGGATGTCCCGTGGGCTGTCGCTTCTGCGCATCGGGGCTTGGGGGGCTGGACGGGAATCTTTCGAGCGGCCGCATCGTCGAGCAGGTTTGGCGTCTGGCGCAGCTCGAAGGGGTCGGCCGCATCAGCAACGTGGTGTTCATGGGAATGGGCGAACCGCTGAGCAATTTCCGCAACGTCACCGACGCGATCCGGACGCTGACGTCGCTCTGGGGACCGGGCATCAGCGCCCGCAAGATCACGATCTCGACAGTCGGGCTGCCGCAGGCGATCACAAAGCTTGCGGACGAGTTCGATTTGCCGGTCACGCTCGCGCTCTCGCTTCACGCGCCGGACGACACGATCCGGCGGCGGCTGATCCCGTGGGCCGAATACACGACGATCGAGGAACTCCTGAAGGCCTGCCAGCGCTGGTTCGATAAGACCGGTCGGGAGATCACGCTGGAGTACACCCTCCTACGCGATGTGAACGACCGGCCCAAGCACGCCGAGCAACTGGCTCAGATCGCCCGGACGCTTCGCGCCAACATCAACCTGATCCGCTACAACGAAGTGAACGGGCTTGAGTTCCAGCGACCGCGCAACACCGACGTGATCGAATTCCAGAAAGTCCTCCGCAAGCACGCGATCAACGCACACATCCGCGCAAGCCGCGGACGCGACATCGCCGCCGCCTGCGGCCAACTCCGCCACGAGGCGGCGGGCGCATCATGACCGGCCCGGGCGGCCTCGAAGCCGTGCACCGCGTCGGACGTCCGCTCTGGATGGACGAGTTTCATCGCTGGTCGTTGTCGCACTGGATCTGCCTGATGCTCGCGGCCATCGTGCTGTGGAGCACGATTAGCCTGGCGCGACGACTGCGCGACCGACACTCCCCCCTCGAACGAACCTTGCGGACCGCGCTGGGCATCGGCCTGCTCCTCTTCGGCATGGGCTATTGGGCCTATTTCCTCAGGCCGTCTCACTTTGACTGGGCGTGGAGTCTGCCTTTGCAGCTCTGCGACATGCTGGTGGGTGTTTCCGCGTTTTCGCTGCTGCTGAACAGCCGCTGGCTCACGACCGTCACGGTGTTCTGGGGGCTGGCGTTCGCAAGCATCGCGTACGTCCACCCGATCGTCCGCGTGGGCCCGGCGCACGCGCACTTCTGGTTCTTCTGGGTGGGGCACCTCGTCATTACTCTCGCCGTGCTCTACCACCTGCTGGTCTGTCGCTATCGGCCGACGCTGAAGGATCTGCTGCTCATCTCGGCGATCGGCGCGGTCTACGGCGTCGCGATCACGCCGATCAATCTCTGGCTTGAAGCCAACTACGGTTTTCTGGGCAACACGCCCCCCGGCGAGGTGCCTCCGATCGATGCGTTTGGTCCCTGGCCCCAAAGGCTTGTGCTGCTGTGGGCATTGCATCAAGTTCTCATGGTTGCGATCTGGGCCGCTCTGTCGCGACGCTCGCCCCTGCCGTCGGCTCTCACCCTGCCCGTAGACTCTGCACGATGACCTGGGTGATTCTCGCGCTCATCCCCGTCGCCTTGGCGATCAGCGCCCCGCTTTGCGCAGGGCTGGTATGGCTCGGACACCGATGGCAGACCTTTGACTCAGGCGGCGTTCAAGGACAGATCAAGGACCGTTCGCGCCGCGTTCCCAACACCGGTGGGATCGCCATTTTCTGGGCGATCGTGCTGCCGATCGTCGGGGTCGTCGCGGCTTCGCTGATTTTCGGTTCGCTGCCCGGCCCGGCCGACGACGCGGTGAGCTTCGTCATCAGCAAGGCGCCGCTTGCAGCGGTTCTGCTCGCGTGCCTGCTCACGCTCCATCTTCTGGGTGTTGTCGATGATCGTCGTCCGCTTCCCGCGATTCCCAAGCTCGTCTTGATGATCGCACCCGCTCTCGCGGCCCCGCTCTTGACCGATACGCGTCTGCTCACCGCCCTCGACACCTTCGCCGGCGGGCCGTGGCTCTCCATCGTCTTGACCGCCATCTGGTTTGTCGCCATCACCAACGCCGTGAACTTCCTCGACAACATGGACGGTCTCGCGGGCGGCATCACCCTGATCGCCGCGTCGGTGCTCCTCGTCGTAACCATCGAGAAAAGCCAGTGGCTGCTCGCCGGATGCCTCGCCCTTGCGATCGGGGCGTGTGCCGGGTTTCTGCTCTTCAACGCGCCGCTTCCGGGACGAAGCGGAGCCCGTCTGTTCATGGGAGACGGGGGGAGCCTCGTGCTCGGCTTCTTGCTCGCGTTCGTGACGGTGCGCGTGACGTACTTCGATCCCCGCGTGCCGCAGGCCTCACATCTGCACGCGCTCGCTCTACCGCTGTGCGTGCTGGCGGTACCGATCTATGACTGCGTCGTCGTCACTTGCATCCGCCTGTGGAACGGACGGTCGCCACTCGTCGGCGACATGAATCACGCATCCCACCGGCTTGTCCGCCGCGGGCTCTCAAGGACCGCGGCGGTGTACGTCCTCTGGGGTCTCACAGCGTTGACAGCCGGGGCGGGATGGCTGCTGGCTCGTGCGGATGGATGGGCCGCGTGGACCATCGCGGGAGCGATGGTCATCGCGCTGGCGGGCGTGGCGATCACCGAGTGGGTCCTCCCCGCTCCGCAACCGACGAACGGGCGAGCCGCCCGCGAGGAGTCGCGATGAACACGCTCGGCGATCGTGACCTTCTGCTGGCACGCTGGTCGGTCGCGCCGCTGCTCGCTCTTTTTGCGCTGGCGGGTGTGCGCGCCACGACTCCGATCGTGACCATGCCGGGCTTTGACGTTGACCCGATGATCTCGAGCGTTCCCTCGATCGGTCTGGGTCCAACTGCCGCGTTCGCGATCGACCTTGCTGCAATCGCGACCTCGGGCGTCCTGCTCGCGCTGCTCGCCGCGGCCGGGCACCGCCCTCGCTGGATTGAGACCCTTGTGCTGACGCTGGCAAGTGTCTCGCTTTTGTGGCACGGCTCGCTCGCGCCAAGCGCCGCACTCGATCATCTGCTGCTTGGTGCAACCTGGGCGGCGGCAGGTTGGTGCGCGGTCGCCGTCTCGGTGGCATCACGCATCGAAGTCTGCCGCAGGCTGGCTCTCATGGTGAGCGTCGGGATCGTCGCCTGCATCGCCATGCGGTGCGCCGCGCAGTACTTCTGGGAGCACCCGCAGACCGTGCGCGAGTTTGAGAGTCAGAAGGATCGCATCCTTGCATCGAACGGCTGGCTCCCCGGTTCACCCAGCGCTCGCCTCTTTGAACGCCGCCTGCTCGACCCAGCGCCCCTCGGCTGGTTCGGCCTCACCAACGTGGTGGCGACCTTTGCGGCCGCCGCTCTGGTGCTGGCTTGCGGCCTGCTGGCGGGCGCCTGGCGACGCGTTGATCGAGCCGGGCAGTTTGCGTCCTTGGTGGCCGCGACCATCGCCGGAGCGCTCCTGATCGCGTGCGGGAGCAAAGGTGCGTTCGCGGCCGCCGGGCTGGGCGTCGCACTGGTCGGCCTGACGGCGTTCCGGCCGATGTCGTCCCGGCTTGGTGTCGCGGTGCTGCTCGCGCTTCCGGTCGGAGTCCTCTTGGCCATCGCCCTTCGCGCGATGCTGGGCGAGACACTCTCCGAAAGGTCCCTTCTTTTCCGAGCGCAGTATCTGGAGGCCGCTGCTCGAATCATCACGGCCCATCCCTTCGTGGGCGTCGGTCCCGCGGGCTTCAAGGATGCGTACTTGCTCGCGAAGAACCCGCTCAGCCCCGAGGAGGTGCTGAGTCCGCACAACCTGTTCGCAGACTTCACCGCGGCGCTCGGGCTCGGAGGAGTCGCCCTGAGCATGTTCTGGTGGCGGCTCGCCGCCTCGGCGGGCGTGCAACACAGCGCGGTCATCGAACGCCCACCGGCCGTGCCAGACGCAGTTTGCCTCCGGCTGGGAGCGTTGACGCTCGCGGTCGTCGTCGTAGTCGGTGCTGCGATCGAGCGGGAGATCGCCACGCCGGAGAGCGCCCTGATCCGGATCGGCGGTCTTCTGCTCTCTGCGGGGGGGGCATGGTGGATCTTCAGGACGCCGGAACCCGACCTGAGGCTGGCACGCGTAGGCGTCAGCGCTGCGATTCTCAGTCACTGCATGGTCGAGGTGACACCCGTGCAGTCTCAAGCTGCGATGCTCGTCGGCATCTGGCTGGCCTGCCAGTCCGGCACCGAACCACTCCGATCCGCCCGATCATCCAGCGCCGGCGCCACGACCGTGCGCGCCGTGCCGGGATTGCTGGCGCTTGCCCTCGCGGCCGCGGGATGCATGCTCCTGCGAGATCTGGAGCGCTGGGAGGACTCGCTCCGCGCGGGCGCCGCCCGCTTGGCGGGGCCTGTGTTGGCATGGCAATCGCTCGAGAGCCTTCCGAGCGAGCCTGCTCTCCGCGACCGGATCCTTCGCGACATCCGGTCGGAGGTGCAGTTGCAAGGCATCGAGACGGCAGGCGGCGTGGACCCGCTGCGCACCGGGGTCTTGACGTGGAAGAGGCGTGCCGCGGAAGAATCGTTTGAGGACCTCCTCTCCGCCATCGCCCGTCAGCCAACGCACCCCGACACCCGGCAGGCCGCCTCGCGTCTGGCCCTGTCGATCGCATCGCTCGAACCGGCGTTGGGGGCTGATCCCACCCCGTGGCTCGAGCGTGCCGAGTCGATCGCGGCGGATGCAACCCGGCTGCACCTCAAACAAGCCCCGGCGTGGGCCTGGCTGAGCGTTGTTCGGCGCAGGGTGAGCGAGATGCACCCCGGGGCCGACCGGCGGACCTGGCTGCTCGCCGCGTTGGAAGCTCGGGAGCGGGCTTCACAGCTCGACCCCTTCAGTCCTGTGCACGCCGAGAACGCCGCTCGCCTCGCCATGCTCGCGGAGCTTCCCGACCGTGCCGCGGCGTTCGCCCGGCGTGCTCTTGAACTGGACGAGGGGTACCGTCTGGATCCCTTGCGTCAGTTCGATCCATCGACCCGAGCGTGGCTGGAGAAGGTCGCCGGCCGCTGACGAGCCCCCTCACAGGATCCGCACCGCGCTTGATCCACGTCCACAGATCGCTATCATTTGCCCCGCTTTCGGAGGCTTGCGCGGCCGCCGTCGAGCGAGTGAGCGCTATGGACGACGACGACGAGGTTGCCATCACCTGATGAGCCAGTGAGCCCCATCGCGGCTCCGCGTCCGTCCGTTGCACCCCATCCAGTCACACCCAGCCGCAACCTTCGAGGCGGAAGCAGCCCCGAATACGTTGCCCAGCCCGTTCCGCCTCCCCGCCATCCAGGCCCAGCCACGATCATGCTGAGGCCGCATTTAGAGAGTTCTCGAAGGAAAGACCCATGGCCGACCTGTCTCACATCCGCAACTTCGGAATCTGCGCCCACATCGACGCGGGCAAAACGACCGTTTCCGAGCGCATCCTGTTCTACACCGGCAAGAACTACAAGATGGGCGAAGTGCACGAAGGCACCGCCACGATGGACTTCCTCCAGGAAGAGCAGGAGCGCGGCATCACCATCCAGTCCGCCGCCACCACCTGCCCCTGGACCCGCAACTCCAAGGAATACAAGCTCAACCTGATCGATACCCCCGGCCACGTGGACTTCACCATCGAAGTCGAGCGCTCGCTCCGCGTCCTCGACGGCGCCGTCGCCGTCTTCGACGGCAAGGAAGGCGTGGAGGCCCAGTCGGAGACGGTGTGGCGTCAGGCCGACCGCTACCGCGTCCCGCGCCTCTGCTTCATCAACAAGATGGACAAGCTCGGCGCCTCGTTCGACTTCTCCTACGAGACCATCAAGACCCGCCTCGGCGCCAACGCCCTCCCGCTCCAGTGCCCGATCGGCACCGGCAACGAGTTCCAGGGCATCATCGACCTCGTCGAGATGCGGGCGTACTACTTCGAAGGCGACAAGGGCGACAAGGTCACCGAGAAGGCGATCCCCGATGACCTCAAGGAATACGCCGACAAGTGGCGCCACGAGCTGCTCGAGAAGGCCGCCGAACTCGACGACGACCTGATGGGCAAGTACCTCGAAGGCCACCAGCCCACCGAGGCCGAGATCCGCAAGGCCGTCCGCAAGGGCGTCGTCGAGCGCAAGGTCTACCCCGTCCTCTGCGGCGCGGCCCTCCGCAACATCGGCATCCAGCGCCTGCTCGACGCCGTCGTCGATTACCTCCCCTCGCCCACCGAGAAGCCCGACGTCGAGGGCACCGACCCGCGCGACAAGAACGTCAAGATGTCGCGTCCGCACGACCCCAAGGCCCCGTTCAGCGCCCTGGTCTTCAAGGTCGTCAGCGACATGCACGGCGATCTCACCTACATCCGCGTCTACTCCGGCACCCTCACCAAGGGCACGCGCCTCCTCAACCCCGGCAACGGCAAGAAGGAAAACGCCAGCCGCATCTTCGAGATGCACGCTCAGAACCGCATCCCGCTCGAAGAGGTGACCGCGGGCAACATCGTCGCCGTCGTCGGCATCAAGGAGTCGTACACCGGTGACACCCTGTGCGACGCCGACGAGCCGATCATGCTCGAGCGCATGTTCTTCCCCGAGCCCGTCATCGCCATGTCGATCGAGCCCAAGACCACCGAGGACAAGCGCAAGCTCTCCGAGGCCCTGGGCGTCATCCGCCGCGAGGACCCGTCGTTCCGTTCCAACTACGACGAAGAGACCGGCGAGACCATCATCGCGGGCATGGGCGAGCTCCACCTTGAAATCATCAAGAACAAGCTCACCCGCGACATGAAGATCAACGTCGCCGTCGGCAAGCCGAAAGTGTCGTACCGCGAAGCCATCACCAAGAAGGCCGAGTGGGTCCGCGGCAAGTTCGTCAAGCAGACCGGTGGTCGCGGTCAGTTCGGTGACTGCACCATCAACCTCGAGCCCTTCACCGCCGAGCAGGCGGCGGCCGAGGAGCTCGACTTCACCGACAACATCGCGGTCGAGAACAAGGTCGTCGGCGGCGCCATCCCGAAGGAGTACATCCCCTCCGTCGAGTACGGCATCCGCCAGACCTGCAAGACCGGCGTCAAGTTCGGTTACCCGATGATCAACGTCAAGGCGACGATCGTCGATGGTTCGAGCCACGCCGTCGACTCGTCGCAGGTCGCCTTCGAGCAGGCCGGTCGCCTCGCCGTCATGGAAGCCACCGAGAAGGCCGGCCCGGTCCTCCTCGAGCCGATCATGAAGGTCGTCGTCACCGTCCCCAACGACTACCTCGGCAACGTCACCGGCGACATCTCGTCGCGTCGCGGCATGATCATCGACACCGATGACCGCGGCGTCGTCAAGCTCGTCACCGCCGAAATCCCCCTCGATCAGCTCTTCGGCTACACCACCAGCCTCCGCGGCATGTCCCAGGGCCGCGCCAGCGCCACGATGGAGTTCCTCGAGTACCGCCCGATGCCCCGCAGCCTGCAGGAGCAGGTCCTCGAGGCCGAGCGTGGCGGCAAGGCGAAGAAGTAAGTCAAGAAGTCCACTCCGACTTGGCAACCAAGAAGCAGTCGTTCAAGGGGCCCCCGAGGGGGCCCCTTTTTATTTCGTCCAATCAGCCAGACTCAGTCCGGGGGACGAACGCACACGAGACCGACCTGAGGTCCATCGCCTGACACCCACGGGCGAGCCTCGCACCCAATCACTTGCGTCGCAGCGGCAGCCGTGAGGAAACCGCGTCGAGAGCCGTCCGCCATAAGCCCGGCGGCTGGGCGACGAGTTGTGAGAACTGCGGCAGCGCGGCGCGAGCCTGCTCGGCACTGGCAAAGCCCGATCGCAGCCCGCGATCAAACCACTCATCCAGAGCCGGATCCAGGCTGCTCACCGCCTGAGCGGCCGAAACGTCGAATCGCTCGGCGCTCAGCCCGGTGAGGGCTCTAAAGAGAATGTGGACCACGCTGCGAACCTCGTCGCGAATCTCCGACTCGTTCACCTCAATGGACTTCTGAAGCCCGAGCGTGAGCATCCGACGAACGCCAAACATCTCGATGCGAAGACGCCCCTGGCGATCAAGAAGGATCTGCCTCGCGTCCAGCGGCCCGTTGTAGAGACGCACCGAGTGCGCCGCATCCATCGCCTGGAGCAGGTGATCCGCCGCGTTCTCGACCTCGGCCGGCGGCAGTCGCCCCCGGGACGCGACGCAAACATCGTCGAGCGTGACAAGTCCGCTCTGGGGCCCCACGTGTTCGGCAACGATCGCAGGCCCCAGACGCGGGTCGGTCCGCCCGCAGAGGACACGCGGCAGATGGACCTGAGTCACCGTGGCCAGTCGCCCCGCGACCTCTTCAACAAGACCTTCGATCGGCTGGCTCCCATCCCGAATCGACGAGAGCGTGTGTGCGCAGAGAGTTGTGGCATCGTTCGCCGCCACGAGCCATCGCATGCCGCACGCGCCCTCTCCCAGGCTGCGCAGCAACCTGAACTCGCCCCAGACAAGCCCGGGATCAGAGTCGCCGTCGTTCAAGGCACGCACTCCCACGCATCGAACCTGCTCTTCAGGCCCGTGCCGACGCGTTCTCTTCGTACGCCCCGAGGCGACGGAATCGAGCGTACCGCTGCTGGACGAGTTCATCAGGCGGGATGCGTCGGAGTTCCTGAACGCTTCGCACGATCCACTCCGAAAGCGCGTTGGCCGCGCCGCGCTGATCCCGATGGGCTCCCCCTAGCGGCTCTTCGATCACCTCGTCGATGATGCCCAGCTCAAGGTTGTCAGACGCGGTGAGCTTGAGCGACTTGGCGGCGGCCGTGTTGGTCTGCTCGTTGGCTTCCTTCCAGAGAATCGCCGCGCAGCCTTCCGGGCTGATGACCGAATACCACGAATGGCGCAGCATCGCCACGCGGTCCGCGACCGCGATGCCCAGAGCTCCGCCCGAGCCGCCCTCCCCGATCACGACGCTGACGATCGGAACGCGGATGCGGCTCATCTCGCGAAGGTTGACCGCGATCGCCTCCGCCTGACCTCGCTGCTCGGCGCCCAGGCCCGGATAGGCGCCCGGCGTGTCCACGAGCGTGACGATCGGAAGGCCGCACTTCTCGGCGAGTTGCATCTTGAGCAGGGCCTTGCGATAGCCCTCTGGATGTGCACAGCCGAAGTGGCAGGCGATCTTCTCGCTCGTCTCTCGGCCCTTCTGATGGCCGATGAGCATGCACTTGATGGGACCGATGCGGCACATCCCGCAGACGATCGCGGGATCATCACCAAATCGACGGTCACCGTGCAGTTCGGCGAAATCGCGCGTCATCAGCTCGATGTAATCACGCGTCTGGGGTCGCAGCGGATGGCGTGCGACTCGAACGGTCTGCCAGGCGCTCAGGCCCGAGTAAATCGACGTCAGCATCTCCTGGCGCTGGCGGCGCAGTGCATCCAGTTCCGAACGGACTCCCTCGGCCGCGTCGTCCCCGCCACCGAGCCCACCCCGCAGAAGCGACTCGAGGCCCTCGATCTTCTCGTCCAGTTCGATCAACGGCTTCTCGAACTCCAGCTTGTAGTACGATGCCATGGGAATATTCTAGAACCAAACCTCTTCACGCGATCGTGCCTTGCCGTCCACCCTCCCGAGCCAGCCATGCCGCCGATCGAGCCAAGTCCGTACTGGTGCGTGATCGGGGGCGGCAATATGGCCCGCGCCATTGTGGAGCGTGCGCTTGCCCGGGGCGTCATGCAGCCGGATCGATGCGTGATCGCCGAACCCGACCCCGAGAAACGCACGCACTTTGAATCCCGCCGAATCAAGACCGCGCCCGACGCGGCAGTTGCCTTGGCCCGGGCGGCGGAGTCTGACAGCCCCGAATCGGTCGTCATCCTGCTCGCGATCAAGCCCCAGGTCCTCCCGCAGATCAGCGCCGACGTTGCAACGGCTCTTGGCTCACTCGGCGGCACGGCGGTCCTTTCCATTCTCGCCGGCACGACGACCGCAACGCTCGAGCATGCGCTGGGAGCCAACGCCCGCGTGGTCCGAGCCATGCCCAACCTGCCGGCCCAGATCGGCCTCGGCGTCAGCGCCGTCTGTGCCGGACGGTCGGCGACCAGCATCGACCTGAACGCAGCCCGAGCGCTGCTGAGCAGTGTGGGCGAGATTGTCGATCTGGACGAGTCTCACTTTGACGCATTTACGGCCCTCGCAGGAAGTGGTCCCGCATATCTGTTCTATCTGGCCGAGGCCCTCTCCAAAGCTGCCGAAGAGCTGGGACTCCCCCCCGATCTGTCCGATCGCGTGACGCGGCAGATGTTGCTCGGCTCGGCCACGCTGCTGGAGCGTGACGCAGAGCACAGCGCCCAGCAGCTCCGAGCGGCGGTGACCAGCCGTGGCGGCACCACCGCAGCGGCGACGGCCGTGCTGGATGCGCACGGCTTCCTCGCGATCTGGTCCGAAGCACTGCGCGCGGCGCGGCAGAGGGGGCGCGAGCTCAACGCTCCGCCGACGTCGCCACCTTCGGGATCCGCGGGCTGACGATGCTCAAAAGTCCCGTCGGGTGAAGATCCAGCAGGCGATCCCGAGCACCACCAACTGAAAGGCCAGCGACGTCCCGATCACCCACAGAACCGAGCGCGATCGCACGATCTCCTGCTGACGTCGGGAAACCTCAGTCTCGAAATTGCCGCCGCCGTCTCCGTTGCCGGCTTCGACACTCGGAACGTCCGGATCTCGGGCGGATCGCCGTTCTTCTCGTTCCCGTCGCCGCTCGGACCGACGCTCGTCCTGAGCTTCACGGAGCCGGGCAAAGTCATCCATCGGGACCAGCCGCCGCTCAAGCAGGGCCATGGTCTCCGTGGTCTTGGGCAGCAGGGTCTTCACCGCGAACAGGCCGGTGTGCCACTTGGTGAGCGTCGACAGGGTGGATTCATACTCCGGACGCTTGGCCTTCTCGTTGTTCAGCCGAAGCTGCAGCCCCGCCAGCGAAGCCTGGAGCGTGGCGATGCGGCCTTCGCGCTTTGCCCGATCATCGTCCGACTCCTGAGCCGGCGGCGTGCCAAGGTCGGTGATGCGAGCCTGCGTCTTCTCGATCGTGGCGGGCAGCGCCGCGACCTGCCGATCAATCTCGGCCAGCGCCTGCTCGTTCCGAAGCTTGAAGCTCAGCACTCCCTGCTCTCCGGCGTGAAGCACGAAGAGCACGAACCAGAACAGGAGCGTGAGAAGCAGCGCGGCGATCGTCGATCGAGTAAGCAGGCCGACCAGCACGCCGACGCAGTAGAGATAGGAGAAAAAGAGCAGCACCAGCGGGATCGAGTAGAAGATCGCCCACTCCCAGTCGCCTCCGCGCAGACCGATCACGAGGAAGCTGGCGACGGCGAAGACGCTGACCTGCAAGCCCACGAACAGAAGCCCAGCCATGCACTTGGTCAGAAACAGCCGCAGCCGTGCGATCGGCTTGGAGAGCGACAGCTCGATGCTGCCTCCGGTCACGAACTCCGGAATGATCGATGCCGTTGAGATCAGCGCCAGGATCGTCGCCACCCAACTCAGCCAGATGTTGAACCCCAGCGTGAGGAACACCTGCTTGTAGAAGGCGGCGGCCGACAAATAGGTCGTATTGAAGAGATCAAGCGGGAACGACCACCACAGGACCGTCAGCCCGTTCTTGTCAATGCCGACGCACGCGATCCCGGCCACGACAATGCCCGAGAGGACAAGCGTGATCCAGAACATCTTGCGCGAGTTGAGCTCGCGGTAGGCGTCGACCAGCATCGCCATCGTCTGAGTCAGGACCATCACGCTCCCTCCTTGGCTCCGGGCGCCAAGGCCCGACCTGTCTGCGGATCAGTCACCGCCTCCATGAACAGATCCTCCAGCGAGGGACGGATCGGCCGCACCGCACGCAGCGTCAGGCCCCTCGCCCGCAGCGCGTCGAGCACGCCCTGCACCCTCGCGGCGTCCGACGTTCCGAGGATGATCCGGGCCGGCTCGTGCGGCTGATCGAACTGCAGTTCCATCCGCTCGCCCCCGGGCAGCGCACCGCTCAGCCCTCCCCCATCGCCGGGCAAGAGCCACGGAGCCAACGCCTGCCGCACGTGCGTGTCCACGTGGCTGTCCTCGCTGCTCACTTCAATCTCGTAGCGCTGCCGGTGCGTCGTCAGACTGTCGATCGTTCCCTGCGATGCGACGCGTCCCTGCACGAGAATGGCGACGCGATCGCAGATCATCTCCAGTTCGCTGAGCAGGTGCGAGTTCAGGAACACCGTCTTCCCGCGATCCTTGAGGGTCTGGCACATCTCCCGGATGTCGCGGCGACCGACGGGGTCGACTCCGTCCGTCGGCTCGTCGAGCAGCACCAACTCGGGATCGTTGACGAGCGCTTGAGCGATGCCGACGCGTTGACGCATGCCCTTCGAATAGCCGCGAACCTTGGTGTCGGCCCAGCGTGCCATGCCGACGAAGTCGAGCAGTTCCGCGGCTCGGCGCTTGCGGTCGGATCGAGAGACGCCGCTCATCGCGCCGTAGAACTCCACGACCTGACGGCCGGTGAGATAGTCCGGGAAGCGATGGTGCTCGGGCAGGTAACCGACGCGGCCGAGCGTTGCTTTGTCGCCGATCCTCTGGCCCAGCATCGTGCCCTGGCCTCGGGTCGGCGAAATCACGGTGATGAGGATCTTGATGAGCGTGGACTTGCCGGCGCCGTTGGGGCCGAGCAAACCAAACACCTCGCCGCGGCCGACGTGCATGTCGATCCCGCGGAGAGCGTGCACGCCGCGCTTGAACCAGCCGGCGGCGTAGGACTTGTCGACGTCCTTCAGATCCAGTGCGAGGTCGGCGGTGGCGGTGGCCAAGGCGGTTGCTCCGGGGAAGGCATCAAGACATGCAGGCATCAGGGCGTCAAGGCATCAAGGGCATCACAGCTTTCGGGCGACGATGTGGAACACGTGGTGATATTTCGGCTTGCCGGTCGCGTCGTCGCCTTCTTTCTCGACTTCCTCGAGGTGCTCGATCGCGAATGGCTTGAGGAGTTCGAGCACGTGCGGACGCGCAAAGTGGCTCCCGGGGCGGACCGAACGCCACTCGTCGCGCTCGCCAAAGAGTTGTCCGGCAAAGCGTCCACCCGGGCGGAGAATGCGGAAGATCCAGGCCCACAATGCCGGAAACGCATCAGGCCGGCAGAAGGGCAGCGCAAATGACGCGTTGACCAGGTCCGCCGCGACTGGCATCACCGGATGCGTTGGGAGCGACTCCATCTCTGCCTGCACGAACCGAAGCGCACCGCTCCCAGCGGCGGCTTGAGCCAGCCTGCCGGCTGTGGGGTGGGAATCGGTGGCGACAACGCTCCAGCCGTGCCGCAGCAATTCCACGCTGTCGCGCCCGCTGCCGCACGCGATGTCGACGGCCATTCGAGGCAGGATCGTTGCATCCTCTTCGGCGAACGCAACGATTGCTCTCTTGAGCGTCTCCCGCGGGGGTTTGTCCTTGACGGCGGCGTAGTACTCTTCCCAGTCGCGCTGGTAGTCGGGGCTCAACGTCGAGCGTCCGGTGGAATGGGGCGGGTTGGATGCGGGGTGGGCCGTCATCGAGCGAGTCTATGTACGAGAACACACAGGACTTCATCGCCGCCCTCGAACGCGCGGGGGAACTCAAACGCATTCGGAGTTCGGTCTCCCCGGTTTTGGAGATCACCGAGATTGCCGACCGGGTGAGCAAGTCAGCGGCCCCCCATCTCCCATCCGCAAGCGCCCGTCGGGCTGACCCCCGGTTCTGCGGCGGCGGCGGACACGCCCTGCTCTTCGAGAACGTTCAGGGCTCCGACATCCCGGTGCTCATCAACGGTTGGGGCTCGTACCGTCGCGTCGAAATGGCGCTCGGCTGCCAGGAGGCGGGCCAGGGCGTGAGTGCAGGGCACACGCCGGGCGGCTTCGAGGCGCTGGCCCACAAGATCGAGAAGCTGGTCAAGCCCGAGCCGCCACCGACGCTGCTGGCAAAGCTCCAGAAGATCCCGGAACTGCTCGAGATCGCCAAGATCCCGCCCAAGAAGGTCCGGAGCGGCATCTGCCAGGAAGTCGTGCTTACGGGCGACAAGGTGGACCTCACGCGGCTGCCGATCATCAAGTGCTGGCCTCATGACGGAGACTTCGCCGCGCTCGGATACCCCGCGGGCGTCAACGACGGAGCGATCGCGGCCCATGGTCTTGGTCACGGGCCGGAGTGGAACGCGAACTTCCGCGGTCGCTACATCACCCTCGGAACGATCCACACCATTCACGCCGACGACATCGGCAAGGACGCACCGCCCTCACGGAATGTCGGCATGTATCGCGTGCAGCTCTTCGGCAAGCGGCACATGGCGATGCACTGGCACATGCACCACGACGGGGCTCGCCACTGGCGATCGTGGAAGGCCCGGGGCGAGCGCATGCCCGTCGCGATTGCGCTGGGAGGCGAGAGCGTCCTGCCCTACGCGGCGACGGCCCCCATGCCGCCGGGCATCTCCGAGTTGCTGCTCGCGGGATTCCTCAACCGTGGCCCCATTCCGATGGTGCAGTGCAAGACCGTGCCGCTGAGCGTCCCGGCCAACGCCGAAATCGTCATCGAAGGGTGGGTCAGCAGCGAAGCGGGAGTCATCGGCTTTGATCCCAAGCAACTCACGGCCGAGGCAAGCCGCCACGCCAAGGACGGCCGCTCTGATTGGACGTCGCTGCTCGGCAAAGGCGCGATCTTCGAAGGCCCGTTCGGCGATCACACCGGGTTCTATTCGCTTCCCGATCGCTACCCGCTGTTGGAAGTGACGGCAATCACGCACCGACGCAATCCCGTCTACCCCACCACCGTCGTCGGATTGCCGCCTCAGGAGGATTACTACCTCGGCAAGGCAACGGAGCGGATTTTCCTACCCCTCTTGCGGACGATCGTGCCCGACATCGCGGACTACGACCTGCCCATGTTCGGCGCCTTCCACAACTGCGCCTTCATCAAGATCCGGAAGGAGTACCCCTTGCACGCCCGACGCGTCATGCACGCGATCTGGGGCGCAGGGCAGATGTCGTGGACCAAGACGATCGTGATCGTGGACGAGGACGTGGACGTGCACGATCACGCGGCGGTGATGCAGGCGCTTGGCGAACGCTGCGTCCCGGCCCGCGACAGCGAACTGGTGCGCGGTCCGATCGACATTCTCGATCACGCCGCACCCTTCCTTGGCGGAGGCGGCAAGATCGGTTTCGATGCCACACGCAAGAGCGACCCGGCCGAGACTCATCGGACGCTCGACGAGGCTGCGGCGCAAGCCTGCGCGAGCGGCGAGATCGGCCCGGTGCTGGGTCACGCCGCGGAGCGGACCGAGGCCCGCGTAAAGCAACTCCCCGGCGTGCTCGATGCTCGCGTGCCGGCGGAGTTCGGCGGCTGGTGGATGCTCGTACGAATCGCCAAGCGACAGGCGGGTGAAGGGGCGAGACTGATCAAGGCGCTGGGCGGCCTGACGGGCGAGTGCGACCTACCGCGATGGACCGTTCTCGTCGGCGAAGAGTCGGACGTGGCGAAGCCCGACGACGCCCTGTTCCATTGGATGGCCAACACAGCCCCTGATCGCGATCGCTACGTCAGCGTGTGCGGGCGGCGGATCGCGTTCGATGCCACGCCCAAGATGCCGGGAGATGAGGCTCATGGCCAGCCGGTGCGAGAGTGGCCGCCACTTATCCGCATGAGCGACGACGTGCGGCGAGCGATCGACGTTCGACGCAGCGAGCTTGGGATCGCCGCCGCGCAGGCCTGATCGCGTCGCCTCGTTCACCCGCGCCCTGGTGACGTCGTCTGTCCCAGGGACTGCTTCGGTCGGGCGTTCTATTGTTTCGGTCCGAGTCCGGCGTCCCGTCTCCATGCGGGTCGGGCGCTTGCTCTGTGCTGGGAGATCTCCATGAAGAAAGCAATTTCGGTCGTGCTGGGCGGGCTGGTCGCATTCGCGGCACTCGCCGGCGTTCCCGCCTCGGCACGGGCCGCGGCTCCGCAAGCCTCCGGCAACGTCGCGCAAGCCGACCAGAAAGCATGGTGGAGCGCGCCGGTCACGACCGTCGAAGGCATCAGCGAGTATCGCCTGCCCAACGGCCTGCGCGTCCTGCTCTTCCCCGATCAGTCCTCGGCGAACGTGACGGTCAACATCACCTACTTCGTCGGCTCGCGGCACGAGGGCCTGGGCGAGAAGGGCATGGCCCACCTCGTGGAGCACATGATCTTCAAGGGCACCCCCACTTTCCCCAACCCGTGGGAGAGCCTTCAGAAGTACGGCGCGCAGTTCAACGGCACCACATGGACCGACCGAACCAACTACTTCGAAACCCTGGTCGCCACCGACGAGAACCTCAACTTCGCCCTCCAGCTCGAGGCCGACCGCATGGTCAACTCCTTCATCGCGCAGGACGCGTTGGAGAAGGAGATGACCGTCGTCCGAAACGAGTTTGAGATCGGCGAGAACAACCCCTTCCAGGTGCTCTACAAGGAGCTCTTCGCCAAGGCCTATACCTGGCACCCCTACCGCGACTCGACGATCGGCAACCGCTCCGACATCGAGCGCGTGCCCGCCGACAACCTCCGCCGCTTCTACAAGCACTTCTATCGCCCCAGCAACGCCATGCTGGTTGTCGCCGGCAAGTTCGAGCCCAAGCGCGCCCTCGAACTCATCGACAAGTACTTCGCCCCACTGACCAACCCCGAGACGCCCATCGGCGGCACCTGGACCGAAGAGCCCGTGCAGGACGGCCCGCGTCACGTCGAGATCCGGCGCGAAGGGTCGCAGGCATCGGTTGGTGCCTTCTACCACCTGCCCGCCGGCACCCACCCCGACTCGGTCGCCGCCGAACTCCTCGCCGACATCCTGAGCAACCGCCCTTCGGGCCGCCTCTACAAGGCGCTGGTCGAAGGCAACCTCGCCGCAAGCGTCTCGGCAAGCGCGATCGGCATGGCCGAGCGCGGCCAGATGGTGATCATCGCGACGCTCAAGGAAGGCCAGGATCCGGCGGCCGCGCTCAACAAGATCAAGGAGGTCATGGAGAGCTTCGCCCAGAACCCCGTGACCGACGCCGAGGTTGAGAGGGCCCGCTCCGGCGCCTTGAGTCAGGTCCGCCTGCTCATGACCGACTCCAACCGCGTGGGCGTGGCGCTGACCGAGGCCGCGTCGATCGGCGATTGGCGCATGCTCTTCATCAACCGCGACCGCCTCCGCGAGAAGACGACCGCACAGGTCCAGACTGTCGCCACCACCTACTTCGTCGAGAACAACCGCACCACCGGCAAGTTCATTCCGACGAAGAATCCCGTTCGTGCCCAGATCCCCGCAGCCCCCGACATCCGCTCGATGGTCGAGAGCTACAAGGGCTCCGAGACGATGAGCGCCGGCGAGGCATTCGAGCCCACCCCGGCCAACATCGAGTCGCGCGTGCAACGCACCAATCTGTCGGACAACATCGAACTCGCCACGCTCCAGAAGCAGACCCGCGGCGAGGCCGTCAACGCGACCTTCATCATCCGGTTCGGTGACGAGGCCGCCTTCACCGGCAAGCGCGTCGCTACCGACATGCTCGCACCCATGCTCCGCCGCGGCACGACCTCCCGCTCGTTCCAGCAGATCTCCGACGAGCTCGACAACTTGCAGTCGCAGGTCAACCTCTCCTCTTCGCCCACCAGCATCCGCGTCAGTATCACCTCTGAGCGGAAGAACTTCTCCAAGACGCTCGCGCTCGTGACGGACATGCTGCGCAATCCCGCCTTCAGCGAGAGCGAGTTCGCCACGCTGCAGAAGGAACGCATCGCCGGCATCGAACGGGGCAAGTCCGATCCGCAGGCCCTCGCCGCGAACGCGCTGCAACGCGCGATGTCGCCCTTTGACAAGTCCTCCATTCACTACGTCCCCACCATCGAGGAGAGCCTGGAAGAAGTCCGCGCCGCCACGCTTCAGGACGTGAAGTCGCTGTACGAAAGCGTCGTCGGACCGTCCAATGTCCAGATCGCCATCGTCGGCCAGTTCGATCAGGCCGAGACCGACGCATCACTCAAGGCCATGTTCGATGGCTGGACCGCCAAGAAGCCCTTCACCCGCATCGCCCGCCCCTTCAAGCCCAACACCTCGGGCCCGATGTCCATCAACACTCCCGACAAGCCGATGGCGTTCGTCGGCATGGGTGCCATGCTCGAGATGAGCCAGAAGGACAGCGACTTCCCCGCCATGCAGATCGCCGGCTACATCCTCGGCGGCGGATCGAAGAACCGCATGCTCGACCGCCTGCGTCAGAAGGACGGCCTCTCGTACGGAGCCGGCGCGCAGGTTCAGCCCAGCCCGTTGGACAACCTCACCCCCGTCATCGCCTTCGCTCTCTGCGCTAAGCAGAACGCATCCAAGGCCGCCAGCGCCATGAAGGAAGAGATGACCCGTTGGATCAATGAGGGTGTCGACGCCGAAGAGCTTGACGCGGCGAAGAAGGCCTTCCGACTCGCCTTCCTCACCCGCCTCAACGACGACGGCGCCGTTGCGGGCAGCCTGGCCGAAGGCCTCTTCCTCGACCGCACCATGAAGTGGGACGAGGAGCGGCTGGCCAAGATCGACGCCCTCACCGAGGCTCAGGTTGACGACGTCGTGAAGCGCCGTGTCAGCGGGGCCAACTTCTTCGAGCTCCAGGCGGGCGATCTCAGCGGTGCCGCGGCCACTTCGAACTGATCCGCCCACCCAACACACACTTGCACCACGGGCTCGGACACTCGTCCGAGCCCGTTTCTCTTTGTCCGTCGCTGATGGCCCAGAATCGCTCGCGGCGATCCGTCGCAGAAGGAATCAACGGCCTCGGCGGCCGCTGCCGCGAGACGCGCCCGCACCGCTCTCGCTCGGCTTCTCCTGCGGGTCGTTGCGACTCAGATACCGATCGATTTCGGCGACGATCTGCTCGTGCAGACGAAGAGCAGCCGCATCTTCCTCCCCGCCCGGCACCTCGTTGGCAAGGATCGAAAACGCGATCTTTTCCCCGTCGGCCTCGTCGATCACGTATCCCGAGAGGCACCGCACGTTGCGGATGTACCCCGACTTGGCGTGCACGACATGGCGAGGCTGAAGGCCCCTGAAGCGCCGTTCCAGCGTCCCGGAGCCCGGCTTGGGAAGCGACTCGATGAACGCTTCGGAAACAGTCGAGTCCCGCGCCAGCCCGGCCAACCACGCCGTCACGGTCGCGGGCGACACACGGTTCTGTCGGGACATGCCTGATCCGTCCCGCACCACAAGCTCACGCACCGCGTCGGGGCCGATCTTCTCCGAAACCAGCATCCGCACGACAGCCGCGCCGTTCTCCCAGCTTCCGGGCTGACCCGTCACTTCGTTTCCCACTCGCTTGAGCAGCGCCTCGGCGTAGAGGTTGTGGCTGTCGGCGTTGCAGCGCCGGAGCACGTCCTTCATCGATGTCTTCACGAGCGCAACCGTGCGCCCCGCGGCCCGCGGCTCGCCCGGCTCAACCAGCCGCACATTGAGCGGCCCCGTCGCCGGATGCACGCCCGCACGCTCCAGTCGCTCGCCGAGAATGCGTCCAAAGAAGAGCGGTGGCTGCGTGATGGTCACCTGCACCGGGCGCGTAAGCGCGAATCGAACGTCGCCCAGCATCGAGAAAGAGTTGGTCTTGGGCTCGCGACGGAACCAGACCGAATTCGATCCGGTCGAGACTGTCTTGGCTCGGGAGACATCCATCTCCACCGTGCCCGTCGCGGGCTCGAACGACGCGCTCGGACGCGCACCGGGACCGGCTCCGGGCCTGGCGAAGACGTCGAGTACGTTGGTGTGAAAGTTCAGTCCCGAGACTTCCGCGCAGTACCAGCGATCAAGCTGATCCGTCGGCCATGTCGGATGCACCGCGTCGCGATCAAAGACGCGGTCGTCGATCACGACCTCGCTCAGAGATCGCACGCCCGTCTTCACGACCGCGTCGGTCAGGGAGTCCAGCAGGCCGCTGACCGTCAGCTTCGGTTCGTTCTTCTGCAGGATCTCAGGATCGCCGAACGCCGGATCTCCAGACCCGACCACGGTCAGGCGGTCGCCGTCAAGAACCAGCTCCGTGCGGAAGGAATACTCCGGCCCGAGGGTCCAGAGCGCGGCACCCGCGGTCAGCACCTTCATGTTCGACGCGGGAATGAACGCCTCGTCCGCCTGCCTCGCCGCCAGCACCTCACCGCTGCGTACGTCGATCACGCTGATGCCGACGCGCGCCGTTCCGAGCTTGGCGTTCGACACGAGCCGATTGACCTGCGATTGCAGCGTTTGGCCCAGTGCCGACGACGTCGCCAGCCCCGCAACGAGGCAGACCACAGAAGCAGCAAGCAACGAAGAGGCTCGAGTGGCTGTCATGAGGCATCCTGACTTCTAGGAGGATGCACTATCGGCACGCCCAGACCCGCCCCTGCACTCTGCACCGTTCGGAGTTCCGGTCCCGATCCAAGATCACCGCGGCACAGCCGAACCGGCTGGAGGTTCACCGCTCGCCGCCCGAAGCGACGGCAGCGTCTCCCGTTGCGACGGCCAACTGAGCCTTTGCCAGCTTGAGCAGCGTCTCCGCCTGAGCCTTGCTCTCGATCCCCCACTGCACCCAGCGCACGCCGTCCACCTCGCGGGCATGCATAATCGCCTCCCGCACCGGCTTCAGAAGCCGACGCAGAGGCAGAGAGGCGATCGCCTCCCGGGTAAAGGGCACAACCAGCAGCGGCTTCTCGGGCTTTGGCACGATGTAGAACCACGGCCGACTTGCCATCGCCTCATGATGAAACGCGATCGTCCAGTGCCACGGAACGCCCTGCCAACCCACCTCTTCGCTGACCCCGCCCTCGCGCAGCGCTTCGCTGCGAAGCCGCATCACCGCGGGCGCCAAAGCCTTGGGCACCAACGACAAAAGTACCTCGGCCGTCGGCTTGCGAAACCGATCGTTCCACGCAGATCGCACCGATGTCGATGACATACCGCCCTCCGCACAAACCCCGCGAGACGGCCCGAGAGGGCGGCGGCCAACACGCACCGCGCTCCGTCGAGCGACCAACCTTTTCCATCCAATTGTTCTCCGGCATTCTGCCGAGGTAAAGGACCGCCGTATCGACTTTCTGACCCCCCGAAAGGCAGGGTCTCAGGCCCTTGCTACCCTCAGTCCGCATGAATCAGCCGACCCCCTCAGCGCTGGAGTCCTGGTCGGGTTCCGATGTGAACCTCCTGCTCGTGGACGACAACGACCAGAACCTCGAGTTGCTCGAGGCCTACCTCGAATCACTGCAGTGTGAACTGCGCCTCGCCCGCGACGGGGTGGAGGCTCTGGACGCCGTTCGCACTCGTCGGCCCGACCTCATTCTGCTCGATGTCATGATGCCTCGGATGAGCGGCTTTCAGGCCTGCCAGCAGCTCAAGGCAGACGCGGCCACGCGCGACATTCCGATCGTCATGGTCACGGCTCTCAACGAGGTCAGCGATGTTGAACGCGCGATCGAGTGCGGCGCGGACGACTTCCTCAGCAAGCCCGTGAACAAACTCGAACTGCTCACGCGCGTCAAGTCGCTCGTCCGCATCAGCCGCATGCAGCGCGAACTTCAGCAGACCCTCGCGCAGCTTCGCTCTTTCCGCGACCAGCAGCGCGGCGGCTGATCGCAACTCACATGGCGGACGGCAGCCCGAAACATCGACGCCAGGTGCTCACCTGCCCCATGTGCATCATGATGTGGCTGGTCAGCATGAAGCCGGCCGCCGCTCCGACAGTCGGGAAAAACTGGCGATAGCGTTCCTCGGGGACCTCGCGGAGCAGCACCGCGTCATCCACTCTCGCCATGCGCTCGTACAGCCGGTCGTACGACTGGAAGAACGCGCGCGTCACGGTCTCCATCGCGGGGTAGATCTTGCCTTCGACATCGTCCTGACAGTCGACGCCCGCCTTGAACAGCGCCTCAAAGCCCGTCGGCGCGTCGAGTCCGGCCGCGTCCACGTTCAGGAACATCGCGATCCGCGACGGGTAAAGCGACAGATGCCCGAAGACGAAGCACGGATGGTTGCAATCCACCACGCGCGGGCCGCCGACGGTTTCGAATCGCGGCTTGCGTGCGAACTGCTCCGGCCGGATTCCAACAAGCACCTTCTCGGAAAAGCCACGCCCACGCTTCGAAGCCATCACGATCTGATCGAGGAACTGCCCCATCGCTCACTCCTTGCGTTCCACCGCTCGCCGCGGCGGTCTTCGGATCCGAGAAATCGTCCCGCTAACTGCCGATAAAGCGATCGTAGACCGACCGTGCCTGCGCTTCGGTTTCCACCCCGCGAACGATCGCCCGTGCGTCGCCGAACACCGTCACCTGCACTCCGCGAGCCGGCGCGAAACGCACAAAGAAAGGCGTCTGCACCAGATCCGACACGCCGCCGAGCTTGGCGGCGAGGGCCGCAAGATTCATCTGCTGTTTGGCGTTGGTCCCAGTCGCCTCCCGCGGCAATCGGCGCGAAATCTGAAACGAGCCACTGCCGCAGAGCATGACGGTTTCGCTCGCCGCACGTGAGCCGTCAAGGAACTCAAAACGCCTCTCCCCGCACGCCGGGCACTGCCGCCTTGCGTCCGCCCCGGAGAGTCCATCAAGCTCGATCGTGCGGACACGGGGCTCAAGCACGTCGGCCTCAAGCAGCACGCCGCGCGAACGCTCGCCGGGTGACGCGAGCCGACGCAGAATCGCCGCCGCCTGCCAGCTCCCCGCGAGGCCGACCGCAGGACCAAGCACTCCCGCCGTCTCGCAGGTTTCGGTCTCTCCCGGCAGCGGCGGCTCGGGGAATACGCACCGCAGGCACGGGGTCTGACCCGGGATCACCATCATCGCCATCGCCCGCGTTGACACGACACCGGCGTACGAAAGGGCGAGGCTGTCCCGCACGCACAGATCATTCAGCAGATACCTGGTCTCGAAGTTGTCGGTGCAATCGGCGACGACATCGGGCTGCGCCTGCCGTACAACCGCTTCGATGCTCTCCCGGGCGACGTCCAGCACATGCGGGCCCACGCGCACGCTCGCGTTGACCTCCGAGACACGCCGTGCCGCCGCGAGGGCCTTGGGAGTCTGCTCCCTCGCATCGCGCTCGTCGAAGAGGGTCTGACGCTGAAGGTTGGTCCACTCGACCAGGTCACGATCAACGAGCGTGAGGCTCCCCACCCCTGCCCGCGCCAGAAGGTCGATGACCTGACACCCAAGCGCGCCGCACCCGACCACGAGCACCGATCCCGACTCGATCCGGGCCTGGCCCTCGGCGCCGATGCCGTGGACGCGGGCCTGACGCGCATAGCGGTCCGGGGATGATGCGTGCTCGCTCACAGCCGATGGTACGAGCCGCTGGAGAGCGGGCCTCGCCCGCCGCCGCCGTCGTCTGCGTGTCTCTTGGCGCGAAAGAAAAGCCCGGCCGCTGGGGCCGGGCTTGATGCACAAAGGACTTGTGAAGATCCAGAAGCGGCTTGAAAGCGGGCCACGCACGGCCCGTCCCGGGGTCAGTTCGCGAAGTGGGCAAAGGCGCGGTTGGCCTCGGCCATCTTGTGCGTCTGCTCGCGGGTCATCATCGCCTTGCCTTCCTTCTTGGCGGCCGAATAGAGCTCATCCGCCAGACGGTTGGCCATCGGGCGCCCCTTCTCCGAGCGGGTTGCCTCGAGCAGCCAGCGGAACGCGAGCGACTGCTGGCGCTTCTTGTTGACCTGCATGGGCACCTGGTAGTTGGCACCGCCGATGCGCTTCGAGCGCACCTCGACGAAGGGCTTGACGTTGTCGATCGCCATGTGGAACAGCGCCAGGCTGTTCTCCGGCTTCTCCGGCGCCGTTTCCTTCTCGAGCTTCTGATCGATGATGTCCATCGCGTCGTAGACCACGCGCTGCGCCACGGCCTTCTTGCCGTCATACATCACGCAGTTGATGAAACGCGACAGCACCAGATCGCCGAAGCGGGGATCAGGACGCAGCTGCGACTCGGACTTGGTGAAATTGCCCATCGGACTCGAAACTCCCTTCAAGCCGGCAGCCATCTGCCGCGGGGTGCTGGGCGTGCCCGGGCGAACATTCGCCTCGGGGCCTTCACCGCGTCGGTGCGTGGGCTCACGCCGCCGCCGCGATTACTCGCCACGTGATTCGGATTACTTCTTCGCCGGAGCAGCGCCGCCCTTCGCGCGCTTCGCACCGTACTTGGAACGACCCTGCTTGCGATTCTCGACGCCCAGGCAGTCCAGCGCGCCGCGCACGACGTGGTAGCGCACGCCCGGCAGGTCGCGCACGCGTCCGCCACGGACGAGGACGATCGAGTGCTCCTGCAGGTTGTGGCCCTCGCCGCCGATGTACGCGGTCACTTCCTTCTGATTGGAAAGACGCACGCGAGCGATCTTGCGGAGAGCCGAGTTGGGCTTCTTCGGGGTCATCGTCCGCACGATGAGGCAGACGCCGCGCTTCATCGGCGACAGATTGAGGTCGCGCACCTTCGACTTGTTCGCAGGGCTCTTGCGCGGACGACGGACCAGTTGATTGATCGTGGGCATAGGTGCGGAAACCTTCGAGTAACAATCGGAACCGACAGACCCTCCGCCCCGGCGTTTCGCCGGACAGTCCGAAGGGTCGAAATACTAGGCGAGCCCTGCGGAACGGGCAAACCGCCCACCTTCTCCCCCCACGCCATCCTGCCCCCATCAGCCCCCGACCAGATTTCCATGTCGCCCCGGGACCCCCTGAGAACCCTGAAGGGTGGCCCCGAAGCGGGTTCCCGAGCAGGCCCCCTGAACGGGCTCCCTCAATGGGCTCCCGAAAGGGGCTACGGCAACCGGACGGATGGGACTTGAGAGCCCCGCCAAAGCCCCCGATCGCTGCCCTCGCTCCAACCGCACACCGAGGCCTTGCTCATCCACGTGATGGAGCGCCGGGTCGGCCGTCTTCGCGCGGGCGGCGCTGTGCGGTCCATCTGCCGAACTCAGGGACAAGTCAGATCGAAGTACGCGGCCGCGAAGATCTGGAAGTCCGCGTTGTCGACGACGCGATCGCCGTTGAAGTCACTGGGGCAGAAAGAGGGCATCGACTCATCCACACAGTCGAACGCGTTGTACGCCGCGGCAAAGAGAGAAAAGTCGGCCGTGTCGGTGAACTGGTCGGCATTGAGATCCGTCGGACACGAGGAGGGACACCCGTCCGTCGGACAGAACGCCTGCAGCCGAAGCACGTCCGAAGCCGCCTCGCCACCCGGCGCGCCCGGATCGCTGATGAACCACTGCACATAGAAGACGCGGCCGGCGGGAAACTCGATCGGGTTCAGCGCGAGCTTGACCGTCGCCACCCCGCTGCCCGCCTGCGTGCCGCTGGTGACCACGGTGCCGAGCCAGCGATCGGGCGTAACACGCCCATTGACGGGCGGTGCATCGGAGAGAGCAACGCTCGCCGGACGTCCTCCCATCGCCGCGTCCACGCCGAGGCGGATGGTTGACCCAACCATCGCCGGCATGTCGGCAAGTGCGCGTGGCAGGATCAGGCCCGAACCGGTCACGCCGCCGCCGAGGGAGATCGCCCGCGTCTCGGGTCGCTCTGATGCAAGCACGGGCTTGTCGAACGGAAACGCACCCGATGCGACGCGCGGATCGGTCAGACCATTCTGAATGAAATCCTGCAGCGCGGGCGCGACCTGCGGCGGAACGTTGACCTGCTGCATGATCGGATCGCGGTTGTCCGCGAACTGCGGTGCCGCGCCGGGCGCCCGTGCGTAGAAGCGGATCACGTCTGTCAACGACGTGAACTGCCCGTTATGCATGAAGCGGGGGCGAAGCCCGACGTTGCGGAGGCTGGGCACCTTGAAGCGGCCGCGATCGACCGGATCTCCCGTGACCAGCTGTCGCCCAAGGTCCTCTCCCGGCGGCCGCAAGCCGATGTTTCGGAAGCCGTTGCCCGTAAAGAGCGGCGGCACGTGACAGGCGTTGCAGTTCGAGTTGTTGAACGCGTTGAGACCCTGGATCTGCCCCGGAGTGAGCGCGGAGACATCGCCGGCGTCGAAGCGATCCCACGGGGTCTGATCCGCGATGAGCGTTCGCTGATACGTCGCCAGCGCCATCGCGATGCGGGCTGGAGTGATGCGTTTGTCGCCGAAGGCGCGTCGGAAGAGTTCCGGGTAATCGACGCCACCCCCGATCGCGGCGGCCACATCCGCAGGCACGCCGCTCGCGAGGCCCATCGGCCTCGCTTTCTCCAGCTTCGCCACGATCTCCGCCCACTCGACGCCATCGTGCGCCATTTCCACGCTACTCACGGGCGGATGGACCGCCTGACTTTCCAGCCCGCCTCCCGCCGGGATGAGCACCACATTGGTCAGAGGATCTCGAAAGGTGCTCGACGCCCGTCCGTCCCAGAAGAGATTCGGCGCGTACGCCGCGTCGATCATGCTCATCGAGGTCCGATCGGTCGCCTGCGGCCGTGTGCCGAAGACCGCGTCTCTCAGATAGTTCATGGCCTGATCGGCCCGGGGCACGCCGGGCGACCCTCGCTTGTCATCGCCCGAGGGGACGAGATTGTCCGGCCCGGGATGGACAGCGACCCGTACATCGATCCCGCCGCGCTGAGGCGTGTGGCAGGTGCCGCAGGACGTCGTGTTGGTGATCGAGAGTTGCTCCTCCCAGAACAGAGCCTTGCCGAGCACCCGCTTGGGCTCGCTGATCGGGTTCTGTGGCGGGACTGGCACCGGAGGCAGCGCACCGACCGCCCACCCGCCGCCGAGCGAGAGGCACGCCAACGCCGCCAGCTTGCCAGCGCACGTTCGAAGTCCGCACCGAGTCTGTCCGCGCATGAGCACACTCCTCGCGTCCCACGCACCGCCCGGGAAACACTCCCGAACGAAGAACGCCAGGCCGCGGCTCGTATTTCGTGCACTTCCGCGGTTTCTTCGGCTGGAGAGCTCGAACGCCGCCCGCGCGGCCGGTCAACGCCGGGCGACCTTCTTCACTTCCTGAGTACCGATCCAGACCTTCTCGTTGCTCTCGATGTCGATCAGTTCGAGATTGACCTGGTAGTACTGAACGATCGCGCGTCGGTCGTTGCTTTCCTGGCGAACCTCGCCCACGCGACCGAGCATGATGAAGTCGGCGCCCTGCTCCATGGCCTGCTTCTTGACCGTCTCCGGGCGGTTCCACGCGACGCCCTGCGCTCGCTCATCGCGGATCTCGCTCCGCTGATCGCGATCTGCCACGACGCGCACACGACCGGAGTTGATGAGTTCCTCTTCCACCCGCTTGGTGAAGAGCTTGGTGTCGATGTAGTCGCTGGTCTCGTTGCGCACGGTGCCGACGAACACGACCGGCCGATTGCCGCCTCGTTCACGCATGAAGTTGTCGACCCACGGCCGCGCAAGGCAGTCCGCGATCATGCCTCGGTAGACCTGTCGGGCGTCGTCGTCCTGGAAGCGATAGTCCACGTCAACCGTCCGCTCCGGATCAACCCGCGAAACACCCCAGTTCCCGCCGCCGCCACCAGCGCAGCCGGAAACCCCGACGACCGCCGCACCAACACCCGCCACAAACAACGACGACCGCACGAAACGACGCATGCCAACCTCCCGAAGCGCCAGGCGCTGCTCGACGTCTTTTTCTCCGAACGCGGCCCCTCCACGAGGCGCCGAATCCGTCGTTCGACGTCGCGTAAGTTTATACGCACTAACTTGACGCGAGATGCACGATTCTCAAGCCCCTCTTCCCTCTGCCAAAGTCCAGCCCCAAGCCCCAGCCAGCAGCCAACTGATTGAGCCGGGTGCGGTACCCGTCGTTCCACCTCTTCCGTCCGGCTCAGGGAAGAACTTGCACCACGGTCGTCAATGTGCCCGCCGGATCTGACGCCGGAATCTCGATTTCCCGCCAGCCACCCAGAACACCTTCCGCGGCGTTCGCCGCGCCCTCGCCGACTCGAATCCGATACGTCCCCGGCTCGAGCTTCAGGAGCGCGACCGACGCGGTGGCGGGAAGCGCTTCCCAAGACCGCAGGTCCGCACGCTCGGTGGCGCCCAGGAAGGCCAATCCAATCAAGCCGCCGACCACGCGGATGAGGTCTCGATTCTCACCCGAGCCCTGCCCCTGAGCGACCGCCTCGGAGGCCCCGATCGTCGCCCCGGCCTTGAGCAGATATCTCAGCAGCGTGCGTTGGTAGATCAAAGGCAACGTGCGCTCGAAGTTCGCCTCGCTCACCCGACCGAGGTCCTCGATGTCATCGAGCGTAACCGAACGCGCCTCCGCCGCGGCTCCGACGGACTCGATCCGGGCCGTCACCGGCCCCGCTGCGCCACCGCGCGTTCGAAGGCGTGGGAGTTCGAAGTAAACAGGCGCTGAGTAAATCGCGATCGGACCGACGCGCTCGGCAACGAGCGTCGGTCCTCGCCCGCGAAGCGCGACAACCAAGACGTTCGCGCTGCCCGCCTCAAGCTCCCCCACCCCGCGAAATCGGTCGATCGGGATACCTGCGAAGAGGTTCGGCTGAGCCTCCATCGCCTCGACGAGGCGCCTTCCGGCGACACGCTGAAACTCGCGGTCACCCGTTTTCATGAACGTCACAGCCGTCAGGTACGTGCCCAGCGCACTCTCGATGAACTCGCCGCCCGTCGGCGTTGCGAGCCCCGGCCCGACCTGACGTTCCATCAATTGCGATCGCTCGCCTGCCTCGCTTTTGAGCGCCGCAACCTCCCGCAGGTATCGGTCACGCAGAATGTTGGAAAGCCCCGCCAGTCGTCTCGCCTCGACCGTCGCGCCGCCGTCGAGATTGCCCCGCTCAAGCTGTGCGAGCAGCCGCAGCACGTGGAGATACATCTCTTCATGCGGCGGGGCGAGGTAGGGCGCCACGGTGTCGTTGAGCATCCATGTGGCGAGTTGGTCCGCACTGTCCAACTCACGCTTGGCCTCGATCGCTTTCTCCGCGTCGATCAGACGTTCGAGCGCGAGCGTCGGCTCGCCCATGCTGAGCGCCACGGCTCCTCGCTCCATCAGCCACAGAGTCCGATTCCGCTCGTCGTACAGACTCTGCACCTCGGGGTCATCAAGCATGCCCGCGGCCGCATCGGGCCGGCCCGCATCCAGCGCGGCTCGCAGTTCGCCCCGGTGTTGATCGAAGGCGGAGACGCACCCGGACATGAGTGCCGCCGACAGCGCGACGAGCGCGGTTGCCAGCGCAGGGAGGATCCCGCGACACGAACGAAGAGGGGTTGCTAGGCTCGGGGGCATGAGCACAACGACTCACGACTCGGGCTCGGGCTCGCACGCTCCGCTCACCGTGGCGGGCCTTCAGCGCCTGATCCGCGACCGATATTACGCGACCGACAGCCGGCGCGGTCCCGCCGCAACGTTCCTTCTGCTGACCGAAGAGTTCGGCGAGCTCGCAACCGCGCTGCACGCCAACCTTCCCGGCAAGTCGCCGACCGAGGCCCAGCGGGCCAACCTTGAGGAAGAGTTCGCCGACGTTCTGGCCTGGCTCGCGACGATGGCCAACATCACCGGCGTCGATCTCGAGAAAGCGCTGAGCAAGTACACGGTCGCCGGCGGCGTCGAAGGGGTCAAGGACTGAACTCAACGCAGCGCGGTTTCGGCCGGCAGCCGCGACGGAGCCGAACCCGACGAGGATGGCGGGAACGGGCACGAGATCTCCACGATCAGCGTGTCGTCGGCCGGCGGACCGAAGCGGAACCGCTCGACGCACAGGAGCAAGTCCTTGCTCCAGCTTTGGTCACCGCGCTGTCGATGCGGGGCCATCGTTGCGATCTGGCGCAGCAGCCCCTGAATGCCCAGCATGCGACCAGACTTGTCGCGAGCCTCGATCGCCCCGTCGGTGTAAGCGAGAATCGTGTCTCCCGCCGCGAAATCAAGTATGGCTGGCGCGGGATCGAAGTCGGCGCTGGAGCACGCCCCGAGCACCATGGCCGTTGAATTGAGTTCACGGATCGTGCCATCCACGCCGGCGAGAAAAGCGGGCGGGTGCCCGCCGCTGGCGTATTCGAGCGTGCCCGCCCCGGCGTCGATGCGGAGGCACAGCGCGGTCACATAGACCGAGTGATTGGCGAGGGTGAGGTGAACATAGCGATTGAGCAGTTCGAGCACGCGGCCGGGCGGGACCGCCGGGTCCTCGGCAAAGACTCGTTCAAGCTCGCCATGCAGGCGGTTCACCGTCAACGCCGCGGGAATGCCATGCCCCGTCACGTCCATCAGCACCACCGAGAGTCGTGATGACTCGGGGCGCGCCGCGGAAACGCCCACGTGAGCGTACAAGTAATCCCCGCCGATCTGACGCATGGGCTCGTACGCGTAGCGCATGCGCACGTCGCCGTCGAGCAGCATGCCCGGGAAGAGCGCCTCGTGGATGCGACGGGCATCGGTGAGCTCGCGTCGCACCTCGCCATAGCGCTGCTGCAGCATCGCCATGCGGAACTTCTCAAGCTGTCGCGAACTCCTCATCCACGCCAGCAGAATCGAGGGCGTGTAGACCATCGGCATGAGCAAAGCGACAAAGACAAGGCCCTGCGTCCAGCCGCGTGCAACCAACTGAAGCACGAGATGAATCGCGACCAGGCTCGCGGCCACGGCAAAGGCCTGGCGCACCGTCCAGGGCAGGAGCGCACAGGCGATGAAGAGGATCGCGGTGCACTCGAGCCAACCGATGCTTCCGCCCACGCCGAAGGCCGCCGCACCGAGGTGAAACGCTCCGACCACGACCACCACGCCCTGCGAAAGTCTCAGCAGCGACGCTTCGCGCACCGTGCCCCGCCGGGTCGCCAGTCCGGCCGCGAGGAACGCGATCACGGGGAAGACGCCCAGGCCGACCGTCTTGGCGGTGTCCCACAACGCCGCGAAGAGCGACGTGAAGACGCCGGCCATCGTCTCCTCGCTGAACACGCGATAGACGTTCAGGACCAGCCCGATGGACGCAACCGTCAGCCCGAAGACAGCGCCGAGCGTGCAGAACACGATGAATCGCTGCTTGAGCAGACGAAGCGTGTGCGCCTCGAACTCTCCGGCAAACTCTCCGGTGACGGCGGCGGGTGAAGAGCGAGGCGTTGAGGACATAGCGCACACAGTGAGAACACGAGCAATCGCCGAACGGCCCCGGACACCCCGGCAGGTTTACGACTCGCGGGAGGCCCCGGGCTTCCAGAGCACGTCAAGACGACCGAAATCGTTTGCGACCCGCGCCAGCACGAACAACAGATCACTCAGCCGGTTCAGATATCGGATCGCCACCGCGCTGGTCTCTTGCGGCTCAAGCTGCATGAGCGAGACCGCGCAGCGCTCCGCACGGCGCGTCGCGACACGCGCGACATGCAAGGAAGCAGAGAGCGGCGTCCCGCCCGGCAGCACGAAGCTGTTGAGCGGTTGCAGCTTTTCGTTGTAGTCGTCGATGATCTTCTCCAGCCGAGCCACCTGGTGCTCGGTGATTCGGAGCGCGCTCGACGGCTTTTCATCTCGCGCCACCGGCGTGGCAAGATCAGCGCCGAGATCGAACAGATCGTGCTGAATGCTCGACAGGGTCTCGGCGATGCGAGAGGCCGTCCGGGTGTCGTGCGGCGGCGGCGAGAGTGCTCCGGTCGCGATGACCACGGCCGCACCGATGAACGAATTGGCCTCGTCGACCGTGCCGTAGGCTTCGACCCGCACATTGTCCTTCGCGACGCGCCGGCCACCCACCAGCCCGGTTGTTCCGTCGTCGCCCGACTTGGTGTATATCTTGTTGAGCTTGACCATGCCTGGCTCCGGAACCCGGGGAAGACACCCTGCCACTGTACCGCGCGGCCCGGTCGAATGCGAACTTGACCACGTCAGCCCGGCCCCCATGCCCTCCATCACTCCGAGAGACTCTGCTCCTGACGCCGGCCGACGCGGTCTGTTGGCCCACTGGCACGGGCCCCGACATCCATCTCCGCAAGGCGAAACGCTCGCGGAGCGCATCCTGCATGCACGAGGCATCACCGACTCCGCCTTTCTCAACCCCACTCTCACACAGTTACACGATCCCTCCCTTCTGCCCGGTATCGATCGAGCCGCCCAGCGCGTGCTCGACGCTCTATCCCGCGACGAGTCGATCGCGATCTACGGCGACTATGACGTCGACGGCATCTCCGCCGCTGCGATTCTGTGGCACACCCTCCGCGCCATCCGGCCCGACGCGCGTCTCCAAACCTACCTGCCTCACCGGCTCGACGAGGGCTACGGGCTGAACACCGAGGCGCTCTGCGAGCGCCTCGGATCGTGCCAACTCGTTGTCTCGGTGGACTGTGGAATCACCGCCGTCGAGCCTGCCCGCGCCGTGCGCGACAGCGGGCGCGATCTGATCATCACCGACCACCACCTTCCCCGCGCCGACGGGGTCTTGCCCGAGGCCTTCGCTCTCGTCCACCCGTCACTTCCGCTTGCGGCGGCCTATCCGTGCCCGGATCTGAGCGGGGCCGGCGTCGCCTTCAAGCTGGCTTGGCGTCTCGTGACGCTGCACTGCGGCGGACGCGCCACACCGCCACTTCGGGCGCTGCTGATGGACATGCTCGCCCTGGCGTCGATGGGCATCATCGCCGACGTTGTCCCGCTGCTTGGCGAGAACCGCGTGATCGCACGACAAGGGCTTCGCCAGATCGCGCAGACCGGACTGCCGGGGTTGCGTGCGCTGCGGGACGAGTCCATGAACAACGAGACCGGAGTCGACGCGGAAGCGATCGCCTTTCGGCTTGGGCCGCGGCTCAACGCGGTCGGACGACTTGGACACGCCGGCAAGGCGCTGGAGATGCTTAAGACCGACGACCCCGAGCTGGCCGCTTCGATCGCGGCGGAGCTCACCCACATCAACGACGAGCGCCGCAACCGCGAGGCGGCGATCACACGCGACGCCGAGAAGCAAGCCATCCAGGCCGGCATGGACCGGCCCGATCGTCGAGCGATTGTGCTGGCGCAGCGGGACTGGGATCGGGGCATCGTCGGCATCTGCTGCGCTCGACTGGTTGAGCGCTTCTGCCGGCCGGTCATTCTGCTTCAGGATGACGGCGACACATGCCACGGATCGGGGCGATCCGTTGATTCGGTCGATCTGCACGGCGCGCTCCAGGCGTGCTCTTCGAGCCTGATCTCCTTCGGCGGACACGCGATGGCCGCCGGCGTCCACCTCAAGTCCTCAAGGCTCGGCGAGTTCGCGGAGCGGTTCATCGAGCATGTCAACGGATGTCTCGCTCCCGACGATCTGACTCCGGTCATCCATCTCGACGGAACCTGCGAAGCCAGCGATCTGACGCTCGCGGCGGTGACGGAGCTCGACTCGTTGCGTCCCTACGGCCGCGGAAATCCGAAGCCGACGCTGCTGCTCCGGGGCGTCCGCCGTACAGGGCCGCTGCGCTCGATGGGCAAGGACGAACGCCACATCCGCTTCGACGTCCGGGGAGCGGGAGGCGTGGTTCGTGTGAAGGGCTGGAACTGGGCCAAGCGCCTGGTCGACGCCGGGCTGAGTCTGGAGGAGGGACAATCGCTCGACCTGGTGGTCCGCCCGGCAGTCAACGATTGGATGGGGCGTCGGACGGTCGAGTGCGAGATGATCGATCTCGCACTGCCGACGAGCGACCTCAACAGGTGACGCGGTTGTACGCGAGCGTGAAGAGCAGGAAATCCTGATCGTCCACGATGCCGTCAAAGTTCAGGTCCGCCGGGCAAGGCTGCGGGGCGACCGGACATTCGACTCGCTGATACGCGTCGGCGAAGATGATGAAGTCGGCGTCGTTGACCACCGAGTCAAAGTTGAAATCGGCGGCACACTGCGGCGCCGGCTCGAACAGCAGCAATCGCGGCAGATTTCCGATCCGACCGGAGGCGACCACCTGCCCGACATCGTTGATGTCAAGCAGCGTGTCGATCGTGACGCCCGGGGGCAGCGTCACAAGCGTTCGGAAGTCATGCCACACCCCGTTGTCGAAGTATCCGGTCGGCGATCCGACGTCCGACGCGATCACCTGCCCGAGGTTGTTGGCGCGGATGGGCTTGGACGGCAGCGCGACGTTCGCCCGGTATGGGCCGTAGGTATACAGCCGCTGCACCACGCCTCCCGACCATCGCTGGATGCCCGCGACGGAACCGGCGGGATCGTTCCAGACGGCCTGGCTGACGACCTCCCCGAGGTCGTTGATCACCGGAGGCGCGGAGTAGATCACGTTGGGAATCGCCGCGCTCGACGTTCCGTTCGCGAATGACACGTAGTAGTTGTTGACCGGAGAGCACCTGCCGCCCGAGAGCACCGTTCCCGCCCCGACCGCCAGAATCTCGCCGGCGTTGTTGAGCGAGTAGCCATAGCTCACGAGTTGTGTGCACGCGATCGTGCATTGGCTGGACCATGCCGCGGCGGTCCGCCAAAGGTTTCCGTTTGAGACGCCGGCGCGACCGAACCACTGCGTGCTCCCGTTGCCGCAATCGGGCGCGGAGTACGGAACGATAAAGACGCCGACCTGTCGCCGGTTGTTGACACCGATGGCTGAGTTGGCCATCCACGACGGGCCGCTCGGCCCGGAGACGAACTGGTTGTTGACCCACGCGATCGCCTGGTTGGCTCCTCCGGCAAGCGGCCGAACCGTTCCGGCGAGGTCACCAAAGTCGTTGATCCCGCTCACGCCAAGCCACGCTCGCCCGCTGGGCGCCGGCACCGTCTGCAAGGATCCGTTGCGCCATACGAAAGCACCGGTGGCGGACATGCCGCCCACCCAGCCGCGAATGTTCACAAACGCCTGATTGGACTGGACCGCGACGGGGATCTCGCCACTCCAGAGAAACCGGGGCGTCGTGGCATGCGCGTGTGCAGCCGCTGCGAAGACAGTGGCAGCGGCACCGAGGTATCGGGCGTGAACATTGAGCATGCGACCCCTTCCTTGCCGCCTGTCCCCCCGGGGCCTTCCCCGATCAGGCGGAACCTCTCTCACGTGCACCTGCGCATGCATGACGCGCTTCGTTGCAATCTTACCGGATGCAGCGAGCGGATCAATCCTAAAGTTTGTTCCGAAAACTACTTGCGCAGGCCGTTCGACCCGACCCAGGACGCCTGGTCAACCTCAGGGATTGCCGGTCTCTGTTCGGACTCGGAGCCGCTCGACAAGTTCGTTGAGGCCCGCCCGCTCGGCGCGGACCAAAGCGTCGCGTGCGAGAGCCGCGTTGTTCGGTTGGCGATCTGAGGACGCCGCCAGGACCCGTGCGGCCTCGTCGCCCCGCCCCGTCATGGTCAGCGCGTCGGCGAGCAAGCGAGCGATCGGCTCCGCCTCGCGCTCCGGCGCATCCAGCGGCAGCAGGAGTTCCGCCGCCTCTGCGGGACGGTTTGCCCGAACATGCACACGCGCCTCGATGAAGCGGTACACCGTGCCGCGCGGATCCAGCTGCCGCGCTCGGCGGACCTGCTGCAGAGCCGAGTCGAGCGCGTTCTCGCGCAGCGAGACTTCGGCCAACGCACCCCACGCACGCGCATCATCGTCCTTAAGCCGGAGCGACCGAGCCAGGGCGGCACGCGCCTCCGACACCTTGCCCATCAGAAGCGCCGTCTGACCCAGGAACAACGGGTACTCCGGATTGGACTGATCCTGCGCCTGCGCAGCCGCGAAGTGCTCCATGGCGCGGTCGTTGCGGCCGATCGAGCTGGCAACAGTGCCCGACTGAAACTCGAGCGCCGGCGTCCTCTCACCCGAAGCCAGCGCCTGCACGTACTGCTCGTACGCGTCATTCGGGCGGCCTGATTCGAGCATCGCCTCAGCCAGCGCGACGTGAAGCCGCTGTATGCCAACGTTCTCGGCGATCGCCGCTTGCAGCACGGCGATCACTTCCGCCAGCTTTCCGTCGCGGCGCAGGGTGGACACGCGATCGAGAATGGCATCGACTCGTGCGGAGGCGTCCCGCGCCGACGGATCGGCTTCCGGAGGTCGCGTGCTCGGTTGCTCGGTCGGATGAGCCGCCGCCAACCGGCCCGACGATTCCGAACTCCAGAGCGGTGATGCGGGCTGACGAAGCACGATCACAAACCCAGCACTCAGCCCGACGACGATGCCGATCGCGACCAGCACCGCCAGGGAGATCCGCCCGAAGCGACCGGGGCCTCGCGTACACTCGCCCTGCAATGTCCGATTCTCAGCCATCGTCATCTTCTTCGGCCAGTTCCAACCCCACCTCCCCCTCCGGCGAGCTCCCCAAGCAGTACAAGCCCGCCGAGCACGAGCAGCGTATCCGCGCCAAGTGGGACGCCGCCAAGGCCTTCCACGCCGACCCGCAGCGGGTCCTCCGCGGCGAGGCCAAGCCCTACGCCATCGTCATCCCGCCCCCCAACGTCACCGACCGCCTCCACCTCGGCCACGCGCTCAACAACACGCTCCAGGACGTCCTCGCCCGCTCCCATCGCATGATGGGATACGAGACCCTCTGGATGCCCGGCACCGACCACGCCGGCATCGCAACGCAGGCCGTGGTGGAACGCCGCCTCAAGAAGGACGAGAACCTCACCCGCCAGCAGCTCGGCCGCGAGAAGTTCGTCGCCAAGGTCCAGTCCTTCAAGGACGAGTACGAGGCCATCATCACCGAGCAGCTCAAGCTCATGGGCTGCTCCTGCGACTGGGACCGCCAGCGCTTCACGATGGACGACGTCTGCGCCCGCGCCGTCCGCGAGGCCTTCTTCCGCCTCTTCAAAGACGGCCTCATCTACCGCGGCAAGCGCCTCGTGAACTGGGACCCGGTGCTCCAGACCGCCGTCGCCGACGACGAGTGCTACGACGACGAGATCGATTCCTTCTTCTACTACCTGCGCTATCCGCTCGTCCACCGAAGTGGAGCAGTGGAGCAGGGGGGCAGTGGAGCAGCGAAGCCTGCATCGCACTCCTCCACTGTCCCAGTCACCTGGAACGAGTTGGCCCGCCGCGGCTATCCCAACGCCGAAAACCACCCCGGCGAACAGCAAGCCTGGGTCACCGTCGCCACCACCCGCCCCGAGACCTACCTCGGCGACACCGCTGTCGCCATCAACCCCAAGGACCCACGCGCCAAGTCCCTCCGCGGCCTCTTCATCGATCTCCCCCTCGTCGGCCGCATCATCCCCATCCTCGAAGACGACTACGTCGTCCTCCCCGCCGCAATGCAGGAAGACCCCGAGGAAGCCAAGAAGGACCCCAAGGCGATGTTCGCCACCGGGTTCCTCAAGGTCACCCCCGCGCACGACGCCAACGACTACGAGCTCGGCTTCCGCCACAAGGCCGCCATCGAAGCCTGCGGCAACCCCGTTCTCATCAACATCTTCGCCCCCGACGGCTCCATCAGCGACAAGCACGGCTGGACCGACATCGGCGACGCGCATTTGTTCGTGGGCCTCAAGCGCGAGGCCGCCCGCAAGAAAGTCCTCGAAGAGTTCAAGGCCCGCACGGTCGGCTCCTCGAGCAACTCGCTCCTCGCCGAGACCAAGCCGTATCGCCACAGCGTCAAGCACAGCGACCGCAGCAAAGCGATCATCGAGCCGTACCTGAGCGACCAGTGGTACGTGAAGGTGACCGACGACCGCTTGGCACCCGCGGCCAATCGCGCATTGACCAAGGAACAACGCACGCCCTCCCCCCTCCCAGAGGGAGGGGGCAAGGGGGTGGGTTCTGCCTCGTCATCCACGCCCGGTCACTCCGAAAGGTCAGCAAAGACAAACCCACCCCCCAACCCCCTCCCTCCGGGAGGGGGCGACGGAGATCTGCGGTTCTACCCCGCCCGCTACGCCAAGACCTACGAGCAGTGGCACGACAACATCCGCGACTGGTGCATCAGCCGCCAGCTCTGGTGGGGACATCGGGTGCCGGTGTGGAGCCGGGACAATCCAAGCACAGACGCGACGCAATGGCTCGGCCTCCAAGAGGACGTCTGCATCCGCGTCGTTGACACGAAGACGTTCGTGAGCGTGAGACCAAGCGCTGCCGCCGAAGACATCGAGCAACGACTTCACGCGTGGGGCTTCGAGCAAGACACCGACGTCCTCGACACCTGGTTCTCCTCCGCCCTTTGGCCCATGTCCACCATGGGCTGGCCCAACCCTGCGCTCGCCGGCAAGGACTTCGACGGCCTGCTCCAAGCCTTCAACCCCACCACCACCCTCTGCACCGCCCGCGAGATCATCACCCTCTGGGTCAGCCGCATGGTGATGTTCAATCGCTACCTGATGCCGCAAGACTGGTCTTCTGCCTCCCCTAGTGCCCAGTGCCAAGTGCCTAGTGCCTCTGGTTCTGGGCGCGGACCACTCCCCTTCCGCAACGTCTTCATCCACGCCGTTATCCAGGATGGTGAAGGCCGCAAGATGAGTAAGAGCCTCGGCAACGGGCTCGACCCGCTCGACATCATCGCCAGCCACGGCAGCGACGCCATGCGCTTCACTCTCTGCCAGATGACCACGCAGACGCAAGACGTCCGCATGCCGATGCAGAAGGACCCCGCCACCGGCCGCAACACCTCGCCCAAGTTCGACCTCGGCCGCAACTTCGCCAACAAGCTCTGGAACGCGGCGCGTTTCACGATGACGATGCTGGGCGGCGCGACGCAGCGACAGAGCGACGGAACGACGAAGGGGCTTTCGCTCGTCGACAAGTGGATGCTCTCCCGCCTCGCCACCGCCGTGAACGAAGCGACCACCGCGATCGAGCAGTTCGAATACAGCAACTACGCCCAGTCGGTCTATGACCTGCTCTGGCGCGACTTCTGCGACTGGTACCTCGAGGCGATCAAGCCCACCGTCGCCAGCGACCCGCGCCAGCAGGCCGTGCTCCGCGCCTCGCTCGACACAATTCTGCGGCTGCTCCACCCCATCATGCCCTACGTCACCGAGGCGATCTACGAGCAGGTCCGCCTTCTGCCCGCCGCCACCATCGACGGCCTCACCCTCGCGGCATCCCGCAAGGGCAACCTGCTCTGCACCGCCGGCTGGCCGACCGCCGCACCGTCGCTCCGCGATCCCGCTGCCGAAGCCGCGTTCGAACGCACCCGCGCGCTCGTCACGGCTCTCCGCGAGGCCCGCTCCCAGCATCAGGTCGCGCCCAAGCGCAAGGTCACGCTCCACGCCCCCGGCGGCCTGCTCAAGCCCGAGGAGGCCGCGCTGGTGCAGACGCTCGCCCTCATCGAAGCGATCGACAGCGGCGCCCAACCCACCGGCGCCGTCGCGATCACCTTCGAAGGCAAGCAACTCTTCCTCAGCAACCTCCGCGACGCCGCCGCCGCGACCGCGCCGGGAGCCACTGGCTCGGTCAACGACGCCGAACGCGAACGCCTCACCAAGCTCATCGCCGACAGCGAGAAGTCGATCGCGACCCTCGAAGGCCGCCTGAACAACCCCGGCTACGCCCAGAAGGCCCCGCCCGCGATGGTGAAGCAGACGCAAGACCAACTCGCCAAGGCCAAGGCCGACCGCGACGCCGCCAAGGCCGCACTTGCCTCGCTGGACCAGCCAACGTGAGGCGTCATCGCACCTGCGTTGGTTCGGGCCGCAGCGAGGCCGCGGCAACTCCCCCGCGATCATCGCGTGCTGATCGAGTCACGCGCATGGCGTGCGCCTTCGCAGTGATGACGGGGCTCGTCACGGCCGGGTGCGCGAGCTCGGACGCTCCTCCGCGGCACTCTCTCGACACGACCTCCCGCACACAACCTCCAGACGCGCGTGCCGCGAGTGCTGAGCTGGCCCGGGATTCGTGGACGCTTGAACTCTCGAACTCGGAGCGGATCCGCGGCGTGGCCATCACCACCCGGCACTACCGCATTCACACAACCTCCGGCGATGAGGTTCTGGTCAATCGAATGGCACCCTTCGCCGAGTCGATGCTGGAGGCGTACCGCCTCATGTTCCCCGATCTCCCGGGGCCGCCGGAGCGGATGGTCTCGTTCGTGGTCGGAACGCGTCCGCAGTGGGTTCGCGTCGTGCAGCAGCAGTGGAACGCGCAGGCCGGGCCATTCCTGACCGTCCAGCGTGGCGGCGTGACCGCCGGAGGAATCAGCGTCCTCTACGACCTCGGACAACGCGACACGCTCGTGCTCTTGGCGCACGAGGGTTGGCACCAATACGCCCAAATGGTGCTTCGCGATCCTTTGCCCGTCTGGCTTGATGAGTCGGTTGCGACGCTCTTTGAGGGCTTTCGGAGCGAGCCCGATGCGGCCGCCCTCCCCCGAACGGTTTTTCGCGTCTGGGCCAATCCGGAGCGGTTCGACCGCCTCCGCGAAGCCTCGCAGTCCAACGCGCTGCGCGGCCTGCGCGAGCTGCTTGAACTGACTCCCGGACAACTCGCATCGGAAGGCGGTGACGCCCTGACTTGGTATGCCCAGTGCTGGGCTTTGGCGTTGTGGATGCACGAAGACCCGGACCGCAGCGCGATCCTCCGGGGCTTGCTCGCCGACGCTCATCGGGGCTCGCTGTGGAGACGGGTCGAGTCTCGGCTCGGTCCTCGCGCCGCGATGCTGGGCTCAAGTCGTCGTGTGGGAAGCGAAGTGTTCCGAACCTACTTCGACGACGACCTCGACCGCGCCGAGCGCTCCTATCGCGCGTTCGTTGATCGCGTGGTGCGCGTCGGCGCAAGAGAGCACATCGTCGCCGGACGCTCGCCCCTGCTTGCTCCGTAGTCGCTTGCGTTTGTGCCGAGCGTTCGTTCGTCGCGCAGTACAAGACTGGTGCGGCTTGCACACACTGTCCGCGTCCCATGGCGCGCTTAGATTCGAGTCGCTCAGGGCGAGCCCGGAGCCGCGGCATCGAGCGTGGACGGCGGCTGTGACGCGAGCGGATAGATCCAGCGCACAACCGTCGACCCGGCGCGGTCGATCGGGTTGTCGTCGTGGAAGAGACCGACGGGCGCACCGCTGTCGGGTCGGTCGGACTGATCCAGCCGGGCGATCACGATGATGCAGGGCTGCGTAAACCACCGCCCAAGATCCAGCCCATGCGTCGCCTCGCGGCGCAGCACAGCGACCGATTGACCGCTACTGCCTCGCGCGTCCTCGGGGATCCCAAGTTGGTTGTAGAGGCTGAAGGCGGCAACAGCATCGGTCCAATTGCGCGTGAAGCGTGACTCGCCCGCCGCCTGGCCGCCGAGCGTCATGCCCGAGACGGGGACAAGGTTGGCCAGCCACAGTTCGCCCGCGTTGCTCGACGGCGCCTGCGCAGTCACGCCGGCAAGGTCGAGAACCGCTCCCGAGTCCCAGTCCTCCGCCAGTCGCCAGAACTGCACACGCGAGACGAGCCGCGATCGCACGTCGGCGCCGATCGGCTGCTGTCCGATCACGACCGCAAGCAGCACATCGCTCAATGCCCCCGGCAGCTCGTGCACGATCTGGCCCACGAGCCGGCCGGATTCCAGCCGCAGGGGGGCCGACTCAACCGGGCGCGGCATCTTCCACACCGGCGCCCCCGCCCAGTCCAGTTGCACCTGCTTGACGGTCGATCGCGCCGGAACGCGCAGTTCCACCGGGTCGCGTCCGTCCACCGTATATTCCTGCGCATCCAGAAACCCGGAGCGCTGATCGGCTCCGACGGGATCCCACGGCGACAGAACGCCCCCCAGCTCACGCCGTCCGGACTCCTTTGACAGGCCCCCTTCCTGATCGGGCGCAACGAGCCGCACGCGTCCGTTCTCGGGGATCATCACGCTCATCCACGAGCGCACGCGCTGCACGTTCTGTCCATGCACGTGGTCGATCACCGAGAGCTGCGTGGCTTCAAATCGTGCCGGCCTCGCCCAGTGCGCCAGCCCGAAGGCCGCCGCCGAAAAGGCCAAAGCGACGCCCACGAACGCCACCCAGGCATGACGCGTCAGATCGAATCGCTTCAGCAGGCCGAACAACACCGGCCCCGCCAGCGCCCAGTAGATCGTGAACAGCACCACCCCGAGCAGCACGCCCGTCGCCGCGGTACCTCGCTTCGCGATCTCCGAAGAGATCCCGCGATCGATCGGAATCTCCGGCCCGCGTGCCACCACATCCCGCGGCGTCGGACTCAGCAGGCCGCGCGTGCCCAACACCCGGTGCCAAAAGACATCCGCATCGATCGAGCCGCCCTGCGCCACCACGCGAGGCGAGAGATCGATGCCGATCAGCGTCACCGCGCCCAAGCCCACCAGCCGCCTCGCCACGACACACCGTCCGTCGGGCGCGTTGAGCACGCGCACCGCCTCGCCGGGCCCCGCGTCGGGGAAAGGCTCGAAAAAGTGCAGCACGCCGCGGCGAGGCAGCGCCACCTCTTCCGAGCGTGTGAGGAGCGGTCGCAGCGCCTCGATCTCCGCGTTCTCATCACGCTCGATCCGCACCGCGGGCAACAGATCCAACAGCTCGTTTGTCGCCGCGTTCGTCCACGCCTGCCCGACGGGAGGCAGCACGATCACGAGGTGTCCGCCGCGCCGGACCCACTCGCGAAGCGCACGCGTGCGCTCGCCGCGGAGCTGGCTGACATCAAACTCGCCGCCGCCCGAAGACTCAGACCAGACGATCAGCGGGAACTGCGCCAGGCCCGTCCACCGGTCCGGAAGATGGCGGACCGACAGGCCCGAGATAGGCTCCAGCGACTCGTGCGCGAGCGCCGGCCAGGGATTGATCCCGCTCGTCGAGACCTGCGCGAACTGACGCAGGCCCAGCTCGGCGGCGCCGATCACTCCGATCAACCCCGCGTGAGCCGGACCGACGCGCCCGGTCGAGAGCAGGGCCTGACGGGAGATCAACGCCCCCGGACGGACGCCCAACGTCTGGCCGCTGTCTTCGATGATCTCGTTGACTTCGACCGTCACCGGGTCGCCCTGTCGAAACCAGAAAGGCAGACGCAAATACAGCCATGCGTCCTGCGGGACGCCCGGGTTGAGCGTGACCACCCGCGAATACGCCGGCCGATCGCCATCGGCGTCGGAAAGCAGCACGCGAAGCAGAACCTCGCGCTGGCGCGGGGAGGAATCGGTCAGCCGAAGTCGCAGGCCCGTCCACTCCCCCGCCCGTGCCGCGTTACCGACCCCAAACTCCACGAGCTCGATCTTGACGTCGGCCGCGGAGGGGTCCGCCGCGGCGATCAACTGGGCACGGAGCGTCCCGGCTCCCAGGCCCGCCAAGCACGCGAACACCAGAAACAAGAGCCTCGCAAGCCTGCGTGCCGTGGTCGGGCGAATCGATGCCGCGTTCATGCTCCGATGGTAATCCCCCACTCCCGCCAACCGGACGCAGGGCCAGAGAGTCCGCATGATTTGCTCGGCGACGCTCAGAGCGACCAAAGTCGCATCCAGCCCGTTCCGATTCAAGGGACATGACAGAGCTGCTGGGCGATTCCTGGTATGTCGTTGCGGCCCTGACGGCCGGCTCCGTCCTTGCCATGCTGTACACGCTGGCCAGCGTGGTCCGCAACCAGACCCACGTCCACGATCTCCACGTCAACGTCGCCCGGCTCCGAAACGAGTACCGAGAACGTGCCCGAGCGATGCAGGAGGCGGCCGCCACCGGATCGGTGCAACTCGCGCCGGCAGGCAAGAACGATCAGACCTCAAGCCGCTCCGCCGACGCGGCCGGACGCTCGCACTGACGACGCCCCGAAGAAGGCACCGCCTCCCTCATGCCATCGACCGCAGCTCTTCGATGAGCACCGCGTGACTGCGCGTGCCCGCACGCAGGCACTCCAGCTCGAACTTCTCGTTGGGCGAATGGACGCGGTCGTCGTCGAGCCCGAATCCCATGAAGATGGTCTCGACGCCCAGCTTGCTCTTGAGCGAGCCCGCGACGGGGATCGAGCCACCCGACTTGATGAGCGCCGGCTTGACGCCGCACGCCCGCTCGATCGCACGCGACGCCGCCGCCAGTTCCGCGGAATCCGTCCGAACCGTCGCCGGATGCCCGCCGTGGTGGTCGATCAGTTCCCATCGACAACCCTGCGGGGTGCGTTCGCGGCACCAGGCGAAGAAGGCTTCGGTGATCTGGACCGGGTCCTGATCCGCGACGAGGCGGAAACTGACCTTCGCGCTCGCGTGCGCGGGGATGACCGTCTTGGCGCCCTTGCCCGTGTAGCCGCCGACGATGCCATTGATCTCCGCCGTCGGCCGCGCCCACTCTCGCTCGATGAAGCTGAACCCCGCTTCGCCGACGCTGGCCTCCGGTCCAAGTCCGATCTTCCGCAGATTCGCGGCCGGATCCACGCCCAGCCTCCCCCACGCCTCGCGTTCAACGGGCGCGATGGGGCGGACTCGATCGTAAAACCCGGGAATCGTGACGCGACGGTCCTTGTCCCAAAGCTGCGCGAGCACCTTGGTGAGTTCGCTGATCGGGTTCGGGCACTTGCCCCCCCACAGGCCCGAGTGCAGATCCTGATCGGGCCCGTGCAGCACGACCTCGGTGTAGGCAAGCCCGCGCACGCCGTAGGTGATCGCCGGCTTGCCACGGTCGAGCATGCCGGTGTCGCTGATGACGCACACGTTGCAGCGCGAAAGCTCTTCTCGGCGTGCATCGAGGAAGGCGTCGAGGTTGACCGAGCCCGACTCTTCCTCGCCCTCCAGCAGCACCGTCATGCGCACCCCGCCCGCCGCAAGCCCGCTGATCTGCTTCCACGCGCGCATCGCCGACAGGAACATCATCACTTGTCCCTTGTCGTCGACCGCGCCGCGAGCGACGATCCGCGGCTGGCCGCCCTTGGCCTTCGCCGCCGCTTCGTCGATCAGCACCGGCTCAAACGGCGGGCTCTGCCACAGCTCCAGCGGGTCGGCCGGCTGCACGTCGTAATGCCCATAAAAAAGCACGTGCGGCCCGCGATAGTCGGGTGCGCCCGGCGATGTCGCAAGGACAATCGGATGTCCGGGCTTGTCCTTCGAACCCGTCTCGCAGAGCGCGCTGGAAAAGCCGCTGGCCGCCAGGTGGTCGCTCGCCCACTGAGCCGCGCGGCGGCAGTGCTCGCGATACGCCGGGTCGGTGCTGACGCTGGGGATCCGCAGCCAGTCGATCAACTCGCGGATCTGATCCGGGCGCTGGCGATCGAGCAGCTCAAGAACGCTCTGGACGTGACTCATGCCCGAGCGTACGCACGCCCGACCCGTGGTCGAGCCCTCGCGGCCGGCGAGACCGAAAGGCCAGCGGCCGAAGTCACTTCTTCTGCGACGCGTCCCACGCTTCTTGCATGAGGTTGTCGGGTGGCATCGGGTTGTTGCGGGTCACTCGACGCCCGCAGTCCGGACAGGTCGTCGGCCCGGTCTTGCCGAGCCAGCTGTTCAGGATGACGTAGGTGGGCGGGAACTTTGCCTTGCCGTCCTTCGTCCAGTGGCAGACTTCGGCGGGGAAAATCGTCAGCTTGCCGGTCTTGGGGTTCTTCGCGGGGAAGCCGGTCGACTCGTCCAGCGGGAATCGCTCGATGACCTCGCCGGTCTCGGAGTCCATGACGAGGTTGAACCTCGCCTCGCGCCTCGGATCGTTCATCACCCCCGACACGGTGCGGTACACCACGAAAGCCATCGCAATCAGCGCGACTGCCGCCAAGCCAATCGCGGCATACATCCGTCCTTGAGGAGCCCCGGCAGCACTCTGCCGGGTCTTGCCTTCCGGAACGTCCATGTCGTGAAGCAGGGAGTTGCCAGAGGGGGGGGACGTTGGCATGCAAAGGCTCTCAGGAAACGTTGGCGGGTTCGGTTCAGGTCAGAACAGGGATCTTACTGGAACGTGTAGGGCTGATTGCGGAACTCGCCATCACCCGAGGCCTGCTGGAACGCACGACGCGTCGTCAGCCACGTTCCCAACTGCCCGTTGCGGATCGTACCCGACGGCATCCAGAACTCAGGGTTCGTCGCCTCGAGGTCGTTCATCAGACGCACACTCGAATCGAAGAACGCAACGTTCCCCAGGACCGCAACGCCCGCGCGGGTTGACGCTCCGCCCGCGCTGCCCGGACGGGAGTTGCCCGTCGCGCCAGCCAGGTTCCGGGCGCCGTGCCGGAACGCCCAGTACCGCGCGTCCACGCGCCCAGGTGACCACGGCGCGACGACCGACTCGCCCGGCGCAGCCCAGCGAGAGAGCGATTTGCTGTCGTTGATCCACGGGCCGGCGTCGGCGAACGCCGCTCCGAAGTTGCCGGTAAGTTCGGGGTTATAGCTCGGACCCACCGCGCGATTCGCGAAATCCGCGGTCGCGAAGCGGTGGCCGTCATGGAACGCGGCCTTTCGGCTGGGACTGCCCACGCGGTTGAGCTGCGGCAGGTAGCCACGGCGGTCGTTCGAAACAAAATTTCCGATACCGAGCGGACCTCCGTCGGTGCCCGACAGGAAATTGGTCGACATGTTGTACGAGATCATCTTGGTGACCGGGAACGCAGTGAGCGAGACACCGCTCGCGTCAGGCCACGCGTAGGCCTCAAAGCTGTTCTCGGGGCACTGATAGCCCTTGATCGTGCCGTAGAACGCGAACCGCTGTCCACGAGTCACGTCATCCGGACCGTTCGACACGCGACCCTCACCCGGGCCGCGAATGTTGTTGAAGTGCGCGAGCGGCCCCATCCAATCCCAGTTCTGAACCGAGACGCCGTTGAAGAACGGGGTCACCGTCTGCTCAACTCGACGACTACCCGCAGGGCCGGTTGCGACCGCACGACCGGTGGCATCCCAACCGCTCGAACTGGGCGAGCCAGCGAGCCAGTCCTTGTTGCTGTCCGCGTAGGTCGTCTGGGCGATCACCAACTGGCGCAGGTTGGACTGACAGATCACGTTCCGAGCCGTCTTGCGGGCCACGCCCAGGCTCGGCAGCAGAATCGAGATCAAGAGCGCGATGATCGCGATGACCACCAGCAACTCGATCAGCGTGAATCCTTTTCGGGCGACGACGTTCGCGGAATTCCTGGCGGGCGACATCTTCCGATTCTCCTTGCGTGAAGGCTTCTCGCTCGATCCGGCCCCGGCCGGTCCCCTTCCGGCGCTCTTCCGACGCTGTCCAGCCCACGATCCAGCTGGGTTCCGGCACTGGTCTGGCCTCTCATCAACCCACCGAGGCTGATTTCCGGACCTGACCCGCCTTCACACTTTTTCGCTGGCTAGACCGACAGCATACCGACCGGACACATCACTCGGCAAACGACAGAAAACACAACTCTCAAGCACGATCCCTCGCCCCACCGCAACGAACGACCGCCACCCCCATTCGACCCGAACCGATCCCACTCGAAACCCAGCGCCCACTCCTCTCCCCCGAGATCAGACCGACCGGGGAACAGAGGAGCATGGCCGCGGACAAGCGTACGCCGCTCACGATCCGGTGTCCCTCCCGAACCTCTCCTGCCGATCCCGGCTTCAAGAAATCTTTACACGACGATGGCGCGTCTGGAGACTGGATCTGTCGATCGCTCTCGCCGCATGAACGACGCCGCGACGAGAGCCGGGTTTCTTACCGATTCCACGGGACACTCTTGTCTGGAAGAGGCGGCGCGACCGGTGGCGCGACCGGCTTCTCCTTGATGAGCGCCTGCAGGTGGGCGATAGCGGCGTCGAGCTGGGCATCCTCTCCCTTGAACGTGGCGTGGGGCAGGTTGTCGACGACGATGTCGGGGTCGACGCCGTGGCCTTCGATGATCCAGACGTGCTGACCGTCGGGGCCGGGGGCGTAGACGCCGAACTCTCCGGCGGTCGCGGCGCCGTTGTCGGAGAGGCGGTTGGAGCCGGTGAGCCAGATCTCGCCGCCCCATGTGCGGGTGCCGATGATCTTGCCCAGGTTGAGGCGTCGGAAGCCCTCGGCGAAGGCTTCGCCGTCGCTGGCGGTGAAGTGATCGCAGAGGACGACCATGTGCCCGCGGAAGGCGTACTGCATGTTCCACGGGTTGGCGCGGCCGACGCGAGCGTTCCAGAACATCGACGCCTGGCGCAGCAGTTGACCGAGGATCCAGCTGTCGATGTTGCCGCCGGTGTTGCGTCGCACATCGATGATGAGCCCCTGGCGCTGGAAGACGGGGAAGAAGCCCTTGGCCCATCGCCCGATCTCGTCGCCGCCCATGTTGCGCAGATGGACGTAGCCGATCTGGCCTTCGCCCTTCTGCTCAACGATGCGTCGTCGCTGAACGGACCAGGCGTTGTAGCGCAGGTTCCGGGCCTCGGCGGCACTGACGGGGACCACGATCACATCGCGGCTGGGCGGAGCCTGCTCGACTCCGTCGGCACCGGCGGGGCGGATGCGCAGGAGCACCTGCTGGCCCGCGCGCCCGCGCAGCAGCGCGCCGGGAGAGGTCGCCACGGTGGGCTGGCCGTTGATCAGCTCGATCACATCGCCTGCGCGGACGTTGACCCCCGGTCGCGCCAGCGGAGGCAGTTCGCCGGGCTCGTCAGGATCAAAGTCGTGCACATGCTCGACGCGCCACCCGCCGCGGGCCGGATCGCGCACCAGTTCCGCGCCGAGCATGGCCACGCCGACGTCGTCGGACGGCTGGCGCACGTCGCCTCCCTGCACGAAGTGGTGCAGCGCGGAAAGCTCGCCGGTGAGCTGTCCGAGCACGTCGTTGAGTTCAGCGCGGGTTCGGACTCGATCGACAAACGGCGCGTACTTGTCGCGCATGCGGGGCCAGTTCACGCCGTGCATGTTGGTCGCGTAGAAGTAGTCGCGGAGCATGCGCCAGGCGTCGAGGTACATCTGGCGCCATTCCTGAGCGGGCACCAGCGCGAAGCGCCAGGAGGCGAGACTGACGGCGTTCTTGTCAAGGTCTGCCGGGGCGGGAGCCGCGTCGACGATGAAGAAGGAGTCACGACGCCGGATCGCGAGCTTTTTCCCGTCGGCCGAAAGCTGGAAGTCGCGCACGTCGGACGCAACGGTCTTGACCTCGACGCGGTCGTTGGCGATGGCCACGCCGAGAAGCGAGGTCTTGGGCTCGGCGTTGCTCGCCGGCGTATCGACAAAGTACAGGGCCTTGTCGGTCAGTTCGAGCGCGGCGTAGTTGCCCGGGGGCACGGGCACTTCCTCGAGTCGAGCCTCGATTCCGTCGAAGTCGATTCGGACTTCCGGCGCGGCCTTCGCGTCCTTGGAATCTTTCTTGGTCGGCGTGCTCGCGGCGGCTGAACCCGCCGAATCCGCCGGCTTCGGCTCGGACTCGGGCTTGGGTTCGGTCGCCGGATCGGACGCCGGCTTGGCGTCCGTCGCGGGCGGCTTGTCGTCGGTGCCGGGATCGGTCTTTGTCTCTTTCTTTTCGGCCTTGGGATCGAAGAGTTCGTCGGCAGGCCGCCACGGCGAGCGCTGGTCCTTCTGGAGCGCGATGTGGTAGATCTTGACGCGTCGATCAAAGAAAGGCTGAGGCGCGAGCTGACCCCACGGGCTGCCGGTCACACTGTCGAAGTGTCGCGACGAGAGCAGGTAGAGCCACTTGCCGTCAGGGCTGAAACGCGGGAACGCGTTGTCGAATCGGTCGGTGGTGACAGGTCGCGAGGTTTTCTCGGCAAGCGAATAGATCTGGATCACGCCGTGCGAGTTGTCGACCCGATCGACGTAAGCGAGCCATCGCGAGTCGTGCGACCAGGAGAAGTCCTCGATGATGGCCTGCTCGCTCTGAGCGACGAGAGTCGTGGCCTTGGTCTCGACGTTGGTGATGTAAAGACGATGGTTCTTGTCCGAGTGAGCGATGTGCTTGCCGTCGGGGCTTGGCAGGATCGACAGCCGGAGGATGTCGGCCCCGGACGTGATCTGCGTCGGCTCGCCGACACCGTTGGCGGGGAGCGCCCAGATCTCGACTTCGCCCGAAGCATCGCTGGTGGCGTAGATGGTCTTGGCGTCGGGCGCGAAGGTTGCGAAGCGGTAACGCGTGCCGCTGCGCCTGGTCAGATCGACGAAACGGCCCGGACGGGCCGGAGCGGCAAAGAGCTGGCCACGCGCACCGAGCAGGAGCCGGTCGCCGCTGGGCGAGACTGCCCAGCCTGAGATCGCACGCGCGGGCTCCCTGATCCACTGCTCGCGCATCTGGTCGAGATCGCTCGAAAGTGTGATGGGAACCTCACGGGTCTCTCCGCTGGCGAGGTCGAGCAGCCACAGATCGGGCCCGTGCTGATACACCACGCGTCCGTTGTGGAGGTCGGGCGTGTTGAGATCGAACTCCTTGTGAAAGGAGTGCTGACGCAGGTCCTTGCCCAGATTCGCGGAGGCGGCATCAAACGACCAGATGTTCATGATCCCATCGCGGTCGCTCGCGAAGTAGACGCGACCGTTCCAGAACATCGGATCCTTGCTCGTGCCGGGATAGTCGGTGGTGAGGGGCGTGGCCTCCTGGTCGCCGGGCGCGAACTTCCAGATCTGCTGGACGTAGCCGCCCTTGTACCTTTTCGTGAAGCTGCCCTGGAAAGGCAGCCGGGTGAAAAAGAGTGTGGATGCGTCGTCTGCGAAGGCGGCTTGATCCGCCTCGGCGAGCGGAATCCGCTCTCGCGTCATGGCGGACGCGTCCGAGTGCTTGCTCAGGAGAACGAGCTGACTAGCGGGCAGGGTCGCGTGTTCAGCGGTGGAATAGACAATGCCGCCGTCCGGGCGCCATCCGACAAAGCTCGGGCGGCTGGCGCCGAACGTGAGTCGCGATGGCAGGCCGCCGGAGATCGGCATCGTGTAGATCTCGGGGACGCCCTCGTAGCTGGCGATGAACGCGACGGTGCTGCCGTCGGGCGAGATGGCGGGATGCAGCTCATCCCCGGTGCCGCTGGTGAGCCGAACAGCGACGCCGCCGCTCGAGCCGACCCGCCACAGATCGCCCTCGCTGACGAAGACAATCGTGTCTCCGTGGATCGCGGGCTGGCGGTAGTAGCCCCGCGTCTGAGGAACCACGTCGGCGGCCAACGACCAAGACGTCACCGCACCAAGCACCAGCACGCCAGCACGAAACGACCTCATGCACAGTCTCCGAGGCTCAAGGCCCCACGCGCGCAGCGCCGCGGACCTCCGGGTCACATCGCTGCCACGCCGCGGGAGCATACCGCGATCGATCACTCCCCGTTGCCCCCGACTGGTGCGTTCAGTGTGCCGATATGTCTTCAAGCCGACGGATGACGATCACCGGCGCGCGGCGCGGATCCAGCGTCGAGATCAGCCACTCCAGCTCGTCCCGCCTGAATCCGATGCAGCCGAATGTGCCGGCGCCGTCGGGATCGGCTTCGTGAACGAAAATCGCGCTGCCCATGCCCGGCACGACCGGGAAACGGTTGTAGTCGACAACCACGCACAAGCGCAGGAGCGGATCATCCGCAAGGCGGCCGGTGATTCCGTGGGCCGCTTTGCCGCGGACCCATTGGTTGTACGTCGGTGAATCCGGCCGCTCGTCCCACGCGTCGTCGTCGGTCGCGAGGCGATAGGGCAAGCCCGAGTCGGGATTGGGCTCCCTTCCGAGCGCTTCGGTCAGGGTGAAGACGCCCGACGGCGTCCGGCGGTCGCCCTCTCGCTTAAGCCCTGCCGGCGCAACGCCCCTGGCGCCGACGCTCGCTCGGAGCGGCCCTCGCACCACCGACCACGCTTCGCCCGACTCCCTCCGAAGGAGCCACGCAGTGGCAAACCGCTCTCGGGGCGCACGCTCGCTGACAACGAGCAACGCCTGCCTCGCTCGTGCGATCTCTACCGTCTCGGCGGGGATCACATCGGCAGGGGCCAGTGAGACCGCACGCCGGTTAACGCCGCAGGACATCAGAACCAGCGTCAGCATCGAGGCGCAGAACGTGAGCACACGCGACGTGCGCACGCACGATCGCCCGATGAGGGCCCGGCCATCGCCCGAAGCCGATGCCTGCAGAGACATCCGAGACTCCATGGACAATCCCTCGATGCGCCTCGAGCAGCGGACGCTTCACTCAAATCGCAGGTGCTTCACGCTCTCGCCGCTGTCGCGGAGGTCGATGAGCGCGTCGAGCCCGATCTGCAGGTGAGTTTCGACGAACTTCTCGGTGACGGAACGATCGCTCTCGCCGGTCTTGACGCCGTCGGGCGTCATCGGATTGTCGCTGACCAAGAGCAGCGCGCCCTTGGGAATAGAGTTGGCGAAGCCGACGAGAAAAATCGTGGCGGTCTCCATGTCGATCCCGATGCAGCGGATCTGACGCAGATATTCCTTGAACTTCTCGTCGTGCTCCCAGACGCGACGGTTCGTGGTGTAGACCGTTCCGGTCCAGTAGTCCATGCCGTGCTCGATGATCGCCGCGCTCACGGCTCGCTGCAGACGGAACGAGGGCAGAGCGGGCACCTCGGGCGGCAGGTACTCGTTGCTCGTGCCCTCGCCGCGGATCGCGGCGATCGGCAGGACAAAGTCGCCAAGCTTCGTTTTCTTCAGCCCGCCGCACTTGCCGAGGAAGAGAACCGCCTTGGGATCAACAGCGCTGAGGAGGTCCATCGTGGTGGCGGCCATGGCGCTGCCCATGCCGAAGTTCACGATCGTGATGTCCTCGGCGGGCGTGCCGGGGCGGCCGCTGGCGGATTGCATCGGCCGATCGCGCCCCTCGACCGGGACCCCGAATCGCTCCGCAAACATCTCGACGTAATTCACAAAGTTGGTGAGCAGGATGTAGCTGCCCCACCGTTCGGGCGCGCGGCCTGTGTATCGCGGCAGCCAGTCTTGCACGATCTGCGCCTTGGACCTCATGATCGAGCAGGATATCCGAACCGCTGCGGGTTCGACCGCTCTGGTAGTCTGCGTCGATGAATCTGCTGCTTGCCGTTTTTCTCGTGTGCCTCTTCGCCGTCCTTGCCGGGGCGCTCGCGTTCCACGCCTTGGCGCGACTCGGGAGTGTCGGGCGCGCCGCCTGCGATGCCTGCGCGAAGGCGCCGCTCCTCGACGTGATCGTCTTTCTGTTCTGTCACGGCCCGCACCTCGCGGCCACGGCTGTCTGGCTGGGCTATCGGCACTCGTGGATCGGCCCGACGAAGACCCTTGGCGGCGAGGAAGCGCCGATCTCCACCCCGGCGCGCTGGGCGTGGCGCGAGCCTCCGCCCGCGCTTCTTTCGGGCGACCCGCTGGTACGCGCTGACGGCGCGATACCCGGGCCCGACGCCTGGCTGGGCGGCGGTCTGGGCCTGCTCGCGCTGCTGGGCGTGTCGATCGCGGCCCAGGCCGCGGCGCTCGTGCTCTGGTCGTGGTTTCATGAGGCAATCACGCCCGGCGCTCGAAGCGGTCCTCGCATCGTGACAACGCTGAACCGACGCGTGGGTCCGGTCCGCAATCACCTGGCGGTCTGGTGGACGGCGCTGGCGGTGCCGCTCTTCACACTGGTCCGCCTCGCGCAGATCCTGATCTACCCCCCGTTGCATTGGCTGGTGCGGCTGCCACGCTACAAGACTTCGGAGTGGATCAACGTCAGCCGTCAGAAGTTCAGCGGGCTCGTTGGATACGACCTGATCTGGTGCCTGTACTGCGATTGGATGACAGGCGTGTGGAGCCTGGGCAGCGAGATGCTGCGCAACGTCGAGTCCTTCTGGTGCCCGATCCGCTACAGCAGCCCCGAGAAGTGCGAGAAGTGTGTGCTGGACTTCCCCGACATCGACGGCGGGTGGGTCGACGCGCGTGGCTCGATGGCGGATGTCGCCCGTGTGCTGGAGCAGAAGTATCCGGGGCCCAACGGCGAGAACGGCTGGTTCGGCCATCCAACGCGCGTCCAAGTCAAGATCACGATCGACGGGCAACAGCCGCGATGACGCGCCTCAAAAGTGCCGCCCGAGCCCCGGAGAGGCTCGGACGGCGGGCGCGGGGGCAGGTTGTTGGAACACCCTCACCTTGAGAAGGGCAACAGAGGGCTCCACTCACTTCGAGTCGTCGCTCTCCGCGCGACGCTCAAGCAGATTGCGCAGATAATCGTTCTCGCGGCGGGTTGCCTCGAGATCGAAAACGAGGTATTTCACGCTCAGACGCAGGTAATCGAGCGACTCCTGCAGCTCGCCGATCGTGTTCTTCATCTTCTCGTGGCGGACCTTGGTCTCCTGCGCCAGGCTTTCCAGACGCCCGCGGTCCTTCTCCGGGAGTTCGCCGATCTGGGCCATCAGTTCGGACAGACGCTTCTGGAAATCCTGCTCGTTCATCTCTTCTCTCCTCTCAGACTCGTGCCCCGCCGCGGCCTCCGAGCCTTGCGAGCGGACACGCTGGAAGAGGGTGCAAGCGGGCGGCCGGAATCGGCCCAACCGCGATGCGTTCGCGTGCCAAAGCGTCACGTCTGAGAAAACAGCGTGAAGGAGTCTGGGAAAGGCAGTCCGCGCGCCCACCCGCCTCGATTGGTCCGAGAAGGGGCCGATCGCGATGGTCCGTCCGCGCGGGATGTTGACTTCCGTCAACGGTCGATGTCGATCCGGCGCAGCGCGGCCTTGGCCTCGGGACGCGCCTGGGCCACGACGTTCGCGAACGCGGCGGGGTCCTGCCGCTTGAGCTCTTTCAGGGTCTTGCGGGCGTGCTGATCAAGGTTCTGCCGGAAGCGGTTGAACAGCTGCTCCAGCTCGTGCCGGTTGTGCAGACTGAGCGGATCGCGGTGCCGCGACTGCATCACGGCCCATTCCAGCAGGGAAGCGCCCGTCGGGCTGAACCGGTACAGATCCAGCGTCGCCGCCGCACGCTTCACCAGCGGGGCAAAGGGGTCGCCGGCGGGATCGGGGATGGCCTCGAAGACCTTGCCCGATTCGGCCTTGATCTCGGCGAGCAGCAGCGGATCGCTGGTTGTGGCGGCCGGGCGAGCGAGCGTGTCGGTGGCCGGGGCGAGCTTGGCGAACGCGGTCGAGACCGTTTTGGTCCCCGCCTTGTCGAATCGGATCGTCAGGCGCTGGCAGGAGATCCCGTCCTGAACGATGCCGAGGGCGTCGGTCACGACGCCGATCCCCCACTCGGGCTTGGCGGTATGGCACACCTTGGCCCCAACGGCCCACTCGCTGACAGTCTGACTCATGCGTCCCGTTCCTCAATCGCTGCGGCGGGAGCGGCGAGAGCACGCCCGCTCCGAACCGGGGCGGACCTCACGACGCAGCAGCCGGCAGCATGATCAGAGTCCGCACGCCTATAGTTGATCGCGAAAACAGAAGCCGGACGACGCGGTCGCCGCGTCGAGGAGTGTGTTTGCGATTCGCCCGGGGCGTGTGTTGCTCTGCGGTGAGTATATCGGATCACCGGCGTGCGGTGCAAGCGAATTCACACGGGCGACCAGGACCCCGGTAGAGGCCGCTTCTCATCGCCCCCGAGGCGACAGACCCAGGAAGGATATCTGCTCCATGATCGAGGCCCTCAAGAGCGACGGAATCGTGACCAAGGTCGGCGGGCGCTTCAAGCTGTGCGCGTTGATCCAGCGGCGTCTGGTCCAGTTGATGGAAGGGCAGCGTCCTCTCGTCGAGCGGAACGGCCGTTCGGATCTCGAAGTCGTGATCGATGAGATCCTGCACGACAAGATCACCCTCGACTTCGATGCGTCGTCCATCGTCGAGCCCAAGAGCGTCCAGCACCGCTCGACGTCCAACGAGGTCCTGCTCTGATCCGTCTCGCGCTTCGGCCCTCGCTTCGGCCCGCGACTGAACCATGCCCCCAACGCGCCCACGTCGAAAGAGGGACATCGATCGCGCCGCGAGTGATCCGCTCGATCCCGCGATCCTGAGGCCGTCGCTCGAAGGTCGTCGCATTCTCGTCGGAATCAGCGGCGGAATCGCCGTCTACAAGACCTGCACGCTGGTGAGCCGCCTCGCTCAGGCGGGGGCTCACGTCACGGTCGCGATGACCGACGCGGCCACACGCTTTGTCACGCCGCTGACGTTCCAGTCTCTCTCCGGGCGGCCCGTCTACACCTCCGCCTGGGAGCACCATGAGTCGGACGATCCGCAGCACATTTCGCTCGCACGCTCCACCGATCTCGCGCTGATCGCTCCGGCGACCATGGACTTTCTTGCCAAGGTTGCGACCGGACGCACGGATGACGTGGTGACCCTGATCCTCTCGGCGATCGACGCAAGGCGCACGCCGGTGCTGCTTGCGCCGGCAATGAACGACGTCATGTGGTCCCAGGCGAGCACCCGCCGAAACTGCCGCACTCTTGAGCGCGACGGCTATGTGCTTGTCGGGCCGGGAGACGGCTGGATGGCTTGCCGCAGCGTCGGAACCGGGCGCATGGTCGAGCCCGCAGATCTCGCGCTTGCGATCCTGCGGCACGTGCCGCCACCCACGCGGGCGTGATCGACGACGCAACCTGCACAGGCAATCCTGCGAGAATCCAGCGAACAACCGCGTTGTTTCGGCCGAAAAAGGGAGGTCGAGGCGGTCCGGCGAGCTCGCGACGGCTCAGAAGACGACGCTCGAGCGTTGACCCCGCCCAGATCGGCTGGAACAATGCCCTTCCCCGTTGGCGAACCCTTTGTCGACGGCGGACCTCGGAGAGGTGACAGAGCGGTTGAACGTACCGGTTTCGAAAACCGGCAGAGGGCGTAAGCCTTCTCGGGAGTTCGAATCTCCCCCTCTCCGCTTCAGCAAGGCCCCGAACGCGGGGCCTTGTCTGCTTTTGCAGCACGCCCGCCACCCGCCCGCAACGCGTTGGAAGCTTGCAGACAGGGTCTGGACTCATGCGCCCGCGTTGTCGGATCTGTCGCGCAGGTCCCGCGAGCGGCCCGAGCGCAACGGGTCGCTCCGCGAGGTGTCCGTGAGCGAGCCGGCTCTTAGAAAAAAATATTTCGTTTTCTCAAGTCCGCGCTTGACAAAACGAAAACTCTTTGCGATATTCATCTATCGACTTTCGTTTTTCAAAGTCCGGGAATGTAGATGACAGACTCCACACACAAAGCGAACGGGTTGATCTCGGTGCCGGAGCAGGCGCAGGGGCACGTTCTCCTCTCGCTCCCGCGCGAGGACCTGGACCTGATTGTGCAACTGGTCGTGGCGTCGGGCTCGCTGAAGGACTTGGCGGTGGTCTACGGCGTGAGCTACCCGACGATTCGGAATCGGCTGGACCGGACAATCGCTCGCCTGCGCGACGCGATGGCTGGGCGAAAGCCAGACCCGGTTTCGGAGTTGATGGCGGACCTTGTGGAGCGTGGCGAACTTTCTGCCGCGGGTGCCCGACAGATCCGTGATCTGGTGCGGCAGCGCGAGCGTTCGGGAGGTGGCTCATGATGATTTCGGCGACAACGACCGGTGGCTGGTGGACGGAGGGCATGTGGTTTCCGGCGTCGATTGGCTTCGTGGTGCTGATCGCTTCCTGCCTGGTTTTTCCGAAGCTCTGGGAATACTTCGCCCCGAGCGGAGCGGCGAAGCGCGCGTGTGTGATCGGCGCGGCGGTCCTTCAGTGGCTGGGGGTCATTCTGCTGTCCGGCTTGTTCATCGCCGCGTTCCGAGCGCAGCCCGCCGTGGTGCTGCAGATGCTCGGCGTCTTCGGCATCCCCCTGTACCTGATCGGCTATACGGAGCTGCGCGTGCGCACCGACCGTGAAGCGCGAGAGAAGCGCCGTAGCGAGGCGGAAGCGATCCGCGTGGGGGGATAAGCGCGAGGAATCGTTTCGACGGCCCCTCACCAGATGCACAGGACAAACCCAGGAGTCTGAGGCCATGAACGAATGGTGGAGTCTTGCACAATCGAATCAGATCGGCGCGTGGGCTGGCTCGGGGCTGGGCCTTCTCGGGGGCCTTGCGGGAACGCTGTGTGGCGTGCTCACGCCCAAGGGCCGAGGCAAAGCACTGGTCTACGGCTTGTTCGGATTGCTCATTCTCGTTGGAGTGGTCGGACTCGCAGCCGCGGGCGTCGCGATCGCCCTCGGGCAACCTCGTCACGTTCTCTTTCCGCTGCTGCTGATCGGCGGGACCGTGCTCTTGACTTCCGTGCCGGTCACGATCATGCTCCCCCGCTTTTACGCGATCGCGGAATCGCGTCGGCTCGAGGCTCAAGAACTTCGTCGGTCCTTGTGACTCGGCGAGGAGACGCCAGCGCCCCGCCGCAGCGCGGCACCTCCACAGAAAGTCATGACTCCGACGCGCGGGGCAACCACAATGCGACCCGCGCCGCTCAAGCGAGGGAGAAACCGGTGCACGCTCATCAACACCGCTCTTCAACTGCAGAGGCGAGGAATGGTGGCACACGACTCGTCGACAAGACCGCACTCATCAGCGGTGCGGCCAGCGGAATCGGTCTAGCGTGCGCCACGCTCTTTGCGTCGGAGGGTGCCGTCGTAGTTGCCACCGACATCGATGAGGCACGGCTCACGCAAGCGGCCACCGCGATCGCTGGGACAGTGGTCGCGCGAACGCTCGACGTTCGCGTCGAGGGGGACTGGCAGCGCGTGATGGGCGAGATCATCGAGACACGCGGGCGGCTGGACGTCCTGATCAACAACGCGGGCATCACGGGGTTTGTGCCCCCCATGGGGCCCCACGACCCGGAGCATGCGTCGCTCGAGGCGTGGCATGCCGTGCATGCGACGAACCTTGACGGTGTGTTTCTGGGCTGCAAGCACGCCATCACGGCAATGAAGCCGCCCCGGGGACGCGGGGGCTCGATCATCAACATCTCGTCGCGATCTGGGATGGTCGGCGTGAGCCGCGCGGCGGCGTACGCGTCGAGCAAGGCGGGCGTCCGGAATCACACGAAATCGGTGGCGCTGTACTGCGCCGAGATGGGATATGGGATCCGCTGCAACTCGATCCACCCAGGCGCGATTCTGACGCCCATGTGGGATCCGATGCTTGGCGACACACCCGAGTCGCGTGCCGCGGCGATCGCCGGATTTGCAGCAGAGGTGCCGCTCGGTCGTATGGGAGATCCGACAGACGTCGCGGCCATGGCGCTTTTTCTGGCGAGCGAGGAATCGAGATACGTGACCGGCGCTGAGTTTGTGGTCGACGGGGGGATCCTGGCGGGCTCTGCCGCGACGCCCCGCTCCGAGCAATCGAGTTGAGACTTGTCCGACACCACGCGGCCCGGCCGGCCAGGGTGATCGCGCGCGGACGTCGCGAGAGCCCTTCGCACGACGGGAACGGCCATCGCGCGGCAGAGCTTGGTGCAACAAAGAAGGCGACCCGTCCGGCACAACCGAAGCGGGCCACCAGGGGAGTCTGCGCACGCGGCTCTGCTGCAAGGATCGGTCCGCAGCGGCCGCGAGACTCGTCGCGAGTTACGGGCAGAGGAAGTCGTTGTACGCGTTGACGAAGATCACGAAGTCGGACTGATCGACGACTCCGTCGAAGTTGAGATCGCAGGGGCAGGAGTAGGGAATGCCGGGCGTCGGGCAGACGAACTCGTTGTACGCGTTGACGAAGATGACAAAGTCGGCGTTGTCGACGGCGGCGTCCGAGTTGAAGTCGCCGGGGCAGGCCGAACGCTGAAGCTCGTACGCGCCCATGTCGACGGTGGCAAGGCCGTTGAGGTTGCCGTCGACGATGCGGGGATTGCCGGCAAGGTCGGTGCCGCTGGGGGCGTCGCTATTGAGAGCGGCGTCAAGTGCCGAGGAAGAGGGGCTGGCGAGCCAGAGCTGATCGTCGAAGTCGCCGCGGATGTTGTTGGGGCCGTCGTAGTCGAAGAAGCCCGGCGTCATGGACCTGTTGCCGCTGCCGGTGAGGGGCGAGCCGCCGGTCTCGACGGTGGAGTAGGTGACGGAGCTGGAGCCGTCGGGCGAGAAGAGGTTGCGAGCAGCGATGACCATGGCGAGCGGCCCTGAGTTGCCCCAGAGGATCGAGTTGCGGACGTCGTAACGTGCGCCGGAGTCGGCACGGGCTCCGCCGCTGCCGTTGCTGCTGAAGTTGCTGACGATCGTGCAGTTTCGGAGGTTGAGATCGGTGCCGGCGGAGATGGCACGGATCGCGCCGCTGCTGTTGGTCGCGGAGTTGCCGACGAAGAGGCAGTTGTAGAGCCACGCGTCGCCGCCGGCGAACAGACCGCCGCCGTCGCCGTCGGTGACGTTCTCGATGAACTTGGAGCGGTTGATCACGAGGACCGGGGCGAAGAAGCCGCCGGGACCGCCGTAGTAGCGGATGGCGCCGCCCTCGGCTTCGGCGGTGTTGAAGCGGAAGGTGCAGTCATCGAAGTACGGTCCGACGATGCCGTTGGCCTGGTCGACCACGACCGCGCCGCCGCGCTGGGCGCGGTTGTACTCGAAGATGCAGTTACGAACCCAGACGGAGGAATCCTCGGCGTAGAAGCCGCCACCGGCCTCGCGCGGGACGTTGCCGTTGGCGTTTCCGCCGCTGATCGTGAAGCCATCCATCACGGTGTTGATCGAGAGGCCGTCGGCGGTGACGACCTGGTACGAGTTGTCGCTGTTGGTGAAGATATTGCCGATGTTGCCCGTGAGGAGCGAGGTGTTGGTGCCCAGAACGCGCTGGGAGAGGTGCGTCTCGACTCCGGCGAAGCCGCCGTAGAGCTCGACGCCCTCGATGAGCTCGAAGGTTGAGAATCGCGAGGTGCCGGGCGCGTAGACGCCGCCGGCGACCCAAATCTCGGTGATCTGTCCGCCCGAGGCCCGCGCGACGCTCAGGGCCTCCTGCAGGCTCGTGAACGCGTCGGTCCACGAGAGCCCGGTGTTGTCACCCGTCGCGTTGTCGTTGACGTAGAGGCGGGTCGCGGTGATCTTCATGATCTGCAAGCCGTTGAAGGCCGCCTTGGACAGGCTGAGCCCCAGGTCGGTCGAGACGCGCACCGTCACAACCGGCGAGCCGGCGGGCACGACGAAGTTGAGAACGGCGTGAGTCCGGCCGGACTGGAACGCGTTGCTCGTGGTCGGGCCGGAGGTCGAGGCCGAAGCGACGAACACGGGTCCGACATTGACCGAGATGTTGTTGCTGTGGTAGTTGGTGAACCCAAAGGTGTCGACGTAGGTCTGGTCATTCGGCCCGAGCGCTGCATAAACCCAGGCGCGGTAGAAACCCTGATCAAGACCGGCAAGGCTGACCTCGATGTCGCTGTTGGCCTGGAAGGCGAAGGCGTAGTCGTTCATGAGCGCACCGAAGTTGCCGGTGCCGAGGGAACCGCTGCTGTTTCCGTTCGACGTCGTCGCGGTGGCAGTCACGCCTGAGGCGGCGCCGTTGAGGCCCACGAGGTTGAGCACCGCGCCCGCGCCGCTGGCCTGCAGCACGTTCCACGTGCCGAGCTGCGAGGGGACGCCGCCGTAGGTCGAGGCGGGGCTGGTGCCGCCGCTGGCGCTGAGATCAAGGTTGACGGATTGGCCGAGCGCCTGCCCGGCGAGCAGGGCGATAACTGCAACTGAGAGCTTCCGAGACATGGAGATGCCTTTCTAGAATGAACGGACCACCAAACAGCAAACGAAAAGACTCGATTCAGAACGCCACCCGCTTGCTCTGCACCACCGGCGAGAGCACCTTTGTGCTGGTGCCTCTGTCGTGCGACGGGCAGGTCGCCTGTGGCTAAGGCTTTGTCCAGATTTCTTCGCGATGTCGACCGACCCCCTCCAGCCCCCGACCGACGCCCCACTGACGCCCCCAGCAGGCTCGGCGTCGATGCAGGTCACATGCCTGCTGCAGCAGGCGGCGGCGGGTGATTCGAACGCGGCACGCGAACTCCTGCCGGTGGTGTACGAGGAGCTGCGCAGGCTTGCCCGGGCGAGGATGGCACGCGAACCCAAGGGGGGCGCCGGGCAGACGCTCCAACCGACGGCGCTGGTGCATGAGGCGTATCTGCGTCTTCTGGGCGACCACGAGGTCCGCTGGAACGGCCGCGGCCACTTCTTCGGGGCCGCAGCCCTGGCGATGCGACGGATCCTGGTGGAGCGTGCACGTCAGCGCTCCCGCATCAAGCTCGGCGGCGAGGTCGCTCGCGTCGATGCCGATCTCGCCGCGATCGCTCCGTCGCTCAGCAACGAGCCGGATGCGACGGACATGCTGGCGCTCGATGACGCGCTCAAGGAACTCGAGAGCCACGACCGACGCAAGTATGACGTGATCATGCTCCGCTACTTCGCCGGTCTCTCGATCGAGGAGACCGCGGCAGCGCTCGAGATCTCAGCCGCCACAGTCAAGAACGACTGGACCTTTGCGCGGGCCTGGCTCAAGCGTCGGGTCGCCGGACGCGGCACCGGGTCGGACCGCGAGCACGAAGGCTGAGGCACACCTCGTGAACCTTTCTCATCGAGAAGAAAAGCCGACGCCGTCGAGGCCAGAGCCGCCGGATCCCGCGCGGGTCGAGAAGATCTTTCTTCGCCTGATCGACCTTCCGACCGCAGATCGCGTGGAGGCTCTGGACGCCGACTGCGGGACGGACGACGCCTTGCGTGCCGAGGTCCTGTCGCTTCTGGAGCACCATGGGCAAGGCTCGGGTTTCCTCGACTCGAAGGACGCGCCCGGTCGCGGACTTCTGACGCAGCTGGGAGCCCGCACACTCGCGGACTCCGAGCCGCTGCTTCCGGAGGATCGGCGAATCGGGCGGTACGAAGTTCTGGGAGTGCTCGGAGCGGGCGGCATGGGCGTCGTGTACGTGGCCCGTCAGGACCGCCCGCGGCGCACGGTGGCCGTGAAGGTGATGCGTCGACTCGTCGGCGATCCCGGATCGCCCTCGGCGCAGCGGGTTCTGCGTCGATTTGAGCACGAGGCGGAACTGCTGGGACGGCTGCACCACCCGGGCATCGCTCAGATCTACGAGGCCGGCACGTACGAGGCCCACGGTGCGACGCATCCGTACATCGCCATGGAGCTTGTGAAAGGCCAGCCTCTGCTCGCGTACGCGCAGGAGCGCAACCTCGGCGTGCGGGAGCGACTGACGCTGATCGAACGCGTGTGCGAAGCGGTCCAGCACGCGCACCGCAACGGCGTCATCCATCGTGACCTCAAGCCCGCGAACATTCTGGTTGACGAGAGCGGACGACCGCGTGTGCTTGACTTCGGCGTTGCACGCAGCACCTCGCGTGAGTTCAACATCACGAGTGAGCACACGGGCGTAGGCCAGCTCATCGGAACCTTGCCGTACATGTCGCCCGAACAGGTGACCGGCAACCCCGATGACATCGACACGCGATCGGACGTCTACGCGATCGGCGTGGTCCTCTATCAGCTTCTGGCGAGTCGCCTGCCCTACGCCCTTGAAGATCGCTCGCTCCCCGAGGCCGCACGAATCATCCGCGACGAGGATCCGACGCCGCTGAGCAGCGTGGACCGAGTCTTTCGCGGCGACATTGAAATGCTCGTCCTCAAGGCGCTGGAGAAGGACCGCTCCCGGCGCTATCAGTCGGCGAGCGATCTGGGCGACGACCTGGCTCGCTATCTCGCCGGCCAGCCCATCGCGGCGCGCCGAGACTCCGCGCTCTATGTGCTGCGCAAGCAGATCCGTCGCTATCGCGGCGTGGTGACGACGGCGGTGGTCTTCGTGCTTCTGCTGGCGTGCGCGGGGGTCTTCTCGGCGATCCAGGCAGTGCGGGCGTCGCGGCTCGCACAGACCGAGCAGACCGCCAAGGACGAAGCACTCGCCAATCTGCGCATCGCCGAGACCGAGCGCAAGAGGGCTTCGGAGATCGCACGCGATCTTCGGATACAACTCGACCGGAGCAGCGTTGAGCGCGGCCGCCTGCTCGGGCTGTCGGGCAATCTGACCGAGGCGGAGGATCTGATCTGGCCTGCACACCTGCGTGACCCAACGTCGCGTCACACGTTCTTTGCGCTCTGGGAGCTGTACATGCACGAGCCGTGCGTGGGCGCTTTCGAAGCTCACGACGCGCCGATCTCGCTGATGGCATCGACGCGGGATGGCTCGCTTGTGGCAACGGTGAGCGATCAGTCGCCGACGTTGCGGTTGCTCGAGCCGGATCGCATGGCTACGCGTGCGACGATCACGCTCCCGACCTTCGTCACCCGCGGGCTGCGGTTCTCTCCCGACGCCTCGCGACTGGTGCTCGCGTCACAGTCGGGCGACCTGATGGTGTTCGAGACGACCGCGGGATCGGAGGTCGCACGCTCGTCGAGCGCCGGAAGAGTTTTTCACGACGTGGACTTCGCTCCGGGCTCGGGGGAACTGCTGGTCGCCGCCGGCGACGGCTCGGTGCTCCGCGCTGATGCGTCGACGGGTGCGATCGGCGAGGCGCTGCTGGTTGCACCAACCGCCGCGCTGCGGATCGCCGTGCGCTCGTCCGACGGACTGATCGCGACCGGGCACGACAACGGGATAGTCCGGCTCTGGTCCTCGAATGGGCAGTCGCAGCGCGTGCTCCGCGGGCATACCCGGGAGATCGGGTCGCTGACATTCAGCCGCGACGGTCGTTTCCTTGCCTCCGGCGGAGGCGACCGCATCGTTCGCGTCTGGGACGTGGAGACGGGCGAGAATCTTGCGGCTTTGGACTCTCCCAACGGGAACGTGCGCGGGCTCCGCTTCTCTGCGGACTCCAGCGTGCTCTACGCGGGCGGCTGGTGGAGCATCAACATCTGGGACTGGCGCGGTTCGCGTCTGGTGCGACGGTTGATGAGCCCGATCACCGTCATTGAGACCGCGCTCAGCGAGAACGAGACGGTGATCTGGTCGGCGGTTGGCAATGTTCTGCGGGGATGGAACACCGCCGAGTTGCCGGCCATGCTCCCGCTGACGCCGCACGTGGGCCGTGCGATGGCCGCGTGGAGTGCGGACGGCACGTTCGTCGTGACCGGCGACGGGGAAGGGACGGTCCGCGTCTTTGACGCGACGAGCGGGGAGCTTCGCCGCAGCATGCAGGCGGGTGGACAGCGTCTGCGGGCGGTGGCGATCGACGCGAGCTCGACTCGCATCGTCGTGGCGGGCGAGGGGAGCCGCGCCTTTGTCTTCAACCTTCAATCGCCCCATCCCGAGCCTGAACTTGTCGTCGAAGACATCCGCGCTTTCTCGCCACGGTCGATCGCCTTCTCGCCGGACAACGCCTTCGTCATCCTGCCGGGCACGCAGGCATGCCACCGCGTCTTCCGCTTCCCGTCTATGGAAGAGGTGCGCCGGATTCCGACGGTCCGGAACTCGGAGAGCCTCAGCGCACGCTTCTCGCCCGATGGATCGCTTCTGGCAACCAATGACCGCGATCGCGCGGTGCGGCTCTGGCGGCTTCCCGGCTTTGAGCTGATCGGGACGCTGCGCCCCGACAATCTCAACCCGCAGCCGTGGTCGTTTGAGTTCACGCCCGATTCCAAGGAGATCCTCCTGACCACGTGGAACAAGGACGTCGAGTTGTGGGACACGACGACCCTCCAGCGAAAGCTCGTCTTCCGCGGCCACGGGGGTCTGGTGACCGACGTGGCCATCCGGCCCCGGGAGCCCATGGTCTTCTTTACCACCAGTGTCGACGGCACGGCCCGACTCTGGAACCGCGACCACGTCAACGAGCCCAGCATGCTCACGATCTCCCGCTTCGGCGGGCTGGAGGCCAACAGCGTCGCCTGGAGCCCGGATGGACGTCGGGTGGTCTTCGGCGACTCCGTCGGCAACGCCCAGATCTGGAACATGCGGTTCTTCAACCGACATGTCGGGGGCAACATGGCATTCCAGCTTGAGCGTCACCGTGCGACGCTTGGCCCCGATGCCCCCTTGGAGGAGATCGAGCGTCAGCGACAGGCCCTGACCGACCGGAACCGCGCGGGCTGGTAGCACCGCCCGGGAACCTGCGGGCCCATTGTCGCAATCGTCCCCGCGCCGCCTCCCCACCACGCTGGTACGCTTGAGCCGTGCCGGGACACGATGGCCAACCTTCCGCCTTTGCGACCATGACGCGCCGTGCTGCGCTGGCTGTGATCGCCGGGGCGGGTCTGGGTTTCGCGGCGTTCGGGCCGCGAGGCACGAGGGAACGCAGCGACGGACGGGTCGTTCTTGACTACTGGGAGAAGTGGACGGGAGCCGAAGGGCGAGCGATGCAGGGGCTCGTCGATCGCTTCAACCAGAGCCAGGACCGCATCTATGTCCGGTACCTCACGCAGGCGGGTGTGGATCAGAAGGCCTTGATCAGCATCGCGGCCGGGGATCCGCCCGACATCATCGGGCTGTACCACTACAACATCCCGCAGTACGCCGAAACGGGCGCGCTGATGTCGTTCGACGAGCTCGATCCCGAAGGCCACCTCCGACCGGAGAACTACGAACCGGCGATCCGTCCGATCATGCTCCACCCCGACCGGACGCGGCGCGTGCGTCAGTGGGCGGTCATCAACACCTGCGGAACGTTGGCGCTCTACTACAACCGATCCATCTTCCGGGAGGTCGGCCTCGACCCCGACCGGCCGCCGCAAACCGTTTCGGAACTCGTCGAGGCGAACAGGCGGATCGAGATTCGTTCGGCGTCGGGTGATCTAGAGCGACTCGGCTTTTTCCATCTCGAGCCGGGATGGTGGAGCTGGATCTGGTCGAACTACTTCGGCCGCGGGATCTACGACCCCGCAAGCGACCGGATGCTTCTTGACGACGCGGCGACGATCGGTGCATTCGAGTGGATGCAGTCTGAAGCGACTCGGCTTGGGGTGGACGCAAGCCGCACCTTCCGCGCCGGTCTGGGCACCTATGACTCGACGCTCAACGGATTCCTCACCGGCAAGATCGCGATGGTCGTACAGGGGCCGTGGCTGGCCAATGTGATCGCGGCGCACGGCCCCAAGGATGCGAATGGCCGCCCGACGCTCGACTACGGCGTGACGCCGTTCGTCACCAGCGACAGCGCGTTCGATGCGTCGCAGCCGGTGGGCGCGGTCGAGAGCGACGTGCTTGTGGTGCCCAAAGGCTGCCGCTTCCCGCGTGAAGCGATGGAGTTCATCCGCTTCACGCAGAGACAGGATCAAGTCGAAGCGCTCTCGCTTGCACACTACAAGAACTCTCCGCTCGTGGCCAAGAGCGAGTCGTTTCTCGCAAACCATCCCAACCGCGGGGTGCGCGTCTTTGACTCCATCGCGCAGAGTCCGCGAGGTTTTCTTGCCCCGCGCACTCGAGCCTGGCCGCAGATCAAGGGCGAACTCGACGCAGCCTTCTGGCGCCTGTGGGCGTCAGAGCGACCGGCCCGGGATGAACTGGCAACGCTCCAGACGCGCACACAGGCGATGCTGGATTTGCTCGAGGAGCAGCGCAATCGGCGCGGCTTCTCGATGAGGGGGTCGCCAGGATGAGTGCTCCCGCGCAGACCAACTCCGTCCCCGTCGCGTCCTCGGAACCTCCGTCCGGCCCTGGCTCCCGATCCGAGCTTGACCGCTCGCGAAGCCTCGTGCGGGCGCAGCGACGCCGCGATCTGACCGGCCTGCTGTGGGTCAGCCCCTGGATATTCGGGTTCGTCGTATTCATGCTGGGGCCGATGCTCGCGAGCCTCTACTACTCGTTCACCGAGTACCCGCTGCTCGAGGCGCCGGTGTGGATTGGCCTGGAGAACTACCGGCGCATGCTGACCGACGAGGTGTTCCACCTCGTCCTGCGCAAGACCGCGATTTACGCGGTGATCTTCATCCCGCTGGCGACGGCGTTGTCGCTGCTGATCGCGTCGATGCTCAACGAGAAGGTCAAGGCCGGCGGTTTCTTTCAGGCCGCGGTCTTCATCCCGACGCTGGTGCCCATGGCGGGCAGCGCGATGATCTGGCTCTGGCTCCTCAACGGCGAGTACGGCCTGCTGAATCAGGTGCTCGGCACGGTGGGCCTTCCGCAGCCAAACTGGCTGACGGACGCGAACTGGGCGATGCCGTCGATCGTGATGATCAGCCTCTGGAGCATCGGCCAGATGATCGTGGTCTACCTGGCGGCGCTCAAGGAAGTGCCCGACGAACTCCTGGAGGCGGCGGCACTGGACGGCATGGGCCCTCTTCGCCGCTTCTTCAACGTCACGCTTCCGATGATCTCTCCCGTGGTGCTCTTCAACGTCATCACGCTCATGATCGGGTCGCTGCAGGTCTTCGGCATTCCCTACGTGCTTTCGGCCGCCGGGCAGGGAAGCGACCCCCGCGCCATGTACTTCTACACCATGTACATGTACGACAACGCGTTCACCTTCGGGCAGATGGGCTACGCCAGTGCGCAGGCGTGGATTCAACTGCTCATCACCCTGGGCCTGACGGCGATGATGTTCCTCGCCAGTAACAAGCTCGTTCATTACCGCGCCTGATCCCACCTCCCGCCCTCCACCTTTTTCGCCCCACCTCAGCATCAACACCGTTCACTCTCCCGATGTCTTCTTCCAGCCCCAAACTCGGCCTTCAGCGCGGCACATTCGCCCGGGTGTTCGTCTTTGCCACCCTCGCACTCATCGCGATCATCTATCTGACGCCGCTGATCTGGATGCTGTCGACAAGCCTCAAGACGCCGGGAGACGCGGCCCGGGCGACGCTGTCACTCCTGCCCGCGGAAGGCGACATCGTCTCAAACGCTCGCAGCAACTTCTCCCAGGTCTGGAACGACCCAACCGTTCGCTTCCCGCTCTACCTGCGCAACACGTTGATCGTCGCGGGACTCAGCGTCATCGGCATGACGCTGAGCAGCGCGATCGTTGCCTACGGCTTCGCACGTCTGGAGTGGCGCGGGAAGAAGCCGCTGTTCGCCGTGGTGCTGGCGACGATGATGATCCCTTTCCCGGTCGTCATGGGGCCGATGTTCCTTCTGTTCAGCTGGCTTGGGTGGATCGGATCACTCAAGCCCCTCTGGGTGCCGGCGTTCTTTGCGCACGCTTTCAACGTGTTCATGCTTCGACAGTTCTTCCTCGGCATCCCGCGCGAGTTGGACGAGGCGGCCCGCATCGACGGTTGCAGCAACTGGGGCATCTTCTGGCGCATCATCGTCCCGCTCAGCAAGCCGGCGCTCGCCGTCGTCGCCCTTTTCCACTTCGTTTTCGTCTGGAACGATTTCCTCGCGCCGCTGATCTTCCTTCGCAATCAGGACCAGTTCACGCTGGCCCTCGGGCTTCAGCTATATCAGAGCAAGGCCGGGCAAACGCCCTGGAACCTGCTCATGATGGCCAGCACGCTCGTCATCGCCCCGATCCTGGCGCTCTTCCTGCTGACCCAGGGACTGCTGGTCAAGAGCGTCGCAACGACGGGCATCAAGGGCTGAACGACCGAGCGCTCGGGCGGGCCCACTCCGTCCAGCACATGTCCCCATCGCGCAGACCGAAGAGCCGAGACCAACGAGAGGAGCCACGCTTCTCGCCAGGTCTTCGATGTTGCGCCCAGAGCCGCCGACAGACGACTCGCTTGGAGTTGGTCGAGAGTCACCTCGCTACGGATCACCCGCTGCGGCCGGTCGTGGTCGAGATGCGGGGCTCCCAGGACATTCTTTTGGCGGTGACGGCCATCGTTGCGGCTCGCGGGCGTTCGCCCCGTCTTGCACCTCAGCACTTCTTGCCTCAAAGCAGCGGCCAGATCGCCCGAACGCACAGCGCGACGCAGCGACACGGTGAAGTCCACCTCCAAGGCAGTGACGAATGACCGCTCCACCAAGCGCACGCACGCGGCGAGATCGCTCGACGAACCACGACAATCGTTATCGCCGCAATCTCTCGCTCTGATGGCCACGCGGGACGGGAACGGGCAATGGTGCGGCGACCGACGTTCCACCAACCAAAGGAGATCGCCGGCGTGCTGCGACTCTCCGGCCACGAGCGACGTGGGAGGGAGTCCTCAGTGCGGCGGAGAGCTCACCGCAGACTCCACATGTTGTTGTCCGGGCTCGTGTAGGTTTCCTCAAACCGAAGGAAGCGCACACTACCATCACAGAACGAGTAGAAGCCGCCCTTGCCGTAACGCCCCCTGCCCCCCTTGGCGATGCCGGGCTTGCGGCCGTCGATCTGCAAGGCCCATTCAGTCGCCCCCGGCTCGCCGGGAAAGAGCTCGACGGGAGGCGCTGCCTCGCCTCTGCGCCAGTGATAAGGATCTGAAGGGTCGACGCTGTCGCTCCAGGGATCGAAGCACATGTCGAAGAACTCGCTCGACCAGAACGCAGCCGCGGGATCGCCCACGGGAAGCGGGTCGGGAATCGCCACATCGACCACTTCGCTCCATCGGCTGTGCCGCAGAGCGGCGTAAATGGTGTTGCCGGGGCGCCCAATGTCCTGAAAGCGAGCGCCCGCACCGGTGACAAGTCCGTTGTCGGAGAACGATCCCCACATCGCGGGCACGAGGCGGTCGGGGTCGGCCGGATCGTACCAAACGTTCCGCTTACTGCGCTCGTTGCCGCTCGCATCGACGCCGCCTTGCATCCCGCCGATGTATTGGTTCAGCGCGTTCTGGTACCCCTGTACATCCCAGAAGTTGATGGTCTCCGGGATGCCGCCCGGGGGCGGGCTCATGGTCGCGGGATAGCGTTCCTTGTTGGCGTCGCCGTACATGGTGGCAGCCATGACGATCTGTCGCATGTTGCTCATCGTGACCGCACCCTGACCCGCCCTACGGGCGGCGCCGAGACTGGGGAGCAGGATGCCGATGAGCATGGCGATGATGGCGATGACCACAAGCAGTTCGATCAGGGTAAAGCCGGCCGCTCGTGATGGCGACGGGCTGAGACGGTTGCACATGACGGCCTCCCGCACGGCGCCGGGATCCTTCCCGGCTTTGAAGTTTGACGCTTCAAACTCTACTCATCGACTCGCACGGGTCAAGGCGCGTCGCACGCGGGTCCCCGTCGCGTACGATCTCTCATGGCGAGCTTCCCGGCCAACTCCGAGACGATCGAGAACTACCTCAAGGCGATCCACACGCTGGCGGGCGAGTCCCCCTCGGGTGAAGCCGGCATGAAGGCCGTGGCGACCCTCGTCGGCGTCACCGTCGGCACCGCATCAACGATGGTCAAACGCATGGCCGCCGGGCGCCTGGTCAAGTACGAGCGCTTCGGAGGCGTCAAGCTGACCGCCAAGGGCCGGAAGATCGCCGTCGACGTGGTCCGTCGACACCGGCTCATCGAACTGTTTCTGGTTCGCACGCTCGGGTTGGACTGGTCGATGGTTCATGACGAGGCCGAGCGCATGGAGCACGCCCTCTCGCCGGTCGTGCTCGACGCCCTCGACCGTTTCCTGGGACGTCCCGACATCGACCCGCACGGAGATCCGATCCCGGATAGCCGGGGATCGTACAAGCAGGCCGCGTTGGTGCCGCTTGCCGCTGTGACGGCCGGCACACGGGTACGCGTAGCCCGAGCGCTGGACCAGACCGAGAGTTCGCTCCGCTTTCTGAAGGCAAACGGACTCGCCGTCGGCGCACTCGCCTGCGTCGAAGGGATCGAGCCGGGCGCTGGCATTGTCTCGGTCACGAACGCCGAGCGCAAGCGAGTGTCCCTGAGCATCCAGGCCGCAGGCAACGTGCTGGTTAAGACGTGCGCCGACCGGCCATGAATCGCTTGGAAGAGCGACCGCAGCCAGTGCTGCCGGACTCTTCCACCCGGGTACCTCGAGAGCAGAGGTCCGGCGGCAGCCTCCCCACCCGCGCTTCGCGACCCGTGCAACCGCCACGAACACGCTCGCCATGCGACAGCACGCTGGCACTTTCTGATTAGGCTCACTCTCCCCGACGCTCAGCTTTGCGATCGAACGATCGGAGGTGATCATCGACGCTCGCTCGCGATAGACTGAGGCTTCATGACCGCGATCGAGTACACCGTTGATCCCGCTCGCATCCAACTCGACACCGTCTGGAAGTTGCTGCGCGGGAGCTATTGGTCGCCCAACATCCGGCGCGACGTGGTCGAGCGAGCCATTGCTGGGAGCATCGTCGCTGGCGCGTTCGATCGCGAGAGCGGCGCGCAGGTTGGCTTCGCACGTGCCGTGACGGATCGGGCCACTTTCGCGTGGCTCTGCGATGTCATCGTGGTGGAGTCTTGGCGAGGTCGCGGCATCGCAAGCGAGATGGTCCGAACACTGATGGCTCACCCTGAGCTGCAAACACTCCGCAGGTGGTCGCTGGCGACGCGCGATGCACATCGCGTTTATGCTCGGCTCGGCTTCGTCCCCGTCGCCCCCAACGCATGGATGGAATGCAAGCCCAACGCCTCAGCTTGGTCGGAGAGTCCGCCGCACACCTGAACGCAACCTAGGCGCATCCGGATGCTCCGCTCGCCCACGGCCCCTTCAGCACCCGCGTGCCAAGAGCGAGAGACTTCGGGAGCCAGTCTTCGCGCCAGCTGGGGGACCGGCTCTCGAACTTGCGGCCACGCGACCAGCCGCGAGCGCGGCACGGGTTCCGTCGGAGGAGTCAACCGCCGGTCGCACGAACCCTTTCGAGCAGACCTAGAAGTGCTGCATTGAAGCTGTCTGTCTGCTCGAGATTTGGCATGTGCCCCACGCCAGGCATCCATCGAAGATCGCAGTCAGCGAGCAGCGACGCCATCTTCATCGCGTCGTCTCGGGTGGTAAATGCGTCCTCATCCCCGACGACCACGGTCGCCGGACGACCGAATCCCGCCAGCACCGGCTCATACGGTCGGCGCAACGCGCGGGCACGCAGAGCTGCGGCAGCAGCGCGAGGATCAGTCTTCGTCATCATCTCAAGAACGGCCTCACCGATCGCCGGATTCTCCCGAAGACACCTGGCCCCGACCATTTTCGGCAACACCTCCGCCGCGTAGCCGGCCATGCCCTCCCGGAGCAGCCGATCCGCCATGTCGTTTCTCCGGATCTTGCCTTGCTCCGACTCACTCTGCGGAAACGTGGCCGCCAGCAGCAGGCCGCGAACCCGCTCCGGTGCTTGTCGGCAAACCTCCATCGCGATCTGTCCGCCCATGGAGAGTCCGCCGACGACGAAACGCTCAATCCCCAGTTCATCCAGCAGCACGAGCAGATCAGTCCCGAAGTCCTCGAACGCGAAAGCACCGGAAGTCAGCGTGCTCTCGCCGTAGCCACGAAGATCCGGCGCGATCACGCGCCACCCATTCGCGGCGAGCACGCCAACTTGCGGGCGCCACATGGAGCGATTGAAGGGATGTCCGTGGATCAGCAGAATCGCATCGGCATCCCGAGGCCCTGTGTCATCGACACCAAGAGACGGCGACCTTCTCTCCGCAGCCATGCGGCGAGGATACGCGACTTCGCTCACCCTCAACGACCATTCCCTGCTCCCGTCAATCAACGATGAACAACTTGGCCCCGCGCTCGCTGCGGGATCTGTGTGCTCCCGCGCCGTCGCCCACCTGATAACTCTGCCCGGCCACGAGTCGGACAAAACGGCCGTCATCGAGCTCGACGTCGACCTCACCCTCGACGCACAGCACGATGTGCCCCTTGCTGCACCAGTGGTCGGAGGTGTATCCCGGCGAATACTCCACCATGCGCACGCGAATCTCGCCAACTTGACGGGTCCGCCAGAGGGCGGTGCCTGTCTCCCCGCGATGGCACGTTCCCTCGACCGTCGACCAGTCCGTGACATCGAATGCGGTCTTTGGGATGAGCATCAGCAACGCTATGCCGACACCACTCCGAGGGCGGGCCGCCGTCTTGGGGTCCGAGTTGGTAACCAGCATCGTCGCTGAGCATGAACTCCTGCTCCATCGAGGGTGGCGGTGATGGTAAACGGATGCCACCAAACGACAACCCCCGAGTCTTGCGACTCAGTGACTGTGCGGCTCGACGCCGGCTGGAATGACAAGTCGTGCCGCTGCAACCCGAAGAGAGGGAGGGCTCTTCGCGTCAGCCGGGGATCGCGACGCGTCGCTCCGATGCGCGGAGCGACCCTTCTTGCAGCGGACACGCTGAACGCTCAGACTCAAGCCAGCAAGAACCCATTCCGCAAAGTACAGCACCATGACCGCGATCGAGTACACCGTTGATCCCGCTCTCATCCAAGTCGACACCGTCTGGAAGTTGCTGCACGGGACCTATTGGTCACCTAACGTCCGGCGCGACGTGGTTGAGCGAGCCATTGCTCGGAGCATCGGTGACGATCAGGGTGAAAGATTCTTCTGCGCTTGCGGAACAACTCAACGTGAGTCTGCAGGGCGATCTGGAGGTGGCGAATTCCTTCCTCTGGCGACGGAGTTGAAATGGTGCATATCACTACGGACTGGCGGCGAGCAATCCACTTCGTGACCGCGGCCGCGATACTGTGCCTCGCCGGAGGCTGCAGACCGCAGTTGGGATCTGCAGGAACTTCGGTGCGAGAGGCTGTCGTCGCCAACAATGATGGGACGTTCTTCACGGTTCGGCGTGACGAGGGAGGCTTCGCCATCTACTTGCCCGGGTTCTGGACCGCCTCGTCGCGAAGTTCGACGAATGCGAGAACCGGGGCTTGGAGAACCGACGTGGTGCTGTCTGCGCCGGGGAAGTCCGACGTGACGATCCGAAGCGACTCGAGCAGCCCGGACGAGGTCGCCATCAACGGGGCAGCCCTGAAGCTTGTTGATGGGTCCGTCTTTCGCGTGCGGGCTGAGGGCGAGATCGAGCAGATTCCACTCGCCCCGATGCCCGAGGTCGGCCAAGCCGAGTTGGTCCGGCTCAATACGCTGCTTGGCGCCGGGCGACAATGAATCGCGTTGGGAGCGTGACCCTCAACGCATCCGGTGACCACACACGCTTCAGTTCCCAAGACTTGCAACTCGGGGGACTCCTCATGTCGAGAGCGGATCGCGGAGCGCCGAGGGCACCCCGAGCCGGTGACCTGCCACCCAAGACCTGATCTCGGCCCGGGAGAGCCGCAGCGGGCCGGAGCCAGCTATGGACACCCCGAGCGGCGGAGACTCGGCTCGCCCTGCATGAGTCTGCCGATACTCTCGGACCGCGCGGGCCAGAACAAGACAACCCCGTCAAGGTCGCGCGGCGACGTCCCTCCCTGAAAGCCAAACCTCCGGTCGCCCTCGCAGCCGGTCCGGCCGGTGAGGGCGAGATGTGGTGTGGCGAAGTGCGCTTCAGAGACCTAAAGACTCGCCGACCAAACGGCGCCGACCCGCGAGAACCGAGTGCAATGGACGGGAGGAAAGGACGTTCTCTCGATAGCGAAGCGCTGGCAGTGGAGGAAGCTAATGAACACGCGAATCGTCTTGGTCTGGCTCTTCTTGCCGCTCTCGCTCCTTGTGCTGCGAGCAGGGTTCGTGATGGCCCAGAGCGACGCCGTTCCAGCGGGCATCGAGCCGGAACCGCCCAGGAATCCGCACCTGGCCCCCAGCACGTGGCCGATCTATCACGCAAACAACTACGCGTCCGCTTCGGTCATGAACACCCCCCCGGTCGATCCGACGGCGTTTCAGACGGTCGACAACCTCACGCGTCGACGCTTCGGACGGGGGAACGTCTCTCCGTGGACCGTCCTGCGTCCTCCGGCTCGGAACGGCTCGCAGGTTGTCCTCACCACGCCGGTGAACGGCGTCGGCAAGTACGTGATCGAGCGCGGCCGCCTGCGCGCCGTGCACTTCCTTCCGCTCGAGCGACGTTTCTTCGACTTCGACTGGGGCATTGTCCTGCTGGCGGACGGCTCGGCCCTTGTCACGGAGAAGCAGCGCAACCGCTTCGCGTTGGTCAGTGATGATCCGAACAATCCCTGGTCCGCCTTGCGTATTGTCCGCCGCATCCCGATCGATGCGGCGCGTTTCGGGAATCTCACGGCCCACTTCACGGTGGGCTACGACGGGACCTTGTTCGCCCTCACCGACAAGCCATCCCTTCTCGCGATCAACTTGGCCACCGGCGAGGTCCTCGCGACGTTGAACCTCGGCAAGGAAAAGGGCCTGGCGACCCACAACAGTTTTCCGATCGACGAGCGCGGACGCATGTACTTCGTCGGCCAGAGCGCGATGTTCGCGGTAGACTGGCAGCAGGGCGCCCTGCGCCTCGCGTGGACAGCACCGTACAACATGCGCGGGCCCGGCTTCGACGACGCGCAAGACCGCAGCAAGCGACGCGACGTCATCGGGGTCGCGCGAGGTGAAGCAGGCACCGGCTCGGGCACGACCCCGAGCTTGATCGGCGACCCGAGCAGAGGCGTGGTGGTGGTGGTTGACGGTCACTCGCCCCGGAACCATCTCGTCGCGTTCTGGCGCGACGAGATCCCGCCCGACTGGCAACCTCTCACCCACCCGTCCCAGCCGGAAGTCACGCTCGACCGCCGTGTCGCGGGCGTGATCGCCCTGCCGCACTCAACGCCGGACGGCGAAGGGCACAGCGCAGAGAACTCACCGGCGGTGCTTGGGAACGCGGTCGTTATTGCCCAGTGGGCCGGCTTCCGCCCCGACGCGACCCCGCCAAAGGGCCTGCAGCGCGTCGATTGGAACGCATCGGAACGCCGATTCGATCTGGTGTGGACAAACCCCGACGTTCACCTCAATGGCGTCCCAACGATCGCACGCGGGCCGACTGGCCCGCGTGTCGTCGGAATGGGGTGCGACAATACCCGCTACGTCTATTCGGTCGTGGACCTTGCCACCGGCGAGTTGGTCCGGCGCATCGACTTGGGAACCGATGACGCCGTGCTCGATCAGGGCAACAACCACGTGATAGCCGCCGATGGCTCGATCATTTACGGCGGCAAGGGCAGCGTGGTACGGCTCTATAGACCGTGAGACGCTGCAGCTTTCAGAAAACGACAACCCCCGAGTCTTGCGACCCGGGGGTTATCAAATAGAGGGTGGATAGCGGGTGTCGAACGGGGCTCCGCCGCTCACGCCCGTCGCCGCCACGATCGGAGGGATAGGGCGTCTCTCCTGCGGGTTCGGGGCAACTGCATGTGGCGAGTTGGGCGTCACTGGACGAAGCACTTCGGAATCCAAAGCGGCGTTAGTGAGCATAGTGAGCCTGTAGAAGGTCCAACCTGTGGCCCATGCATCCACGTGATTCGGAAGGACTCTTGCGCCGAACAGCTAGGTCCGTTCCGCTGCCACGGTCCTTGACGGCTGTGCCACAACTCGAAGCTCCCGGCGGGCGTCGCGGATGATGTCGACGGCGGAATGAAGGAACAGCCCGCCGATGAGCCCCGCGGTGACCAGATCGGGCCAGGGGGTCCCGGTCCAGAACACGAGCCCGGCGGCGATCAGCACAGCGACGTTGCCAAGGGCGTCGTTGCGGCTGAAGAGCCAGACCGCCCGCACGTTCGCGTCGCCTTTACGGTGCGGGATGAGGACAAGGGCGGACGCCACGTTGACCGCGAGCGCCGCTGCACCGAACCACGTCATCACTTCCGCATCGGGAAGCCTTCGCTCAATGATCCGATACACGGCGGCGCCGATGACGCCCAGGCCCAGCACGGTGAGGAACATGCCTTGGAGGAGGGCGGCGCGGGCGCGCCAGCCTGGTCCGTGCGAGATCGCGATCAGGGCCAACAGCGTGATGGTCCCGTCGCCGAGAAAGTCGAGGGCATCCGCCTTGAGGGCCTGGGACTTGCCGAGTAACCCGCCGAACATCTCGGCCACGGCCATCGCGAGGTTGAGCGCCACGACGATCACCAGTGCGCGGCGGTAGCCCCTGCTGGCATGAGAGAGATCCTTCGGGCGGCAACCATCTTCACACGTCAAAGTCTGCCTCCTGGGCGCGGTGCTCGCCATGCGTAGATGCCCAGGGCCGCGGCGATGAGCCCGTTGATGCCGGACGATACGACGTGCCACGTCGGCCCGGCGGTAATGCCGAGTACGGTGAGGCTGGTCCCTGTCCACCGCTTGCCTGCGCGCTTACGGAGCATGGCGTCACACGAGACGTCGGCTACTTGTCCTTCTTTGGTTTCATCGCCTCGAACTTCTCCTTGAGCTCCGGGTGGCAGGCGACGCACTGCGACTCGGGCAGGTTGTGCTCTTTGCACCAGTCACCCTTCTGCTTGAACTCCGCGATGAGCTTGGAGTTGCAGCGCGTGCAGATCGACTCCGGAACTCCGTGCTCGGCGCACCAATCGGGCTCGGCCGCGGCCGGGGTCGGAGTCGTGGTCTGGGCGGTCTTTGCGGCCGTTTCCTTCTTCTGGTCGCATCCGCCCAGACCAAGGACGCAGACCGACAGAAGAACGGCAGGGACGACAGTCAGGCTTCTCATTGAACGCTCCTTCTGATGCAAACCTCAAGTAGTCGCCGGCTTGATGCTCGGTGCGGCGACAAGACCGTTCTGCGATTCGGCTGGGGTGCTGGAGTCTGTGTGATCGTGTTCGTGTCGCTGGCCTTCACCCTGTTCCTCACGATCGACCACTTCCGCGTCGCCCTTGGGCTCGAACCAGGGGTAGAGGATGGGCAACACCAAGAGGGTGAGGATGGTGCTGCTGATAACGCCTCCGATGACCACCGTGGCCAGCGGCCGCTGCACCTCGGCGCCCACACCGGTCGCCAAGGCCATCGGGATGAAGCCCAGCGCGGCGACCGTCGCGGTCATCAGCACGGGCCGGAGGCGGACCATGCATCCCTCGAAGATGGCCTGCTGGAGGCCCAGCCCGCGCCGGCGCAGCTGGCGGATGAAGGTCACCATGACCAGGCCGTTCAGGACCGCCACTCCGGAAAGAGCAATGAAGCCGACGCCGGCGGAGATAGAGAACGGCAGACCGCGCGCCCAAAGGAAGGCCACACCACCCACGACCGCGAATGGCACACCGGTGTAGACCAGCAGCGCCAGGCGGGTTGACTTGAACGACAGATACAGCAGCAGGAAGATCAGAAGGAGAGCCACGGGCACCACGACCGCCAAGCGTGTCTGGGCCCGCTGCAGGTTCTCGAACTGCCCACCCCATTCCAGCCGGTAACGTCCTGGCGGGATCTGTACCTCCGACGCAATGGCCGCTTGCGCCTCGGCGACGAACGACCCGATATCGCGGCCGCGGACGTTGGCTTGGATCGTCGAACGCCGCTGGCCCCACTCGCGCGTGATGGTCGACGGGCCTTCGGTCTCCTGAATCGACGCCAGCTTGGACAGCGGCACGCGTTCGCCGTTGGGGGCCGTGATGAGGACCGATCCGATCGCTTCCGGGCTTGAACGCAGGCGGTCGGGGAGCCGCGAGACGAGCGGGAACCGGAGCTGACCTTCGACAACGGTTCCCAGCTCCATCGTCCCAAGCGACTCCACCAGCTCCAGGACGTCGCTTGCGGGGATTCCGTAGCGGGCGATCGCATCGGGGAGGACACGCACCTGCAGCACGGGCTGGCCGGTGAGCTGCTCCACGCTGACATCTGTCGCGCCCTTGATGCCTTCGAGAACGGCCGCAATCTCGCCCGACTTATTGGTAAGGACCGAGAGGTCGTCGCCGTAGAGCTTGATGCCGACATCGGCCTTGATGCCCGCCGACATCTCGTTCATCCGCATCTCGATGGGCTGCGTGAAGGCGACGCGCTGCCCCGGGAGATCCCGCAGGGCGTGGTCCATCTCGCGGACCAGCTCCTCGCGCGTGGCGGCGCGCTTCCACTGCGACCGCGGCCGCAGCGTCATGAAGATATCGGTGAGCTCGACCCCCATCGGATCAGTCGCCACCTCGGCGGTCCCGATGCGGCTCCACACGTGCTCGACCTCGTCGGGAAACTGGCGGAGGATCTCCTTCTCCATCACCGTGTTCATTCGGATCGACTCGTCGATGTCCGTGCCCGCGAGGCGGATGGTGTTGGCGACGATGGAACCCTCGCCCAGCTTGGGCACGAACTCGGCTCCTAGACCGCGGATGCCCATGACGGTGACCGCCAGGAGCGCCAGGGCCAAGCCGATCACGACCAGCCGAGAGCGTTGCGCCACCCGGAGCAGTGGCGCATAGACCGTGTGCGCCATGCGCACGACCAGCGGCTCTCGTTCTTGAACCTTCCTAGGCAGCAGCAGGCTGGCCAGCACGGGCATCAGCGTGAGGGACAGCATCAGCGAGCCGACGAGCGCGAAGATAAACGTCAGCGCCATCGGCTTGAACATCTTGCCCTCGACCCCCTCCAGGGTCAGGATGGGCAGGAACACGATAATGATGATCAACTCGCCGAACATGGTCGGCTTGCGGACCTCGATGGCCGCGTCCCGCACGATGTCGATCTTGCGCCGGTTCGACTGGTCGTGAGCCAGGTGCCGCATCGTGTTCTCGATCATGATCACCGAGCTATCCACGACGAGTCCGAAGTCGATGGCTCCGAGGCTCAGAAGGCTGCCGGAGATGCCGAACCGCAGCATCGAGTCGAACGCGAAGAGCATGGAGAGGGGAATAGCCGAGGCGACGATGAGCCCGGCCCGCAGGTTGCCCAGGAACACGAAGAGCACCGCGATCACCAGAAGACCGCCCTCGAACAGGTTCTTCCGAACGGTGTCAATAACTTGATCAACCAGCTCCGTCCGGTCGTAGACGATGTCCACGGTGACCCCGGCGGGGAGGAAGGGCCTGATCTCCGCGAGCTTGTCGCGCAGCCGCGAGGTGACGTCGTGGCTGTTCTCGCCCATGAGCATAAAGCCCAGGCCCAGGATGGCCTCGCCCTTGCCGTCGTAGGTCACCGCGCCCCGGCGGATCTCCGCGCCGGTATTCACCTCAGCCACGTCCGCGACGCGGATGGGCACGCCGCCCCGGGCGGTGATGGGGATGTTGCTGATCTCGTCGAGCGAACCGACCCTGCCCAGCCCCTGGACAAGCAGGCTCCCGCCCGCGCGGGCGATATTGCCGCCGCCAACGTTCGCGTTGTTGCGCCGGATCGCCTCGGTGACCTCGTCGAAGGCCACGTCGTACTTGACCAGCCGGTCCGGGTCGATCCGGACCTGGAACTGCTTCTCGAAACCGCCCCAGCTGTTGACCTCTGCGACGCCGGGCACCGTCCGCAGCGCGGGCTTGACAGTCCAATCGTGGATGGTCCGCAGTTCGGTGAGGTCGATCGTTTCACTCGACACCACGTAGTGGAACACCTCGCCAAGGCCGGTGGCAATGGGGCCCATCTGCGGCCGTGAGATTCCCTCGGGGATCTCTACCGAGTTCAGCCGCTCGGCGACGAGCTGCCGCGCCAGGAAAATCGACATCCCATCGTCGAAAGTCACAACGACCTGGGAGAACCCGAACTTTGACACGCTCCGCACGTTTAGGAGGCGCGGCAGTCCCCCGAGCGCCTGCTCCACCGGGAACGAGATCTGACGCTCGACCTCCTCGGGCCCCAGGGACGGGGCCACCGTATTGATCTGTACCTGCACCGGCGTGGTGTCGGGGAATGCGTCGATGTCGAGGTCCTTGAGCGCCATGACGCCCAATCCCGCGAAGAGCAGCGAGGCGACGATGACGAGGAACCTGTTCCGAAGCGACCAGTCGATGATCCAGTTGAGCATGGCTTTCTCCAGGTTCAGTCGTCGGTGCAGCCGGCGCCGAGCTTGGCCCGGTTGAGTTGGGCCGCCAGCGCGTAGCTGCCCTTGATGGCGACAGGCTCGCCGGCCCGCAGACCCGCCACGATCTCGACCCAGCCGCCTCCGTGACCGCCGACGCGGACCTCGCGCGTCTGGAAGACCTCGTCGTTGAGCTTGACAAAGACCAGGTGCGACTCGCCGTCCTTCTGAAGGGCAGACTCGGGCACCACGACTGCCGATGGGGACGACCTCACGCTGATGCGGGCCCGGCCGAAGGAATGCGCAAAGAGGTGGCCGGCGCTGTTGTCAACCTCGGCGCGAACCTGGATGGTCCTTGTCTTCTCGTTGACCTCCGGGCTGATCCAGATCACCTTGCCAACAACCGGGGTCGAGCCGGCGACATCGGTCACGAACTCCAGGGCCTGACCGATGCGCGCCTTCGTCGCCTGGGAGGGCGTCAGCTCGGCGTGCACCCACAGCCGGGACGTATCGGAAACGACGAGCAGGGGCTTGCCCGATTCGACGACCTCTCCCGCGACCGCAGCGCGGGAGATCACCACCCCGTCGATGGGCGACAGCACCGGAAGGAGATTGCCCGACGTGCGGGACGGGTCGAGCTCCGCGAGGATCGGTTCGGGGAGCCCGAGGTGGAGCACATCGCGCTCGCCGGGAATCTCGCCCTCGGCCGTGGTGGGGACCGGGAGCCCGAGGTTGACCAGCGATTGCCTCGCATTGAACAGGCGAATCGAAGCCTCCTTGAGCTCGGCCTCGGCCGTCACCAGGTCGGCCTGGTTGCGGAATCCGGCCTCGGTCGAGTTGCGGATGCGGTCCAGCGCCCGCTGCCTGCTGACGATCTGCGCGGCGGCCTGGAGGAGCTCCGCTTTGGCCCGCCCGACTTCGACGGCGTCGACCAGCGCGAGTACCTCGCCGCGCGTTACACGCTGTCCCGGCTGAACGCGCATGAGCGCGACGGTCCCCGGCACCCGTGAGGCGACCTGGGCATATCGGGAGAGATCGAACGAGACCTCGGCGTTGGCTTCGACCGTCTCGTCCATCGGCTTGAGAGCCGCGGGCTGCACCTCGATGCCCGCCCGCCCTGCGGTGTCGCCGGTTGTCAGCTGCACCGCGGGTCGTTTCTTGGTCCCGACCTGTTCAACCTCGGGCTCCGAAGGCTGGGAACTCGTCGCAGCGTCGCCTTTGCGCTGCTGCGACGGTGGAACGGCGTTCGCCTTGAGTCCGCGACAAATCATGCACCTGGACTCGGGGACGCCGTGCTCGCCGCACCAGTCCTCGCGCGGCTCCTTGCCGCCGCCGAAGACCTCCGAAGCCGCGGGAATCTTCCATCCCGTGCGGTGGCCGATGTAGCCGATGCCCGCGAGGACGGCGATGGTGAGGGCCGTCGGTAGGCCCCGAAGCAGCGCGCCCGGGGCTCGCTTGATGATGCTCATGGTGCGTTCCTTTTCTGTGGGGAGAGGGACGAGGGCTCGGGCAGGGGCGCGAACCGCCAGACCGGGAATCCACTCAGCGCCTCCAGATCCAGGAGGGCGCGGCGGTACGAGATCACGGTGTCGAGGTACGCCCGGCGGGTCCGCAGCGCCCTCTGCTGCGCGGTGACCCAGTCCAGCACATTGAGTTCACGCGCCTCGAAGGCGCCCCGCGACAATGTCTGGCTTCGCTCCAGCAGAGGAAGGACCTCACGCTGCTGGGTGTCGATCTCCGCTCGGATGGCGCGAACACGCGCGAGCGCCGCCGCGGCCTCCGAGCGGAGCCGGTGCAGCGCCGCGGTGTACTCGGCCCGGGACCGGTCGCGGGCCGCGGTCTTCTCCGCGATCTCGCCCTGGTTGCGGTCAAAGATCGGAATCTCGACCGACGCGCTGACACCCGCGAAGTTCTCTGACACACCGTCGTGCTCGTAGAGTGGTCCGGCCTTGAGCTTGAGGAACTGCCGGGCAGTCGCGAGGCGCAGCTCCTCTTCCGAGACCTGGTAGGCCGCCTCGCGCGCCTTGAGGTCCAGCCGACTCGACAGGAGCCGCTCGTCAAGATCGCCGAATTGGACCGCGTCAATCAGCGGAACTTCGAGCGGTTTGCCGGATGATTCGAGCGTGATGACGGAACTGGGCGGGAGGCCCAGCTCCCTGTTGAGCGCGAGCCTGGCCTGTTCAAGTTCGATCTGCGCCAAGCGCCGGTCGCGCTGCACCTCGACAAGCTCAAGGTCGACCGCCGAGATGTCCAGGTCGTTGGCCTCTCCCACGTCCCGGCGGCGACGGACCAGGCCGGTGGCCTGCTGGCGGAGGGCCAGCTCGGCATCGAGGATCACGATGGCCTGTTCGGCGACCGCTACGTTGAACGCGAGCCGGCGAATCTCGGCGGCGATCTCGTACTCCCGCGCCAGAACCTCCACCCGCGTGAGCGCAATCCGGGCCGTGGCCACGGCCTGACGCGCTTCACGCTCACCGGGCTTGAGGAACTCAAATAGCAGGTCGGTGCCGAGCTTGAACCCATCGGTCCCCAGCAGCCCCACGCCGAATCCGACGCCAACCTCAGGGTTGGGAAGCGTCTTGGCGGAGATCAGCAGTGCCTCGGTCTCGCCGATCGAAGCGCGGGCTGCCTGGAGATCCGGGTTGAGCATGACCGCGACGGCCATCAGCTCCGCTTCGCTCAGCCCATCGGACGCGTCGAACACGGGGGCGTCGGGGGGCCCTGCGGCCGCGTCCCGGAGTTGGACCAGCGTCCCTGCGGGAAATGTGCGGGCGTCCAGCGCCGCGAGCTGGGCTCGAGGGTCGAGGGGCTTTGGGTGGTAGCTGACGCACCCGCCAAGCAGGAATATGAGCGACCCTGTGGCCGCGATCACGGAGTTTCTCAAGGGAGTCCTCGCTCAGGAGTGCTGGGTCGTGCTCACGTCATGGACGGAGCCGGTGCGTGGAGACGCCGCCACGCGGCCCGCATGGGGACCGGAGGCACAAGGAACCGCACCGAAGCACTACAAGCGAAGAACAATGGTCGCCAGATGCGCGCGCGGAGGCGCCAAACACTCTGGCAAAGCAGCTCGATGAGTGAACCCGCTCGCGTTGAGCGGGCTGAGATCGATCATGAGCACCGCGACAACAGCCACAAACGTTGCGGCTAGCTCATGCTGAGGCGTCGACTGTGGAGCCTGCCGAACCATCGGCTCGCCGGCCACGGGCGTATCGATACAGTCGCAATCGGGCTGGCTGAGAACCAGACCGCTGCGATCCTCGTGGCACCCGCCATCGCAGCCGCCGCACACGGACTCCGAAGCGGTCGTCTGGGCGCGGCTGCCTCCGCAGCAGCTCGTGACAGCCAATTCGATACTCTGTGAGCCATCGCGGTGAGCGCAGAGCATCCGAGGCCCCAACGCTCCTGAGGAGAGAAGTTGGGCGACCAAGACAACAACCGCGATGTAGGGACTCCAGAGCCTCATCGTCTGCAATCATAGCCAGTCCATGCTCAGAATGCATCGGCAGAGACCCTTGGGCAGTGGATTCAGTGACGGCGAGCTTCACGCCAGCGTGTCCCCGCATCTATGCGGCGAGGCTCAGAGTGCGGACGATTCACGGCTCTTGAGCTGTTCTCGACCTGCGTTGCGCTCAACTCGTGTATTCGCACCCCATAACCCTCAGTATCCACAACCCTCGCGAACCGTTTCTCGATCACGGACGGCAGCAACTTGCAGAGAAGTCGGGGCGACGCGCGACCATGGTTGTTCCGGCCCGCCGACCCCTATCTCGGAGCCACACACAAGGAGCGGACGAGGCGCTCTGGCAGAAACGCGTCTTCTGCTTGTGGCCTTTGAAGCCTTGAAAGCCGAATCGGCCAGGAGTCATCCGCGTTCGAATCGCCTCCACGTTATCGGACAATCGACCGGAGTCGGCATCGGAAGTGCATTTGACAAACACATGGGCGATGGGTATACTCCCCCCGAGTATGATCCTCCGCAGTACTCAGTTCCGGAGTCTCATCGCCGTCCTTCTGACGGTGGCGATCCCGTTCTGCTGCTGCAACTTCCGCTCGCTGCTCACCGGGAACCTCGCGTGCGAATCAGTGTCCTTCGCGGAAGATGGTGTCGCGCGAGCTTCTCCAAACCCGACAAAGGCCCACGTGCCCTCGCCCTACGGATGCTGCCACGGCAAGCCGGTGAGCAATGGCGGGACCTCCGACTCCGAGCCAACGAACGACACATCAGACCAGCCCCGTGACTGCTCATGCGACAAGAGTGGCGGGAAGGTGCTTTCGGTCGAGAAGCCCGGCCCGGAACTCCCTGCGCAGGTCTTGGTGGCGGTTCTTGAGTGGGCCCGTAGGCCCGAGCTCCGACTTGTCGACCCGGTCATCAGGCGTGGACGGCTTCCTCGCGCGGTTCACAGACCCCTGACGTCGCTCGTGCGCATGCACTGCGCGCTCATCGTGTAGCAAGCCAAGGTCCGGCAGTTGCCCGGGAGCGTCCTTCGACGCTTCTCGAGGGGACGATTGCGCCGGACGCCTCATAACGCCCACATCTCAGCTCCCTCTTCGCGATCCCGCGTTCCCTGTTCATTCCCCGATTGACGGAGGTTCAACATGTTCATTCGCACAAGCATCATTCTCGCCGCACTGCTCGCGGCTGGCACTCTGCTGGCCGGCGCCGCCCAGCCCGGACACCACGACCATCACGCTCCCAAGACGACGCAGCCCAGCCCGCAACCGGCCAAGGCGGTGAACGACCGCTGCCCGATCCAAGGCGAGGAAATTGATCCGGAGACCCCGATGCGCCAGTGGAGGGGGCACTCGATCGGCTTCTGCTGCCCAGGCTGCGACAAAAAATGGGACGCCAAGCCCGACGCTGAGAAGGACGCGTTCCTCGCGAAGTACGTGAAGCTCGCGCTGCCAACCCCGGCGGTCGATCTCGCGCGGCGGTTCCAAGCCGCGAGAGCGGCCGGAGACACCGCTTCGATGGACCGGATGTTCTTGGGAGAAGGAAAGGCCACCGTGCTCCAGAACGGGAGAGACGCCGGCACTTGGGAGCGATACCGAGAGGAACACCTCAAGCCCGACTTCAAGGCCTTCGGCGCGACAGCCTGGCGAACGGTGACTGAGTCCGAGACTTCGATCGGCGCGGCGATCATCGTCAGCCAGACCGTGATGGTCACGTCGGGCGAAGGTTCGAAGAAGCGTGAGCTATCCGCCGCGGTCACGCTGGTCGTCGTGGATGATGGCGGCACGCCCAAGGTCGCCCACATGCACTGGTCTTCACACGAGGTCGTCGTGGGCAGCAAGTGAGGTATCCCATGAGACTTACCACCCACCAATGGCGTTTGCTCGCGGCCACGCTGCTTCCCGCCGCGTTGCTCGCGGGCTGCGCTGGCACGCCCATCGCCACAGAACGCGAGTCGCGGGCAAGCCTGGAGAGCGTCCGGTCTGCCTATCGACCCAGGGACGCGAAGCCCGAGCTACCGGCGCTCAGCACGGAATCACCGCTGGCGGACTACCTGCGTTACGCCATCCTCAACAACCCTCGCGTTGAGGCCGCGTACTACTCGTGGGCCGCGTCCGTCGAGCGCATCACACCCGCACGGTCGCTCCCCGACCCGCGCCTGACCTTCGAGGCCGATATCACCGACATGCTCGACGCGGTCATGCCCGGGCTGATGCTTGACCTGCCGGGCCCGGGCAAGCTCCGGGCGGCCGGAGATGTGGCGGCGGCTGAGGCGCGAGTGGGCTACTTCGGCTTTGAGAGCCAGGTGCTCCAGGCTGCGTACGCGACCAAGTCCGCCTACATCCGGCTTCATTTCCTTAGCGACACGATCCGAGTGCAGCGAGAAGCGCTCGCCCTGCTCGGCGACGTCGAATCGCAGGCGCAGCAGCAGGTCGGCGCCGGGCGCGGCACGATCCAGGATGTGCTCCGCGCACAGATCGAGCGCGATCAACTCACCAACCAGATCGCCAACCTGGAGGACTCCCGGAGCGTGCTCGAGGCGGAGTTCCGGGCGGCGATCGGTCACTCACCCGCCGATGTGTCTGTACCGATTCCCGGCACATTCGAGGTCGGCGCCGCGCCCCCTGCCGCGGATGAGGTTCTCGCACTCGCCGCGGAGCACAACCCGGTGCTGCGTCAGATGGAAGCCGACGTGCGCCGCGGCGAAGCAATGCTCGATCTCGCCCGCACGAGCCGGGTGCCGGACTTCACGGTCGGCATCGAGGCGGATGTGAAGGCGAATCCGATCATGTGGCGGCCCACCGCCAGCATTACGCTCCCGATCTGGCGTGACAAGATTGAAGCGGAGATCGCGGCGGCCCAGGCCGACAAGCGATCCGCCGAGGCTCGCCTCTCCTCGGAGCAGATCAGCATCGCGGCCGAACTCGCATCGATGCTCTACACGTACCGCGAGAGCGGGCGAAACGTTGCGCTGTTCAGCATGACGCTCCTGCCGAAGGCGCAGCAATCGCTCGACGCCTCGCGATCGGGGTACCTCACCGGGCGATCGACTTTCTTGGACGTGATCGACGCCCAGCGCCGCTTGCTCGAGTTCGAACTCAGCGCCATCGAGGCCAGAACCCAGAGGGAACTGGCGATTGCGTCTATTTCGCTCCTGATCTCGGGATCGGCTCCGGACGGAGCCCCGGTCCTGCCCGTCAGTGCTCCCGAGCGCGCGGAGCCGAAGGAGGCCCGTCCATGAAGCGCAGCACCATTATCGTGTCGGTCCTTCTCGTCGCCGTGATTGCCGCCGGTGGCGGATACTGGATGGGGCGTGGCGGCGGCCCTCGGCCCGCTCCCACCGAAGGAGCTTCGGCAGCCGCGGCACCCGCTCCTGCCAAGCAGACCTACACCTGCTCGATGCACCCGCAGGTCCGCCTGGATCAGCCAGGTGACTGCCCGATCTGCGAGATGCCGTTGATCCCGGCAGCGTCGGCGACGGCGGCTGCGGCGGGGGAAGCTCCGACGCTCCAGCTCTCCGAGCACGCGCTCGCGATGGCGACCGTGGAGACGGTCGCGGTTGAACCCCGACCGCTGGCCCGCGAGCTGCGGGCGGTCGGACGCATCGAGTACAACGAGTCCTCGCTGGCAACGATCACGCCGCGTGTCGACGGCTACGCGGAGCGGTTGTTCGTGAACTTCACCGGCGTGGAGATCCGCAAGGGCGACCACCTGGCCGAGGTCTACAGCCCGGAGCTTCTGGTGGCGCAGCAAGAACTCTTGATCGCCTGGCAGGCCGGTGGCGCTGGGGAGGCGCTCGTGAACGTCGCCAAGACCCGGCTCCGTCTGCTCGGGCTCACCGATGAGCAGGTCGCCAATCTCATCGACAGGAAGCAGACGACTGACCGGGTCACGCTCTACTCGCCGATCAGCGGAACGGTCATCGAGAAGACGATCGTCGAGAACGCGTCCTTCAAGGTCGGCGACGTCCTGTACCGGATCGCCAACCTCGACTCGGTCTGGGTGTACCTGGAGGTGTATGAGTTCGACCTGCCGTGGATCAGGTACGGCCAGAAGGTGCGGCTCTCGGCGGAGGCCATTCCTGGTCACACGTTTGAGGGACTGGTCACGTTTGTTCAACCAATCGTGAACGAGCAGTCCCGCACAGTTCGCATCCCGGTGCACATTGACAACAAAGACCACGCACTCAAGCCCGGAATGTTCGTGACAGCGTCCATCGAGGCCTCCCTGACGGCCGAGGGACGCGCCGCGCCGACGGGGGTCGAGGGCAAGTTCACCTGCCCGATGCATCCTCAGGTGCTGACCGAGGCCGATGGGGCCTGCCCTATCTGCGAAATGCCCCTGGAGCAGATCCCCGGCGAGCCGTCGAGCAGCCACCCAGTTCCCGATGCACACTCCGCGCACGGTCACGACCACGGCGACATGCCTCCGGCCACCTCGTCGCTCGCCGCCAAGTACTTCTGCCCGATGAAGTGCGAGGGCGAGAAGACGTACGACCAGCCGGGACGCTGCCCGGTGTGCAAGATGAAGCTCAAGGAGGTCGAAGCGGCCCCGACTGCTACGGCAAGCCCGAGCGGTGCTGTGCTTGCGGTGCCCGTGGCGGCGGTGCTCGATTCGGGGACCCGGCGGATTGTCTATGTGGAGAAGGCTCGCGGGCTCTTCGAGGCGCGCGAGCTCACGCTGGGACCGAGGGCCGGCGCGTACTTCCCTGTGCTTGCCGGCGTTGCCGAGGGCGAACGGGTGGTCACGCGAGGCAACTTCCTCATCGACAGCCAGTTCCAGGTGACCGGGCACCCGAGCCTGTTCTACCCCGGAGGTCTTCACGCCACGATGGGGCACGACCACGGAGCGGCAGGATCCAACACCAAACCGGCTCAGCCCGGCGCAACGCCCGCCAAACCACCGACACCAGCGCCCACCGGCGGCCACAAGCACTGAGCGAAGGAGCCACCCATGGTCAACGCCATCATCCGTTGGTGCATGAAGAACACGTTCCTGATGTCGGTCATCATCCTGAGCATCTGCGCCGCTGGGTACTGGGCGATCCTGCGCCTGCCCGTGGACGCCATCCCGGACATCGGCGAGAAGCAGGTCATTGTCTACGCCGACTGGGAGGGCCGCAGCCCGCAGGACGTGGACGATCAGGTCACTTATCCACTCACGACGAGCCTCACCGGCACGCCAGGAGTCAAGGCGATCCGGTCCATGTCGGGCTTCGGGTTCTCGATGGTCTTCGTGATCTTTGAGGACAGCGCCGACTACTACTGGGCGCGGTCGCGCGTGCTGGAACGGATGAATGTTGCTCAGCAGCGTCTGCCGGAGGGCGTGACGCCGGTGCTCGGGCCGGACGCCACCGCTCTCGGCCAGGTGTACTGGTACACGGTCGAGGGCGAGGGGTTCGATCTCGCCGAGCTGCGATCGATCCAGGACTGGTACATCCGCTACCAGCTCCAGACCGTGCCTGGGGTGAGCGAGGTCGCCAGCATCGGCGGCTTCGTCAAGCAGTATCAGATCGACATCCACCCCGACAAGATGCGGGCCCACCGCGTCACGATGATGGAAATCGTTGAGGCCGTCGGCAAGAGCAACATCGATGTGGGCGCGAAGGTCATCGAGCAGAGCGGCGTCGAGTACTTCATCCGTGGGCTGGGTTTCGTCAAGTCGGTGGAGGACCTCGAGCGGGTGGTGATCCGCCAAGAGGGCGGCACACCGCTGTATCTGCGCAGCGTGGCGACGGTCCAACTGGGCCCGGACTTCCGGCGCGGGGCGCTCGACAAGGGGGGTGTAGAGGCGGTCGGCGGCGTGGTTCTCATGCGCTACGGCGAAAACCCCCGTGAGGTGGTGGCTCGCGTCAACGAGAAGATCGCCCAGTTGGAGGCCGGCCTGCCCCGCAAGACCCTGGCAGACGGCCGGGTGTCGGCCGTTCGACTCGTGCCGTTCTACGACCGCACGACCATCGTGCAGGAGACGATCGACACGCTCAAAGAGGCGCTGTTCGAGGAAGCGCTGATCGCGGGATTCGTCGTGCTGTTTTTCCTCATGCACCTGCGCTCGACTGCGACCGTGCTCCCGACGCTGCCGCTTGCGCTGGCCGGCTCGTTTATCTTGATGTACGCCTTCGGCGTCGACAGCAACATCATGTCGCTCGCCGGGCTGGCGATCGCCATTGGCGACATCGCCGACATGGGCATCATCATGACGGAGAACATCTACCGCCGCATCGCAGGCGCGACGCCCGAGGAACGACGAGAGAAGGGCCACTTCGGGCTGGTGTACGAGGGCGCTACAGAAGTCGGCGGGGCGATCATCACCGCTGTTACGAACACGATCGTCTCGTTCATCCCCGTCTTCTTCCTCACCGACCAGGAGGGCAAGCTATTCAAGCCCCTGGCCTTCACCAAGACGTTCGCCATCGGCTCGTCCGTCGTTCTCGCCATCACGGTGGTCCCGTTCCTGTGCTACCTGCTCTACCGGCCCGTGAACTGGAAGCTCCGTACGACAATCGCTCTGGCCGCTGGGGTGGGCGTGCTGGCGGCATTCGCAACCCACTTCGCGTTCATGTGGGGCCTCGGCGGTGCGCACGATCGCGGCTGGCTGGTCGCTGCCGCGGTAGGGATCGGCGTCGCGCTGTGCGTGATCCGAATGTCACGGGAGAAGTTCCTGCCGCTGGAACAGAACCCGGTTTCGCGGGTCATCGCCCGCGGCTACGTCCCAACGCTCCGCTGGATCCTCGACCACAAGAAGACGTTTCTTGTGGTCCCGGTGGTCATCCTGTTCGTGGGGCTCTCGGTCTGGCTCGGCATCCACCGCACGCTCGCGCCGCTCGAGTGGGGCGTGAACGCGTTTGCCCGCGAGCCGGCCTCGCCCGAACTCAAGCGCCTCATGTACGCAGACCCCGACTCGGATTTGACACGCCCGTTGCTCGAGCTCGACCAGCTCCGGTGGCAACGCATCCTTTCTGCCGACGGCTCGGAGCGCACGCGGCTCGTGTGGCGTCGCCAAGACCCCGCCGAGCGAGATGCCGAATCAGCCGCGGGGCTCGCCGTGCTCAAGGAGGGCCGCATCCTCCCCGGCCTGGGCCGCGAGTTCATGCCGCCGCTTGACGAGGGCTCGCTGCTCTACATGCCGTCGCTCCTTCCCCAGGCGTCCCTGTCGCAGGCGGTGGAGGTCAACAGCAAGCAGGATCTCGCCATCGCGAGCGTGCCCGAGGTTGAGAGCGTGGTCGGCAAGATCGGGCGGGCCGAGTCCGCGCTCGACCCCGCGCCAATCGGGATGATGGAGTCGATCGTGATCCTCAAGCCCGAGGACCAATGGCGCACGCGGAAGGTCGAGCGCGTGTTCTCCGACTGGCCGGGCATCGTTCGCACGCCGCTCTCGTGGATCTGGCCCGAGGAGCGTCGCATCACCAAGCAGGAAATTCTCGCGGAACTCCAGGAGAAGACCGCCATCCCCGGCGTGCTTCCAACCTGGCTTCAGCCGATTCAAACGAGGTTGGTCATGCTCCAGACCGGCTTCCGCGCCATGATGGGCGTGAAGATCTACGGCAGCGACCTCCGCGAAATCGAGAAGGTCGGGCTCCAGATCGAGCAGCTGCTCCGAGAGGTGCCCGGCGCGACGGACATCGTGGCCGACCGCATCGTTGGCAAGCCCTACATCCAAATCGAGATCGATCGCGAGCGGATCGGCCGCTACGGCGTCAACATCCGCGATGTGCAGGACGTCATCGAGATGGCGCTGGGCGGGATGAACATCATGGAGTCGGTCGAGGGTCGCGAGCGCTATCCGATCCGTGTCCGGCTGGCCCGCGACTTCCGCGAGGACATGGACGCGATCCAGCGGATCAACGTCCCCTCCTCTACCGGCGCGCAGGTGCCGCTCGCGCAGTTGGCCTCGATCTCCACGGTCCTGGGCCCGCAGGAGATTAAGGGCGAGCGGGGTCTGCTCGTCGGATACGTGACGATGAACACGCGCGACCGCGACGAGGTCTCGGTCGTGCAAGACGCGGAGCGCGTGCTCCAGCAGGCGCTCAAGGACGGGCGGCTGACGCTTCCCCCCGGCTATTACTGGGAGTGGTCCGGCCAATTCGAGAACCAGGTCCGTGCCACCAAGCGGATGCAGATCCTCGTCCCGATCACGCTCGGCATCATGTTCGTGATGCTGTACCTCGGCTTCTCGCGCTGGTGGATCGCCCCGCTCATCTTCTTCGGCGTGCTGGTCTCCGCCTCGGGCGGGTTCATCATGCTCGCCTTGTGGGGCGTGAATCTCTCGGTGGCGGTGTGGGTCGGGTTCCTCGTCCTCTTCGGCGTCGTGGACGACGACGGCGTGATCATCTCCACCTACCTCGAAGGTGTCTTCAAGGACCGGACGTTCACCTCGAAGCGGGAGATCCGCGACGCGGTCATCGAGGCGGGGCTCAAGCGCATTCGCCCTTGCCTCATGACCATCGCGACAACCGTCTTCGGCCTGATGCCGATCTTCTGGGCGACCGGCCGCGGCTCGGACGTGATGCAACCGATGGCAATCCCCTCGGTGGGCGGCATGACGGTCTCGCTCATCACACTCTTCATCGTGCCGTGCGTCTTCTGCGCTGTCGAAGAGTGGAAGTGGAACCGCGGACACCGCTAGTCCGGGAATCAGTGATGACAGTTGCAGCCGTCAAACCAACTCGAAGACAAGGGGGACCACCTATCGAGACCGCCCATGACGCTCTATGCGCACCACGCGGCCAAGAGGTTGAGGCTCGATGATCCTGTTTCGGGGCTGACCGCGCATGCGGCGACGGTCGGGCCGCGCGGTCCGGCACGGTGTTCGCTCCTTTAGGTCCTGCCTGCCCGCCGATGCGCACCAACTCGCGACCGATCGGCTGCACTACGGCCGAACGACGACTCGCCCCGACTGGGTTGCAATTTCCAAGATCCAGCTCCGACTCTCGGACCACGCCTAGGGCTGCACACAGCCGAAGCTGAAAGGAACGGACCAACTTCGCAGAACCGACTGGTGGCTTTTGACGTACACCCGCGGTAGCTGCTATACTCCCCTGAAGTATGCTCTCCCGCAACGGCCATTTCCAGACCTGCCTCAGCCTGCTCCTGGCGGTTGTGGTGCCGTTCTGCTGCTGCAACTTCCACTCGCTCCTGACCGCCTGCGAGGCGTGCGTCCCTGCCTGTGCGGGCCATGAGAGCCGCACAGCGGCCGCGAACGGGCATGACGACAACGACCACGAACACCTTCACGCAAGCGGTGCTCGTCCCGGCTCGGAAACCCGTCACCACCATGGCGAGCCCTCGGATGGGGATACCCAGGACTGCACGTGCGGCAAGCATGAGGCAAAAATGCTGTCGGGCGAAAAGCCGACCATCGAGTTGCCGACCACGGTGCTCGTTGCGATTCTCAACTGGACCACGGTAGCGTGGACCGCCCCGGAACAATCTCACACGTTCGTGAGCGGCGAAGTTTGGGCCTGTGCCCGACCTCCGACCAGCCTGCTGCGCATGCATTGCGCGCTCATTGTGTAGCAAAGCGACTTGAGACCAGCCGTTGTCGAGCACCACTCGGCTAACGGATGGTCGCATTGCGCTCACCGCCTTGTTCGCGTCATGGCGCGGCAGGTGCATCCCCCACCACATTTCGGTTCCCCGTCCCCATTTGGAGATCGCTCATGGTCCGCTCACGCGCGGCCCTGGCAGCGGGCGCACTGGCGCTCGCGACCGCGGCCATCCTGATTCCTGTGTACGCGCACGAAGGTCACGGCAAGCCCACGGGCGCGACGTTTGACCCCAACGCCCCCAAGAAGGTCACCGAAGCGACTACCTTCGCCATCGGGCTCAAGACCGCCGAAGTGGACTTTGGCAACGTCGAGGACGTTGTCCGTCTGACAGGCATGGTCCGCGCCCAGCCCGGGGCGCTCGCCGGGGTCTCAACCACCTACGCGGGTGTCGTCCGCTCGATCGCGGTGCAACCCGGCGATCGTGTGCGTAAGGGCGATCTCATCGCGGAAGTTGAGTCACCGGAACTGGCCCGGGCCTTGTTCGAGGTCCGGCGGCTGGAGTCTGAGGCCGAGCGGCTCACCGCCGAGCAAAAGCGGGCGACGTCGCAGGTCGCATCACTCGAGATCGAGGTTCCTGCATCCGAACAGAGCGCAGCGCTCGCCGAAGTGGAGGTCGATCGGTTGGTGTCCGCCGGCGAGAGCGTGTCAGCGAACCTGCTGGCGCAGCGTCGAGGCGAGGCGATCCGTCTCCGCACCGACGCATCGCTCCGCAAGGTCTCCCTCGCACAGGCAAGGACCGACGCCGATTCGTTGCGTCGTCAGATCGAGGCCACGCTGGCGTCCGTCGAAGCCCTCCGAGCCACGCTCCCGGCTGGAGCGGGGACCGATGCGGCGGGTGCCATCCGCCTCCTCGCGCCGCTGGACGGCGTGGTTGTGAGCCGGACGGCAGTGATCGGTGAGGGTGTTGTTGCTGGAAGCCCCATTGTGAGCATCGGTGACTTCTCGCGGGTGCAGATCGAGGGAGAACTGCCCGAAGGCCTGCTCGCGCGGGTGGAGGCAGCGCCGAACGCAAAGGTGCGGGTCCGCAGAGGTGTGGCCGCAGCAAGCGAGGTTGTTGCCGAAGGGGTTGTTCGGTTCCTCAGCCCGGTAATCGATGCGTCCAAGCGCACCGCGCACGTCATCATCGACGTCGAAAACCCACAGGGCCTCTTGCGACAGGGGCAGTTCGTAGACCTGAGCGTGGTGCTTTCGTCCAACGACAGCGCAGTCGTGGTGCCCGCCTCGGCGGTCGTGAAGGAAGGACCGATGCAGTACGTGTTCGTGCGCGAGGGCAAGGGCGAGAACGAGGTCTTCAAGAAGCGCGACGTCGCCGTCGGCGTGCGTGATGATCGAGTCATCGAGATTGTCAAGGGTCTCGTGCCCGGCGATGTCGTGGCAGTGAGCGGCGCGTTCAGCCTGTCGCAACTCCGTGGATTCGTGCCCGGCGCTCCCGAACCCGTCGCTGAACCTGCCAAGTCTGGTGACGGCCACGGCCACTCGCATTGATCACACCATCCACGCTCCACGCCCGACAGCCAAACGAGGAACATCCCCGTGCTCAACTGGATCATCCGATCATCCTTGAACAACCGCGTGCTGGTGCTGATCGCCGCGCTGCTGGTCTCCGTCTATGGAATGTACGTGACGCTGCGGACGCCCACGGACGTTCTGCCCGACCTCAACCGGCCGGTCGTGACCATTATGACCGAGGCCGCCGGGCTTGCTCCCGAGGAGGTCGAGGCCCAGGTCACGTACAACATCGAAACCGCAGTCAACGGCTCGCCGGGCGTCGAGCGGGTGCGGAGCGTCTCATCGCTGGGGCTCTCGATCGTCTTCGTCGAGTTCCAGTGGGGCACGGACCTCAAGTACAACCGTCAGGTCGTCACCGAGCGGCTGGGCACCATCACGGAGAAGCTGCCCCCCGGCGTCGTGCCGGTTATGACGCCCGCCACCAGCATCATGGGCGAGATCGCCCTGATCAGCGTTTCAAGTAAGTCGCTGACCCCGATGGACGTGCGCACCGTGGCCGAGTTCACGCTGCGCCCGGCGATCCTCTCGATCCCGGGCATCGCCCAGGTGACGGCGATGGGCGGCGACCTCAAGCAGTTCCGCGTCCAGGTCGATCCCGACAAGCTCCGCCTCTTCGATCTCTCCATCGAGGACGTCGAGAAGGCGCTCGCCGCCGCCAACCAGAACACCGGTGGCGGCTTTGTCGTCAGCGGGGCGCAGGAACTGGTCGTTCGGAACATCGGCCGGGTCCAAACCGCGGACGACATTGCACTCTCCCTCATTTCGACCAAGCCCGGCGATCACGCCAGCCCCCCGAGGGCCGTGCTGGTCCGAGACGTCGCGACGGTGATCGAGTCCGGTCCCACCATCAAACGCGGCGATGGTTCGGACAACGCCTCGCCCGCCGTCATCATGGCGATCCAGAAGCAGCCGGGGGCGGACACGATCACGCTCACGCGCGCCCTCGACCAGACGCTGGCGCAGCTCAGGCCCACGCTGCCAAAGGGGATCGAGATCAACGCCGACGTGTTCCGGCAGGAGCACTTCATCAAATCGGCCATCGGCAATGTTGTCGAGGCGCTCCGCGATGGCGCGATCCTCGTGGTCATTGTGCTCATCTTGTTCCTGATGAACGTGCGGACGACGATCGTCACGCTCACGGCGCTTCCCTTGTCGATCATCACGACGTTCCTGGTCTTCCACTGGCTGGGCATGAGCGTGAACACGATGACGCTGGGCGGGCTCGCGGTCGCCATCGGTGAACTCGTGGACGACGCTGTGGTCGATGTCGAGAACGTCTACCGCCGCCTGGGCGAGAACCGCCGCGCGGCGAGTCCCAAGCCCATCGCGCAGGTGGTCTTCGACGCATCCAGCGAGATCCGCAACCCGATCATCCTGGGCACGATCATCGTCAACCTCGTCTTCCTGCCGACGTTCTTCCTCCCGGGGATCGAGGGGCGGCTCTTCGCCCCGCTTGCGACCGCGTACATCGTGAGCATCTTCGCGTCGCTGCTCGTGGCGCTCACGGTGACGCCGGTGCTGGCGTACTACCTGCTTCCGGGCATCAAGCGCATGGAGCACGGCAAGGACGGCCCGCTGCTTCGGGCCTGCAAGTGGCTGGCGCTCAGGTCCTACTCGATCTCGATGCCGCGCCCGGTGGCGGTGCTCGGCACGCTCGGCGCGCTGGTGGCGGTTGCCCTCTTCGTCGTCACGCGGCTGGGTTCAGAGTTCCTGCCGCCCTTCAACGAGGGTACGGCCGTGGTCTCGTTCATGCAGCAGCCGGGCATTTCGCTCGAGGAATCCAACAAGCTGGGAACCAAGGCCGAGGAGATGATCCTCTCGATCCCGCAGGTCAAGAGCACGGCCCGCCGCACGGGCCGCGCCGAGCAGGACGAGCACGCCCTGGGCGTGAACGCCAGCGAGATCGAGGTGGACTTCTGGACCAAGGAAGAAGCGAAGAACCCCGAAGGGCACACGACCGCCGCAGGCCGCAGACCGCCGCCGGTCAAGGACATCCTGCCGCGCGAACAGGTCTTCTCGATGATCGAGGAGAAGCTGGCGGCCTTCCCCGGCGTCGCCACGGGCATCGGCCAGCCCATCAGCCACCGCATCGAGCACTTGCTCTCGGGCGTCCGCGCCCAGGTCGCCATCAAGATCTTCGGCGACGACCTCGGCACGCTCCGCACGCTCGCGGAGCAGACCAAGGCCGCGATGGAAGGCATCCCCGGTGTCGCCGACCTGCAGGTTGAACAGCAGGTGCTCATCCCGCAGCTGCACATCAGCGTCAACCGCGCGGCGGCGGCCCGCGTCGGCTTCACGCCCGCGACGCTCACCGACGCGATGGAGACCGCGACCAAGGGCAAGGTCGTGGGCCAGGTGCTCGATGGGCTGAAGGTCTTCGACATCACGCTCACCTTGGATGACCACCACCGCACCGATCCCACCGCACTGGGGCTGGTGCGGCTGGTCTCGCCGACGGGCGCCATCGTTCTTGTGCAGGATGTCGCCGAGATTGTCGAGAAGCTCGGCCCCAACGAGGTGCAGCGCGAGAGCCTCCGCCGCCGCATCGTGGTCTCCGCCAACGTCCGGGGCCGCGACCTGGGTTCAACGGTGGAAGAAATCAAGAAGTCCATCGCGATGGACGTGCAGTTGCCGCAGGGCTACACGATCCAGTACGGCGGCCTGTACGAGGCCCAGCAGGAATCCACCCGCTTGCTCCTGGCGCTCGGCGCGGGCTCGCTCATCGCGATCTTCGTGATCCTCTTCACGCACTACCGCTCGGGCATGGTCGCGGCCCAGATCATGCTCAACGTTCCCTTCGCGCTCATCGGGAGCGTGACGGCGATGGCGATCACCCGCGAGCCGTTCAGCGTCGCCTCGCTCGTGGGGTTCATCTCGCTCACCGGCATCGCCACCCGCAACGGCGTGCTGATGGTCAGCCACTACATCCACCTCATGACCGAGGAGCGGCAGGCCTGGAGCAAGGAGCTCATCATCCGCGGCAGCCAGGAGCGCGTCGCGCCCGTGCTCATGACCGCCGTCACGGCGGGGTTGGGATTGATCCCGCTGGTGCTGACCAAGGGCGAGCCGGGCAAGGAGATCCTGTACCCGGTCGCGGTGGTGATCCTGGGCGGTCTCATCACGAGCACCTTGCTGGACTTCTTCGTCACCCCGTCGATCTTCTACCGCTTCGGCAAGACCGCCGCTGAGCGGCTGGCGCGGGAACATGCCGAGAAGCACCCGCACGCGGCGAGCGACGCGAAGACTGTCACCACAGAGAACACTGAGGGCACGGAGGAAGGCAAGAAGCGGAGTGGCAAGGCGGGGAGCGAGGCGAACCCCGCGCCGCTGCCGACGATCCCGACTCCCGCGCCGGGCAGCACCCCGCCGACTTCAACCGAAGTCCAACCCGACGGGAAGAAACCGGAGGGCACTCCGTGAACAGCCGCCCCCGCGCAATCGTTCCTCCGCCTCCCGGCCCCAGTGGAGCCGAGGGCTGTAGCCACGAGTTGCGCCATGCGCAGCATCTCGCAACCCGTGGAAGCGATGACCCGCAGCAGACGCGCCCCGGCGGGGCGGGGGATCACGGGGTTGGTCACGCGCGAACGAGCGACGGAGCCGCAGAACTAACTGGCTTTGCGCTGAAGAATCTTGATCGCCTTCTTCGCCAGCGTCTCGATTTCCTTCGCGGCTTCCTTGCGCTCGGCCTCGGTGCCAGCGGCGATTACGTCCTTCGTCCGGTGGCTGATCGTCTTGAGCATGCCTTGCAGCGTCTTGTTTTCCTTGATGTACTGCTCGACGTCCGCAGCCGACGCCTTGTGCTTGCCCACAAGTTCATCGATGATGTCGAGACGTTTCGCGTTGTTCCCGATCATTTCATCGATCTTGTCGGTCTGCACCTGAGTCAGGGCCATCGAGTTCGCCTCCGAATAGAAAGTTTCCTGGACTTACGCGGCAACTGTAGCCGTGACCGTCTCCCCCCACGGCCCCGGCTCGCCGGTAGCGCTGACCCAGCGGACCAGGTACGCGGCGCGGGAGCCGCCCTGCGTGGGCTCGAAGGACACTTCGGCGGCTCCGCTGGTGACGGTGCGGACGAACGTGTAGTTGCCGAAGTCGGCGGGTGGTTGTTCCTGGGGCGCGACGACGGCGAGGTAGACCTCGGCGCCCAGCGTGCCGCGCGGGCGGGCCTTGCGGGGGTTGCCCGCGCCGTCGCCGTCCGCCGCGCGCTCGTCGAAAATCCGCAGGCGGTGCGTGAGTCGGCTGCCCGCTTCGACCAAGAGGAGCGGGCGCGATTGCGGCGGGGGCACGGGCGCGCCGCCGGTGTCTCTCACGCTGATCCCGATCGCCGCGCGGTCGGCGTCGGTGGTCTTGGGATAGGTCTGGATGAACGCCGAGACGGGTCTGATCTGCCGCTCCAGTTCGCGCTTGGCCGCGTCCTTGGCCTGCCGGGCCGCTCCCGCCGCGTTCTGGGCGGCGACGTGCGTGGGGTAGGCCGCGTTCCACGCTTCCAGCGCCTTCATCAGCGGCGTCAGGAGGTCGGGGTCCAACCCCTGGGCCTCGTAGAACTTCTTGACCGCCTCGTAGTAGTGGTTCGCGTAGGCGGCGAAGTCGCCGTCGGCTCGGGGGATGCGCTGTTCGGGCATGGCGGTTGTCTCCGCGACCGTCCGCGCCCCTCGCACGAGCGTGCGAACCAGCCGGACGCCCGTTCCATCGACCGGAACGGCCGCCCACTTCACTCGAACGCCCGTCCAATGTTCATGCGCGCCCGTACACACCGAACGAACGGTCGTTCGTGTCGAGTGCACGCCCGTCCCACTCCATCGGACGCCCGCCCGAACAATCGGTACGCCCGTCCGACCAACGCCGAAGCCCCGATCTTTGACGGGCTCCCGACAGCCGCCACCACCGGCAACGGTGGGCGGCGCATTTGCCCGTTCGTTTCCGCAGTTTGCGGTCGGCGATGTGTATGTGGAAGGACTTTCCATGAATGACTCCAGAGATGTGCCATCGTTGCTCCCCCACCGGCCCGTCGTCGTGGTCGCGCCGCTGCCCGAAAGCGTCAGCGGTGTTGTGCCTCCCTCCGACTCGGCGGAGGCGGAAACCACTGCGCACGGCAATGGAGGCCCGGTGCGCATCCGCCAGTGGCACGCCGATGCTCATTGGCGAGCGGCCTTGCCGCCGGAGGTCACCGTTGTGATCCCCGCCTACAACGAGCAGGCCCGACTTGCGGCCACGCTCTCCTCGGCGATCCGCTATTTGCGCGCGGCGACTTTTTCCTCGTGCCTCATGGTTGTCGATGACGGCAGTACCGACGAGACCGCTTCGATCGCAACGATGATTCTTCGGCAGGCCAGCGAGGGGGCGTTGCGTATGGTGACGCTTGCTCAGCACGGTAACAACCGCGGAAAGGCCGTTACAGTCAAGAACGGGCTCTGGCTCGCATCCGGAAGGTATCGAATCGTCGGCGATGCGGATGCCGCGACGCCGCTCTGGGAACTGGATCGGTTGCTGGCCGTTGCCCTTGAAAGCGATGCGGGCCTAGTCGTGGGTTCGCGAGCGGCCGAGGGCGGCCGGACGTTGTGGACCTTCAAGCGGCGGCTCTCGCACCTGCTGTTCAGGCTCTGGGTTCGCGCCAACGGGTTGGGAGTCGTCAAGGACTCGCAGTGCGGCTTCAAGCTGTACCGGGCTGACCTCGCCGAGCAACTCTGCCGTCCGGGCTCGGGCTTGAGCGTGACCAAGGGCTTCGAGTTCGACCTCGAACACGTTGAGCTGGCCCAGCGACTCGGCCACCGGGTCGAGGAGATCGGCGTGCAGTGGACCGACCAGCCAGGGAGCAAGGTCCGACTCACCCGGGATGCCGCCGCCATGTTCTTCGGGGTTCGTCGGCTCGCCAAGAGACTCTCGGACAAGGTGCCCAAGGAGACGCCATGATTCTCGCAGCTCACAGAACGACTCGACCTGTTAGCGTCCAAGCTTGCTTGCCCTGCGCTGCGATGCCCAGCGCCTGCCGGGAAGTTCGCACAGGTGACCTTCGCGTCAGCGGAGCTTGCACATTGTTCGTTTGCCTGTCAGTCGTACACCTCAAGGAGTCCTGAAATGACCATCGTCACCCGATCCGCCGCCGTTGTGTTGCTCGCCGCCGCTGCCGCCATCGCGCTGGCGCAGGCCGGGGGCCAGCCCGCGGCCTCTCCCGCCCCCGAGGCCCCGGCGAGCGCCGCGGCGCGGCTGGCCGCCGCCGAGAAGGCGTGCAAGATGCTGCACGACCTGGACGACGGCTCGCCGATCGCGCACCAGACGCCCGAGCACTCGTACCTCTGGTCCCTGCGGCGCTTCGAGGCCCAGCGCGACGTCGAGCTCGCCAAGGACCACGGCGTGGCCGCGGCCCAGCGGCACCTGGACCACGTCAGAGCGCTGGCCGCCAAGGTCGCGGGCGCGAACGCCAAGGGCGCGTTCTCAAAGTTCGACGTCGCCGCCACCGAGTACTACGTCGCCGAGGCCGAGGAGCTGCTCGCCAAGGCCCGGGCCAAGTGAGCCGCGCGTTTTCCCGCTGACCGATTGCCCAGTCCCCCGCACGCAGGAGCACACGCCATGATCGACCACCGCACGTCCCACTCTCCCGACCGCGTTCCCAAGCCGCTCTCGGAGCGCCTTAAGGCCGAGACCCGCGCCGACCACTCCCGCGCCGAGACGCACCCGCTCATGGCCGCGATGGTCTCGGGCCGGATCGACCGC